>Ga0247712_1000001_pt1:0-707500 | contig 1195702 bp, 1223 predicted proteins | sample 44E_DmetaG_FD_186033 | JGI IMG/M metagenome (GOLD analysis project Ga0247712, IMG submission 186033) | Soil microbial communities from hillslope of Landscape Evolution Observatory, University of Arizona, Oracle, AZ, United States - 4-4-E_D | ecosystem: Engineered > Artificial...
GTCGACGTCGCTGATGGTCAGCGTCCCCGAGGTCGATATGTCGGTGGCCGAGTTGGTCTCGGTGAGGTTGCGCACGTCGGTCGACAGAACCGCCGCATCGTTGGTGCCGAGGATGTTGATCGTCACGCTGGTTTCGGTGCCGTCGGCCGAGAACACCGCGAACGTGTCGGTGTAGGTGACCCCGTCGACGAACGCGTCGTGGGCCGAGCTGGCGGTGTAGGTCCAGTTGCCGTCGGCGTCGATCGAGAAGCTGCCGTACAGGCCGACCGTGCCGGTCTGCGCCTGGAAGCTCTCCGGGCTGTCGACGTCGCTGATGGTCAGCGTCCCCGAGGTCGATATGTCGGTGGCCGAGTTGGTCTCGGTGAGGTTGCGCACGTCGGTCGACAGAACCGCCGCATCGTTGGTGCCGAGGATGTTGATCGTCACGGTCTGCGTATCCGTGGCACCGTGATTGTCGGTGCTGGTCAGCGTATAGGTGAGCGTAAGGCTCTCGCCCGACGCGAGATAATCGAACGTCGCCGCCCCCGAATCGAACGCCCAGCCGAGATTCCCGGCGCTGCCGGGGTCGGCAGCATTGCCGAGGGCATTGCTCAGGCTCAGCATTGCCTGGAGCTGTGCCGTGGTGAGCGAACCCTGGCTGCCGGAAACCGCGAGGCCGGTGACCGCGGTGCTGACGGTGTCGCTGGTATCGGGGTCAATGACGGTCAGCGTGCCGAACGCAGTGAGGGGCGCATCTGTCTCCGCCAGGGTTGCGGCGGCGCTGTCGCCGGCGCCCATGAAAATGTCCGGAGCGTCGTTGGTGCCGACGTAGGTGATGGTCACGGTCGCCCAGCTCAACGTGCCGTTGGCGAGCCTGATGGAATAAGTGAAAGTGTCGGTTGCGGTCTGGCCCTCGGCGAGCGCCTGGAGCGATGCAATGGCCGAAGCGCTAAGAGCTGAGCCATCATAGCCCACCCTGCCGTCCGAGGTGATCCAGATCTTCGCGCCCATCGCGCTGCGTTCCGTCGCGGTGTGCTCGGCGCGGGCCAGGTCTCGATCGATGAGATCGGCGCCGCCGTTGTCGCCATCGTCGATCGCCCAAAGAACCTTGGCCTTGCCGCCAAGGTCGTTGGCCATCACGTCGAAATAGGAGACGCCGAGGAAATCCTCATTAAGCCAATAGAAGTCGTCTTTGGCTTGCGGCGTATTGTTCAGGGACGTCGTCGTCCCACCGCTGGTATTCGTCGACATCGCTGAACCCCCCGTCGTGCGCGTGGCGCGCTGCGACCCGCCCCCCGGCGAATCGGTTAAAACTGCGTTAACCTGCCGATTATCCGCGTTCGCACAAGAGGTTAGTTGCCCGCGCGTCCCAAATCGGGATTTTCCGCTCGCGGAGAACCACTCGTCCTCGAGACAAAATAGCACCGTTGACGGCACCGGGCAGCGAGCGCGCTTGGCCCGCCGGCAAAGCCTGGTTATGCAGCTTTGCGGAGCGTCCGTAGCTCAACCGGATAGAGTATCGGGCTTCGAACCCGAGGGTTGCAGGTTCGAGTCCTGCCGGGCGCGCCAGTTCCGCTTTCTCCGCGTTCGCCGGAAGACCGGCAAGAGCCCGCTTGACCCGCGCGCCGGCTGTGCGACAGCAGCGCCCATGAAGATCGTCGGCAGCTTCGTCAGCCCCTATGTCCGCAAGGTGCTGGCCTGCATGGAATTGAAGGGCCTCGACTATGAGGTCGACCCGATCACGCCTTTCTTCGGCAATGACGAGTTCGAACGGCTGAGCCCGCTGCGGCGAATCCCGGTCCTCGTCGACGGCGATTTCGCCATTTCCGATTCCTCGGTGATCTGCGCCTGGCTCGACGAGGCGTTTCCGCAGCGCCCGCTGCTTCCCGCCGATCCGAGGGACCGCGCCCGCGCGCGCTGGCTGGAGGAATATGCCGACAGCCGGCTCGGCGACCTGTTCATCTGGGGCCTGTTCTACCAGCTCAAGGTGAGGCCATTGGTGTGGGGCGAGGAGCCCGACCGCGGCCGAGTCGAGCGGACGTTGACCACGCACATCCCGCGCGAGCTCGATTATTTGGAAGCCGAGCTGCCGGATCGCGGCTTCCTGTTCGGCGACATCGGCCTTGCCGACATCGCCATCGCCAGCTTCTTCCGCAACGCCGCCTACGCCGGGTTCACGGTCGATGCCGATCGCTGGCCGCGCACCGCCCGCTTCGTCGCCGAGACGCTCGCCCACAGCTGCTTCGACAAGCTGCTTGCGTTCGAGCAGGTCCAGCTGAGCAGCGACATCCCGCGCCGCCGCCAGGCGCTGCTCGAGGCCGGGGCAAAACTGACCTCGGACACGCTCGGCCTGCGCGAGCCGAGGCGCGGGGTGATGCCGCTCTAGCCGCTTGCCGCGGTCAGTGTTGCTGGCCGGCGAGCCAGTGACCGATGCGGGTACGAAGCGACAGCCGCGCCGGCACGAAGCTCGGCCCCGGCTGCACGGTCCCACTCGCGTCGCCGTCCTCAGCCAGATAGAGCGTGAAATTGTCGGGCAGCCGCGGGCGAAGCGTCTCGCGGCCGCGCATCAGATCCTCGGCCATGGCCAGCGCCCGATGGACGTCCTCGGCGGTGAACGGCTTCAACAGGCAGCCGAGCGCGAGGTCGGGCATCGGAAAGCCCGGCGCCTTGCCGGTCACGAACAGGCTCGGCACCCCCTGGTCGGCGAGCCTCACCGCGGCTGCGAAGCCGGTGGTGCCGCGCGCGAGCTGAAGATCGACCAGGGCGATGTGCGGGTCGCCCGCCTCGGCAGCAGCGACGGCGCCATCGGCATCGTCGGCGATGGCGACGACGCGATAGCGAGGATTGTCCTCGACGAGATATTTGAGCGTGGTCGCGAGCTGTGAATCGTCTTCGACGATCAGTATGTTAAGCACGCCGGTCCCCTCCCCCCGAAGCCCGGCCCGATGCTTCGCCCGAAATCGCGCGGACGCGAATCCTTGATGAACGGGTTAACGCCGAAAGGAGGGAATGGAGCGCCCAGCCGATCAGGCCGGGCGCTCGCCGCCGCTACGCGCGGTAGAAAATATGGGTGCCGATCTTCTCGACGACGTTCAGCCGGCGGCCCCAGGAGGGCGCGACATAGTCGGCGTGGTACCAGAGCACGTCGTCGCTGAGGATCGGCGCGGCGTTGGCCATGGCGATGCGAGTGATCGCCTGCGCCTTGGTCCACGCCTCGGAGCGCTCGTTCACAGCCGGATAGCGGCCGGTCCGCGGATTGACGAACGAGAATTGCCACGGCTGCTTGACGACCTTGCACCAGCTGTCGGGATATTTCGGCGAAGCAGTGCGGTTCATGATCACCCGAGCCACGGCGAGCTGTCCCTCGAGCGATTCCCCGCGCGCCTCGTGATAGACGGCAACCGCCACGCAATGCGCCTCGTCGTCGAGCTCGGCGCCGACGCTGTTGAAGGCGACCAGCGCGCTGAGCGGCAGCGACTGCGCCATTGCGAACGGAAGCTGGGTCAGCGCCGCCGCCGGCGTCGATACCGCCGCGGCGATTGCGCCGGCATAGGTCGCCTGAACCGACTGGCCGTTGCCGAGGCTCACTGTCGCCGAGGTCCTAAGCGGCTTGACGGTGGCGTCCACCGCACCCGCCTGGGCCGGAACCGCAGCTGTCGCCTGAATCTGTGCCGAGGCCCCGCTGGCCGTCGCGAGCATGAAAAGTCCCACCACCGCGGACGCACCGCGGCTCCCAAGAAGCTTGATCACTCTTTGCCTTTGCCCTGTGCGGTCGAACCCCGCCGTGGGCGCTGGTAGCGCCTCGCGTCGCAGTAACGTTGGGGTCGTCCGTCTTGCCCTGGAGCCCGGCGTCTTGCGCCTCGGGCTCGCTCGCTCTCTATCGCTGGAGCCCAGATACGGATTATCGCGGCGAATCCAACCCGGTTGGCGGTGAGTTGAGCCACCCTTGGGATAAGCGGGGGAACCTGTTGAGAAAAATGAATAAATCGACAGGAGAATCTGCCGGAATCCGCCTCTTTCAACCTGAAGCCAAAGTATCTAGGGCGCTCGGAACAGGAGGGGCGATGGCCTATTGGCTGATGAAATCGGAACCGGCGAGCTATGGCTGGGACGATCTCGTTCGCGACGGATCGACCGAATGGGACGGGGTGCGCAACAACGCCGCCCGGCTTCACCTTAAGGCGATGAAGCCTGGCGACCACGCCTTTTTCTACCACAGCATGTCGGACAAGGCGGTGGTGGGAATCATGCGTATCGTCCGCGGGGCGCAGCCCGAGCCCAAGGATCCCGACTGGGTGTCGGTGAAGGTCGAGCCGGTGCGGCCGCTCGGCCCGGTCACTTTGAAACAGATCAAGGCCGAGCCGCGGCTGTCGAGCATGGAGCTGATCCGACAATCCCGCTTATCGGTCGCGCCGGTGCGCGACGAAGAATGGGCCATGGTCCTGGAACTGGCGGAGCGCTGATTGGACTGGACGATTATCGCCACCGGCACGCTCGCCGGCCTTGCCACCGGCTTCGCCACGCTGGTTGGCGCAGCGGCGATCCTTTTCGGCCGCGGCAAGGCGGCCGCCCGCCAGGACGTTTTGCTCGGCTTTGCTGCCGGGGTTATGCTTTCCGCCTCCTATCTGTCGCTGATTGTCCCGGCGGCCAGTTTCGCGAGCGATGCCGGCCATGGCGACTTCGCGGCGGCGCTCATGGTCGGCGTCGCAGTGCTTGTCGGTGCCGGGTCGCTCGACTGGCTGCGCCGATCGGATCGCCTTTCGGGGATTGCTTTGGGTCAATCGCTGCCCCCCGAAGTTCGCGAAGCGCACCAAAGGGTCTGGCTTTTGGTCGTTGCCATGACCGCCCACAATCTGCCCGAGGGAGCAGCCGTCGGGGTCGGCTTCGCCGCCGACGAGCCTCGGGTCGCGCTCGGCACGGCGATCGGAATCGGTGTTCAGAACCTGCCTGAAGGCATGGCCGTCGCCGGTGCGCTGCTGACCTTAGGCTGGTCGCGCAATCGAGCAGTGCTGGTCAGCGGCGCCACCGGAGTGATGGAACCGCTCGGCGCCTTGATCGCCGTCACTTTGGTGTCGCTGGTCGCTCCGATCCTTCCGTTTGCCATGGGCTGGGCGGCCGGCGCGATGCTTTACATCGTCGCCGCCGAGCTCATCCCTGCAATTCATCGCGAAGGAGCCGCAGGCCGGGCGATGGCCGCGCTGATGGTCGGCCTGGCTGCCATGCTGGTGCTCGACATCGCCCTCGGGTGACGATGGGCCGGATTTATTATTCGTCGCTCGGGCTGGGCTGTTTCTGCGGGCGCATTGCCGCGGCAAGAACGCCCGTCAGGTTTTCGATTGAGTAGGGCTTTTTCAGCAGGTCGAAGCCATGTGCTCCGCCCTCGGCGAGGATGTGACTGTAGCCGCTGGTGAGCACCACCGGCAATTGCGGCCAGCGCTCGCGGATCTCCTTGCCGAGCTCGACTCCGCTCTTCCCGGGCATGACGACGTCGGAGAAGACCGCCGCGAAGCGCTCCGGGCCCTGTTCGATGCAGCGGATGGCTGCGTCGGCATCGGCTGCCCAGGTCGTCTCGAAGCCGAGCTCGTCGAGCAGCTGCGTCGAGAATGCACCGACCTGTTCATTGTCCTCGACGACGAGGATATGTCCGCGCTGTTCGCGCTGCTCGGCCTTCGGTTCGACTTCGGTGTCTTCGGCCGCCGCTTGGAATGCGCGCGGCAGCAGCATGGTGAAGATGGTCCCTGCCCCGGCCCGACTTTCAACGGTGATTTCGCCGCCGGACTGTTTGGCAAAACCATAGACCTGGCTCAGGCCCAGCCCCGTACCTTTGCCTACCTCCTTGGTCGTGAAAAAAGGCTCGAAGATATGCTCGAGCTCCTCGTCCCTGATTCCGCGGCCGTTGTCGCTGACGGTGATTGCGACGAAATCGCCCGACGCGTCCCCTTGGGAGCGCGGCTGCGGCAGATGGGCGGCCGGCTTGACGGCGATGGTCAAACGGCCTTCGCCTTCCATCGCGTCCCTGGCATTGACGGCCATGTTGACCAACGCCGCTTCGAACTGGGTAGGATCCGCTTCGACAAAGCACGACGGCCAGTCCGTCTCGGTCACCAGGTCGACGCGGGCTCCGACGACGGTCCGCAACATGTCGGCAATGGATTCCACCCGTCTGCTGGCGTCGAACACCTCCGGCTTTAGCGCCTGTCGCCGAGCGAAGGCGAGCAGCTGCCCGGTCAGGCGGGCAGCCCGGTCGGCCGTCTCGGCAATCGCGTCGAGATAGCGGCGCCGTTTGTCCTCGGGAAGGTCCAGTCGCTGCAGCAGTTCGGCGGACGACCGGATGATGGTCAGCAGGTTGTTGAAGTCATGCGCGACACCGCCTGTAAGCTGGCCGATGGCCTCCATCTTCTGGCTCTGCCGCAGCGCTTCCTCGGTTTTCAGGCGCGCCGTAACCTCTTCGGCGACCCTCTGCTCGAGAGTCTCGTTCAGGCGGCGAAGCTCCTCTTCCGCCTGCTTCCGCTCGGTAATGTCGGTTCCTTGGGCAAAGATGCCTGTGACCGCGCCGGCGGCGTTCCGCATCGGTTGATAGATGAAGTCCATGAAATGCTCGACCGGTTCTTCACCAGGCCGCGGCACCAGAAGCAGCCGCGCGCCTTCCGCGACGAACGGCTCGCCGGCGGCAAACACCTGGTCGAGCAGAGCGACAAAGCCCTGATCCGCGACTTCCGGGATCGCCTGCGCGACAGGCATCCCCGTGAAGTCGCGGCCGCCGAACAGGTCGCGGAATGCGGCGTTGGCAAGCACGATCACGTGCTCCGGGCCTTCCGTGACAGCGATGATCCCCGGCGCCTGCTCGAACATCTGGGCGAGGCGGTCGCGCTCGGCCAGCCAGCTGCGATCGGCGATGACCTGCGCGGTCGTCTCGACGCAGGCGCAGAAGAAGCCTTGCACCTGTCGGGAGCGGTCCCGCACGGGCGTATAGGAGAAGGCGAAGTGAGCCTCCTCGCGATAGCCGCGCCGCTCCATGAACAGGGTGATATCCTGCATGTGGACCGCCTGACCCGAATAGGCCTGCTCGACGATCAGGGCGATGTCGCTGCTGATCTCGCTCCACACTTCGAGAAATGGCCGGCCGAAGGCGTCCGGATGCTTGCCCGCCAGGATCTCCGAATAAGCGTCGTTGTAGAGGAGAATCTGCTCAGGTCCCCAAACGATGAACATCGGCTGGGAGGAGCCGGTTATCACGTCGACCAGGGTGCACAGCTCCTGCGGCCACCGGTCGCGCCGTCCGAGCGGAGTCGAGTCCCAGCGATCCGGCGTTAGGCCGGCTGGGGCTCCCTGAGGCTTGGTGGCGGCATCCTCGTTCATTCCCGCCATAACGCCTGTCGCTGCAGGAGTTGCCAAGCCCCCTTTTTACGTCAGGCGGCTTCGGCCTTGCGTGACTGGCGCTTGCGCTCGTGCGGGTCGAGGTAGCGCTTGCGAATACGGATGACCTTGGGAGTCACCTCGACCAGCTCGTCGTCCTGGATATAGGCGATGGCTTGCTCGAGGCTCATCCGCCGCGGCGGCGTCAGGCGGATGCCCTCGTCCTTGCCGCTGGCGCGGAAGTTGGTCAGCTGCTTCGACTTGAGCGGGTTGACCTCGAGGTCCTGCGGCTTGGCGTTCTCGCCGATCACCATCCCCTCGTAGAGGTCCTCGCCGGGCGAGATGAACAGCACCCCGCGTTCCTCGAGGGCGTTGAGGGCGTAGGCGACCGCCTTGCCCTGCTCCATCGAGATCAGCACCCCGTTCTGACGGCCCTGGATCGGCCCCTTGTACGGCCCGTAGCGCTCGAACAGCCGGTTCATGATGCCGGTGCCGCGCGTGTCCGACAGGAACTCGCCGTGATAGCCGATGAGACCCCGGCTCGGCGCCGAAAAGGTCAGCCGGGTCTTACCGCCGCCAGACGGGCGCATGTCGGTCATCTCGGCCTTGCGCAGCGCCATCTTGTCGATGACCGTTCCAGTGAACTCGTCGTCGACGTCGACCACGACCGTCTCGTACGGCTCCTCGCGGCCATTCGGCCCGTCGCGGAACAGCACGCGCGGGCGGCTGATCGACAGCTCGAAGCCCTCGCGACGCAAGGTCTCGATGAGCACTCCGAGCTGGAGCTCGCCTCGCCCAGCAACTTCGAAACTGTCATTGTCGGCGGCCGTCGTGACGCGGATGGCGACATTGCCCTCGGCCTCCCGCTCCAGCCGCTCGCGGATCACCCGGCTCTGCACCTTGTCGCCGTCGCGGCCGGCATAGGGGCTGTCGTTGACCGCGAAGCTCATCGCCAGGGTCGGCGGGTCGATCTCGCGCGCCGGCAGCGGCTCGGTCGCGGCAGGTTCGGCGATCGTGTTCGACACGGTTGCATTCATCAGCCCGGCGATGGCGACGATATCGCCCGCCTCGGCGCTTTCGACCGGCACCCGCTCGAGGCCGCGAAAGGCGAACAATTTGGTCGCCCTTCCCTCCTCGACCAGTCCGCCTTTGACGTCGAGCGCCTTGATCGGCGAGTTGACCTCGAGCCGGCCGCTCTCGATCCGGCCGGTGAGGATCCGGCCGAGGAACGGGTCGCGGTCGAGCAGGGTGGCGAGCATCTTGAACTCGCCCTGCGGATCGAGATCGGGCGCCGGGACGTGGCCGACGATCGCTTCGAACAGGGGCGTCAGGTCGCCGGAGCGGACGTCGTCGCTCGAGCCGGCATAGCCGGCGCGGCCGCTTGCGTAGAGCGTCGGGAAATCGAGTTGCTCGTCGCTGGCGTCGAGGTTGAGGAACAGCTCGAAGACTTCGTCGAGCACTTCGGCCGGACGAGCGTCGGGGCGGTCGATCTTGTTGACGACGACGATCGGCCTCAGGCCCAGCGCCAGCGCCTTGCCGGTGACGAACTTGGTCTGCGGCATCGGCCCCTCGGCCGCGTCGACCAGCAGGATGACCCCGTCGACCATGGAAAGGATGCGCTCGACCTCGGCGCCGAAATCGGCGTGGCCGGGGGTGTCGACGATGTTGATCCGAGTCCCCTGCCATTCGACGCTCGTGCACTTGGCGAGGATGGTGATTCCGCGCTCCTTCTCGAGGTCGTTCGAATCCATCGCCCGTTCTTCGACACGCTGGTTGTCGCGGAAGGTGCCGGACTGGCGGAAGAGCTGGTCGACGAGCGTCGTCTTGCCGTGATCGACGTGGGCGATGATCGCCACGTTGCGCGAATTCATTGCGATTTTCCGGGTTCGAGTGAGCGGCGCATGTAGGGCCAAGGCGCCCATGTTGCAACGCGGCACGGCACCGCCGTCGACTGCCGAGCGTTGGAGGCGCGCCACGCAATCTATGAGGAGGTGCAGATGCCTCGCGGAGCATATACCGGCAAGCAGGACCGGAAGGCCGAGCATATCGAGGAAGGCTACCGCAAGCGCGGTGTGTCCAAGGACGAGGCCGAGCGGCGCGCCTGGGCGACTGTCAACAAGCAGGACAAGGGCGGCAAGAACGCCGGCTCGGGCCGCAAGTCGAGCCGCAGCGAAGCCGCCAAGAAAGGCTGGGAAACCCGCCGCAAGCGGTCAAAGAGCGGCTAAGGCCCTCGCTCGAGAATCTCGATCGCGCGCTCGATCGCGCGCAGTTCGCTCGGTGCCAGGCGCTCGAAACGCGCGGCAAGCGCGCCGCCGCTTCGGCTTGGCTTGGCAAGTTGCTCGCGGCCCGAGTCGGTCAGCCGCATCGCCAGCCGCCGGCGGTTGCTCGGGTCCGCGGATCGCTCGATCAGCCCAGCGCGGACCAGGTTTTCGACCGACCGGCTGACCGCCGGCGCGCCGCGCCCGACCGCTTCCGCCACCCGCCCGAGGGTCGCCGGCTCGTGCGCGGCGACGGCGGCGAGCAGCGCCCGCCGGGACCGGTCGGTGCGCTCCGCTGGGCTGTCGGCGGAATAGCCCTCAGTGACCTGCATGAAGCGCACCGCAAGCGCGGCCGGACTGGCTGACCCGAACATCCTTGCAGACTAACAAATGTTTGTCAGCGCGCAAGTTTGTAGCTCGTCATTGCGAGGATCCGGACCTGATCCGGGAGACGAAGCAATCCATTTGTTGCCGCTGGATTGCTTCGCTACGCTCGCAATGACGATGCGAAGCCACCGCCTCACCCTCCCTCGCAACGTCTGGGTGCTGGGCTTCGTCAGCATGCTCACCGACCTGTCGAGCGAAATCTACCACGCGCTTCTGCCTGCATTCATCACGGTGACGCTCGGCCTTCCCGCGGTGGCGATGGGGGCGATCGACGGGGTCGGCGAGGCGACGAGCTCGTTTGCCAAGCTGGCGTCGGGGCGCCTGTCCGACCGAAGCCGGCGCCGCAAGCCGTGGATCCTCGCCGGCTACGGGCTCGCCGCATTGTCGAAACCCTTGTTCGCGATCGCCACCAACGCCGGCTGGCTAATGGTCGCCCGCTTTTCCGATCGCGTCGGCAAGGGCATTCGCGGCAGCCCGCGCGATGCGATGATCGCCGATGAGACCCCGCCGGAAATCCGCGGCCGCGCCTTCGGCCTGCGCCAGTCGCTCGACACGGTCGGAGCCTTGCTTGCCCCGCTGGTCGCCATCGGCCTGATGTTCGCTTTAGCCAACGACATCCGAGCCGTCTTCTGGATCGCCGCCGTCCCGGCAGTCGCAGCAGTCCTCCTCATCATCGTCGCCCTGCGCGAGCCGGAGAAGCACTCGGCTCCGCCCGAGCCGCGGACGTTCCTGGCCGGGTTCCGCGACCTGCATCCGCACACCAGGCGCCTGCTTGGCATTGGCTTCCTGTTCATGCTCGCCCGCTTCTCGGAAGGCTTCCTGATCCTTCGCGGGATGGAGCTTGGGCTCACTCCGGCACTGTCGCCGCTGGCGCTCGTCCTGTTCAGCGTCGGCTATCTTGCGCTGGCCTATCCCGCCGGTGCGCTGAGCGACCGGATGCGGCCGCAGTCGCTGCTGGTCGCGGGGATCGGCGTCCTCATCGCCGGCAACATCATCCTCGCGCAGGAGCTGGGGCTGCCGGGGCTGGTCGTCGGAGTTCTCCTGTGGGGGGCGCACATGGGACTGACGCAGGGGATCTTCGCGCGAATGATCGCGGACAGCGCGCCCGCCCAGCTGCGCGGGACGAGCTTCGGCGCCTTCCATTTCGTCACCGGCGTCGCGACCTTGCTCGCCAGTGTCGGCGCGGGCCTGCTGTGGGATAGCTACGGAGCCGCCGCGACATTCGTCTCCAGCTCGATCATTGCCGCCGTCGCGGCCGCGGCCATCTTCATCGTCCCGGACAAAAGCCGGCGCGCTAGCGCGTGAACTTTTCCTGCCTGTCCGCCTTGTCGAGCAGCAGCTGCGAGAAGCTGAAATCTTTTCCCATCCGCTGCTCCTGGCGCCGAAGGCCCTCGACGATCTTGCCAGGCCCTTCGCTGTCCGCCCAGTGCATCGGACCGCCGCGATAGACTGGCCAGCCGTAGCCGTAGACCCAGACGACGTCGATGTCGGAAGCGCGCTGGGCCATGCCTTCCTCGAGGATTTTCGCGCCCTCGTTGACCATCGTGTATAACGTCCGCTCGACGATCTCCTGATCCGAAATCTCGCGCCGCTCGACCCCCTGCTTGCCGGCGAAATCCTCGATGATCTGCTGGACCACGGGCGACGGGCTCGGCCTGCGCTTCTCGTCATAATCGTAAAAGCCAGCGCCCTTCTTCTGGCCCCAGCGGTCGATTGCGCAAAGCGCGTCGCGGATATTCTCGATTCGGCTCGGGTCGCGGTGCCAGCCGATGTCGACGCCGGCGAGGTCGGCCATCTGGAATGGCCCCATCGGCATTCCGAAGTCGACGTGAACCTTGTCGATCTGCTCGGGGCTCGCGCCTTCGAGCAGCAGCTTGGTCGCCTCGACCTGACGCGGCATCAGCATTCGGTTGCCGATGAAGCCGTGGCAGACCCCTGCGACCACCGCCACCTTCTTGATCTTCTTGGCGATGGTCATCGCCGTCAGCAGCACATCCGGCGCGGTCTTCGCGCCGCGCACCACCTCGAGCAATTTCATGACATTGGCCGGCGAGAAGAAATGCATTCCCAGCACGTCGCCGGGCCGCGAGGTCGAGGCGGCGATTTCGTCGATGTTTAGGTAAGAGGTGTTGGACGCCAGGATCGCCCCCGGCTTGGCGATCCGGTCGAGATTGCTGAAGATGTCCTTCTTGACGTCCATATTCTCGTAGACCGCCTCGATGATGAGGTCGCAGTCGGCGAGCGCCTCGAGCTCGAGCTTCGGGCTCAAAAGTCCCATCGCCTTTTCGACCTGCTCGGCCGTGAAGCGGCCCTTGGCGGCGCTCGCCTCGTAATTCTTGCGCATCACCCCGGTGCCGCGGTCGAGCGCCTCCTGGTTCATCTCGACGATGGTCACGGGGATTCCGGCGGTAAGGAAGTTCATCGAGATGCCGCCGCCCATGGTCCCGGCGCCGATCACTCCGACGCGTCTGACCTCGCGCGGCTGCGTGCCTTCGGGAAGGTCGTCGATCTTGGCCGCCTTGCGCTCGGCGAAGAAAAAATATTGCTGGGCCTTGGCCTGGGTGCCGCCCATCAGCTCCATGAACAATTTGCGCTCTTCGATCACGCCTTCGCTATAAGGCTTCTCGCAGGCGATCTTGACCGCGCGGATGTTGGCCTCGGGCGCCTCGAAGCCGCGGAACTTGCGTGCATTTTCCTTGCGGAACTCGTCGAAAACCGACGGGTCGCACTCGTTTAATTTGTCCTGCCGCTCGGACGATCTGGGCAGCGGCCGGATATGCTTGACCTCGTCGGCATAGGCGCAGGCGTGCGGGACCAGCTCGCCCTCGACCAGCCGGTCGACCAGCCCCGCCTCGAACGCCTCCCTGGCGCTGATCGGGTTGCCGGTCGCGCACATCTGCAGGGCTTTTCTGACCCCGGCAGCGCGCGGCAGCCGCTGGGTGCCGCCCGCGCCCGGCAGAAGGCCGAGCTTGACCTCGGGCGTGCCGAGCTTCGCCGACGGCACCGCGACCCGGTAGTGGCAACCGAGCGCGACCTCGAGCCCGCCGCCCAATGCCGTGCCGTGGATCGCCGCGACCACCGGCTTGGTGCAATTCTCGATCCTGTCGACCACTTCGGGAAGCCACGGCATCACCGGCGGCTTGCCGAACTCGGTGATGTCGGCGCCGGCGAAGAAGGTCTGGCCTTCGCAGGCGATGACGACGGCTTTGACCTGGTCGTTGGCTTCGGCCTCCTCGATCGCCGCGACCAGGCCTTGGCGGACCGCGGCCGACAGGGCGTTGACCGGCGGGTTGTTCGACGTGACGATCAGCACTTCGCCGTGCCGCTGCGTCGAGATCGGGCTGGTGGTCGGCTTTTCCATCACATCGGTCATGCGGAAGTCACTCCGTAGGCTTGCTTGTTGTAGGGGTGGGAAACGGACAGTCCCCCGTCGACGACCAAGGCATGGCCGTTGACGTAGCTGGATTCGTCGGACACGAGGAACAGCGCGGCCGCGGCGATTTCGTGCGGCTCGCCGCCGCGCTTCAGCGGGTTGAGCTGGCCGAGGCGGCCCTCCTTCCCGCTCGAGCGCGCCCAATCGTAGACCGGCTTGGTCATTCCCGTCTCGATCAGGCCGGGGCAGATGGCGTTGACCCTGATGTTGGCGCCGCACAGCTGCGTCGCGGCGAATTGCACCAGGTTGATGACCCCCGCCTTGGACGCCGAATAGGCCGGCCCGCCGGCGCCGGCGCGCAGGCCGGCGACCGAAGCCGTGCAGATGATCGACCCGCCGCCGCGCGCCTTCAAGTGCGGCGCGGCAAATTTGATCGCCAGGAACGGGCCAATGAGGTTGACCCGCAAAATCTCCTGCCAGTCGGCCGCCGTTTGCTCGAACAGACCGGCGAGCCCGCCGGAAACCCCGGCATTGGCGAAGAATATGTCGAGCCCGCCATGGTCGGCGACGGTCCGGGTGACCAGCGCCTCGACGTCGGCCTCCGAGCCCGCGTCGCTGACCACGTCCGCGCCCTGCAGGTCCGCTGCCACCACCGTCGCGCCTTCGGCCCGGAACAGCTCGGCGGTCGCCTTGCCGATGCCCGATCCCGCTCCGGTGACGATTGCCACCTTACCTTGAAGCCTGCCGGTCACAGCCCGACCCCGATGGTGCTTCCGCCGTCGACGATCACCGCCTGGCCGGTCATGAACGAGGAGGCCGGGGCGGCGAGGAACACCGCCGCTCCGGCGATCTCGTGCGGCTCGCCGATCCGCCGCATCGGAGTCCCTCGGGTCACGGCCTTCAAGGTTTCGGGATTTTCCCACAGCGCCCGGGCGAAATCGGTCCGCACCAGCCCCGGCGCGATGCAATTGACTCGCACCCCGTGCGGCCCGAACTCGGCGGCGAGGTTGCGCGCGAGCTGGAAATCCGCGGCCTTGGAAATGTTGTAGGCGCCGATCATCGTCGAGCTGGTCATCCCGCCGATCGAGCTGACAATGATGATCGATCCTTCGCCCCGCTCGATCATTTGCGGGCCGACCATCTGCACCAGCCAGTGGTTGGACAGGACATTGTTGTCGAGGATCTTGCGGAACGCCTCGTCGCTGATCCCGCCCATCGGTCCGTAATAGGGATTGGACGCGGCGTTGCAGACCAGCACGTCGATCCGGCCGAGTTCGGCCATCGTCCCGTCGACCAGCCGCCTAAGCGCCTCCTTGTCGGAAATGCTGGCGGCGAGCGCGATCGCCTTACCCTCGCCGTGCTTGGCGTTGATCGCGCTTGCCACCGTCTCGCACGCATCCTGCTTGCGGCTGGAAATGACGACCTTGGCGCCATGGTCGGCCAGCGCCTCAGCGATCGCCTTGCCGATCCCGCGCGAGCTGCCGGTGACCACCGCCACCTTGCCCGAAAGGTCGAACAAACCCGTCACGCGATCCGCAATCTCGTCAATCCCGCGAAAGCGGGAACCCAACCGCATGCAAAATCGCGCAGTGACGCGGAGACGCAGAGGTGTCGGCGCAACCTGCGGCCTCTCTGCGCCTCCGCGTCTCTGCGCGAGCTAAACATGCTTCTTGAACTCCAGCCGCGCGATCGCCCGATTGTGCACTTCGTCCGGGCCGTCGGCGAGACGCAGGGTGCGGATGCCCGCCCAGCTCGCCGCCAGCGGCGTGTCCTGGCTGACTCCGGCTCCGCCGAACGCCTGGATCGCATCGTCGATGATCTTCAGCGCCATTCGCGGCGCTTTGACCTTGATCATGGCGATCTCGGCCCTTGCCGCCTTGTTGCCGGCCTTGTCCATCATGTCCGCCGCCTTGAGGCACAGCAGCCGCGTCGCGTCGATCTCGATCCGCGCCTCGGCCACCCTCTGCTCCCAGATGCTGTGCTCGCTGATCCTCTTGCCAAACGCCACCCGGCTCTGCAGCCGCTTGCACATCAGGCGCAGCGCTTCCTCGGCCGCGCCGATGGTGCGCATGCAATGATGGATCCGCCCCGGCCCGAGCCGGCCCTGGGCGATCTCGAAGCCCCTCCCCTCGCCGAGCAGCAGGCTCGACGGCGGCAGGCGGACATTGTCGAGCCGGATTTCCATGTGGCCGTGCGGCGCATCGTCATAGCCGTAGACGGTCAGGTGCCGCTCGACGGTGATGCCCTCGGCGTCCATCGGCATCAGGATCATCGACTGCTGCTTGTGAGTCTCGGCTGACGGGTCGGTCTTGCCCATCAGGATGGCGACCTTGCAGCGCGGGTCGCCCGCGCCGCTCGACCACCATTTGCGGCCGCTCACCACATATTCGTTGCCGTCCTTGCGGATTTCGCACTCGATGTTGGTCGCGTCCGACGACGCCACCTGCGGCTCGGTCATCAGGAAGGCCGAGCGGATCTCCCCCCGCATCAGCGGCGCCAGCCATTCGTCCTTCTGCTCGCGCGTGCCGTAGCGATGGAGCACCTCCATGTTGCCGGTGTCGGGCGCCGAGCAGTTGAATACCTCGCTCGCCCAGTGGACCCGCCCCATCTCCTCGGCACACAGCGCATATTCGAGGTTGGTCAGCTGCTCGCCCTCGAAGGCGAAGCTCTCGTCGACATGGGCAAGGGCATGGCCGGGCGGCATGAACAAATTCCACAGGCCCGCTTCGCGCGCCCTGGGCTTGAGCTCCTCGATCACCGCGATCGGCTGCCAGCGGTCGCCCTGGTTCAGCTCATGGTGGAAATCGCCGACTCGCGGCCGGACATACGCGTCCATGAACTGGCGAACCCGATCGCGGTACAAAGCCTGTCGTTCCGTAAGGTCAAAGTCCACCAGGCCCGCCCTTTTGCTGCGGCCGCACGAGTTGCGTTCCGAAACCCGCTAGGCCGCGGCCGCGCGTCGGGCAAGACCCGCGCCCGCCGCCGGCGCCGCAACCGCCGCGCGGCTCGCGCGTAGGGGACGGATGCCCGGCCAAAGCAGCATCTTCCCGACCTTCTTCCTCTCGGGCTTCGAATGCTCGACCTTCGACTGGAAGGACCAGGGCCGCCGCGACCTCGCCGCCGAGCTTCGCCATTACAGCCACGCCGACGAGGATTATGCGATGCTCCGCCCGCTCGGCATCGCCGTCGTTCGCGAGGGCATTCCCTGGCCGCTGATCGACCGCGGCACCGGCGAATACGACTTCTCCTGCATCGATCCGTTCCTCGCCGCCCAGCGCCGCCACCAGATCCTGCCGATCTGGGACTTGTGCCATTACGGCTATCCCGGCGACCTCGACCCCTTGTCGGACGCCTTCGTCCGCCGCTTCACAGATTATGCCCGGGCCGCCGCCCGCCATGTCGCCGATCGCGCCCACCACGGGCCCTTGTGCTTCACGCCGATGAACGAGCCGACCTTCTGGGGCTATATGGGCGGCCAGTGGGCGTGGTGCGCGCCGTTCGGCAAGACCGCCGAATATCGCCGCCGCTTCACGCTCGCCCTCGCCCGCGCCGATATTTCCGCCTGCAAGGCGATCCGTCAGGATTTCCCCGACGCGCGCTTCGTCCACATCGACCCGATCGTATGGATCGTCCCGCCGCGCGGCCGTCCCGACCTCGCCGAGGTGGCGCGCTGCGAAAGCTATGACGACGCCTACATCGCCTGGGACGTGATCTCCGGCCGCAAGCACCCCGAATATGGCGGCAGCCCGGAGCTGATCGATATCCTCGGCTTTAACAAATATAGCTTCGGCCAGATGGAATTCACCGGGACCGAGGATCCGCACGAGCCGCTCGAGCCCGGCGACGACCGAATCCGCCCGGTCGCCGAGCTGATCGAGGAGGCCTGGACGCGCTACCAGCGGCCGTGCATCGTCGCCGAGACCTCCGGCCTGAAAGGCGGCCGGCCCGACTGGCTCAACGACATGGTCGAGGAATGCCTGGCGGCGGTGAACCGCGGAGTCGACCTCCACGGCATCTGCCTGTTCCCGGCGGTCGACATGACCGACTGGCACAGCGGCGAGTGGCTGCACATGGGCATCGCCGATGTCGAGCAATTGCCGGACGGATCGCTGATGCGCCGGCCGTTCGTCCCTTATGTCGAGGCGCTTCACAAATGGCAGCGGCGCCTGAGGCGCGTCACCGAGCTCGACGAAAATCCCTTTGACCAGCCGGTCAATCTCGAGGACGTGATCCACGCCGCCCGCGAGCTCGACCCTCAGCCCGACGCCGGCTGGCAGTGATGGCCTGGCGCGAGCCGAGCCTCGTTAGGCCCGCGCAACGGCCGCAACCTCGCCGCTTGTGGCACGTTGTCGAGCCAAACAGCGATTCGAAGGTTTTGAAAATGATGTTCGAAATCGACTGGGCGCTCGGTGTGCGCCTGGTGATGAGCGCGTTCGTGGTGATGTCGGCAGTGGGGTCCCTGCTCACGGTCTAGCACCGCTTTGGGTGCAAAGCGGATCTCACCGCGCGCGGTGGCGTGACATCTCCTCGGGCGAGAGGCGAAGGAAGCGCGCTGCATTATTATAGAAGATGTCGCGCTTCTGTTGTGGGCTCAGGAAGTTGGCGGTCTCGATCCCCTCGATCGCCGCGTCCACGGCTTCCGGCCAGACCATCTGATCCGAGCCGAACATGATCCTGTCTGCAAAGCCGGCATCGACCAGCCGTTTCAGGTACGTATGAAATTCCGCTCTCGGAAAGGCGTAGTTGATCACGCTCGTATCCACATACACCTGCGGGTGGGCGTAGAGCAGCGCCACCATGTCATCCGCCATCGGCCAGCCAGCGTGCATCACGTAAAGCCGCAACTTGGGGTGTCGCATCAGAACGTCTTCAAGTGCCAGCGGGTTTGTATGGCGCACGCGATAGTTGGGCGCGCCGAAGTAGGAAATACCGGGCGGACCAGGGCCGATATGTATAGCCACCGGCACGTCAAGTTCTTCGGCAAGCGCATAATAGGGCTCGATCCGGGGGTCGTCCGGCGCGACACCGTCATATTGGAATGTCAGTTCCCCGATCACCTTGAGCAGTCCATTGGAATGCAGCCGCCGCAATTCCTCGACCGGCGGAAGGTTATTGCCGAAACTCAGTGCCGGAATGACGCGCTCCGGTGCTGCCTTCTGCAGGGCTTGGACATGCGCTGCAGGACCGCTCGCGACAGCGATGATGTTGTGCTGTCGCAGCTTGGCGACGTTGGCGCGTAGCAGCGCCTCGTCCGTTGGCGGCCCGACAAAGCTTCGTGCACAGCTCGGCGAAACGGTGAAGCGCGCAACGTAATCCTCAATGCCCTTCGATGGATCGCGAATGGGCCAAGGTCCATAGGGGGCACAGATCTTTGAACCCGGTGGGCCCATCGCATCGGCGCCCATGGAGTGGAAATGCATGTCGATGATTGGCGCAGGTGTGGTCGAAGCCGCGCCAGCCTGGACAGAGACGGACGCCAGCAGCAACAGCACCGACATGTGCATTCTCCCCAGCGGTGGCACCAGTTAACCGGAGGGCTGGATGTCGGCAATGAGTCGAGCGCGGACATTAGCGTAGTGGGATAGGAGTCGGTAAACCGCCGCCTATGGATCAGGCGAACGCGGCCGCCGCTGGAATACTCAGACGATTCCCAGGACGTGCCGCAACTGCCCTTCGTGCTTGAATTGCTCGATGTCGCTGGGATCGAGGGGCCGGTCGAACGTAATCCCGCACTCGTCCTGACCGGTCCAGGCGACTGAAGCGAGGACATCGATGGGTCCCACCTTCACCAGCAATTCGTCGCCGTCTTGAGGCAGGCTACTTCCCCGCAACCTGGCGCCGGTCGAGCTCAGGTCTTCGAGGATTACGGAACGAGACCGATCCAGGGTCAAAGCCGCGGCGGCGAGGACGACAGGCTCTCGAAGAGTGCGGCGATTGCCGCCGGGACGGTCAACTCTCTTACCAAACGTCGGCATCAGGAATACTCCTCCGATGCCCCCCGTGATGCCATTACCCGTCCGGGCGTAAACAGGCGCTGACGAACTATGCCTAACTTATCCGCAACCGTTGGCGTCGATGGTCGTCAGGCAGCGAATACGGGCCATGAAGCAGCCACCTGGCCGGTCATCTAGCCGACGACGGCTTCCCGGTATTTGTGGGTGTCGGCGTATTGCACGAATTTGACGATCTCGCCGTCAAGGACCGTCCACAAATGGGCAAACGCGATGTCGAGATCGCCGTGGCGGCCCTGTCCGCGGTAGCGACCGACCGCCAGGACCCGGTCGTCGCCAGCCGGCAGCAGTTCGTCCGGCCTGGCGCTGAAGTTCTGCACGTCGGCGGCAATGCGGCTGAAGACGTTCTCGAAGACTTCCCCAGCGCCGCGATAGCGGCCGCCGTACGGCATTCCTTCGGCCTCGTGCCAATCCGTGTTCGCGATGGCGCCGGCGACGCGATCCATGTCCCCACTCCCGAAAGCCTCGTAGAGGCCGCGCACTACATCCAATCGATCTTGAGCCATGACCGCTCTCCCCTGACTGACGACGTCACTGCTTGGATCAAGCCGCGCAACCGGGCAAGCTGTTGAGGAGACACCATCGTCCGATCGCTTGATCGGGTCAGTACTTACCGCGCGCGGCGATTCCGCTTCCAAAATAGGAATTCGCATGCTTGGCTCGGCCGCATGGCCGCGCTTCGCAGTTCCAGCCGACATCGCCCGTGCCCGGAGCCGCTTAAGGTCACGAAAATGGCGCCGCTCTACGGGACATTAGAGACTTTAAAGGCCCGTCATGCCTGATCTCGAGTCGTTCCGCGCGCAGGTCCGCGACTGGCTGGAAGCGAACTGCCCGGCCGAAATGCGCGGGCCGGTCGCCTCGGAAAAGGATCTGTGCTGGGGCGGGCGCAACTGGACCTTCCAGTCCGACGCCCAGCGCGTCTGGCTCGAGCGGATGGCGGAACGCGGCTGGACCGTGCCGCACTGGCCGAGGGAATATGGCGGCGGCGGCCTGTCGCCGGCCGAAGCGAAAATCCTCAAGGAGGAAATGGCGCGGATCGGCGCCAGGGCGCCGCTCACCAGCTTCGGAATCTCGATGCTTGGCCCGGCGCTTCTGAAGTTCGGCAGCGAGGAGCAAAAGAAACGCTTCCTGCCGGAGATCGCGCGCGGCGAGATCCGCTGGTGCCAGGGCTATTCCGAGCCGGGGGCAGGCTCCGACCTCGCCGGACTGCAGACCAAGGCCGAGGAAGCCTTTGATGAAGAGTGGGGCGATCATTGGCTGGTCAACGGCCAGAAGGTGTGGACCAGCTATGCCGATCAGGCCGACTGGATTTTCTGCCTGGTGCGCACCTCAAGCGAGTCCAAGCAGGGCGGCATCAGCTTCCTCCTGTTCGACATGGCGAGCCCGGGCGTTTCGACGCGGCCGATCCTCCTCATCAGCGGCTCCTCGCCCTTCTGCGAAACCTTCTTCGACGACGTGAAGGTGCCCAAAGACCAGGTGGTCGGCGAGGTGAACAAGGGCTGGGACGTCGCCAAATATCTGCTCGGCCACGAGCGCGAGATGATCGCCGGAATGGGCCTTGGCGGCTCGGGTGGAGCCCTTGGCGCGGCCCTCAAGTCCGACGATCCCTTGCTTCGCGCCGAAATCGCCGCCTTCGACGTCGACTCGCTCGCCTTCCAGGCGATGAGCGAGCGATTCTTCGTTCTGTTCAAGGCCGGCGAGGCGCATCCGGCCAGCCCGTCGATGATGAAATATGCCGGCACCGAGCTCAACAAGCGCCGCCACGAGCTGATCATGGCCGCCGGCGGCAGCGACGCGCTCGAATGGGACAGCGAGCGGTCGGGCGGTGGCAAGGCGGCGCGCGACTGGCTGCGCAGCAAGGGCAATTCGATCGAGGGCGGCACCAGCGAGATCCAGCTGGGCATCGTCGCCAAGCACATTCTGCGGCTGCCGGGGGCCTGACGCGTGGCGCTCCTCACCGACGACCAGAAGATGCTGCAGGAGACGGCGGCGTCATTCCTCGCCGAGGAAGGATCGATCGCCAAGCAGCTGCGCCACTGGCGCGACAAGGGCTGCAAGGACGGTTTCGGCCACGCGCTCTGGCGGCAGTTCGGCGAACTCGGCCTCAATGGCATCTGTATTTCCGAAAGCCATGGCGGGCTGGGTCTCGGAGCGACCGAGGCGGCGCTGGTGCTCGAGGAGATCGGCCGCAACCTCACCCCTTCCCCGTTCCTGATGACCGCGATCGCTGCCGCCCGGGCCATCGAGGGCACCGCCCACGGCAAGCGCTGGTATCCGGGAATCCTGTCGGGCGAAGCGGTGCTGGCACTGGCAATCGACGAGGGCCGCCGGCACGCCCCGGAAGCGACGGCGATGGCGGCGAAGCGACAGGGCAACGGCTTCGTCCTGAACGGCGCCAAGCAGCTCGTCGTCCAGGGCGCTTCGGCCGATATGCTGCTGGTCGCCGCACGCACCGCCGGCTCACCGGGCGAAACGGATGGAATCACTTTGTTCGCCGTCGAGCGCGAGTCGAGAGGCCTCGAAGTCGAAAATGTCATGCTGGCCGACAGCTCCAGGGCCGCGCGGCTGATTTTCGACAATGTCGCGCTCGATGCCGATTGCGTCGTCGGCGAGGTCGACGGCGGTTGGCAGCCCCTGTCGCGGGCGCTTGGCGCGGGCCGAGCCGGAGCTGCCGCCGAGTTGGTCGGAGTCGCCGCCGGCGCTTCGGACCTGACCCTCGACTATCTCAGGCAGCGCAAGCAGTTCGGGAAATTGATCGGCGAGTTCCAGGCTTTGCAGCACCGCGCCGCCCATCTCTATGGCGAGATCGAGATCGCCCGCGCCGCCGCCTTCAAGGCCGCGCAGCTGCTCGACAGCGGCGACCCCCAGGCCGAGCTGTTCGTCTCCGTCGCCAAGGCCAAGGCTGGCTTCGCCGCCAATCTCGCCGTCAAGGAAGGGGTGCAGATGCACGGCGGCATCGGCATGACCGACGAGCATGACATCGGCCTCTACATGAAGCGCGAGGCGGTGCTGTCCGAGCTGCTCGGCGACATTTACCACCACCGCAACCGAGTCGCGGAGCTCAGCGGTTATTGATCGCCGCGCTGGAGCAGAAAGTTGATCCGGGCGCTGGCGATCGGCTTGGCGCGTTCTTCCTGCCAGGCGAACGCCTCGACGTTGGCGATTCGGTTGCCGAGCCGCTCGATGGTCGCTGCCGCATAAGTGTCGCGATCGGTGCCGCCGCGCATGTAATCGACGGTGACGTTGATCGGCTTCATCAGCACCTCGTCGGCACCGAGCGCCCGGCGCAGACTGACGAAGGCGGCGAATTCCAGAAGGCCGGCGATCGCTCCGCCGTGCAGGTAGCCGGGACGGCCGACGACATCGTCGTGGAACGGCATGACGAAACGCGCCGAGCCATCGCTGTCCTCGACCCGGAGGCGAAGCAGCTCGGCATAGGGTGGAAGCCGGTCCATGGCGCCGCTTTAGCGGCTTGGTCCGGCGCTGCTAGCCCTTGGACTTGTAGCCGCAGACCGCGCCCAGGATGAAGCTCGTGAACAAGGCGAGCTGAACCTTTCCAACCGGGTCTTCCCAGCCGAAATAATTGGCCCCCCAGCCGAACAGAGCAATGAACATGGCCAAAGATAGCCCGATCATGCGCCTTCCCCTCAAGCGAAACCGGGCGCACCCCCGGCAAGCGCAGTCTGCGCCCGCCAAGGTAAAGAGAGGGTAAAGCTTGCCGCTTATGGCCGTCGCAGCCATAGGGTTGGCGACATTTTCCAACGAGGTAGCGAGAGATGAAAGCACGCGTGTTCGTCACGTTGAAGCCCGGGGTCCTTGATCCCCAGGGCAAGGCGATCCATCACGCGCTCGAGGGGCTTGGTTTCGCCGGCGTGAACGAGGTTCGGGCGGGGAAGCTTATCGAGCTCGACCTTGCCGAGGGCACCAGCGATTCCGACATTGAGGCCATGTGCCGGAAATTGCTGGCGAATACCGTGATCGAAAATTTCCGAATCGAGGAGAAAGCGTGAAAAGCGCCGTCATCGTCTTCCCCGGCTCCAATTGCGATCGCGACCTTGCGGTCGCGATCGAGCAGGTCACCGGACGTGCTCCGGCAATGGTCTGGCACCGGGAAAGCGAGCTTCCAGACGGGACCGGCTTCATCGCCATTCCCGGCGGCTTTTCCTACGGTGATTATTTGCGCTCAGGGGCGATGGCGGCCCGCTCTCCGATCATGCGCGCGGTCGCCGAGGCCGCAGGACGCGGAGTGCCGGTGCTAGGCATCTGCAACGGCTTCCAGGTGCTGACCGAGGCGGGGCTTCTCCCGGGCGCGCTGATGCGCAATTCCGGCCTCAATTTCGTCTGCCGGCCGGTTCCCCTGCGGGTAGAGAACAGCCAGAGCCTGTTCACCGCCCGCTATGAGTCCGGCGAAACGGTTGGCATTCCGGTTGCCCACCACGACGGCAATTACCAGGCCGACGAGGCGACGCTCGACCGGCTCGAAGGCGACGGGCGCGTCGCCTTTCGTTACCTCGACGTAGTCAACGGCTCGGCGCGCAACATTGCCGGAATCCTCAACGATGCCGGCAACGTGCTCGGAATGATGCCGCATCCCGAGCGGGTGGTCGAACCGGCGCATGGCGGCACCGATGGCAGACGGCTGTTCGAGGGGTTGCTCGAGGTCGTCGAGGGCTAGCGCCGCCGCACCTTCACTTCGGTACAACCGCTATCCGCCGGCGGAAGCAGGCATAGATATGTTTTCGGCGGACCGTTGGGATCGATAACGATCGCCCGTCGCTCCAGGGTCATTGGATCGGCATAGATGATCACCGTCGCTGCCGGCGCAGCGGCCGGTGCGGCGAGCAGGCCGAAACCGACGGCGGCTCCGAAACCCCGCATTGCGATCCCCCGTTTGTTACGGTGGTGATCGGACCGGTTGAGTGAATGCGCAATGAATTGGCGGCGGTTGTGGGTGCACATGGCGTCGCTGTTCCGCTCAAGCCGAAAGCACGCTACTTCTTAGGGCACGCGCCCGTAGCTCAGATGGATAGAGCAGGAGCCTTCTAAGCTTCAGGCCGCAGGTTCGAATCCTGCCGGGCGCGCCCGCTGTCATGCCGATGCCTGGCGGAAGTCGCTCGGGCTGACGCCGAACCAGCGCTTGAACGCGCGGCTGAACGCCGCCGGGTCGGAAAAGCCGAGCCGGTAGGAGGCTGACTTCACCGACAGCCGGTCGAACTTCAGGTAGCGCACCGAGAGGTAGCGCCGCTTGGCGTCGAGGATCTCCTCGAAGGTGATGCCTTCGCGCTTGAGCCGACGGTACAGCGTCTGGCGGCTCATCCCTAGCTCGCGCGCAACCCGGTCGATGCCGACCCCTCCGACGGCGATCAGCGGCTCGATTGCATGCTCGACCTCCTTGCGGAAACAGCGGTTTTGCGACGCAGGCTGGGAGAAGGTCTGTACGACTTCGCGGAGGAAAGCGAAGAGACCGCGGGTCTCGCTCGGCCCGTGCCTGGGCGGGGCGAAGGCCTGCTGCCAGCGCCCGGCAGGGCAGACCGCACGATTGTCGCAGGTTGCGCATGCCCCTCCGCGCATCCGCTCGATGCAACGCGCGATCATGTCTTTGATGCCCATGGTCATACCGCCAGCTGTTGCACATCTATAATACAGCATGACACTTATGCGCACAAGCTTTCAAGGAGGAAAAGATGCGTCAAGTGTGGTTAACGGGCGCGGCGGGGGCCGCGCTGATGGGTTCGAGCCCGGCTTCGGCGGACACTGTCACCGACTGGTGGGAAATTGCCAACCGCTATTACCTCGCCGGACAGTCCGCGAGCGGGCCGCGGCTCCCTGATTCAGAGCGTGTGACGGCGAGAACGGCACTGGCGATGTTCGAAGCCGTGAACTCGATCGACCGGGGCTATCAAAGCTATCTTGGCTTGCTGGCGGGCGATCCTGCCGCGTCGCAGGATGCAGCAGCGGCGACTGCTGCTTTTCAAGTCCTGGCGCACCATTATCCGGCGAACAAGGCCGTCCTCGAGGACAGCTACGCGATGGCCATGGCGTCGATCCCGGAAGGGCCCCCGAAGGCTGCCGGCAAGCAGATCGGCGCCCTTTCCGCACAGGCGGCAATTGCTGCGGGCGGAATCGACCCTGCGATCCCGCAGCCGCCGTATCGACCGCGAACGACGCCTGGGGAATGGATTGGCGGCGCGCTGCCGACGCTCGAGCCCTATTGGTTGGCGTTCAAGCCGTGGGTGACTGGAGTCGACAAGCTTCGAGTGGCGCCGCCACCGCCGTTTGCCAGTGAGCGTTACGCACGCGATTATGAAGAAGTGCGCAGGCTCGGCGGGCGCAGCAGCAAGGAGCGGACTCCCGAACAGACGCTGATCGCTCGCTACCGGCAGGGCTACGATCTCTCGCCGATGATCCGCTATGCCAGCGACCGACCGGGACGCCGACAGGTGGATAACGCTCGACTGGTCGCGGTCTATCAGATGGCGATGGACGACGCCGTCCAGGCGATGATCATCGAAAAGATCCGCTACAATTACTGGCGGCCGATTACTGCCATCCGTAACGGGGACCGCGACGGCAATGACGGCACCCAACACGATCCCGAGTGGGTGCCGCTGCTCGGCACGCCCAACTTTCAGGAATATCCGTGCGGCCATTGCACTGCCGCGGCGGTCCAGGCGGAAGTGCTGAAGCTTGCCGCCAGCCTGCCGGCGGGAACGCCGGTACGAGTCGCTGCCGGCGGCAATCCCAACATGGTCGTGCAAACGGTCGGCAGTTGGGATGAGCTGGTCCGGCAGGTCTCGGACTCCCGCATTTACGGCGGCGTCCACTACCGCTTCTCCAACGAGGCGGGTGAGGAGATCGGCCGGCGGGTCGCCAGAATTGCAGTCGAGACCCTCATGCGGCCCCTGCCTTCGCCGAAATCGCGCCGGTAGCATATACACGCTCTTGCATAATTATCCATATCGCTGCATGGGCCAGACTGACCATGGTCCACGCAGCGATACTTGGAGCCTCCGGCTATGTCGGAGCGGAGCTCTTGCGGCTTCTCGCCGACCACCCGCATGTCCAGGCCACGCGGCTGTTCGGCGACAGCCGCGCGGGCGAGTCGCTTGTCGCCGTCCACCCGCAACTCGCGCGCAATTATCCCGATGCACGCGTCGAAGACTTTGAACAGGCGGCTTTGGACGGCGTCGAACTGGTTTTCGCTGCCCTGCCTCACGGCCATTCTCAACGGCTCGCCCCGGCGATCCTCGAGCGAGGCATCCCCTTCGTCGACCTCGGCGCCGATTTCCGGCTGGGCAGCGCCGACCAATACCAGCGCTGGTACGGCGAGCCGCACGAAGCGCCGGCACTGCTCGACGACTTTGCTTATGGCCTGCCCGAACTTCATCGCGACTCGATCCGGGACGCCAGGGCGGTGGCCGCCCCCGGCTGTTACCCAACGGCGGCGATCCTGGCGCTCAAGCCTTTGCTGGAATGGATCGAGCCGGCGAGCATCATCGTCGATGCCGCATCCGGAGTCACCGGCGCCGGCCGGGCGGCCAAGGAAGCGACCCATTTCTCCACCGTCGCCGAAAGCTTCGCCGCCTACGGCCTGCTCAACCACCGCCACACCGCGGAGATGGAGATGGAGCTAGGCGAGGGCATATTGTTCACGCCCCACCTCGCGCCGATGAACCGCGGCATCCTCGCCACCTGCTACGCCACCACCAAGGCGCCGTGCGACCCGCTGGCGCTCCTGCGCGAAGCCTACGCCGGCGAACCCTTCGTCCAGGTCACAGAGCTGCCGCCGGCGACCAAATGGGTGCTCGGCAGCAATTCGGCGCAGGTCACTGCCCGCTACGACCAGCGCACGGGACGGATCCTGGCCATCGCCGCCATCGACAATCTCGGCAAGGGTGCCGCCGGGCAGATGATCCAATGCGCCAATCTGATGCTTGGCTTCGAGGAAGCTTGCGGCCTCGCGCGTTCCGGTGTCTGCCCATGAGCGTCACCGCTGCCCCCGGCTTCGTCGCCGCCGGCTGCCACGCCAGAATCAAGCGCCGCCGCTTCGACCTCGCGCTGCTTGCGACACAGGACCGCAAGCCGGTGACCTGCGCGGCGGTGTTTACGCAGAACAAGTTCGCAGCGCCGCCGGTCGAGCTCGGCCGCGCCCGCCTCGCCGAGAATGGCGGCCAAATCGCCGCCGTGATCGTCAATTCGGGCAACGCCAATGCCGGCACCGGAGCCGACGGCCTTGCCGACGCCCAGGCAATGGCCGCCGCAGCCGCAGACGCGCTTGGGCTGGACGAGAAGCACGTGCTGGTCTGCTCGACCGGCATCATCGGCGCTCGGCTGCCGATGGAGAAGATCCTCGCGGCGACTCCCAAGCTTGCTGGGCAGCTCTCAGCGGAGGGCGGTGCCGATGCCGCCAGAGCGATCCTCACCACCGACAGCAAGCCCAAGCAATGCGTGGTCAAGGGATCGAATTTCACCATCGGCGGGATGGCCAAGGGCTGCGGGATGATCGCCCCTAACATGGCGACCATGCTCGCCTTCCTTACGACCGATGCGGCGATCGCGCGCGAAGAGCTTCAGGCGATGCTTGGCGAAGCCGCCGAGAACAGCTTCAACACGCTGGATGTCGACGGCGCCACCTCGACCAACGACACGGCGATGATCATGGCCAACGGCCGCGCCGGCACCGTCGATACCGAGGAATTCGCCGCCGCTCTCCACAAGGTCTGCGAGGATTTAACCTGGCAGATGGCGATGGACGCCGAGGGTATGACCAAGGCTGCGGTCATCAGGGTGAGCGGAGCCGCGACGGATGCCGACGCACGCGCCGCCGCTCGGGCCATCGCCCGCAACAACCTCGTCAAGTGCAGCTGGTACGGCTCCGACCCCTATTGGGGCCGAATCCTCGCTGCTGCGGGGTCGGCGGGAACCGCCTTCGACACGCAAAAGTCGAGCGTCGCTTATGGTGGTATTACGGTCGCACGCGGGGGGATCGAGGTGCCTCACGACAAGGACGCACTGGCCGCGCACATGGCCGGCAGTCGAATCGCGATCGAGGTCACGCTCGGCCTCGGCTCGGGAGAAGCGCGCATGATCGGGGTCGACCTCGGACCCGGCTATATCAAGGAGAATATCGTCACGTCATGATGGGCGCCGCGACCATCGCCGAAGTGCTCGTCCAGGCGCTTCCCTACATCCAGCGCTTCAACGGCAAGTCGGTCGTCGTGAAGCTCGGCGGAGCCGCGATCGACCGCGCGCTCGACCGGGCACTCGCCCAGGACGTGCTGCTGCTGCGCAGCGTCGGCGTGCGCTGCGTTCTGGTCCACGGCGGCGGGCCGCAGGTCGACCAGCTGATGCGCAAGATGGGCAAGGAGCCCGAGTTCAAGGACGGCCTCCGGGTCACCGACGGCGAGACTCTCGAAATCGTCCGGATGGTGCTGGTCGGCAAGATCAACCGCGACCTCGTCGGTCTGATTAACCAGGAGACGCTCGACGAACCGGTGGCGGTCGGAGTCTCCGGCGAAGACGGTGGCCTTCTGACGGCGGCTCCCGTCGACCCTCGGCTCGGCTTCGTCGGTGACGTTGCGCAGGTGCGCGCGTCGCTCCTCCACCGGCTGCTCGACGACGGCCTGACTCCGGTCGTGTCGACGATCGGATCCGACCGGGACGGGCAAGCCTACAACATCAATGCCGACGAGGCGGCGCGGGCGATTGCCGTGGCGATGGGCGCGGAGAAGATCGTCTATCTGACCGCCGCCCCGGGCTTGCTCATGGACGTCAGCGACGAAACCAGCCTCGTTCGCCAAATCACCTCCACCGAGCTTCGCGAGCGGATCACCGACGACAGCGTAAGCAAGGGCATGATCCCCAAGCTCAAGGCCTGCGCCGACGCGGTCGACGGCGGGGTCGGAAGCGCGCACATCATCGACGGACGAGTCGCCCACGCCCTGCTGATCGAGATCCTGACTGACCGGGGCATCGGCACGATGGTTCGGAGCGAGGCATGACCGACCTGCTGGCCATTCGCGACCTCGCAGCAAGCGCAATCCTCGAAATTCTCGATCGCGCCGAGCGCCCTTCTCCGGGCCGTCCGCTCGAAGGCAAGGGTGTCGCCCTCTATTTCCAGAAACCGAGCGCCCGCACCCGTAATTCCATGGAGATGGCGGTCGTCCAGCTCGGCGGCCATCCGGTCTATATCCAGAAGGACGAAGTCGGCCTCGGCAGCCGCGAAAGCGTTGCCGACGTCGCGCGCACCCTGGCCTGCTATCACGCGATCATCGCTGCAAGGGTCAACGATCACCGGTTGGTCGAGGGCATGGCCGCTGCCACGGGCAGGCCGGTCGTCAACATGTTGTCGGACAGCGACCATCCGCTTCAGGCGCTCGCCGACCTGCTCACCATTCGCCAGTTGTGCGGCCGGATCGAGGGCGTGCGCGTCGCCTGGATCGGCGACGGCAACAATAATGTCTGCCGCTCGCTCGCCGAAGGCTGCTCGGCGCTCGGCGCCGAACTGACGATCGCCAGCCCGCAAGGCCACGGCCTGCCCGAGGCGATTCCGGGAGTCCGGCAAGTCACGGACCCCCGCGAGGCCGCCGAAGGGGCGCAATTCCTATATACCGACGTCTGGGTCTCGATGGGTCAGGATGGGGAGGCCGAGGAGCGACGCCGGAGCTTCGCGCCATATCAGGTCGGCGACGAACTGATGGCGGCAACTGCCGGCGCCTGGTTCCTTCACTGCCTTCCTGCGAACCGCGGGCAGGAGGTCACCGACGCAGTGATTGACGGGCCGAGAAGCGCGGTGTGGCGCCAGGCCGAGAACCGCATGCACAGCGCCCGCGGAGCGCTCGCATGGCTCATGGGGCAAGGCTGATGGCGAACGATCTGCGCCAGAAAAGACAGCGCGCAATCGTAGAAATGCTTCGCGGCGACCTGGTGCGAAGCCAGGATGACATCGCCGCTCGGCTCGCTTCACTCGGCTATTCGGCGACCCAAGCGACGGTGTCGCGCGACCTCGAGCAGATCGGCGCGGTCAAGGTGAAGCGCGGCGGAACGCTTGGCTATGCCCTTCCCGATCAGCTCGGCGCCCGCGACTGGGCGGCGAGCCGGCTGCAGCGCATCTTTGCCGAGTGGGTACAGGCGGTCGAGATTTCCGGCCATCTGATCGTCGTCCGCACCCCCCCGGGATCAGCCCACGTCGTCTGCCTTGCCATCGATCAGTCCAAATTGCCCGAGGTGGTCGGCACCATCGCTGGCGATGACACCCTGTTCATCGCCGTTCGCGGCGACCTCCGGCCCGAGCCGCTGGCCCAGCGACTGCGCGACATGATCGCGGCGGCTTAGCGGACCAGCTTTCCCGGGTTCATCAGCCGATGTGGGTCGAGCGCCTGCTTGATTGCCCGCAAGACGTTGAGCCGCCCCGGCGGCGTCAGACGCTCAAACTCGGCGAGCTTCATCTGGCCGATGCCGTGCTCGGCGGAAATCGAGCCGCCGGCGACGGTGACGAGGTCGTGAACAAGTCCGGTGATCGCGGGTCCTTCGCGCTCATACCAGTCGGCTGAGACGCGATCGCCGGCGCGAACATGGAAGTGGATATTGCCATCGCCAAGGTGACCGAAGCCGCTCGCTGTGACCCCGGGGAATGTCTGCTCCACCTCCCTAGCGGCGGCGAGCATGAAGGCCGGCATGTCGGCCACCGGCACCGAGATGTCGTGCGCCAGAGTCGGCCCTTCAGCGCGTTCGGCTTCCGAGATGGAATCACGGATGCGCCACAGGGCAGTGGACTGTGCTTCGCTCCCAGCGACAGTAGCATCGTCAACGAGTCCTGTTTCCAGTCCTTCGGCAAGAAGCCGCTCGAGCAATCCCCGCGGATCGTCCTCGTTCTGCTCAGCCGTTGCTTCGATCAGTACGTGCCAGGCATGTTTGCCCTCAAGCGGAGTGCGGGTGCCGGGGATATGCTTGAGCACCAGCTCCAGGACGTCCCCCGGAACCAGCTCGAAGCCTTCGATGCCGCCAGTCCGCGCCTCAAGCCGGCGAAGCAGGTCGAGCGCCGCACGCGGGCTGGCGACTCCAGCCCAAGCCAAGGCCCGGCCCGCGGGTGCTGGAACAAGACGCAGTGACGCGGCGGTAACGATCCCGAGCGTCCCCTCCGATCCGATCAGCAGCTGGTTGAGGTCATAGCCGCGATTGTCCTTCCTGAGCGGCGATAAGCCCTCGTGAACCGAGCCGTCCGGTAGAACCGCTTCCAGTCCCGCCACCAACATGCGCATCGTTCCGAAGCGAAGCACCTGGGTTCCTCCGGCGTTGGTCGAGACGAGGCCGCCTATGGTCGCGCTACCTTTCGCGCCCAGCGTTAGCGGAAAGCGCATTCCAACCTTTGCGGCGCAGGAATGAAGGTCTGCAAGGATCATTCCCGCCTCCGCAACGGCCAGCCTGTCTTCGGCGCTGATCGAGCGCAGCCTGTTCATCCGCCTGAGCGACAGGATCAGCGCCGATCCGTCAGCGGGTGGCGTCGCGCCCCCGACCATCGACGTATTGCCGCCTTGCGGCACGAGGGGAACGCGGGATTCGAGCGCGATGCCGATGATCGCTGCCACCTCCTCGGTGGAAGCGGGCGTTAGGATGGCCTTCGCTTCGCCTCGGAAGCGGCCCCGCCAATCGATTAGCCAAGGCTCGATGTCGGCGCGATCGGTGATCGCCGCTCGTGGTCCGAAGCGGTCTCGAACAGAGTCGATCAGCCGGTCCTGGGTGTTCCCTTTCATCGATCGCCCGCATAGCCGGAAAAGAGAGGCTTGGCATCGGCGGCAAGCGGCCCCAATGCGGGGCCGAAAAACAGGAGCGAGTAACTGGTGGCAATCTGGTGGGTGATCGGTGCAGTCGCGGCTACGGCTGGAGCGTCCTATGTCGGTGCCAAGGCGGCGCAGCGCGCCGTTCGCCGCGCCCGGGACGACCACAAGCAGAGGCCGGCACTATGGAATCGTTTCTACGCCCTCGACTGGGGTGAAACGGCCACCAACAATTACGGCTTCTCGCCGGCGGAGAGCGATCATCCGCAACGCTTCCAGCACCAAATGTACCGTGAGCTGCTCAAGCGGCTGGTCGCGAAACGGCCGATCTCGCCGGGTATCAGGCTGCTCGAGGTCAGTTGCGGCCGCGGCGGTGGGCTCAAGGCCTTTCTCGATGCCGCACCGGGTCTGATCGACGCAACCGGCCTAGATGTCGCGGCCAGTGCAATCGCCTATTGCCGCAGCAACTATGGCGAGAGCGAGACGCTTCATTTTGTCGAGGGCAGCGCGCTTGACCTCCCCTTCCCTGACGGCAGCTTCGACGTGGTTCTGAACGTCGAGGCGTCCAACGATTATGGCGACCGGCGGCGCTTCTTCGGCGAGGTGGCGCGAGTGCTCAAGATGGGCGGCATCTTCCTTTACACCGACAGTTTTTGGCCCGACCGGGCCGAGGAGATGAAGAGCCAACTCGCCGAGGCGGGTTTCGAGGCGAAGTTCGACGATATCACCGCCAACGTCGCCGAAGCATGCCGGATCGACAGCCCGCGCCGGCGCGAGCTGATCCGCAGCCGCGCGCCATTGGCCGGTCGCATTGTATTCCGACGGCAGCTCGAAAATTACGCGGGCATCGAAGGTAGCAAGAAGTATCGAGCATTCGCGGAGGGGCGTCGGCCATATCTCATGACGGCAGCCGTCAAGCGATGAGCCGGGCGCAGGTCACGTTAGTGGTCGCCCGCGCGATCAACGGCGTGATCGGCCGCGATGGAAAACTCCCGTGGCACATCTCCGCCGATCTCAAGCGATTCAAGAAACTGACGATGGGCAGCACGATGATCATGGGCCGGAAGACCTTTGAGAGCCTGCCCGGACGTCTCCCCGGCCGCCGCCACGTCGTCATGACCCGGGAAGAAGGATGGGAGTCGCCGGGAGCCGAAGTTGCCCGAAGCGCCAAGGAGGCACTGCGCCTGGCCGGTGAGGAACCGGTGTCGGTGATCGGAGGCGCCGAGATCTTCCGGCTGTTCCTGCCCCTTGCCGACAGGATCGAATTGACCGAGGTGCTCGCGGAGATCGAAGGCGAAACGGTAATGGACGACCCGCGCTCGCAGGGCAGCTGGCGTGAGACCTTCTGCGAGGATCATCTGCCGGACGGCGAGACCCCCGGCTTCCGCTTCATTACGCTCGAGCGCGCCTAGCGGCTGGCAGGCTGGGCGCGCGCCGACTCGCGAAAGCGGCGCATTTGCTGAGCAAGCATCTGGTCGACTGCAGGCGCCAGCTTGTCCCCGCCGCCCGTGGCGAAGCCCGAAACCTTATAGTCCAAGACCACGCGCGTACCGCCGGCGATCCGCTCGAACTTGATGTCCATTACGCCGCTTGTCGCCTCGTAGAGCAGAGGTCCGAGAGAACCACTGAGTATCAGCCTCTTGCCCCGATCCGCATAGGCGACCCGCATATGCTCGATTCCGCCGCCGCCCGGAAAACGCTCACAAAAGCAGCCGCCCGGAGACGCCGAGAGCCGCAGATTGGCCGAATCGCCGCTGTACGTATGAGAGGATTCCCACCAGCGGCCGATTTGCTCGAAGGCGTCGAAGGCGCGGTCCTGCGACACGATGAGCGGGACCGACTGGCGAACGTAGAAGCCATTAGGCCCGGACGCGATCACTTCGGCTGACGCGGGAGCCGCCAGCATGATCAACAGCCCGAAAAGGAGATTTCGCATCCCTAGTCCTGCACAGTCGCAACAGGTGCAAGGGTTTGCACCGTCGCCGCGGCTTGTCTAGCTGTCCAGGATCGTATCGATCTGCGCCGCGACCTCATCGACGGCCACCATTCCGTCAACCCGGCGTACCAGACCTCGCTCATCGTAATAGGGGAGGATCGGAGCAGTCTTGGCGCGATACTCGCCCATCCGGGTCCGGACCGTATGCTCATTGTCGTCGGGACGACGGCAGAATTCGTTCGAGCCACACACGTCGCAGACGCCCGCAGTCCGTGGCTGCTTGAATCGATCGTGGTAGCCGGCGCCGCATTTCGCGCAGGAAAAGCGGCCGGTGATCCGATCGACCAGAGCCTGCTCGTCGACCTGCAGCTCGATCACATGGTCGAGCCTGCGGCCGCGCTCGGAGAGCAACAGGTCGAGCGCCTCCGCCTGGGCACGCGTGCGCGGGTAGCCGTCGAAAATGGCGCCGCTTGCGGAAGCGCTGTCGAGGCGCTCGCCAATCAGGGCGCTGACGATAGCGTCGCTGACCAGCTCGCCCGCGTCCATGGTCGCTTTCGCCTGCAAACCGATTGGGCTGCCGATTGCGACCGCCTCGCGAAGCATGTCTCCGGTCGACAATTGAATCATACGGCGCTCAGACTGCAATCGAGCAGCCTGGGTACCCTTCCCCGCTCCCGGCGGTCCAAGCAGAATGATATTCAGCATGGCTAGCTCCGCACTGGGAGGCCGGCGCTTCAGCGCACGCGGCCGGTCTTCAGCTTCGCCTTCTTTATGAGGTCGCCATATTGGTGGGCGATCAGGTGGCTCTGCACCTGCGCGACCGTGTCCATGGTCACGTTGACCACGATCAGAAGACTGGTGCCGCCGAGGTAGAAGGGAACGCCAGCCTGGCTGAACAATACCTCGGGGATCAGGCAGATCAGCACGAGATAAGCAGCACCGACGATGGTGATGCGGGAAACCAGATAGTCGAAATAGCTCTCGGTCGCCTTGCCGGGGCGGATCCCGGGGATGAAGCCGCCGTGGCGCTTCAGATTTTCGGCCGTCTCCTCGCTGTTGAATTGCACGGCAGCGTAGAAGAAGCAGAAGAAGGCGATGCCGGCGCCGTAGAGCAGCAGATAGAGCGGCGAGCCATGCTGCAGCCACGTGCTGAGCGTGATCAGCCAGTCGCTGGCATTGGGATTGTCCTGCGCCCCGGACATCTGGATCAGGGTCAGCGGCATCAGCAGCAACGACGAAGCAAAGATCGGCGGGATGACGCCCGAGATGTTCACCTTGAGCGGCAGGTGGCTGCGCTCCTGCTGCATCATTCCGCGTGCCGTCTGGCGCTTAGGATACTGGATGAGGACCCGACGCTGCGCCCGCTCGACGAAGCAAATGAAAAGGATGAGGCCGAGCGCGAGCGCGACGATGAATGCGATCAGCATGGGATCCATCGCGCCCGTCCGGCCGCCCTCGAACAATTGGCCGAGCGCACGCGGAAGGGTCGCGACGATCCCGGCCATGATGATCAGCGACACGCCGTTGCCGATGCCGCGGCTGGTGATCTGCTCGCCGATCCACATCAGGAACAAGGTTCCGCCGACCAGGCTGATCGTCGCCGCTGCTCGGAACAAAGGCCCGGGCTCGACGACCGCGCTGATTCCTTGGGTAGCGCCGAGGCTCTCAAGCCCGACCGCAATGAAATAGCCCTGCACGCTTGTGAGCAGGACGGTGAGGTAGCGAGTGTACTGGTTGAGCTTCTTTCGGCCGGTCTCGCCTTCCTTCTTCAGCTGCTTCCACGGCTCGTACATGGAGGCCATCAGCTGAACGACGATCGACGCCGTGATGTAGGGCATGACGCCGAGCGCGATGATGCTCATCCGCTCGAGGCTGCCGCCGGAGAAAGTGTTGAAGAAATCGAGGACGCCGCCGCGCTGGGTGTCGAACAGCGCTGCCATCGCCCGCGGGTCGATGCCCGGCATCGGCACGTAGGACAGGAAGCGGAACAGCACCAGCGCACCGAGCGTGAACCACAGCCGTTTCTTGAGCTCGGTCGCCTTGGAGAAATTCGCCAGCGAGATGTTGGCGGAGAGATTTTCGGCTGCTGATGCCATTCAGACGGTTCCCGGAAAATGGAATCGGCGGCGCTGGGAAACGCCCCCCGGCCGCCGATATAGTGACTCAAGCTCGCTTGTCTAAGCCCCCGTGTTCGGAAGCCTGGGTCAGGCCTTCTGAGTCCGGGCGGCCTTCGCCGAACCCTTCTTGGCGGCGGCCTTGTCTGCGGCTTGCTGCTTCTCGATCAGCTCGATCGAGCCGCCAGCCTTCTCGACCGCCTCTCGGGCGCCTTTGGATGCGCCGTCGACGCGAAAGGCCAGTTTCGCCTTGAGCTCGCCCTTGCCGAGCAGGCGGACACCGTCCTTGCCGCCGCGAGCGAGACCAGCAGCCTTGAGCGCCGAATGGTCAATCGTGCCCTTCGGATCGAGCTTGCCGGCATCGATCACCTTCTGGATCGCGCCGAGGTTCACCTCGGCATAATCCTTGGCAAAGATGTTGTTGAAGCCGCGCTTGGGCAGCCGCATGTGGAGCGGCATTTGGCCGCCTTCGAAGCCGTAGATCGATACGCCCGAGCGGCTCTTCTGGCCCTTCTGGCCGCGGCCGGCAGTCTTGCCGACGCCCGAGCCGATTCCGCGGCCCACCCGGGTACGCGCCTTGCGGGCGCCCTGATTGTCACGAAGTTCGTTGAGTTTCATTCTCTTGCACTCGCTTTCGCTTTTGTCGCGCGTGATTGTCGGGGGCTTAAGCCGCCTCCTCGACCTTCACTAGATGCTGCACCTTTCGGATCTGGCCGCGGACCTCGAGGGTGTCATCGACTTCGACCATCTTGTGCATCTTGTTGAGCCCGAGGCCGACCAAGGTTGCCCGCTGCGTCTTGTCGCGGCGGATCGGCGATCCGGTCTGGATAATTCTGATCTTCGCCATCTGACTCACTCCGTGATCGCCTCGGCCTGGGCCTCGGCCTCAGCAATGGTAGCACCGCCGCGGCCGAGCAGGTCCGCAACCTTCTTACCGCGGCGCTGCGAAACCGAACGCGGGCTGGTCTGATCCTTGAGCGCCTCGAAGGTGGCTCGAATCATGTTGTAGGGGTTGGACGTGCCGACCGACTTAGTGACGACGTCGGCGACCCCAAGGCTCTCGAACACCGCGCGCATCGGCCCGCCGGCGATAATACCGGTTCCCGAGGGAGCGGAGCGAAGAGTCACCTTGCCGGCCCCGAAATGGCCGTTGCCATCATGGTGCAGAGTGCGGCCGTCACGCAACGGAACGCGAATCATTGCCTTCTTGGCGGCCGCGGTCGCCTTGCTGATCGCTTCGGGAACCTCGCGAGCCTTGCCGTGGCCGAAGCCGGCACGGCCCTTGCCGTCGCCGACCACCACCAAGGCCGCGAAGCCGAAGCGCTTGCCGCCCTTCACCGTCTTCGAGACGCGATTGATGTGGACGAGCTTCTCGATCAACTCTTCGCCGCCATCGTCATCGCCGCCGCGCCCGCGCCGATCGTCGCGCCGGCCCCTGCCGCCGCCGCGGCCCTCGCCGCGACCGCGCCCGCGCGGACCCCGTGGCCCCCGGCCCTCAGCCTGGCGCGGAGTGGCTTCCGCCGCTGCCGCGGCCTCGGCCGGGTCGGTGTTGATTTCCTGGGTCTGGTTCTCGTCAGCCATTTAGAACTCCAGTCCGCCTTCGCGGGCAGCATCGGCCAGCGCCTTGACGCGGCCGTGAAAAAGGAAGCCGCCGCGGTCGAACACAACGCTTGAGACACCGGCCTTCCGAGCGCGCTCGGCAAGCGCCTTGCCGACGGCGGCGGCGCCGTCGCGGGTCGCTGCTGCCTTGCCCTTCAAATCCTTGTCCAGGGTCGAAGCCGAAGCCAGCGTCGTCCCTGCCGCGTCGTCGATGACTTGAGCGTAGATGTGGCGGCCCGATCGGTGCACCGACAGGCGCGGCTTGCCAGCGGCGCGCGCACGAAGCGCGGTGCGCACCCGGCGCCGGCGGCGATCGAAGAGTGAGAGTTTAGCCATGGCTACTTCTTCTTGCCTTCTTTGCGGAAGATATACTCGCCGCGATACTTGATGCCCTTGCCCTTGTAGGGCTCCGGCTTGCGCCAGCGGCGAATTTCGGCCGCGACCTGGCCGACCTTCTGTTTGTCGATGCCGCTGATCTCGACCGTGTTGGGGTCGGGCGTCCTGACCTCGACGCCTTCCGGCACCGGGAAATTGACGTCGTGACTGTAGCCGAGCTGCAGCCTCAGATTACGACCCTGCGCCGCAGCGCGATAGCCGACGCCGCTGATTTCGAGCACCTTCGTGAAGCCCTCGCTGACGCCGGTGACGAGATTGTCCACCAGTGTCCGCTGCATCCCCCAAAAGGCGCGCGCCTGCTTGGTTTCATTGGCCGGCCGCACGACGATGCCATCCTCGCCGATCTCGTAAGCGATCTCGTCGCGCATCTGCAGCTGAAGCTCACCCTTCGGCCCTTTGACCGACAGGATCTGGCCGGACGTTGTTGCCGTCACGCCAGCAGGCAGTGCCACGGTGCGTTTTCCGATACGGGACATCAGAACACCTCCGCCAGCACTTCGCCGCCGACATTCTGGGCGCGCGCTTCGGCATCCGACAGCACACCCCTGGGCGTCGACACGATCACCGTGCCGAGGCCGTTGCGGATGTGCGGCAGCTCACTAGCGCCGGAATAGACACGGCGGCCCGGCTTCGACACCCTTGCGAGATGCTGAATGGCCGGCTGGCCTTCGAAATATTTGAGCTCGATGCGCAAGCCCTTCTGGCCGGCAAGCTCTTCCTCGGCGTAGCCGCGGATGTAGCCCTCGCGCTGGAGCACATCGAGCACCCGGACGCGCAGCTTCGACGCCGGCGTCAAAATGGAGTCCTTGCGCGCCTGCTGGCCGTTGCGGATTCGGGTGAGCATGTCACCCAGGGGATCGGTCATCGCCATCTTCAGGCTACTCCCTACCAGCTCGACTTTGTGACGCCTGGGATCAGGCCCTTATTGGCCAGCTCCCGGAGCATGATCCGCGACAGGCGGAACTTGCGATAATAAGCGCGCGACCTGCCGGTCAGCTCGCAGCGGTTGCGGACCCGGGTCGGGTTCGCATTGCGCGGAATCTCGGCCATCTTCAGCCGCGCGATCAGCCGCTCGGTGTCGTCGCGGGACTCATCGTCCGCGATTTCCTTGAGCTTCGCGTACTTCGCCGCGTGCTTCTCAACGAGCTTCTTCCGCCGCTCGTTCTTGTTAATCGAACTCAGTTTCGCCATGACTTAAGTTCTTCTCCTGACGCAGACCGCCTAAGCGGCCTGCTTTTCCTCTGCTTCCGCCGGGAACGGAAAGTTGAACAGGCGCAGCAGCTCGCGCGCCTCCTCGTCCGTGTTCGCGGTGGTGGTGATGATGATGTCCATTCCCCGGACCGCGTCGATCTGGTCGTAGTTGATCTCAGGAAATACGATCTGCTCCTTGAGGCCCATCGCATAATTGCCGCGGCCATCGAACGAGCGCGGGTTCAAGCCGCGGAAGTCGCGCACGCGCGGCAAAGCGATGGTCACAAGGCGGTCGAGAAACTCGTACATGCGGTCACGGCGCAAAGTCACCTTGCAGCCGATCGGCATGCCTTCGCGCAGCTTGAACTGAGCGATCGACTTCTTCGCCTTGGTAATCACCGGCTTCTGCCCGGAGATCAGCTCCATCTCGGCAGCCGCGGCTTCCACCTTCTTCTTGTCCTGGGTCGCCTCGCCGACGCCCATGTTGATGACGATCTTCTCGAGGCGCGGAACCTCGAGGCGGTTCTTGTAGCCGAACCGCTCGGTCATCGCCGCGACGATGCGCTCCTCATAATCCTTCTTCAGGCGCGGCGTGTACGCCTGTGCCTTCTGGGCCTCAGCCATTAATCAGCTCCCCGGACTTGACGGCCACTCGAACCTTCTTCCCGTCCCTGGTTTCAAAACGGACTCGCGTCGGCTTGCCGGACTTGGGGTCCGCAACCGCAACCTTGGACACGTGCAGCGGCGCCTCGCGGCGCTCCAGCCCGCCCTGCGGATTGGCCTGGCTCGGCTTGCGGTGACGAACGGCGACATTGATGCCCGAAACAAGCACCTTGCCGTCCTTCGGCATCGCCTTGACGACCTCGCCCGTGCGGCCCTTGTCCTTGCCGGACAGAACCACAACGGTGTCCCCCTTGCGGATTTTCTGAGCGGCCATGGTTACAGCACCTCCGGCGCAAGGCTGATGATCTTCATATGCTTCCTGGCACGGAGCTCGCGGACCACCGGCCCGAAGATACGGGTGCCGATTGGCTCCTCGTTCTTGTTCACCAGCACCGCCGCGTTGGAATCGAAGCGGATCACCGACCCGTCGGGACGGCGGATATCCTTGGCCGTGCGGACGATCACGGCGCGGTGAACGTCGCCCTTCTTAACCCGGCCGCGCGGAGCCGCCTCCTTGACGGAAACGACGATGATGTCGCCGACGCCGGCGGTACGGCGCTTCGAGCCGCCCAGCACCTTGATGCACTGGACGCGCTTCGCGCCGCTGTTGTCCGCAACGTCCAGGTTGGACTGCATCTGGATCATGGTTCGACCCTTATCCTCTCAAAATCTTCTCAGGCGTCCGCTTCGGCGACGTCTTCGGCCTTGGCCTTGGACTTCTTGGCTGCCTTTGGCTTGGGCGCCTTTTCCGCCTTGGCCTCCGGTGCCGGCTCGCTTCCGACCGTATCGTCGATCTCCACTGCCGCAGCCTTGGCGGCGCCGATGCGCTCGATCACTTCCCAGGTCTTGAGCTTCGAGATCGGCGCGCGCTCTTCGATGCGCACCTGTTCGCCAAGGCGATAGGCGTTGTTCTCGTCATGGGCGTGGTACTTCTTCGACAGGCGGATGATCTTGCCGTACAGCGGATGCTTCACCCGCCGCTCGACGCGGACCACAACGGTCTTGTCACCCTTGTCGGACACCACCGTGCCGGTCAGGACGCGCTTGGGCATTTCGTAACTCTCCTCAACCCTGCGCGGACGCGCGGGTGCGCTGGTTCTGAAGCGTCTTGATGCGGGCAATCATCCGCCGCACCTCGCGGACACGCGACGGCTTCTCGAGCTGGTTGGTCGCCGACTGGAAGCGCAGGTTGAACTGCTCGCGCTTCAGCTCGACAAGCTGCTGCTGCAGCTGATCGTCGGTCTGGACCTTGAGATCGTCGGTCTTGGCCATCGATTAATCCTCCTCGACCAAAGTTTCGCCGAGACGGGCAACGACTTTGGTCTTGATCGGCAGCTTCTCCGCAGCGCGCTCGAACGCCGTCTTGGCGAGCGGGCCCGGAACTCCATCCAGCTCGAACAGGATCCGGCCGGGCTTCACTCGGGCGACCCAGAATTCCGGGCTGCCCTTGCCCGAGCCCATGCGGACTTCGGCCGGCTTGGAACTCACCGGAACGTCCGGGAAAATGCGAATCCACAGGCGCCCCTGACGTCGAATGTGCCGGGTGATCGCGCGCCGAGCGGCCTCGATCTGACGCGCGGTGATGCGCTCGGGCTCCATCGCCTTCAATCCGAAGGCGCCGAAGTTGAGTTCTGTCCCACCCTTGGCATTGCCATGGATCCGGCCCTTGAAGGCCTTACGGAACTTGGTGCGCTTTGGCTGCAGCATCTCGTCTGTCCTCTAAGGCCTAGCGACCGCGGTCTTCGCGGGCCGGGCGGACTCCGGAGGTCTGGGCCTCCATCATCAACCGATCCTGCGCAGTCGGGTCGTGGGCGAAAATCTCGCCCTTGAAGATCCACACCTTGACGCCGCAGACGCCATAGGCGGTGTGCGCCTCGGCTTCGGCATAATCGACGTTGCCGCGAAGCGTGTGCAGCGGCACTCGGCCCTCGCGGTACCATTCGGTGCGGGCGATCTCGGCGCCGCCCAGCCGGCCGGCGCAGGTGATACGGATGCCCTCGGCGCCAAGACGCAGTGCCGACTGAACCGCGCGCTTCATCGCACGGCGGAAGGCAATGCGGCGCTCGAGCTGGTCGGCAACGCCCTGGGCAACGAGTTTGGCGTCGATTTCTGGCTTGCGGATCTCGACGATGTTCAAGCTCACCTCGGACGAGGTCATCGTCTGCAGCTTGCGCTTCAGCTTCTCGATGTCCGAGCCCTTTTTGCCGATGATAACGCCTGGCCGCGCGGCATAAATGCTGATCCGGCAGATCTTCGCGGGCCGCTCGATCACCACTTTCGAGATCGCCGCCTGCGGCAAGGTCTCGAGAATGAACTGGCGGATCTTGAGATCCTCGAGCAGCAGCCGGCCGTAGTCCTGGCCTTCGGCGAACCAACGGCTGTCCCAGGTCCGGTTGATCTGCAGGCGAAGCCCGACAGGAGAGGATTTCTGACCCATTACGCTTCTTCCTGCTCACGAACGACGACGCGAAGCCGGCTGAACGGCTTGACGATGCGGCTCGAACGGCCACGGGCGCGGGTTGCGAACCTTTTCATCGACAGCGACTTGCCAACGCTTGCTTCCGCCACCACGAGCGCATCGACGTCGAGATTGTGGTTGTTCTCGGCATTGGCCACAGCGCTCGCGAGCACCTTGCCGACATCCTCGGCCATCGCCTTTGGCGAAAACTTCAGGATGTTCATCGCCTCTTCGACCTTGCGGCCGCGGATCAAGCCGGCGACAAGGTTCAGCTTGCGCGCCGAGCCACGGATGGTGGTGCCGACGGCCAGCGCTTCCTTCTCGCCGACCTTGCGAGGGGATTTTTCCTTGCCCATCAGCGCTTGCCTTTCCTGTCGGCGGCGTGGCCCGGGAAGAAGCGCGTCGGAGCGAACTCACCGAGCTTCATTCCGACCATGTCCTCGTTGACCGACACCGGCACGAACTTGCGGCCGTTGTAGACATTGAAGGTGAGGCCGACGAACTGCGGCAGGATCGTCGAGCGACGCGACCAGGTCTTGATCGGCGCGCGGCCACCCTTTTCCTGTGCAGCTTCCGCCTTCTTCAGCAGCGAAAGCTCAACGAACGGGCCTTTCCAGACGGAACGGGCCATGGCTTAACCCTTCTTCTTCGCGTGACGCGACCGGATAATCAGCTTGTCGGTCGACTTGTTGTGACGAGTGCGGGCACCCTTGGTCGGCTTGCCCCACGGAGTGACCGGGTGGCGTCCCCCCGATGTCCGGCCCTCGCCACCGCCGTGGGGGTGATCGACCGGGTTCTTGGCGACGCCGCGGGTCAGCGGACGCTTGCCCATCCAGCGGGTGCGGCCGGCCTTGGCGAGCGTCTGGTTGGCGTTGTCCGGGTTGGACACCGCGCCGACGGTGGCCATGCAGTCCGAGCGGACGTAGCGCTGCTCGCCTGAATTCAGCCTGACGATGACCATGCCGCGGTCGCGGCCGACGACCTGCACATAGGTGCCGGCGGCGCGGGCGATCTGGCCGCCCTTGCCGGGCTTCAGCTCGACATTGTGGACAATGGTTCCGACCGGCATCTGACCAATCTCCATGGCGTTGCCCGGCTTCACGTCGACCTTGCGACCGGCGACGACCGTATCGCCCGGGCCGAGCCGCTGGGGCGCCAGGATGTAGGCCTGCTCGCCACCCTCATAGGTGACGAGGGCGATGAATGCAGAGCGATTCGGGTCATATTCGAGCCGTTCGACGGTCGCTGGAACGTCCCAGGTACGCCGCTTGAAGTCGACGATCCGGTAGCGCTGCTTGTGACCGCCGCCGATGCCGCGCGAAGTCACGTGGCCCTTGTTGTTGCGGCCGCCCGTCTTGGTCTTGCCCTCGGTCAGCTTCTTGACCGGCTTGCCCTTCCACAGGCTGGCGCGGTCGACGAGGATCAGTCCGCGGCGGGCGGGCGATGTCGGCTTATATTGCTTGAGTGCCATGGTCTGCCTCAGATCCCGCTGGTGACATCGATCGAATTGCCCTCGGCGAGGGTGACGATCGCCTTCTTGAAGTCCGACCGCTGGTAGGGCTTGCCCTTCCAGCGCTTGGTCTTGCCTTTGGTGACGATGGTGTTGACGCCGGTCACCTTGACGTTGAACAGCGCCTCGACCGCCGCCTTGATCTCGGGTTTGGAGGCGTCGGACGCGACCTTGAATACGACCGCATTGGCCTCCGACATCATCGTCGACTTCTCGGTGATGTGCGGCGCGAGCACGATGTCATAGTGGCGCGCATCGACCGCCGCTTGCTGCTTCTTAGCCATTGAACCGGGCCTCCAGCTTCTCGACCGCGGCGCGGGTCAGGACCAGCGTCTCGTGGCGCATGATGTCGTAGACGTTGGCACCGATCGCCGGCAGCAGGTTGACACTGCCAAGGTTCGATGAGGCGCGCGCGAAACCGACGTTGAGGGCGTCACCGTCAATGACCAGCGCCGTCTTGCCGAAACCCAGCTTGCCCAGCCTGTCGCGAAGCTCGCGAGTCTTGCCATCCTTTACGTCGAGGTTGTCGACGACGATCAGGTTGCCCTCCTTCGCTTTCGACGACAAAGCCATCTTCAGCCCGAGCTGCCTCACCTTCTTGTTGAGGCTGGAGACGAAGACGCGCGCCCTTGGGCCGTGCGCCTTGCCGCCGCCGATGAAAATCGGCGCCCGGCGGTCGCCGTGACGGGCGGTTCCGCCGCCTTTCTGACGGCCGAATTTCTTGCCGGTGCGGGCAACATCGCTCCGCTCGCGCGCGGCACGGGCCGGAGCGCGACGGTTGATAAGCTGCCAGGTGACGACCCGGTGAAGGATATCAGCACGGGGCTCGACGCCGAAGATGTCGTCCTTCAGCTCGATGTCCCCGCCCTTGCCGGCGTCGAGGGTCTGAACCTTGACCTTCATCGCTTAGCCTTCCTTGCTTTCATCGGTTCCGCCGGCATCACTCTCGGGCGTCGCTTGGCCGGCTTCGGCATCGGTGCCTTCGGTCGTGTCGGCCGCCGCCCCGGCCTCCTGCTCAGCGGCGATCGCAGCAACTTCGTCGTCGCCCGGCAGCGCCGGAATTTCGTGCACCGCGGCTTCGTCAACCAAACCGGGCTCAGGCACCTCGACCTGGTCGAGCTTGAGCTTTTCGAGCAGGGCGGCCGGATAGGGCGCCTCGTCGGGACGCGGCAGCTTGGTCGCGTCGCTGACCGTCAGCCAGCTGCCTTTGTGGCCCGGAACAGAGCCCTTGACGAACAACAGCCCGCGGATCGGGTCGGTGCGGACGACCTCAAGATTCTGCTGGGTTCGGTTGCGGGCGCCCATGTGCCCAGCCATTTTCTTGTTCTTGAACACGCGACCGGGGTCCTGGCGGTTGCCAGTCGAGCCGTGCGAGCGGTGGGAGACGGATACGCCGTGAGTGGCGCGAAGACCACCGAAGCCCCAGCGCTTCATCGCGCCGGCAAAACCCTTACCCTGGGTTACGCCAGAAATGTCGACCAGCTGGCCCGGAACGAAATGGTCGGCGCTGATGGTCGCTCCAATATCCAGGAGAGCATCATCCGCGACGCGAAATTCGGCGACCCGAGCCTTGGGCTCGACTTCGGCCTTGCCGAAAGCCGCACGCTGCGGCTTGGCGATATTCTTGGCCTTCGCTCTGCCCGCGCCGAGCTGGACGGCAGTATAGCCATCCCGATCCTTTTCGCGGCGGCCAACGACCTGCACGTCATCCAGCTGCAGGACGGTAACCGGCACATGCCGTCCGTCCGCCTGGAACAGGCGGGTCATTCCAACCTTCTTCGCGATCACGCCGGTGCGCATGATCCTTACTCCCAACAGAGGCCCCCGGACCATCCGGGGGCGTGCAAGCCCGTGAACTATTGCGTGCCCCGCCTGGGCTTCTTGCCCCGTGTGACCACGAGGCGGCGGGGACGCGGCCCGGAGCGAGGCTCCGGCGGTATCACCCTTTTTCACCCCGGCGATGCCAGGGCTCCGTCGGCCGTCAGGCCAACTTGATCTCAACGTCGACGCCGGCGGCGAGGTCGAGCTTCATCAGCGCGTCGACCGTCTGCGGCGTCGGCTGCACGATATCGAGCAGCCTTTTGTAGGTGCGCACCTCGAACTGCTCGCGCGACTTCTTGTCGACGTGCGGCGAGCGGTTGACGGTGAACTTCTCAATTCGCGTCGGCAATGGAATGGGACCGCGGATCAGCGCACCCGTGCGCCGAGCCGTATCGGCGATGTCGCCAGTAGCCTGATCGAGCACTCGGTGATCGAAGGCCTTGAGGCGAATCCGGATATTCTGCGTTTCCATGTCCCTACCGATGCGAAAGAGCCAGTTCCCTCGCTGCTGAACCAGCAGTTCGGAGACAACCAAAACAAGGCGTGCCCGACAGCGACCTATTCGGCCTGACCGCCGCGCCTACCCCGTCAAAATCTCAAAAGCGAGCCGCGCGACCTGGTGAACCAGAATCGCGCGGCAGGCGCCCTATATTACTTCGTGATCTCGGCGACAACCCCCGCGCCGACGGTGCGGCCACCTTCGCGGATCGCGAAGCGCAAACCCGGGTCCATGGCGATCGGGGCGATCAGCTTGACACCCAGGTTCACGTTGTCGCCAGGCATCACCATTTCGGTGCCCTCAGGAAGCTGCACCTCGCCGGTGACGTCGGTCGTACGGAAGTAAAATTGCGGCCGGTAGTTGGCGAAGAACGGCGTGTGGCGGCCGCCCTCGTCCTTCGACAGCACGTAGACCTCCGCCTTGAAGTCGGTGTGCGGGGTGATGGAGCCCGGCTTGGCCAGAACCTGACCGCGCTCAACGTCCTCACGGCCGATGCCGCGCAGGAGCGCGCCGATATTGTCGCCGGCCTGGCCCTGGTCGAGCAGCTTGCGGAACATCTCGACGCCGGTGACCACCGTCTTCTGGGTGTCGCGGATGCCGACGATCTCGACTTCCTCGCCCACCTTCACAATGCCCGTCTCGACGCGGCCGGTGACGACCGTGCCTCGGCCCGAGATCGAGAAGACGTCCTCGATCGGCATCAGGAACGGACGGTCCAGCGGACGCTCCGGAGTCGGGATCCACTCGTCGACCGCATCCATCAGCTTCAGGATCGCCTGCTTGCCGATCTCGTCGTTGCTGTCCTCGAGAGCGGCGAGCGCCGAACCGGCGACGATCGGAATATTGTCGCCGTCGAATTCGCGCTTGGAAAGCTCTTCGCGGATCTCGAGCTCGACCAATTCAAGAAGCTCGGGATCATCGACCTGGTCGACCTTGTTGAGAAAGACGACCATGGTCGGGACGCCGACCTGCTTGGCGAGCAGGATGTGCTCCTTGGTCTGCGGCATGGGGCCATCGGCCGCCGACACGACGAGGATCGCGCCGTCCATCTGGGCGGCGCCGGTGATCATGTTCTTCACATAGTCGGCGTGGCCAGGGCAGTCGACGTGCGCATAATGGCGGTTGTCGGTCTCATATTCGACGTGTGCCGTCGAAATGGTGATGCCGCGCTCGCGCTCTTCCGGCGCTTTGTCGATGTTCGCATAGTCCGTGTACTGGGCCTGGCCCTTCTCAGCGAGCACCTTGGTGATCGCCGCGGTCAGCGAGGTCTTGCCATGGTCGACGTGACCGATGGTGCCAATGTTCACGTGCGGCTTCGTCCGCTCGAATTTCGCCTTCGCCATTTTACGCCTCTTCTTCTTTAGGAAATCGGGCGCGCCGCCCTTTCGTGAGCGCGCCCATAGCTACAAATTTCTGCTTATGCCAGCTTCGCCTTCACCTCTTCGGCGACGTTCTGCGGCACCTCGTCATAGTGCGAGAATTGCATCGTGTATTGCGCCCGCCCCTGGGTGAACGAGCGCAGCTGATTGACGTAACCGAACATGTTGGCAAGCGGGACGATCGCTTCGACCACCTGGGCATTGCCGCGGCTGTCGGTGCCCTGGATCTGGCCACGCCGGCTGTTGATGTCGCCAATGACATCGCCGAGATAATCCTCCGGCGTCACCACCTCCACCTTCATGATCGGCTCGAGCAGCTTGATGCCGGCCCGCTGCGCCGCCTCGCGCATCGCGCCGCGTCCGGTGATCTCGAAGGCAAGCGCCGACGAGTCGACATCATGGTATTTGCCGTCGATCAGGTGAACTTCGAAGTCGATGATCGGAAAGCCGATCAACGATCCAGTTTCGGCCGTCTCGCGCATGCCCTTCTCGACCGACGGGATGTATTCGCGCGGGATATTGCCGCCCTTGATCTCGTCGACGAAGACGAAGCCCGTACCGCGCTCGGCGGGGATAACCTTGACCTTCACTTCGCCGAATTGGCCCGAGCCACCGGACTGTTTCTTGTGGGTGTAGGTCAGCTCGACGGGCTTGGCGAGATATTCGCGATAGGCGACCTGCGGAGCACCGACATTGGCCTCCACCTTGAATTCGCGCTTCATCCGATCGACCAGAATCTCGAGGTGGAGCTCGCCCATCCCCTTGATAATGGTCTGGCCCGATTCATGGTCGCTAGACACGCGGAAACTCGGGTCCTCTGCCGCGAGGCGCGACAAAGCGATGCCCATCTTCTCCTGGTCAGCCTTGGTCTTGGGCTCGACCGCGACTTCGATCACCGGATCCGGAAATTCCATCCGCTCGAGGATGATCGGCTTGTTCGGATCACACAGCGTGTCGCCGGTCGTCGTTTCCTTGAGGCCGGCGATGGCGACGATGTCGCCTGCATAAGCGACGTCGATGTCCTCGCGGTTATTGGCGTGCATCAGCAGCATCCGGCCGATCTTCTCGCGCTTGTCCTTCACGGAATTGAGGACCGTGCCCTTCTCGAGCTTGCCGGAATAGATGCGAGCAAAGGTCAGCGAGCCGACGAACGGGTCGTTCATGATCTTGAACGCCAGCGCCGAGAATGGCGCGTTATCCGACGCCTCGCGGGTATCGGTCTGGTCGCTGTCGGGCTTCAAACCCTCGACGGGCGGAATGTCGAGCGGGCTCGGAAGATAATCGACGACTGCGTCGAGCAAGGGCTGGACGCCCTTGTTCTTGAACGCGGAACCGCACAGGACCGGCACGAACGAAAAGTTTAGCGTGCCCTTGCGGATCAGGCGCTTCAACGTCGCGACGTCGGGCTCGTTGCCCTCGAGATAGGCCTCCATGACCTCGTCGTCCTGCTCGACGGCGATTTCAATCAGGTCCTGACGGGCAGTGTCGGCGGCGTCCCTGAGGTCGGCCGGAACCTCTTCGTACACGAACTTCGCGCCGAGGCTTTCATCGAGCCAGATAATGGCGCGATTCTCAACCAGGTCGACGAGGCCCTTGAAGCCGCTTTCGATGCCGATCGGCAAATAGAGAACCAGCGGGCGGGCGCCGAGGCGCTCCTTGATCATCTGCACGCACCGCTCGAAGCTCGCGCCGGTGCGGTCGAGCTTGTTGACGAAGCACATGCGCGGGACTCTGTACTTCTCGGCCTGGCGCCAGACCGTTTCCGACTGCGGTTCGACTCCGGCGACCCCGTCGAAGCAGGCCACGGCGCCGTCCAGCACGCGAAGCGAACGCTCGACCTCGATGGTGAAGTCGACGTGGCCAGGAGTGTCGATGATGTTGATCCGGTGCTCTTCGCCCTTGCCTTCGTTGGCCTGCCAGAAACAGGTCGTCGCTGCCGAGGTGATGGTGATCCCGCGCTCCTGCTCCTGCTCCATCCAGTCCATGGTCGCGGTGCCCTCGTGGACCTCGCCGATCTTGTAGGACTTGCCGGTGTAATAGAGGATGCGCTCGGTCGTCGTCGTCTTGCCGGCATCGATGTGGGCCATGATGCCGATGTTCCGGTAGCGCTCGAGCGGATGGCTGCGGGCCATTGTCATTAGTTCCTTAGCAATGCGGGGGACCGGTACGTCCGGACCCCCGTGATATAGGTGTGAAACTTACCAGCGGTAGTGCGAGAAGGCGCGGTTGGCCTCGGCCATGCGGTGCGTGTCTTCGCGCTTCTTCACCGCGTTGCCGCGGTTCTGCGAAGCATCCATCAGCTCGCCCGACAGGCGTGCCGACATCGTCTTTTCGGAACGGGCGCGGGCGGCCGAAATCAGCCAGCGGATGGCCAGCGCCTGGGCCCGCTCGGTGCGGACTTCGACCGGCACCTGATAGGTCGCACCGCCGACACGGCGGGAACGCACCTCGATGCCAGGCTTCACATTGTTGAGCGCATCGTGGAACACCTGGAGAGGATCCTTCTTCAAGCGCGCTTCGACATTGTCGAGGGCGCCGTAGACGATGCTCTCGGCGACGGACTTCTTGCCGTCGAGCATGACGCTGTTCATGAACTTGGACAGCACGACGTCCCCGAACTTCGGGTCGGGGAGGATCTCGCGCTTCTCTGGGCGGCGGCGACGGGACATAATTTCTTCCTTTCTCTTCAGCCAGATCCGGAACCTGTCCGGGGCTTACTCGCTGCTTATTTGGGACGCTTGGCGCCGTACTTCGAACGGGATTGCTTGCGGTCCTTGACGCCCTGGGTGTCGAGGACGCCGCGAAGCACGTGATAACGAACGCCCGGCAGGTCGCGGACCCGGCCGCCGCGGATCAGCACCACAGAATGCTCCTGGAGGTTATGGCCCTCGCCGGGAATGTAGCTGATCACTTCGCGCTGGTTGGTCAGGCGCACCTTGGCAACCTTGCGGAGCGCCGAGTTCGGCTTCTTCGGCGTCGTCGTATAGACGCGAGTGCAGACTCCGCGCTTTTGCGGGTTCTGCTCCATCGCAGGGACCTTCGACTTGGCCTTCTGCGGTTCGCGACCCTTGCGGATCAGCTGGTTGATCGTCGGCATGAAGCCCTTCACCTTGTCTATGCCGGAAGCCCCGGCGGTTACTTTGCCCAACAGGAAATGCGCGAAGCCCAAGCAGCCGCCCGGCCGCTTGGCCATCACGCACGTTTGAGCAATGTTCAGCTCTTGCCCTGCGGGAGGACGAAGCGACCCGCGGACGGGCGGCGACATAGCGACGGCTGGCAAGCGGGTCAACGGGGCGAAGGCGCTAATGCGTTGTCGCTCTGCCCCGATCGCGGAGATTGCGTCGACGCGAGCGATTCGTCGCGGGTGCGCGGGAGGGCGTAGCGGGCTCAGGCGCGGAGCGAGTTTCTAAATATGCACCACCCGGCCGAATGCCGAGAGCACGCTTTCGTGCATCATCTCCGACAAAGTGGGGTGGGGGAAGACGGTGGCGATGAAGTCCTGCTCGACCAGCTCCGCGGTCTTGCCGACCGTGTAGCCCTGGATCAGCTCAGTAACCTCGGCGCCGATCATGTGCGCTCCGAGCAATTCTCCGGTCCTGGCGTCGAAGACCGTCTTCACGAACCCTTCGGTCTCGCCGAGCGCAATCGCCTTGCCGTTGCCGATGAAGGGGAATTTGCCGACCTTGACCTCATAGCCGGCTTCCCTCGCCTTGCCCTCGGTAAGGCCGACGCTGGCGACCTGTGGGCGGCAGTAGGTGCAGCCGGGGATGTTGCGCACGTCCATGGCATGGGGATGCGCATCATTGTTGCCGAGCTCCTTCGCGATTGCCTCGGCTGCGATCACGCCTTCGTGGCTCGCCTTGTGCGCCAGCCAGGGCGGAGCGGTGACATCGCCGATCGCCCAGATTCCGGGCACGTTGGTGCGGCACATCTCGTCGGTGTCGATATGACCTTTCGTCGTCTTGATGCCGAGCTCCTCGATGCCGAGCCCTTCCGTGTTGGGAACGATGCCGACGGCGACGATCGCATGGCTGAAGCGGTGCTCGGCGGACTTGCCGTCCTTGGTCTTGATGGTCGCGGCGACACCCCTGCCGTCAGCCTTGAGGCTCTCGACTCCGGCCGAGGTGAGGATGGTGAGCCCCTGCTTCTTCATCTGCTTGGCGAGGAAATCGCTGACCTCTGTATCCTCCACGGGCACGATGCGGTCGAGCATTTCGACCACGGTCACCTTCGCGCCGAGGTCGGCGTAGAAGCTGGCGAACTCGATTCCGATCGCGCCCGAGCCGATGACCAGAAGCTCACTCGGCATTTCCGGCGGAGTCATGGCGTGGCGGTAGGTCCAGATGCGCTTGCCGTCGGACTTGGCAAACGGCAGCTCGCGGGCGCGGGCGCCAGTGGCGACGATGATGTGTTTGGCCTGGAGCTCGGCACCCTTGCCGTCCTCGCCCTTGACCAACAGCCTGCCCTTGCCGGTGATTTTCCCCTCGCCCATGTGCACGGCGATCTTGTTCTTCTTCATCAGGCCCGTGACGCCCTTGTTGAGCTGGGCGGCGACGTTGCGGCTGCGCTCGACGACCTTGGCGAGATCAAAGCCGGTCTGGCCGGCCGACAGTCCGAAGGAGGCGGCTTCCTTCATCAGATGGTAGACCTCTGCCGAACGCAGCAGCGCCTTGGTCGGGATGCAGCCCCAGTTGAGGCAGATGCCGCCCAGTTTCTCGCGCTCGACGATCGCCGTCTTGAGGCCGAGCTGCGCCGCCCGGATCGCGGCGACATAGCCGCCGGGGCCCGAGCCGAGCACGATGAGGTCGTAGGATTCAGCCATTTTCTTCCTCTTGTCCCGCGATCTCCCGCGGCCTGTCGTTTTCGTCCAGCGCGACAAATTTGAAGCAGCCGCTTGCGATGTGCGCCTCGGCCTCGCCGTGACGCTCCCGCGCGACCACTTCGGCGGTGTAGGTCAGCGAGGTTCGGCCGTTCTCGATCAGTTCGACATAGACCGAGATTTCGTCGCCGACCTGCGGCGCACCCTTGAAACGCAGTTCGTCGGCGCTGACCAGCACCGCCTTGCCCTTCACACGCCGCGAGACCTCGCTTCCAGCCCCAAGCGCCATCTGGCTGATCAGCCAGCCGCCGAACACGCCGCCATAAGGGTTGGTGTGAACCGGCATCGCCGTGGCGCGAATAACGGGGGTCCGATCGGCCAACTTCACGCGCTCAGCGGCTGTGCCAGTTAAAGAACAGACGAAGGGCAAGCGCGGAACCCAGGAACCACGGGATCGAGAACAAAAGCCCTGGCGATCCCTCGAGCGGGCGAACCGTACCCCAGCCAGCCCAGGAATTCGTCCAGACACCAGATCGGCCGCCAAGGGCCAGCGGCAACGCAAAGCCCAGGATCGCGCCGAGCAGGAGGGCCGTCAGCCACTTCATTAAGCCAGCATTCCCAGCGGGTTTTCGACCAGCCTCTTGAACGCCTGCATCAGCTTCGCTCCGTCGGCGCCGTCGATGGCGCGGTGGTCGAAGCTGCCGGTGGCGCTCATTACCGTCGCGATTTGGAGGCTGTCGTTGATCACGTAAGGCCTTTTTTCGCCGGCGCCGATGGCCATGATCATCCCTTGCGGCGGATTGATGACCGCGTCGAACTGGGTGATCCCGTACATGCCCATGTTGGAGATGCTCGCCGTGCCGCCTTGATATTCGTGCGGCTGCAGCTTGCCCTCTTTCGCTCGGCCCGCCAGCTCCTTCATCTCGGTCGCGATCGCCGACACGCTCTTGGTATCGGCGCCAGTGATGATCGGAGTGATGAGACCGCCAGGGATCGCGACCGCGACCGAAATGTCGGCTCGGCTGTACTTGATCAGCTGATCGCCGGCGAAGCTGACATTGCACTCGGGCACCTCGACCAGCGCCTGCGCGAGCGCCTTGATGAGGAGGTCGTTGACGCTCAGCTTGATTCCGCGGCTTTCGAGGCCGGCGTTCAATTCGGAGCGAAGTTTCAATAACGCGTCGAGGCGCACATCGACCGTCAGGTAGATATGCGGGATCGTCTGCTTTGCCTCGGTCAGCCTGCGAGCGATCGTCTTGCGCATGTTTGAAAGCTTGACCGCCTCGTGCGGAATCTCGGCCTCAAAAGGCTGGGCGGGCGCAGCTGCGGCCTGAGGCACATCGGCTGCCGGCTGCGGCCGGGCGGCAGCGCCGCCAGCGGCAGTCCCGAGATCGGCCCGCACGATGCGCCCGCCGGGGCCCGAGCCCTGGATGGAGGAAAGGTCGATCCCCTGCGCCTCCGCCAGTCTTCGCGCCAGCGGCGAAGCCTTGATCCGCTGCCCGTCGGACTTCGGCGCCGCCGGCGCAGCGGCAGCGGCCGGCGTCTCGACCGGCGCCTTGGCGATGTCCGAATCCTTGCCGGGGGCAGCGCCATAGCCTTTAACTTCGGGTTCTGACGTGGGCGCCGGCGCCGGTTCGTCGACGCGTGGCGCAGCCGAGGCGTCGTCGGGGCTTTCCCCTTCGCCGGCGAGCAACGCAATCGGCGTGCCGACCTTCACTCCATCACTGCCTTCCGGCACTAGGATCTTGGCAATCGTCCCCTCGTCGACCGCCTCGAACTCCATGGTCGCCTTGTCGGTCTCGATCTCGGCGAGCACGTCGCCCGAACTGACCTCGTCGCCTTCCTTGACCAGCCATTTGGCGAGGGTGCCCTCCTCCATGGTCGGCGAGAGCGCGGGCATCTTGAGTTCGGTCGGCATGGAAAGCTCTTTCCGCTTTGGCGCGAGGCGTCGCGGGCACAAAGCCAATGCGGCGAGCGGGGTCAAGTGGCAGCCACGGTTAACCATAGGCAGCTTGCGCTTCGCAGCGCTTTCAAGCAGCGTCGTCAGCGCAATGGGGGCAGACGATCAGCTACGCACCTACCTCGTCGTCATCGACGACAGCGACGAGGCACGCATTGCGCTGCGTTTCGCGGCGCGGCGTGCGGCCAAGACCGGGGGAGCAGTGGAAGTGTTGGCGATCATAGAACCGCAGGAATTCGTCCAGTGGGGCGGAGTCCAGGCCGCGATCGAGGAAGAACAACGGCTACGCATCGAGGGCATCGTCAGCGCGGCCGTCGGCGAGATCCTGGACGAGGCAGGGGTCAAGGCGAGCATCATCGTCCGCCACGGCGAGCCGGTGAAGGTGGTTCGCGACTTCGTTGGCGAGCGCGAGGAAGTTGCGGCGCTGGTGCTCGGCGCAGCGCCGAGCGGCAGCCCCGGGCCGCTGGTCGCCAATTTCACGGGCAATGACGCTGGCAAGCTGCCCTGCCCGGTGATGATCATCCCCGGGTCGCTGTCCGAAGAGCGGCTCGAGCAGTTGAGCTAGAGTATTCGAGCGAGAATCGCGCACAGCGCGACGCAGCCAGCCTCGTCCTCGGAATCGAACCGTCCCTTGGCCGGGCTGTCGAGATCCAGCACTGCCAGCAGTTCGCCGTTCCGCACGATCGGCACGACCAGCTCGCTTTGGGACGCGACATCGCAGGCAATGTGGCCAGGGAAAGCGTGCACGTCGTCGACCCGCTGGACCTCGACTGATGCCGCCGCAGTGCCGCATACCCCCTTGCCGAAGGGAATTCGAATGCAGGCTGGCCGACCCTGAAATGGCCCGAGCACCAGCTCCCCGCCGACATTGCGGTAGAAACCGGCCCAATTGAGATCCGGCAGAGATTCCCAAATGAGGGCGGCGGCATTGGCCATGTTGGCGATCGGGTCCGGCTCACCCGCAACCAGCGCCTCGAGCGCCGCGGCTAGATCGCGATAAAGCGCGGGCTTTTCGCCGGGCGTGATCTTGAAGTCGTACATCAGTCGAAATCTACCTTTCCACGCGTCTGCTTGACCGCGCTTCGCTGCTTTTTCCGATCAACCCGCTCCGCCCTGGCTGCGCGGCTCGGCCGAGTCGGCTTGCGCTTGCGCGGGGCGATATGGGCCTTCGCAATTATCTCTGCCAGCCGGCGCCTGGCGTCCTGCCGATTCGCTTCCTGAGTGCGGAAGCGGCGGGCGGTAATCAGAAGCTCGCCAGACCCGGTCAGCCTGGTGCCGGCGATCGTCTTCAGCCGCTCGTATGCCTCCGGCGGCAGGCCAAGGCGGAAAACGTCGACGCGCAGCTGCACGGCGGTCGCGACCTTGTTGACGTTCTGGCCGCCCGGACCGGTGGCCGCGAGGAAGGTTTCGCTCAGCGCCTTCTCCGGCACGGTGACATCCTCAGGCCGCATCTCGCCACTCGCCAAAATGGTCAGGAAGGGATGCGGATACGTCGATCGTGGCGTGCTTTTCGCGGGGCACGACGAGCCGCGAGGCGTGGAGCAGCATCGGGCCGCCTGGAACGCCGTAGACCCGATCGCCGACGATCCCGCGACCGAACCCTTCGCGCGCATGCACCCGGATCTGGTGAGTCCGTCCGGTGACCGGCTGGAATTCGATCAGGCTCGACCCATGGCGGACGGCGAGGCGCCGCCAGTTGGTGACAGCCCGCTGTCCGCCAGGATCGCCAACCATCCGCCAACCGGCCTCCGCGCTCGATCGCTTCGCCAGCGGCATCTCGATCACGCCCGATTCTTCGGCAATCTCGCTTGCGATCACTGCCAGATAATATTTCCGAACGAGCCTCTCCTCAAAGGTGCGCTGGAGAGCGGCTCGAGCCCGCGAATTACGGGCGAGCAGCAAGCAGCCGGACGTATCCTGATCGAGCCGGTGCATCGGCACAGGCGACGAGCGAAACCCGCATCGGAGCTCGGCTAGTCGGGCACTCAGGCTGTCGCCACCGCGCCGCGGGGGGTCGACCGGCAGCCCGGCCGGCTTGTCGATGACCATAGCCTCGCCGTCGATGAAAAGAATTCGATCTTCGAGCATCAGCGGCGCGACTGCCGTCCGCGGCGAGTCCTGTCCATCCGCGGCTTGCCGGCGCCGCCGTAGCTGCCTTCGGGAAGCTCGAAGCGGAGCGAGCCCGAAACCGGATTGGCTTCGGCGAGACGAAGCGTCAGCTTCTGCCCCACCCGATAGGTTTCCCCGCTGTGTTCCCCGACAAGCGCCCTGGCCGCCTCGTCGTAACGGAAATATTCCTGACCCAGATGCTTCGCGAAAACCAGCCCGTCGCCGCCGAGGTCGGTAACGGTGGCGAAGAAACCGAACGGCTGGACGCCGGTAATCCGGCATTCGACCAGCTGGCCGACTCGGTCGGCGAGGAAAGCCGCAACATAGCGGTCGATCGTGTCACGCTCGGCCTCCATCGCGCGGCGCTCAAGCATCGAAATCTGCTCGCCGATCTGCTCGAATTTCCCGTCCTCGCCGGGCGGCAGGCCGCCCTCGCCGAGCCGATAGGCGCTCACCAGGGAACGGTGGACCAGAAGGTCGGCGTAGCGGCGGATCGGCGAGGTGAAATGGGCGTAGGTCGCAAGCGCCAGTCCGAAATGGCCGAGCCGCTCGGGACCATAGCGCGCCTGCATCTGGGTGCGCAGAAGCTGCTCCATGATTTCGGTGCGGGCGTCGCTGTCGCCGGTCCGCGCGATGATCCGATTGAACGTCGCAGGCTTGACCACCTGGCCCAGCGTAAACTCGATACCGAAGGTCGCGAGATAATCCTTGAGCGCGACCAGCTTCTCGCGGCTCGGCGCCTCGTGGACCCGGTACATCACCGGAGCCTTCTTCGCCTCGAGCGCCCGGGCGGCAGCGACGTTGGCGGCGATCATATAATCCTCGACCAGCCGGTGGGCATCGAGCCGGTCGCGCGGAGCAACCGACAGGATTCGGCCCTTCTCGTCGAGCATCACCCGCCGCTCGGGCAGGTCGAGCTCAAGCGGCTCGCGGCGCGCGCGGGCCGCGAGCAGCGCCCGCCAGCAACCCCACAGCGGTTTCAGCGCCGATTTGATGAGGTCATCGGCTACGACAAGATCGACATCGGGCATGGAGCAGGGCGAGGAGGCGACCTCGATCCGCTCCTCGCCGGCGGCATCGATCGCAGCCTGGGCATCCTCATAAGCAATATTTGCTGCAACACAAATCTTCGCGCGAGTAAAGCGCCAGTTCTTCAACGTGCCGTCGCGGCCGATCGTCAAATGGCAGGCCATCGCCGCCCGCTGCTCGCCGGCCTTCAACGAGCAGATGTCGGCCGACAATTCCTCGGGCAGCATCGGCACGACCCGGTCGGGGAAATAGACGCTGTTGCCGCGCGCCCGCGCCTCGCGGTCGAGTTCCGAGCCCGGGCGCACGTAATAACAGACGTCGGCGATGGCGACGATCGCCTTCCAGCCGCCGGCATTCTGCGGATCGTCGTCGGGAGCCGCCCAGATGGCGTCGTCATGGTCGCGCGCGTCGGCCGGATCGATGGCGACGATCGGCAGATGCGTCAGGTCCTCGCGCTCCCCGAGTGGGAGCTTGGAGACGCGGTGAGCCTCGTCGATCGCCTCGTCGCGGACTTCGTGGCGGAGGCCGTGCTTGTGGATGGCGATCAGGCTGAAGCTGCGCGGCGCGAACGGATCGCCGAGCACCGCGTCGACCCGGGCGCCGGCCCGCGGCGGACGGCCGCTCACCTCGCACAGCACAAGGTCGCCGGGCTGCGCGTCCTTGAGCTCGGTGATCGCCAGCTCGCGCCGCTCCTTCTTGTCGACCGGCGACAGCCAGAAGCTCGTCCCTTCCTGCTTGACCACGCCCAGCACCAGCTCGGCCGAGCGAGCGAGCTTCTTCATCGGGTGGGCGACGTGGCCCTCGCCGCGCTGCTCGGTGCGCGCCAGCACCCGGTCGCCGATGCCGAGCGCGCCGCGCCGGCCGCGCTCGATCAGCCGGATTCGCGGCGGCGGGCCTTCGCCCTGCCATTGCTCGGGCACGGCAAGGACATTGCCGTCGTCGACCGCGGCGACCCGCAGCACGGTGACCTTCGGAACGCCGCCCGACCGGTGGAAGGCGCGGCCGGGGGACGAATCAATCAGCCCCTCGTCGGCCATGGCCCTGAGCAAAGTCTTGAGCGCGATCTTGTCTTGCCCGGACAGGCCGAAGGCGCGGGCAATCTCGCGCTTCCCGGCCGGCTGGTCGGAGGTGGCGATGAAGTCGAGGATCTGCTTGCGGCTGGGAAGGCCTGCGGCTTTGCTCTTGCGGGGCATCATCGTACCCCTGCGAAGATGACGGAACGGCACTGTCCCCCAGACAGTGCCGCAGCCGTCATGGCCCAGACCCGGACTAGAGCTTCAGCGGAAGCCCGGCCACAAAGGCCCCGATGAAGCCGGGTTACGTCTACATCATGGCGAGTTCGCGCAACGGCACGATCTACATTGGCGCGACCAGCGATCTTGCCAAGCGCGCGTGGGAGCATCGCGACGGAGTGGTCGCCGGCTTCACGCGCAAATATGGTTGCAAGCTCCTGGTCTGGTTCGAAGCTCATGACGACATCCAGCAGGCACGCCAGCGAGAATTGCAAATGAAAAAGTGGAAGCGGGCGTGGAAGCTCGGCACCATAGAAATAATGAACCCCGAGTGGTGCAACTTGTATCCGACCCTAGTTGAAGGCTCCTGAGGGAGCCTGACTGGGCCCCTGCCTTCGCAGGGGCACGGTTACTATTCTTCCGCCGGCGGCACGTAGGGCCTGAACGCGCCGCCGGGCACGGCCGAGGCGGCTGGGCTTTCGAACCCGTCGGCGCTCACCGCCGAAACGCCGAACAGCCAATCGTCGACGCGGATGTGGGGCAGAACAACCTTGCAGGGCAACTGCTTCAAGACGGAAACGGTGAGATTACCGCTCTGGTCAACACCGTAAACCGAAGGATCCAGGACCCGCTCCGGTTGAGGGCATTCCGCACGACGCACATGTCGCAATTGCTCCCACTGACTCGAGTCGGTGCGACGCCAGCGGATATTGAACGCAGCAGCGTCTCTCGGCGCCCAACTCACCGTCGTGTCCGTGCTCACCGCCCCCTCGACCGTCGGCTCCGGCGGCGGTGATGCAGAAGCTAGCGCAGCCAGGGCGGCGACATTGAGCTTCGTCACCTTCTCGAGATAGGCGAAGTCCATCTTGTCGATGGTGTCGCCATATTCGACGCCACCTTCGACCCTCAAATCCTGGTGCTGATAGCGGTAGTTTTCGACCGCTTCGGTGAGCCGCACGGCCGGATAACCGGCGTTGAGCATTTCGATATGGTCGCCGCCGCGGCCGAAGCGGTCGGTCCGCCAGATCGGCAGAACGTCAAGGCCGAGGTTGAGCCGGTCGGCGAGGCTGTCGAGGAAGCGCGACAGGTTGCGCGACGGGGAATCGTTCTCGCCGCCGAGGCTGCGCTGCCGCGCCGCCAGATCCTCGCGGCCCTGCCAGCGCGGTCCTTCGGAAAAGACGCGAACCTGGCGATCGTTGCAGACGCCGTCGGAACCGCAGCTGTTGCCGATGATGTCGTTGTTCAGATTGGCGATGACGTTCCAGCCCCGAGCTTTCGCGTAATCGGCCATGACCTTGCCGCCGTAGAGGCCCTGCTCCTCGCCCGACAAAGCCGCATAGACGATGGTCGCCGGGAATTTGTGCTTCGATAGCACCCGCGCCGCCTCGATCACCGCCGCCGTGCCCGAGCCGTCGTCATTGGCGCCGGGCGCGTCCCTGGTCGCGTCCATCACGTCGCTGACCCGGCTGTCGATATGGCCGGTGATGATGATCACGTCGTTGGGACGCTCGGTGCCGCGCTGAAGCGCGAAGACGTTGGTGATCCGGGTCGGCGCCGGCAGCCGGCGGCCCTCCATCACCTGGCTGGCGCGGCCGACCTCGAGGCAATTGCGGCAAGCGCGGCTGTAGCGGCGCAATTCGGCCTCGGTCCAGTTGAGCGCGGCGCCGATGCCGCGCCGGGGGTGGGTCTGCGACGACAATGTGTGGCGGGTGCCGAAGCTGACCAGCCGCTCGATCGTCCGCTTCATCTGCGCGCCGCTGACCGGCTGGGCGATCTGCCGCAGCCGCTCGTCCTGCGGCGTGGGTGCTGCCGGCTGGGCGATACGTCCGAGCTGCTCATCTTGGGGCGAGGGCTGCGCCGCCGCTGGAGAGGCCGACGCCAGCATGATCGGCAGCAGGACCAATATGCGCATATCGCTTCTCCATACGGCGTGAGCGCTCGCGTTTCGACAAGGTCAACGTGAGCGCGATTGAATATCCCTTGGCGCTCACCCTGAGCCTGTCGAAGGGTTAGCGCGCGGACGGGCACGGCGCCAACTGGCATTTGGCTGCCCGCAGGTCTAGGGGAGCGGCGACCCGAAAACAGCAGAATCGAAGGCAGGCGTATCATGCTCCGTACCATCGACCATTTCATCGGCGGCTCCACCTTCGCGTCCGGAGAACGGCAGGGCGAGGTGTTCGATCCCAACCAGGGCGAGGTCCAGGCCCATGTCCGGCTCGGCAACGCCGCCGACCTCGAGCGGGCGATTGCCGCGGCCCATGCCGCGCTTCCCGGCTGGGCGGCGACCAACCCGCAGCGCCGCGCCCGGGTGATGTTCAAGTTCAAGGAGCTGGTCGAGCGCAACATGGACGATCTCGCCCAGATCCTGTCTTCGGAACATGGCAAGGTGATCGCCGACGCCAAGGGCGACATCCAGCGCGGCCTCGAAGTGATCGAGTTCGCCTGCGGGATTCCGCATGCGCTCAAGGGCGAATATACGATCGGCGCCGGCCCGGGCATCGACGTCTATTCGATGCGCCAGCCGCTCGGCATCGTTGCCGGAATCACCCCGTTCAACTTCCCGGCGATGATCCCGATGTGGATGTTCGGGGTGGCGATCGCCTGCGGCAACGCCTTCATCCTGAAACCCAGCGAGCGCGACCCGACCGTGCCGGTGCGGCTCGCCGAGCTGATGAAAGAGGCGGGCCTTCCCGACGGAATCCTCAACGTCGTCCACGGCGACAAGGAAATCGTCGACGCCATCCTCGACCATGACGACATCAAGGCAATCAGCTTCGTCGGTTCGTCGGACATCGCCCATTACATCTACTCGCGCGGCACCGCGAACGGGAAGCGCGTGCAGGCGTTCGGCGGCGCCAAGAATCACGGCATCGTCATGCCCGACGCCGACCTCGACCAAGTGGTCAACGACCTCGCCGGAGCCGCTTTCGGCTCGGCTGGCGAGCGCTGCATGGCGCTCCCGGTCGTGGTTCCGGTCGGCGACGAGACCGCCGATGCTCTGCGCGAGAAGCTGATTCCCGCTATCGAGGGGCTTCGGGTTGGCGTGTCGACCGACCCGGAGGCGCACTACGGCCCGGTGGTCAACGGTGCCCACAAGGAGCGGATCGAGAATTACATCCAGATGTGCATCGACGAGGGGGGCGAGCTGGTCGTCGACGGCCGCGGCTTCACCTTGCAGGGGCACGAGCAGGGCTTCTTCATCGGCCCGACCTTCTTCGACCATGTGAAGCCGAGCTTCCGATCCTACCAGGAGGAGATTTTCGGGCCCGTGCTGCAGATGGTGCGAGCGCCGAACTTCGAGGAAGCGCTGAAGCTTCCCTCGCAACACCAATATGGCAACGGGGTGGCCATCTTCACCCGCAACGGCCACGCCGCGCGGGAGTTCGCAGCCCGGGTCAACGTCGGAATGGTCGGGATCAACGTGCCGATCCCGGTGCCAGTCGCCTACCACACCTTCGGCGGCTGGAAGCGGTCCGGTTTCGGCGACGTCAACCAGCACGGAATGGAGGGCGTGCGCTTCTGGACCAAGGTCAAGACGATCACCCAGCGCTGGCCCGACGGCGAGGCGCACGGCGAGAGCGCCTTCGTCATCCCGACGATGGGATGAGCATTTCGCCGTCATTGCGAGCGCAGCGAATCAATCCAGACTTGGATTGCCGCGTCGCCCAGGAGCGGGTCCGGGAGCTCCTCGCAATGACGACCCTGACGCCACTGATGCGTCCGCGCAACGATTCCCAAGGAATCCAGTCCGTTACAGATTATTAACCTTTTGCCATCATTCCCCTCATGGTTAATGGGTGCTTCAAGGCCGTTAAGCGGGGGTAACCCTCTCTGAGCCGCGAACAGGGGAATGAGCATGCGAGTCCTGCTGATCGAAGACGAGCCGACGACGGCCAAGAGCATCGAGCTGATGCTCGGAACCGAAGGCTTTAATGTCTACACGACGGATCTGGGCGAAGAGGGCCTCGATCTCGGCAAGCTGTACGATTACGACATCATCCTCCTCGACCTGAACCTGCCCGACATGCACGGCTATGACGTGCTGAAGAAATTGCGCACGGCCAAGGTGTCCACGCCTGTTTTGATCTTGTCGGGCATCGGCGAAATGGATTCGAAGGTGCGGGCCCTGGGCTTCGGCGCCGACGATTATGTCACCAAGCCGTTTCATCGCGACGAGCTGGTCGCGCGCATCCATGCGATCGTGCGCCGCTCGAAGGGCCATTCGCAATCGGTCATCCGCACCGGCAAGCTGGCCGTGAACCTCGACGCCAAGACGGTTGAGGTCGACGGCGCGCGCGTGCACCTGACCGGCAAGGAATATGCGATGCTCGAGCTGCTGTCGCTGCGCAAGAGCACGACGCTGACCAAGGAGATGTTCCTCAACCATCTCTACGGCGGAATGGACGAGCCCGAGCTCAAGATCATCGATGTCTTCATCTGCAAGCTCAGGAAAAAGCTGAGTCTTGCCTGCGGCGGCGCCAATTACATCGAAACCGTCTGGGGCCGCGGCTATGTGCTTCGCGATCCCGAGACCGAGGAGGCTTCGGAGCCGGCGGCCGCGGTCGCGTAAGCACCCGAAATCAGGGGAGCAAGGCGGGGCGCTTCAGGGTTCCCATCAAAGCAGGACTTTGATGGAGTTCCCGACGCCCCGCCTTTTTCTTTAGGCGTCGATTGTCAGCCGTGCGCGCCGCAGCGGCAGCGCCAGCGACTCGCGTGCCTGGGGCTCGGACGCCGCGTCCTCCATCCGGCGCCAGCCGTCCCGGCCGAGCCGCTCGAGCGGCTTGAAGCTCCTCTTGTAGGCCATGCGCGGGCTGCCATCGATCCAATAGCCGAGATAGACGTAAGGGAGCCCGGCCCTCGCCGCCCGGACGATGTGGTCGAGGATGATATAAGTCCCGAGGCCCTTGCGGGCGCGGTCGCCGACATCGAAGAAACTGTAGATCATCGACAGGCCGTCGCCCTGCTGGTCCGAAAGGCAAGCGCCGACCAGCCTGCCTGGCTTTCCCTCGACGCCGGGTTCGCGATATTCGACGACAAAGGTGCGGACCGGGGTCTGCTCGACCATGTCGGCGAAATCGCTTTCGTCCATCTCGGCCATCCCGCCGCCGGGATGGCGGACGGCAAGATAGCGTTGCAGCAATTCATATTGCTCCTCGGTCGTCCACGGCTTGCAGGCCGTGACCTCGAGGTCGGAATGGCGGCGCATGAGCTTGCGCTGGGTCGGGCTCGGCTGGAATTCGGCGGCGAGGACTCGCACCGACACGCAGGCCGAGCAATCGATGCAGCTGGGACGGTAAGCAACCGACTGGCTGCGGCGGAAGCCGATCCGCCCGAGCGCCTCGTTGAGCTCGGCGGCATGACGGCCGTTCAACTCCGTGAACACCTTCCGCTCGACCTTGCCCGGAAGATATGGACAGGGTGCCGGATTAGTGACGAAGAATTTCGGAAAGCGGAATGGTGCGCTCAACCGGACTACCTTCCGACGCGTGGTTACTGGGGTCTTTATCCCACTGGTAAACGCGATTGAAAAGAGTTTGAGCCGGCAAAAGTAGGTTAACGCATCCGGCTGTGCCGGGGCGGGACGGCGGCCCTTGCCGCGTGCTCAGTTGAGCGAGGCGCGTTCGACCTCGAAGCCCGCGACCTCGAGACGTCGGACGACGTCGTCGATTGCCTGTGGGTCGCGCGCCTCGCACTCCACCTCGATCACCGTATCCTTGGCCGGGAGGCGGGTGAAAATCCGGCTGTGGTTGATCTCGATGATGTTGACCCCGGCGTCGTGGAACTTGGCGGTGATCGCGGCGAGCGCTCCCGGCCGGTCCTGGGCGGCGATCCTCAGCCGGGCGATGCGTCCCGAGCGGACGAGGTGCCGGACCAGAACATAGGCAAGCAAATGTGTGTCGATATTGCCGCCGCACAGGATGGTGCCGACCTTGCGGCCGGCGAACCGCTCGGGGTCGGCGAGCATGGCGGCAAGACCCGCGGCGCCGGCGCCCTCGACGACGCTTTTTTCGATCGCGACGAGCATCGCCACCGCCCGCTCGATGTCGCGCTCGGCGACGAGCAGGATCTCGTCGGCGATCTCGGCGAGGATTCGGCTGGTCAGTTCGCCTGGCTGCTTGACGGCAATGCCCTCGGCGAGCGTATCGCCGCCCGACGGCAGGTTGCATCCGTCGATCGCGCACTTCATCGCCGGGTAAAGCTCGGCCTCGACTCCGACCAGCTCGATGTCCGGCTTGATCGCCCGAGCGGCGATGCCGACGCCCGACATCAGCCCGCCGCCGCCGACAGGGATGCACAGCATGTCGAGGTCGGGCGCATCCTCGAGCATCTCGAGCGCGATGGTCCCCTGGCCGGCGATGATTTGCGGGTCGTCGAACGGGTGGATGAAGACCAGGCCTTCCTCGGCCTCCATTTCGCGCGCTTTGGCATGAGCGTCGTCGAACATCGCGCCGTGAAGCAGCACTCGAGCGCCATGACCTTCGGTCTGCGAAACCTTGATGGTCGGAGTGTGGGCCGGCATGACAATCGTCACGGGAATGCCGAGGCGCTTGCCGTGATAGGCGACGGCCTGGGCATGATTGCCGGCCGAGGCAGCGATCACCCCGCGCGATCGCTCCTCGTCCGACAGCTGAAGCAATTTGTTGAGCGCGCCGCGCTCCTTGTAGGCGGCGGTGAACTGCAGATTCTCGAACTTCAGCCAGACCTCGGCGCCAATGATCTCGGAGAGCGTGCGGCTCATCAGCATCGGCGTTCGCACCACCGAGCCGGCGATTCGCCCGGCGGCGGCGCGGATGTCGTCGATCGTCGGCGGCTGCAGCATCGGTCCGCGGCCTAGCCCTTCCCCGCGGCGGGAACAATGCTATCGGGACGGCCATGGCGCGCGTCGCATTCATCGGCCTTGGAGTGATGGGCGGCCCCATGGCCGGTCATCTCGCCGCAGCCGGGCATGAGCTGGCGGTGTACAATCGCAGCCGCGCAAAGGCCGAGGCGTGGGCGGAGCAGCATGTCGGCAGAGTCGCCGACAGTCCTGCAGAAGCGGCGCAGGGCGCGGAAGCGGTGATCGCCTGCGTCGGCCGCGACGAGGACGTCGAGGAGGTGGCGCTTGGTGCTGATGGCGCTCTTGCAGCCATGGCGCCGGAGACGCTGTGGATCGACCATACGACGGCTTCGGCAAGGCTCGCGCGGCGCATTGCCGAAGAGGCGGACAATCGCCGCCTGCTGGCGCTCGACGCGCCGGTGTCCGGCGGCGAAGCGGGCGCGGTCAACGGCACCCTGGCGGCGATGTGCGGCGGATCGGAGGAAGCATTCGCTGCCGCGCAGCCGTACCTGCAAAGTTATTGCGCCCGCTCGGTCCTGATCGGTGGCCCAGGCAGCGGCCAGCTCGCCAAGATGGCGAACCAGATCTGCATCGCCGGCGTGGTCGAGGGCCTCGCCGAGGCAATCCAGTTCGGCCGCCGCGCCGGGCTCGACATGGACAGGCTGTTCGAAGCGCTGTCCGGCGGCGCCGCGTCGAGCTGGCAAATGCTCAATCGCTGGCAGACGATGTGCGAGGGCAAGTTCGACTTCGGCTTCGCGGTCGACTGGATGCGCAAGGACCTGGCGCTGACACTGGAAGAAGCGCGCGCCAACGGCTCGCAGCTGCCGCTGGCCGAGATGGTCGACCGATTCTACGCCGACGTGCAGGAGATGGGCGGCAACCGCCTCGACACGTCCAGCCTGCTCAAGAGGTATATCCGATGATGCTCAAGCTGATGCTTGCCGCCGCGGCGGCTCTGATGGGGCAGCAGGCCATGCCCCCCACGTTCATTTACGGTGAGCAGCCGAGCGACTGGGCCGACACGACGCTGATCACCAATGCCAATGGCGTTCAGGTCGGGCGGGACGGGTCGATTCAGCGGTTTCACTCGCTTGCGTTCAACCACCGCACCGGCCGAGTCATCAGGGTCTATTCCGCCGGGGAACGGCCTCAGGCGCGGGTAGGGAATGCCCAGGATGCCGGCGGACGCACGCTTTTGCCCGGGCTGATCGATGCCCACGGCCATGTCATGGGTCTCGGCCTCGGGGCGATGCGCCTCGACCTCACCGGCACCAGCTCGATCGCCGACCTGCAGCAGCGGCTTCGCGCCTATGCCGCAGCGAACCCCAATGCGCCGTGGATCCTGGGCCGCGGCTGGAACCAGGAGCATTGGCCCCAGCGGCGGATGCCGACCGCGGCCGACCTCGACGCGGCGGTTCGCGACCGGCCGGTGTGGCTGGTGCGAGTCGACGGCCATGCCGCCGTCGCCAACAGCGCCGCGATGCGAATCGCAGGCGTCACGCGCGCCACGCCGACGCCGGCCGGCGGCAAGATCGAAAAGGATGCGCGAGGTAACCCAACCGGCCTGTTCATCGACGCCGCCGAGGATCTGGTCGCGAGCAAAATCCCTGCTCCCACCCGCGAACAGCGCGAGGCGGCGCTCGCCAGGGCGCAGGAGCTGATGCTGGCCAGCGGGCTGACCGCGGTCGCCGACATGGGCACCTCGGCCGAGGACTGGGCGGCGATGGCAGATGCCGCCCGCCTGCAGCGGCTCAATGTGCGCATTATCTCCTATTCGGCCGGCCTGGAACCGCTGCCGCAGATCGCCCCCAACGGCCCGACCCCGTGGCTCGGCAGCGACCGGCTGCGGCTGGTGGGCGTGAAAATCTACGGCGACGGAGCACTCGGCTCACGCGGCGCCTGGCTCAAGCAGCCCTATGCCGACCAGCCGGACACGCGCGGATTGCAATTCCTCCAGGATGACGAGCTGATGCGCCAGCTGACGACTGCGGCGCAGGCGGGCCTGCAGCCGGCGGTGCACGCCATCGGCGATGCGGCAAACGAACAAGTGATCCGCGCCTACGAGCAGCTCGGGCGAACCTATACCGGCGACCGGCGCTGGCGAATCGAGCATGCGCAAGTGGTCGACCCCGCCGACATCCCGCGCCTGGCGCCGGCAGGGATCATCGCCTCGATGCAGCCGATCCACCAGGTCAGCGACCGGACCATGGCCGAGGCCCGGCTCGGGCCGCACCGGCTGACCGGCGCCTATGCCTGGCAGTCGATCGCGCGCTCGGGAGGCCGGCTCGCCTTCGGATCGGATTTCCCGGTCGAGCCGACCAATCCCTTCCTCGGCCTGTCCGCTGCCGTCAGCCGACAGGATCCCGACGGGGTGCCGCCGGGCGGATGGCTACCACAGGAACGGGTGAGCTTCGAGCAGGCGCTCGCCGGCTTCACCCGCGACGCCGCTTACGCAGGCTTCGCCGAGGACCGGATCGGCAGCCTCGAGCCCGGCAAATGGGCCGACTTCGTCATCGTCGACCGCGACGTGAGCCGGGTCGACGCGCAATCGCTGGCAAGAACCCGGGTGCTGGAGACCTGGGTCGCGGGCAAGAAGGTGTGGGAGCGCAAGTAGCCGTCATTGGGAGCGCAGCGAAGCAATCCAGCTGGATCGCCGCGTCGCCTTCGGCTCCTCGCGATGCCGCTAACGCGGCCGGTTGGCGCGAGAAATCAGCATTCCCGGCGTGAGTATCTGCGGCAATTCCTCGGCGTCCCGCCCCGGCTCGTACCACAGGTAGAGCGGCACTCCGGCCCGGCCGCGGCTTTCGAGGAAACGGGTGATCGCCGGGTCGCCGTTGGTCCAGTCGCCGGCGAGCACCTTGACGTCCGCTTCCCGAAATACGCGGCGGACCTCGGCGCGGTCGATCGCCGCAGCCTCGTTGGCCCTGCAGCTGAGACACCAGTCGGCGGTAAAATAGACGAACACCGGATGGCCACGGGTCAGATAGCTGGCCACCCGCGGGCTGCTCCATGCTTCCGCACCGGCCGGAGGGCGCGGAGCGACCGTCGATGCCGTCGGCGCCTGCCAGAGCGCGAAGCCCAGCAACAGCGCCGTCAGTCCGGCGACCGGCCAGCCGGCGCGAACGCCGCGGCGATGGAAGAAACTATAGCCTGCGAGCAGCAAGGCGAGGAGCACCGCCGAACCGACACCAAGGACCAGCCCCGCTTGGCCCGTCTGCCGATAGAGCAGCCACAGGCAGCCGACCGCGGTTGCCGCCATGGGGATGGCGAGGAAGCGCTGAAGCCGGACCATCCACGGCCCGGGCTGCGGCAACCGCCGCCTCAGCGCCGGGACGAAGGCAATGGCGAGGAAGGGAATGGCAAGGCCGAGGCCGAGCGCGGCGAACACCAGCACCGATCCGGCCGGAGGCAATAGCAAGGCCGTGCCGAGCGCTGCGCCAAGGAAGGGACCGGCGCAGGGTGTCGCGACGAAGGCGGCGAGCGCGCCAGTGCCGAAGCTTCCCTTCGGTGAAGCGCTTCCGGCGACTACCGGCAGTCGAAAAAGTCCAAGCAGGTGGAGGGCAATCGCCGTCGCCAGAAGCATCAGGAACAGGATCGTGCGCGGGTCCTGGAGCTGGAACGCCCAGCCGGCCGCGCTTCCGCTCGCCCGCAGCGCGAGTAGTGCGACGCCGAGCACACCGGTGCCGATCACCGCCCCGCCGGCGTAGGCGAGGGCATCGCGGCGGGCTTCCCTCTCCTCTCCGCCGCTTTTCGCCAGGTGCAGCGCCTTGAGCGCCAAGATCGGGAAGACGCAGGGCATCAGGTTGAGCAGCAGCCCGCCGGCGATGGCGCCGAGAACCGCCCAGAGGATCGCCTGAACGCCCAGATCGCCGATCGGCCGTCCGCCTTCCGGCACCTCTCCTGGGATCGCTTCGAAGGCGAGGCCGCGCCCGTCGCCCAGAGCCAGCACGCCGGCGAACTGGTCCGAGCTGCCATTTTTCAGCGGAAGCTCGGCGATCAGAGTGTCGCCGTCGCGGCGGAATCTTTGCTCTCCCGCATAGTCGACCGCGTCCCGGGTCGCGGGAAAGACATAAGCGTCGCCGACGGCGACGCTGGCGGGCAGCGGGATGGCGAGGCGAAGGCGCGGCGGCAAAAGCTCAAGGGCGGCCGGGGTGGCGAGCGGCTGGGGCAGCGCGCGGCGCCATTCGTCAAAACGGGCGCGGCGGGTCGGCTCGCCGATGCCCACCGGCAGGTCGACGGCGAAGCTGCCGTTTTCGGGGACGCAGACCTTGTCGGTGCAGGCGAGCCAGCTTGCGTCGGCGCGGATCGGTATGGTGCCGCTGGCCCCTTGCGGAACACGCAGCCGCACCAGCACCGCATAATCGTCCTTGTAGACGTAATTCATGAGGCCAGCGATGGTGAGGCGGGTCGGGACCGGGTAGCGCAGCTCGCCGAGCTCGAAGCCGGGCGGAAGCTGCCATGTCACATCCATCGGCAGGCCGGCATCGCCGGGGTTGAGCCAATAGCCGTGCCAGCCGGGGTTGGTGCGCATGTGAATGGCGAGCTCGACCTCGCCGCCGGGCGGCGCCGGCCCTTCGGCGACCAGCTGCGGCTCGATCCCGCGTGCCGGCGCGGCGGCTGGTACCAGCAGCAGCGCGAGGAGGATTAAAAGCCGTCGGAGCATCGCCTGTGCGCTACAAGGGAATTGCCGGAGTGAAAACAGACCGTTCGTCCCGAGCGGAGCCGCGCAGCGGCGTAGTCGAAGGGCGTATTGCACCACCGCCCGAGCGGCGCCCTTCGACTACGCTCAGGAGGAACGGGGCATTGCGACACGCCCAGCCCAGGCTCCGTCGGCGCTAATCAAGGTTCGGCCGAAGCCATCGCTCGGCGCAGTCGACCGGGACCCTGCGCCGGCCGGCATAATCCTCAAGCTGGTCGCGGCCGATCCGGGCAACTCCGAAATATTGGCTGTCGCGGTGGGCGAAATAAAAGCCGGACACCGCCGAGGTCGGTAACATGGCGAAATTCTCGGTCAGCGTGACTCCGCCCGGATCGCGGCCGAGCATGTCGAACAATATGGGCTTGAGACTATGGTCGGGGCAGGCCGGATAGCCGGGTGCGGGCCTAATGCCCTGGAATTTTTCGCGGATCAGGTCGGCGTTGGACAAATGCTCGTCGGCATAGCCCCACAGGCGGTTGCGGACTTCGGCGTGGAGCACCTCGGCAAAGCTTTCGGCAAGGCGGTCGGCGAGCGCCTTCAACAATATGTCGGAATAGTCGTCATTGGCCTGCTTGAAGCGCTCGAGATGCGGCTCGAGCCCGTGGATGCCGACGGCAAAGCCGCCGATCCAGTCCTCGCCTTCGGGCGCGATAAAATCGGCGAGGCACAAATTGGGGCGGCCCTCGCGCTTCTTCACCTGCTGGCGAAGGAAAGGGACGCGGGTCCACTCATTGCCCGCGAGCACCAGCACATCGTCGTCCTCGCGCCGGCAGCGCCACAGGCCGACCGTGGCGCTTGGCGTCAGCCAGCGCTCGGCAATGAGCTGGTCGAGCATCGCCTGAGCGTCGGCGAACAGGCTCGTCGCGCTTTCCCCGACCACCGGGTCGTCGAGGATCGCCGGGTAAATGCCGGCCAGCTCCCAGGCGCGGAAAAAAGGCGTCCAGTCGATCGACGCCTTGAGGTCGCGCAGCGGCCATTCGCCGAACTGGTGCAGGCCCGGCATGCGCGGCGGCGGCGCCTGGCCAGCAGGATCATAAGGGAAGGCATTGGCGCGGGCCTCGCCAAGCGTCGCGAGCTCGCTGTGGCCGCTGCGAGAGCGGGCAGCGCGGAGGGCGTCATATTCGTCGGCGGTCTTGCCGATCAGCGGCTCGCGCTGGGTGTCCGAGACGAGGCTTGAGGCGACTCCGACGGCGCGGCTGGCGTCGAGCACGTGAATGACCGGGCCCTCGTAGGCCGGGTCGATACGCAGGGCGGTATGGGCCTTGCTGGTGGTCGCTCCGCCGATCAGCAGGGGGACATTGAGGCCGAGGCGCTGCATCTCGGTCGCGACCGTCACCATTTCGTCGAGCGAGGGCGTGATCAGGCCGGACAGCCCGATCATGTCGGCATTGTTGTCGTTCGCCGCCTGCAAGATGTCCTGCCATGGCACCATCACCCCCAGGTCAACCACCTCGAAGCCGTTGCACTGCAGGACGACGCCGACGATGTTCTTGCCGATATCGTGAACGTCGCCCTTGACCGTGGCCATGACGATCCGGCCCTTGCCCTGGGTCGCTCCCGTCGCCTCCTTCTCCTGCTCGATGAAGGGGATGAGGTGGGCGACCGCCTTCTTCATCACCCGCGCCGACTTCACGACCTGGGGCAGGAACATCTTGCCCGAGCCGAACAGGTCGCCGACGTGGTTCATCCCGTCCATCAGCGGCCCTTCGATCACCTCGATCGGCCGGGCGAACAGCCGGCGGGCCTCTTCGGTATCGTCGACGATATGGGCGTCGATGCCCTTGACCAGGGCGTAGGACAGGCGCTCGCCGACCGGCAGGCTGCGCCATTCCGCCTGCGCCTTTTCGGCGGCGGCGTCGGTGCCGCGGAAACGCTCGGCGAGCTCGACCAGCCGCTCGGTGGAATCATCGCGGCGGTCGAGGATCACGTCCTCGACGGCCTCGCGAAGCTCGGGGTCGATCGAGTCGTAAACGTCAAGCTGGCCGGCGTTGACGATGGCCATGTCCATGCCGGCGGGGATCGCGTGATAGAGGAAGACGCTGTGCATCGCCCGCCGAACCGGTTCGTTGCCGCGGAACGAGAAGCTGAGGTTGGACAGGCCGCCCGAAATGTGAACGCCGGGGCAGCGTCGGCGAATTTCGTTCGCCGCCTCGATGAAGTCGATCGCGAAGCGGCGGTGCTCGTCAATGCCGGTGGCGACGGCGAAGATATTGGGGTCGAAGATGATGTCCTGAGGATCGAACCCGCTTCCGGTCAGCAGCCGATAGGCGCGCTCGCAGATTTCGACCTTGCGCTGCGCCGTGTCGGCCTGGCCGAGCTCGTCGAAGGCCATCACCACGACCGCTGCGCCATAAGCGCGGCATTTCTTCGCAAGCTCGAGGAACGGCCCCTCGCCTTCCTTGAGCGAGATCGAATTGACGATCGGCTTGCCGGACACGCATTTCAGGCCGGCCTCGATCACGCTCCACTTCGAACTGTCGATCATCACCGGCACCCGGGCGATGTCGGGCTCGGCGGCGATGCGCTTGAGGAACGTCGTCATCGCCGCTTCGCTGTCGAGCAAGGCTTCGTCCATGTTGACGTCGATGATCTGGGCGCCGTTCTCGACCTGGTCGCGGGCGACCTCGACCGCCGAATCATAGTCGCCGGCGAGGATCAGCTTCTTGAACCTGGCCGATCCCGTGACGTTGGTCCGCTCGCCGACGTTGACGAAGCGGGCGCCGGCGGCCGCGGCGGCGGCCGGCTCCGGCTGCACGGCAATTTCGGCCAGGCGGTTCACGCCCCGATGACCATCGGCTCGAGGCCGGCCAGCAGTGTGTGCCGCGATGCCTGCGGTACCCGCCTTGGCGAACCGTCCCCGGCGGCCTTAGCGATCGCGGCAATATGCTCTGGCGTGGTCCCGCAACAGCCGCCGACGATATTCACGAGTCCTTGCGCGACCCACTCTGCCACCTGTGCCGCCGTTTCCGCCGCGGCCTCGTCATATTCACCGAGCTCGTTGGGAAGGCCGGCGTTGGGATAGGCCATGACCAACGTGTCGGCGATGCCAGCGAGCGCGGCGAGGTGCGGGCGAAGCTGCGCTGCGCCGAACGAGCAATTGAGGCCGATGGTCACTGGCCTGGCGTGCCGGACGCTCGCCCAGAAGGCCTCGACCGTGTGCCCGGAAAGATTGCGCCCGCTAAGGTCGGTCAGGGTCATCGAAATCATCAGCGGCAGCTCGCGGCCGAGGGCCTCCTGCGCTTCGAGCGCGGCCATGATTCCGGCCTTGCAGTTGAGCGTGTCGAACACGGTCTCGACGAGGATGAAGTCCACTCCGCCCTCGGCCAGAGCCTCGATCTGCTCGCGATAGACGTGCTTGACGGTGTCGAAATCGACCTCGCGGTAGGCGGGATCGTTGACGTCCGGCGACAGTGACAGCGTCTTGTTGGTCGGGCCGATCGCCCCCGCGACCCAGCGCGGACGCCCGTCCTTTTCCGTCCATCGGTCGGCGACCGAGCGGACGATCGCTGCCGATGCCCGGTTCATGTCGGCGACCAGCCGTTCGGCACCGTAATCGGCCTGGCTGATGCGGTTGGCGTTGAACGTGTTGGTGGCCAGGACGTCGGCGCCGGCCGCGGCGAACCGATCACAGATATTGTCGATCAATTCGGGGCGCGTGAGGTTCAAAAGGTCGTTGTTGCCGCATTGGTCGCGCGACAGCCCGAGATCCCCGGCATAGGTACGCGCGGGAAGCCTCTCCGCCTGGATCAAAGTCCCGTAGGCGCCGTCCTTGATCAGAATGCGTTTGGCCGCTTCGGCCCGCAGGGCGTTCCCGGCGCTCATGGCTTGGCCCTAACGCCCAGCAAATGGCAGATCGCGTAGGACAGCTCGGCCCGGTTGAGCGTGTAGAAATGGAAATGACGAACGCCGCCGGCGTAAAGCTGTCCGCACAGCTCGGCTGCGACGGTGGCAGCGATCAACTGGCGGGCGGCGGGAAGATCGTCGAGCCCTTCGAACAGCCGATCGAGCCAGTCGGGGATGGTCGCGCCGCAAGCCTGTGCGAAGCGGCGCGTGGTGGCGACATTCGAGACCGGCAGGATTCCGGGCACGATTTCGATCTCGATTCCGGCCGCTGCGACCTCATCCTGAAATCGGAAGAAACAATCGGCCGAAAAAAAGAATTGGGTGATTGCCCGGTCGGCGCCGGCGTCGACCTTGCGCTTGAGATTGTCGATGTCCGAAGCGCGGTCGCCGGAATCGGGATGGACCTCCGGGTAGGCAGCGACCGAGATGTCGAAGGGCGCAGCGCGCTTGAGACCGGCAACCAGCTCGGCGGCATTGGCATAGCCTCCGGGGTGCGGCCGGTAGGGCTGGCCCGGCTCCTGCGGATCGCCGCGGAGCGCGACGAGGTGACGGACGCCAACATCCCAATAGCCGCGGGCTATGGAGTCGATCTCCTCGCGCGTAGCTCCCACGCAAGTCAGGTGCGCGGCTGCGGTCAGCGAAGTCTCCCGCACGATGCGCTCGACCGTCGCATGGGTGCGCTCGCGGGTCGAGCCACCGGCGCCGTAGGTCACCGACACAAACCGAGGCTGAAGCGGCGCAAGTGTCTCGACCGAAGCCCAGAGCGTGTCCGCCATCTTCTCGGTCTTGGGCGGGAAAAATTCGAAGCTGACAGCAATGTCGCCCCCCGCGTCGGCGAACAGAGGCGCATGGGCGGCAAGGCTCTCGAGCCGGTTCATGCCGCCCGCCGCTGGCGTTGACCGGACTTGGAGCCCCGCCATAGAGTCACTGTCAGCTCGCCGCCCTCGAGGTGCTCGACATGATCGACGACGAGCCCTGCTGCCTCGAACCAGCGCGCCATTGCATCGTCCGAAAAACCGAGGCGAACATGGGCGTCGGTGTCACGCAGATCCTCGCGGTCATGGGCCGCGAAATCGACCACCAGCAAGGTGCCGTTGGACGCCAGCACTCGCGACGCCTCGGCAATCGCCGCCGCCGGCGAGTGCGCATAGTGGAGCACCTGATGAATGATGACGCTGTCAGCGCTGCAGTCGACCAGCGGGAGCGCATACATGTCGCCCTGGCGCAGGCTCGAGGGGATTCCGGCTGCTTCGAGCTTGACCCGCGCCAGTCGAAGCATCTCCGAAGATTTGTCGATGCCGATCGCCTCGCTCGAGCGCGGCCCGAATAGCTCGATCATCCGCCCGGTGCCGGTACCGATGTCGACCAGCCGGCCAAGCGGCCGGTCGGCAAGCGCCCGGTCGATCGCCCGTTCGACCTCGCTTTCCGCGACGTGCAGCGAGCGGATCTGGTCCCATATCCAGGCATGGCCACTGAAGTAGCGCGATGCGGCCTCGGCACGCTCCGCCCGGACCCCTGCCAGTCGCGCCGAATCCGCCTCGAATGCCTCGCGGGTCTCGGCGTCGGCCCAAGCATCGAACAGACCGAACAGAGGCTCGCGCCGGTCAGCGCCGGCAAGAGTCAGAAAAACCCAGCTGCCCTCCTTGCGCCGCTCGACAATGCCGGCATCGGCAAGAATTTTCACATGCCGAGAAACCCGGGGCTGGCTTTGCCCCAGCAACTGCGCGACCTCGCCGACCGAAAGCTCCATCGACCGCAACAGTGCCACGATCCGCAATCGCGTCGGATCAGCAAGTGCCTGAAAAAGATCGCCGAGCGGCAGGTCGATGCTCACCGGGATAAGGATATAAAGATATCTTTATATGGTCAATGACGAGTGGAGGCCGATGCGGCCATCCGATGCATTTGTCGAATTATGGCAATTGCGCGACACCGCCGGTGCCTATATGCCCCCGCGCCGGCCCGAGCGATTCCAGCGACAGGCCGAGACCAACCCGCCCGGTTACCGGGCGGACATTGTAGGAGTGGAACGATCATGAGAAAGATCGCTGTGACCGTTGCGGTCCTCACGCTTGGCCTCGCTGCCTGCGAAGCCCGGACCGACAACAACGTCGGTAATGAGGCGAACGTCGAGAACGCCGCCGAAAACGACGTCAATGCCGCGACCAACGACGCCAGCACGACCGACAATGCGCTCGACGCCGCTGGCAACGCTCTCGAAGATGCCGGCAACGCCGTCGAGAATGCCGCAGACTCGGTCGAAAACGCGGCTTCCAATACGACCAACTAGGCTTCGCGTTTCAGTTCAATGAAGGGGCCGTCCGGATTCCCGGGCGGCCTTTTTCTTTGCCCGGAGCGTTGCTGGAGTTGACATGCATAAAGCCCTCCCCGCGCTTCTCGCGATCATGATTGCCGCCTGCGGCGAGCCGCACCCGGCAGCGCCGACCGCAGAGGAATCGGCCCGGCTCGATGAAGCCGAAGCAATGCTCAACGACGCAGCCAAAGAAAAAGGGCCGGAGGCGAATGCCCCCGGCCCTTCTCATTAGTGCCAGGCAGGTAGGACTTAAAAGTCCATCCCGCCCATGCCACCGCCCGCCATTGCCGGAGCCGGCTTGTCTTCCGGCAGCTCAGCAATCGTCGCCTCGGTGGTGATCAGCAGGCCGGCAACCGAAGCGGCGTCCTGAAGCGCCGTGCGGACGACCTTGGTCGGGTCGATCACGCCGGCCTCGACGAGGTTCTCGTATTCCTCGGTCTGGGCGTTGAAGCCGAGCTTCGGATCATCGCCGTCGATCAGCTTGCCGGCGACCACGGCACCGTCATGGCCGGCATTCTCGGCGATCTGGCGAACCGGCGACTGCAGCGCCTTGCGGATGATGTCGATTCCGCGGGTCTGGTCGTCGTTCTCGCCCTTCATTCCGTCGAGTGCCTTGGCGGCGTAGAGCAGTGCAGTGCCGCCGCCGGGAACGATGCCTTCCTCGACCGCGGCGCGGGTTGCATGGAGCGCGTCGTCGACGCGGTCCTTGCGCTCCTTCACCTCGATCTCGGTGGCTCCGCCGACCTTGATCACCGCGACGCCACCGGCGAGCTTCGCCAGCCGCTCCTGCAGCTTCTCCCGGTCATAGTCGGAAGTCGTCGTCTCGATCTGCTGGCGGATCGCGCCGACGCGGCCCTCGATCGCTTCGCGTGACCCGGCGCCGTCGACGATCGTCGTATTGTCCTTGTCGATCGTGATGCGCTTGGCCTTGCCCAGCATCTGAAGCGTGACATTCTCGAGCTTGATGCCGAGATCCTCGCTGATCATCTCGCCGCCGGTGAGGATGGCGATATCCTCGAGCATTGCCTTGCGGCGATCGCCGAATCCGGGCGCCTTGACCGCCGCGACCTTGAGGCCGCCGCGAAGCTTGTTGACCACGAGGGTCGCAAGCGCCTCGCCTTCGATGTCCTCGGCGATAATCAGAAGCGGACGGCCCGACTGGACGACCGATTCGAGGATTGGCAGCATCGCCTGAAGGTTCGACAGCTTCTTCTCGTGGATGAGGATGTAGGGGTCGGAAAGCTCGACCTGCATCTTTTCGGGATTGGTGATGAAGTAAGGCGACAGATAGCCGCGGTCGAACTGCATGCCCTCAACCACGTCAAGCTCGAACTCGAGGCCCTTGGCCTCTTCGACGGTAATGACGCCTTCCTTACCGACCTTCTCCATGGCCTCGGCGATCTTCTCGCCGACCTCACGGTCGCCGTTGGCGGAGATGATGCCGACCTGGGCGATCTCGTTCGACCCCGAGACGTCCTTGGAACGGCTCTTCAGGTCCTCGACGACGCGGGTGACGGCAAGGTCGATACCGCGCTTGAGGTCCATCGGATTCATTCCCGCCGCGACCGACTTCATGCCTTCGCGGACGATCGACTGAGCGAGCACGGTGGCGGTGGTGGTTCCGTCGCCGGCGATGTCATTGGTCTTCGAGGCGACCTCGCGGACCATTTGGGCGCCCATGTTCTCGAACTTGTCCTTAAGCTCGATTTCCTTGGCGACGGTGACTCCGTCCTTGGTGATCCTGGGTGCACCGAAGCTCTTGTCGATGACGACGTTGCGGCCCTTGGGACCGAGCGTCACCTTGACCGCATCTGCCAGGATGTCGACGCCGCGCATGATCCGCTCGCGGGCGTCGCGTGCGAATTTCACGTCTTTGGCTGCCATAATGCTTTATCCCTTATCTAATTGAAATTTGCGTTGCGATTCAGGCGGCCTCGCGCACTGCGCTGGCGCCCTCGATGATCCCGAGGATGTCGGTTTCCTTCATGATGATCAGGTCTTCACCGTCGATCTTCACTTCGGTGCCCGACCATTTGCCAAACAGGATTCGATCACCCTGCTTGACGTCGAGGGGGGTGAGCTTCCCGTCCTCGGAGCGGGTGCCGCTGCCGACGGCGATCACTTCGCCTTCCTGCGGCTTTTCCTTGGCCGTGTCGGGAATGATGATCCCGCCGGCAGTCTTCTCCTCGGCCTCGACCCGACGGACGAGGACTCGGTCATGAAGCGGCCTGAAACCCATAATATTGAGCCCCTTTCGAATGGTTGAACTGGCGCGTTAGCACTCTCGGCATGAGAGTGCCAGCGATGGCGCGCATATGGTTTTCGCCGCGGGGGCCGTCAATATCCCGGTCTGCAAAAATCGGCCCGGCCTATGGCGCGAGCTGCGGGCGAACTTGAACGGCGGGAGCGAACGGGACCAATCCGAGCGATTCGCGCCTCGACCAGCGCCAGATCATCAGCACTGCCACGGAAGCGAGGCCCAGCGCCAGCCCGATCCAAATCCCGAGTCCCCGAAACCCCATTGAAAATGCCAGCAAATAGCCTGAGCCAAGGCCGACCACCCAATAACCGAGCAGCGCGAAGAGCATCGGCACCGTGGTGTCCTGGATGCCGCGAAGCATCGCCGCGCCGACCACCTGGCCGCCATCGAACAGCTGGAACAGGGCAGCGACGATGAGGAAGGTCATCGCGAGCTCGAGCACTTCCGCGCTTCGTGGGTCGGCTGCGTCAAGGAACAGTCCGGCAAGCTCTCGCGGGAACAGCCAGAAGATTAGTGCTGCGAGCGCCATGAAGGCCAGCGACAGGGCAAGCGACGACCGGCCGGCAAGGCTGAGCCAACGTCGATCGCGGGCTCCGAAGGCCATGCCGACGCGGATCACCGTCGCCTGGCTGATGCCGAGCGGCACCATGAAGGTTATCGCCGCGATTTGCAGGGCAATGGCGTGGGCGGCGACGCTCGCCGTGTCGATCCAGCCCATCAGATAGATGGCTGCGCTGAACACGGAGATTTCAAATGCCATGGTCAGGGCGATCGGCAGCCCGAGGCGAAACATCGCCTGCATCCTTGCGGGATCCGGCCGCCAAATCCGGCCGAAGACATGGAAGCGCCGGATTCGCCCAAGACGCGTGATGAGCATAGCGAGCGCCAGCGCCATCAGGCTGGTGGTGACGATGGTCGCGTAGGCCGCGCCCACCAAGCCGAGGCGCGGAGCCCCCCAATTACCGAAGATCAGCATCCAGTTGAGCGCGGCGTTCAAGAACAGGCCGCCGACCGTCACCAGCAGCGGGATTCCCGGCCGGCCAAGTGCCGTAAGCAGAATCCGAAAGACGATGATCAGCAAGTTCGGGATCATCGCCCATTGCATCACCAGGAGATAGCGGCCGGCGTCGCCCGCCAGCTCCCGATCCTGGCCGAACAGCAGCAGGATCCGCTCGCTGAACAGCAGAACCAGCATGGCGGGGACAACGAACAGCAGCGACAGGTGGATTGCGGCACGGAAGCTGCGGCGCACGTCGCGGACCGAATTCGAGCGTTGGCCGAGCGCGGCCGCAATCAGCGGCGCGCTTGCCATGACCAGACCCATGCCGGCGACCTGCAGTACGAAGAAGAGGTTCACGGCCAGTGCCGACGCTGCAAGCGCCTCCGGTCCAAGCCAGCCAAGCATCACGACGTCGGTGGTGTGGATCGCGATCTGAGTCAGCTGCGCGAGAACCAGCGGAACCGCGAGACGGAACGTCGCGGCGGTCTCCTCCCTCCAGCCGGCGGGAGCGGCTGCTGTCTTCGTCCGGGTGCGCATTGCCGGCGCCTAGCTTCCCAAGCGTCCGTCGAAAAGGTTTGGCGGTCGGCTTCGACCTCAGCTAGCGCAACGCCGTGAAAATTCCGGTCAGGGAAGAATGTCGATGCGGTTCGTAAGCGCCATCTGGAAGCTGCTGGTTGGCATCAAGGACGCGATGGTGCTCCTGCTGATGATCCTGTTCTTCGCCCTGATCTATGCCGTTCTATCGGCGCGCCCGGAGCCTGTGACCGCGGGGGTGCTCGCCCTCGATCTTCGCGGCACGATCGTCGAGCAGCCCTCGCGGCCCGGCCTGTCGGAGCTCGCCGCCGGACAGGAGAGAATACGCGAATATAGCCGACGCGATCTCGTCGCGGCGCTCGACCACGCCCGCGACGACAGCCGGGTGAAGGCCGTGGCCCTCGATCTCCAAGGCTTCCTCGGCGGCGGCCAGGCAGCGCTTGGCGATGTGGCGGATGCGCTTCGCCGAGTGCGCGATTCGGGAAAGCCGGTGATCGCCTACTCGGTCGGCTACACCGATCCCAGCTATCTGCTCGCCGCATCGGCTTCCGAGATATGGCTCAACCCGCTCGGCCTCGTTGCCATCGCCGGCCCCGGCGGCCCTCGCCTCTATTTCGCCGGTCTGCTCGACCGGCTGGGAGTGACCGCCCACATCTACCGCGTCGGCACCCACAAGGCCGCGGTCGAGCCGTTCACCCGCAACGACATGTCGGACGAGGCGCGCGAGGACGCCCAGGCAATCGGCGATGCACTGCTCGAGAGCTGGCGCCAAAGCGTCGGCCAGGCGCGGCCCAAGGCGCAGCTCGACCCCTACATCCGCAACCTTCCGGCCGTCGTCGAGGCGGCCGGCGGCGACTTTGCCCGAGCCGCGCTTGGCGCCCAGATGGTGGACAGGCTGGCGGAACGGCGGGCGTTCGAATCGCGGCTTGCCGAGCTCGGCGGCGAAGACCGCAAAGGGCCCGGCGGCTACAAGCGCATCAAGCTCGACTCCTACGTCCGCGACGTCGTCAAGGATAATCCGCGCGGCGCGATCGGAGTCGTCACCATCGCCGGCACGATCATCGACGGCCGCGCCGGGCCCGGCACAGCCGGCGGCGACAGCATAGCCGAAATGATCGAGAAGGAGCTGGCCGACGACCGGTTGAAGGCTCTGGTCGTCCGAGTCGACAGCCCGGGCGGGTCAGTGACCGCGTCGGAGCGCATCCGCCAGGCGATTCTGGCCGCCAGGGACAAGAAACTGCCGGTCGTCGTGTCGATGGGGAATGTCGCTGCGTCGGGCGGTTACTGGGTCGCAACCCCGGCGAACTTCATCTACGCCGAGCCTTCGACGATCACCGGCTCGATCGGCGTGTTCGGCATCCTGCCGAGCTTCGAGGAAGCTCGGCGGAAAGTCGGAATCGGCGCGGACGGGATCAAGACGACGCCGCTTTCCGGCGAGCCTGACGTCTTCCGCGGACCCTCGCCCGAGGTCAACCAGCTGCTGCAGGCCGGGGTCGAGTCCGTCTATCGGCGCTTCCTGGCGATCGTCGCCGAATCCCGGCGCAAGCGCCCGGCCGAAATCGACCGGATCGCGCAAGGCCGAGTTTGGGCCGGCGGCGCCGCGCACCAAGTCGGTCTGATCGACGGTTTCGGCGGAATGGAGGAAGCGATCGCCAAGGCCGGCGAGCTCGCGGAAATTTCAGACTCGCTGAGCCAAGTCCGCCATTTCGAGCGGCCCAAGACCCTGCGCGAGCAATTTCTCGACGTCTTCGCCTCGGGCGACGACAGCGGCGCTCCTCCGGACGCTTTCGCGGTCTTCAGCGCGCCGCAGCGCCAGCTGGCCGCAGCGCTTTCGGATCTGCGCTCGATCCTCGCTGGTCCCACCATTCAGGCACGGTGCCTCGACTGCCCTCCGTCCTCGCTACAGCCTGCGAGCACCAAGGAGGCCGGCCTGCGGGCGCTGCTTGGCTCATGGCTGTGGTGACACCGTTCCGCCTTGACTTGGCCGCCGCTTTCCGCTTGAGGGACGCCTTCGGGCGGGCCCTTGCGGTCCGTTCTTTTGCTTTGGGGTTTTGGCGCTGCCCCGCTTTCAGCGCCTGGCCGGGGAAACCTGACACGGTCCCCGTACGAACGGAGAAAAGACATGCGCCACCGCGTTGGCCACCGCAAACTTCAGCGCACCTCGAGCCACAGGCAAGCCATGTTCCGCAATATGGCCGCGGCGCTGATCAAGCACGAGCAGATCACCACCACCGTCGCTAAGGCGAAGGAGCTTCGGCCCTATGTCGAGAAGCTCATCACGCTCGCCAAGCGCGGCGGCCTGTCGAACCGCCGGCTCGCCCAGTCGCGGCTGATGGACGACGCTCAGCTAACCAAGCTGTTCGACGTCCTGGCGGAGCGCTACGCCGACCGCAACGGCGGCTACACTCGCATCATCAAGGCCGGCATCCGCGCTTCCGACGCGGCGCCGATCGCGATCATCGAGCTCGTCGACCGCGACGTCAGCGCCAAGGGCCAGGATAGCGGCCCTGTTGAGACCGAGGAAGAATTCGAGGCCGCGTAAATCGCCGCTTAAGCCGCACGGGTTGAGAAAAGGAGGGCGCCACTGCTAGTCAGCGGCGCCTTTTCCTTTTTCCGGGACGATCCATGCGCAAGAGCCTGTACCTGCTTCCCCTGCCCCTTTCCGCCTGCGTGATGACTCCGACGCCCCAAATGGAGGCGGCAGCCCTCGCCGAAGCTGCAGCCGTCGCCTCCGAAGCGCTGCCGCCGCAGCCCGCGATCGTCTATCCGGAAACCCGCCGAGCCGAGGTGATTGAAACGCAGTTCGGGACGCAGGTTGCCGACCCCTATCGCTGGCTCGAGAATGACGTCCGCGAGGATCCGGAAGTGCGCGCCTGGGTCGAGGCGCAGAATCGGGTCACGAACGCATTTCTCGCCAACCTGCCGGAGGTCGGCGCGTTCCGGGCATTGCTGACGCGGCTCTACGACTATGAGCGCTTCGGCATTCCCGAGGAGGCCGGCGGGCGCTATTTCTACACCCGCAACAGCGGTCTCCAGAACCAATCGCCGCTCTATGTCCGGCAGGGGGTAACCGGGCAGGAACGCCTGCTGATCGACCCCAACCAATGGTCGGCCGACGGCGCTACCGCGCTTGCTCAGTGGCTGCCGTCGCGAGACGGGAGGCGGCTGCTCTACGCCGTCCAGGAAGGCGGAAGCGACTGGCGCACCCTGCGCGTGCTCGACGTCGCCAACGGCCAGGTCCTTCCGGATGAAATCCAGTGGGTGAAATTCTCCAACCTCGCTTGGGCCCGGGACGGATCGGGCTTCTTCTACTCTCGCTTCCCCGAGCCCGAGCGCGGTGCCGCATTCCAGTCGCTCAACCGCGACCAGGCCATCTATTTCCACCGGCTCGGAACGCCGCAGTCGGCCGACCGGCTGATCTATGCCACCCCCCGGCGCCCCGAGCTCAACCACACGGCGGAAGTGTCGTCCGACGGCCGCTGGCTGATCATCACCTCCAGCTCGGGCACCGACGAACGTTACGAAATCCGCCTGGTCGACCTGCAACGCCAGGGCGCCGGCCCAATCGTCATGGTCGGTGAAGCGACCAACGACTGGGCCTATGCCGGCAATGTCGGCACCCGCTTCTTCTGGCGCACCGATCGCGACTCCCCGCGCAGCCGGATCGTCGTCACCGATCCCATCCGCCGCATCGCGATGCGCGAGATCGTGCCGCAGGACGAAGCGACCATGACGGGCGCGTCGATCGTCGGCGACGTGCTGGTCGCGACCTATTTGCGCGACGCCAAGACCGAGGTGCGTCGCTTCAGCCTCGACGGCCGGCCGCTCGGCACGGTCGAGCTGCCGGGAATCGGCACGGCCAGCGGATTTTCGATCAACCAGGACGGCAGCGAGGCGTTTTTCGCTTTCTCGAGCTTTAATCGCCCGGCCGCCATCTTCCGCTACGACAGCGCCACCAATGCGGTGACCACCTTCGCCGAGCCGGGACTGAGCTTCAACCCGGACGCGATCAGCGTCGAACAAAGCTTCTTCACATCGAAGGACGGCACCCGCATACCGATCTTCCTGGTCCGCCGCAAGGACCTTCCGCCAGGGCCGCGCCCGACCCTCCTCTACGGCTATGGCGGGTTCAACATCTCGGTTCTGCCGGGATTTTCGCCGCGCTGGATGGGCTGGATCGAGGGCGGTGGAGTGCTGGCGGTCGCCAACATCCGCGGCGGCGGCGAATATGGCAAGGAATGGCACGATGCCGGGCGGCTCGCCAACAAGCAGAACGTCTTCGACGACTTCATCGGCGCGGCCGAGCATCTCATCGCCACCGGAGTGACCACCAACCGCCAGCTGGCGATCGAGGGCCGCTCGAACGGCGGCCTCCTGGTCGGCGCCGTGGTCAACCAGCGCCCCGACCTGTTCGCCGTCGGCCTGCCCGCGGTCGGGGTGATGGACATGCTGAGGTTCAACCAGTTCACCGCCGGTCGCTATTGGGTCGACGACTATGGCGACCCGGGCGTCGAGGCGGATTTCCGCATCCTCCGCGACTATTCGCCCTATCACAACATCCGCCAGGGCGTTCGCTACCCGCCGACCTTCACCACCACGGCCGACACCGACGACCGGGTGACCCCGGGGCACAGCTTCAAATATGTTGCCGCGCTGCAGGCGGCCGACCGGCAAGGCGGGCCCCACCTGATCCGGATCGAAACGCGGGCCGGCCACGGCGCCGGCAAGCCGACCGACAAGCAGATCGAGGAATTCGCCGACATGTACGGCTTTGCCGCCCATTTCACCGGGCTGAGGCCGATCGCCGGCCACTAGGTCAGCGCACCAGCTCGAACTGCATCGACACGTTGACCCCGAGAGTCAGCTCGCCCGGCGAAACCGGGGTTGGGGGCGGCGGCGGTGGAGCGCCGGCATATCCGACCCTGCTGCCGGTGACGATGATCTGCTGCTCAACCGGATAGTGACCACCGCCTTCGCTGATCGAGATGATCCTAGCGACCCGAAGCCCTGCGGCGCGCGCATAGAGCTCGGCCCGCTGGCGGCCATTGGCGATCGCCTCAACCCGCGCCTCGTCGAGCGCGGTCCGCGGCTCGTCGAGTGAGAAGGACGGGCCGTTCACCTGATTGGCGCCGGCGCCGATTAACGTGTCGATGACCCGACCCATCTGCCCGAGCTGGCGAACACGCACCTGGACGGTATTGTGGGCCTCATAGCCGATGATCCGCGGCGGGCCCGGATCGGCGGGCGGCATATAGGGTTGCCCCGTCTGCCGAGCGCGGATCTGCGCGTCCCGCTCGGGGTCGGAGTAGCGTGGCTGCAGGCTGATGGTTGACGTCTGGATATCGCGATCCGCGATTCCGGCGCGACGCAGCGCAGCGACGACCGCGTCCATTCGCCGGCTGTTTTCGGTCATCGCCTGCGACGCCGTCGTCGCCTGGGTGACGACCCCGGCCGAGAACATCGCAATGTCCGGTGCGCGGTGGCTCCGGCCATCGGCAGTGATGTTGAGCAACGTGCTATTCGGCCCGAGCGCAACAGTCGGGGATGTCTGCTGAGCGACGGCGGGGACGGCCAGCGCAGCCAGCAACATGAAGGTTCCGGTGCTTTTCATACATCACTCTCCTGCAATTATGCAGTCGAAACGAACTCGCATGGCGCCCGTGCCCGCGAGGGTCTGGCGTTAACCTCTGTGAACCGCAGCAAACCACCCATTCAGATGAAGTGCAGCGGTCGGGGACTAAGAACTTCCACAGGCTCGGATCGTTTTATGTCGTGAATCGAGCAATTTATAAGGAGAGTGGCCATGAAGGCTGTTTCGAAGATCTTTGCCGGTGCGGCGGCTGTCGCCGTTGCTGCCGGCGGTTTTGCGGCCCCTGCGGCTGCTCAATATTATCCGGGCTATCCGGCGCCGGGCTACGGCTACGGCGCCCAGGGCGGCCTCGGTGCGGTGATCGACGCCATCCTCGGCGGCAATCGCTATGCCTACGGGGTCGATCAGCGTGCGTTGGTCGAGCGCTGCATTGCGACGGTGAATAACCGGCTCGAGCGGCAATATGCCGGCTACCGGACGCCCTACGGCGCTCCGTACGGCTACGGCGGTTATGGCCAGTACGGTCAGTACGGCCAATATGGTCAGGCCGGCGCCCAGGCGCGGGTTCTCGGCATCACCAATGTCGACCGCCGTTCCAACGGGCTTCGTGTCCGCGGCGTCGCCACGGCCGGAATGCATGCATCCGCGCCCTACGGCGCTCCTTATGGTGCCCCGTACGGTTCCCCCTATGGCGCCCCGTATGGTAACGCTTACGGCTATGGCCAGCACCAGCAGATGGGCGAGCTGACGTTCCGTTGCGACGTCGACCATCGCGGTCGAGTCACCAACATCGACGTCAACCGTAATCGCAACGTCCAGTACGGTTACCCGTACGGCCGCTAAGCGACCCCACTCCACTCCGGTGGACAGCGATGCGCCGGGCCTCTAGGGGTCCGGCGCATTCTTTTTGTCTGGAGTGCAAGTCCCCGATGACCGTCGAGCCGGCCGAAACGATCCTCATCGTCGATTTCGGCAGCCAGGTGACCCAGCTGATCGCCCGCCGGGTGCGCGAGGCCGGAGTCTATAGCGAGGTCGTCCCCTTTCATTCGGCCGGCGAAGCGCTCGAGCGGCTGAAGCCGAGCGGGATCATCCTCTCGGGCGGTCCCGCCTCCGTCACCCTCGACGCCAGCCCCCGCGCTCCCGACAGCCTGTTCGAGGTCGGACTGCCGATGCTCGGCATCTGCTACGGCCAACAGGCGATGGCCCAGCAGCTCGGCGGTCGCGTGGTCAGCCACGACCACAGCGAGTTCGGCCGCGCGTTCCTCGAGATCGTCGAGCCATGCGCCCTGTTCGACGGACTGTGGGCTCCCGGCGAGCGTCACCAGGTGTGGATGAGCCACGGCGACCGGGTCGAGAACATTCCCCCCGGCTTCCGCGTCGTCGCCCGCTCCGAGGGCGCGCCGTTCGCCGCGACCGCCGACGAGGAGCGGCGGTTCTACGGCGTCCAGTTCCACCCCGAGGTCGTCCACACTCCGGATGGGGCGAGACTGATCGCCAATTTCGTCCGCCATGTCTGCGGAGCGAGCGGCACCTGGACGATGGCGAGCTTCCGCGACGCCAAGACGGCGGAAATCCGCGAGCGAGTCGGCAACGGCCGGGTGATTTGCGGCCTTTCCGGCGGGGTCGACAGCGCCGTCGCCGCGGTGCTGATTCACGAGGCGGTCGGCGAGCAGCTGACCTGCGTGTTCGTCGATCATGGCCTGATGCGGCTCGGCGAGGCCGAGCAGGTCGTCAGCCTGTTTCGCGGAAGCTACAACATCCCACTTGTCCATGTGAACGGGAGCCAGGCCTTTCTCGGCGGGCTCGAAGGCGTCGCCGACCCCGAGGCCAAGCGCAAGTTCATCGGCAAGACCTTCATCGACGTGTTCGAGGAAGAGGCGCGCAAGATCGGCGGCGCCGATTTCCTCGCCCAGGGCACGCTCTATCCCGACGTGATCGAAAGCGTCAGCTTCACCGGCGGCCCTTCTGTGACGATCAAGAGCCACCACAATGTCGGGGGGCTTCCCGAGCGCATGAACATGAAGCTGGTCGAACCTTTGCGCGAATTGTTCAAGGACGAGGTTCGCGCGCTCGGCCGTGAGCTCGGCCTCCCCGACGCCTTCGTGTCGCGCCACCCCTTCCCCGGCCCTGGGCTGGCAATCCGCATTCCCGGCGAGGTCACCCACGACAAATGCGAAATCCTGCGCAAGGCCGATGCCATCTACCTCGAGGAAATCCGCAACGCCGGCCTCTACGACGCCATCTGGCAGGCGTTCGCAGTGCTCCTGCCGGTGCGCACCGTCGGCGTGATGGGCGATGCCCGCACCTACGATCATGTTTGCGCGCTTCGAGCGGTAACGAGCGTCGACGGCATGACCGCCGATGTCTATCCGTTCGACAGCGAGTTCCTGAGCCGCGTCGCCACCCGTATCGTCAACGAAGTGCCGGGCATCAACCGGGTGGTCTACGATTATACCTCGAAACCGCCCGGCACGATCGAGTGGGAGTGACCGCGACGAGTGTGACTCGGGAGTCACGGTCGCGACCGCATTTGCCGCAAACCATTGAACCGCTGGGCCTGTATGGGCATTGTTCAGCTAGACACACCTATGATCGCAGCCAAGTGAACTCTGAGAGGGGGAAATTGTGAGCTCGCAGACCTTTAGAACGGCCAGACTGTTGAAAACCGCGGCCTTGCTTCTTGGCGCCGTTCCGACCATTGCCGCAGCTCAGGCTCCGGCTGGCGTCCCCGTCGGCGGCAACCTGCCGGCTGCCAGCGCGGTCGCGAGCGTTTACGACACTTTCAAGATGTCGCCCCTGTGGTTCCGCGGCGGAGCCGTCAGCCCTGCGGCGACGCAGCTTGTGCAAATCCTCCGCCGCGCGCCGTTCGACGGCTTCGCAATGGGGCCGCAGCTCGCAGCGCAGGTCGAAGCGGCCATTCTCCAAGCCCGGAGCGGCAACCCGCAGGCGATCGCGGCGGCGGAGCGAACACTGTCGACGGCCTGGGTCGCCTATGTCCAGGCGCTGAGGAAGCCGACGCCGGGCATGATCTATGCCTATCCGGTGCTGCAGCCGCAGGGGACCCGCCCCGACCAGATCCTGCTGACGGCGGCGGCTGCGCCGTCGCTCGAAGCGCATTTGTCGAGCGTTTCGAACCTCAACCCCATTTACGCCCAGCTCCGCGCGGCAGCCATTGCCGAGGCCCAGGCGACCGGCAGCATGGTCCCCGACCCGCGCCTGCTCGCCAACCTCGATCGCGCCCGGTCGATCCCGGCCGGCGGCAAGTTCGTCCTGGTCGACGCCGCTACGCAGCGGTTGTGGATGTACGAGAACGGTGTTCCGGTGGATTCGATGAAGGTCATCGTCGGCACCAACGAAACGCCGACGCCGATGATTGCGAGCATCATCCACTACGCGACCTTCAACCCCTATTGGAACGTGCCGGACAATTTGATCCGCAAGACGGTCGCGCCAAGCGCGGTCCGGGAAGGCGCGGCCTATCTGAAACCGCGCGGCTACGAGGTGATGACCGACTGGACCGAGAATGCCACCGTCATCCCCTCCAATCAGATCGATTGGAAAGCGGTTGCCGCCGGCCAGAAGAAAATCCGCGTCCGCCAGCTTCCTGGTCCCGGCAATTCGATGGGCAAGTTCAAATATTCCTTCCCCAACGGCGAGGACATCTTCCTCCACGACACGCCGAGCAAGGACCTGTTCGCCAAGTCGAACCGCACCTTGAGCAACGGCTGCGTTCGCCTGGAGGACGCTCGGCGCTTCGGCCGCTGGCTGCTTGGACGCGAGCCCGTGGCTCCCGGCTCGGAGCCAGAGATCCACGTCCAGCTGCCGCAGGGGGTGCCGATCTTCCTTACCTATCTGACGGCGCAGCCGGATGGCGGCCGGATCACCTATACGGCTGACGTTTATGGCTGGGACCGCCAGGCGCAGGTCGCTACCCGCTAGGCCGGTTACTCGGCTGCCAAACTAGTCGTCCGAGCGGCGCCGAGTGGCGTCCGTGACGCTCCGGTCGTGCCCGCTCTTGTCGCTGAAATACATGGCCGCAAACAGGCCGGAGCCTAGCAAGACGGTGAAGAAGACACCGATGATCGTCGCCACCGTCAGGTGGAGCGTGAGCCCGCCGGTCATTTCAAGATAGGCCAATGCGGCCGCCACGGTCAGCACCGCGATCAGCACGATCCACTTGAGGATCCTGCGGAAGTCGGCAAGCGCTCGGGCACGGTCGTCAGTCACTACAGGTGCGAACCTCAACGGCCGAGACCAGTTCCGCCTGCGCTGAGCTCGATACTAGAAAAGAGTAACCGGCCCGGGGTCGCCCCCGGACCGGTCACCCTCCATTGGCGGACGCCAGGGAACTGGTTTCCGCCTCTATGCCGGCTTAGCCGCGCTCAGGCATCGGCGGCGGCGGCGGCGGAGGCGGCAACGGCGCAGCCCTGCCGAAGTTGAAGATCAGGCTCGCCAGCAGGCTGTGCGAACGGAACCTAGTGTCAAAGTCGCTGGACACGACCGCGTTCGTTGTCCTGAACACCTCCGTGCCACTGACGACGAAGCGACGCGGGTTGCCCTGCAGGGCCACTCCGCCTTCATCCACGAGCTGGAGCTTGCCAGTACGGAAGAAGCGATACTTGAGCCCGACGTCGATGTTCGGGCTGACGGCGTAGCGCAGGCCGGCGATCAACTGCCACGCCCAGGCGCTGTCTTCGTCGCCACGGAACCGTGCCCAGGCCCGGCCGAAGCCGCCGCCGGCGTAAAAGGAGACGGGGACGTCGCCGGCGTCGACATCGACCAGGGCATTGGCCATTGCCGAGATAATGTTCATCCGGCCACCGATCTGCAGATTCGCTGCCGTGACGGCGGGGAGGCCGGGCGCTCCGGGATCACCGGCCGCTACAGACGAGGGCCGGTTCAGCGCCGTGTTGGCGTTGAGCGAAGCAAGGAATGGGCTTTCCGGTTCCAGCTCGTCAATTCGCGCGCGCTTCCAGCCGAGCTCGCCTTCGAGGCGGAACGCGCCGAAGTCGTAACCGGCGATGACGTCGACATCGACGCCCCGGCGATAGTCGATTTCATAGGCGCTGACGAAGACAGTGTCCGGCGCCGCCGCGGGAGCGGTCGGAGTCGCCGGGGTCTGCGTCGTGGTGTAATCCACGCGCGCGTTCCCCCTCATCGGCCTCGGAGCCATGATGCCGCCTTCGATGCCGACGTAGCCGCCGGTCGACTGAGCAGCTGCCGGTGTTGGGATCACCATTGCGGCGGTTGCCGCCAAAAGAAGCTTTTTCATTCGATTGTTCCCCTTTTGAATCCAGGAGTCACCTTCCTGAAACAGTGTGCGTCGGCGGAGGCTTTCCCGAGCTATGAAAGTGCCCGCCATGCGTGATGTGGATGCCACAGTTTGTTTATCCGGGCAAACCCGCGGTAAGAATGATCGACATTCAGGCGCGCAACGTGATGTGGATGCCACAGTCGCAAAGCGACGAACCCCGCGATCCAAGCCAGCCATGACACAAGAGGGTGACCGGCCCGGGGTCGCCCCCCGGACCGGTCACCTCCATTGGCGGACGCCAGAGAACTGGTTTCCGCGTCCGTGTCGGCTTAGCCGCGCTCAGGCATCGGCGGCGGCGGCGGCGGCGGCGGCGGCGGAACCGGGCACGGATCCGTTGCCAGAACCACCGTGCCGTCCGGGCAGGTCCGCGTCTGCGGCGGCGGAGGCGGCGGAGGCGGTGGCAATGCGACCGGTGCCGCAGGCAGCGGCGCAGCCCTGCCGAAGTTGAAGATCAGGCTCGCCAGCAGGCTGTGCGAACGGAACCTGTTGTCGAAATCGGTGAACAGAAGCGCGTTCGTCGTGCGATCGACAGTGACGTCATTGATCACGAAGCGATCCGGGTTGCCCTGAACGGCAAAAGCGGAATCATCGACGAAGTTCAGCCTTCCCGTGCGGAAGTAGCGATACTTCACACCGACATCGACATTCGGGCTGACCGCCGCGCGGATACCCGCAATCAGCTGCCAGGCCCAGGCACTGTCGCGATCACCCTGGAACCGCGCCCAGGCCCGGCCGAAGCCGCCGCCAGCGTAGAAGGCCAGCGATTCACCAGCATCGATATCGATCAAGGCGTTCGCCATTGCCGACATGATCGTCACCCGGCCGTCGAGGTCGAAGTTTGCTCCGGTCAAAGCCGGCTGGCCAGGAGCGCCCGGGTCCGGCGCGGCCGACGGCCGGTTCAGCGCCGTATTGAGGGCAGTGAGAAAAGCCGGGTTGGTCTCGAAATCGTCGAGCCGGGCGCGCTTCCAGCCGAGCTCTCCCTCGAGCCGGAACATGCCGAAGTCATAACCGCCGATGAGATCGACATCGAGCCCGCGGCGATAGTCCACTTCGAACGCGTCAGCGTAGACAGTGTCCGCCGGCCCCGCGGGAGCGGCCGGGGTCGTCGGCGTCTGAGTGGTCGTAAAATCCGCGCGAACGTCGGCATTATTCGACCTCGGGAACAAAATCCCCCCCTCGATCCCGACGTAGCCGCCCGTACTCTGAGCAGCTGCTGGCGTCGCGATCACCATTGCCGCCGAGGCGGCCAGGAGAAGCTTTTTCATCGGAGTAATCCCCTTTGCACTTAGGAATCGAGTAGCCCCTGAAACTGCGCGCGTCGGCAGAGGTTTCGTGGAAACTTATTTCGGAGCCGACCGTGACATCAATGCCACATGTCGGACAACCTTGGATAACAACGTCAGTACATATCAAGCGCACAACGGCCGCGGGTGGAAATGCGCCTTATTGACCGCCGCCGCGACGCTTGTGACGGACGAGGTCGCAGCGGCTTTTTTGCTCGTTTGGCTGTCGACGCCTTGTCGCGGCATGGTTCGAGGAAACTCGCTGCACCTTCGTCACGGGGCAGTTCGCGCTTACGGCGGCGTCGCTTTGCGGCTTTGAACCCAAGCCGCTAAGGGACGGCCATGTCGACCTTCACTATCGACACGGCGACCAGCCGGGCGACACCCTCGCCAGTGCCGGGCAAGAGGACGACAGTCCCGTCGATCCTCGCTCGGAAATCCGACGGTCGCACCGAACAGCCGATCGTCATGCTCACTGCCTATACCATGCGGATGGCGCAGCTGCTCGACCCGCATTGCGACATGCTTCTGGTCGGCGACAGCCTTGGGCAGGTGATCTACGGTCTGGCTTCGACCATACCGGTAAGCCTCGACATGATGTGCGCGCACGGCGCCGCCGTCGTTCGCGGCAGCTGGCACGCGCTGGTCGCGGTCGACATGCCGTTCGGCTCCTACGAAGGTTCGCCCGAGCAAGCTTTCGCAAGCGCGTCGCGGGTGATGAAGGGGACCGGCTGCGCCGCAGTCAAGCTCGAGGGAGGCGATGCGATGGCGGAAACCATCGCGTTCCTGTCGAAGCGCGGCATTCCCGTCATCGGCCATGTCGGCCTCACTCCCCAGGCCGTGAACATGCTCGGCGGCTATGGCGCCCGCGGACGCGAGGAGAAGGAAGCCGGCAAGATCCTGTCCGACGCACGGGCCGTCGCCGACGCCGGGGCTTTCTGCATCGTCGTCGAGGGCGTGATGGAGGACATCGCCACCCAGGTCGCGCGTACCGTCGCTCCGCCGGTGATCGGCATCGGCGCCTCGGCCGAATGCGACGGCCAGGTGCTGGTTACCGAGGACATGCTCGGGCTGTTCGAGCGCACGCCACGCTTCGTGAAGCGCTACGACAACCTTGCCACTCGCATCGGGGATGCCGCCGCGGCCTATGCTTCGGAGGTGCGATCGCGCGCCTTCCCGACCCAAGACCAGACCTATCGGCCGAAGGGCTCGTAAGGCTTTGCGTTTGCCATTGTTGGCGCTAGACGGAGCGCCGCCAGCTTCCATTCATCAGTGGTGGGGGAAGGAAGCAATCGGCATTCAACTTTCCTAACCTTGAGGCAGGCTTGGCCTTAGCTCCTGATCCCAGTGACACTTTCGCCAGAGAGGTCGATGAAAACCTCCGGCGCGACCAGATGCGCGACTTCGCGAAGAAGTACGGCACACTGCTGGTCGTCGCGATCGCACTGTTCCTCGCGGCGGTCGGCGGCTGGCTCTATTGGCAGAACCGCCAGCAGCAGCAGACGGCGGAGCAGTCCGAAGAGTTGATGCGGGTATTCACCGACATCGGCGCCGGCCGCAACGAGACGGTGCCGCAGCGGCTCGAGCCGCTCGAGAGCGCGAAGAACGATCTCGTTCGCGCCACGGCCTTGCTGACCGGCGCGGCAGTGGCCCTAGAGAAGAACGACCGCGATACGGCTCGCGCGAAATACCGCGCCATCGCCGATGACGGGAGCATGCCGGAGACGTACCGCCACCTCGCCCTGGTGCGGGTCACCGCGCTCGAGTTCGACAGCATGCGCCCCGAGGACGTGGTCACCCGGCTCCAGCCTCTGGCCCAGGCCGGCAACCCGTGGTTCGGCAGTGCCGGAGAGATGACGGCAATGGCCTATCTCAAGCAGGGCCGAAAAGAGGAGGCGGGGCGGCTGTTCGCCGCGATCGCCGCCGACCAACAGGTGCCGGAGTCCATCCGCTCGCGCGCCGTCCAGATCGCCGGGACGCTTGGAATTGATGCGACCGCATCGCTGCCCGCGCAGACACAATAGGATCGAAGACCGATGAAGACTTCCCTCACTCGCGTGACCGTGCTGGCCATCGCCCTGGCTGCCGCTAGCGGATGCAACGTGCTCCGCAAGTCGCCTACCAAGACCCCGGTGCTCGGCGAGCGCATTGCGGTTCTTACCACCGAAAGCGAAGTCAACATCGATCCGGGGACGGCGGCGTTGCCCATGACGCTTCCCGCGCCGGTGCTCAACACGGAATGGGCTCAGGCCGGCGGCAATGCCTCCAAGTCAGTCGGCCATCTCCAGCTCGGCGCGGACCTCGGGCGCGCGTTCAGCGTCTCGATCGGCCAGGGCAGCAGTCCAAGGGCACGGCTCGCCTCGTCGCCGGTCGTCGCGCAGGGCCAAGTGTTCACCATCGACACGACGGCGACCGTCCGGGCGTTCGATGGGCAGAGCGGCGCAACCCTGTGGCAAACCCGATTCGGCGCCGACCGCGGCAACACCGCGTCGCTTTATGGCGGGGGCGTCGCCTACGACAATGGCCGGATCTATGCGACGAACGGTCTGGGCTATGTTGTCGCACTCGACGCCAGCAACGGCGGAATCCTCTGGCAGGTCCGCCCCGGCGGGCCGTTGCGTGGTGAACCGACGGTTGCCGGCGATGCGCTCTACGTGATGAGCCAGGACAACCAGATCTACTCGCTGCGGACCAGCAATGGCGAAACCAACTGGTCCGCCGCGGCGGCCCTGGAGATCGCGGGCGTGTTCGGAACGGCGGCGCCGTCATTCGCGCAGGGCACGATTGTCGCCGGCTTCTCCTCGGGCGAGCTCAACGCCTACCGTTACGAGAACGGTCGAATGGTATGGCAGGACGCCCTGCAGCGCACCAGCATCCGAACCAGCGTGTCGTCGCTGTCCGACATCGATGCCGACCCGGTCATTGACGGGGGCCAGGTGTTTGCCCTCGGAATCGGCGGCCGCATGGTCGCGCTCGAGCTCAATTCCGGCCAGCGCATGTGGGAAATCAATATCGCCGGAATCTCAACGCCCTGGGTTGCCGGTGACTGGGTGTTCGTGGTGACCGAAGATGCCAAGCTCATCGCCGTTCACCGTGCCAACGGCCGAGTGAAGTGGATCAACCAGCTTCCGCGCTACACAAACGAGCGCGCGCGCCGCGGCCCGATCACCTACACCGGGCCAGTGCTCGCGGGGGGCAGGCTGGTCATTGCCGGCACCAATGGCGCACTGATCAACGTCGACCCGGTGACTGGCTCCTTCCAGAGCCAGACCGCGATCGGCGCCAGCGTCAGCCTCACACCGGTCGTCGCCAATTCGACGTTGTACTTGCTGGACGATGCCGGGCGGCTGCACGCGTTCCGCTAGAACGACTGAACGGGCTGGACCCTCGCGACCCGGCGGCTAGAGGGAATCCATGCCGCTTCCCACTGTTGCCATCGTCGGCCGACCGAATGTCGGCAAGTCCACCCTGTTCAACCGGCTGGTGGGCAAGCGGCTCGCCCTGGTCGACGACCGGCCGGGGGTGACCCGCGACCGGCGCGAGGGCGAAGGAAAGCTGCTTGGCCTTGATTTCCGGGTCGTGGACACCGCCGGCTTCGAGGACGAGGATCCCGAGACGCTGCCCGGCCGGATGCGACGCCAGACCCAGGCAGCGGTGGACGAGGCCGACGTTGCTTTATTTCTCATCGACGCGCGCGAAGGCGTGACCCCGCTGGACGAGGAGATTGCGCGGTGGCTGCGGTCCAGCGACACTCCCGTCATCGTCGCGGCTAACAAGGCCGAAGGACGTGGCGGTGAGAGCGGCAGGCTCGAGGCCTATGCTTTCGGCCTCGGCGAACCGATCGCGATCAGCGCCGAACATGGCGAGGGAGTCGTCGACCTGTTCGAGGCACTTCGGCCCTTCGTCGAACGCGACATAATCGACGAGCCGGAGGAAGAATCGGAAGGGGGGCCACTGAAGCTGGCGATCGTCGGCCGGCCCAACGCGGGTAAATCGACCCTCGTCAACCGAATGCTGGGGCAGGAGCGGCTGATCACGGGCCCCGAGGCGGGAATCACCCGGGATTCGATCAGCCTCGATTGGCAGTGGCAGGGTCAACCGGTGCGGCTGGTCGATACCGCCGGGCTGAGGAAGCGCGCAAAGGTCGAGGACAAGCTCGAGCGGCTCTCCGTGGCCGACGCTCGACGAGCGATCGACCATGCGGAGGTGGTCGTGCTGCTGCTCGACGCGACACGAGGCCTGGAGGCGCAAGACCTGCGGATCGCATCCGACGTGATCGACGAAGGGCGGGCATTGATCGTCGCCATCAACAAATGGGATGTCGCGGACAATGCCTCCTCGCTGTTCAACGGCGTCAAGGCCGCGCTCGAGGAAGGACTCGCGCAAATCAGGGGCGTGCCCTTGCTCACCGTGTCGGCCAAAACCGGGAAAGGTGTCGACCAGCTGCTGACCGCGGCGTTCGAGCTGCGCGAGTCATGGAGCCGGCGCATTGGCACCGGTGAGCTCAACCGCTGGTTCGAGGCGGCGGTCGAGGCCAATCCGCCCCCGGCGCCGAGCGGCAAGAGGATCAAGCTGCGCTACATCACGCAGGTGAAGACCCGTCCGCCAAGCTTCGTGGTGTTTGGAACTCGCGTCGACCAATTGCCCGAGAGCTATCGGCGCTATCTGCTCAACTCGATGCGCCGTGACCTGAAGCTTGGCCCGGTGCCGCTGCGCCTGACCCTTCGCTCGCCCAAGAACCCGTACGACAGCCCGCGCTAAGCCTAATTTTACCCTTTCTGGCGTAGGTCGGCGCAAGTGGACAACGGCCGGAAGCACCCGGCATCTGAGGAGCCATCGCAGGTGAGCGAGGACGCGCTGGAAATTGTCGACTGGGCGCATTTCGAAAAGAGCCGCGCCGAGCTTGGGCCGGCGTTCATCCGGATTCTGAGCTATTTTCGCGAGGACGGCACCAAATCGCTTGCCGAGATCGAGCAGGCGATGCGCGACGAGAACACGACCGCTCTTGTTATTCCCGCGCACACGCTGAAAGGCGAGTCGCGCCAGCTTGGCGCCGAACCGCTCGCCAAGGTCGCCGAGTTGATCGAGCAGACCGCGCGCTTCTGCATCGAAACCCATCGCTTTCCCGACGAGCTGGTGCCGGAGGTGGTCGAGCTCCGCCGACTGTTCAACGAAACCGTCGATCTGTTCGACAAGGCGACCAACCCGCTTCTAACCCGCGGCCGCACGGGACCGACGGGCTTCGGCCGTAAAGTCGCCAACAACCAAGACTTCGGGCGGATCTAAGCCCCGGCGGCGACCGCTTCCGCCGCAAGCCGCTTGCGCATCGGCTGCAGCTGCCAGCGGGCGAGGCTGCGCCAGGCCCATTCGAACGGTCCGTACTGGTAACGGTCGAGCCACGGTTTCGACCAGGCGAGCATCACCACCCAAGCGGCGATCACCACCAGCCACAATTCCGCGCGGCTAAGTGCGCCATAGAAACCAAGCCCATAGCCGTAGAACAGGGTCGTCATGACGATGCTGGTGCCGAGGTAATTGGTGAAGGCGGCTCGCCCGGCAGCGGCGATCCTCTCGACCAGCCAGCCGCCGCCGCGCGTCGCAAGGATGATCAACGCCGCGTACGCGACCACCATCAGCGGGCGAAACGGCACGGTCGCAGCCATGACAATCGAGATCACCATCGGAACGCTGAAGCCGTCTCGGGCGAGCAACCAGGCAAGCAAGGCATAAGCGGGCCCGGATATGGCCAGGCCAACCACTGCCCATTTGCGGTAGCGGGCATTGTCCCAGCCACCGGTGAGCATTCCGGTCTTGAGGGCCGCCATGCCGAACAGGAAGTAGCCGAGCGTTTCCCAACCGAACATGGCCAGCGCGAAGATCGGCGCGGTCGCGTGCTCGCCAAGCCGATAGCCGGCTAGGGCGGTGTATGGACCATGGAACAGGGCCAGCTTGTCGGTCAGCGCCTGACCTTCAATCAGCCCGAACTGACGCTCGAGTTCCTGCCACCGGGAAATGGCGTCGGCGGAAGCATTGGGATCGGCGGCCGCCTGCTGCAAGGCAAAGGCGCCGACGCCAAGCCCGCCAAACACGATCATCTGCATCACGACGAACGCGATGCCCCACTTGATCAGCGACCGCGGGCTCTTCCGGCGGAACAACCAGGCGACCATGCCGATCATCGCATACAGGGAAAGGATGTCGCCGAACCAAATGAAGTAGAGGTGGAACAAGCCGAACAGGAAAAGCCACGCCATGCGGCGAAAATGAACTGCGGCAGCGCTCTCGCCCTTTGCTTCGGCCCGCTCGATGACCAGCAGCATCGAGGCTCCGAATAGCAGCGAGAATAATCCTCGCATCTTGCCGTCGACAAAAATGAAGCTGAACAGCCAGGAGAGGAAGTCCGCCGGACCCTCCATCCCGAAGGCCACGGGGTTCATATAGGCCGAGAAGGGCATCGAGAAAGCGACGATATTCATCGCCAGGATGCCCATCACGGCGATGCCGCGGACGATGTCGAGCGTGGCCACGCGCGGCGGCCCGGATGTAACTGCGGTCATGGATCGATCCCCCTCGTAGGGGGTCCATAACGATAATTCGCGCCTAACGGAATCCCAGCCGCGGATCAGGTCTCGGCGTGTTCGGACTGCAGCTGGATGTAGTTCTGAAGGCCCATCTGCCTGATCATCTCGAACTGCGTTTCGAGGAAGTCGACATGGCCTTCCTCATCGCGGAGGACCTCGGCGAACAGGTCGCGGCTGACATAGTCGTGGACCTTTTCGCAATAAGCGACGCCGTTGCGGTACATCTCCACCGCCTCATGCTCGGCCTGCAGGTCGGCCTTGAGGATTTCCTCGACCGTCTCGCCGATGCGCAGCGGGTTCAGCGCCTGGAAGTTCGGAAGGCCGTCGAGGAAAAGGATCCGTTCGGAGAATCGGTCGGCGTGCTTCATTTCGTCGATCGATTCGTGTCGTTCCATCGCGGCGAGCTTCTTGACACCCCAATTGTCGAGGATCCGATAGTGGAGCCAATATTGGTTGATTGCCGTCAACTCGGCCCTGAGCGCTTCGTTGAGCAGCTCGATGACCTTGGGGTTGCCCTTCATGCCGTCCTCCTGTCGCCGTGGCCCTTAACGCACGAGGCGGCCGTGTGGAAGCAAAAAAATGGCGGATTTCTGCGAAAAATTTGCGACTGACAATCAGTCGCAGAAGGGCCTAAGCGGCCGCCTTTGGGACAATGCGAATCATTCGCCGCCGTTCGTCGGTGATGACCTCCGCGGCATGGTCGAGACAGCCACCGCATTCGGGTTCGAAGCCGAGGCGGGCGTAGGCGCTTTCCGGGCAAAGCGCGCCAGCGCGGGCGGCCTCGCGAATATCGCCTTCGCGGATGCGGTTGCAGCTGCACACGATCATGCACGTGTTGTACCGCTATTGCGAAACATTCGCAACAAGAAACGACCGACTAAGCGAGCGCTGCGTCGGCGCCCATCAGCCTGGGAAAGAAGTCCTCGTGCGCGGCACGGAGGTCGGCGAGGGAAACAGCGAAGCCCGGGCCCAAAAGCGAGGTTCCACCGGTCACTCCAATTCGAAGCATCGCCACCGGGACTTCTTTCAAGCTGTCATAATAGCCTTGCGGAGCTGTTACCACGTACCGGCCCTGATCTTCGCCAAAGGCCGATGCGGCATCATCGAGACAATCCAGGCGCGCGCCGATGCCTCTCGCGAGCGCCATTTCGGCGAGTGTGACGAGCAAGCCCCCGTCAGCGATGTCATGGACCGCGCTAAATTCCCCGCGGCGAATTTCGTCGCGAACGAATTCGCCGGTGCGGCGCTCGCTGGCTAGATCTATCGGCGGGGGCTGGCCGGCCGACCCGCCGCCGACCTCGCGCAGCCACAGCGACTGGCCGAGCTGGCTGCCTTCACCGCCGATCAGAATGATGTCCTGTCCTTCGGCCTTAAACGCAATGGTCGCGCTCTTTTCCCAATCATCGAGCAGCCCGACGCCGCCGATCGCGGGCGTGGGAAGGATTGCCTGGCTCGACCCATCGTCGGCCTTGGTCTCGTTGTAGAGCGAGACGTTGCCCGAGACGACCGGGAAGTCGAGCGCCCGGCAAGCCTCGGCCATGCCTTCGATGCAGCCAACCAGCTGGGCCATGATCTCGGGCCGCTGCGGGTTGCCGAAGTTGAGGCAGTTGGTGATCGCCAGCGGCTTCGCGCCGACCGCGCAGAGGTTGCGATAGGCCTCCGCGACCGCCTGCTTGCCGCCCTCGTAGGGGTCGGCATAGCAATAGCGCGGCGTCACGTCGGTGGTGATCGCGAGCGCTTTCCTGCTGCCGTGGACGCGAACCACGGCCGCATCGCCGCCCGGCCGCTGGACGGTGTTCGCTCCGACCGACTGATCGTACTGCTCCCAGATCCAGCGGCGGCTGGCGAGGTTGGGCGAAGCCATGAGCTTCAAGAGATCGGCAGCGATGTCGGTGCTCTGTGGCACGTCATCGAGCGCCTTGACCTGTGCCCAGGCCTTATACCGGTCGCGGCTGAGGTAGGGCCGCTCGTAGCAAGGCGCATCGTCCGCGAGCGGCCCGAGCGGGATGTCGCACACCCGCTCGCCGTTCCAGTCGAGCTGCATGCGGCCCGTATCGGTCACCTCGCCGATCACCGCAAAGTCCAGCTCCCACTTCCTGAAGATCGCCTCGGCCTCGGCCTCGCGGCCGGGCTTCAGCACCATCAGCATGCGCTCCTGGCTTTCCGACAGCATCATCTCGTAGGGCGTCATGCCCTCCTCGCGGCACGGCACCTGGTTCATGTCGAGCCGGATGCCAACGCCGCCCTTGCTCGCCATCTCCACAGAGGACGAAGTAAGGCCGGCAGCGCCCATATCCTGGATGGCGACAATCGCGTCCGAGGCCATCAGTTCGAGGCAGGCTTCGATGAGGAGCTTCTCGGTGAACGGATCGCCGACCTGGACCGTCGGGCGCTTCTCCTCGCTGTCCTCGGAAAAGTCGGCGCTCGCCATGGTCGCGCCGTGGATGCCGTCCCTCCCGGTCTTGGAGCCGACATAGACGACGGGATTGCCGACGCCGGCGGCGGCCGAGTAGAAGATCTTGTCGGTCCTGGCGACGCCGACGGTCATCGCATTGACGAGGATGTTGCCGTTGTAGCTTTCGTCGAAATTGACCTCGCCGCCAACGGTCGGAACTCCCACGCAATTGCCGTAGCCGCCGATGCCGTGGACGACTCCGGCGACCAAATGCCTTGTTTTGGGATGGTCGGGCGAGCCGAAGCGCAGCGCGTTCATGTTGGCGACGGGCCGCGCGCCCATGGTGAATACGTCGCGCAATATCCCGCCGACCCCGGTCGCGGCGCCCTGGTAGGGCTCGATGTAGGACGGGTGGTTGTGGCTCTCCATCTTGAAGATCGCTGCATCGCCGTCGCCGATGTCAATCACGCCGGCATTCTCGCCTGGTCCCTGGATCACCCAGGGTGCCTCGGTTGGCAGCTTCTTGAGGTGCACGCGCGAGCTCTTGTACGAGCAATGCTCGGACCACATGACCGAGAAGATGCCCAGCTCGACCAGATTCGGTTCGCGCCCAAGCGCCTTCCGGATACGCTGATACTCGTCTTCGCTGAGCCCATGCTCGGCGACGATGTCGGCAGTGATGCTGGGAGCTTCGAGCACGTCCATGGCCCGCGCCTTAGCGCCACGATTCCGCTTTGTCGAAACCCCGGTCCCGGTGTATGATGTTCCTGTTTCGTTCTAAAACACAGGAGGAGCACCGATGAGCGTCAGTCCGATTCCACCTGGCTATCACAGCGTTACACCATACCTCGTGGTCGACGGCGCGGAGGCTGCGATTCGCTTTTACGAGCGAGCCTTCGGCGCCAAGGAGAAGCTCCGCCTGCCGATGGGCGACAAGCTCGGCCATGCCGAGATCCAGATCGGCGACAGCATCGTCATGCTGGCCGATGAATTCCCGGAGATGGACCACAAGGGCCCAAAGAGTCGCGGCGGGCCGACATCGAGCATCCTCTTATACGTCGAGGACGTCGACAGTGCCTTTCGTCGGGCACTCGAAGCGGGCGCGACGGAAGAGCGCGCGGTCGAGGACCAGTTTTGGGGCGACCGGATGGGCACGCTTCGCGACCCGTTCGGGCATCGCTGGTCCATGGCGACCGCCAAGGAGGAGGTGGCACCCGACGAGCTGCAGCGTCGAATGGAGGCGATGATGGCCGAAGGTCACGCGAGCTGAGCTAGCGTCAGATCACCGGCGGCAGCTTTGGCCGTTGACCGTGATCGACTGGTCGCCGGCCGAGCCCGTCAGCCTCTGGCCTTCGGCGGTGTAGGTGCCGTCCTCGCCTTTGGTAACGGTGGTCCCGATCTCATTCCGCTCATTTTTCAGGCGCGCCGTGTCGTTGCTGAGCCAGTCGACGTAGATGAGGCTGTTGTCCCTGCAGCGGTAAACGCGGCTGGCCTGGATGGCCGGCGGCAATTCGACCGGGCCCGCATTCGCGAGCGCGTCGGCCATCGGATCAGGGCCGCCTGGCTCGGTGATGATGGTGTGGCCTTCGTTGTTGCAGCCGGCGAGCGCCGCGGCCGCAGCAAGGGCGAGCAGAGTCGTGCGAGTCATGGCCGGCGCCTTTCCTGCCGATGGCCGCCGCAGTCAAGCAGCAACGCTTGCATTGTCTCGAACCGGGCCATAGCTTCGGCGATGACATGACCGACCGCGGTGGTACCAGCGCCCAGCGAATCCGCATCGGATTGACTGGCCTCGCCTTCGCATTCCTGCTCGTCCTGCTCGGGTCTGTCATCAGCCGTTCGGGAAGCAATGATGAGCCCGCTCCGGGCGCGGCCAACACCGTTCAGATGCGCGATTCGGAACCCAGTGAGCCCCTCGCTCAGCTCGGCGTGGCCCCGGGCGCGGGTGTAGCCAACAACAGCATCAGCAATCGGCAGTGACCGGCGATGGCCGGCGTTTCCGGCGGGGGCGGACGGGGCTGATCGCGGCGGTGTCCCTTGCGTTCGCCGCAGCGGCGTCGGTCGCTCTGTTCGGGTCGCGCCCGGACCCGGAAACTCCGGTAACGGCGACGGTTCAGTCCCGGCCGACCTTGCTGCTGCTGACCAGCTTGCCGATCGTCTTTGGCGAACGATTCAGCATCGACGGCCATGGGTCGCCGGCGCTCAATGCGCTGGAACGGCACTATCGGGTGGTGCCGATTTCCGTCACCGACACCGACAGCCTGCGCCAGGGCGGCTTGCTGCTGATGGCCCACCCCCTCGCCCAGCCGGCCGAGGCGCTTGTCGATCTTGACTCGTGGGTGCGCGGTGGCGGCCGGGTGCTGTTGCTCGCCGACCCCGCGCTCGACTGGCACAGCGAGCGGCCATTCGGCGACCGGCTACGTCCGCCGCCAATGTTCGCCGACACCGGGCTACTGGGCCACTGGGGCGTATCACTCCGATCTCCCGAAGAGCGCGGTCCAAAATTGCGCGAGCTCGGCGCGCGCCAGATCCTCACGGCTTCTCCCGGGGAGCTGAGCGGGCGCTGTCCGATCAGCCCCGACGGCTTGGTCGCGCGCTGCGCAGTCGGCGCGGGACGAGCGACGATCGTGGCCGACGCAGACTTCCTTGATGTAGAGGGGCTTGGCGGGCCGACTGAGCACAATCTCGAAGCGCTGATCGCCGAGCTCGCGAATCTGAGCCGCTAATTGCCCCGATTCGCCTTGGAGCGACTTGCCAACATGTTTATCCACAATGCTGACCACAAAGAACGGGAGGAGAACAAGTGGCAGATGTGAGGCTAAAAAGGCGCGGTTTTCCGAGTTTTCCCATAAAAAACCATTAAATGGCATCAAAATCCATTGTATCCCGGAGTGGCTTGAGTTACCAACATGGGTAGCGCGGGGCTGACCCATTTCGTTTGGCCGACAAACGCGGACCGCACGGCGTTACCGTGCACCCGCGGACGGGGAGGTCTTGCGCTGCGAACGGGGAGTGATCGTGGCGCTAGAGCATCTGTTTCAGGGCAGCGCTTTGAACGCGGTCGATGCCAAAGGCCGGGTGTCCATTCCCGCATTCCTGCGCTCCGTGATCGAGCGCCGCGGCGACGCGCGCACGATCATCCTCGCCAAGCATGAATCCTTCCCCTGCCTCAGCGCCTACGACCCCGCTTATGCGGCACTGAAGCATTCCAAGCTCGAGCGGCTGCTCGAGAAGGAAGAAACCAACCCGCAAGCGCAGCTCGAATATCAGCAGCGCAATCTGATGGCATTCGCCGCCACCGAGGAAGTCCCCTACGACAGCTCGGGCCGAATCGTCCTTCCGCCGATGATGCGGCGCAAAGGCGAAATTGGCGACCTCGCCCTGTTCCTCGGCACCGGCGAGACCTTCCAGGTGTGGAACCCTCAGCGGCTCCTCGCCGACGACCGTATTCCCGACGATCTCAAGGATGTCGCCCGCTATCGGCTCGAGGAACGGGGGCTCAGCGCATGACCCGCGGCGCTTCCCCGGACTCCCGCCACGTGCCGGTAATGGTCGATGACGTCGTCCACGCTCTCGCCATTGCCCCTGGCGAGATCGTGGTCGACGGAACTTTCGGAGCAGGCGGCTATACGCGCGCCCTGCTCGCGGCGGGGGCGGGACGAGTGATTGGCCTGGATCGCGACCCGGATGCGATCGCGGCCGGATCGTCACTCGTCCCGGACGCCCGCGTGACCCTGATCGAGGAGAGGTTCAGCCGGATGGACCGGGCGCTCGCCGAGAGGGGCATCGACTCCGTCGACGCAATCGCCCTGGATATCGGCGTTTCTTCGATGCAGCTCGACCGGCCGGAGCGCGGCTTCTCCTTCCAGTCGGACGGCCCGCTCGACATGCGGATGAGCCGGTCCGGGACCACCGCCGCCGATTTCCTGAACGAAGCCGATGAGGCCGAAATCGTTAGGGTCCTGCGCGATTACGGCGAGGAACCGCGCGCCCGAACGATCGCCAGGGCGATCGTCGCAGCCCGTCCGGTCGAGCGGACCTCCGAGCTCGCGGCAATCGTCCGCCGGGCCGTCGGCTTCCGGCCCGGGCAGAAAAGCGATCCGGCCACCCGCACCTTCCAGGCGATCCGGATTCATCTCAACGCCGAGCTCGACGAACTGCGGCAGGGGCTGGAGGCGGCCGAGCGTTCGCTGAAGACCGGCGGTCGGCTCGCGGTCGTCACCTTTCACAGCCTGGAAGACCGGATCGTCAAACGCTTCCTGCGCGAGCGCAGCGGCGCGACACCGGCCGGTTCGCGGCACCGGCCGCAGGTCGCCGCAACCCAAGCGCCGACCTTCGCCAAGGTCGCGAAGCCGGTCAGCCCATCGGAGGCGGAGGTGGAGCGCAATCCGCGTGCCCGTTCGGCCCGGCTGCGCAGCGCAGTCCGGACCGCTGCTCCTGCATGGGGGACGGTGCAATGAGCGCGCGAAGCTTCCGTTCCGTGTTCATGGTTGCGAGTTGCGCCGGCGCGGCGCTCGGCTGCTATCTCGTGTCGCTCCGCGTTGCCTCCGAGCGCGCCGCTCTCGAGCAGGTTGAAACGCGCATCGTGCTGGCCCAGCGCGACATCCGGCTGATCCAGACCGAGATTGGCACCCGCGGCCGTCTCGCCCAGCTCGAACGCTGGAACGTGAAGGTGCTAGCCTTGTCCGCCCCGAGCGCCGACCAGTTCCTCGAAGGCAGCTTCGCGCTGGCCCGCCTTGCCCGTCCGCAGCGGCAGCCGGAGCTCGAAGCGCCAGTGGTTCTCGCGTCCGCGCCCGCCCCTGAACAGAGGCCGGCGCCGCTCGAACAGGAAAGCGCGCCGCCCGCGCTAGTCCACCAGGCGAGCTTGAGGTTGCCCGACCGCAGCTCCACGCCGGCTATGCCTGCCGCGCGGCCCGAGCCCACAGCCGCAGCGTCCGCACCACCCAAGACTGCCAAGGAATCCGCTGCTCCAGCGACCGCCCCAGTGCAGCCCGGCGAAGCGAAGCCGAAGCAGAAAACTGGGGATAACAAGGTGGCCGCCGGCTCCGCGCCGGTGACAAAGAAGCTCGCGACGGCCAAAGTCGACCCCCTCGCCCCGCTTCCGGAATCGGCGGAATCGTCGCGACCAGCCAAGGAATCCGGCCCGACAAGATGAACGCTCCGACGCCCGCTCTCGTCGCGCCACGGCCCGAGCGGCTTCGCCTCGTCGGACAGCGCCGGCAGATCCTGACGATGATGCACCAGCGGCTGATGTTCGGCATGCTGGTCTACGCGGGAGTCATCGTCCTTATCGTCGGTCGGATCCTGTGGCTTGCCGCCTTCGGTGATCATGCCGGGCCGAAGCGGGGGCTGACCAGCCTCGTTCCGCCGCGCGGCGACATCGTCGATCGCGACGGCAATCCGCTCGCCCGCACGATCGACGCCTGGACGGTCGGCATTCACCCGCAAAAGGTGATCGGCAACAAGCTCGAGCTCGCGCGCCGCCTCGCTTTACTCATGCCCGAGCGCGACGAAGCCACCTATTACGCGATGCTGACTTCGGACCGGACGTTCTTCTATCTGCGGCGCCGAGCTTCGCCGACGCTCGTCGAAGCGGTGAACGCCGTCGGCGAACCTGGCCTCGCCCTCTCGCGTGAGCCTGACCGTCTCTATCCGCAGACCAGCCTCGCCGCTCACGTCGTAGGATATACCGACATCGACGGCGACGGCGTCGCCGGCATGGAATGGGCCTACAACGAGCACCTTTCCAATCCGGCTTCTCGCGACGAGCCGCTGACCTTGTCGATCTCGAGCCGCATCCAGCAGGCGCTCGAGCATGAGCTGCTCGAGGCCAAGACCAAGTTCTCGGCCATCGGCGCGGCCGGGATCATCATGGACATTCACACCAGCGAGGTGCTGGCAATGACCTCGCTTCCGCAGCTCAACCCCAATGCGGCCGGCCGGGGCTCGGAGGAAGCCCGCTTCAATCGGATGACCCTCGGCGTCTACGAACTTGGCTCAACCTTCAAGCCATTCACCGTGGCAATGGCGATGGATGCCGGCATCGTCACTTCGATGGGACAGATGTACAACTGCCCGAAGTCGCTGCAGGTTGGCCGGCACACGATCAACGACACTCACCCGTTCGACCGGCCTTGCAGCGTCGCCGAGATCATGCAGGAAAGCTCCAACATCGGCACCGCCCAGATCGCGGCTCAGCTTGGTGCCGATCGGCAAAAGGCCTTCCTCGACAAAATGGGCTATCTCGCACCGATTGAAATCGAGCTGAAAGAGCGCGGTCGAACTCTGACGCCTGGTTCGAACTGGGGCGAGATCGCCACCATCACCGTCGGTTACGGCCATGGCATCGCCGTCACCCCGCTGCACCTCGCCTCCGGCTACGCGACATTGCTCAACGGTGGCATCTATCGTCCTCCAACCCTGCTGAAGGTTGACCGCAATCATGCCGTTGCCAAGGGTCGCCGCGTGTTCACGGAGGAAACCAGCTACCGCATGCGCTCCCTGATGCGGATGGTCGTTACCCAAGGCACCGGGCGAAAGGCTGACGCTCCCGGCTACCGGGTCGGCGGCAAGACCGGAACCGCGGAAAAGCTGCTCGGCGGCCGATATGCCAAAAACATGGTCGTCACCACCTTCGCGGGCGTTTTCCCGATGGACGAACCCCGCTATGTGATGGTTGTCATGCTCGACGAGCCCAAGCCGACTGCGGAGACCTACGGGTTCCGCACCGCCGGCTGGAACGTTGCTCCGGTCGTCAGCAAGACGGTCAGCCGAATCGCGCCGATGCTGGGGGTTCGGCCCGACAAGGACCGTGAGCCGAACATGGCCGAAGTCCTGCCCTACATCAAACTGAAGAGCTGAGCGGCATGCGCCTGCGTGATCTTGCCGGGATCGAAGATGATTCCATCGTGACGGGCTTCGCCATCGACCATCGCAAGGTCGTCCGCGGAAGCATCTTCGGCGCGTTCCGCGGCAGCGTCTTCGACGGTGAGGATTTCATTCCCGCTGCGGTCGAACGCGGTGCAGCGGCGGTCGTCGCTCGTCCGGAAGCCCCGGTAGCCGGCGTGCCGCATCTCAGCGACAGCAATCCGCGTCGACTCTTTGCTGAGCTCGCCGGGCGCTTCTTCGCGCCCTACCCCGAAACGGTGGTCGCGGTCACCGGGACCAACGGCAAGACCTCGACCGTTGAGATGACCAGGCAGATCTGGCGAATGACCGGCCTGCGGTCGGCATCGATCGGGACCCTCGGAGTCACCACGTCCAACGACCAGGTGAAGACCGGGCTGACCACGCCCGACATCGTCACCTTCCTTTCGAACATGGCCGGGCTCAAGAAGCTTGGGATCACTCATGTCGCCTACGAGGCTTCGTCGCACGGGCTCGACCAGCATCGCTGCGAGGGTGTTCCCTTGGCTGCGGCCGCATTCACCAACTTCAGCCGCGACCATCTCGACTACCATGGTTCGATGGAATGCTATTTCGAAGCCAAGATGCGGCTGTTCGATGATCTCCTGCCGCCGTCCGGCGTCGCCGTCGTTTGGGCCGATGATTCGAAAAGCGCGGAGGTCGGCGAACGGGTTCGCCGCCGCGGCGCCGAGTTGCTTACCGTCGGCCGCCAGGGACGGACGATCCGTCTCGCCGAGCAGACTCCCACACCCCTCGGCCAAATCCTGCTGCTCGAGCATGAGGGCCAGAGCCATCGCTTCACCCTCCCCCTGATTGGGGCTTATCAAGCATCGAACGTGCTTGTCGCCGGCGCCCTCGTGATGGCCACCGGCGTCGGCTTCGACCGTGTCTTTGCCGCCATGCAGCGCGTCTCCCCCGTGCGCGGCCGGCTGGAACGCGCGGTAATCAGCCGTTCTGGAGCTCCGGTCTACGTCGATTATGCGCACACGCCTGACGCACTGGAGGCCGCGATCGCGGCTCTTCGACCGCATGTCGAAGGTCGGCTGATCACCGTGTTCGGGGCCGGCGGCGATCGAGACCAGGGCAAGAGGCCGGAAATGGGTGCCGTCGCATCGCGCTTGTCGGACGTGGTAATCGTCACCGACGACAACCCGCGCAGCGAAAATCCCGCGCGAATCCGCGCCGAGGTGCTGGCCGGCGCCGAGGGCGCGATCGAGATTGCCGGCCGCCGCGAGGCCATTGCCGAGGCCGTCAAATTGGGCGGCGAGGGCGACATAATTTTGGTCGCCGGCAAGGGCCATGAAACCGGCCAGATCGTCGGCGACCAGGTCCTGCCGTTCGACGATGCGCTGGTCGCGCGCGAGTGCGCGGCATGACGCCGCTTTGGACGTCCGATGAGATCGCCGCCGCCACCGGCGGTGTTGCAAACACGTTCTTCGAAGTAACTGGAGTGACCTTCGACAGCCGCGAGGTCGCACCCGGCGACCTGTTCGTCGCCATGCCGGGCACGGTCCACGACGGACACGCCTTTGTCGCCGGCGCCTTCGAGCGCGGCGCTGCCGGGGCGGTGGTCTCCCAGCCCATCGATGGCCCGTATGTTCTGGTCGACGACACGGCCGTCGCGCTCGAAGCGCTCGGCCGCGCCTCGCGCGAGCGGTCGCAGGCAACGATCATTGGGGTCACCGGCTCGGTCGGCAAGACCAGCACCAAGGAGGCGCTCTGCGCGGCGCTCGACCGCTGCAGTCGAGGCCGCGCCCATCGATCGGTCAAGAGCTACAACAACCATACCGGCGTGCCCTTGAGCCTCGCCCGAATGCCGCGGGACGCGGCATATGCCGTGTTGGAAATGGGCATGAGCAACGCGGGCGAGATCGCGGCGCTGACAGCCATGGTACGGCCACACGTCGCACTGATTACCGCCATCGGCCCCGCCCATATCGAGAATCTCGGCAGCGAGGAGGCGATCGCCGATGCCAAGGGCGAAATCTTCCAAGGGCTCGAGCCCGAGGGGATCGCGATCATCCCCGAGGATACGCCTCACCGCGACCGGCTGATCCGTGCCGCCCGGTGGCACGCCGCGCGCATCATCACCTTCGGCAGCGGCGACGCCGACGTCCACGCTCTCCACGCAGTCCGCTCCGAAGCCGGGGGAAGTTTGTTGACGGCTGCCCTGCTCGAGCGCGAGCTGACCTTCACCATTTCGCAGCGGGGGGATCATTGGGTGTCGAACGCGCTAGCGGTTCTCGCCGCGGTCGAAGCGGTCGGCGCAGATGTCGCCGTCGCGGGTCTCGCGCTGGCCGACATGGGCGGCCTTCAGGGTCGCGGCGAGCGCCACAGGATCGAGGTTGAAGGCGGCGAGGTCCTGCTCATCGACGAAAGCTACAACGCCAATCCGGTGTCGGTGGCTGCCACGCTCAGAACCCTCGGCAGCGAGCCCGTCACCGGTCGGCGCATCGCCGTGCTCGGCACGATGAAGGAGCTCGGGCCGAATAGCGGCCAGTATCACGCCGGCCTTGCGCCCGCCGTGATCGAAGCGAAGGTCGAAAGGCTGATCCTGGTGGGCGACGAAACGCGACCGCTCGAGCAGGCACTCGCCGGCCACGTCGCGGTCGAGCGCGCCGAAAACGTCGATGATGCCGCCGAGCTCCTGCTTGCCGCGATCCGTCCCGGCGACGTCGTTCTCGTGAAGGCTTCCAATTCGGTCGGGCTTGCCAAGCTCGTAGAGCGCGTGGTGAGGGGAGAGCCATGCTCTACCTGATCGCCGAGCAGCTCGGCTTCCCCGGCATCCTGAATCTCATTCGCTATTTGAGCTTCCGCGCCGGCGCTGCAAGCGCCACCGCACTCGCCATCGGCCTGCTCCTAGGCCCCTGGTTCATCAGCTGGCTCCGCGTCCGCCAGGGTCGCGGCCAGCCGATCCGCGCCGACGGGCCGCAGACCCACCTGGCCAAGCGCGGCACCCCGACCATGGGCGGTCTGCTCATCCTCATCTCAGTGACGGTGTCGGTCCTGCTGTGGATGGACCTTCGCAATCCCATCGTCTGGGCGTGCCTGCTGGTGCTCGGCGGCTTCGGGCTGATCGGCTTCCTCGACGATTACGACAAGGTTCGGAAAGCCCATCACGCCGGCCTGTCGGGCAAAACCCGCCTGGCGCTCGAATTCCTCATCGCCGGCTTCGCCACCTGGCTGATCGTGCAGGCGAGTCACACCAGTCTCTATGTACCCTTCATCCAGCAGCCGGTGATGGACCTCGGCTGGTTCTATATCGCATTCGGCGCCTTCGTCATCGTCGCCTTCGGCAATGCCGTGAACCTCACCGACGGTCTCGACGGGCTGGCGACAATGCCGGTGATCATCGCCGCGCTCGCCTTCCTGCTGATCTCCTATCTGGTCGGCAACGTCCGCTATGCGGAATATCTCGGCATTCCCTTCGTTCGCGGGGTCGGCGACCTCACCGTCGTATTGATGGCGATCGTCGGCGCCGGGCTCGCCTTCCTGTGGTTCAATGCGCCCCCGGCGGCGGTCTTTATGGGCGACACCGGCAGCCTGGCCCTTGGCGGAGCGCTCGGAGCGGTGGCCGTCGCCACCCACCACGAGTTCGTGCTGGTGATCATCGGCGGCCTGTTCGTACTCGAGGCCTTGTCCGTGGTGATTCAGGTGTTCTTCTACAAACGGACCGGCCGGCGCGTGTTCAAGATGGCGCCGATCCACCATCATTTCGAGCAATTGGGCTGGTCCGAGCCGACCGTCGTCATCCGCTTCTGGATCATCAGCTTCGTGCTGGCGCTGGCCGGCCTCAGCACCCTGAAGCTCAGGTGATCACGGCGCGCGCCTTTTCGGGCAAGCATTACGCAGTCTACGGCCTCGCCCGCTCCGGCCTGGCGACGGCCGAGGCGCTGCTCGCCAGCGGTGCCAAGGTGACGGCGTGGGACGCGAACGAGGAAGGGAGGGCGAAAGCACCGGCGGGCGCGGCGATCGAGGATCTGGATCAGGCTGATCTCTCCCAGTTCGATTCGCTCGTCGTCACTCCCGGCCTGCCGCTCAACCGCCACCCGATCGCGGCGCGCGCCCGCGATGCGGGGGTCGAGATCATCGGCGACATCGAGCTGTTCGCCCGCGCGAGGCCCGAGCTTCCGCCGCACAAGGTGGTGGGGATCACCGGCACCAACGGCAAGTCGACCACCACCGCGCTCGTCCACCACATCCTCAGCACCGCTGGCGATCCGACGACGATGGCCGGCAATATCGGCCTGCCGATCCTCGCCCAGGACCCGCTGCCTCAAGGCGGCGTCTATGTGCTCGAGCTGTCGAGCTATCAGATCGACCTGACCCAGAGCCTCGACTGCGACGTCGCGGTGCTGCTTAACATCACTCCCGACCATCTCGACCGATACGACGACTTTGAGGCTTATGCGGCGTCAAAAGCGCGGCTTTTCGTGATGCAGACGCCCGAACATTTCGCAGTCATCGCGGGTGAAGACAAAGCTAGCCGGGCAATCATGCGCTCACTTCGTGCCCCTGCGGAGGCAGGGGCCCAGACCGGCGAAGCCGTGGGAACGCTGCGCGCGTCTGGGCTCCCGCCTTCGCGGGAACACGTGTTGTGGGTTGATCCCGCGATGGTCGTGGAAGGCCATGGCAACTGGCCCAACCTGCAAGGTCGGCACAACGCGCAAAACGCCGGTGCGGCAATGGCCGTCGCGCGATCGCTCGGGCATGATTCTCACGCTGTCCGTGACGCTGTAGCGACCTTCCCCGGTCTCCCCCACCGGATGGAGCGTGTTCGCGACAAGGACGGCGTGCTGTTCGTCAATGACAGCAAGGCGACCAATCCGACCGCGACCGCCCCTGCCCTTGCCGCCTTCCCGGCGATCCGCTGGATCTGCGGCGGCCAGGCCAAGACCGACAATCTCGACGAATGCGCCCGGCATTTCGTCAACGTCCGCTCGGCCTACACGATCGGCGAGGCGGCCGAGCTGTTCGAGCGCCTGCTCAGCCCGCACATGCCGGTGAAAAACTGTGGAAAACTGGACGAGGCAGTCAAGCAGGCGGCTGCGGATGCGCACCGGGATGATACGGTGCTGCTGTCGCCGGCCTGCGCGAGCTTCGATCAGTTCCGCGACTTCGAGGACCGTGGCGACCAATTCCGGGCGCTTGTGGGGGGTTTGTGATGGGCATCTCGGCACGTCTCAAGGAAAAAGCGGCGCTGATCGATCCCGACCGCTACGGCCGCTCCGACACGTCGGCGGCGGCGCGCTGGTTCTGGGAGATCGACCGGGTGCTGCTGCTATTGGTCAGCGTGCTCATCGGCATCGGCTTGATCGCCGTCGCCGCTGCCTCGCCCGCCGCCGCCGAGCGCTATTCCGGCGGCAGCTTCCGCCTCCCCGAGCTCTATTATTTCTACCGCCAGCTCGCCTGGATCGCGGTCGGGGTGCCGGTGATGATCGGCCTGTCGATGATCTCGCGCGGGGCGGCGAGGAAGCTTTCGCTCGCCGGCGCGGTCCTGTTCATGGTGCTTTTGGTGTTCGTGCCCATCGTTGGGCCGGAAGTGAACGGCGCCCGCCGCTGGCTCGACATCGGCGTCGGCCAGCTACAGCCGTCCGAGTTCCTCAAGCCCTTTTTCGTCGTCGCAATGGCCTGGCTCTTGAGCCTCAAGGAAGCCGACAAGTCGCTCCCGGTCTTCACCCTTTCCGCGCTTCTGACCGCGTCGGTCGCCTATCTGCTGATGCGGCAGCCCGACTTCGGCTCGACAATCATTTTCGCAATCGTCTGGATTGCGATGCTGGCGCTCGCGGGAGCCAGCCTCCGGATGCTCGGAGCACTCGCGGTCGCGGCCATCGCCGGAGTCGTGCTCGCTTATCTCTTCTACGGGGTGGCCACCGCCCGGATCGACGGCTTCCTGTTCGGCCAGGGCGACACTTTCCAGACCGATAATGCGATGCGGACGCTGACCGCAGGAGGGCTGTTCGGCATGGGTCCGGGAGGGGGCACCCGCAAGTTCGGCCTGCCTGAACCGCACACCGATTATATCTATTCGGTGATCGGCGAGGAGTTCGGGCTGATCGCCTGTCTCGCCATCGCCTGCCTCTATCTCGCTATCGTCGCACGCGTCCTGATCAAGCTGCTCGACGAGGACTCGTCATTCGCCATCCTCGCTGCTGCCGGGCTGGTCATCCAGTTTGGGCTGCAAGCGCTGATCAACATGGCAGTCAACGTCCAGATCGCACCGTCCAAAGGCATGACCCTGCCCTTCATCAGCTATGGCGGGAGCTCGATGCTCGCGCTGTCGATCGGCATGGGCTTGCTGCTCGCATTCACGCGCCGAAATCCGTATTTGACCCGCTCGCCTTACGTCCTGAACCGAAGCGGGGAGTTGCTACGCGCATGAATTTCGTACTCGCTGCGGGAGGCACCGGCGGGCACATGGTCCCCGCCCACGCGCTGGCCGACGAGCTCAAGCGCCGTGGCCACGGCGTTCTGCTGGTCACCGACGCTCGGGGTGCGCGGTTTCCTGGACTGTTCGAAGGCGTGCCCGTGCACGTGCTCCCAGCCGGCCGCCTCGGCCGCGATCCGGTCGCGCTGCTAAAGGCTTTGGCTTCTGTGCTCGCAGGGCGCGGCCAGGCGCTCGAGCTGTACCGGCGACACCGGCCCGACGCTGTCATCGGCTTCGGTGGCTACCCCGCATTCCCTGCTCTGCTCGCCGCTCGAGCAATGCGGATCCCGACCGTCCTTCATGAGCAGAATGCTGTTCTCGGCCGTGTAAACCGGCTCCTTGCCGGCCAAGCGACGGCGATCGCCACCGCTTACAGCAAGGTTGATCGGGTGAAGTCGCGCTACCGCGACAAGATTGTCCTCGTTGGCAACCCGGTGCGGGACAGCATCGCCAGGCTGGGCGAGATCCCGTTCCCCGCCTTTGATGAAATCGCGCCGCTGAAAATCCTGGTGAGCGGCGGCAGCCAAGGCGCAAAAATCCTCGGTCAGGTCGTACCGGCGGGCCTGGGAATGCTCCAGCCCTCAATTCGGCGGCGGCTGCAGGTCGTCCAGCAATGCCGGTCCGACGACATCGATGCCGTCCGACGCCATTATGCCGAGCTTCAGATCCCTGCCGAACTCATGACCTATATCGAGGACATGCCGGAGAAGCTCGCCGACGCGCACCTGGTCATCGGCCGCGCGGGCGCGTCGACGCTGGCCGAGATCACGGCCGCAGGCCGGCCGGCAATTCTCATCCCCTATCCGTCGGCAACCGACGACCACCAGACCGCCAACGCCCGCGACATCACTCGTGCCGGTGGCGCTCGCACGATTCCGCAACCGCAATTCACGCCTGACGTCCTCGCCCGCCAGATCGAGGCGCTGACATCGGACCCCGTGGCCCTTGCCAACGCTGCCGGGCGAGCGCTTTCGGTCGGCCGGCCCCACGCGGCGCGGGACCTCGCCGATTTGGTTGAGCGCGTTGGAGGCGGTCTCGCGCCCGTCGCGGTCGGCCCTGCGCTTGCACCGCGCAAGCGCGCCGCATTCGCTGGCGGGGGGGCGCCGGCATGAAGGCGCTCGGTACCGACATCGGCACGATTCACTTTGTCGGCATCGGCGGCATCGGCATGTCCGGGATCGCCGAGGTGATGCATCAGCTCGGCTATTCGGTGCAGGGTTCGGACATCGCGGAGTCCTACGTCATCGAGAAATTGCGCAGGGCCGGCATCCCGGTGACCATCGGCCACAGTGCCGACAATCTCGGCGAGGCGGCCGTCGTCGTCTGCTCCTCGGCGATCGACCGCGGCAACCCGGAGATCGAGGCAGCGGCCGAGCGACGCCTGCCGATCGTCAAGCGGGCCGAAATGCTCGCCGAGCTGATGCGCATGCAAAAGACCATCGCCGTGGCGGGTACGCACGGCAAGACGACGACCACCTCGATGATCGCGGCTTTGCTCGACGCCGGAGGGATCGACCCAACGGTGATCAACGGAGGCATCATCAACCGCTACGGCTCCAACGCGCGTCTCGGCAAAAGCGACTGGATGGTGGTCGAAGCCGACGAGAGCGACGGCAGTTTCCTCCGCCTCGACGGAACGATCGCGATCGTGACCAACATCGATCCCGAGCACCTCGAGCACTACGGCGATTTCGAGCGAGTCAAGCAGGCATATTGCGAGTTCGTCGAGAACGTCCCTTTCTACGGGCTTGCAGTCATGTGCGTGGACCATCCCGAGGTGCAGGCAATCCTGTCGCGGATTCGCGATCGCCGGATCGTCACCTACGGCTTTTCGGCTCTTGCCGACATCCGCGCCGACAATGTCGTCGCTGAGGAAGGCGGCAGCAGCTTTCACGCCCTCGTCCTGCAGCGTGACGGAAGCCGACGGACGATGGAGCGTGTCCACGTGCCGATGCCTGGTCGGCACAATGTCCAGAATGCGCTTGCGGCAATTGCCGTCGCGCTCGAGCTCGGCCTCGACGACGCCGCTATCATCGACGGCTTTAGCCGGTTCGAGGGCGTCAAGCGGCGCTTCAGCCAGGTCGGCGATGTCGACGGGGCTGTGATCATCGACGATTACGCCCACCATCCGGTCGAAATTCGTTCCGTCCTCGCTGCCGCTCGGGAGTCCGCCAAGGAGCGAGTGATCGCCGTCGTTCAGCCCCACCGCTACTCACGGTTGCAGGCGTTGATGGAAGAGTTTCAAAGCGCCTTCAACGATGCCGACGTCGTGTTCGTCGCCCCCGTTTATCCCGCCGGTGAACAACCGATTGAAGGAGTCGATGCCGAAGCCCTGGTCGAAGGGCTGCGCGCCCGCGGCCATCGCATGGTCAAGGCCGTGGGCAATCTCGACGAGCTTTGCCTTGCGCTTCGAGACCTTGCCGGTGACGGCGACATGATCATCTGCATGGGCGCCGGTGACATCACCAAGTGGGCCGCGGCACTGTCAGCGGGAATTTGCGACGCGAGGCGAAACAAGTGAGCGAAGTCGCGACGATGCCGAGCGTTCGCGGTCGACTAACCGCGAACGCACCGCTTGCTCCGCTGGTCTGGTTCAAGAGCGGCGGTAGGGCCGACTGGCTGTTCGAGCCGGCTGACGCCGATGACCTGATCGAATTCCTCGCCCGGCTTGATCCCGATGTGCCCGTGATGGCGCTCGGTCTCGGTTCGAACATGATCGTCCGCGACGGCGGGGTTCCGGGCGTCGTCGTTCGTCTCGGCAAGGCGTTCGCCAAAGTAGAGCGAATCGACGAAGTGACACTGACGTGCGGGGGCGGTGCTAGCGGGATCCTGGTTTCCTCGACCGCCCGCGACGCCGGAATTGCTGGTCTCGAATTCCTTCGCGGCATCCCCGGCACGGTCGGCGGCTTCGTCAGGATGAACGGCGGCGCGTACGGCCGCGAGGTCAAGGACATTCTCGTCTCGGCCACGGTGGTGCTTCGCGATGGCGAGGTTGAGCAATGGCCGCTCGAGAGGCTCGGCTACTCCTACCGCCACAGCGACCTTCCGGAAGGTGCGATCGTGATCGCCGCGACTCTCCGCGGTTCGCCAGGCAATCCGGATGCGATTGGTGCGGAGATGGATGCGATCGCCCGGGCCCGCGAGGAATCGCAGCCCCTCCGCAGCCGCACAGGCGGGTCGACCTTCAAGAATCCCGCCGGCCACAAGGCCTGGGCGCTGATCGACGCCGCCGGCTGCCGCGGAATGACTCTCGGCGGCGCGCAAGTCTCGGAAAAGCATTGCAACTTCCTGTTGAACCTCGGTGGCGCGACCAGCTCCGACATCGAGGCGCTGGGCGAGGAAGTCCGCTGCCGGGTGATGGCGAAGACCAACATCGCCCTTGAATGGGAAATCCAGAGGATCGGAGTCGATTCTTGAACCGGGACCTGCACGTCGTGGTGCTGATGGGCGGGTGGTCGTCTGAGCGGGAAGTGTCGCTGACCAGCGGCCGCGGAATCGCCGCCGCGCTCCGCGAGCGCGGTTGGGAACGGGTTACCGAGCTCGACATGGAGCGCGACATCGCTGCCCGGCTCGGCGAGCTCAGGCCCGACATCGTCTTCAACGCCCTCCACGGCACTCCGGGCGAGGACGGCACGGTTCAAGGGATGCTCGACCTGATGGGCATCCGATACACCCACAGCGGAGTCGAAACCTCGGTCATCGCCATAGACAAGGTGCTGACCAAGATGGTGCTGGTGCCGCACGGCATCCGCATGCCGGCCGGACAGATGGTCGAGAGCCGAAGCCTGTTCGAACGCGACCCAATGGCCCGGCCGTACGTGCTCAAGCCCGTCAATGAAGGCTCGTCAGTCGGAGTCGCCATTGTCACCGAGGACGGCAATTACGGCAATCCGATCGGCCGTGACGTCCCCGGCCCATGGGACCAGTTCGAGCGGCTTCTTGCCGAGCCCTTCATCCGCGGCCGCGAGCTTACCGTCGCGGTCCTCGGCAACGAGCCGCTGGCCGTGACCGAGCTCCGCCCCAGGGCGGGATTCTACGATTATGCCGCCAAATATACCGATGGACTGACCGAGCATATCTGCCCCGCCGAAGTGCCCGACGACGTGGCCCAGACCATGATGGACATGGCCGTGACTGCCCACCGGCTGCTCGGCTGCAAGGGCGCCTCTAGGTCCGACTTCCGTTGGGACGACAAGCAGGGAGCGGGAGGCGTCTACCTGCTCGAGGTCAATACCCAGCCGGGAATGACGCCGTTGAGCCTCGTTCCCGAGCAGGCGCGATACCGCGGTATCGAGTATGGCGACCTCGTCGAGCGCCTGATCGCGGAGGCGCTGGAATGAGCGCCGCCCGGATGCGCCGCGGCAGCGCCGCGCGAGTCAAGACTCGCAAGCCGGCACAGCGCGTGAGCATGCCCAGGAAAATCGCCGACAAATTGCCGGTCGACGAAAAGCGCGCGAATCGGATCGCGGCGGCCGCCTTCGCCGGATTCCTTGCTCTCATCGGCCTTGCCGTGATGCTCGCGCTGGAAATCCCCTCGAAGGCCGCGACCGAGGCGGGAGCAGCGGTCGGCCGGGCCGGCTTTGCCGTTCAGGGCTACCAGATCGTCGGCCTCGATCGCATGGACCGAGCCCTCGTCGATCAGGTGGTCCGCACCGAATTGCAAAGGGCGTCCGAAGCCACCGGCGGCAAGGCGGCGATGCCGATGGTCAACGTGCACGCCATCCGCTCGCGGCTCATCGAATTCGGCTGGGTCAAGGACGCGCGGGTATCGCGGCGGCTTCCCGACACGCTGGTCATCGACATCGTCGAGCGTCGCCCGGCGGCACTGTGGCAGGATCAGCAGCAGCTTGCGCTAATCGATGCCGAAGGCGTCGTGCTCGACCGTATTTCGATTGACCAGATGCCCGACCTGCCGTTGCTGATCGGCCCGGGAGCCAACGGCCGGACCCAGGAGCTGGCGAGGCTGATGGATTCGGTGCCAACGCTGAAGCCGCAACTGGCGTCCGCCCGCTGGGTCGGCCGACGCCGCTGGGACTTGAGCTTCCAATCCGGGGAAATCGTCGCCCTTCCCGAGGGCGAGCGTGCTGCCCAGGAGGCGCTGGCCAAATTCGCCAGGATGGATCGGTCGTCAGGGTTGCTCGGGCGCGGCCTCGTGCGTTTCGATCTCCGCGTGCCGGGCAAGATGATTGTCCGCCTGCCGCGCGAGCCCGGAGAGCCGATCGCTCGCGCCAACCAGGTCGAGATTTGACGATGGCGCCTGCGACCGACCAGCCGCTGATCGGCGCGCTGGATATCGGCTCATCCAAGGTGAGCGCGCTTATCTGCACGCAGGATGAGGACGGCCAGCTGCGCGTGCTTGGGACAGGCCAGCGCGAGAGCCGGGGGGTCAAGCGCGGCTATATCGCCGACATCGAGGCCAGCGAGCTGGCCGTCCGGCAGGCGGTGGAGCTGGCCGAGCGGATGTCGACGGTGACGGTCGAGGAAGTATGGGCGAGCTACGGCGCGGGCAGCCTGATCAGCGAGATTGCCAACGTCGAAGTCGACCTCGGCGGCCACCGCATCGAACGTTCCGACATCGGCCAATTGCTTGCGGCTGGGCGAAAGGCGATCGATCGCGACGGTCAGGTCGTGCTCCACGCCCACCCGGCGCTCTATACCATCGACCGGCTTGAGGGAGTCGAGGATCCGGTCGGCCTCCACGCCAATCGACTCGGCGTCGACATCCACGTCGTCAGCGCCGACCCCGCCCCGCTTCGCAATGTCGACTATGTCATCCGATCTGCCCATCTCGGAGTGAAGGCGATCGTCGCTTCGCCGGTCGCTGCGGCGCTCGCCTGTCTGGCGCCTGAAGAGCGTGACCTGGGCGTGGCCCTGGTCGAGCTCGGCGCCGAAGTGACGAACGTTTCGCTTCATGTCCGGGGAGTGCTCGCCGGGTTGCACTCGATCCCTCTCGGAGCCCGCGATATCACCGAGGACATCGCCTGCGCATTCGGCGTCCAGCGCCGCGACGCCGAACGGATGAAGTGCTTCTATGGATCGGCCATGACCAGCCCGCGGGACAATCATGAGATGATTGAAGCCAACCAGATCGGCGCGGAGCAGGGCGCCGAACCGATGCGGATCACCCGCGCCCAACTGATGACGGTCATTCGCCAACGCGTCGAGGAACTGACTGGCCGCATCGAGGAAGCGCTGAACCAGCTCGGCTTCACCGGCCCGGTCGGCCGGCAGGTGGTACTGACCGGCGGCGGCGCGGAACTCAAGAACATCGCCGATTACATGCAGGGCGTGCTCGGGAGACAGGTCCGGGTCGGCCGGCCACGCCAGCTTACTGGGCTTCCCGATGCGCACAGCGGTCCGGCTTTCTCGACTCTGGTCGGACTGGCGATGCTCGCCGACAGCGACAGCGGCGACATCCGCGACTTGGCGCTAGGGCAGATTACCCAGAAAAAGGCGGCGACCGGAATGATCGGACGGCTGATCGCCGCAATGCGCGGCAGCGACTGAGTTATTCCGGGCAGCTTCGGCTGCAACAAAGCAACGGCCTGAGGGTTGTGCGCGCGATGAGGATCGCATCCGTCCTGACAGGACTTGCCGCCCTCAGCCTGCCCGTGACAGAGGCGGCTGCGCAGCTGGTCGGCACCTTCCGGCTGCGGCCTGGCCTCGGAGCAAAGATCCAGCCCGAATATCCGGGCGCCCAAAGCCATGAATGGGCGGCCTATCCGACTTTTTCCATCGCTCGGGACGACCGCCCGTTCGGTTTCGGCGCTGCGGACGACAGCTTCGGCATCTCGCTTCTGTCGCAAGGCAAATTCTCGGCCGGTCCGGCACTCGCCATTGAGGGCAGCCGCAAGGAATCCGAGGTCGGGGCGCTGGTCGGGACGGTCGGAACGACGGTCGAGGCGGGTGCCTTCGCACAGGTCTACGCAACGGACTCGCTGCGCCTCAGGACCGAGCTTCGACGGGGGATCGGCGGCCACGACGGCTGGGTCGGCCATGCGGCCGCCGACCAGATCTGGCGGGATGGCGACCACTATCTCTTCTCCATCGGTCCCCGCCTGGTCTTCTCCGATGCCCGTTATCAACGCGCGTATTTCGGCGTGACTCCGCAAGCGTCCCTCGCCAGCGGCCTTCCAGTCCACCGACCCAGCGGCGGGCTGCACGCCGTTGCGGTCTCAAGCAGCATGAACCTTGCCGTCGGCGGAGGCTGGGGGCTGTTCGGCTTTGCCCGCTACGAACGGCTGGTCGGCGATGCCCGCCGCTCGCCGATCGTCAGCGAGCTCGGCTCGCCTAACCAGGTTTCTGCCGGCATAGGTGTCAGCCGCACCTTCACCATCCGCCTCTGAGCCTGGACTGCAACTTCTGATCAATAACCCTTGCGGGTGGTCGCCTTGCCGACCTGCCGCTCGAAGGCTGTCAGCACCTTTTCGGCAGCGCCGCTGACCGCCCCCTGGATCGTCGGTGCCTGGTCGGTGGCGGAAATCGGGCCCATTCCATTGGGGCGGATTTCGATCATGCACCTCTTGTCTCCGGCTCCGCGGCGCGGGCCATTGATGTCGCTGACATGCACCTCGACGCGGGTCACTCGGTCGGCGATCCGCTCCAGTTTCGCGCCCACCGCAGATTCGATCTGCTCGGCGTCGGTTGCGCCGAGGGGGGTCTGGTTGTCGCTGTTGAACTGGATGTGCATCGGGGTCTTCGCTCCTCGTCAATTGGCCTTTTCCGGCTAACGGCTCGGAGACGGGGTTGGTTGCGCGAGATGGCGCAGCCAGGAGTCACCAGAATGACTGAGTCTTCCGAGCCACTTTGCCCCCAGTTTTTTCGGCTGCGTTAACTTTTTCGCTTGGCTTGCGACTCGCGATGATTCAAAGATTCACCGTGAAGGTTCAATGCGCTAGGCGCTCCAGGGGGGACTGAGTCCATGAGCATCGATTTCATCCGGCCCGAGGTCGACGAGCTTCGCCCGCGGATCAGCGTCATTGGCGTCGGCGGCGCCGGCGGCAATGCTGTCGCCAACATGATGCGCGCCGACGTACAGGGTGTCGATTTCGTTGTCGCCAACACCGACGCTCAGGCCCTTAACGCTTCGTCTGCCGACCGCAGGATCCAGCTCGGGCTCAAGATCACTCAAGGGCTCGGTGCCGGCTCCCGTCCCGAGATCGGCCGTGCTGCCGCCGAGGAGACGCTCGACGAGATCGAGCGCGCGCTCGAAGGCGCGCACATGTGCTTCATCGCCGCCGGCATGGGGGGAGGCACCGGCACCGGCGCCGCGCCGGTCATTGCCAAGGCGGCGCGCGACCGGGGCATCCTGACCGTGGGAGTCGTCACCAAGCCGTTCGCGTTCGAAGGCGCGCGCCGCTCGCGAGCGGCCGAATCCGGCATCGAGGAGCTTCAGCAGCACGTCGACACCTTGATCGTCATTCCCAACCAGAACCTGTTCCGCCTGGCCAATTCAGACACCACCTTCAAGGAAGCGTTCGAAATGGCCGACGAGGTGCTCCAGCAGGGCGTCCGCGGGATCACCGACCTGATGGTCATGCCGGGCCTGATCAACCTCGACTTTGCCGACGTCCGCTCGGTGATGGGCGAGATGGGCAAGGCGATGATGGGCACCGGCGAGGCCGGCGGCGACAACCGCGCGATCGAAGCCGCCGAAAAGGCGATCTCCAACCCGCTGCTCGACGGCGTCAGCATGAAGGGCGCCAAGGGCGTGATCATCTCGATCACCGGCGGCGAGGACATGCGCCTGATGGAGGTCGACGAGGCCGCCAGCCACATCAAGGAGCTGGTCGACCCGGATGCCAACATCATCTGGGGCTCGGCGTTCAACAACGATCTCGACGGCAAGATCCGAGTGTCCGTCGTGGCCACGGGCATCGAAGCCGAGAGCGTCGCCGCACCGCAGCCGGGAAAAGTCTTCACCTTCCCGACCGCGCGAACACCCGCTCCCGTCCCCAAGGCCGAGGAACCCCAGCTTTCCGTCAGTAGCGAGGACGATGAGGACGTGCTCGACCTCACCGAAGAGACTGAAGCGGACGACGAGGAACTGCTCCTCGACAGCGACGCGGTGCTGACCACGCCGGTCGGAGCGCCGCCGATCAATCCCCCCGTCGACGATGAGGTCGAGGCCGCCGAAGAGGAGCGGCCGAAAATCGCCCGCGACAGCGGCACTTTGTTCGAGCGCATGTCGAACATTGCTCGTGGGGCGGCTCAGGCGAAGGTCGACGAAGACGAGCAGGGTCCCGGTCTTCGCCGCGAACCGATCGACATCCCGCGCTTCCTCAACCGCCAAAATAATCCCTAGGGAGTCGGGGGCCGACCTGGCCGTCTCGTCGCCGGGACTGCACGGCTCGTCGCGTCGGAGATGCCTGGAAAGCTTGTCGTAAGCTCAGCTGCTGCATTGCCAACGCTAATGGCTAGCCAAATTTCGAAGCGCGTGCAGGTCGCGGCGCTCATATTGACTCTCGTTGCGACCGCGCTCGCCGCAATTCCGGTACGCGCGTCGGCGCAATACGCCCACGCTCAATCGCTTCCGCCGGGCGAGATACTGTCGCGCTACGTTCGCCAGCTCGCCTCGTCCCCGCGGGACTTCAATGCGCTGATCGGAGCCGGCAAGGCAGCGCTTGAGCTCGGCGACACGCAAGCGGCTGCCGGTTTCTTCGGTCGCGCCGAAGAGGTGAATCCGGCTAGTCCGCTTCCGCAGGCCGGAATGGGGGCGGCCCTTGCTCACGAGGGCAATGCCAACGGAGCGCTGCGCTATTTCGCCAGCGCCATCCAGTTCGGCGCAACTCCCATGATCATCGGCGCCGACCGCGGTCTCGCCTTCGACCTTCTCGGCCGTCATGACGCCGCGCAAGCCGACTACCGGGCGGCACTCGCCGGTCCCGACGCCGACGAGGCGCGGCGGCGACTGGCACTCAGCCTGGCTATCAGCGGCCGGAAAGATGAGGCTTTGGCGACCTTGGGACCACTAATGGCGCGAGGTGATGCTGCCGCAGCCCGAACGCGCGCCTTCGTGCTGGCGCTGACCGGTGACCAGGCCGGAGCGCGGGCAATGCTCGAAGCGAGAATGCCGGGGTCATCGGCCCACTGGGGCTATTTCTTCCAGCGCTTGCCAACTTTGCCATCGGGCCAAAAGGCGGCGGCCGTCCACCTCGGGATCTTCCCGGGTCAGCCTGGAATGGCGGCGGCCACGCCGCCTTCAGGTGGCGGCGACCGGCTCGCGTCGATCGACCAGTTGCTTTCCGGCACATCGCCGTCGCCTCCGGCAACTTCGCCGCAGGCTCGGGCGCCCGTCCAGGTCCAGGTGCAGCCTCAAATCCAGCAGCCTGTGCAAATGGCGAACATCCCGCCGCAGATCCGCCGCGATCCGGTTACCGCCACGCCATCCGCTCAGGCGGAAGCGACTCAGCGCTACTGGGTCCAGCTCGCCAGCGGTCGCGATCCGGAAGCCTTCGCCGAGCAGTTCCGCCGCATAAAGTCGCGCAATCCCGACGTGCTTGCGGGGATCAGCGGCTATGTTGCCGAAAGTCCAGACCGCTCGAGGCTGTTGATCGGCCCCTTCCGGAACGCCAGTGAAGCAAGAATTTTCGCCGGTGACCTTGTCAGCATCAGCGTCAGCGCGTTTAGCTGGACCAGCCCTGCCGGTCAGGTGATCCGGAGACTGCCAAGCGAATGACCCTAGCCGAAGCTCTCGCCGCGCATCCCTCCAGGTCGCGCGGCAGGGCTTTCGCGGAGGACGACGACGGTCCGCGGGGGCCGCGCGACATCTTCCAGCGCGATCGCGACCGGATCATTCACTCGGTGGCTTTCCGCCGACTTCGCCACAAGACACAGGTGTTTGTCGCGCCGGACGGCGACCACTATCGGGTTCGGTTGACGCACAGCATCGAAGTTGCCCAGATCGCCCGAACGATTGCCCGGGCGCTCGGCCTCAACGAGGATCTGACCGAAGCCTTGGCGCTTGCCCACGACCTCGGGCACCCGCCGTTCGGCCACGGCGGCGAGTCGGCACTCGACGAGGCTTTGCGCGATGCCGGCGGTTTCGACCACAATGGCCACAGCATCCGCCTCGTGACGAAACTGGAAACCCCCTATCCGGGCTTCGACGGGCTCAACCTCAGTTGGGAAGCGCTGGAAGGGCTCGCGAAGCATAACGGACCGCTTGCCGCTCCGGGGTGGGCAATGGCCGAGGCCAATTCGGCCTTCGACCTTGAGCTTGACAGCTGGCCTGCCCTCGAGGCGCAGGTCGCCGCGATCGCCGATGACATCGCCTACGACAATCACGACATCGACGACGGCTTGCGCGCCGGCATTCTCGTCCTGGATGAACTTCTCAACCAGCCATTCGTGCGCTGCCTGTGGGTAGACATAGAGCGGCGCCATCCCGGCCTCGACCTGGGGCGCAAGCTCAAGGCGTTGGTCCGCGACGGCATCGGCACGATGGTCGGCGACGTCCTCGGCGAGACACGTCGCCGCATCGATGCCGCCGGTGTCGAGACAATCGACGACGTTAGAGCCGCCGGCTGCCCGCTCGTCGGCTTTTCGGAAAATCTGGCGCGCGGCGAGCGCGAGCTCAAGCGCTTCCTATACGGTCGGCTTTACAATTCACCGGAACTCGACCCCGTCCGCCGTGAGGCACACCGAGTCGTGACCAATCTCGCAGCCGCCTATCGCGATCAGCCAAAGCTGCTGCCGGAGCCATGGCGGCGCGGCGGAAGCCCGGTCGAACAGCTGCGGACCATCGGCGACTTCATTGCCGGGATGACCGACCGATTCGCCATCGCCAGGCATGAAGAGCTGGCCGGGCCGGTCCGACTTCCGGATCGCTTCTAAGGCACTGCCGATATTTGGACAAAGCGGGGACATGGGTCATATTGGGCGGGCCGATGGGTGGGGGACCGCGCCCGTGAGAGATTTGCTCAAGAACATCCACAAGGCACTGTCGATCCTCGTTTTCCTGTTCCTCACCGGCCTGGCGTTCCTTGCTTATCGGGAATCAACGGCTGCGAATGGCTTGCTGTTGGTCGCCAGCGTACTCGGCGTCCTCGCATTGATCGCCTTCCTGTCTATCGACAAGGCCGAGGAGCAGGACCGCCGGGCGGAAAACTTGCACAACATTATCCGCGACGTGCACAGCCTGGCACGGCCGGGACTGCGCTTCGGCAAGCGCGGCAGAGCTGACGAAGGTGGAACAGCGGTGGGGACCGTCTCGTGGTCCTACGGAACTGCGCCCATCACTGCCGAATTCGCCGGGCCCGAGGTGCACCGGATCGACTCAGCGACGGTCGAAGAAGCGAGGCGCATGGCCGACGAAGGCGCGTCGATCGACGACATCTGCCGGATGATCGATCCGGGCCACGACGGCAACGACCGGTTCCACCAGGAAGCGTTTCGGCGCCTCGTTAGCGCCATGCTCGACCAGGCCTAGCCCCGCGACGGCATCAGGCGTCCTGCTGTTCCTGAGCGCGCCTGGCCGCCAGTGGAAACTCGACGATGCAGGTCACCCCGGCTTTTCCGATCTTGCGGTCCAGCGATCCGTTGAGCTGGCCTTCGACTAGGCGCTGGAGCAGGCGCGATCCAAAATTTTCGATGGCGGCGGCGCGTGTTTCGGGGCCGTCGCTCTCCCGCCAGGTCAGCACAAGCTTGTCACCCTCTGTCCGCCAGCGAACGCGCAGGCGTCCCGACGGAGTGGATAACGCGCCGTACTTCAGGGCGTTGGTGGCGAGCTCGTTGATCACCAGGCCCAATGCCACGGCTTGCGCGCTTCCCACGCGAATCGCCTCGCCGTCGACGTCGAGCCGTCCAGGACTTTCCGTCGCATAGGGCTCGAGCTCGGCGGCCAGGAGGTCTGCAAGTGTGATCGAGTCCTGGTGAGCGAGCTTCTCATCGAGCAGTGCATGGGCGCGTGACAGGGCCGCGATTCGCGCATTGAGCGCTCGGTAATGCTCGGTCGGCAGGGTAAGAGCGGCCAGTGCCTGTGCAGCGGTGAATGCATTCTTCACACGGTGCCGCAGCTCGTCTCGCGCCAGTTCGGCTTCGGCGAGCGCTTTCGACAGTGCAGCAATCAGCCGAACATTCTCCATCGCGGTCGCCGTCGCTCGAGCCAGCCGCTCGAGCGTCTCCACCTGCACCTCGCTCGGACGGTAGCAATCGCTCCAATAGGCGCCGATCGCGCCGATCGGGTCATCGGACCGAACCGGGACCATCAACAGGCTGCGGACGAACGTGTCTTTGTACAGCTCCTGCGGAATCCGTGGGTCCTCGCGGATATCCGCGATAACCACCGTTTCCCTGTGGAGCATGGCCCATCCGCTGATGCAGGACGCGAGAGGAAATTTGTGGCCCTTCCACAAGGGGCCCATCGCATCCTCTTCGACATAGCAGCACTGCTCGTTTTCGCGCAGGATGACTGCGATTCCGTCAGCGCCGATCAGTCGTCGAGCGGTCGAGCGCAACGTCGCAACGACATCGTCCATGCCCCCGGCTCCAGCCAGCGTTTCGATCGCCTTGACGAGCAGGCCTGCGCGCTCCTGCCGGAGCAAGGGCCCGCAGAGCTCGTCCGCGGTTCCGGCCGAGGGAGTCTCGTCTCTGTCGCCACGTAGAACCATCACGCGGAAAAACGGCATTTCGGGCCGGAGGTTTCCACAAGATTACGGCCACATGAATAGGACCGCGGCGCACCTCGCCGGAAACCGCCGGGCCGTGTCGATTCGACGGCGAAATGAGGCCGGCAACGACGCTGTCGTGCGCAGGCCTGGCGGAGCATCCGCAGGGTGACGGGGCGCAGCGGCTGCGCTAGTGGGCGCCGCTTCACCCCCACTGCGGAACTGACCGACCGACCGTGACCCTTTACGCCCAATATGCCGCACTCCTCGATGGAGTGCTCGACCAGCTCGTTTCCGAGGGCGCGCTGCCCGCAGACCTTCAGCGTCGCGGTGTCGCGGTCGAGCCGCCGCGCGACCGCGCTCACGGCGACCTTGCGACCAACGCGGCGATGGTTCTGGCCAAGGGCGCCGACACCAACCCGCGCGCTCTCGCCGCTCTGGTCGCCCCCAAGCTCGAGGCGCTGCCGATGGTCACGTCGGTCGAGATCGCGGGCCCCGGCTTCATCAACCTGCGGCTGGAACCGGAAGTCTGGCGCGACGAGCTTCGGACGATCCTTCGCGAGGGGCAGACCTACGGCGCCTCAAACGTCGGCAAGGCCGAGCGGGTCAATGTCGAATATGTCTCGGCGAATCCGACCGGACCGTTGCACATGGGCCATTGCCGGGGCGCGGTCGTCGGTGACGCCCTCGCCCGGCTGCTCGAGGCGACCGGCTTCCGCGTCATCAAGGAATATTATGTCAACGACGCCGGCGCGCAGGTCGAGACGCTCGCCCGTTCGGTCCACCTTCGCTACCGCGAGGCGCTCGGCCAGAACATCGGCGACATCCCCGAGGGTATGTACCCCGGCGAGTATCTCGTGCCCGTCGGCCAGGCGCTGGCGGCCGAGTTTGCCGACCGCTATCTTGCCGCACCCGAAGCCGAGTGGCTGCCCCTGTTTCGCAAGCGCGCGGTGGCCGCGATGCTCGACCTCATCCGCCACGATCTCGGCCTGCTCGACATCCACCACGACCGTTTCGCCTCAGAGGCCGAGCTCCAGGAGTCCGGCGCGGTCGACAGGGCAATGCAGGAGCTCGAACGCAAGGGCCTCGTCTACCAGGGGACCCTCGAGCGGCCGAAAAGCCTTGAAGAACATGACGAGTGGGAGCCGGTCGAGCTGACCCTGTTCAAATCGACCGATTTCGGCGACGACCAGGACCGGCCGATGAAAAAATCGGACGGCAGCTGGACCTATTTCGGCGCTGACGCAGCTTACCATTTGCGCAAGGCGGAAGGCGCGGACCACTTGGTCAACATCTGGGGCGCCGACCATGCCGGCACCGTCAAGCGGGTCCAGGCCGCCGTCCGGGCGCTGACCGACGGCCGCGTCGACCTCGACGTCAAGCTTGTCCAGATGGTCCGGCTGTTCCGGGCCGGCGAGCCGGTGAAGATGTCCAAGCGATCGGGGAGCTTCGTCACTTTGGCCGACGTCGTCCGAGAGGTCGGCAAGGACGTGGTCCGCTTCATGATGCTGACCAAGCGCACCGACAGCATGCTCGATTTCGACTTCGCCAAAGTCGTCGAAGCATCGAAGGATAATCCGGTCTTCTACGTCCAATATGCGCATGCGCGGATCAGCTCGTTGAAGCGCAAATCGGCGGAGGCGGGAGTGGACCTTGGCGCCCCCGCCAACCTCGACCTGCTGGATGGAGAGGAGCTGGCGCTGGTCAAAATGGCCGCCCAATATCCGCGCGTGGTGGAAAGTGCTGCGCTGGCCCATGAGCCGCACCGGATCGCCTTCTATCTTTATGACCTCGCCGCCGACTTCCACGCGTTGTGGAACCGCGGCAATGATGATCCCGGCCGCCGCTTCCTCGTTGAAAACAATCCACAACTTTCTCGCGCGCGGCTGGAACTCGCGCTAGGCATCGGGCAGATTATTCGCAGCGGCTTGCTGTTGATGGGAGTGGCGGCTGCCGAGGAGATGCGTTGATGACCGACAGCCGAACGCTCGATGCGGACCGGCTGCCCTGGCTGACCGATGGTGAGTCGCTGCAAGAAAGAAGCGTCGGCTCACCCCTGGTCACTTGGGGTGTCACTGCTCTGCTGCTGGTCGCGGGCGTATCCTATTGGGCCGGCCGTACGTCCGATGTCGACGTTCCGCCGGCACCGGCGTCGATTGACACCTCGCGTGACACGGCCCGTCTGCCCGAGCCGCGGCCGCTGCCTGCCGACACGGCCCAGCAGCCGCCCCAAATCACGCCGGTACCGGTGCCCAAAGTCGAATTAAGCAAGCCCACACCCGCCCCGGCAATCGCCGAGCCGAGCGTTGCCAAGCGCCAGGTCGATCCTGCGCGAAGCAAAGCTCGCGCTGCGAACAGGGCAGCCGTCCGCAAGAGTGCTCGCAAGCCGGCTTCCAGACGCATCCCGGCAGGCACGCCGGTAACGGCACAGGCAGAGGAGCAAACGGTACCCATGGCCGCCCAGGCCTGGCCTCGGCCCGCCGAAGCGGTGCCGCTGCGCCGCGTCATCCACATCGGCACCTATTCGACGCCCGAAAAAAATCACGACGCCTGGCAGTCCGCGCTGCGCCGCTATCCGCAGATGCGTGGCCTGCCCAAGATCACCGGCGTGTACCGGGCAGCGAACGGCAGGATTTACTACCCCTTGTACATCATGACCGCGGGGCATGATCAGTCGGAATGGCTGTGCAGGCGCTTGCGGCGTGACTGGCGAAGCTGCACGATCATTTCGGCATGACTGAAGTCCGATCTACTTACGACGAGCAGCTGCCGTGGCTGGAGGCGGTCGACGACGAGGACGGGCCCAGCGGAGTGTCGGCCCGCAAGATGCTGGCCGCGCTCGTCGTCGTTCTTCTAGCGGCGATGATCGTTGCCGCAACATTCTTCTGGCTCGGCCGCCGCGATGCCACGCCCACCCCGGGCGCGGCTGAATTGATCCGCGCCGAGCCCGGCCCCTACAAGGTTCGACCGGACAACCCAGGCGGCCTGGACGTCGCCGGCGACAGCCAGACCGCTTACGAGACCAGCGCCGGAGAGGACCCGGACTCGCAGCTCAACCTCGACGCAGTGCCCGAACAGCCCGTGTCACGCCCCGCTCCGCCCGAGCCCGCACGGACCGCTCCCAGCGAACCGCGACCCAAGGCTGCGGAGCCAGCCGGGCGTCCCGCTACGGCCGAGCCGGCGCCTGCGCCGACTGGGGGAAGCGGCAGCATCATCCAGCTCGGCGCTTACCGCTCCTCCGCCCAGGCGCAGCGCGGTTGGGATGCGCTTTCGGCGCGCTTCCCGGTGTTGACCGAGCTCAATCGAATGATCGTTCCCTTTTCCGGCGGCTATCGGCTCCGTGCCGGCGCCGCTTCGCCCGAACAAGCGCGCCAGGTCTGCCAGACCCTCAAGGTCGCCGGTGAGAATTGCTTCGTCGCGCAATGACCCAGGCGGCGATCTACGGTCTTGCCGGGACCGGCCTTGACCGGGAAGAAGCGGCTTTCTTCCGTGACGCCGATCCCGCCGGCTTCATCCTGTTTCGTCGCAACTGCAGCGATCAAGAGCAACTTTTGAGCCTCACCGGTGATCTTCGCGCGCTCACCGGGCGAGACGTTCCGATCCTGATTGACCAGGAAGGCGGGCGGGTAGCCAGGATGCGCCCGCCGGAATGGCCAGCTTTTCCGACCGGCGAAGCGTTTGCCCGACTATACGATGTCGCGCCGTCTTCGGCGATCGAGGCCGCGCGGGCCAATGCCCGCGCGCTGGCGCTGATGCTTCGGGCCGCGGGGATCAACGTCAATTGCCTGCCCTTGCTCGACGTCCGCCAGGAAGGCGCTGACGACATCATCGGCGACCGAGCGCTCGGGGCCACGCCGATGCAGGTCGCGGCGCTTGGCCGGGCAGTGCTCGACGGCATGGCATCGGCCGGGGTCGTCGGCGTGATCAAGCATATCCCCGGCCACGGCCGCGCTCTCGTCGACAGCCACAAGGAGCTGCCGGTCGTCACCGCCAGCGCGGAGGAATTGGAGGTCGACCTCGAGCCGTTCGAGCGGCTGGCCCATGCGCCGATGGGCATGACTGCCCATGTCGTCTATACCGCCTGGGACCCGGACCGTCCGGCCAGTCAGTCGCAAACGGTGATCGACGACATCATTCGCGGCCGGATCGGCTTCGACGGCTGGCTGATGAGCGACGATCTCGGCATGGAGGCCTTATCGGGCGGTTCGGGGGAGCGTGCCGCGGCGGTGATCGCCGCCGGCTGCGACGTCGCGCTTCACTGCTCCGGCGTGATGGAAGAGATGATCGAAGTAGCCGCCGCCGTCCCGGCAATGGGCCCGGACGGCGAGGCGCGGCTGGCGCGGGCGATGGCCGCCACGATGACCGAAGACGACGGGCCCGGTTTCGCTGAGTGCGCCGCCAAGCGCGACGCGCTCCTGGCGCTGGCCTGAGCGAGGGAATAGGCTTGGGCCATGGCCACTGACGCCGAGTTCGAAGCTACCCCGATCCGAGCGAGCGACGAGCTGACGTTGAGCCTCGACGGCTGGGAAGGCCCGCTTGACCTGCTTCTCAACCTCGCTCGAGCGCAGAAGGTCGATCTCGCGCAGATTTCCATTCTCGAGCTGGTCGACCAATATATCGTCCATCTCGCCGAGGCGCGGGCGCTGAAGCTCGAGATCGCCGCCGATTATCTGGTGATGGCCGCCTGGCTCGCCTACCTCAAGTCCTGCCTGCTGCTGCCCAAAGACCCGGAGGCCGATCCTAGCCCCGAAGAAATTGCGCTCCGGCTGCAGATGCGGCTGCAGCGGCTCGACGCGATGCGCGAGGCGGGAGCCCGGCTGATGGCCCGCGACCGGCTCGACCGCGACGTCTTCACTCGTGCCGCGCCGGAGGGTCTGCGGCTGGTCCGCAGATCTCTGTGGCAGGTATCGGCCTTCGACCTGTTCGCCGCCTATGGCGCGGTCAAGGCACGCACCGCACCACCGATGCACGTCGTCCATCCGCGTTCGGTCATGACCCTCGAGGAAGCGATCGAGCAGGTCAGCCGGATGATCGGCTCGGTTATCGAATGGACCGACATCGAGGCATTCTTGCCGCTCACCGACGACCCTTTGTTCCGCCGCTCCGCATTGGCGTCGAGCTTCGTTGCCGCGCTGGAGCTTGCGCGGCGCGGCCGCCTCCACATCGACCAGGAAGAAGCTTTCGCGCCGCTTCGCCTCAGGGCGGCATGATGGACGAGCTTGCGCGGGCCGTCGAAGCGACCCTTTTCGCCTCGGCCACCCCCCTTACCGTCGAGGAAATCGCCGAGCATGTCGGCGAAGGCGACGTCGAGGTCGCGCTCGGCGATCTCGCCGACCATTACGAGGGGCGCGGGATCGAGCTCGTCGAGCGCGGCGGCCGCTGGCATTTCCAGACTGCGCCCAACCTTGCCCATCTACTTCGCCGCACTCGCGAAGAGCCGCGCCGCCTGTCCCGCGCGGCCACCGAGACCCTCGCCATCATCGCCTATCATGAGCCGGTCAGCCGGGCCGAGATCGAGGGCATCCGCGGCGTCCAGATATCGAGGGGGACTCTCGACGTGCTTATGGAAGCAGGCTGGGTCCGCACCGCCGGTCGCCGCGAGGCGCCTGGCAGGCCCCTGCTCTATGCGACCACCCCGGACTTCCTCACCCATTTCGGCCTCGCGTCGCGACGGGACCTGCCCGGCATCGACGATCTCAAGGCTGCGGGCCTGCTCGATCCGCTCGACGAAGGCGCATTTCAGCTGCAACTGGAAAGCGAGGGCGAGGAGGACTAGATAGGTCTCGCCAAACCTGGAGTGTGCACATGGGCTCTTTCAGCCTCATTCACTGGATCATCCTCGGCGTCGTCATCCTGCTGCTGTTCGGCGGCAACCGATTCTCGGCGATGATGAGCGACGTCGCCAAGGGCCTGAAGAGCTTCAAGAAGGGGCTCGCCGAGGACGAGGAAGAGCGCAACCGCGACCAGCGCAGCCTGCCTCCCCAGGGCGCTCGCCCCGACCAGCCGATCGACGTCACTCCGGAGCCGCGCCGCCCGGCCGATCCCGTGCCGCCGCAGGGCGACGAGAGGAGCGGCGGCTAGCCTCGCCGCCGAAGGGCGGATTCGATGTTCGGCATCGACACCACCGAATTCATCATCGTCGCCATCGCGGCGTTGCTGTTCATCGGCCCGAAGGATCTGCCGCAGGCGATGCGGACCGTCGGCCGGTTCATCGGCAAGATCCGCGGCATGGCGCGCCATTTCAACGCGGGCATCGAATCGATGATGCGCGAGGCCGAGCTCGAGGAAATGGAAAAGACCTGGCGGGAGCAGAATGAGCGCATCATGCGCGAGTATCCTGCTGTTGAGGATCAGGCGATCGCCGCCGAGGATCAGGCGATGCTGCCGCTCGATCCGCCCGGCCATGAGCTTCCGCCCGAGCAGCGCGAACTGCCATGAACGACATCGACGAAAGCAAGGCCCCCTTGCTCGACCATCTCATCGAGCTTCGGCGCCGCCTGCTGTGGTCGCTGGCTGTGCTGTTCGCACTGTTTTTCGTCAGTTTCTACTTCGCCAAGGACATCTTCGCGTTCCTGGTCCAGCCTTTGCTGGCCGCCGGCCAGGGCCGGATCATCTTCACCGATGTCTTCGAGGCATTTTTTGTCGAGGTAAAAGTGGCGCTGTTCACGGCGCTGATGCTCGGTTTCCCGTTTTTTGCGACGCAGATGTGGAAGTTCGTTGCCCCCGGTCTCTACAGCCGGGAGAAGCGGGCGCTTCTGCCCTTCCTGCTGCTCACTCCGGTGTTTTTCCTCGGCGGGGCAGCCTTCGCTTACTATGTCGCAATGCCCTGGGCCTTGCATTTCCTGCTCGGCTTCCAGGGAGAGGTCGGCGGAGTTCAGCAGGACGCGTTACCGGGTGTCGGCAATTATTTGAGCTTCTGCACTCGGTTCCTGTTCGGATTCGGGGTCGCCTTCCTGCTGCCGATCCTGATGATGCTGCTGGAGCGAGCCAGGCTCGTCCGGCGCGAGCAGTTGGTCAAAGGCCGCCGTTACGCCATCGTCGGCGCATTCGCGATTTCCGCGGTCCTTACGCCGCCCGATGCCATCTCGCAGTTCATGCTCGCGATCCCGCTGATCGCCCTCTACGAGCTGGCGATCATCGCCATCCGGGTGACGCACTGGCGACGTGAGCGCAGCGACGCGTCAGCACAATCTTTTGACGAACCCCAGACAAGTGAGGGCCCGGAAGCGCCACCGGGGGGGGGGAGGGTTGGCGGTTCCGGGCCCATTTAAGCGGATAGCGAGAGCGGGGGGGGCAAAAGGTCACTATCCAAACTGCATAACGTCCTGTCTTCCACCCGGGTTCCGGCGCCCAAAAATATTTTCAAGCCGCGATCGTAACGATTTCTCGCCCTCAGGCTGGCGGGAATACCGGAAGATCGACGCTGTAGCGGCCAAGCTTCCGCTCGAGCGTAGATCGGAGCTGCTTTGCCAGCCCGGCGACGATCCGCTCGAACTGCTCCTTTTCGCCGTCCCCGCTCTCGTCCGGGACGAGTACAGGGCTCGCCAATGCCAGGCGCGCGGTGAGCTCGCTTGTGCGCCGAAGCGAGACCTCGATTGGATCACCCGGCCGCCGAAGAATCGCGTGTTCGACGATTTCCGTCACCAGGAACGCGACAGCCACAGCGACGTCCTGGGTGGTGTTGACCGGCTCGACTTCGAGATCGACAACCACGCCTCGCACTTCCGGGGGCGCGCTCGCTCGAAGCTCGGCCGCAAGTTCGGTCAGCAAGGGCCGAAGCGCAATCCCGCGATTCTCCTCCATCTCGGCGAAATGATTGCGGTGGACGATCGACAGCGCCCCGACCCGCCTCGAAATCGAGCTGTACGCGGCCCTTGCTTCGGGAGTCTCGGCATTGCGGCCATGGATGTTAAGCAAGGATGCGACGACCTGAAGATTGTTCTTCACCCGGTGATGCACCTCACGAACTAGGCGCCTTTGGCCTTCCAGCGCCCCGGCCATCTCATGCTCGGATTGTTCGACCCTGACGATCGCGCGAGCGAATGAATCGCGAAGCTCCTGAATTTCGGTTGAAGGACCGAGCTTGCGAGGCAGGGTCTCGGCGCTGTCGCCTGGCTGGAAGCGGATCACTGCGCGCTGAAGACGCCGCAAGGGCTGAATCAGAAGCCGCGAAACCAGCGACCAGGTGATCAGTGCCGCGGCCACCCACATCAGCAGCGGCAAGAGGAGAAGCAAACGGTCTCCAGCGGTGATCGTCGGGACCTGGTCGGAGAACTGGACAAGCAGCGCGCCGTTGCCGATCCTCAGGGTCGTGACTGAAAGCGGGGCGCTGGATCTCGAGGTTTGCTGTTGTGAAATGATGCCGATGCGTCGTTCGCCGTCGCTGATGAACATGTCGTCGATGCCCTGAGCGAGGTCGCTTACAGCGGTGCGAATTTCGTCGGCTGAAATTCGACCCGTGGCCATTCCCCCGATGACGCCAACTCGAACAATGAGGGCCGTGCGGTCGGACGCGACGCGAAGGTGGATATCGCCGGGCGCGATGATTGGCAGGTCCTCCTCGCTCCGGGGATTTCCGGATGCGCACATCAACTCGCCACCAGCCGAGTGAAGCTCGAACCGCTGCGCTACGCCAGGCGAGATCGTCAACGCTCGGGACGCCCGCGCGCAGGGGTCGCCACCTGGCGTCGCCAAGGCACCGTTGGCTGCGATCCGCAGGGCGAGCGCATTGCGGGCGATCAGGCTTTCCATTGCCCGCGCGGCGCCGCGAGCCTGATCCTCATAATGGGCGTGAAGCGCCCGGTTGGCTGAGCGAATTCCGTCGTTGCCAAGCCAGATCAGCGCAAGCCCGATCGGCAGCAGGACAGCGGTGAGGATGAGCAGCAGCTTGGCGGCGGTCGGCAGGCGCTCGAATCGGCGGCGCGCGCTGGCCAACATCATGCGGCTCCGTAACTAGACCGACTAGGTGAGCCGCCCGAGCAGGCTGAGGAAGTCTTCCGGCACCTCTTCACGGACGGTGTCGTCATATACCGAGCGTAGCGCGCGGCCGAGGTCGCCTGCGCGCTGCTTACGGCTCTTCTTGTCGCCACCGCCCGATTTATCGGAAGTTTTTGTCCGGACAGCGCCCTTGGCCTCGCCCTTCTGCCTGCCACTCAACTCTCTCGATCCCCCCTCGCGCGGGTGCAAGCGCGCCTCATAAACATTCAGCTATGACGCGCAACGGGTTACAAAAAGACTGCGATGATCGCCGCTCCCCGCTGCTGACCTCGGCGCGCCTCCATCGAACAGCTGGCGACCGCCCAAGACGGGAGGGAAACCAAATCGCCCATGCTTTGTTCCAGAGCCACGCAACTCTCCGGGGCGGGAACCGGCATCAGCGGCAGGAAGTCCTTCGAGGGTTGAAACAATGGTGTCGCGGCCATTAGAGGGTCGGTCTTCCCAGTTATGGAGAAATCTCGGATGTCGCTTGGTCAGGAACTTGCTCCGCACCTGCCCTTCCTGCGCCGCTACGCCCGCGCCCTGACCGGCAGCCAGGCGCACGGTGATGCCTTTGTCAGGGCTACGCTCGAAGCGATTGTCGCCAAGCCCGATGAGTTCCCGCGCGATGTCGATCCCCGGCTCGGGCTTTACAAAACCTTCCATGCCATTTGGTCGACCGCGAACATCGAGGAGGGCGAGGAGCCGCCCACCAGCCCGACCGGCGCCGAAAGCATCGCCCAGGCGCGGCTGTCACGGATTACGCCGCTGTCGCGGCAAGCCTTGCTGCTGACCAGCCTTGAAGGCTTTTCCTCGGAAGACGCCGGCTATCTGATCGGTGCTTCGCCTTCCGACGTCGACAATCTCGTCGCCGAAGCTCTGGGCGAAATCGAACGGCAGACCCTCGCCGACGTCCTTATCATCGAAGATGAGCCGATCATCGCCATGGACATTGAAACCATCGTCCGCGACCTCGGCCATAACGTCACTGGAGTGGCCGTCACCCGCGACGAAGCGGTGGCTCAGGCGCGGCAGAACCCGCCGGGCCTGGTGCTTGCCGACATTCAGCTTGCTGACGATTCGAGCGGCATCGATGCCGTCCGCGACATTCTTGCCGAATTTTCCGTGCCGGTGATCTTCATCACCGCTTTTCCCGAGAGGCTGCTGACCGGAACCCGGCCCGAGCCGACATTCCTGATCACCAAGCCATTCCAACGCTCAACGGTGAAGGCGGCCATCGCCCAAGCGCTGTTCTTCGACGCCGCGACCGTGCCGGCAGCTTGATCGCAGCCGCTCGGAACATGGGCCAATTACCGGCGTTGGCCTTGCGTAACGGAATCCAGAAGAGAGCATGATGCCGGACGACGATGTTGAGCATGTGACGACGACCGAAGCACGTCAGGGGCAGACCCCGCACATGACTCGCTACGTGCTGACGATCGGCCTCGGCCTGATCATCGTGCTGTTCGCAATCATCGTACTCGTGGCGGCGAAGTGAGTGCCTAGATTCCTGAACGATCGGCCTGATATGTATCTTTTGCGCGCCGGCAGCCTCGGCGTGCCAGTTTAAACGGGGGACCGTGTCCGAAAAGTCTAAGAACAATGCGCCAGCGGACGCGCACCCGCGGTCGGGTTCGAACCGCGCGCCCGAGCCTTCGACGCAGGCCTTCGGCGAGCCCGTGCCGTTGTCCGATCCTGAGTTCAAGGAACAGCTCGCCTCGGTCATCCCGCACCTGCGCGCATTTGGGCGCTCGCTGTCGGGCAGCCGCGATCTCGCCGACGACCTCGTGCAGGAAACCCTCCTGAAAGCCTGGGCGGCGCGCAAACGGTTCCAGGCCGGGACAAACATGCGCGCCTGGACCTTCATCATTCTTCGCAACCTGTTCCTCAGCCAGATGCGCCGGGCGCGCTTCAAGGGCGAGTGGGACGAGATTACCGCCTCGAAAATTCTCGCCGCTCCGGCGAGCCAGGACCGCCACATCGAGCTGTCCGACATGCAGCGCGCGCTGATGCACCTGCCGCAGCCGCAGCGCGAGGCGCTGATCCTGGTCGGCGCGGGCGGCTTTGCCTACGAGGAAGCGGCCGAGATCTGCGGTTGCGCGGTCGGAACCATCAAGAGCCGAGTGGCGCGCGGCCGGGTTGCGCTGGAGGCCCTCCTAACCAGCGGCAAACTGCCGTCGCGGCGTCAGCACAAGACCGACCCCGACAAGTCTGCGCTTCAGGAAATCATGGGCGAGGTCGACGACCTCAGCCGCGATCACAATTCCTAGTTCAACCTGCGCAAAAGCTCGGCGAAATCGCGATCGCTCGGCTCCGCCGCGGCGGCCGCAAAGGCACGGCGCAGCGCGGCGGTGATGCCGGCATGAGCGGGCGGAACCTCAACACGGATGATGCTACGATCCATTTCCACGTTTGAAACCGCCATAATCTGACGTTCTGTCTTCATTTGGAGCTGCAAACGAGCGACCCGAAGGGGAGTTTCGCCGGCATTCGCTTTCACGCTAGGAAATTTCGATGAGCTGCGGCGGGGACAAGGCGGCGCGGGAGCAGGCGGTCGCCCGGGCGCGGGCGAACGCCCCTTTCCTTCGCGAGGCGCTGATTCGGCGTCCCGACATCGCCGAACTTTTCTTCGCCGATGGCAGTGAAGCAGCCCTCGCGCAGGCGCTAACCGCGCAGGCCGACGAGGTCGGCGTCGAGCTCCGCCGCCGTCGCACCGGGCTCGCGCTCGCCGTCGCCCTTGGCGATCTTGCCGGCGAACTCGGCCTCGAACAGGTTACCGCTGCTCTGTCTGATTTCGCCGACGAGGCGATCGAGCGAGCGCTGGTCGCTGCCCTCCAGGAACGCGCACCCGGTGCTGCGACCGAAGGCCTCGCGGTGGTGGCGCTGGGCAAGCTCGGCAGCCATGAGCTCAACTATTCGTCCGACGTCGACCTCATTCTGCTGTTCGATCCGGAGCGGCTCGCGAGGCGCGAGCGCGACGAACCGGGCGAGGCCGCCGTCCGCATCTGCTGGCGGATGATCCAGCTGCTTCAGGAGCGCACCGCCGATGGCTATGTCGTTCGGGTTGATTTGCGCCTGCGCCCGTCACCCGAAGTGACACCGATCGCGCTTTCGGTGAACGCCGCTATTTCCCATTATGAATCCAGTGCGTTGCCGTGGGAGCGGGCAGCGTTCATTCGCGCCCGCGCGTGCGCCGGGGACAGGTCGCTCGGTCAAAATTTCCTCGATGCCATCGGCCCCTTCGTGTGGCGCCGTTCGCTCGATTTCGGAGTCATTGAGGATGTCCGCGAAATTTCAGCTCGAATCCGCGATCATTACAGCCAGGGAGCGCAGATCGGTCCGGGTTACGATCTCAAGCGCGGTCGCGGCGGCATCCGCGAGGTCGAGTTTTTCGCCCAGATCCAGCAGATGATCCACGGCGGCCGCGATCCCGCGCTGCGGTGCCCGGCCACGCTCGATGCGCTCGCCGCGCTCGGCGAATCCGGTCACCTCGACGTTCAAGATGCCGTGGCGCTGTCCGACGCCTACCGGCTCCTCCGGACGGTCGAGCACCGGGTCCAGATGATAGAGGATGCGCAGACCCATCTCCTCCCATCGAAGCGCGAGGCGCTGGATTCGGTTGGCCGCCTTCATGGTCTCGAAGATGGTCGTTCGCTCGTCGAGCTGCTTCGACCCCATGTCGAGCGAGCTGAGGCCCTGTTCGACTCGCTCGCTCCTGACCGAGAAGGCCGGCTTTCGAATGATCCCGACATCCTCCTGCAGGAGCTTGCCGAGCTCGGGTTCGCTGACCCTGCCGTCGCCGCTCGCCGGGTCGCCGACTGGCGCTCGGGCCGAGCGCGGTCCTTGCGCTCGTCTGGTGCGCGATCCGCCTTTGAGGCAATGCTGCCCGGCCTGCTCCGAGCGATCGCGGGCGGTCCCGATCCCGAACGGGCGCTCAACCGCCTTGCCGACATTATCGATCGCCTGTCGAGCGGCATCAATCTCTATCGCCTGCTCGACGCGCGCCCGGCGCTCGCGCGGCTCCTGGCGAAGCTGCTCGCCCACGCCCCGGCGCTGTCCGACCAGCTCGCCCGGCGGCCGGATTTGATCGACGGCCTCCTCGACGAATCGAGCTTCGCTGCTCCGCCCCCGAGCGACGAGGTTGCCAAGATGCTTTCCTCAGCCATGCGCGGACTCCCCTACGACGTGGCGCTCGACCGCGCTCGCCGGCTGGTGAACGAGCGGCGCTTCGCGCTCGGAGTTCAGCTCATCGACCTGCGCCGCGACCCGGTCGAGGTCGCCGCCGGCTATGCCAGGATCGCCGAGGGCGCACTCGTCGCTCTTGCCCAGGCAGCGGTCGACGAATTCGAGGCTTCTCACGGCCGCTTCGCTAATGCCGAAATGGTCGTGCTGGGGCTGGGCCGGCTCGGAGGCTGCGCCCTCACCCAGGCGTCCGACCTCGACCTCATCTATGTCTATACACCGCCGGCAGAGCCAGTTTCCGACGGGCCGAAGCCGCTCGGCCCGGCGGACTATTTCAACCGGCTGGCCAGCCGGATCTCCGCCGCGCTCAGCGTCCCGACAGCCGCCGGCCCGCTTTACGAGGTCGACACGCGCCTGCGGCCGGAAGGCTCGACGGGTATGCTTGCCGTCTCGCTGGAGGCGTTTGCCCGCTATCAGCGCGAGGAAGCGTGGACTTGGGAGCACATGGCATTGTGCCGCGCCCGGCCGCTGTTCGGCTCCGATGAGGCAATGCGCGCGGCCGGCGACTTGATCGATTCGGTCCTGCGCCTTCAGCGCGATCCGATTCGTGTTGCTGCCGACGCTGCGAAAATGCGCGCCGAGATGGCACGTCACAAGCCTCCCGCAGGTGCGTTCGACGTCAAGCTTGGGCCGGGAGGCCTGGTCGATCTCGAGTTCGCCGTTCACGTTCTCCAGCTGACCCGTCACGTCGGCCTCGATCCGAGGCTTGGTGTCGCGGTGAAGGCGCTTGCCGAGATGAGTTTGCTTCCTGCAAAAGTTGTCAGTATGCATGATTTGCTCACGCGAATGTTGGTGATGATGCGGCTGATCAGCCCGGGCGGCAGCGACCCGGAAGGAGAAACCCGCGACCTCCTCGCTCGCGGCTGTGGCTTCGACAAGTGGCACGAACTGGTTGCGGCGCACGACGAGGCGCGGCAATTCGTCGGCGAAGCGTGGGCCAGCATCAGGGACGGTATTCGCAATGATCAATGAGGGCGACCGAGCGCCGGCTATCCGGGTAACCGCCAGCGATGGAACCACAACCGATCTCGCGGCGCCCGGACAACCGCTGGTCCTTTATTTTTACCCGAAGGACGATACGTCCGGCTGCACCCGAGAGGCGCAGGACTTCACCGCGCTTGCCGACGCCTTTCGCGACTCGGGCGTACGAGTGATTGGCGTGTCGCGCGATCCGATGGCGCGCCACGAAAAATTCATCGGCAAATATGCCTTGAAGGTCCCGCTCGCCTCTGACGAGGATGGCCGTATCTCCGACGCCTTCGGCACCTGGATCCAGAAAAGCATGTACGGCCGCAAGTACATGGGCATGGACCGAGCGACGTTCCTGATCAATGCCGACGGCAGGGTGCTTCGCGCCTGGCGCAAGGTGAAGGTGCCCGGCCACGCCGAGGAGGTGCTGAAGGCGGCTCGGCAGCTGGTTGGAGCCTAGCCCGCCAGGCGGCGCAACAGCTCGACGGTAATTGGCACCTGGCCGTGGAAGCCTTCGACCCACACTTTTTCGTCGAGACCGTGCGCGCCCGTCTTTTGGCCGACGAGTCCCCAGCTGCCGCCGACCCCATAAACGGGGATTCCCGCGGCGCGCAGGTAGGAGCCGTCGGTGGCCCCCGCCGACATGAAAGGGATGACGGGGGCGCCGGGGAATCGGGTAGCGATCGCGGCGCGATATGCGTCGACCACATCCTCCCGGAGGGGCGACGGATCGGTTTCCGGCGTCGTCGATGCCTCGTCGGTGGTGACCGTTACGTCTCGGCCCGCCAAGGCCTGGAGTTGCTGGCGCACCGTCTCGATCCTGACGCCGGGGAAAATTCGGCAATTGACGTTCGCCTCCGCGCGTTGCGGCAATGCATTGGGCGCATGCCCTCCCGATAGCATGGTCGCGACGCAGCGCGTGCGAGTCGATCCGGGCTGGTTGGCCTCGAGCAGGTCGGCGGACTCTCGGTCCTTCGGATCGGCGAGGAATTGCTTGATAAGCTCGCCGAACCCTCCTTTGTCGTTCGCGGCTTGGAGCTCGAATTGCGCCCGGGTCGCTTCGTTGATCATCGGCTCGAAGCGGTGAGACTCGATCGCCTTCAGCGCGCCGGCGAGCGCGTAGATTGCGTTGTCCGGCCGCGGTACCGAGCTGTGCCCGCCGCGGTTGGTCGCCACCAGCTTGTAATCGGCGTAGGTTTTCTCGGCGATCTGCAGGTACCAAGCTTCGACCCGTCCGTCCGTGTAAACGGAGCCGCCACCGGCATCGAAGTTCAGGGCATATTCGGCATCGATCAATCCCCGCCATTCGCTCGCCGCTCGCCGGACCGAGTGCATGTGAGTCTCTTCGTCGCCGGTAAACAGAACGATGATGTCGCGGGTCGGCTGGAAGCCCTGACGCCTGAGCTCCTGCAGCGCCAGCACGATCCCGGTCAGCTGGCTCTTGTTATCGGCTGATCCGCGGCCAAGGTAATAGCCGTCCTTCTCGCGGAACTGGAACGGCGGATTCTGCCAATCCGACGCTTTCGCCTCGACGACATCCATGTGGGCCAGCAGCAGGATCGGCTTCTTGCCGCTCGGCTTTGCCGCCGGCCAGCGCGCGATCAGAGTCTGGGTGTTGTCGTGGTCCTTGACGATGACATTGGTGATGCCGGCCTTGCGGAATTCGGCGGTGAGGAGCGTCGTCAGCTTGCGGAACTCGGCCGTGCGGCCGTCGACGGTCGGAATTTCAACGATCTTCCGGAACAACTCGCGCTCCGCCGCGCGCCGCGCAGGATCGCTGGCCACGGTCTGCGCCTGCACGGCGGCAGCGGCCGGGGAATGAGCAACCGGCTGGGCCACGCCAGTGATCGCTGTTGCGCCCAGCAGACAGGCCAGGATCGAACGCATGAAGCTAGTCTCCTGTCGTTTCGGGTGCGGCGGCCCTCCGTCTGAGTCAAGGACGGTCGGTGCCATGCCCCTCAGCCAGATAATCGGCGCTGCGCATCTCCTCGAGCCGGCTGACGGTCCGCTGGAACTCGAAGCTGCCGTCGCCTTCCGGATATAGCCCGCCGGGCTCGGCATCGGCGGCGGCGAGCAATTTCACGCGATGCTCGTAAAGCGCGTCGACCAGGGTGACGAACCGCGCCGCCTCGTTGCGCATGTCGCGGCCCATCACCGGGATGCCGACGACGATCACCGTGTGGTAGCGCTGGGCGATCGCGAGATAATCGGCGGCGCCGCGCGGCTCCCCGCACAGCCGCCTGAACGAGAAGACGGCGACGCCCTTGAGGCTCTTTGGCACGTGCAGCGCTCGGCCGCCGCCGACGTCGAGTTCCTCGTGCGGCACCCGGGCGCGGTCCTCGACCGGATAGTCGGTGAGCTTGAAAAAGGCGTCGGACAGCGCCGCGGTCGCCTCGGGCCCATTGGGGACGTGCCAGGTTGCCACTCCGGCGAGGCGGTCGAGCCGATAGTCGGTCGGACCGTTGACCGCGACCACCTCCAAACGCTCCGCGATCAGATCGATGAAGGGCAGGAAAAGCTCACGGTTCAGCCCGTCCTTGTAGAGGTCGCGGGGATGCCGGTTTGAAGTCGTCACCACCGCCACGCCGCGTTCGAGCAGCCTCCCGAACAAGCGCGAGAGGATCATTGCGTCGGGGGGATTGGTGACGTGCATCTCGTCGAAGCACAGGAGCTTTGTTTCAGCCGCAATCTGTTCGGCGACGGCATGAACCGGATCGCCCTGCTCGCTGTCTCGGGCCTTGCGCAGCCTGGCATGTGTCTCGAGCATGAAGGCGTGGAAGTGCACGCGTCGCTTCGGCTCCACCGCACTTGTCTCGAACGCGAGGTCCATCAGCATCGACTTGCCGCGCCCGACCCCGCCCCACAGATAGACTCCGCTGCAGCGCGGCCGGCGCTTGAGGATCCGTCCGAGAAGCCCGCCCGGCCGCTCGATCTCGGCCGCGAGCCGGTCGAGCGCCTGCACCGCTTTTTCCTGCGCCGGATCGGGCCTCAGCTCGCCGGCGGCAACCAGCCCGGCATATGCAGTGCCGACCGGGCCGGTCACCGGTCGCGGATGCGCTTGAGCGTGCCGGTGAAGCTGTAGCAGGCCTCGCCCTGCTGGCGGACGACGCCTTGGAGGAAGACGTGGCCGGGAGTCTGGCGGACGAGCTCGACATGCGCGTCGAGCGGCTCGCCGGCCCGGCCGCGGCCGAGGAAATGGGTCGTCATGTCGAGCGTCACATAATGGCCCTCGGCCATACCGGCGCAGCGGCCGCCGGCGAACAGGGCCATGTCGATGAAGCTCATCACCGCCCCGCCGTGGAGCGAACCGCCCATGTTGAGATGCGCCTCGGTCGGGAACATCCGGCACATCGCCCGGCCGGGTCCGTCGGGTTTGAACAGCAGCCGACCGGTGGCCGCGGCGAAGCTGCTCGGCGGAAACTCTCCCCAGCTGAACCAGTCCGGATATTCCTCGTCCGGCTTCGCCCCGGTGGGCAGGCCGACATCCTCCATCAAGCGGCGCGCTCGGCGATCAATTTCTTGGTCTCGGCGATCGCCTTGGCCGGCGACAGGCCCTTGGGGCAGACGTTGGCGCAGTTCATGATCGTGTGGCAGCGGTAGAGCCGAAACGGGTCCTCGAGCTGGTCGAGCCGCTCGCCGATCATCTCGTCGCGGCTGTCGGCGATCCAGCGGTACGCCTGGATGAGCGCCGCCGGCCCGAGAAAGCGGTCGCCGTTCCACCAATAGCTCGGGCAGCTGGTCGTGCAGCAAAAGCACAGGATGCATTCGTAGAGGCCGTCGAGCTTTGCCCGGTCGGCCGGCGACTGCAGCCTCTCCCTGCCCGACGGCACCGGCGTTGCCGTCTTCAGCCACGGCTGGATCGCCGCATATTGGGCATAAGCGTGGGTGAGATCGGGGACGAGGTCCTTGACCACCTCCATGTGCGGCAGGGGAGTGATCTGAATCGTGCCCTTGGCGTCCTCGATCGCGGTGGTGCAGGCGAGGCCGTTGCGGCCGTTGATGTTCATCGAGCAGGAGCCGCAAATCCCCTCGCGGCACGAGCGGCGGAAGGTCAGGGTCGGGTCGATCTCGTTCTTGATCTTAATTAGGGCGTCGAGGATCATCGGCCCGGTCTTGTCGAGGTCGATCGTATAGCGGTCCCAGCGCGGGTTGGCGCCGCTGTCGGGATCGTAGCGGTAGACCCTGAAGGTCCGCAGCCTTTTGCCCGCCTCGGGCGGATGGTCGCGGCCCTTCTTGATCCGGCTGTTCTTCGGCAGGAGGAATTCGGCCAAGTTCTGCTCCCTTGCTTGGCGCCGCCGCTAGCATGCGCGAAGGCGGTTTTCGAGTGGCTTTCGCGCCCGGTCGCGAACGCGGTTTTGCGCCAGTTCCGCATGCGAAATTCGCGAAGCTCACCCATAGCGCCGCCGGCTGCTCGACCAAGGCGGCCCCGCGAAACGCAGCGAATGCAGCAATGCCACGCGCGCGTGTACGCGCGCGCAAGAGGCGGCTGAGCGACGCGGTCGGGGCGAAGCGGTCGGGGCGAGGTGGCGTGGCGGCCGCATCTCCGAGCTTTGACCACAATGTGCTGGCTGTAGGACAGCGAAAAGCGGTCCAAAAGCCGGTGCGATGCGTTGAGCAGAAAGTCGCGGGAGCCGCCCAACGTTTCACAGCCGGCCATCTGAAGGAAAGAGCCAATGTCGACATTCGCCGAGCAGCCGACCCTGTCGCCGTCCCCGCAGCCGGAGGTGCGCGCCACTGTCAAGGCCTATGGCGCCTATGCCGCCGACAAGCCGCTCGAGCCGATGGCGATCGAGCGCCGGCAGCCGGGGCCCAGCGACGTCGAGATCGACATCGCTTATTGCGGCGTCTGCCATTCGGACCTGCATACGGTGCGATCCGAATGGGACGGGACGCTCTATCCCTGCGTGCCCGGCCACGAGATCGTCGGCCGGGTCAGCGCCGTCGGCAGCGAGGTGAGCCGGTTCAAGGTCGGCGATGCGGTCGGTGTCGGCTGCCTGGTCGGCAGCTGCCAGCATTGCGCCTCCTGCGCCGACGGCCTCGAGCAATATTGCCAGAACGGCTGGACGGCGACCTACAATTCGCCGACCGCCGACCCGCCCGGCCACACGCTCGGCGGCTATTCGCAGCGAATCGTCGTCAACGACCGCTTCGTCCTGAAGATCAGCCACCCCGAGGACCAGCTGGCCGCGGTCGCGCCGCTGCTGTGCGCCGGAATCACCACTTACTCGCCGCTTCGCCACTGGCAGGCCGGGCCGGGCAAGAAAGTCGGAATCGTCGGCATCGGCGGGCTCGGCCACATGGGCATCAAGCTGGCGCACGCGATGGGCGCCCACACGGTCGCCTTCACCACATCCGAGAGCAAGCGCGATGACGCGCTTCGGCTCGGCGCCGACGAGGTCGTCATCTCGCGCGACTCGGAGGAGATGGCGAGGCACGCCGGCAGCTTCGACTTCATCCTCGACACCGTAGCGGCAAGCCACGACCTCGATTCCTTCACCCAGCTGCTGAAGCGCGACGGCACCTTGTGCCTGGTCGGAGTGCCCGAAACCCCGCACCCCTCGCCCAGCGTCGGAGTGCTGATCTTCGGCAGGCGATCGATCGCCGGATCGCTGATCGGCGGCCTTCCCGAGACCCAGGAAATGCTCGATTTCTGCGCCGAGAAAGGAATCGTCGCCGACATCGAGATGATCACCGCGGACGAGATCGACCAGGCCTATGACCGGATGGTCCGAAGCGACGTCAAATATCGATTCGTCATCGACAACGCCTCGCTGGCCGGAGCCGAGCCGACCAAGCCGCACGTCCGCGTGCCGGGCTGAGGGGAGAACCGCTCGAACTGCGCCGAGCCGCACCGATCGCAAGCCCGCTCGAGCTTCTCCGCGGCCGGCCACCGGCTATGCTGGCCGCCATGGAGACGAAGCGATGAGCTGGCACATTGCCCGGGCCGAAGCCCTGGCCGACCCCGAAGGCGCGAGGCGCAAGGCGCTGGCGAAGCTCCAGGGGCTGGCCGAGCTCGACGACCCCGAAAGCCTGGTCGTGCCGATCCTGATCGACGCTTTGCTGATGGCCGAATCCTATCGCGGCGCGCGCCACCAGATCACCTTCCTTCCCGAGCTGACCAGGAGCGTCGACCGGCTGCTGCGCGAGCTGACGATCGTCGAGAAGACCAAGGAGTGGGCGAGCTCGTAAGGCGCGCCGTCGGCAAGCACGAGGCCGCGCAGCATCTCTGCCGCGCGGCCTTTGCCTTCAGGTCACGGTCAGGCCCGGGTCAGAGCAGCAGGTCGATGATCCGGTGAACCAGCTGCGTGCGCGGGTCGACGACGTAGATGACGTTGTTGCGATAGATATAGCGATAATCGTCGTCGAGCGCGTAGCGGTCGCGCAGCGTCACCGGGATGGTTCCGTAGGGCGTATAGTAACGGTAACCGGCAGGGACGCGCTGGCCTTCGCGGAACAGCCGCCTCGCCTGCCCAGGAGGCAGGCAGCCGTTGGCCTTCATAGCCAGGCCGAGCGGGCACCAGTTCGAGCCATGCACCCAGCGCGCCTCGACGCGGTCGTCGACGCCGTTGCGGTTGCGGTCGATCCACCGTTCGCGATGGTCCGGAATGCCGTTGCGGTTGATGTCGGCGAAGCCGCGGTGATCAACATGGATTTTGGCCGCAGCTGCGCCCTTTCCCTTGCCGCGCGGCTGCGCGTCGGCCGGCCATCCGAGTGCAAGCACCAAACCAGCAACGGCGGTCGTCATAACGCTCTTCATCGCTCGTCTCCCTTCCTCACTGGACTGAAGCAGGCGGCTGCCTCCTTTCGGCGATGCAACGATTGAGCCAACCTCCTGTTTCCCGCCGGTTTCATGATACAGCATAACTGGCATGAGCGCAGCCCAATTGCGGCGGTTGCCCGGCCCGGCGCTCCGGTCTAGAGCGCCCGCGAACCCAAGCGCCGGCTTCCCGGCGCGCTTCCACATCCGAATAGAGGAAAGCCCCAAGTCCATGGCCCGCAGGAAAATCGCGCTGATCGGCGCCGGAATGATCGGCGGAACCCTCGCCCATTATGCGGCGATGCGCGAGCTCGGCGACATCGTCCTGTTCGACATCGCCGAGGGCATTCCGCAAGGCAAGGCGCTCGACCTCGCCCAGGCCGGCCCGGTCGACGGCTATGACGCCAAATTGAAGGGCACTTCCGATTATGCCGACATCGCCGGCGCCGACGTCTGCATCGTCACCGCCGGGGTGCCGCGCAAGCCGGGCATGAGCCGCGACGATCTGCTCGGCATCAATCTGAAGGTGATGAAGGCGGTCGGCGAGGGCATCAAGCAGCACGCCCCCGACAGCTTCGTCATCTGCATCACCAATCCCCTCGACGCGATGGTCTGGGCGCTTCGCGAATTCTCGGGCCTGCCGCACGAGCGGGTGGTGGGAATGGCCGGAGTGCTCGACAGCGCCCGCTTCCGCCATTTCCTCGCCGAGGAGTTCGACGTTTCGGTCGAGGACGTCACCGCCTTCGTGCTCGGCGGCCACGGCGACACGATGGTTCCGATCGTCGAATATTCGACCGTCGCCGGAATCCCGATCCCGGACCTCGTCAGGATGGGCTGGTCGACGAGCGAGCGGATCGACGCCATCGTCCAGCGCACGCGCGGCGGCGGCGGCGAGATCGTCGCTTTGCTGAAGACGGGGTCGGCCTACTACGCCCCGGCCGCGTCGGCGATCGCGATGGCCGAGAGCTATTTGAAGGACAAGAAACGCGTGCTTCCCGCCGCCGCGCATCTGGCCGGCCAGTATGGCGTCGACGACCTCTACGTCGGGGTGCCCGTGGTGATCGGCGCCGGCGGCGTCGAGCGGATCGTCGAGATCGAGCTCGACGAGGCGGCGCGCGCCAATTTCCAGGTCAGCGTCGATGCGGTCAAGGAGCTGCTCGTGGCGTGCAAGCAGATTGACGGGTCGTTGAATTAACCTGTTCCCCGGCGAAGGCCGGGGTCCAGGCGGCGCTCCCGCGCCGTTCTTTGTTTTGGGACTGGATCCCGGCCTTCGCCGGGACGACGGAGTCGGTGAATGAGCATTCTCGTCGATAGGAACACCAAGGTCATCACCCAGGGCATGACCGGCGAGACCGGCACCTTCCACACCAGCCAGGCGATCGACTACGGCACCCAGATGGTCGGCGGGGTGACTCCGGGCAAGGGAGGGACCGAGCATCTCGGCCTCCCGGTGTTCGACACGGTGGCGCAAGCGGTCGAGGCGACCGGCGCCTCGGCCAGCGTCATCTACGTGCCGCCGCCGTTCGCGGCGGATTCGATCCTCGAGGCGATCGACGCGCAGGTGCCGTTGATCGTCTGCATCACCGAGGGCATCCCGGTGCTCGACATGGTCAAGGTCAAGCGGGCGCTCGAAGGCTCGAAGTCGCGGCTGATCGGCCCCAACTGCCCCGGCGTTCTGACTCCCGGCGAATGCAAGATCGGAATCATGCCCGGCAACATCTTCTCCAAGGGCTGCGTCGGGATCGTCAGCCGATCGGGGACCTTGACCTACGAGGCGGTGTTCCAGACGACCAACGAAGGGCTCGGCCAGACCACCGCCGTCGGGATCGGCGGCGACCCGGTCAAGGGCACCGAGTTCATCGAGATGCTTGAGATGTTCCTCGCCGACGAGGAGACAAAAGCGATCGTCATGATCGGCGAGATCGGCGGCAGCGCCGAGGAGGAGGCCGCGCAATTCCTCGCCGACGAGGCGAAGCGCGGCCGATCCAAGCCGACGGTCGGCTTCATCGCCGGCCGAACTGCGCCGCCCGGGAGGCGGATGGGCCATGCCGGAGCGATCGTCGCCGGCGGCAAGGGCGATGCGCAAAGCAAGATCGCGGCGATGGAGGCGGCTGGAATCCGAGTGTCTCCAAGCCCATCTGAGATCGGCCGGACGCTGAAGGAATTGCTGGACGCATGAGTATTCCTGCGAAAGCAGGAATCCGGAAAGAGGACTGGACCCCTGCCTTCGCAGGGGTACAGGGGCACGCATGAACGACCTCGGTTTCAACATCGAACGAAAGAGCGGCCCGAGCTGGGAGCGCGAAGGCTGGCCGCTCGCCGAGCTCGACGAGGTCAACCTCGGCCTCGACCCGACCGAGGCGGCGATCGCCACGGTGCGCAAGGCGGTCGAGCAGCGCGCGGCGGCGGCCGGCGCCGACCCCGAGACGGTGCGCCGCGCCGCCGAGGATTCGATCCGGGCGATGATGCTGATCCGCACCTACCGGGTGCGCGGCCACCTCGCCGCCGACCTCGACCCCTTGAAACTGCATAAACGCGAGCTTCCGGCCGACCTCACCCCCGCCTACCACGGCTTCACCGACGCCGACCTCGACCGACCGGTGTGGATCTGCGGCGTGCTCGGCTTCGACCAGGTGACGGTGCGCGAGCTCGTCGACGTGCTGCAGTCCAATTACTGCGGCACCCTCGGCATCGAATATATGCACATCAACGACCTCGAGGAGCGCCGCTTTCTGCAGGAGCGGATCGAGGGCAAGGGATCGGCCGTCCAGTTTACCGCCGAGGGCAAGCAGGCGATCCTCGCCAAGGTGATCGAGGGCGAGCAGTGGGAAAAATTCCTCGCCAAGAAATATGTCGGGACCAAGCGCTTCGGCCTCGACGGCGGCGAAAGCGCGATTCCGGCGCTTGAGTCGGTGATCAAATATGGCGGCCAGCTGGGGGTCGAGGAGATCGCCATCGGCATGGCCCACCGCGGTCGGCTCAACGTCCTCGCCAACGTCATGGGCAAGCCCGCCCAGGCGATCTTCCACGAATTCGCCGGCGGCGCCACCAACCCGGCCGACGTCGGCGGTTCGGGCGACGTCAAATATCACCTCGGCACGTCGAGCGACCGCGAGTTCGACGGGATCAGCGTCCATCTGTCGCTGCTGCCCAACCCGTCACACCTCGAGGCGGTCAACCCGGTGGTGCTCGGCAAGGCGCGGGCGACCATGACCTACCGGGGCGACAAGCACGGCAAGACGGTGCTGCCGATCCTGCTCCACGGCGACGCCGCCTTCGCCGGCCAGGGGGTGGTCGCCGAATGCCTCGGATTCTCGGGCCTGCCCGGCTACGGCACCGGCGGGACGCTCCATTTCATCATCAACAACCAGGTCGGATTCACGACCTCGCCGCAATTCGCCCGCTCGTCGCCCTATCCGTCCGACATCGCCAAATCGATCCAGTCGCCGATCCTCCACGTCAATGCCGACGACCCCGAGGCGGTGACCTTCTGCTGCAAGCTGGCAATCGAGTTCCGCCAGCAGTTCGGCCGCGACATCGTCATCGACATGTGGTGCTACCGCCGCTTCGGCCACAACGAGGGCGACGAGCCGAGCTTCACCCAGCCCTTGATGTATGCGGCGATCAAGAACCATCCGCCGATCAGCAAGATCTACGGCGAGCGGCTGATCGCCGAGGGCGTCGTCGACCAGGCATGGATCGACGAGCAGACCCGCGCCTATGTCGCCCACCTCGAGGAAGAATTCGAGGCGGGGACCAGCTATCTGCCCAACAAGGCCGACTGGTTCGAGGGCCGCTGGGCGGGGCTCGGCCGACCGGGCGAGCCGGTGCTTGGGCGGCGCAACATCGCCACCGCGGTCGACGAGGAGACGGTCCGTCGGCTCGGGCAGACGCTGACCAATGTCCCCGAGGGCCTGCAGGTCCACCGGACGCTGCAGCGGATCCTCGACGCCAAGAAGCCGATGTTCGCCGGCGGGGCGCCGTTCGACTGGGCGACCGCCGAGGCGCTGGCGTTCGGCAGCCTGATCCTCGAGGGCCATGCCGTCCGCCTGTCGGGACAGGACAGCGGCCGCGGCACGTTCAGCCAGCGCCACGCGGTCTGGGTCGACCAGCAGTCGGGCGAAAAATATATCCCGCTGGCGACGCTCGAAGGCGGCCGCTTCGAGGTGCGCGACAGTCCTTTGTCCGAATTCGGGGTGCTCGGCTTCGAATATGGCTATTCGCTGGCCGACCCGCGCACCCTGGTGCTGTGGGAAGCGCAGTTCGGCGACTTCGCCAACGGCGCCCAGACGATCATCGACCAATTCATCGCCAGCGGCGAGGCGAAGTGGCTTCGCGCCAGCGGGCTGGTCATGCTCCTTCCGCACGGCTTCGAGGGCCAGGGGCCCGAGCACAGCTCGGCACGGCTCGAGCGCTACCTGCAGCTGTGCGCCGAGGACAATATGCAGGTCGCCAATTGCACGACCCCGGCCAATTATTTCCACATCCTGAGGCGGCAGCTGCTGCGCGATTTCCGCAAGCCCCTGGTGCTGATGACCCCCAAGTCGCTGCTTCGCCACAAGCTCGCGGTGTCGGACCTCGCCGACTTCACCGGCGACAGCCATTTCAAGCGCATCCTGTCGGACCTCAACCCGCCGGCACAAGGCGAGACCAAGCGGCTGGTGCTGTGCTCGGGCAAGGTCGCCTATGAGCTGATGGAAGCCCGCGACGCCGCTCGAGACCAGGGCGCCGGCGACGAGGCCACCGAGATCGTCCGCATCGAGCAGCTCTATCCGTTCCCGTCAGAGCCCCTGGTCAAGCGGCTCAAGGCGATGCCCAAGCTCGAGACCCTGATCTGGGCGCAGGAGGAGCCGAAGAACAACGGCGCCTGGTTCTTCGTCGAGCCGCTGATCGAAGCCTGCCTGAGCGAGGCGGGATTCGAAGGCATGCGCCCGCTCTTCGCCGGCCGCGACGCCGCCGCCTCGCCGGCGACCGGCCTCGCCAAGCGCCACGCCGCCGAGCAGGCGGCCTTGATTGCCGGCGCTCTAGGCCATAGCAGCGCCGCCAAGGCGGGCGCAGCCGCGTCCTAGCGAAGGATCACCATGGCCACCGACGTTTCCGTCCCGGCGCTCGGCGAATCGATCACCGAAGGCACGCTCGCCCAGTGGCTGAAGAAGCCGGGCGAGGCGGTCGCAGCGGACGAGCCGATCGCCAGCCTCGAGACCGACAAGGTCAGCGTCGAGGTCCCGTCACCGGTCGCGGGAGTGCTCGCCGAGGCGCTGGTCGCCGAGGGCGATACCGTCGAAGTCGGGGCAGTGATCGCCCGAGTCGACGAGAACGGCCAGGCGACCGCCCCGGCACCCACGGATTCGGAAGGCGCGGTCAACCCGCCGGGAGCGGGAGAAAATGTCGAGCTTCGCGATGACCGGGCCGAGGCCGCGCCGCCGGAGGGCGAGGAGCACGGCGCTGCGGCCGATCATATCATGACCATGTCGCCGGCGGTGCGCCGCGCCGTCCTCGAGCATCATCTCGACCCGACCAAGATCAAAGGCACCGGCAGGGACGGCCGGCTGACCAAGGATGACGTGCTCGCCGCCGCCAAGGCGAAGGAGGCTGGTGCACCAGCCAGTGCCCCGGCGCAGGCCGGAGCCCAGGCGCCGCAGGCGAGAGTGGCGGCCCCCGGGGCGAAGGCTCCGCCTCCTGGACCCCGGCCTTCGCCGGGGAGCGCCGGCGAACGCCGCGAGGAACGGGTGCGGATGACCCGCCTTCGCCAGACCATCGCCCAGCGCCTCAAGGACGCCCAGAACACCGCCGCTTTGCTCACCACCTTCAACGACGTCGACATGACGGCGGTGATCGAGGCCCGCAGCCGCTACAAGGACCTCTTCGAAAAGAAGCACGGCATCCGCCTCGGTTTCATGGGCTTCTTCGTCAAAGCCGTCGCGCTCGCCGCCAAGGACGTGCCGGCCGTCAACGCACGGATCGACGGCGACGAGATCGTCTATCACGATTATCTCGACGTCTCGGTCGCGGTATCGGCGCCCAAGGGACTGGTCGTGCCGGTCGTCCGCAACGCCCAGGCGATGAGCTTCGCCGAGATCGAAACGACGATCGCCGACTTCGGCAAGCGGGCCAAGGACGGCACGCTCAGCGTCGAGGAGATGCAGGGCGGCACCTTCACCATCTCCAACGGCGGCGTGTTCGGTTCACTGCTGTCGACCCCGATCATCAATCCGCCGCAATCGGCGGTGCTCGGCATGCACCGGATCGAGGAACGGCCGGTGGTGAAGGACGGCCAGATCGTCGCCCGCCCGATGATGTATTTGGCGCTCAGCTATGATCACCGGCTGGTCGATGGTCGAGAGGCGGTGACCTTCCTGGTGCGTGTCAAGGAAGCGATCGAGGACCCGACGCGGCTTTTGATCGACCTTTAGCAATCGCTTCCCGCGCAAGCTCGAGTGCGCGATCGAGCGCTTGATCCGCCGCGACCTCGACATCGGGCTTCACTCCCACTCCCTGCCAATTGCCGCCAGTGATCGGATGGATCGACTTTCCTTCCGGCAGGTCGAGCGCGAAATGGGCATGGACCCGGCGGTATTCGAACGGATGGGCCCCGCCGCCGGTCCGTTCGCCGACGATCACCGCCCGCTTCAGCGCCTGGAGATTGTAAGCGACCGCTTCGGCCGCCGAAAAGGTCTTTGACGAAGTCAGGATGTAGAGCGGCTTGGCCGACCCGAAGCGGCGGCCCGGCACCCAATGAGAGGACGAGACGTAGCGCCGCGTGTTGCTGGGCCTGTCATAGCTTCCGCTCAGCGGGCTGCCGCCCTCGAGCAGATAGCTTATCACCAGTTGAGCAGTATCGGCGCCGCCACCATTGCGGCGCAGGTCGATGATCAGCGCGTCGCCTTGCGCGACGACATTCATCGCCGCGGCGATGACCTCCCCCGCCATCGCCGATGGCGGGAAGACGCGCAGGTCGAGCAGCAGGACATTGCCCTCCAGCCGCTCGATCTTCTCGATTCCATGGTTGCGGTGCGCTCCGTACCAGCGTTCCATCTGGGCTTCGGAAAAGCTGCCCTCGCCGCCGTGCGCCGGGATCGGCGTCTTGCTGTAACTTAGACCGAGGTGACCATCGCCGCTTTCCCTGCGCAACCATTGCGTCACCGCGCTGGCGAATGCTTCCGGATCGGTAATGCCGGTCCACTGGCGCCCCGCCGAGCGCAGCCTGGCAGCGAGCCGGGCGCCTGCCGCCGGATCGACATAGCGATGCTCCAGCAGCACCGCGGAATTGGCGATGACCTCCCGCCGGTCCTGCGCCGTCACTTGTCCCGGTTGCGCCGCTGCGATGAGCAACAGCATGAGGATCGGCCCGAGCATTCTAGACATCGAGGTTCCTTCGTATTCGCTGCCCGAACGATTCCCGCTCCAGCAGTTCGAGCGTCGAGCGGAGGCTGCCGCTGAGCGGGCATTCGAGCTCGCGGTCGAGCCTGGCGGCCGCATCGGCAATGGCGTCCCATAATGGACGAACCTGTTCGACGATCTGCCTGCCCGGCGCGGAAAGGCTGATCAGCCGCTGACGCGCATCTTTGCCGGCGGCGCTTTCAACGAGGCCAAGCTTCGTCATCTCGGCGACGGTCTGGGTCATTGCCGGCTGGCTCACTCCAGCCGCCTCGGCGAGCTCGCCGACGGTCATCCGTTGCTGAGCGGCCAGGCTTCGCAGGATCGGGTAGAACCGCGGCCGAAGCGGCAATTCGAGCTCGTCATAGAGCGCCTGGACATCGCCATCGAGGCTGGCGATCACCGCGCGCAATAAGGTACCAAGACCGGGCTGATGCATATGTATAAGCACTTATATACCTCTCCGCTCCCCTTGCAATGGGCTTGTCTTGGTCGCGGCCAGCTTTATGTGACCGCCAAGTTCCTCCAGCATTGATGAGGCCGCAGTGGCAGACAGTTACGACTTCGACGTGCTTGTGATCGGCGCCGGCCCCGGCGGCTATGTCGCCGCCATCCGCGCCGCGCAGCTCGGGCTCAAGACCGCCTGCGCCGAAAGCCGCGAGACTTTGGGCGGCACCTGCCTCAACGTTGGCTGCATCCCTTCGAAGGCGCTGCTCCACGCGTCCGAGCGGTTCGAGGAAGCGGCGCACGGGACGCTCGCCAAATGGGGCGTGAAGGCCGCAAACGTCGAGCTCGACCTAGACGCGATGCACAGCACCCGGCTGGAGGCGGTCAAGGGTCTGACCCAGGGCATCGAGTTCCTGTTCAAGAAGAACAAGATCGAGTGGCTCAAGGGCCAAGCGAGCTTCGCGGGCAAGGACACGGTCAAGGTCGGCGACCGCACCGCCCGGGCCAAGAATATCGTCATCGCCACCGGTTCGTCGGTCACTCCGCTGCCGGGAATCGAGATCGACCAAAAGCGGATCGTCGATTCCACCGGAGCGCTCGAGCTCGGCGAGGTGCCCGAGCATCTCGTCGTCATCGGCGGCGGGGTGATCGGCCTCGAGCTCGGCTCGGTGTGGCGACGGCTCGGCGCCAAGGTCACCGTCGTCGAATTTCTCGACCAAATTCTCCCCGGCATGGACGGCGACGTCCGCAAGGAATGCCAGAAGATCTTCAAGAAGCAGGGCTTCGAATTCCGGCTCTCAACTAAGGTCACCGGCGCCAAGGTCGCCGACAACGGAGTCACTTTGGCCGTGGAGCCGGCGACCGGCGGCAATTCCGAAACCATTGAGGCCAGCCATGTGCTCGTCTCCATCGGCCGCCGGCCGAACACCGACGGGCTCGCGCTCGACAAGGCCGGGCTCCGGACCAACAACCGCGGCCAGATCGAGACCGACCATGACTTCCGAACGTCGGTCGAGGGCATCTGGGCGATCGGCGACGTCATCCCCGGGCCGATGCTTGCCCACAAGGCCGAGGACGAGGGCATTGCGGTCGCCGAGAACATCGCCGGCCAGACCGGCATCGTGAACCATGCGGTCATTCCCAGCGTCGTCTACACCATGCCCGAGATTGCCGGCGTCGGCCTCACCGAGGAGGAGGCGAGAGAGCAGGGCGAGGTCAAGGTCGGCAAGTTCCCGATGCTCGCCAACAGCCGCGCCAAGACCAACCGCGAGGGCGACGGCTTCGTCAAGGTGATCGCCGACGCCAGGACCGACCGGGTGCTCGGCGTGTGGATGGTCGCCTCGGTCGCCGGCACGATGATCGGCCAGGCCGCCCAGGCGATGGAGTTCGGCGCGACAAGCGAGGACATCGCCTACACCTGCCACGCCCACCCGACTCACAGCGAGGCGCTCAAGGAAGCGGCGATGGCGGTGACCGGCAAGCCGATCCACATCTGATGCGGAGCGCCCGCGCCAAGCTTCGCCGCTGGCATACCTGGCTCGGCTGGCTGGTCGGACTGCCCTTGCTGCTGTGGACGCTGTCGGGCGTGCTGATGGTCGCCAAGCCGATCGAGGAGGTTCGCGGCGAGCATCTGGTGTCGCCGCCACCGTCGCTGCGCCTCACTTCCTACCCAGTCGTCCCGGCGATCGAGGGCGTGCCGATCAAATCGCTGTCGCTCCAGCAGCGCGCCGACGGGCCGCGCTGGGTGATCGGACTCCCCGACGGCAATAACCGCCTCGCCGACCCGGCGACGGGAGCGCTGCTGCCGCCGCTGTCGGCGGCCGACGCGGTGCGCGAGGTCGCCGCCCGCTACGTCGGCGACGCCAGCGTGACGGCGGCGAACCGCACCGACCCGGACAAGCCGCCGCTCGACCTTCGCCGCAACATCGCCGCCTGGCAGGTGGTGATGAGCGACGGCACCCGCTTCTACGTCGATTCGGGCTCGGGCGAGATCGTCGCCCGCCGCACCGACTGGTGGCGCCTCTACGACTTCATGTGGGGGCTGCACATCATGGACCTCAAGACCCGCGAGGACATGCACAACCCGCTGGTCATCGGCTTCGGGCTGCTGGCGCTGGTCAGCACCCTGCTCGCCCTCGCACTTCTGCCGTTGACGCTGCGCCGCCGGCGCAGAGCCAACGGGACGGAATGAAAAAGGGCCGCTGTCGCCAGCGGCCCTTCTCATGGTTTGCGGTGACGGCGCAGCGTCAGCCGAGCATTTCCTGCTCGAGCTTCTTGGCCATTTCCTCGATATTTTCGGGCGGCCAGCCGGGGATGTCCATGCCAAGGCGAAGGCCCATCGAGGCGAGCACTTCCTTGATCTCGTTCAGGGACTTGCGGCCGAAGTTCGGCGTCCGCAGCATCTCCGCCTCGGTCTTCTGGACGAGGTCGCCGATGTAGATGATGTTGTCGTTCTTGAGGCAGTTCGCCGAGCGGACCGACAGCTCGAGCTCGTCGACCTTCTTGAGCAGGTAGCGGTTGAGCTGGTTGGTATCGGCCTGGGTTTCCATCGGCGCCGCGGCAGTGCCGAGCATCGCGCTCGGCGCGGCGCGCACCGCCGCCTCGTCGAAGTGGACGAACAATTGCAGCTGGTCCTGCAGGATCCGCGCCGCATAAGCGAGCGCGTCCTCGGGGGTGACGGTGCCGTCGGTCTCGATGGTCAGGGTCAGCTTGTCGTAATCGAGCTCCTGCCCGACGCGGGTATTCTCGACCTTGTAGGCGACCTGGCGCACCGGCGAGTAAAGCGCGTCGACCGGGATCAGGCCGATCGGCGCATCGGCCGGGCGGTTGGCCTGGGCCGGCTGGTAGCCTTTGCCGATATCGGCGGTCAGCTCCATGTTGAGCGTCGCGCCTTCGTCGAGGTGGCAGATGACGAGGTCGGGGTTGGTGACCTCCATGTCGCCGCTGGTGACGATCATTCCGGCGGTGACTTCGGCCGGGCCGGTGGCGGACAGGTGAAGCCGCTTCGACCCCTCGCCCTCCATCTTGAGCGCGATCTGCTTGATGTTGAGGACGATGTCGGTGACGTCCTCGCGGACGCCGGCCAGCGACGAGAATTCATGGAGCACGCCGTCGATCTTGACCGAGGTGACGGCAGCGCCCTGAAGCGACGACAGAAGCACCCGGCGAAGCGAGTTGCCGAGGGTCATTCCGAAACCGCGCTCGAGCGGCTCGGCGACGAACACTCCACGGCGGCGGGCATCGCCGCCGCCCAGCTTGCGCTCGAGAGCGTTGGGCTTTTTCAGTTCCTGCCAGTTCTTGACGTTGACGGCCATTTTTTGTCCCTGCGCTTGGCGGAGCGTCCCCCGCCGATAAATCCAAAAACCCGCGGCCGGTTGCCGCTGCAGCCGAACTAGACTCGCCGGCGCTTGCTCGGACGGACGCCGTTGTGCGGGATCGGCGTGACGTCGCGGATCGACGTGATGGTGAAGCCAACCGCCTGGAGCGCCCGAAGCGCGCTCTCGCGGCCGGAGCCCGGACCCTTCACTTCGACCTCGAGGGTGCGGACGCCGTGGTCGGCGGCCTTGCGCCCGGCGTCCTCGGCCGCGACCTGGGCGGCATAAGGAGTCGACTTGCGGCTGCCCTTGAAGCCCATCATCCCGGCGCTCGACCAGGCGATCGCATTGCCCTGGGCGTCGGTGATGGTGATCATCGTATTATTGAAGCTGGCGTTCACATGCGCGACGCCGGCGGTGATGTTCTTGCGTTCCCGACGACGAATTCGCTGCGGTTCGCGTGCCATGTCTGTTTCCTACAATCCTGTTGTGCTGCGGGCGGTTGAAAAGAAGTAAGACGGCTGTCCCCCGGACAGCCTTTACTTCTTTTTCCCCGCGATCGGCTTGGCCTTGCCCTTGCGGGTGCGCGCGTTGGTGTGCGTGCGCTGGCCGCGGACCGGCAGGCCCTTGCGGTGGCGAAGCCCGCGATAGCAGGCAAGGTCCATGAGCCGCTTGATGTTCATCGCCGTCTCGCGGCGAAGGTCGCCCTCGACGCTGTGCTCGCCGTCGATGGTCTCGCGGATGTGAAGCACTTCCTGGTCGGTCAGATCCTGCACCCGCTTTTCCGGGGCGATGCCGAGCTTCTCGGTGATCTGACGGGCCTTGGTTCGGCCGATTCCGTGGATGTAGGTGAGCGCGATTTCGACGCGCTTGTTGGTCGGGATGTTGACGCCGGCGATACGTGCCATTCTTGATCCTTCTTTAGCTCCACGGGGCGAGTGCCCCATCTCGTCGCTAGTGAACCCGCTGCCAAACGAAAAACCGACGCGCGCACGAATGCGCCGCCGGGTGACCGGTGGATCGGGATGGGACGCAAATAGGCTCCGCCAAGGGCCGAGTCAAGCTGCGCGCCCTCGGCGATTGCCCGAACCGCGGCGGGTAGATAGAGCCCGCCGCGATGGAACGGCTGATCGCGAATGAACGAGTGCCCGACCGCTACCGCCGGGCGATCGTCGCGCTCGGCAATTTCGACGGCTTCCACCTCGGCCATCAGGCGGTGGTCAACCGCGCCGTGGCGCTCGGTTTCCACCAGCGCCGGCCGGTGATCGTCGCCACCTTCGACCCGCACCCCGTGCGCTTCTTCAAGCCCGACATCCCGCCGTTCCGGCTGACCAACCTCGAGCAGCGCCAGCGGCTGTTCGCCGCGGCCGGCGCCGATGCCATGCTGGTGTTTCGCTTCGACGCCGACCTCGCCGCGACCAGCGCCGAGGATTTCGTCGCCGAGCTGCTCGGCGAGCGGATCGGCGCCGCCGGCGTGGTGACCGGCGAGGACTTCACCTTCGGCCGGGGGCGCGGCGGCAATGCCGAGCTGCTGCGCGAGCTCGGAGCCGAGCATGGCATCGCCGCGGAAACGGTGGCGGCGGTGCTGGTCGACGGCGAGCGGGTGTCGTCGGGGCGGATCCGCGAGGCGCTGGCCGCCGGCGACCCCGGCACGGCGACGCGGCTTCTGACCCGCGCCTTCGCCGTCGAGGGCGAGGTCGAGCGCGGCGACGGGCGCGGCGCGAGCGAGCTCGGCTGCCCGACCGCCAATTTGAGGCTCGGCGACTACCAAAGGCCGAAGTACGGCATCTACTCGGTCCGGGTGCGGCTCGACGAGGAGACCGAATATCCGGGCGTCGCCAGCTTCGGGGTGCGGCCGATGTTCGAACCGCCGGTCGAGCTCCTGGAGGCGCATCTGTTCGGCTTTTCCGGCGACCTTTACGGCCGGACGATCGAGGTCGCGCTGCACCACTACATTCGACCAGAGCAAAAGTTCGGCAGCATGGCGGCTCTGGCCGAGCGGATGCGCGAGGATGCGGCCGAGGCACGGCGGCTGCTGGCGCTGGCATAGAGCCCTCCCCCTCGATGGGGGAGGGTTGGGTGGGGGTGCGGCCGCCCGCTTAGCTTATTTGCAATCCCCATCCCTCCCGCTAGAGCCGCGCGCGATGGCCGACCGCCCCGACACATCCGACAACCAAAAGCAGGACTGGCGCCACACCGTTTTCCTGCCCAGGACCGACTTCCCAATGAAGGCGGGCCTGCCGCAGAAGGAACCGGCGATCCTCGAGCGGTGGAAGCAAGAGGACCTCTACGGCCAGGTGCGCAAGGCGCGCGCGGGGCGGGAGAAGTTCATCTTCCACGACGGCCCGCCCTACGCCAACGGCGACATCCACATCGGCCACACGCTCAACAAGGTGCTGAAGGACATGGTGGTCCGCACCCAGACTTTGCTGGGCAAGGACGCGCCCTACGTGCCCGGCTGGGACTGCCACGGGCTGCCGATCGAATGGAAGATCGAGGAGCAGTACAGGAAGAAAAAGCAGAGCAAGGACGAGGTGCCGCTCAAGGAGTTCCGCGCCGAGTGCCGCGCCTATGCCGCGCATTGGGTCGACGTTCAGCGCGAGCAGTTCCAGCGGCTCGGGATCACCGGCGACTGGGCGAACCCGTACCTGACCATGGACTATGACGCCGAGGCGACGATCGTCGCCGAGCTGATGAAATTCGCCGAAAGCGGGCAGGTCTATCGCGGTGCCAAGCCGGTGATGTGGTCGCCGGTCGAGAAGACCGCGCTGGCCGAGGCCGAGATCGAATATGAGGACGTGGTCTCGACCCAGATCGACGTCGCCTTCGAGATCGTCGAGAGCCCGATCTCCGAGCTGGTCGGCGCTTATGCGGCGATCTGGACGACGACGCCGTGGACCATCCCGGTCAACCAGGCGATCGGGTACGGGCCCAATGTCGCTTATGAGCTTCTGAACACAAGCAACGGTCGAAAATATCTGGTCGCTTTCGACCTTACCGAACAATTCCTTGCGCGTACTGGTCTGACATTAGTCGACGAGCCGGCTATGCCGAATGATGCTGCTGGCCTGATGGATTCGCAACTTGCGCGGACTTTCCCCGGCAAGAAGCTAGCCGGCACCGTCGCCCGCCACCCGATGCACAAGCTCGGCGGCTTCTTCGCCAGGCTCCGCCCCTTCCTCGCCGCCGACTTCGTCACCACCGACCAGGGCACCGGCCTGGTCCACGAGGCGCCGGACCATGGCGAGGAGGATTTCGAGCTGTGCCGGGAGCATGGCATCGACCCGGTGTTCGCGGTGACCGACGACGGGCGCTACCGCGACGACTGGCTGTGGCTCGGCGGGCAGGGGTCGGTCATCAACGCCAAGTTCAACGCGCCCGACGGGCCGATCTGCTCGGACCTGCGCGAGGCGGGGGCGCTGCTCGCCGCGAGCCAGGACTTCCGCCATTCCTACCCGCATAGCTGGCGGTCGAAGGCCAAGGTGATCTATCGCTGCACGCCGCAATGGTTCATCGCGATGGACCGGCGGCTTCCTCCCCTCCCTCAGAGGGAGGGGAGGACGTTGCGGGATACCGCTCTCCAGGCGATCGCCGATACGCGCTGGGTGCCGGCCAAGGGCGAGAACCGAATCCGCGCGATGGTCGAGGGGCGGCCCGACTGGGTGATCAGCCGCCAGCGCGCCTGGGGCGTGCCGATCGCCCTGTTCGTCGAGCGGAAGACCGGCGAGCTGCTGGTCGACCCCGAGGTCAACGCCCGCATCGTCGAGGCGGTGCGCGAGCAGGGAGTCAATGCCTGGACGCAGGAAAATGCCCCGCATTTCCTCGGGCCCGCTCGCAACCCCGACGATTACGAGATGGTCGGCGACATCCTCGACGTCTGGTTCGACAGCGGCTCGACCCACGTCTTCACGCTGGAAAGCGGCAAGTGGCCCGATCAGCGCTGGCCGGCCGACCTCTATCTCGAAGGCTCGGACCAGCATCGCGGCTGGTTCCAGTCGTCGCTGCTCGAAAGCTGCGGCACGCGCGGCCGCGCGCCGTTCAAGGCAGTCCTGACCCATGGCTTCACCATGGACGCCAAGGGCATGAAGATGTCCAAGAGCCTCGGCAACGTCATCAACCCGCTCGACCTGATGAAGGAGCATGGCGCCGACATTTTGCGGCTGTGGGCGCTGTCGGTGGACTCGTCCGAGGACCACCGCATCGGCAAGGAGATCCTCGCCGGCGTATCGGACCAGTATCGCAAGCTCAGGAACACCTTCCGCTATCTGCTGGGCGCGCTCGACGGCTTCTGTGAGGAGGAGAGGCTGGACGAGGTCGGCAGCTGGCCCGAGCTCGACCGCTACATGCTGGCGCTGACCTCCGAGCTCAACTCGAAGCTCCGACGGGCGGTCGAGGATTTCGATTTCCCGACCTACACTCGGGCGATCGCCGATTTCGCCAACAATGACCTTTCGGCCTTCTATTTCGACATCCGCAAGGACTGCCTCTATTGCGACGCACCGTCCGACCCCAAGCGCCGCGCCTATCGGACGATGCTCGATATCCTCTTCCACGCTTTGGTGCGCTGGTCGGCGCCGGTGCTGGTGTTCACCAGCGAGGAGGTGTGGGGCACGCGCTATCCCGACGGCGGCTCGGTGCATCTGCTCGAATGGCCGGAGATTCCCTCGTCAAGCCGCGGGGACGGGCTGCATTGGGACCGGCTCCGCGCCCTTCGCGCTGAGGTGACCGAGGGTATCGAGCCCTTGAGGCGCGACAAGGTGATCGGGTCGAGTCTCGAGGCGGAGGTCACCGTGCCGACCGAGCTCGACCCCGGCTTCCTCGCCGAATTGTTCATCGTCTCCGCAGTCCACCAAGGCAATGCGCTGGCGGTGGCCAAGACGACCAACCGCAAATGCGGGCGCTGCTGGCGGCATCTGCCCGAGGTTGCCGACGACGGGGCGCTGTGCGCGCGCTGCGAGGGGGTGGTGAATGCGTAGCCGCGCCTTCGGCTTTGCCGTCGCGGGAGTGGTTTTCGTGCTCGACCAGGTGACCAAATGGCTGGTGATCGGGCCGCTGGCGCTTCAGGAAGTGCGGCAGATTACCATCCTGCCGATCTTCAACCTCACCTGGACCGAGAATTACGGGATTTCGCTCGGAATGCTCCAGGCAACCAGCGACACGATGCGATGGGTGCTGGTGGCGGTGACGGCAGCGATCGCCGCCGGGGTCGCCTGGTGGATCGGCCGCGAAAAGGCGCGCGGCGACCAGCTGGCGCTCGGCATGGTGCTCGGCGGCGCTCTCGGAAATATCGTCGACCGGGTGCAATTCGGCTATGTCGTCGACTTCGCCGACCTGCACGTCGGGGGCTTTCGCCCTTTTTTGGTCTTTAACGTCGCCGATGCAGCGATTAGCATTGGCGTCGTTATTTTGCTGCTGCGCGCCTTCCTCGTCCGGAAGGAAGAGCCGAAGGAGACTATCGAACATGCGTAAGAGCCATATCTCCGTCCTGCTTCTGCCGGCGCTTGCGCTCGGCGGCTGCGCGGTGCTGCGCGGCGGAGACCGCACGCCTGACGAGTTCGCCGTCGCCCGCAACGCGCCTCTGGTGATCCCGCCCGACTATACCCTGACGCCGCCGGTTGCCGGCACCGTCGGCCTGTCGGCGATCGACGCCCAGGCGCAGGCCATCGAAGCCTTGTTCGGAGGGCCGGCGCCGCGCAGCGCTCCGGAGACCAGCCTGCTCGAGCGTGCCGGCCGCGACCGCGCCCCGATCGGCATCCGCTCGGTCGCCGGCGACCCCGATACGCGGCTTGTCGACAAGGGGGCGATCACGGTCGCCATCCTCAACGCCCCGCCGGCCGACGGGCAGCTCGCTTCGGCGCAATAGCCGGAGCCGGCAAAGGGGGAGCAAGAGAAGCCCATGGCAGAAGACACGCTTTCCGCCCGACTGGTCGAAGTCGAATCGATGCTCGACCGCTCGCGGCGCCGCTTCGAGGAAGGCTCCCGCCTGGTCGAGGAAGCGCACACGGCGCTGGCCGAGATCCAGCAGGCCTTGATCGGCACGCCGCGGTCGATGTCGCCGGAGGACAGCGAGGAAGCGTCGTCGCGATTGCTGGCGACCCTCAAGGCCTCCGGCCGCGACATGCCGGAAACCCTGTGCGGGGGCCGGCTTGCCGTCGACCAGGTGCAAAGGCTGATCCGGATCGACGGCCACCCGATCGGAATCACCGAGATGGAATATCGGGTGCTCGAGCTGCTCGCCTTCGCCCGCAACAATGTCGTCACGCGGGCGATGCTCCTCAAGCACCTGTACCGCCGCGCCGACGACCAGCCGCAGCCCAAAATCATCGACGTCTTCATCTCCAAGCTCCGCAAGAAGCTGCGCATGGCCTCCAACGGCCAGGAATTCATCGAGACCATCCCGCAGCGCGGCTGGATCCTTCGCGACGTCGAGGCCAAGGCCGGCGCCTGAAAGAGCGATTCACCTTTTCTTAGGCATGGCGCGCGACACTCGCGCCCATGCTTCATTTGATTCCCGAGCCTTCGGCTTCCACGCCGGTTGAGCCGTGCCCGGAAGCGGCCGCGCGGCTTGCCGGAATCCGCCAGGCGCTTCGCCTGGTCGAGCCATTCGCCGGGGGCCCGGCCTCGGACCCCGATGAGGACGGCCGCATCGTCGAGGCCTGGCAGCATGCGAGCCCGGCGCAGAAGCGCAGTTTCGCGCTCCGTTCCGAGCGGACGGTATGCGCCGCGACCGCCGGCCTCGAGGCTCTGATCGCCGCCCGCGGGGAGTGCCAGGAGGTCAGCCCGGCGGCCGCTCAGGCGATCGCCGACGAGCTGCGTTCGAGCCTTGCCGAGCTGACCCGGGTGGTCCGCGGCTAAGCGGCTCCCAGCGCCTTGGGCGTCGACGGATCGGCGCCCCACTCGCTCCAGCTGCCGTCGTAAAGCCGAGCGTCGCGGTTGCCGAGCAGCCGGGCGGCGAAGATCAATGAATTGGCGGTGACCCCCGACCCGCATGTGGCGACGAAGGGCTGCTCGGGGTTCACCCCAGCGGCGGCGAAGGCACGGCGAATCTCCTGAGGCGAGCGCCAGGTGCCGTCCTCGTTGTACAGCTCGGCGAACGGCAGGTTGCGGGCGCCGGGAATGTGGCCGGGCGCAACTCCCGGCCGGGGGTCGGGCTCGCTGCCGTCGAAACGCCGGCGGCCGCGCGCATCGACCAGCGGCGATCCGACGCCGCGGCGGATCTCGGCCAGGCTGACGACCTCGCCCGGACGCTCGGCCGATTCGAACCGGGCGTTTCGCGGCCGCGGCTCGCCGCTTTCCACCGGCCGTCCCTCGGCAAGCCATTTGCCAAGGCCGCCGTCGAGCACCGCCACTCGCTCGGCGCCGAAATGGCGAAACATGAACCAGCCGCGCACCGCGGTACGAAGCGGCGAATGGTCATAGACGATGATCCGGTCGTCGCGGCCGATTCCGATCGCCTCCACCGCCCGGCCGAAGTCCCTGGCCGCCGGCAGCATGTGCGGCGCGGGGTGCGACTGGTCGCTGACCTCGTCGATGTCGAGGAAACGCGCGCCCGGGATGTGGCGCTCGAGATATTCGGCGCGGGCATCGCGGCCGCTGGCGGGAAGGAAGAAGCTGCAATCGACCGGCACGACGTCGCTCTCTTGAAGGTGGTCGGCCAGCCAGCCGGTCGAAACCAGATCGTCCATCGGACCCTTCCGTCACTGCGAGCGAAGCGAAGCAATCCACGCCGAGAGCTGGATTGCTTCGTCGCTACGCTCCTCGCAATGACGGCTGTCAACTGCTAGTTCGCTGGCGATGGAAACGACGCATCTCGGCAAGGCCGCACCGCTGCCGGCGTCGCCCGGCGAAGCGAGGCTCGATTATGTGCCCAACCCGCGCGCGGGCGCGCTCTATCTCGTGCGCTTCACGGCCCCCGAGTTCACGTCCCTGTGTCCGGTCACCGGGCAGCCGGACTTCGCCCACCTCGTGATCGACTATGCGCCAGGCGAGACGATCATCGAGAGCAAGAGCCTCAAGCTGTTCCTCGGCTCCTTCCGCAACCATTGCGCGTTCCACGAGGACGTGACGGTCGGCATCGGCCAGCGGCTGGTCGAGGAAATGAAGCCGCGCTGGCTTCGGATCGGCGGCTATTGGTACCCGCGCGGCGGAATCCCGATCGACGTCTTCTGGCAAAGCGGCAGCCCGCCCGAGGGGCTGTGGATTCCCGACCAGGGCGTGAAACCCTACCGCGGCCGCGGCTAGACGGTGCACTCCTTGTCGGGCATCGGGCTCGAATGGCGGCGGAGCACCCGCCAGCGGCCCTCGTCGAGCACCCAGACGTCGGTCAGAAGCACGCAATCGTCGATCTGCTTGCCGAGATAGCTCACCGACCAGCGGGCCTCGATCGTCCCGACCATCACCTGGTCGAACACCGCCGCATCGACGACCCGGAGCTTGATGTCGGCGACTTCGCGGCGCTGGATCGCGTCGAGCCATTCGCCGCGATGCATGACGAACGGCTTGGCCGATCGGGTGCCGATCAACAGGAAATCGGGATGGACCAGCGCGCCAAGCTTTTCCATGTCCCGGGCGCAAAGCGCGTCGCGCCATTCCCGCTCGAGAGTCTCGATCAGCCGGTCGCCGTCAGCGGCCACGGAACAGGCCTCCCATCAGCCCCCGCAGCAATTGATTGCCGATCTGGCGCCCGATCGAGCTTGCCGCCGCCCGGCTCGCCGACTGGATCATCTTGTCGGTCATCGTCGGTCGCGCCCGCTCTCGTGCCGCGCGGTCGGCGTCGCGCGCCGCCTCGCGCGCCCGTTGCTCGTCAAGCTTGGCCTGGACCTTGAGCTGCTCGGCCTCGGCCGCTGCCGCTTTCGCCTCTTGCGCCCGCTCGGCCAGCATCTCGTGGGCGGATTCCCGGTTGAGCGCGACGTCATATTTGTCGCCGACCGGGTCGGTGGAGAGCAGCAACCTGCGCTCGGCATCGGTAATCGGTCCGACGCGCGAAGACGGCGGCTTGATCAGGACGCGCTCGACCGGCGAAGGGGCGCCGTCGGGCTGAAGCAGAGAGACGAGCGCCTCGCCAACCTTGAGCTCCATGATCTCGCGCTGGACGTCGACATCCGGGTTAGGCCGGAACGTTTCGGCCGCCGAGCGCACCGCGGCCTGCTCGCGCGGGGTATAGGCACGCAGGGCATGCTGGACCCGGTTGCCGAGCTGGCCGGCGATCGTCGGCGGGATGTCGATGGGATTCTGCGTAATAAAATAGACGCCGACACCCTTGGACCGGATCAGCCGCACCACCTGCTCGACCTTCTCGACGAGAGCCGGGGGCGCATCGCTGAACAACAGGTGGGCCTCGTCGAAGAAGAAGCAGAGCTTCGGCTTGTCGATATCGCCAACCTCCGGAAGCTGCTCGAACAATTCCGACAGCAGCCACAACAGGAATGTCGAATAGAGCCGCGGCGATGCCATCAGCCGCTCGGCGGCCAGGATGTTGACGACGCCGCGCCCGTCTTCGGCAACCGCGAGCAAGTCCGCCAGCTCGAGCGACGGCTCGCCGAAGAACTGGTCGCCGCCCTGCGAGCGAAGCTGCAACAGCGACCTCTGGATCGCGCCGACGGATTGTTTGGAGACGTTGCCGTAGGTCAATGTCAGCTCGGACGCCCGCTCGCCGACATGAGCGAGCATCGACTGCAGGTCGTCGAGGTCGAGCAGAAGCATGCCCTCGCGGTCGGCAAGGTGAAAGGCGATGGCGAGGACGCCCTCCTGGGCGTCGCTGAGATTCATCAGGCGCGACAGCAGCAACGGCCCCATTTCGCTGACCGTCGTGCGGATGCGATGGCCGAGGGTCCCAAACAGGTCCCAAAGCTGCACCGGACATTCGCGATAGCGCCAATCCGAATAGCCGATCTCGGCGGCCCGCGCGGCGAAGGGCTTGTGAGTCGCCGCGGTCGGCGAGCCGGACATCGCGCAACCGGCGAGATCGCCCTTGATGTCCGCGGCGAAGACGGGGATTCCGGCTTCGGAAAGGCCTTCGATCATGCCCTGGATCGTGACGGTCTTGCCGGTTCCGGTCGCGCCGGCGATCAGGCCGTGCCGGTTGGCCCGGGAAAGTTCGAGATATTGCCGCGAGGCGCCGCCAGGGCCGCTGCCGATGAAAATCGCGGACTTGCCCATCCTACCCATCCCTGCCCGACTTCATCCTTCGCCGAGCGAAGGCGAAATCGCAAGAAGAGGCACCCCCTAACCCCGAAGCACTTCGGACAATGCGCGCTGCAGGCTTTCCAGCGAATAGGGCTTTTGGAGCAGCGGAAAGCCGGTCGGTGTCCGGTCCGAAAGCACGTGGCTGTAGCCGCTGGTCAGTACCACCGGCAGGCTGGGCCATTTGTCCCGGACCTGGCGGGCGAACTCGATCCCGTCCATGCCGGGCATGACAATGTCGCTGAATACGACATCGAAGGCTCGACCATCTTCGTCGAGCAGCGCCATTGCCTCGGCGGCATTTGCAGCGAGAGTCGATTCGTAACCGAGGTCGGCAAGCACCTGCTCGGCGAAGCTGCCGACATCGCGATTGTCCTCGACGACCAGCACCCGCCCGCCATGACCATGCTCGCCCAGCGACTCGACCGCATCGCGCGAGGTCAATCCTGCTGATTCGGCCTGCGGCAGGTAGATGGTGAAGGTGGCACCCTCGCCGGGCTTGCTCTGCACGGCGATCTCGCCGCCGGACTGCTTGGCGAAGCCATAGACCTGGCTGAGGCCGAGGCCGGTGCCCTTGCCGACCGACTTGGTGGTGAAGAATGGCTCGAAAATCTTGTCGAGGTTTTCGCTGGCAATGCCGTGGCCACTGTCGGCGACGCTGACCGCGACGAACGTGCCGCCGAGGTTGGCAAGATCCGGCGGCGAGCTGGCGACGGCTTCGACCCTGATTTCGAGCGTCCCCTCGCCATTCATGGCATCGCGCGCATTGACTGCCATATTGACCAAAGCAGCCTCGAACTGAGTCGGGTCGGCAACGACGATACAGTCATCACATTCGGCCAGCACTTCGAGCCGGATTCGGGAGCCAAGCAGGCTCCGGAGCATCTCGGCGACCGTCTTCACCCGCTGCGCAGCGTCGAATGTTTCAGGCTTCAATGCCTGGCGCCGGGCAAAGGCGAGCAACTGGCTAGTGAGCCGGGCTGCGCGATCGGCAGTCTCGGCGATCGCATCCACGTATCGGGTGCGCTTCTCGTCATCGAGGCCGGGTCGCTTCAGCACGTCGGCCGAGCCGAGGATGACCGTCAGCATATTGTTGAAATCGTGGGCGATGCCGCCGGTGAGCTGGCCGATCGCCTCCATCTTCTGCGCCTGGCGAAGCGCTTCGTTGGCGTGCTCAAGCTCCGCAGTGCGTTCCACCACCCGCTGCTCGAGTAGCTCGTTGGTCCGCTGCACCGCCTGATAGAGGCGGGCGTTATCGATGCTTATCGCTGCCTGCGAAGCGAGGCCCTCCATCAGCCGCTCATGGGCATCGGTGAAGCAGCCGGTTTTTTCGTGACCGAAGAACAGCCCGCCCAGGACCTCGCCCGAGCGGCCGATCACCGGCACCGCCAGATAGCTGCGGACGGGCAAATGGCCTTTGGGCATGCCGTAATGCGGTGCACTTTTGCCGTAGCGCGAATCGCGCGTGATGTCGCCGGAGCGGATCGTCCCCGTGCCACTGAAGGTCGGATGGAAAACCGCCGTGTTGCGCGGCATTCCGAAGTTGAACTGAGAAGGGTCGGCCCCGGACAGGGTGTAGAGCATGTAGCTTTCACCCCGCTGGTCGACGACGTTGTAAAAGAAGGCGCCAAACTCGGCCCCGGTTAGCTCCACGCCGGCGTCGGTGACCATTTGCACGACCTTTTGCAGGTCGAGCTCACCCGACAAAGCGGCGCCGGTGCGGTTGAGCGTCTCGAGGATTCGGCTCTGCTCGCGCAGCGCCTCCTGCGCCTGCTTTTCCTCGCTGATGTCGCGGGCCTCGATCACGGTTCCGATCGGCTTGCCTGTTTCATCACGGACCGGCGAGGCGGTGAAGGCGACCGGGTAGAAATGCCCGTCCTTGTGGACGAACACTTCTTCCCCCTGGACCTGATCGTCCTCGGGAAAGGCCCGGTCGATCGGACATTCCTCGAGCGGATAGGGCCGGCCGTCGGGATGCTTGTGATGGATGACGTCGTGAAGCGGCCGTCCCTGGGTCTCTTCAAAGCAATAACCGGTCAGCTCCTCGGCCGCCCGGTTCATGAACACGCAATGCTGGCGGTCATCCATCATGAACACCGCCATCCGGGTATTGTTGATGATCGCGTTGAGCCGCTGCGATGCGCCGTGCAATGCGTCGCCGGCCGGCCGGCCATCCCCGGCACCGGTTTCGCTCGTATTCCCCTCGGTCACCTCAGCCATCGCCGCCCTCGAACCTCCGAGACGAGCAGAACAACCGGCATGGCGAAAAGTGCATTTCGCCGCCTCGGACGGCCCATTTCAAAGCCGAGTACGGATCTGCGATCAGCGGCTGCCGATCTGGATCCCGACGAACGCTTCGGGGGCATTGCCGCGCTTGACCAGCAGCAGGACGCTGGTCCGGCCGGCGCGCCGCGCCGCCTCGACCGCCTGCTGCACTTGAGCGGGGGTGGTCACCGGCTGACGATTGACCGACATGATGAGGTCGCCACGGCGAATTCCACGTTCCGCAGCGTCGCTGTTCGGGTCGACTGCCGTGACGATCACGCCGCGCGCGTCGGCGGGCAAGTTGACCGAACGGGCGATCGCCGGGGTCAGCGCCTGAAGCGATAGCCCCAGCGATTGCTGGGCCGGGGTGGCCGGCGCCGATTCCTCCGGCATGCCCTGCTCGTTGTCGGCGCCGAGTTGCCGCGCCAGCTCTTCCTCGGTCGGGCGCTGCCCGACGGTGACCTGGATCGTCTGGCGGCGACCGTCGCGGATGATCTCGACGGGAATGCGCGATCCGACCGGAGTGTTGGCGATGAGGAACGACACGGTCTCGTCCGGCGTGACCTCGCGGCCGTTCACCCGGAGAATGACGTCGCCTTGCCGGATCCCGGCGCGGGCGGCGGGCTCGTTCGGCTGCACCGAGCGCACCAGTTCGCCGCGGTCCTTGGGAAGGCCGAGCGCACCCGCGATATTCTCGTCGAGCGGCTGAAGGCCGACGCCGAGGTAGCCGCGCTGCGGCCGCTGGCCGCGCCGAAGCGATTCGATGACCGGCCGGGCAAGTTCGACCGGGATGGCGAGGCCGATACCGACCGAGGCCCCGGTCGGCGAAATGAGCGCCGTATTGATGCCGATGACGTTGCCGTTGAGATCGAACATCGGGCCGCCCGAGTTGCCCATGTTGATGCTGGCGTCAGTCTGGATGTAGCGGTCGTAGGCGCCGACGCCAGTGATCCCGCGGTGAAGCGCCGAGATGATCCCGGCGGTCACCGTCCCGCCGAGGCCGTAGGGGTTGCCGATCGCAAGCACCCAGTCGCCGACGCGGGCGCGGGTCGAATCGCCCCACTGGACGAAGGGAAGGTTCTGGCCCTCGATCTTGAGCAAGGCCAGGTCCGAAGTCGGATCGCGGCCGACGACTCGCGCCGGATATTCGCGGCGGTCGACGGTGGTCACGGTGATGCTGTCGACCACTCCGCTGCCGCCGGCGGCCTGGATCAAATGGTTGTTGGTGACGATGTAGCCGTCGGCCGAGATGATGAAGCCCGAGCCGAGCGAGCCGGTCTCACGAGTCCGCGGGCTCGGGGCGCCCGGAGCCGATTCGGGAAAGCCGAAGCGGCGGAGGAATTCCTCGAGCGGGTCGGCCTGGGTGCGGACCGGCACTCGCTGACGGGTCGAGATGTTGACCACCGCGGGCTGCAGACGCGCAGCCAGCTCGGCGAAGGACATCGGCGCGCCAGGCCGCGGTGCCAAGGCCGCCGGTGCATTCTGAGCGACCTGGGCCCCGGCCTGGCCGGTGGCGAGGGAAAAAGCCGTACCACCCAATAGCAGGGCCGTCGCGACCCCATAGGCATAGCGCACTTTGCCGGACTCCTTCGACGAACTCATCGATACCTCTTCAGCTGGACGGACCATTCCGTGGGAAACGTCCGACACCATGAACCCGATTTGAACGAGGCGTCAGCGCCCCCGTCCAGTGAATTCGCGCAGATACTCATTCTGCGGAGACATGACGATGCTCGACGGGGCGGCCCGATCGTTGGCGTCGCCGACGAAGGTCGCCTCGTACGACTGCATCGCCCGGTAGAACTCATAGAATTGCGGGTCTTTCCCGAACGCCGCCGCATAAGTGCGGGCGGCCTCGGCATCGGCCTCGGCGCGGATGATCTGCGCCTGCTTGGCGCCCTGGGCGCGGATCGAGCGCGCCTCCTGCAGCCTCGCCGTGCGCATCCGGTCATAGGCCGACTGCAGCGGGGTGCCGCTCGGCAGGTCCGCCTTCTTGATCCGGACGTCGATGATCTGCGCCCCATATTGGCGCGCGACCCGGTCGAGCTCCCGCCGGACGTTCTCCATCACGCCCTGCCGCTCGGGCGACAAAAGGGCCGCGAACGGGCGCTTGCCGAGCTCGTTCCTCAGCTCCGAGCCGAGGATCGGGCGAAGCGCGTCACGGACTCGGTCCTCGCTCCTCGCGCTGATGTACATCTGCAGCGGGTCGACGATCCTGAAGCGGGCGAAGGCATCGACCTCGAGCCGCAGCTGGTCGGTGGAAAGGACCTGCTGCCGCTCCATGTCGACGTCGAGAACCCGCTTGTCGATCCGGACGATGTTCTCGATGAACGGCAGGCGCCACGAGATACCCGCGCCGGTCTGGCCAATCGGCTGGTTCGGACTGTAGCGGTTGATGATCCGCTCCGCTTTGCCCATGCGCACGACGACGGCCTGCTGGGTTTCGGGGATGATCGGAAAACTGCCGAGCAAAATGACAAGAACAAACAGGCCGACGAAGGCGCTCAGCATCGGCCGGCGGCGAACGAGCTCCATCACTGGCCACCCCCGTTCCCGCTCGAGCGAACCGATCGCTCGACCTGCGGCAGCGGCAGATAGGGCGTCACTCCGGGCGCCTCGACGATCGTCTTGTCGACGTTTTTCAGCACTCTCTCCATCGTCTCGTAGTACATCCGCCGCTGCGTGACGCCGGGCGCGAGCCGGTATTGCTCGTAGATGCGGTCGAAGGCCGTCGCTTCGCCCTGCGCCTTGGCGGTCAGCTGAAGTGCATAAGCGCGCGCCTGGTTGATGTAGCTCTGCGCTTCCTGCTGGGCGGCGGTGACCTCCTTGAACGCGTCGTTGACCGCCTGCGGCGGGTCGGCCTGCTTGATCGCCACGCCCTGAATCGTCACCCCGGCCCGGTAGGCGTCGAGGATCCGCTGCATGGCCTGCGTGACCCGTTGCTCGATTTCGCCGCGGCCCTCGCCGATCGCGTCGTTGAGGGTCACTCCGCTGACGACGGCGCGCATCGCGCTTTCCCCGACCTCGCGGATCGTTTCGTCGGGACGGGCGAGCTGGAACAGATAGGATTCGGGATCGCGGATGTTCCAGCGCACCGAATAAGCAATGTCGATGATGTTCTGGTCGCCGGTGAGCATCAGGGTCTCGGCGCCAGTCGAGCCGAGGTCGATGTTGCGGATATTCTCGACGTCGATCTTGATCACTCGGTCGATCGGCGCCGGGAAGGTGAAGCCGATGCCCGGACCCAAGGTGTGGCTATAGGCTCCGAACCGAGTGACCACGCCCCGCTCTTCCGGGGAAATGCGGTGGAAGCTGGTGAAGATCAGCCATAGAGCGGCAAGGCCGATTGCCCCCCACAACAGCATCGAGCCGCTCGGGCGGCCAGGGATTCCGCCGCCGCCAGGGCCGCCGTCGCCGAAACGGGCGCGGCTTTTTTTCAGGAAGTCGTCGAGCGAGGAAACGTTGCTGGCCGGCGCCCTGGTCCGGCGCCGCTTCGGCGGCTCGCCCCACGGTCCCGATCCGCCGCTCGAGGGCGGCTCGTCGTCGCCGCCGCCGGGTGGCGATCCCCAAGGTCCCTTGATGTCGCTGAACAGACCGCGGGCCCGCGTGCCCAACCCCGAAAACATGCTCATGGAGGCTTTATAGGAACCGTTCGGCCCGAAAAACAGTGGCAAGCGGGAGTTAAGCGCCTATCTGCCGCGCGATGACCGCCGAGAGCGACACTCTGGCCGCCCTCGACCGCCTGCCGGAGGCGGCGCGGATCCGCTCGCGCAAGCTCAGCGGCAATGTCGCGACCATCATCGCCGACGGCACCGGCCTCACCCGATCCGAGCTCGAACGGCTCGAGTCCGACCTGCGCTCGGCAGCGCTGGCGCTTCCCGGCGTCGACGACGCGCGCATCGCCCTGACCGCCGAGCAGCCCGGTCGCCGCCTCGTCGCCATCGCCAGCGGCAAGGGCGGGGTCGGCAAGTCGACCCTCGCCGCCAACCTCGCGATCGCCCTGGCGCGAAGCGGCCACAGGGTCGGGCTGATCGATGCCGATATCTACGGGCCTTCCCAGCCGACGCTTCTTGGCAGCGATGCGAGGCCGGAGGCCGAGGGCGACCGCCTACTTCCGGTCGAGGCGCAGGGATTGAAGTTCCTATCGCTTGGCCAATTGGTTTCGCCCGGGCATGCGCTCGCCTGGCGAGGGCCGATGGCGACCGGAGCGCTGGCCAAGCTGGTCGAGGCCGACTGGGGCGATTGCGACCTGCTGCTGGTCGACATGCCCCCCGGCACCGGTGACGTGCAGCTGTCGCTGATCCAGAAGTCCCGGCCCGCGGGAGCCGTGATCGTGTCGACGCCGCAGGATCTGTCGCTGATCGACGCCCGGCGGGCGATCGACCTGTTCCGCAAGACCGAGGTGCCGGTGCTTGGGCTGGTCGAGAATATGTCGAGCTACGTCTGCCCGCATTGCGGCGAGCCGTCCGAACCGTTCGGCACCGGCGGCGCTGAGGCCGCTGCGGCGGAAATCGGAGTGCCGTTCCTCGGCCGACTGCCGCTGTCGCTCGCCCTGCGCGAGGCATCGGATTCAGGCTCGCCGCTCGGCGAGGGGCCGGAAGCCGAGGCGTTCGACCGGCTCGCCGCGAAATTGGCGCAGGCAATGGAAACGAGCCGCGGCTGACGCATTTCACCAGCGGAGGTGGCCGCCATGCCTCTCGATCGTGACGAAGACATTGCCGAGCTTCTCGGCCGGGCCCGGACGATCGCCATGGTCGGAGCGTCCGACCGCCCCAACCGGGCGTCCTACGGAGTGATGCGTTTCCTGCAGTCGCGCGGCTACCGGGTCATCCCGGTCAACCCACAGATCGCCGGCGAGCAGCTGCACGGCGAGCGCGTGGTCGCAAGCCTCGCCGACATCGGCGAGCCGATCGACATCGTCGACATCTTCCGCCGCCCGCTCGCCGCCGGTGACGCCGTTGACGAGGCGATCGCGGCCGGTGCCAGGGCGGTGTGGCTTCAGCTCGGAGTAATCAACGAGGAGGCCGCCCGCCGTGCGGAGGCGGCCGGGCTCAAGGTGGTGATGGACCGTTGCCCGAAAATCGAGATCGCCCGGCTGAGGCTGCCCGCCCTCGCCTAGGCGGCGGCGACCGTCATTTCCGGGACCAGCAAAGTCGGGGCATCGATGCCGCGGCGGAACTCGAGGTCCGAGCCCGGCTCGAGGCTCGCGAACATGTCGACGAGGTTCGAGGCGATGGTGATCTCCGCTACCGGCTCGGCAATCTCGCCGTTGCGAACCAGAAATCCGGCAGCGCCGCGGCTATAGTCGCCGGTGACCGAGTTGACGCCCTGGCCGATCAGCTCGGTGACGAGGATCGCTTGCGGAAAGGCGGCGAGCAGCTCGGCGCGGCTGCGCGTGCCGGGCGCAATATAGAGGTTGCTTGGGCTGGCTCCCGGGGCACCGCCGACACCGCGCGCGGCGTGGCCGGTCGGAGCGATCCCGAGTTGCCGCGCCGACGCGCTCTCGGCGATCCAGCTGGTCAGGATCCCTTCGGCGACCAGCTCGCGGCGGGCGACCCGAACCCCTTCGCCGTCGAACGGGCGCGAGCGCAAACCGCGCCGGCGAAGCGGGTCGTCGACGATTGTCACTCCGCCAGCGAACACGCGCTCGCCGAGCCGGTCCTGGAGAAAGCTCGACCTGCGCGCCACCGCCGAGCCGCTGATCGCGGCGGCGAAATGGCCGAGCAGGGAGCTGGCGACGAGGGGATCGAACAGCACCGGCATTCGCCCGGGCCTGGGCCTCATCGGGTTGAGCCGGGCGACGGCGCGTTTGCCGGCGAGCCAGCCGATCTCAGCGGCATCGTCGAGGTCGGCAAAATGGCGGCCGCTGTGCCACGCATGGTCGCGCTGCATGCCTGAGCCTTCGCCGGCGACCACCGCCGCCGAGCAGCTGTGGCCGGTGGCGCGATAGGCGGAGGCGAAGCCGGCCGAAGTCGCGAGCGCGACGGTCGAAGCCGAGCTGCTGGCGGCGCCGCCGCTCGAATTGGTGACTCCGGGAACGGCGAGCGCCGCCGTCTCCGCGTCGAGGGCGCGCTGGCGCAGCACCGCCGGGTCGGGCTCGGCCGGATCGTCAGCATCGATGAACGGCAATTGGCCGCGGTGCAGCAGCTCCTCTGGTGCGAGGCCGGAATGGGGGTCCTCGGGCGCCTCGGCGGCCATCGCCAGCGATCGCTCGACCAGCATTGCCAGTGATTCGCTCGAAAAGTCGGACGAGGAGACGGTCGCCGAGCGGCGGCCGTGGAATACGCGCAGACCTATCTCCTCGCCCTCGGAGCGGTGGACGTGCTCGAGCTCGCCGAGCCGCACCTGGACGCTGCTCGACCGGTCTCCGGCGTATATGGCGTCGGCGGCATCGGCGCCGGCGGCAATTGCGCGCTCGACGAGGCTTTCGGCGATGGTGCGGGCGTCATCGACGGCAAGCATGGCGCGCCGTTAGCCCAACTCAGTGCTCCTGCGAAGGCAGGAGCCCAGTCCAGCGCGCGAGCGCTGCTGGCGCAGCGCGTCTGGGTCCCTGCCTTCGCAGGGATACTAGTTTATGCTCTGCCCGACGACCAGCATTGCGAGGAAGACGAGCAGCCCTGCCGTGCGGTTCGATCGAAAGAGCTTCAGAGCGCCTTCGCCGTCCTTCGGATCGACGCGCAGCGCCTGGCCCGCGAGGTGGAGCGCTGCCGGCAGCAGGGCCAGCAGCGCCACCCAGTCCGGCCGCACCGACCACAAAGCCGCGGCCCAGCCGGCAAGCGCCAGCGCGTAGAGCGCCGCCACGCCTGCCGGCGTCCTCTTGCCGAGCCGGCGGGCGCTCGACTTGACCCCGACGAGGGCATCGTCCTCCATGTCCTGGATGGCGTAGATGGTGTCGTAGCCCACCACCCAGGCGACGGTGCCGAGCCACAGCAGGAGCGCCGGCCAGTCGACACTGCCAGTCACCGCCGGCCATCCGACCAGCGCGCCCCAGCTGAAGACGAGGCCGAGCCATGCCTGCGGCCACCAGGTAATCCGCTTCATGAACGGGTAAGCGGCGACGAGGACGAGGCTGGCCAGCGCCACCAGCTGCGCAGTGCGCTCGAGCTGCACCAGCACGGCGAGGCCGATCAGGCAGAGCAGTGCAATCAGACTCCACGCCGAGGTCAGGCTGACTCGGCGGCTGGCGAGCGGCCGAAGCCGGGTACGCTCGACCCGGGCGTCGAGGTCCATGTCGACAATGTCGTTGTAGACGCAGCCCGCGCTACGCATTGCGAAGGCGCCGAGCGCCAGCCACAGGAACAAATCCCAGCCGCCGCCGACCCCGGCCAGCGCAACGCCCCAGGCGCATGGCCAGAACAGCAGCCAGGTGCCGATCGGCCGGTCGACCCGCATCAGCGAGGCGAACGGCCTCAGCCGAGGCGGCAGGGCACCGATGAACCCTCGCCGCTCGCTGTCGGGGACGATGTCGGTGGTGGCGGTCACGGCCGCGTTCTAGGCAAGAGATCCGCCCGCCCCAACCCCTCCTCACCGAGTGGATCGGAGGAGAGCGGCAATTCGCAGCGATTGCGCCGCAAAGGCGCCGCTGGTCCCCGAACGTCGCAAAAGGGTGCCTCAACTGCCGATTGCCGGAACGGCCGCTTTTTGCCGCGGTTACCCGTGCGTCGCCCGCTATCCGGCGGGCCATGCGACAAGGAGAATATTATGCGACGCGCTATGACCGCGGTGGCCATTATTGCCGCCGCCGCCTTCGGCACCTCGGCACTATCAGCACAGGATTTCACCGGAAAGAGGTTCGACGTCACCCTAAGCGGAGCCGACCACGTCGAGGGTGGCGACCCCGACGGCTCAGGCTCGGCGATGGTTCGAATCAATCTGGGCCAGCGCCAGCTTTGCTACACGCTGAGCGTCAGTGGCATTCAGGCTGCGAACGCGGCCCATATTCACGAGGCGCCAGCCGGTGCCACGGGTCCCGTTGTGGTCAACCTGCAGGCTCCGTCATCGGGCATGAGCCAAGGCTGCGTCACCATCAGCCGCGAAATGGCTCGCGACCTGATCCAGAACCCGCAGGATTATTATATCAACGTCCACAACATGGAATATCCGGGCGGCGCGGTTCGCGGCCAGCTCGACATGTAAGCGAGCGGGGAGCACTGGGCAGCGGGTCTTCGTTCGTTCGCGACGGCCCGCCGCTTGGCCGAGAACGGATCAACCCCCTTCAGCCAGCTCTTGTTGCCGCTGTCTGAAGTCCGAAGGGCGCAGTCCGTATTTGGACTGGAAGGCGCGCGAGAACTGGCTTCGGCTCGCATATCCGACCGAGGTGGCGATCGATTTGACCGGCAGCTCCGAGCCTTTCAGCAGTCGCGCAGCGGCGGCGAGGCGGGCGGCCTGGACAAAGGCCTTCGGGCTGCAGTCGTAGGCGGCCGTGAAGTGATGGATGAAGCGCGACCGGCTCATCGCCGCCGCGGCGGCGAGGCTCTCGACAGTATGGTTGTCATCGGGACAGTCGATAACCGCGGCTATTGCCCGTGCGAAACGGGCGTTGGTCATCAGCAGCGTCGAGGTTCGGTTGTTGGGCTGAGAACGCAACATCACGATCAGCACCTGCTTCATGAGCGCGCTGACGAATGCGCGTGTTCCCAGCCGCGGGCTGCTCAGCTCCTCGAACATCGTCGCAAACAGCTTGTGCAGAAGGGGATCGCGCGACTGTTCGAAAATCGGCCGTTTGACCTGATGAAACAGCGGCAGATCCTGCCCGACAGTGCCGCTGAGTTCGGCGCATCCGAGAACCAGGTCGGCCTGACCGGCAGTGGCACGGAAGCGCACCAGTCCTTCTTCACGAGTACAGACCGGATTTGCGTCCTCGACACGCTCGACCGGTCCTATTCCTGACAAGCTCTTGGCCAGCATCCTGGGCACGATGACGGCCGTGCCCTGCTTGAGCGGGAATCGGCCGTGGCAGCAATCGAAGAACCCTTCCCCGCGGAGGACGAAGTGGACGATGACGCCTTCGAACGGGCTGCATCGAAGGCTGAACTGCCGCCCGATCTCACATATGCCGAATGCCTCGACCCGGATTTCCACCGCCTCGAGGAACCGGTCGATTTCCGACACCTGTTCGCTCATCTGCGGATCAGGCCATATGCCGACGTCAGACCGGTGCTTGGCAACTCGGATCCCCATCAAAAACTTCGGGTTAAACGCTTATGCTTGAATAAGGCTTCTCGGCCTAGTCTCATGCCCTCCGATGTAGCTTTGCCTCCATAGCGCACAGCCGCCTCACCCGCTAAGCGACGGCCATGCCCGCGACGCCTTCCTGGCCGCCGAAAAGCCTGCCGCGCCTGTATGTGCGCGCGCCGTTGAGCGAGGGCGCTCGGGTCGAGCTGGACGGAACCCAGGCCAACTATCTCGGCAATGTGCTTCGTCTGAGGGAAGCCGCCGAGCTGCTGGTCTTTGACGGAAAGTCAGGAGAATGGCTGGCGCGGATCGCCGAGGCCGGGAAGAAACGCATGGCGCTCGCCGTTGAGCGACAGACGCGCGGATTGGAAACAATCCCCGACGCCTGGCTCGCCTTCGCGCCGGTCAAGCGCCACCAGACCGACTGGCTGGTCGAGAAGGCTACCGAGCTCGGCGCCGCTCGGCTGGTGCCGATCATCACGCAGCGCACCATCGTCGATCGGGTTCGGCTCGAGCGGCTCGAGGCAATCGCCATCGAGGCGGCGGAGCAATGCGGGCGCACGCGGCTGCCTGCCCTATCCGAGCCGATGCCGCTCACCCATTTGCTCGGGAATCGCGACCCGGCGCGAACGCTTTATTTCGCCGACGAGGCAGGCGGGGATGCCGCCTCCGCGGCCTTCACGCCCGGGCCGGCGGTGATCCTCACCGGCCCGGAGGGCGGCTTCACCGACGAAGAACGCACCGCCATCCGCGCCGCGCCCAATGCGGTGGCCGTGTCGCTGGGCCCGCGGATCCTGCGCGCCGAGACTGCGGCCCTGGCGGCGCTCACCGCCTATATGACGCTTGCCGGGGACTGGCGATAGGCCCAGCTCAGGATTCCATAACCAGGATCGTGCTGGCGCGGATTCACGCGCGCCGCTAGGGGCCCACTGCAAATGACAACGCGTACCGACACCAGCGCTAGCCCGCCGATCGAGAGCCGCGAGCATCTGCTGTCGACCTTTGCGAGGGGCGAGAAGCCGAAGGCCGACTGGCGCATCGGCACCGAGCATGAAAAATTCGTCTATCGCGTCGAGGACCATCGCGCGCCGTCCTATGACGAGCCGGGCGGCATTCGCGACCTGCTGATGGGAATGACCGAGTTCGGCTGGCAGCCGGTCGTCGAGGACGGCAACGTCATCGCCCTCACCGGCCCCGACGGAACCATCAGCCTCGAACCCGCAGGCCAGCTCGAGCTGTCGGGGGCGATGCTTCGCAACCTTCATGAAACCTGCGCCGAGGCCGGCCGGCACCTCAAGCAGGCGAAGGCGATCGGCGAGCGGGTCGGGGCCGGCTTCCTCGGCCTCGGCATGTGGCCCGACAAGAGCCGCGCCGACCTGCCGATGATGCCCAAGGGCCGCTATGCGATCATGGCCCGCTACATGCCCAAGGTCGGCAACCTCGGCCTCGACATGATGCTCAGGACCTGCACGATCCAGGTCAATCTCGACTATTCGTCGGAAGCGGACATGGTAAGGAAGTTCCGCGTCGGCCTGGCGCTTCAGCCGGTAGCGACCGCTTTGTTCGCCAACTCGCCGCTGACCGAAGGCAAGCCCAACGGCTACAAGAGCTTCCGGAGCCATATCTGGGAAGATACCGACCCCGATCGCACCGGCATGCTGCCGTTCGTGTTCGACGACGGCTTCGGCTACGAGCGCTACCTCGATTACGCCCTCGACGTGCCGATGTATTTCGTCTTCCGCGGCGGCAAGTACATCGACGCCGCCGGGCAGAGCTTCCGCGACTTCCTGGACGGCGAGCTTCCCGCTCTGCCGGGCGAGAAGCCGACCATCTCGGACTTCACCGACCATCTCTCGACGATCTTCCCCGAGGTCCGGCTCAAGAGCTTCCTCGAAATGCGCGGCGCCGACGGCGGTCCGTGGAGCCGAATCTGCGCGCTTCCGGCCTTGTGGGTCGGCTTGCTCTATGACGCTGACGTGCTCGACGCGGCGTGGGACCGGGTCAAGCATTGGACGATCGAGGAGCGCGAGGGGCTTCGCCGCTCGGTTCCGAAGCAGGCGCTGGAGGCACCGGTCCCTGATGGCGGCACGATGCGCGAGCTTGCCGGCGAAGTGCTCGAGCTCGCCCGCACGGGACTGTCGCGGCGCGGCGAGCTCAACAGCATGGGCGACAACGAGGGCGGTTTCCTCGATCCGCTTCACGAAATCGTGTCGAGCGGCAAGACGCCTGCCGACCGGCTGCTGGAAAAGTTCAGCAATGAGTGGCACGGGAATGCCGGCCGCATCTACGCCGAAATGAGTTTCTGAAAAGGAGGACCGACTTGCGGGACATCGACCCCCAGCAGCGCCGCACGCTTTACCCCGAGATCGAGCCGTACAAGACGGGCATGCTCGACGTCGGCGACGGTCACCGCCTCTACTGGGAATTGTGCGGCAATCCGGAGGGCAAGCCGGTCGTCTTCCTCCACGGAGGGCCCGGCGGCGGCTCGAGCCCCAACCATCGCCGCCAGTTCGACCCGGCCCGCTACAACATCCTCGTCTTCGACCAGCGCGGCTGCGGCAAATCGACGCCGCACGCCAGCCTCGAGGGCAATACCACCTGGGATCTGGTCGCCGACATCGAGCGGCTCCGCGAGCAGGTGATGAGCGTCGACCGATGGATGGTATTCGGCGGCAGCTGGGGATCGACCCTGTCGCTGGCCTATGCCCAGACACACCCAGACCGGGTGACCGAGCTGGTGCTTCGCGGCATCTTCCTGTTCCAGCAGTACGAACTCGACTGGATGTACAAGACGGGCGGCGCCTCGCAGCTCTATCCCGACAAATGGGACGAGTTCGTCGCGCCGATTCCCGAAGCCGAGCGCGGCGACCTGGTCGAGGCGTACCGCAAGCGCCTGACCGGCTCCGACCGCGGCGAGCAGCTCGCAGCGGCCAAGGCGTGGAGCAAGTGGGAAGGCGAAATCGTGACCTTGCTTCCTCAGCCGGAGTTCATCGAGGAATTCACCGAGGACGACCGGGCGATCGCAATCGCCCGGATCGAAAACCATTACATGGCCAACCGCGGCTGGCTCGAGGAAGGGCAGCTGCTTCGCAACGCGGACAAGATCCGCCACATCCCGGGCGTCATCGTCCAGGGCCGCCACGATTGCTGCACTCCGCCGGCCGCGGCATGGCAGCTCAAGCAGGCCTGGCCCGAGGTCGAGCTCAACATCGTCCCCGATGGCGGCCATCTCTACAACGAACCCGGCGTCCTCGACGGCCTCGTCCGAGCGACCGACAGATTCGCCGGCCGCTGAATCAGATGGCTTCGGCGGCTGTGGAGAAGGAACGAACCCCGCTTCGCCGGGTGGTCGGCGCCAGCCTGATCGGCACCACCATCGAGTGGTATGACTTCTTCCTCTACGGCGCCGCCGCGGCGCTGGTCTTCAACCGCCTGTTCTTCCCCGACTACGACCCGTTGGTCGGCACCATGCTGGCGTTCGCCACTTATGCGCTCGGCTTCGTCGCCCGGCCGATCGGCGGGATCGTCTTCGGCCATTTCGGCGACCGCATCGGCCGCAAGAAATTGCTGATGTGGAGCCTGATCCTGATGGGTGTGGCGACGGTGCTGATCGGACTCCTGCCGACCTATGACCAGGTCGGCATTTGGGCGCCGCTTGCCTTGATCTTCCTGCGACTGGTGCAGGGCTTCGCTGTCGGCGGCGAATGGGGCGGTGCGGTGCTGATGGCCGCCGAACACGGGGACGCGAGACGCCGCGGCTTCTGGGCGAGCTGGCCGCAGGCGGGAGTCCCGGCCGGCAACCTGCTCGCCGCCGGCGTGCTGGCGCTGATGGCGGCAATCCAGCCCGAGGACGAATTCCTCGCCTGGGGCTGGCGGGTGCCCTTCGTCCTGTCGGCGCTGCTGGTCGTCGTCGGCTGGTACATCCGCAACCGGGTCTCCGAGAGCCCGATGTTCGAGAAAGCGATCGACGAGGCGGAAATCCCACCCAAGCTGCCGGCGATGGACGTGGTGCGCGAACGCCCCAAGGCGCTGGTGCTCGGCGCCGGCCTGCGGGTCGGCGAGAACATCTCTTATTACATCCTCACCGTCTTCTCGCTGACCTATTTGGTCGACGTGGCGGCGGAGAGCCGAAGCCTGGCATTGAACGCGCTCCTCGCAGGCGCCGCGGTGCAATTCTTCGCCATCCCCTTCTTCGCTTTCCTTTCCGATCGGATCGGCCGCAGGCCGGTCTATGCGTTCGGCGGCCTTGGCCTTGCCGCCTGGTGCTTCCTGCTGTTCCCGTTGCTCGGCTCGGGCGACAATGCGCAGATCGTCCCCGCATTGGTCGTCGGACTGGTGCTGCACGGCGCCATGTACGGGCCGCAGGCGGCGTTCATCACCGAGCTCTTCCCGACCCGCATCCGCTATTCGGGCGTGAGCCTGGCCTACCAGCTGACCTCGATCGTCGCCGGCTCGCTGGCGCCGATCATCGCGCTGGCGCTTTACCAGGCCTACGGCTCGGCGACGCCGGTGGCGATCTATGTCGGGATCGGCTGCGCGATCAGCGGCGTCACGGCGCTCCTCGCGCGGGAAACCAAGGGGGTCGAGCTGGCGGAGATACGGTAGTTTCGGGCCGCGCTATAGCTCCGGCAGCGCCTGGTTCGCATGGCCCCAGCCGGCGAGTGCTCTCGACGACGCGCGATCGAGCAGCAGGTCGACGTCGCGGATGGTGAAGGCGTTGCCGCCTTTGAAATCGTCGAGCTCTTCCCAGGTGACCGGCGCGGCGACCGGGGCGCCTTCGCGGGCGCGGGCGGAATAAGGCAGCACCGCCGTCGCGCCGCGCTGGTTGCGCAGCCAATCGAGGAAGATCCGCCCCTTGCGCTGCGCCTTGCGGATGTTGGCGGTGAAGCGCTCGGGCTCGGCCTCGGCGACGGCGCGGCTGAAGCGGTCGGCGAAGCTCTTGACGGCGGCCCAGTCGGCCGACTGGTCGAGGGGGATGACGACATGGATGCCCTTGCCGCCGGTCAGCAGCGGGAAGCTGGTGAGGCCGAGGTCGGCGACCAGCTCGCGAACCCGCACCGCCGCTTCCTTCACTTTGGCGAAGTCGAGGCCGACGTCGGGGTCGAGGTCGAAGACCAGCCGGTCGGGCTGCTCGACCTTGTCGATGCGGCTGCCCCAGCCGTGGAACTCGATCGTGCCCATCTGGACGAGCTGCAGAAGCCCGCGCGCATCCTCGACGTAGAGATAGTCCTGAACGTCGCCCTTCTTCTCCTCGATGGGGAATTGCTTGACGTGCTCGCCGAAGGTGCCGCTGTCGTGCTTCTGGAAGAAGCATTTCTTGCCGCGCCCCTGCGGGCAGCGGATCAGGGTCGTCGGCCGCCGGGCGAGGTCGACCAGCATCACCGCCGCGACCGCCGCATAATAATCGGCGAGGTCCTGCTTGGTCAGATCATCCTCGGGGTAGATCACGCGCTCGGGGTTACTGATGGCGATGCCGAAGTCGGCTGCGGTCGAGCGCCTGGCCTTGGTTTTCTTTCTTTCCGATGCCTTGAGATGCTCGGGCACCTCCCGAACCACCTCCCTGGCCGGCTTGTCGTCGCGCATTGCGATGAAGCTCGGGTGGCGGAGGATTCCGTCGCTGGTGAATTCGGTGAAGGCGACTTCGGCGACCAGCTCGGGCTTCAGCCAATGGGCTTGCCTGCGATCGGCGCGCGGCACTTCGACCGCCGCCTTCTCCACCTCCAGCGGCCGCATCCGGTCGAGGATTTCCTCCATCGTCTTCGCATCGAAGCCGGTGCCGACCTTGCCCGCATAGGTCAGCTTGCCCTTGTCGCGCACCGCGAGCAGCAGCGAGCGGAACCCTCGCCGCTTGTCGCTTTCCGACCAGGCGACGACGACGAACTCCTGCCTCTGGATGCATTTGACCTTGAGCCAGCAGCGGGTGCGAGCGCCGCGATAGGGGGCGCTGGCTTTCTTCGAGATGATGCCCTCGCCGCCCTCCTGGCAAATGGCGTCGAACAGGGCCTCGCCCTTGGCGACGACATGGTCGCCGTAGAGGATCGGCGACGAGACGCTTTTCAGCAGCGCCGCGAGGCGTTCCTTGCGCTCGAGGTTCGGCAGGCCGGTGACGTCCTCGCCGCGGTCGACCAAAAGGTCGAAGGCGTAGAAAGCCAGGTTCGCCCCCTTGCTCTCCTTGAGCGTCGCCTGAAGCAGCTGGAAATCGGGCTTGCCCTGCTTGTTCAAGGCCACCACCTCGCCGTCGATCAGGCAGCCGGCGGGAAGCTCGGCCGCAGCCTTGACCAGCGCCCGGAACTTGTCGCTCCAGTCCTTGCCGTTGCGGGTCCAAGCGGTCGCCGCACCTTCTCCGGTGGCGATCAGAAGCCGGTAGCCGTCATATTTATATTCGTGAATCCAGTCCGACCCGGTGGGGACGGAATCAACCAAAGTGGCGAGCTGCGGCTGCTGGAACTTCGGCGGGCCGACCGCCGCCTTCTTCTTCTGCCGACCGCCTTTCTGATCGCCGCGGTTGGATCGCCAGACGTCGCTGCCGCTGGCGATCTCGGCCATCGTCCGGCCGGTAGTGACGCTGGTCACGCATTCGTCGACCAGCGCATCGCCGGCTTCCGGCCTGGCATGGTCGTCGGTGACCTTCTTCAGCATCCACGGCTCGCCGCGCTCGCCCGGTCGCGGCTTCAACCGGAACAGCACCCATTCGCCCTTAATTCGCTCGCCCTCTAGCGAGAAGTGGAGATGGCCTTCCTCGATCGTCTTGCTCGGGTCCTTGCCGGGCTCGGGGACCCAGCGGCCACGGTCCCACAGCATCACCGTCCCGCCGCCATACTCGCCGGCGGGAATCGTCCCTTCGAAATCGCCATAATCGAGGGGATGGTCCTCGGTGCGCATGGCGAGGCGCTTTTCGGCCGGATCGAGGCTCGGGCCCTTGGGCACTGCCCAGCTTTTCAGCACCCCGTCGAGCTCGAGCCGAAAGTCCCAGTGCAACCGCGACGCGTCATGCTTCTGAACGACGAAGCTATCGCCCTTGCCCTTGAGCTTGCGACCCTTGGGCTCCTTTGTCTTCGCGAAGTCGCGCTTGGCGTTGTAGGTGTCGATGTCGAGCGCAGCGCGGCGGGGCATCAGCAGTTCTCCTGCGAAGGCAGGAGTCTAGACCAGCGCCGCAGGCGCTGCCTTTCGGCAGCGGGCTGGGCCCCTGCCTGCGCAGGGGCACTGCTCACCGCTTCCGTCCACCGGCCGCGGCCTTGGCCGGCGCCTTCTTGGCACCGGTCGACCGAGGCCGGGGCGCAGAGCGGGCAGCCGGTTTCGGCTTCGCCGGCGATTTGCTCCCGCCGCCTGCCTTGGAATCGTCGCCAAGACTCTTCTTCAGCGCCGCCATCAGGTCGATGACGTTCGAACCCTTCTGCGGCTTGTCGTCGTCCGGATCCTGGATCACCCGCCGCCCCTTGGCCTTGCGCTTCTCCTCGATGAGGCCCTTCAGCGCGTCGATGTAGCGGTTCTCGAACTCGCTTGCCTTGAACTCGCCCGTCTTCCGCTCGATCAGCATCGACGCCATGTCGAGCAGGTCCTCGTCGGGCTTGGTGTCGCCGATCTCGCGGAAATAAGACGCCGCCTTGTGGACCTCGTCGGCATAGCGCAAAGTCTCGAGCAGCAGGCCGCGGCCGCAGGGCTTGAGGGCGACGACATATTCCTGGCCGCGCATCGCCAGCTGGCCGACTCCGACCTTTTTCGCCTGACGGAGCGCGTCGCGCAGCACCACGAAAGCCTCCTCGGCGAGGTCGTCGGCAGGGACCACGTAATAAGGCTTGTCGAAATACATGGCGTCGATGTCGTGCAGGTCGACGAACTGGACGAGTTCCAGGGTCTTGCGGCTTTCCAGCTTCACGCTCTCGATCTCTTCGGGGTCGAGCAGGACATACTCGCCCTTGGTGACCTCATAGCCCTTCATGATCTCGTCGCGGTCGACGGGGCCGATTCCGGGCACGACCTTTTCGTAGCGGATGCGCTTGCCCGACGGCTCGTGCACCTGGTGGAAGGAAATCGACTTTCCGCTCTTGGTCGCGGGGTAAAGCTCGACCGGAATCGACACGAGCGCCAGCCTGATCTGTCCACGCCAAATGGGTCTCGCGGCCATCGCGCCGTCTCCTTGAGCTTCCGGGTGCGATTCAATCGCCGGAGGGGCGGACTCGTTCCGCCAAGCTGGTGGCGGCGGCGATGGGCTAACGGACGCTCGACCGTGAAGCTCGGGGAGCCGGCGCTCTGGGCCGTTGCGGCATCAGCGGGTCAGGCGGCTGACCTCGCGCATGCGAGTCGCCGATATCGCATGGAGCTGCTCATCGAGCGTGATCTGCTCGACGACATAGCCAACGTCCCTGCCGTAGAAGACGTGGGTGATGTTGGGCAGCGGAACGACCAGGAAACGGCCTTCGTGGACGGACAGGGATCGCTCGATTCGCTGGCGTACCTCATAAAAGTCCAGCGGGTTGCTGGCGTCCGTGCCGCCCGTATCGCGGACCGCAATGCAGACCTGGCCGACACGGCGAAGGCCCTCTTCGATCAATGCGCGGTGGCCGTCGTGAAAAGGTTGATAGCGTCCGATGAACAAAGCAGTGGGCGCCTTGGCGTTGAACACCGGCCGCAGTCGCCGGACAATTTCCTCGACCCAATATTCCGGTTCTCCGTCCCCAGTTACCCGCACGTCATAGCGCGCCGGCGGCTCCCAGAGACGGTTGGTGTCCTCGAAGCGGCCCGATTGGATGCGGTCGACCCAAATGACGAAAGCCTCTCCGAACGCGGCGCGCGTGCTCTCGGTGGGACAAATGAAATCGGCGATCGCATCGGAACCGCTCGCCACCACCAGATCGCACAAGTGGCCCATCCGCCGGGCGTGCTCGATGCGATCCTCGGTCGAGAAGCCGAGGTCCTTGTTGATGTGCTCCCTGATATCGTCGTTGTTGAAGTGGACTGCGCCGAGCCTGGGCGCGAGTAGCCGAGACAAAGTGGTCTTGCCGGCTCCAGGCAGGCCCATGACAAGGATTTTCCTGCGCACGCTGTTGTTCCTCTCATCGGCCGAACAGGGGCCTGTGCCGGGGTTGTCATCGACGTTGCGCCAAATGTCGAGGCCACAGGCGCGTCGATCGTCTTTTCGGGCAGAATGGATCATCGGGCGGCGCATGCGCGCGCGGCTTGGCGCGAGGCCGGGGCCGCCCTAGGCTGCGGCGGTGGCGATGCAAGACACGACAACCCGGCTGCACCCGAGCCTGATCGAGGCAGCGGTGGCGCTCAACCAGGACCGGCTCGACGTCGCCGAGCGAATCCTGAAGCCGCATCTCAAGGCGGATCCGTTCGACGTGCGGGCAATGCGGATGCTCGCCGAGCTGGCAGCGCGGATCGGACGGCTGAAGGACAGCGAGGCGCTCCTTCGGCGGGCGCTGGAAATCGCCCCGGGGTTCACTGCGGCGCGCGCCAATCTGGCGCTGGTCGTCGGCCGTCTCGGCCGGCCCGCCGAAGCGCTCGAGCTGCTCGACGAAATCTTCAGGGTCGAACCCGACGGCATCGCCCACATGAACCTCAAGGCGGCGACCCTCGGACGGCTCGGCGACTTCGAGGAAGCGATTCAGCTTTATGAACGGGTGATCGAACGCGCGCCCAACCAGCCGCGGGTGTGGGTCAGCTACGGCCATATGCTGAAAACTCTCGGCAGGCTCGACGAAGGGATCGCCGCCTATCGCAAGGCGGTGGCACTGAAACCGACGCTGGGCGAAGCCTGGTGGAGCCTCGCCAACCTGAAGACGGTCCGGTTCAGCGCCGAGGACATCGACGCCATGACGGCGGCGCTGGGCCAGCCGGGAATCGGCGAGGAAGACCGCTTTCACCTCGACTTCGCGCTCGGCAAGGCGTTTCACGACCTGCGCCGCTTTGACGACGCCTTCGCCCATTATTCGGCCGGCAATGCGCTAAGGCGACGCTACCATCCCTATCGCAGCGAGGACGTGACCCGGATGGTCGACCGGAGTATCGAGCTGTTCACCAAGGAGACGCTGACCGCGCCGGGCGGGTGCGCGGCAACCGACCCGATCTTCATCCTCGGCATGCCGCGAGCCGGTTCGACGCTTGTCGAGCAGATCCTCGCCTCGCACAGCCAGGTCGAGGGCACGTCGGAGCTTCCCGACATGCCCATGATTGCCCGCGAGAACGGCAACTATCCCGGCTCTGCGGCAGCGATGAGCGCCGACCACCGCGCTGCTCTGGGCGAGGAATATCTGAAGCGCGCGTCGGTCCAGCGCCGGAGCCAGCGGCCGCTGTTCATCGACAAGCTGCCCAACAATTGGATGTTCGTCCCCTTCATCCTGCTGGTGCTACCGAACGCAAGGATCATCGACGCTCGGCGTCATCCGCTCGGGTGCTGCCTGTCGAATTTTCGCCAGCATTTCGCGCGCGGGCAGGACTTCACCTACGATCTCGGCGACCTCGGGCGCTATTATCGCGACTATGTGCGCCTGATGGCGCATGTCGACGCCTTGCTCCCCGGACGCGTGCACCGGGTGATCTACGAGCGCATGGTCGCGGACACTGAGGCCGAAGTGCGCGCGCTGCTCGACTATTGCGGGCTGGAGTTCGAGCCCGCCTGCCTGTCCTTCCACAAAACCGAGCGGGCGGTGCGAACGCCGAGCTCGGAGCAGGTGCGGCGGCCGATCTACCGCGAGGCAACGGAGGAATGGAAAGCCTACGCGGCCCACTTGATGCCGCTGGAGGAGGCGCTGGGCGACCTCGTGTCCGCATATCCGGATACGCCTGCTTCGTGGGCGCGCGCTAACGAATGTCATTGAGGGGCGGCAATCTTCCTCATTGACAAGTCGCCTGCGGTCTGACGCTATGAAGCGACATTGTGGAGGGGCGCTTCATGATCGACCGCAGGTTGCGCGAGTTCGCATTCGGGCTGCTGGCTTCAACCGCGCTTGTCGCGCCGGCGGCGACGCAGGCGCAGAGTTCAGCGCCGGAGCCCCAGCCGCCGGTCGATTCCAGCAACTCGCCCGCCCCGGCGACCAACGCGACCAACGTCACCGGCGAAACCCCGCAGCAGCAGGTGGCCCGCGACGGGCAGGTGCCCGACTCCACCGACATCATCGTCACCGCCCAGAAGCGCGAGGAGAACCTGCAGGACGTGCCGGTGAGCATCCAGGCGCTCGGCAGCCGGCGCCTCGATCAGCTCAACATTTCCGACTTCGCCGATTACGCCAAGCAGCTTCCGTCGGTCAGCTTCAATACGTCGCAATCCGGCGGCTACGTGATCTATATGCGCGGCGTTGCGACCGGTGGCGATGGCAATCACTCGGGCTCGCTTCCTTCGGTCGGCGTCTATCTCGACGAACAGCCGGTGACGACGATCGGCGGGGCGCTCGACGTCCACATCTACGACATCGCCCGGATCGAGAGCCTCGCCGGACCGCAGGGCACGCTTTACGGCGCATCGAGCCAGGCCGGCACCATCCGAATCATCACCAACAAGCCGGATACAAATGCATTTTACGGCCGGGTCGACGGCGAGCTGAACAGGATTGCCCATGGCGGGACCGGCGGCAGCCTGGAAGGCATGGTCAACATCCCGGTCGCTTCGGGGATCGCCTTCCGCGGGGTCAGTTTTTATCGGCGTGACGCCGGCTTCATCGACAACGTGCCGGGAAGCCGGACCTTTTGCGGCGATCCGATCGTCGATCCCGACAGCGACGAGGTCGTCGGTTGCGTCCGCAACGGATTCAGCGTCAGCAATGCCAACCTCGTCAGCAACAACATCAACGACGCAGAACTCTACGGCGGCCGGGCGGCGCTCAAGGTCGACCTCGACGACAATTGGACCGTGACGCCGACGATCATGCACCAATATTCGCGGCGGAACGGCTTCGGCGCCTATGATCCGACGCTCGGCGACCTCAACGTCCAGCGATTCAAGGACGAATATTCCAAGGACCAGTTCACGCAGGCCGCGCTCACCGTCGAGGGCAAGGTCTTCAACTTCGACGTCACTTACGCGGGCGCGTATCTCGACCGCCCGACGGAAGGTCTCGCCGACTATATCGATTATACGCAGGCGTACGACAATGCGTACGAAAGCGCCGGCGGCCTCGCCAATTACTTCTATTTCTGGGATTCGGCGGGCAACAACATCAACCCGCACCAGTACATCTACGGCGAAGAGCATTTCAAAAAGATGAGCCACGAGCTGCGCGTTGCCACTCCGCAGGAGTGGCCGTTTCGCGCGCTTGTCGGAGCCTTCTTCCAGCGGTCGACCAACCGGATCTACCAGGATTATCTCGTCGACGGGCTTGCGCCGGACCTGTCGGTCAACGGCTGGCCGGGAACGGTTTGGCTCACGCTCCAAAACCGCAAGGACAAGGACTATGCGCTGTTCGGCGAGGCCAGCATCGAAGTTACCCCGCAGGTCACACTAACCGCGGGCGGACGCCTGTTCCGCTACGACAATAGCCTGTTCGGCTTCGCCGGCTTCGGCAGGAACCCGAATTTCGACGAGGATACCTGGCCGGTCCCGCCCAATGCCGCCGGCGGCAGCTCGGGCGTCCGGCGTTGTCTAACCGTCAACGGCCTGCAGCTGATCAACGACCCGGGGGCGCCGTTCGCTCCCGGCGGCGTTGCAGGAACGCCCTGCACCAATGTCGGCAACGTCGTTGCCGGCAGGGCGGTGCCGAGGCGCAGCAAGGGCAGCGGATTCACCCACCGGCTGAATGCGCAGTACAAGCCGGCCAATGACCTGATGTTCTACGCGACCTGGTCTCGCGGCTTCCGCCCGGGCGGAATCAACCGCCAGCCGAACGCGCCGGCCTACGACCCGGATTATCTCACCAATTACGAGCTTGGCTGGAAAACCTCATTGGGGCCGCTTCGGTGGAATGGCGCGATCTATCACCAGATCTGGAGGAAGTTCCAATTCAGCTTCCTCGGCGAGAACAGCCTGACGGTGATCCAGAACGGGCGCGACGCCCGACTCAACGGCATCGAGACCGACGTCGGCTATGTCGCCGGCGGCCTGACCCTCAACGCGGCGGCGTCCTACACCGACGCCAAGACCAGGGGGAACATCTGCGAGAGCATTCTCGACGACGAGAATTGCACCGAGAGCTTCGTCGTGACTCCATCGGGAACGCGGCTGCCGATCACGCCGCGGTTCAAGGCCGCGGCGACGGCCCGCTACACCTGGCCGATGTGGACCGGCAGGGCGCATGTCCAGGGGACCATCGCTCATCGCGGGTCGGCCAGCACCGACATTCGCCAGGATCTCGACGGCAGCGGCAACAACCCCAATGCCTACCTCGGGCGCCTGAGAAGCTCGACGTTGATCGACACGTTCGTCGGTTACAGTTGGGGAGCCTATAGCGCCGAGCTGTTCGCGACCAATCTGTTCGACGAACGCAATGATCTCGTCCGCTTCGTCGCCTGCAGCATCTGCACGCAGACACGGGTGACGCCCGGACGGCCGCGAACAATCGGCTTGCGGATCGGGACCCGCTTCTAGGCGGCCTCCCCCTCCGAGCATGGCGCGTCCCTGCGGCGGGAGCGGCTTGTCGATCATTGCGGAAGCGAGCAGTTGCGCGTCGCCGACTTGAGTCGCGTCACCAGACTTTTAACGTCCCCCCGCTCGGCCGCACAGGAAACGATGGCGGAGCCGCAGATCACTCCCGCCGCTCCGGCCTCCATCGCCGACCTGACGTACTCCTCGCGGGAGACGCCGAAGCCGAAAATTGGCGGCGGGGCACCCGCGAGTCTCAATAGCTGCAGAAAATCCAAGTCGAACCGGCCGCCAGCGTGCGTTCCCGTGACTCCGCCGCGAGTGACGCAATAGGTGTAGCCCGAACCTAGCTCGGCAATGCGGGAGAGGGTTGAATCAGGCGTGCTTGCAGCGGCGATGAGCACCGCATCCAGCCCCGCTGAACGCATCTCGCCGACCCAGGGCCCGGCCTCGTGCGACGGAAGGTCGGCGATCAGCAGACTGTCGGCACCGGATCGACCTGCCCGATCGAAGAAGCTCTGCCGGCCGCGCGCCAGAACGAGGTTGGCATAGGTCAGGATGCCAATCGGAACGTCGGCGTGCCGAGCGCGAACGCGGGCAATCAGGGCGAAGCAATCGTCGACCCGAACGCCCGCTTGGAGAGCGCGCATCGCCGCGGCTTGGATGACTGGCCCGTCAGCGACCGGATCGGAAAAAGGGATGCCGACTTCAATCATGTCGGCGCCGGCTTCGATTAGCGTCTCGAGCAACGCCGCACTCGTCTCCACATCGGGATCGCCCAGGACCACGAAGGCACCGAAGGCGCCCTCGCCGTTTCGCCGGAGGCGGGCGAACATCGACTCGTAGCGGCTCATGCCGGCTGGCCGAGCAATTTCCGCGCCTGCTCGACATCCTTGTCGCCGCGGCCGGAAAGACCGACGACCAGGATTTTGCCTGTCTCTTTCTTCGCCAACTTCAGCGCGTGAGCGAGTGCGTGCGCCGATTCAAACGCACAGAGTATTCCCTCGCGTTCGGCCAGCAGCTGGAAGGCGGCGAGCGCCTCCTCGTCGGTCGCTCCAACATATTCGGCTCGGCCGCTGTGCTTGAGGTGCGCGTGCTCGGGGCCAACAGCCGGATAGTCCAGCCCCGCCGACACTGACCAGCTATCGGAAATCTGCCCGTCTTCGTCTTGCAGAACATAGGTATGGGCACCGTGCAGGATGCCGGGGCGCCCGCGAAGCAAGGTGGCGCCGTGCTCGCTTCCGTCGAGGCCCTTCCCCGCAGCTTCGACCCCGATCAAGTCCACGTCGTCTCCGACAAAGTCGGAGAAGAGACCGATCGCATTGGATCCGCCGCCGACACAGGCGATTACGGAATCGGGCAGGCGGCCGCACTGCTCGATGATCTGCGCGCGTGCCTCGCGCCCGATCACCCGCTGGAATTCGCGGACCATCAACGGGAAGGGGTGCGGGCCTGCGGCAGTGCCGAGCAGGTAGTGCGTGTCCGCGAAGCTCGCCGACCAGTCGCGAAGCGCCTCGTTTATCGCGTCCTTGAGCCCGCGACCTTCGTTTTCCACGGCCACCACATGCGCGCCCATCAACCGCATTCGAAAAAGGTTCAGCGCCTGGCGCTCGGCGTCCTCGGCGCCCATGTAGATCACTGTCTCGAATCCGAAGAGCGCACCGACCATTGCCGTCGCGACGCCGTGTTGGCCGGCGCCTGTCTCGGCGATGAGGCGGCGCTTGCCCATGCATTTGGCCAGCAACGCCTGCCCGAGGACCTGATTGGTCTTGTGAGCGCCGCCGTGCAGCAGATCCTCCCGCTTCAAAAAGATGTTGCCTGGGAGGTTTCGGCACGGAGTCAGCGGCGTCGGCCGTCCTGCGTAAAAATTCAAAAGCTCGCTCAACTCGGCAGCGAACAAGGGGTCGTCATGAGCATCGAGGAAGGCGGCCTCGAGCTGTTCGAGCGCCGGCATCAATATTTCGGGGACATAGGCACCGCCAAAGCGGCCGAAGCGGCCGTCTAGGCGCATAGGCGCACCTCCCCCCGCGAACGCGGCCTGAGAGCTTCGAACAGTGCACGGGTCTTGATGGCGGATTTGATCCCGGGAGCCGCATCGAGCGCCGAGCCGGCGTCGATCGCATAAGCGCCCAGCCGCGACGCGGCGGCGGCATTGTTCGGGCCGATGCCGCCCGCTACGATGCCGTTCGCCAGCGACTGCTGGCCGCGGATCAGCCGCCAGTCGAAAGGCCGCCCGGTCCCTCCATCGCCATTATCGAACAGCATCCGGTCGCCGCCGGGACGCATCAGCGGCTCGGGCCCGATGCTTACGGCCGTCCAGATCTCGCATCTGCCGTCGAGCTCACGGCGGAGGGCGCGCACATATTCGAAATCCTCCCGACCGTGCAGCTGGACCGCGTGCAGATTCAGCAGCGCGGCGATTTCGGACACAACCCTGCCGGGAGCATCTTTGAAGACGCCGACCGGACGCATTCCGGAACGGCGCGCCTGGCTTGCCAGGGGAGCTGCCCGCTCCGCTGTCACGTGACGGCAGCTCCCCGGCACCATGACGAATCCCGCGAATGCTGCCGGCGCGCCGGACACAAGGTCCTGAGCGCGATTGAGGCCGCAGAGCTTGACTCGGCCAAAGGCGAGCGAGCGGGCGGCATGCCCTGGGTCCGGCGCCTTCATCAGCGCGCTTCCCACCAGGAAGGCGTCGACCCGGCACGCCAGGCGCTCGACGTCGTCACGAGATGAAATGCCGGATTCGGAGACGAGGATGCTGTTTGGCGCCATTGCCGCCAGCCGCTCGGTTGTCGACAAGTCGACGGACATGTCGCGAAGGTCACGATTGTTGATGCCGATCAACGCTGCGCGCATTTCCAGCGCCCGGCGCATCTCGATTTCGTCATGGACTTCGACGAGCGCATCCATGCCGAATCGGCGCGCTTCCCGGATCATCGAGCGGGCAGCTGCATCGTCCAGCAGCGACAGCATGACCAGAATCGCGTCGGCGCCTGCGATCCGCGCCTCGGCCACCTGACGGAGGTCGATGAAAAAATCCTTCGCCAGGATAGGCCCCCGAAACACCCGCCGCGCAGAGCGGAGATCGGCGAGCGATCCCGCAAAATACCCGCTGTCGGTGAGCACGCTAAGCGCGTCGGCAACGCCCGCGTAGCCAAGCGCAATCCGTGCGGCGTCCGCGTCTGCGCGGATCGAACCCGCAGATGGCGAAGCCTTCTTGATCTCGAAGACGAAGCGAGCCCCGGGCTGGCCCAGCGCCGCCGCCAGACTTCGCCCCGTCGGCTCGGCGCAACCTCGTAGAGAGTCGAGCGAAACGCCGTCGAACCGCGCCGCAAGCTCTGTGCGCTTTGACGTCTCTATCTGACCCAATAGCCCCTCAACCACGGCTCGCCTCGATGAACCTTGTCAGGAGGAGCTCCGCGCGCCCGGAGAGGATCGCGTCGGTCGCCTGGGCCACGCCTTCACCGACGTCGGCGGCGAGGCCGGCCGTGAACAGAAGCGCGCCGGCGTTGATGGCGACGATGCCGGTCTGTGCGGGTGTCCCGCCGCCGACCAATGTCTCGCGGAGGATCACGGCATTTTTCTCGGGATCGCCGCCGCTCACCGCCTGCAATGGATAGCGCTTCAGCCTCGCCTGCTCCGGCATGATCTCGAGGTGCTCGAGCCCGCCGTTGGCGATCAGGACTGCTTGGGTGTAACCGTGGACAGCGACCTCATCGAGACCGGAGCCGTGCACGACGAGCGCCCGCTGCAGCCCAAGCGCCCGCAAGGTCTCGGCAATTGGCACCAACAATCGGGGTTCGGGCACTCCGAGGAGCTGGACCTTCGGCCGCGCCGGGTTAAGGCATGGGCCGAGCAGGTTCATCACCGTCCGAACCTTGAGCGCTCGCCGGACCGGCCCGGCATGGGCGATGCCCGGATGGTAGGCGGGCGCGAGCAGGAAACAGAAGCCGGTCTGGTCAAGAATCTGCCGCGACCGCTCAGGGGACAAGTCCAGCGTCGCGCCGAGGGCTTCAAGCACGTCGGCGGAGCCGCATTTCGACGTGAAGCTACGGTTGCCGTGCTTGACGACGGGAAGCCCGCAAGCGGCTGCGACGAGCCCTGCGGCGGTCGATACGTTGATGGACCCAGAGCAGTCGCCGCCTGTGCCGCAGCTGTCGGCGAACAGGTAATCGGGCGCGGGGAATGGCCTTGCGGCAGCGCGAAGAGCAAACGCGGCTCCGGTCAGCTCGGCAGCAGTCTCACCCCTCATCCGAAGGGCGACGAAGGCCGCAGCCATCAAAGGGTCGGGCAGCCGTCCTTGGACGATATCCTCGAAGAGGGCCTCTGAGCTGGCGGCGGAAAGCTGCTCGCCCGCAAGCAACGCCTGAAGGGCCGCAAGCGCAGCCGCCCCCGTCGGACCCGGGTGGAGCGGTTCGGAATCGGAACGGGCAAGATCGATAATCTGGTTCATGCGAACGACACCTTGAAAATAAAAAAGCCCGCCGAAACGGCGGGCTGGAGTGACTGAATTCGAGCGAAGTGGTTCGAATCAGCCGCGCCATCGCGCCGCGCGAGTCCAGGCGCGCCACCAGAGGTGAACGGCGACCGTTGCGGCGATGGCATTCAGGTGCGTCATCAAGGGCTTGGGTAGTCGACGCTGCGCACTGGGGTCAACCCACCAGGCGCATTCTTGTACTGGGTGACGGGCAAGCGTGCCGGCGATGCGAGACACTTCTAGATCCCGGACTTAATGCGCAGAGACTGGTGGAGAGGGCTGGATTCGAACCAGCGTACGCTTGCGCGGGCAGATTTACAGTCTGCTGCCTTTAACCACTCGGCCACCTCTCCAGACTGCGGATGCGCAAATGGCGACCGGGTCTGCGGCTGTCAACTCGCGGTCCCCGGCGAACGAGCACAGCGATCGTTTGCCAGCCCAGGCGGTTGACGCCGACAAGGGGGCGGTGGCATTGGGCGGCTCCCGTTCCCGGGCGGGCGTAGCTCAATGGTAGAGCCCCAGCCTTCCAAGCTGGTTGTGCGGGTTCGATTCCCGTCGCCCGCTCCACTCCTTGGCAAAACCAATCCGAAGTTGCGCTGGCCTCAGGCCCGCGGCGGCGAACCCCACGGAATTTCCTTCCGAACTGGATACAAATGGTTGCCGGTATCGTGGTAAATAAACAAGATAACGCTAGGGATTTGGCCAAAAGCACCCCATTGACGTAAGTTAGCTGCAGACTCGGACCAATCGCCTGGCCGAGATGTTCATGCGGGAAGGACAATGCTCGGGAGCTATGCCGTGACCGGGTCGGATCACCTCGACGAGATCGACAACGGTCTGGCGGAGCGGGTGGCACGCCTGACTCCAGGCCAGCTCGACTGCCTGCGCCTGGTCGACCAGCACATGTCGTCGAAAGAGATAGCCGTCGAGCTCGGGATCTCCCCGCACACCGTCGATCAGCGCATCCGCCAGGCGCTGGCGACGCTCGGGGTCGAGCGTCGCACTCAAGCCGCGCGGCTCGTTGCGCGCTTCAAAGGCCCCTATCAACGATTGATACATCAATCGCCGTACGTTGAGCCGGCGCCGGCGGCAGGCCACCCAGTGAGCGCGGTCAGTCATCAGATTCGGCACGCTGATCGCGCAGGGGGGGCCGGTGGCTCGGGTTTCCTAACCGAGCAGAGGCTCGAGAATCACTGGTCTTCCCTGCCTTTGCCGTTCGCAACGAGGAGCCACCCCCGGAATGAGATGAGTGTCGGCCTCAGGCTGCTCTGGATCGTGGTGATCGCCGCGGGTGCAGCTTTCTCGGCGGGCATGTATCTCGCCGGCCTCGAAAGCTTCGCCAGACTCCTCAACGGCTAGCCCCGACACCCCATCACTTCCCGGATCAATCACTCCGCGTGGGTCAGACCGCGCCGGGGAAGGAGCAGTCATGCGCAAGCAAATGATCGAAAATGCCGCATTCGAAGTCGCTACCCAGGTCAATGCCGTCGAGGAATCGATCGACGCCGCGCTGGCCGAGATCGCCGAGTTGCAGGCGCGGATGATCCGCGCTCGATCGGTCGCCCGGGTCGGAGTTAATACCGGCCACGAGGCGCTCGCGCAGTTGGCCGATGCAGTCCAGGCGCTGGTAGGCGCTCGCGGCGCGATGGCGGCGTGCCACACCGCCCTGATCGACGCCAAGGGTCAGGTCCCCGGCCTTCGCACGCTCGTCTGGGCCAGTGACAACGAATTCGGCGATGGCGACGAATGCCCGAAATACGCTCGCGCCGATCTTCGCGTCGTTGCCTGACGGATTGACCGGGCCGCCTTCGGGTGGTCCGGTCCTCCAATTCAATGAGCCCGATTCTCTACTGGAGCCTGCTGATCTTCACTTGCGGCTACGCGTTCTATCGCGGTGGTCGCTATGAGCGGCTCGTCGCGCTGGTTTGCCTCGCAGGGACAGTTGCGACGATCACCGTCAACTCCCCGATTACCGAACGGTACGTCGACGTTGAAGGAGGAGCGCTGCTGGTCGATTCTGCGGTCCTGGCGGCGTTTGTGGCGATAGCGCTGCATTCCGATCGGTTCTGGCCGCTATGGGTGGCCGGGCTTCAGCTGACGACCAGCATTGCCCATTTCCTCAAGGCGATGCAGCCCGAACTCGTTCCGCAGGCGTACGGAGTCGCCGTCAGGTTCTGGAGCTATCCAATCCTGATCATCCTCATCGTCGGCACGTGGCGGGCTCATCAGCGCCGCCTGAGCGAGCGCTCCGCCGTCGCAACAAGCTAGGCGGGCGTCACAGGGTTGCGCTAATGGGGGGCCGATGGCCGGCCACCCCTTGCGATCCCTGCTCGAAGCGCTCGATGAACCGGCGATCCTCGTCAGCCGGGGGCGCGTCACCGTCGCCAACGAAGCCGCAACCACCTTGCTCGGCCGCGGCATCGAGGGCGGCGACGTACGGATTGCCATCCGCCATCCCGAGGCCCTCGAGCACATCCTCGCGGGCCGCGACGCGGATCGTGAAATCACCGGCATCGGAGCGCCCGACCGACCCTGGACGATCCATGTCCGGCCGATCGGCGGTGGCCAGTTGCTGGTTCGCCTCGTCGACCGGTCGGCGGCGCGCTCCGCAGAGCGAATGCGCGTCGATTTCGTCGCCAATGCCAGCCATGAACTCCGAACGCCGCTGACCACCATCCTCGGCTATGCGGAAACCTTGGCCGAGGACGGCGATCTCGACCCAGAAACACACGCGAAATTCGGGGCGATCATTCGCGGCGAGGCCCGGCGAATGCTGCGGATCGTCGAGGATCTGATGAGCCTTTCGCGGATCGAGGCGGACCGCTTCGTCGCGCCCCGGGACTTGGTCGCGCTCGGCGAGGTGGCGCGCCTCGCCGCCGACCAGGCTGGGGAACTTGCCGAGGAGCGAGGTGCGCGGTTGGAGGTCGAGATCGAAGAAGCGCTGCCCCCGGTTCGCGGCGACCGAGGCCAGATCCTGCAATTGCTCGACAATCTGATCGCCAATGGCATCCGCTACGGCTGCGGCCCGGCCGATTGTACCGTTCGGCTGGCCGTGCGCGCGGACGGGAACGGAGTGCTGTTGTCGGTGAAGGACAATGGCGAAGGCATCGCCCGCCAGCATCTGCCGCGGCTGACCGAGCGATTTTACAGGGTCGACGAAGCGCGCAGCCGCGATTCGGGCGGCACGGGGCTCGGCCTCGCGATCGTCAAGCATATCGTCGAGCGGCACCGCGGCACTTTGGACCTCCAAAGCGCTCCCGGACGCGGCACGGAAGTGCTGGTCTGGTTGCCTTCCACCGAGGATTCCGGGACGCTGTCATAAAATTGTAACGCCGCTGTCACAGGGCCATCCCGGACTCGGGGTTAGGGGTCGACTCGGGGGGCAAGGACGCCCCGGCGAGGGAGTAATCATGAAGAAGTCGATGTTCGTGCTGCCAGCCTTGGCAGCGCTTGCCGCTTGCGGCGGAGGCGGGTCCAGCTCAGGGGCCCAGATCAAGGTGGTCGGATCGTCAACCGTCTATCCGTTCACGACCGCCGTTGCGGAAGAGTTTCAGCGCGCCAACCCCGGCACAAGCGTGATTGTCGAATCGACTGGCACCGGGGCAGGCATCAAATTGTTCTGCGCCGGCATTGGCGCGCAGCACCCGGACCTGGTCAATGCTTCGCGCCAGATGAAGGCCAGCGAGTTCGAAAGCTGCAGCCAGGCCGGCGTCAATCAGGTGATCGAACTGCCGATCGGCATCGATGGCCTGACCTTGATCGCCGCGCGCAACGCGCCGGATCTCAACGTTACCCGCACAGACATCTACCGCGCGCTGGCCGCCAACCCTTACGGCGAAGGGCCCAATCGCGCCCAAACCTGGCGGGACGTCAATCCGTCGCTGCCGGCAATCCGGATCAGGGTGCTCGGCCCGCCGCCGACGTCGGGAACGCGCGACAGCCTGAACGAGCTGATCATGGAGAAGGGCTGCGACGAAGACCCCCGGATGAAGGCGCTCAAAGAGCAGGATTCGGAGCGCCACAAGGACGTCTGCACGCGGATCCGCGAGGACGGGGCGTTCGTCGAAGCCGGGGAGAACGACAATTTGCTGGTGCAGAAGGTCAACAGCGACCCGAACGCGCTCGGCGTTCTCGGCTACAGCTTCCTCGAAGCCAACCAGGATCGGGTCAAGCCGATCGCGATCGGCGGCGTCCCTCCGACCAACGAGACAATCAGCAACCTCAGCTATCCGGGCGCTCGCAGGCTCTACGTCTATGCCAAGGGCGAGCATATCCAGGCGAAGCCGGCGATCCGCGAGTTCATCGCCGCCTACGCCCGCATGTGGGGACCGGGTGGAGCTCTGCAGCGCCGAGGCTTGGTTCCCTTTGCCGGCGATGACGCGACCGCAGCAAGCCAGCAGGCGCAAACGCTTCAGCCGCTCAACCGGGCGTCGCTGAAATAGTGCGGCGGCGGCGAACGCAATGAACCTGACGATTGCGCTCGCCGCCGTCTTCTTGGTTGCCGCCGCGGCCGGCTGGCTCGGTTTTTCGCGCGCCAGCCGGCTTCGTACCGCCGGCACCCACCGGCTCCATTCGCTTCCCGTCTATCACGGCGTCTATGCGGCACTGTGGGCGGCGGTTCCGGCGCTGCTTCTGCTGGCGATATGGGCGCCGGTCCAGACCGGGCTCGTCGAGCAGGCAGTGCTCGCCAGCCCGCAGGGCCAGGCGCTGCCCGACTTCGACCTTCAGCGGGACGCCATCCTGAGCGAGGCGCGGGAGATCGCGCGGGGCCAGCGCGAAGCCGGCTTCAATCCTGAGGCGACAAAGATCGCGCCGCTGTACGCGGAAGCCGAAGGCCGCCTGTCGACCATCGGCGGAATCGTGGCGTTGCTGCTTGCGATCGGCGCTGCCGCGCTCGCCCTGAGGCGGATCGGAGTGCGCTTCCGCGCCCGCACCGGCGTCGAGCGCTGGCTGATGGCGGTGCTGCTCGCCGCCTCGCTGATCGCCATCCTGACGACGCTCGGAATCGTCCTGTCGCTGATGTTCGAAAGCCTGCGCTTTTTCAGCCTGGTGCCTCCTGGCGAATTCCTGTTCGGCACCCAGTGGAGCCCCCAGATCGCCATCCGCGCCGACCAGGTCGGCTCATCGGGCGCCTTCGGCTGGATCCCCCTGCTGTGGGGAACGATCTTCATCGGCGCAATCATCGCCATGATTGTCGCCATCCCTCTCGGCCTGATGAGCGCGATCTATCTCACCCAATATGCGCATCCTACGGTCCGAGCGTGGATGAAGCCGTTGCTCGAAATCCTCGCCGGCATCCCGACCGTGGTCTACGGCTATTTCGCGGCGTTGACGGTCGCTCCGGCGGTCCGTGATTTCGGCCTCGCCATCGGCGTCAGCAACGCCAGCAGCGAGAGCGCGCTGGCCGCCGGCCTGGTCATGGGCATCATGATCATCCCCTTCGTCAGCTCGATGTCCGACGATTCGATCGCCGCGGTGCCCCAGGCGATGCGCGACGGCAGCCTGGCGATGGGCGCGACCAAGTCCGAAACCATTCGCAGGGTCGTGCTTCCGGCCGCGCTGCCGGGAGTGGTCGGCGGCATCCTGCTCGCCGTCAGCCGTGCGATCGGCGAGACGATGATCGTGGTGATGGCCGCGGGCCTTGCCGCCAACCTAACCGTCAATCCGTTCGACAGCGTCACCACCGTGACAGCACAGATCGTCCAGCTGCTCACCGGGGACCAGGAATTCGACAGCGCCAAGACCCTCGCCGCCTTCGCGCTCGGCCTGGCGCTGTTCGTCATCACCCTGATCCTCAACCTCATCGCGCTGACGGTCGTGCGGCGCTACCGGGAAGCCTATGAATAGGCCGGTCGCATCTTCCCGCTGGACCGACGGGTCGATGAACGCCCGGGTTCGAAAGCGCTATGCGGCGGAGCGACGCTTCCGGCTGCTCGGGCTGGTGGCGGTCAGCGTTTCGGCGCTGTTCCTCGCCTTTCTCCTGGTGACCATGGCGTGGAAGGGGCTCGGCGGTTTCGTCCGGGTCGAAGCCGCGGTGACCATCGACTTCCCCCGCTCCGACCTCATCCTTGACCCGGCGGCGCTCCGCGGCCCGCAGGCCCGCGAAGTCGTCGCCAGCGCCGACCTCGAGGGAGTCGTGTCGCAGGCCGCCGTTGCCCAGTACGGCGAGCAGGCCGAGCGGATGTTCAGCGCCGCCGGCGCCCGCGCGCTCGGCCGCCAGCTGGTCGCCGATCCGACCCTGCTCGAGCGTCGAGCGACGTTGTGGCTGCCGGTCTCGAGCGGTGTCGAGGGTGCTGCCAAGGGCCGCGGCGACGCCGCCAACCAGCAACTGGTGTCGCAGCTCGAGGCGAGCAACGCGGTCCGCAAGCGCTTCAACAGCGATTTCCTGACCCAGTCCGACGCCACCGACCCGTCGGCGGTCGGAGTCTGGGGTGCCCTCGCCGGCAGTTTCCTGACCATCATCGTGACAATGCTGCTCGCCTTTCCGATTGGCGTCCTGTCGGCGGTCTATCTCGAGGAATTCGCACCCAGGAACCGCTGGACCGACGCGATAGAGGTGTCGATCAATAACCTCGCCGCGGTGCCGTCGATCATTTTCGGACTTCTCGGTCTCGCAGTGTTCCTCAACGTCATGCATCTGCCGCGGTCGGCGCCGCTGGTGGGCGGCCTTACGCTGGCGCTGATGACCATGCCGGTGATCGTCATCGCCGGGCGCAATGCGATCAAGTCTGTGCCCCCCTCGATCCGCGACGCGGCGCTCGGGGTCGGCGCATCCAAGATGCAGGTGGTGTTCCACCACGTGCTTCCGCTGGCTTTGCCCGGCATTCTTACCGGGACGATCATCGGCATGGCTCGCGCGCTGGGGGAGACCGCCCCGCTGCTGATGATCGGAATGCGTGCCTTCATCGCCTCGCCGCCTTCGGGAATCACTCAGCCGGCGACCGCCCTTCCGGTCCAAATCTTCCTTTGGTCGGACGAGGTCGACCGCAGCTTCGTCGAGAAAACTTCAGCCGCGATCATTGTCCTCCTGATTTTCATGCTGCTCATGAACGGGCTTGCCATTTATCTTCGCAACCGTTTCGAGCGCCGCTGGTAGGAACCCCATGACCCCGACCAAAACTGCCACCAAGGTCGCGCCGCCCGTTCCCGCGCATGACAAGTCGATCGACGCTCCGACCGGAAAGCGGCCGAAGATGTGCGCCCAGGACGTCAACGTCTTCTACGGCGACAAGCAGGCGTTGAAGAATGTGTCGATCGACATCCACGACGACCGGGTGACCGCCTTCATCGGCCCGTCGGGCTGCGGCAAGTCGACCTTCCTCCGCTGCCTCAACCGAATGAACGACACGATTGCCAGCGCCCGGGTCGAAGGTCACATCGAGCTCGACGGCGAGGACATCCATGCGTCGGCGATGGACGTCGTCCAGCTGCGCGCCCGGGTCGGCATGGTCTTCCAGAAGCCCAACCCGTTCCCCAAGTCGGTTTACGAGAATGTCGCCTATGGCCCGCGAATCCACGGACTCGCCTCGTCCCGGGCCGAGCTCGACCAGGTCGTCGAAAAATCGCTGAAGCGTGCCGGACTTTGGGACGAGGTCAAGGACCGGCTGCAGGACAGCGGCACTGCTTTGTCCGGCGGCCAGCAGCAAAGGCTGTGTATCGCCCGGGCGATCGCCGTCGACCCCGAGGTCATCCTGATGGACGAGCCGGCGTCGGCGCTCGACCCGATCGCCACCGCCAAGATTGAGGAGCTGATCCACGAACTTCGCGGCCGCTATGCGATCGTCATCGTCACCCACAACATGCAGCAGGCGGCGCGCGTGTCGCAGCGCACCGCTTTCTTCCACCTCGGCGAGCTGGTCGAATATGGCAAGACGTCGGAAATCTTCACCAATCCCCGCGAGCGGCGCACCCAGGATTATATCACCGGCCGTTACGGCTGATCGGAGCACCCAAATGCAGCAGCACACTGGCGGCCATACCCTCAAGGCGTTCGATGAAGATCTCGACCGGCTACGAGCGCTCATCAGCCAGATGGGCGGCCTTGCCGAACATGCCATCCAGGAAGCGATGCGCTGCCTGGTGCAAAGGGATGTCGAAGGCGCCCAGAAAGTCGTCGAGAATGACGCTAAGCTCGACGCTCTCGAGATCGAGACCGAGCGGAGGGTAGTGCAGCTGATCGCGCTTCGAGCGCCGATGGCCGGCGACCTTCGCGAGGCTGTCGCGGCGCTGAAGATTTCCGGAGTCGTCGAGCGGATTGGCGATTATGCCAAGAACATCGCCCGGCGGGTGCCGAAGGTCGAGCAGGCCGGCAAGATCGAGCCATTGTCGCTGCTTCCGGAAATGGCGCGGATCGCCACCGAGATGGTTCACGACGTGCTCAATGCCTTCGTCGAGCGCGATGCCGAGGCGGCGGTCCGCGTCGTCGAGCGCGACAATGCAGTCGACGACTTTTACGATTCCGTGTTCCGCACCCTCCTCACCCACATGATGGAGAACCCGAACAACATCGGCCATTCGGCGCACCTGTTGTTCGTCGCCAAGAACCTCGAGCGGGTCGGCGACCATGCGACCAACATCGCCGAGATGGTCTATTATGCGGCGACCGGGCAGCACATGGCTGCCGATGCCGGCAAGACGCAGGTCCGATAGGGGCGATGCACGCGAAGCGACTGTTGCTGGTCGAGGACGACCGCGCGCTCGCCGACCTCGTCAGCTTCCATTTCGAACGTGCCGGCTTTGCCGTGACTCGCACCGGCGACGGTGAGGAAGCCTTGATCCTGGTCGACGAGGTCCGGCCCGACATCGTCCTGCTCGACTGGATGATCGAGGGCATCAGCGGTATCGAGGTTTGCCGCCGCCTTCGGCGCCGGCCGGCAACTGCCAATTTGCCGATCGTCATGCTGACCGCACGCGGCCAGGAGGACGATCGCGTGCGCGGGCTTGAAACCGGCGCCGACGACTATGTCACCAAGCCGTTCAGCCCCAAGGAGCTGGTCGCGCGCGCCGGAGCCGTGCTTCGTCGCGTTCGGCCGGCGCTTGCCGCCGAGACGCTCGATTATCGCGGCATCGAGATGGACCTTGCTGCGCACCGAGTGCGACGCGACGGCAAACCGGTTTCGACGGGGCCGACCGAATACCGGCTGCTGCGGCATTTCCTAGAGAACCCGGGGCGGGTTTTCTCGCGTCAGCAGTTGCTGGAAACGGTGTGGCCGCACAGCGAGGACATCGAGCTCCGCACCGTCGATGTTCACATCCGTAGGCTAAGACTGGCGCTTGGCGAGCCCGACCTGATCCGCACCGTCCGATCCGCCGGCTATGCGCTCGATGCCGAGGGCGTCGCCTAGGGTTGCGCGCACGCCGCCGCTCCCGCATTGCCCGACCATGTCTCGCCGGAAGAAGTCACACCAGAGCCACGGCAGCGCCAACCGGCCCCGTTTCTGGGGCAGGCACGCGGTTGCTGCAGCGCTCGACAATCCTGAGCGGCAGGTGCTCAGGGCCTGGGCGACCCGCGAGGCTTCCGGATTCATGCAATTCCCGCCCGATGTGGCGGTCACTTATGCCGACGTCGCCGACCTCGGCCGGCTGGTGCCCCATGACGCTCCGCACCAGGGCGTCGTCATCGAGGTCGAGCCGCTCGACGACGTCTGGCTCGGCGACGTCCTCACCCAGGCTCCGGAACCGTCCGTGCTGCTGGTGCTCGATCAGGTCACCGATCCGCACAACGTCGGCGCGATCCTGCGGTCGGCGGCGGCGTTCGGAGCGGTCGGGATCGTCACCCAGGACAGACATTCGCCGCCTGAAAGCGGAGTCGTCGCCAAAGCGGCATCGGGGGCTCTGGAACGGGTGCCCTGGGCACGCGTCGTCAACCTCGCGCGGGCGCTGGAGGAGATCGCCGAGGCCGGTTTCTGGCGGATCGGACTGACCGGCGATGCCGAGATGGACCTCAAGGATGCCTTGGGGCCGAAGCGCGTCGCGCTGGTGCTCGGGGCCGAAGGCCCCGGCCTGCGGCCGAACACCCGCGAGCATTGCGACGCGCTGGCGAGGCTGCCGATCAGCGACCAGGTCGAAAGCCTCAACGTCTCGAACGCCGCCGCCGTGGCGCTCTATGCGGCAAGCATTGTCTGATGGTCCGGACACTCGACACGCTCCACGAAAGCCTAGAAACGCTGGCGGCGATCGAGCCGGCATTCGCCGGCGTAATCGATCGCCACGGCAGGCCGGAACCACGGGTTAGCCAGCCCGGCGTCACCACGCTGCTTCGCACGATCATCGGCCAGCAGGTCAGCGTCGCGGCCGCCCGGTCGATGTGGACCAAGCTCGAGGCAGGGTTCGGCTCACCGCCTGACCTTTCGGCGCTGCTGCGGGCGACCGACGAGGAATTGCGGGTCGCCGGCGTATCCCGGCAAAAAGCGGGCTATCTCAGAAGCCTTGCCGGCCTTGTGCTTTCCGGCGAGCTCGACCTCGACTCCCTGCCCGCCGACGACGAGGAGGCCGTCGCACTGCTGACGCGAATCAAGGGCATCGGCCGCTGGTCAGCGGAAATCTATCTGCTGTTCGCCGAGGGCCGGCGCGACGTCTGGCCGGCCGGGGACCTCGCCGTCCAGGTCGAGATCGGACGACTTCTCGAAATGCCGGAAAAACCTTCGGAAAAGCGGCTTCGCGAACTGGCGGAGCCGTGGCGTCCGCATCGCGGCGCGGCCGCCGTGCTCGCCTGGCACAGCTACAACAGCAGCGTGCTCTAGGGCCGCCGAGGGCGACCTATTTGCGCACGCCGACCGTGTGCTGGCGCGCGCCGAGCTTGCGAAATACGCGCGGACCCAGGTCGGCTCGCAGCGGAGCGAGCTTTTCGCCTTGAGTGTCGCGGCCAATGACGTAGCTGGCCGCGGTCTGCGCCTCGCCCCCGCTGCCCCGGTAGCGCGCGCTGACGCCGATCAATGGCACGAACAGGATCCGCCCGTCGACCTGGAAGAGCTTGATCCGGTCGTTGCCGACGGCAACCGAACTTGAGAGGGACAGGCGCTTGAGCGGAGGCAGCGGCGGGATAGAGTTGCCGGCCGCAGGCGGGTGAGCGAAGAAAGCAGCGATCTCCTCGTCCTGCGTCGGATTGGCCGTGAACAAGGCGGCGGAAAGCTCAATGTCGCGGGCGATCGCGCCGCCCGAATTGAATAGCTCGATGTCGAATTCGACGGTTATTCCATCCTCTGCGCGGATGACGCGCTTCGGCACCAAGGCGAAATCGATCCACGGCCGCAAACTGGACGAGACGATGCCGCCGCTGCCGAGGGCGGATGGCGACCGCTCGAGCGGCTTGGCAGCCGGGGCTGGTGGTGGCGGCGGCGGGGTCGGCGCGGCTGCGCGCGGTGAGACAATGTCGACCTCTGCGCCAGCGTAAGCGAGGCGGCTGCGCTGCCGAAAGTAATAATAGGCCCCGGCCAGGGCCGCGAGGATCGCGGCCAGTAGCCAAGGCAATGTTGACGGGCCTTCCGCAAGCGCCGCTCCGGACGCCGGAGCCGATCGAGGAAGCGCGGACGGTGCAAACGCCGGAGCTGTCGAACTGCCGGAAGCCGGCGTCGTCGGATTTCCGGCGGCGACCGGCGGCAGATCAAACGTCATCGTGGCCGGGGGTGCAGCCTGACGGCTCGCAACAGCTTGTGCCGGCCGGTCGGCTGCGGTCGTGGCCGGAACCTCGCGCTGCTGGGCTGGCGCCGCTTGCTGGCGGGTTGCCGTCGTCGCCGCGGGCTGGGACGGCTGCGGAGTTGGTCGAGCGGGGGCGACGGGCGCGGGCTCGGCTTGGCGGGTGACCGTTCCCTTGAGGCTGAAATCGCGCAATTGTGCCGGCCCGACGGCATTGGCGGCAGCGGGCGGAGCAGACTCAGCCAACGGCGGCGCCACGCTGTTCTGGGCGACCACAGAGGAAGGCGCGACGACAAGCGCCATGGCCCATACGGCCAAACCCATGCGCAATCGTGCTTTCATGCTCTCCCATTCGCTGTGCTGGAGCGGGCCACCCCCCGGCGGTCGCGCTCCGGCGCACATGGCGCCTCGCAGCTGGCTATTCAAGCACAGCCCCGATGAACGGAACGCGACCGGCGATGAAGTCGCAAGGCGAGCCCGCTTCAGATCTTCGATGTCGGCGGCGGCGGCGTCTTCGCAGCCTCTTTTACCCAGGCTGTATATGGCGCAGGCACGGCCGACACCTCGCCGCGCGATTGGAGCTGCCGCTCGGCGGCGTCGGCGGTTGCCAGCCAAACTTTGCCTTGGGTGAATCGCGGATCCCGCTGGACCACCTCCTGGAGCAGCTCCCGAGCGCGTCCGATCCGCTCCGTTTCGCGTGACTGCAGCATTCCCCGCGCCGTCAGGAACAGGCGATAGGTTTCGCCATCCGTCACGCTCCCCCGAGCGTGGCGAACGCCGGTTCCGGAGAGTTCCTGTGCGACGGCGCTGCCGATCTCGCGCTGCGTGCGGAACACATCGTCCAGTCCCCGATCATACTGACGTGCCCATAGCTGCGTACCGTCGCGGGCGGACAACAACCGGACCGTCACCCGGACCTGGTTTCCGTCCCGGCGAATGCTGCCTTCGAGAACATGCGAGACGCCGAAATCATTTTTGAGCGCCGCATAGCTTCGTTCCGCCACCGCCTTTTTCTCGACTTCTGGACCCGCGACGAGCCTGACCTCAGAATTGCCGGCAAGCAGGACGGCGATCTCTTCGGCCACGGCGCGCCCGAAGTAGGAGCAGCTCTGGTCCAGCGAGAGGTCGCTGAATGGCAGCACGGCAAGCGCCATATGTCTGCTTGACCCGCTTGCGATCCCCGACAACCCATAGGTCGAGCCGAGGCCGGCCAGCGCAGCGAGCGCCAGCCCGGCATAGCCCACGGGGCGAAGTTGGAGCCGGCCAGCGATACGCGGCGAGCCGCGCGGGACGCTGCCGCATTCAATCTCGGCCGGGGCACACTCGAACAGTCGATAGCCAACGCGCGGAATGGTCTCGATGCGGAAGGACTTCGCGCTTCCGGACAGGCTGCGAAGGCGCGAAATCACGCGATTGATCGAATCGTCGCTAACCACCCGCTGCTCCCAGCAAAGTCGGATCAGCTCGTCTCGAGTGACGATTTGCCCGCTGCGCCGCGCAAGCGCGACAAGCACCTGCATGACCCGCGGCTCAAGCAATTCACTACGCTCGGGAAATTCCAGCTGATGGAGGGCGGGTCGAACCCGCGCCTTGCCGAGGCTGAAATCGGGTTCGAGGGCAAGATCGACCATGCCGGTTGATCCGGTGTCAGGCGCAGACGCAGCCATAATCATCACCCGCCGTCAGCAATGATCAGCCTCGGCTCCTTGCCTCATCAGGCGTCACTGCCACTCAGTCGAAGCGCGCAGAATAGCAGGAGAATCGGTTTTCGCCGACTCTTTTGCGTGCCTCTGCGCATGTAGTGGAGGATTTGATCATGTTGAGCACAGCAAAAACCGCCGCGGGCATTGCCCTATTGATCTCGACTGCGATGGCGGCGGCACATCCACACAGAGTCGGCCCGCGCGACCAGATGCTGGCCAACGGGCAGAACCACCCGGTTTTCATCAACGGCCAGTCCTGCGAATCCTATCCGGCCGCAGGCCCATGGGCAGTCGGGCCGGCTTGGTACGGCCTGGAAACGGCCCATCACGGCCCGGACGCCAGCGACCCCGGCAAGGCAGACGGCTGCTACCAAACGACGGGCAGCGTGCCTCCGGGACAGGACGTCGAAAATCCCGTAATCCGATAAGGCGACGGCCACGGTTCGGGCGTCCGCTCGAACAGGGGCGCTCGTCGGCCGTTACCGAGCGTCGACCAGCACCAGTTCGGCGTCTTCCTCGGCCTCGATCCGGAGGCTCTCCTCGCCGGTGATGGCGATCCCGTCGCGCGGATCGGCAACGATGCCGTTCACTCGAACGCGTCCGCTCGCCACCATGTAGAGGTGGCGGCCGGGATCGCCACGATATTCGATTGCCTCGCCGCCGCGAACGGCCGCGCCGAGAACCCGGGCGTCGGCGTGAATCGAGAGAGCGCCGTCGCCTTGGTCGCCGCTCGCGAGCAACTGGAAGCGCCCATCGCGCGCGTCCTTGGGGAACGGCATGGCGCCCCATTGCGGCTGCGCGGACGGCCGGTCGGTCTCGATCCAGATCTGGAACAGGGTCGTCTCTTCGTCCTCCAGATTATATTCGGCGTGGACGACGCCGGTGCCGGCGCTCATCACCTGGACGTCGCCGGCGGCGGTGCGCCCCTGATTGCCCAGAGAATCCTGGTGAGTGATCGCGCCGGTGCGGACGTAGGTGACGATCTCCATGTCGCGGTGCGGGTGCGGCGGAAAGCCGGACTTCGCCGCAATCCGGTCGTCGTTCCAGACGCGGATCCGCCCCCACCCAATGCGACCAGGGTCATGGTAATTGGCGAAGGAGAAATGGTGGCGCGCGTCGAGCCAGCCGTGGTCGGCGTGGCCGAGCGTTTCGAATTTGCGGATGTCGATCATGCGATAAAAGTGGCACTGGGTACGCGTGCTTCAAGTGTCAGCGCTGTAACTTGAGACTGCGCGCATACTGCGCCGCTTTGTCCGCATAATGGGCTGCCGATAGCCTAAGCGCCGATCTCTCGGCTTCGGTCAGCGTCCGGACCAGGCGCGCGGGAACGCCGACGATCAGCCCGCCCTCCTCGAACGTCTTGCCTTCGGTGACCAGCGCGCCGGCGCCGACCAGGCATTGCCGACCAATCACGGCGCCGTTGAGGATCCGCGCCCCCATTCCGATCAGGCATTCATCGCCGATCGTGCAGCCGTGGAGGATCGCCTGGTGGCCGACAGTGACGCGCGCGCCAATGGCCAGCGGAGCCCCGGGATCGGAATGGCCGATCGCCCCGTCCTGGAAATTGCTCTCCTCTCCAAGGACGATCGGCGTGTTGTCGGCGCGGATCACCGCCCCGAACCAGACGCTTGCGCGGGGCCCGAGCCGGACGTCGCCAATGAGGTCGGCGGACGGCGCCGCCCACGCGCCTTCATCGAGCTGTGGCGCCACATCGTCGACAGCGTAAAGCGGCATCAGCCACGGCTCCATTCGGCAATCATCTCCCGGCTGTCGGGCCGCTCGAGCCACACCCGGTCGAAGACTACCGAGACGATGCAGTCGGGCGGCCGGTCGGGGCTGGCGGCGGCGCAGGAAATGATGCGGCGGTTGGGCAGGCGCCGAAGCCGTCCGGACAGCACGAGGTTAAAGCCCTCCACGCTGGGGGTTTCGCCCTCGGCGAGCGTCTTGGTCGACTCGTAGGGACGCTGGCGCCGCTGGAATACGCGAGCGTCGCCCTCGCGGAAGAATTGTGCGATCCCAATCCGCGCGAAGGCGGGGGGCTCGGGGACCTCGCTATCGGGCGATGGCGGCTGGTCGCCCTCCGGTTGGGGAGGCGGCGCCGGACAACCGGCCGTCAGCAGCCATGGCCGCCGGACCCAGAAACCCTCGACCGTCGCCACTTCTTCACCGGCGATCCTTGCGGTCAGCGGCTCGGCGGCGGTCAGGTCCGGTGCAGCGGTCAGGCGAAGCGTCCGCCTCTGTTCGTCGAAGCGGACCGCATAGGACTCGCCCTCCAGCCGTTCGGCTTCACAGCCGAAGCGCAGCCGCACCTCGAATCTCTTGCCTTCGAGCGCCCGCTGCGCCTCGCTGTCGTCACGGCCAATGGCCTGCGCGCTGGCGGCGCGTATCGCCGCGATCAGTACAGCTTCGCGATCCATCGGAGGCTCGGCAATCGGCAGCGCCGGACCTTCCGCTTTCTGCCCGTTAGTGGCGACATTGACGGGATCGCCGCTTTCGACAGGCCGGCAGGACAGGAGCAGAGCGGCAGCGAGCGCGGCCGCGCACGTTGTTGCTCGCAACAATCGCATGCGGCCTTGATAGCACAGCAGCGCCGCCGCGCGAGTCTCGCGCCGAAAGCGGTTGCGCGTCCGCCGAAAGCCAACCTAGGGACAGGCCATGACCTCCAGTCAGGTAATAACCCTGATGGTGCTGGCGGCCGTGATCTGGGCGCTGATCTGGGACAAGGCGCGCTCGGACGTGGTCGCCCTCACCGGCGCCGCAGTGCTGCTGATGACCGGCGTCGTCCGCCCCGTCGAAGTCCAGGGCGCCTTCGCCAGCCCGGCGATCATCGCCCTCGCCTCGCTATTCGTGATTGCCTACGCAATGGAGCTTTCGGGCCTGCTCGATGCCGCCATCCGGCGGGTCGTCGCGCTGTGCCGCTACATCGGCCGCGCCGGCCTGTGGGTGATGATCGGTTTGGCCGGCAGTGCCTCCGCTTTCCTCAACAACACGCCGATCGTCGTCCTGAGCTCGCCGGTAGTGCGCGACGTCGCCAAGTCTCTTGGGGAATCGCCGAAACGCTATCTCATCCCCCTCTCCTACGCGGCGATCCTGGGCGGTTGCTGCACGCTCATCGGGACCTCAACCAACCTCCTGGTCAACGACATGGCGTCGATCGCCGGCCAGCCGCGCTTTCATATTTTCGAGATCACTCCGGTCGGGCTGATCATCGCGCTCGCCGGCGGCCTTTACCTGCTGCTGTTCAGCGGCCGGCTGGTGAAATCGGTCGACGGCGAGGAGGAGCTGCGGATGCGCGAAGCGCTGAAGCAATATGGCGAGCCCGGCCTGGCCGGCGGTCATATCGGCACTGCCGCCGCGTTCACCGACAAGGCGCCGCTCCAGCCCTTGAAGGCCGTCGCGTCGCTGATCGTTTTCGTTGCCGTCGTCGCCCTCGCCGCCTTCAATGTCGCGCCGATCGCTGCCTGCGCCTTCGCCGGCGCGGTGCTGCTGATCGTGATTCCGGTGATCACGGCCGACGAGGCCTATCGCGGCCTGAGGCCCGAAGTGCTGATGCTGATCGCCGGCATGGTCGTGCTCGGAATTGCCCTGGACGAGACCGGGCTCGCCGCCCAGGCGACCGGGTTCATGATCGGCGGGGTCGACGATCTCAGCCCGATCGTCGCGCTGGCGGTCATCTACGGCGCAACCCTGATCGCTACCGAAATTCTGTCCAATGCGACCGTGGCAGTGCTGTTCACTCCCGTCGCCGTGTCGATGGCCGAGGCGATGGGCGTCAGCCCGAGGCCGTTCCTGGTCGCGGTGATGATGGCGGGGAGCGCCGCCTTCGCCACGCCCTTCGGCTACCAGACCAACGTGCTCGTCTATCAGATGGGCGGCTACAATTATCTCGACTTCGTCAAGATCGGAATCCCGCTCAACCTCATCACCTGGGTGGTCGGAGTCGCCGCGATCACCATCTATTTTCCATTCTGAGCTTCACGCCGCGATCACTTGCGATCCGGCGACACTCCCCGTGGCGAGGCCGGCGATTGCCCGGGCGATCTTGGCGCCCCCCTGCTCGGAGGGCTCGATGCGATTGGCATAGTCGCTTGGCTCGCCGCAGATGAGGCGCAGGTCGATCAGCGCAAGCCCGCGAGAAAAGGCAGCTCGCGTGATGACGTCGTTGAACAGCGCCAGTGCCGCCGTGATCACCCGCCCTTCCGGCTCCGAGAAATTCGCGTCGTAGATGGTGCACAGCGCAGTCGGGACGCCCTGGGCCATCACCGCCTCGAGCATTGCGCCGTAGCGCTCCTCGAACCTCAACTGCGCTTCGGCAAGCAGCATCACGCCGTCACCCACCGTGGCGGCGCGCTGGCTCAGGATTCCGGACTCGCCAAGCGCGTCATTGCCGCCCGCGCTGACCACGAGCAGCGTTGCGTTGGCCGGAATTGCCGCCAGCTGCCGCTGAATGCTTCCGGTAACCGCACCGTCGACTGCAAGTAATGTCGCTCGCCAGCCCTCGGGGAGAATGCCTCTGAGTTGCCGTGCGACGTCGGGAGCGCCGCCGACGTAAGCGGCATTGTCGAAAATCGAATCGCCAAGAAGGATGATATGCCCGGCCATCGTGCACGAACCGACGGCACGATGAATGGTGCCCAGGAGGGGACTCGAACGCTGACATACACAGGCTGAAGCGCGCCAGGGTCTAAACAGCCGTGGCCGCTGTGACCTGCGAGGAACTGGCATGTCGCCACCTAGGAGAAAGGGGGCGGCGTCAGCCCGCCCCAGCGGCCACGAACGAACGGACCAACGGAGTGGAGCACGGCGCACCTTCCAGCCCGTCCGCCGCAACAGCTACCATCGAGGAGAACGCGAGCATTTGATCTGGCGCCCGCTGGGCCCAACGAAGGCGGAGGCGCGACGGTTTAAGGGCGCGCTGCTGAAGGCTGCCAAGCGTCTCGATCATCAGACCAAGGAGCCCGGAACCCGGATGGGCGCCCTGGGCCTGTCCGGCCGGGCCGTGCTCGAGGCTCTTTGCGACATCGTCGACGACGTCAGCGGCCGTCTCGAGCCGTCGATTGCGACGATCGCCGACAGGGCCAAGCTCGGGATCCGCACGGTTGTCCGCGCACTCCGGCGCCTCCACAACCACGGCTTCCTGTCCTGGCTGAGGCGCACCGAGGCGATCGACAACGACGGGGCGGGCCCGCAGGTGCAGCAGGTCAGCAATGCCTACTGGTTCGAGCTGCGGGGGCGTGCCGCGGGCCTGGTGCGGCTGTTGCTCGGCCGCGCTCCACCCGACGTGCGCAGACGGGAGGAGCTGCAGGCGATCGATAGCCGCATGCGTTCGGAGCGGCTGAAGACAATGCGCCGCACCGGGACGGGCGTGGCGGCCGGCGACGTCCTCAGCGATGAGGTGAAGGCGTCGCTCGCCAGGCTCGCCGAGCGAAGGGGCGCGAATGCCATAAAGGCCAAGAATCCGGGGGAACAGGGGTAAAGAACAAGCGGACGCGCTTCGCGCGGCGCTATTTGATAAGCTGATCTCTCGCCCAACCGCCTCGAGGCACCTCAACCGCCGCGGACTGCTCCGCGGCCGCAGGGCCCGGCTACGCCTGGCCCAGGCTCTCCAGGGAGAGCGTGGCAAGTTCCGTACCGATTTTCCTATCAGCCTCGCACCGGGCATCGCCGGCGGGCTCGAGAAGGTCCGCCCAGCGCTGGAACAGGTCGCGCATGCGCGCCTGCTGCTGCGATCGGTTGTAGGCCGCCTCGACGCGGCCCTTGGCGCTGGCATGGGCAAGCGCCTGGTCGATCAGCGCCCGGTCCTCGGGAAAGCGCTCGTTGAGGATCGTCGAGAAGCTCGCCCGCCAGCCGTGCGGGACATGGCGGCCGGAATAGCCGGCCGCGGCGTAGAGGTCGCCGATCGCGCCCTCGCCGATCGGCCGCCCGCGGCGCCGGCCGGGGAACATCAGCTCCCCGTCGCCGGCGAGCTCGCGGAGCTCGAGGAGGACCGCCACCGCCTGCCGTGAGAGCGGTACGACGTGGCTGGCGGCCGGGTCGGCCTTGCGGACCTTGGTCAGCTTCATCCGGCCGGCCGGGATCCGCCATTGCGGCGCCGGACCGTGTCGATTTTCGCGCCCGCGAGGGCGGTCCGAAAAGTCGACACCCTCGATCTCGCTCCACTCAGCACCGCGAAGCGCCGCCAGGCGCACGGCCGTCAGCGCCAGGAAGCGCGAGGCGAGCTTGGCGACGATCGGGCCCGGGGCGAGCTCGGCGGCCGCCAGCAGCTCGCGCAGCTCGTCGACCTCGGTGATCGCCGGCTGCGGTCTTTGCACCGGCCGCGGGCTGAGCTCGTCGACGATCAGCGCCGCCGGATCCGCGTCGCACAGCTGCATCGACACGCCGAGGCGGAAGATTCCGGAGATCCGCTCGCGCAGCCGGCGGGCGGTCTCGACGCAGCCTCGCGCCTCGACCTCGAGCAGCACGCTCAGCACCGACTGGGCGTCGATGGCCCGCGGCGCCGCCGCTCCGATCGCCGGGAAGACGTCGCGCTCGAGGCTGGCGAGGACGTCGGCCGCGTGGCTTTGCGACCAGCGCGATCGCCGCCGATCGTGCCAGCGGCGGGCGAGCTGCTCGAACGTCGCGAGCTCGCCGGCGCCTATGCCTGCCCCGGACGGCGATCCGGGGTCAACCCCGCGGCGCAGGCGCTCGCGCGCCTGGTCGCGGCGGATCCTCGCGTCGGCCAGGCTCACCTCTGGCCAGGCGCCGATCGTCAGCAGCTGCTCCTTGCGGCCGCGGCGGTACTTCATGCGGAAGATCCTGGCGCCGCTCGGGCGGACGATCAGGTGCAGGCCTCCGGCGTCGAACAGCTTGTAGGGGCGCGCGGCCGGCTGGGCGGCCTTCACGGTCGCGTTCGTGAGCATTAAGACACCTTCTGATGGAGCAGCCAGAGTTCGAAGTCGGCGATGTCGTCACCAGGATGGGCGACGATCGTCAGCTCGTGCTGAGTGTCGGCGGCTACAACGACATCACGGTTGAGTGTTTCGTTGAACCGAAGGACAGGTGGATTTCGACCGGCGAGCGAGAGACCAATCTGGCGGGCCGGTACCAACTGGTCTGCCGCGATCACGAATGGATCGACATCACCTCGATGATCGACAAGGTGCCACGACGCAAATGCGGCAAATGCGCGGTGGAGCAGGAGCTTGTCGTCCGCTAGCGCGGCGGACACGTCCTCCGCCGCGTTCAGTTTGCGAAATCCCGAAAATCCGCCGTTTCACGTGGAGCCGGCGTCACTCGATACCCCGCACGATACCCCCACCTGTTCGGGGATGGTGCAAGCCTGCGGCCTTGAGCGTTGAGGCTGCGCGGGACTCGCCAACCCCCCGCGAAGGAGGATGTAGATGGACAAAAACACGGGCTACGGCTCGGAGCGGACCGGGCGTGACCAGTTCACCGGCTGGATCCAGGACGCTCCGCCGGACGACGCCATTCACATGGCGAAGGCGTCGCTGAAACGGGTGGCGATGCTCCCCAAGGAGCAGCGTGATCGCTTCCTCGCCGACATCGGCGACGACCCGGTCTTCGCGACCCTGCTGGAGGAGGCGAGGCAGCCGGCCTGAATGACAAGGAGGGCCGGTTCCCGTTGCGCCGGCCCTCATGACTAGCGGTCGACGATCGCGCCGCGCGCAGTGACCGGATGGCTCGCTCCGCCCTGGATGATCAGCTCGCCGGCGCGCTTTCCCGCTCCCGCCATCCTTGTGCCGATCCCATAGGTGGTCTCGACCGTCTGCTGGTCGAAGCCGGCGAAGATCGCGCGGATCTCCGGCGTGTCGTTGATCGACAGGATGAAGCGGCCTGCGATCCCGCCGAGCTGCTCGGCAAGCCGGGTGAAGTCGTCGCGGCCGAAGACGTCCGCGCCATAATCGTCCTCGCTGCCCCAGTAGGGTGGGTCGAGGTAGAAGAGCGTGCCCGGCCGGTCGTAGCGGGCGATGAACTCGCCATAGGGCAGCCGCTCGATCACGACCCGGGCGAGGCGTTCGTGCAGCTCCTCGAGCATCGGCCCGAGCTTCGTCACGTCGAACCGCGCAGGGGTTTCCATGACCATGCCGAAGTTGCGCCCCGCGACCTTCCCGCCGAACGCGGTGCGCTGCAGGTAGAGGAAGCGCGCGGCGCGCTCGAGGTCGGTCAGCGTCGACGGGTCCGTCCGCATCAGCCGATCGAATCCGGCCCGGGTGGTGAGCTGGAAGCGCATCATGTCCATGAACGCGACATAGTGGCGCTGCAGGATCCGGAAGAAGGTGGCGACGTCCTCGCTGATGTCGTTGATCACTTCGCACTTCGGCTGCCGCGTGCGGCGCAGGAAGACGCCGCCCATGCCGACGAACGGCTCGGCATAGGCCGTGCAGGGAATCGCGTCGATCAGGCCGACGAGGCGGCGGGCAAGGTTGCGCTTCCCGCCAATGTAAGGCGCTGCCGGTACCACCGGCTTAACTGTGTCGCTCAAGAATTCCATAGGGGTTGCGGTCCGTAACTGGCCCCGCCCGGTGCACGGGTGCGGGGCGTTGCGGCTAGGCCAGCCGCGCGTGACGAGTGACCGCTCGTCGGTGGCCGGGCTGCAACCCGGCACCCCCGCTCGGCCTTGCCGGCCTTGCGGGAATGTCTCGTGGATCAGGTGAGGTGAGCCGGAGCCGACAGCGGGGGCACTGCCAGCGGCAGCTCGCGGATACGGTCGGCGACGGCGCCGCAGGCCTCGTCGGTCACCTCGCGCGCGGCCGTGACCTCGGCGGTGATTGCTGCCCTGCCGACCAGGCCGTCGTAGGCGGCCCGGACGATCGCCAGGCGCAGCAGCTGCTCTGAGGCCGGCTCGGCGATCGCCACCGCGTCCTGGCGGGTCGCCGGCGCCTTTGCGTCGAGCTCGGCGACGACGGCGCGGCACTGCGCCTGGGCGATCGCCTCCGCGACCAGAACGGCGGGCCGCTCTACCAGGCGCGCTGCGGTGTTGAGGCCGGCGCAGCCGCCGGTCACGGCAGCGAACAGCATCGCGGCGAGCAGTGCAGTCACTCGCATGTCATTCTCCCTGATTGTCGTCTCGAGGCGCCGGATCGGGCGCGCCGAGGATGACGCGGATGGCGCCGATCGTGTCGCGCAGCGCGTAGCCGAGCAGGCCGACCGCTGTTCCGAGCAGCGAAGCCGCCTCGGCGCTGATGCCTTTGCGGATCGCGTAGAGGCAGATTGCGGCGATCGCCGCGGCCGACATGGCGCCCAGCGTCATCAGCCAGAACAGCGAGGATCCGGCGCAGGCCCGGGCCTGGCGGCGGAGCCACGACCTCGCGCTGCTCATTTGACGTTGCCGATGCGGTTCGCCAGCCAGCCGTAGAGGAACGCCTCCTGGCTCGGCGTCCGCTCCGCCAGGCGAATGTAGCGTTCGCCCTGCAGCGCATCGAGCGCCCTGACGAGCACCGTCTCACCGCTCTGCTTGCCACGCGCCCTCAGGAAGCCGTCCAGCGCCGCCAGTGTGCGCGGGCCGATGCGGCCGTCGGGAGTCAGGTCCGGATAATCCTTGCCCTGCCGGTTGAGCGCGGTCAGCGCCCGCTGCAGGAAGGTGGCGGCGACCGCCGGGCCCATGTTGATTCCGGTGTCGAACAGCTCGGCCGCGACTTTTGGCGCGCGCTTTGCCACTTCGTCGAAGCGCGGCCTGAGCCAGTAGATTCGCCGGTAGATCGCCTTCGCCTCGTCGCGCGGCAGCGATCGCATCGGTCCGGCGTAGCCATGCGCCCTAGCGACTGCGACCGTGATTCCCCAGTTGGTTTCACCACCGCGGTCGGCCGGATGATTGATGTAACCGCCCTCGCGCACGAGGACCTCCTCGAGCAGCTCGTCGATCGTCATGTCGGTTCCTTTCAGTCGATCCGCTTCAGCTTCTCGAGCTCGGCTTGGATCTCGGGCGGCGGCGGGTGGATTCGGAAGATCTCCTCGAGGCCGGCGATGCGGCTCTCGAGCTTGGTCACCCGCTGGCGGAGCCTGGCGTTCTCGCGCCTGACGGCGGAGTGGCCCTCCGCCTGCGCCTCGAGCTGCTCGATCTTCTTGTCCTGGCCGGAGACCTTGGTCTCGAGCCGCGCGATCTCGTCGCGCAGCGTGCTCCATTCCGTCCGGCTCGCCTCCGCCTCGATCTTGCGCGCCTCGGCGCGGATCTTTGGCAGCTGCCAGCGCGCGGCGACGAAGGTGATCAGCCCGCCGACGATCGTGCCGGCGAGCCCGATGAGGAGCTCACTTGTCATGACATTCTCCGGCTCGAAAAGCGGAATGGTTGTGCTACGCTGGGACGGCTCGGCGCGGCCGCCTGCCATCGCCGCGCGCACCGTCAGTCCCCCGCACTGACGAGCACGGCGATCTTCCCCGGCGGGCGGCCGCTAGATGCACTCGAGGCTGAACCAGCTCTCCGTGCTCATCGTCTCCGCGGAAGAGCCGAGCACGCGAACTTCGAACCAGTCGCCGGGGACGACCGGCAGCCAGGCGCTGGCGGCGTTGACGTAGCAGGCCGAGCCGTTGCTGTGCCCCTCGTCATAGGCGACGCCGGCGTAATTCTGCAGGCTGCCGTTCTTGCGAACATAGGCCGTCATGTCGGCCGTCGGAGTCCGCAGCGAGAAGATTGCCCGGGCGAAGCTGCATCCCGCCGGCACCACCAGTCGGTTGGGATTGCTCCCGTCGCGCATCCCGTGCGTGTCGTAGACCTGGCTGTCCCATTGCATCGACGAGAAACTTGTAGTCAGCGAATGGCCGGCAGAATTGTGGACCAGCGCCCGCTTCAGCGACGAGGACACTTCTTCGATCGCAAAGTAATTGCCGGTGTCCTCGGCGATCGAGCTCGCGGCTGCGGCCAGCGCCTGGAGCTCAAAATATTCGCCGGCGCTCACCTCGATCGGCGCGCTGATTAGCCCGAAATTTCGCGACGAGCTGGCGCCAGCGCGGCAGCGCTGCGGCAGGCCGTGGGCGAACGACCCGCCCTTGTAAATCCGGCCGACCGCGCGTCCCGAGAAAGAGGCGAAGAACAGATTGCCGACCAGCCTCACCAGGGTGACTCCGGCGGGCACCGTCATCCGGCTGGTGTTGCTCGCCTCGTCGTGGAAATTGTTGGTGTCGACCACGTCGACCTGCCAGGTCAGAGTCGCGACCGTGTTCGCGGACAGTGCCTGGCTCGCGTTCTTGCGAGCGATGCAATATTTGAGGTCGTCGGGCAGGCGCTCGATCGCCAGCCAGGTGCGCTCCGGCTTCTCGTCGCCGAAATCCACGCCGTAGAAGGCGCTCGACCCCGCCACGATTCCGGGTGTCGAGCCAGCCGCGTGGGATCTGGGCGCGCCCGGCATGTTGTTGCTTTCGCGCTCAGCGTTGCTGCGATGGGTGCCGTTTCCGTAATAGGCGGAGCCGCCCCGGCGGATGCGCGTGAGGACACCGACCGTACCGGACGCAGCCCAGCTGCTGGTGCCGGCCATCACCCGGTAGATGCCGTCTGCCGGCACGGTCATCACCGCCGGCGAGGCAAGCGTGAAATAATTGCCCGTGTCGTAGGCCTCGACTTGCATCGGCACCGGGTCGCCGTCGGCAAGCTGCGCGCTGACCGACGTGCGGTAGGCGAGGGCGCCGTCGATTCCCGGCGACCCCTCGCCGCTCTTTCCGAACAAGGGGCTCGGGAAGCACAGCATCAGGCGAGCGCCTTGACGATCGTCGCCTCGATCTCGGTGGCCGAGTGGCAGAAGAAGGCGATCACGTCGACCGCGCCGGCGGCGATCGACAGGCTCGGCGTCCCGCCGGCGAACTTCCAGTTCGAGCCGAACGACAGTGTGCGGCCGCCGGTGCCGTCCTGGACGATCCGGATCCGGCCCGACTGGCCGGCCTTGACGTTGGTCGGATTGGCCAGCGTGCGGTTTCCGCCCAGCGTCACGTGGAAATTGATCCCGGTGCCGAAGTCCGGAGTGATTGTCGCCCCGTCCGTGAGGGCAACCGACGCCGCCGCCTCGAACAGGCGACGAGGCGACACATATTTGGCGCCGGTCGCGCCCTCGCGCACCTCGGCGACGCTCGCCTCGGGAGCCGCATCGGCGCCGACCCAGGCGCCGTTGTAATAGGTCAGCGCGATGTCCTCGTCCTCGACGACGATCTCGAACCCTTCCTTGGGGCTGCGAAATATCCAGGCGCCGTTCAGCCGGTGGGCGAGCTTGCCGTCCTGCCCGCTCCACGATCCGGTGGCGCCGGCGGCGACCAGGTAGGAATCGCCGTTGGCCGGCGATCCCGGCGGCGCGGTGAGGTCGCGGTCCTTGACGATGCAGCGGGTCGAGAACAGCTCGAGGATGTTGATCGCCTCGTTGACCCTCGTCTCGGGCACGGCCTGCTGAAGCGCGAGCTCGGTGATCCCGAGCCTCGGCGTCGTCGACATAGAATGATCTCCTTACGCGGCGCGGGCGAACACGGCCGGACTGCGCGCCGCGAAACCGCGGCCGACGCTGTCGCTCAGCTGATAGACGGCGACATTCGCCGGCAGGCTGGCCTGGGGCGCGCCAAAATCGGCGCTCTGCTCGGCGGCGGTCCAGGTGGCAGACGGCGAGCTCGACGCGATCGTGCGGCTCCCTCCGCCCGGTAGCGGGATCGCCAGCTCGTAGGCCTCGCTGGCCTCGCCGATCGGGATGGCGGTGCCGCCGATCCATGCGCCGCCGACCCGTGTCCGCCGCGCCCATTCGAAATTCCAGTCGCCGGTGGCGACATTACGCCACGCCCTGAAGCCGCCCGGCGCATAGGGTTTGAGCGTGTTGCCGGCGAAGACCAGCTCGACGGGAAAGGCCGAATCCTCGGCGCGGCCGATGGTCACAGCCTTGATCGCGAAGTCGTTGCCGATCTCGCCGAGCCCCAGCTCGTGCGGGACGGCGTTGCCGATCAGGACGAACTCATCGCCGATGGCGTGGTTGCCGACATTGCCCTCGGTGCCGCGGCGGCCGCGCTTGAGCCTGGTCAGCGTGTAGCTGCCGTCGCCCTGCAGGGTCGTCGTGGCGAACTGGATCAGCTCCCAGCGGCCGTTCCTGCCGATCGCGGCCAGGTTGAGCATAGGGTCGGCGTCGATCGCGTCCTCGGTCGCCGAGGTCAGCGCCTCGCCGTAGGTGCGGACGTTGACCCCGCTGCCGCGGTCCCAGAGGTTGGGATTGCGGCTCGCCAGGACTCCCGTCGCATAGCCCCAGGTGGCCATGCCTGAGCTTTCGATCAGCGCCAGCTGCTCGTCATAGCTGCCATCGTCGCCGCGCAGGACCGCCGCGCCCGGCCACAGCCCGCCGGTGATGTAGCTTCCGGCGGCCAAATAGAGGATCGGATTGACGTCATTGTCGGCGTCGCGGGCGAGCGGCATGTCGAGCACGAACCCCTTGCTCGGGCTCGGCAGGGTGATCACCTCGTCGTCGCGGCCGTCCATCGGCGCTCCGGTGGCGGTGCCGAGCTGGGCCAGGCTCGGATCGTCGCGCACCCATTCGCACTCGACCAGCGGGCCGCGGATCACAATCTTCTTGAGCCGGGCGGCGTGGACGATCCCGTCGAGCTCGACATTGCGGACGTCGCCGGGCTCCAGCCGCAGCTCCTGCGCGGTAAGTCCATTGGCGATCGTCTCGCGGCTGTTCCACAGCCGCCGGAAAAAGCGGTCGGCACGCGGCTGCATCTCGGCCGGGCTTGCGACATAGGTGGTAAGGTCGATCGTCTCGTCGCGGCGCGAGGCGGTGGCGTCGAGCGGCCGCTGGCTGATCACCGTGTTGGTCTGCTGGTCCTTGTCTCTGTCGGCGAAGTTGAGCGTGATCCGTCGCGGCAGGTCGCCGTCCTGGGCGATCGTCACCCGGTAGCGCGGGTCCTCGCGCCCGGCGCGGACGAAGTCGCGGGTCAGCAGGGTCGCGCCGCTTGGGCTGGAGCCGCGGTTGAGGAACTGAATCGAAAAATCGTGCGGCCTCGCGTCGACGTCGTGCACGTCGAGCAAAGGCGCGATCATGTCCTTCGCCGAGCCCTGGGTCACCGAATAGCCGGCGATAGGCTGGGTCAGCTGCGTCGTGTCGGCGCCTTCGATCCCGACCCATGAGCAGACGTCGTCGACCACGGTCTTGAGCGTGGTCGACGCGGCGCCGATACGGTCGAGGTAGCGCCAGGTCACGACATTGGCGATCTGCGGGCCGCAGATCAGCGCATGGTTGACCGGGTCGTAGATCAGCCCGTCGGTGTCCTCGTTCTTCCAGCTGAGGAGATTGGCGGTGCGCAGGTCGGCGAGCGTCCGGAGCGAGATCTCGCGTGCCACCTGCGAGCCGTCGCTGTGGATCCACAAAGATTCGTCGCCGGGCCTCAGGTTCGCGAACTGTTTGCCGGTGTTGTAGACGTCGAGGCCGATCGAGCGCGACGCCAGGATCGATCCGTCGGCCGGGTTGATCCGGTACAGGCCGCCGTGGTTCCAGGCGAGGACGAACATTCCGTCGGGAGCCGCGCAGGCGGTGCAATTGCCCGAATGCGCGCTGTTGGCCGGCAGGCCGGGGACCGTGAAGAAGGACGGCCCCGGACCGTCGCCGATCACCCGCAGGAACCGCGCGTTGGTCGAGCCGACGCCATAGACCCGGCCGACCATCCAGACGTTGCCGTCGACGTCATTGAACACCTCCGCCGGCAGCCAGTCGATGCCGGTCACGTCCTCCATCCGGAATTCGGCGCCGTCGACGAAGAAATATTTGAGCGGCGCCGGCGGCATCGTGATCCAATGCTCGACCCCGTGCCGGTCGCGGCGGACCCGCACCTCCGCCTGCCAGCGGGCGGTATCGAGCGTGCCGCCGGCGAAGGTCGCGAGCACTGCTCCCAGACCGTTGCCGTCGGCGCTGAAGCGATAGAGTTTGGTGTAATCCTCCGAGCAGAGCAGGATCGACCCGTCGCTCCTGAGGCCGACGCCGCCGAGGGAGTCGTTGACGCTTTGGGCGAAGTTGCCCTTGACCAGGCGCGCGCGCGCCGCCGTGTCCCAGATCTCGAACGCCTCGCCGACGCAGGTGATGAAGCGCGAATAGTCCGGCGAGAAGGTGAAGCCCCATAGCCGGTTGAGCCCCGGCGGCTTGCCGGCCACGGTCTCGTAGGGCAGCGTCGTGGTCTTCTCCCGCACCGCCTCGATGGTGATCTGCGGGATGCGGTTGCCGAACTTCTCGAGCGGCAGCTCCTCGAACACGACGTAGGCCGATCCGCGATAGGCCGGGCAGGAGTCAGGACCGTAGCGGTCCTCGCACCAGGCCTCCATCCGCGGGTCGGGCAGCTGGTCCTCGGTGCCGCGGTAGATGCGCATGTTCTTGCCGGCGCGGATCTTGACCGGGCCGCCCAGCGCCGAGCCGATCGAGATCGGCCCTTCCCGGGTGGTGTCGTAGACCAGATGCTTGTCCATCCAGATCCGCGTCACCGCGTCGATGGCCACGTCCGTGATCAGCACCGCGAAGGTGCCGAAATAGCGGTACTCGGTGTACTTGCCGCCCTTGGTCTTGCTGGTCTTCTTCTTCTCCTTGAGCTTCTCCGCCCAGATGATCGGTGTCTCGAAGCGGCGGATGCCCCAGAAGCGTGGGATCGGCACGCCATAGTCGGCGACGGTCACGTCGAGATTGTCGAGGCGCGGGCCCTTGATCCGCTGCGACATGGTCAGCGCCATCTGCGCCGCCATCATCGCGGCCGTGATCGCGAACTTTGCGACGAAGTTCACCGCCACCGCGCAAACCTCCAGGCACTGTCGAGCTCGTAGACGGCGAGCAGGACTCGCATCGCCGTTTCCTTCACCCACGCCGTGCTGCTGATCTGGGCATGCACGGCGCGGCCGCCGCCAAGGTTGCCGTCGGTGACGATCGCCAGATGCGCCGGCTTGCCGGCGATCCGGAGCAGCAGCACGTCCCCGGGTTTGACCCTCGCCGGTTCCACCGGCTTCAGGGTCGCCGCGATTCCTTCCCTGAGAAGGTCGGAAGGCACAGCCCCGAGGTCGTAGTCGGCCATTGCCGCATAGAGGCTCGTCGCCTCGGGCATTCCGAGTTCGCGGGCCACCCCGACCAGCAGGCCCTTGCAGTCGCAGCCGACCCCCTTGGCGGAGGCCTGCGGCACGAACGGCGTTCCGCACCATGAGCGGGCTTCGGCGACGAACGCCCGGCGGCTAGCCATTGCCCTGCCCCGGCAGCGTCGGCCGCAGGATCTGGTCGCTGCCCGGGATCTCGGGATAGCCGCGGAAGTTGAGGATGTTGCCGCGCGCCATGCAGTCGGCGCGGCTCTTGCCGCAGCCGCGGCGGATATTGAACGTGTCACCGACCTGCGGGACGTCCGCCAGCGGCGCGAACAGCGTGATTGCACCGCCCGCCGTCCAGGTGAAGATTTCGACCGGCGCCGTGCCGGCGAGCGAGCCGGTCAGGGCCTGGACGGTCCCCAGGTTGAAATGACCGCTCGCATAGGAGCCGGCGAAGCTGACCGTGAAGCGCATCGCGTCGATCGCCGAGACGACCGTCCCGACGATCGCCTCGACCTCGGCGCCGCAACGGGAGTCGCCATAGTCGGCGTCGCAGTTGTTCGTGACCAGGCGGCCCGCCGGCTGGTTGAATCGGTGGAAATCGTTGTGCACCTCGAGGACGAAGCGCCCGCCCTCGGGCCGGGTCTGGACGACGTCGCCGGCCATGAACCGCAATGGGCCCGAGCCGAGCGACCGCCAGTTGACCTGGAAGAGCCAGGCGCGCGCGCTGTTGAAGCGCCCGCCGAGCAGGGCCTCGCGGCTGACGGTCTCGCCGATCGGCCCGGTCACCTCGTAATTGTCCGGCTCGAGCCCGGCCTGCAGCGCGACGTCGCTGGGGAAGATGCCCGTGTCGGCGCGATAGGTGAGCTCGCCGTCGCCGAGGTCGAACGGGAGGTCCTGGTCGTGATCGGTGACCCCGATCACGGCCCCGTCCTTAAGCTCGAGCTTGAGCATCCAGCAGCGCGTTTGGCTGCGCCCCGCGAGGTGCGACTGCAGCGGCGCCGACGCGGTGCGCATCAGATCCTCACTTCGACGAGCGTGATCGCCTCGTGATGCTCGAGGTGAGTGGCGATCCCGGTCGACTCGAGCGGGGAAGCGAAGCGGACCGGGACGTCGAACTCGCCAGACCAGCTGATCGCTTCGCCAGGCGCCGGTGCGACGGCGAAGGTGACGACGCCGGTCGCATAATTGACCGAATAGCCGGCGTTCTGGACGACGCCGGCGCGCTTGACGGTGATCGGCGATACCGGCTGCTGGATACGGCGGACGAAGGTCTCGGCGCCGAAGCTGTAATTCTTGACCAGCGGGAAGGCGGTGGTGGCGCCATTGCCGGTGCCGATCGCCTCGTCGGCCGCGGTGAAGTCCGACCAGTCCTTGAAGCGGAAGCTGTGCGCCCCGCGCCGGGTGGCGCGGTAGGCGCCCCGGACCTCGAGGAACACCGGATCGTCGCGCTCCGAGGTCGGGAAGCTGATGTCGAACGCCAGCAGCGGCTGCGCCCAGCGGTCGTTGCGCACTTCCCAGCCGCCGTCGGTGGTCACCACCTCGAGGCCGTCGTCGAGGTCGCGGCGGACCGCGCCGATCTCGACATGATCGGACAGCCGAGTGGAGAGGTGCATTGCCTAGGCTCCCCGCTCCGCGGCCCGGCGGATCGTGTCGCGCAGGCCGGCGCCGATCTGCATTCCCGTCCGCCTCGGCTCGGCAACTCCGCTGGCGATCGTGATCGGTGCGTAGATCGACATGCCGCGGCGTCCGTCACCGGCGTCATTGTCGTTGGACACCTCGAGTTTTTCGCCCCGGCTGACGCGGGCGATCGGCACGTCGTTGATTGACAGCACGTTCCGGTCGGTGCCGAAATTGCCGAGGATCCTGCCGCCGCCGCCGTGCGACCAGCCCGGCGCGCCCCATGTCGCAGCGGCCGCGGCGGCGCCGGTGACGGTGCCGCCGGCGCCGGCACCGCCGCCAAAGAGCATGGCGGCACCGCGCAGGAGCTGGAGCCGGATGAACTCGGCGATCACCGCCTGGATCGCGCGGATCGCCACCTGCCGGAAATTGTCAAAGCCGCCGGACAGGGCCTGCAGCGCGTCGATCGCGCCCATGATCCCCTGGACCTTGAGCCGCTCCATCTCCTCCTGCACCTTGGCGGTGCTGTTCGGCAGCGAGGCGAGGAAGCTCTCCATCGGCCCGCGCGTCTGCTGAATCACCTCGCGCTGGCGACCGGCATACTGGGCGTCTAGCGCCGCTCGGCGCATGGCCGCTTCGGCGCGGACCGCGTCGGTCAGGCTCTTGTCGGCGATAATCCGCTCGAGCCGCTGCTTCTCCTCGCGATAGGCGAGATCGAGCAGCCGGAGCTCGACGTCGCGCCGCTCGGCCGCCGTTTCGGCCAGCGCCGCTTCCGACTGCAGCGCCTCGCGCTGGATGTCGAAACTGACGCTGGCGAGCCGCGCATGGTCTTCGGCCTTCGCCGCGGCGAGCTCCTCGGCGATCGCCTGGCGCTTGAGCGCGTCGGCCTCGTCGTAGAGCGCCTGCAGGCGCTGGGCCTGGGCGGCGCTGATCTCCCTCGCCTCGACCTGGTAGGCGAGCTCGTCGGCGAAGCTCTTGCGCTCGAGGTCGAGCATGTCGACGTCGAGCCGTGCCCGGTCCTCGTGGCCCACCGCCAGCTGGCGCTTGGCCGAGAGGATGTCCATCTGCAGCCGGCGCTGGTCCTGCTCGAAGCGGAAGGCGTCGCGCAATTGCTCGAGGCGCTGGCGCTCGGCCTCGCGAGCGAGCTGCTCGGCCGACTTGCCCTTCTTCCCGCCTTTCTTCGAGCCGCCCTCGCTGGCGAGGAACTGCGGCAGCGTCACTCCGCCGGAGCCCTGCGGGCTGTTCTTCAGTGCCACCGCCTGGCGGGCGAGCTCGATCTGCCGCATCCATTCGGCGCGGGCGCTCTCGACGGTGCCGCCGTCGGCCGAGCCGCGGCGGACACGGATGATGCCGCCCTTGTTGCCGGCAGCTTCCTTGCGCTTGAGATACTCCTGCATCGCCGCGTTGAGCTTCTGGCGGCGAAAGGCCGGGTCCATGTTGCTGTCTTCGGCATTGCGCGCCATTCGCCCGCCAGCGTAGACGCCGGCGCCGGCGCCGACCGCGGCGCCCGCCGCTCCGAACCGCGAGCCGGCGAGCGCGCCGATGATGCCCAGCGCGGCCTGCGGGTTGGAGCCGAGGAACGACAGGACCTTGGCGGTGAGCTCGCCGATCGCATTGGCCAGGCCGAGGATCGAATTGGCGTTGTCGGCAACGACGCCGGCGATCCGGGCCGACAGCACGGTCTTCAGGGATTCGAGCTTGTCGGCCGTCTCGTCGGCCTTGCGGATCTGCTCGTCGGACAGGACGATGCCCAGCTTCTCCGCCGCCCTGGCGAGCTCGTCCAGCGCCCGCCGCCCGCCGGCCAGCATGGTGTCGAGCTTGGCGCCGGTCTTGCCGAACAGCGCCACTTCGACCGCCGCGCGTTGCGCCCGGTCGGGGATCTTGGCCAGGCCGTCGGCGATCATCCGGAACGCCTCGCCGGTGTCCTTGCCCTTGAGGTCGGAGACCTCGATTCCGATCGCCTTGAGCGCCTTGGCCGGCTCTTTCGCCCCGGCCGCGACCTTGCCGAGGGTGACCGTCAGCTTGGTGAGCCCGCCCTCAAGCTCCTGCTGGCTGACGTTGAGCTGGCCCGCGGCATATTGGAACACCTGCAGGTCGCGGGTCGTGACGCCGAGCTGCTGCGACATCTCGCCGAGGTTGCCGGCATAGTCGAGCGCCCGCTTCGCCGCGGTCGCCATGATCCCGATCGAGAAGGCGGCAAAGAAGCCGGAGATTATGCCCTTGGCGCTGTTCATCGCCCGGGCGGTCAGTCCGACTTCCTTGCGGACGCGCTTGACGCCGCTCTCGAAGGCCGCCGTCTCGGCGGAGAATTTGACGCGCAGCGCGCCGATCAGCGTGCTAGCCATCGCTCTCTCCCGGACGGATGTGGCGGATCGTCATCTTGGCGCCGCGACGCTCGTGCTCGCGGAAGACCTCGAGGATCTCCTCGGCACGCTGCGGCCGCTTCGGCTTCAGCAGGCGCAAATAGTCGGCGAGGTCTTTGAACTTCTTGCCGGTCCTCGCGAAATTCTCGGTGAACCAGGCAGTGCTGAGCCAGCCCTCGCGCTCGCGCTGGTGGCGCATCGCGGCGCCTTCCATGATGGTCACGAAGCTCCGCGGCGACTGCAGCCAGAACTCCGACGGCGCGAAGCCGGCGGCGACCCATTCCTTCAGGAAGGCTTCGACGCTCCACGCTGCCGCTTCGGAGGGCGCGGGCGCTTCTTACCCTCCGCCGCATTGCCGACGTTGAACGCCCGCTCGATGAGGTCGCCGACGATCACGCCCTGATCGGCATATTCGGGCGAGTAGACCAGGCCGCCGACCTGGTCGAGCGTGACGCTGGGATGGTGCTCGCGCAGCATCGCCCAGAGAAACTTGCCGACCAGCGCATGCGGTGGCCTCGGCGACGTGATCTCGGCGAGGATGTCGTCCATCGGCTTGCCGGTCAGCGTCTCGAGGATGTCGATCGTGCGGAAGTTGATCACCAGCCGGAGGGTCTCCCCTCCGGCCTGGATCTCCGCCTCGTTCCAGAACGGGCTGAGCATTATGGCTCAGGCGGGCTCTCGGGCTCGACCGGCCCCTCTTCCGAATCGCCGGAGAAGCGGATGGTGAGGGTTGCCGTGCGCCGATCGTCGAGCGGCGAACTGCGCCGGTACTGCTTGACCACGCACTCGCCGGCGATCTCGTAATAGCTCTCGTCGGCAAGCAGCAGGTGGACCTTGTATTCGGTGCTCTTGCTGAGCAGAGAGCGGCAGAGCACGTCCGTGTCGGACCCGGGCACGTAGTTCATCAGGACGTCGCCCGTGCCGTCGTTGATCAGCCCGCCGATGAACTGGCGGCGCTTGCCCGGCGACTGCATGTGGGTCTTCTCGACGTCCTCGACCTCGGCCTCGGGGAACGGCGTCTCGAAGATCTCGGCGAGCTCGATGAACTCGCCCTCCGAATCCTTGAGGAAGAACTTGCCCCCCCAGCCGATTGTGACTTCTTCTTCGTCCATGTTCACGCTCCATCAGGGTTGGACGGGAGCGCTGGGCGCTCCGGCTGCCTTGCCCAAGGGCGGGTAGGGCTTGGAAATTCGGGGAAGTCAGGCCGCGGCTGGCGAGTGCCAGACCATGATGTCGGCCGACCGGCGGTAGACGGTGTCGGCGCCGGTGAACTCGTGGGTCGCCCGGCGTCGCTGCACGAAGGCCCGGCCGAAATTCACCTGGTCCTGGACTGCTGCCGGCACCAGCTCGGCGAGCACCAGGCCCATCAGCTCCTTCGCCTCGAGATAGTCGTCGGCCCAGACGTCAATCTGGACCAGGCTCGACTGCAGCGCCTGGATCCCGCTCATGTGCTGCGCCAGCGGGTCGTCGATCAGCTCCAGGGTGATCGCCGGCAGCGGCCTTCCCTGGGGGCGGTCGCCCCAGTCGATCCTTTTCTTGACGATCGAGGTGATCGCCGCCTGGCCCAGCAGCCGTGCTCGGAGCGCTGCTTCCATCTCAGCCTCCCTGCCGCCGCCGGATCCGCATGACCGTTTTGTGGAGCTCTTCGCCGAGCAGGTTTGCGATCCGCACCAGCGACGGCCCCTGCTCGCGCTCCCAGGCCGGGCGCATGTACGGCTGGGCCCGGTCCTTGAAGGTGCCGAACTCCATCATGATTGCCTGCGGGTAGCCCTTGCGGGTTGGCCCGATGTAGATTGCGACCTCGTCCCGGGCCTCGCGGGTGAAGCTCCTCTGCCGGCCGCCCTTCTGCCTGTGCGAGATGGCGATCGACGTGTGCAGGTCGAGCGGCGGTGTCGCCGGATCGTCCGGCGCCAGGCTCGCGGCCAGCGCCCGCATCGGCTCTGCCGCTTTCTTGAGGACCCGGCGGACCGTGCCCTTGGCGGTGGCCCGTGACAGCTCGAAGAGCACCCGCTCGCATTCGGCGAGGCCTTCGATCCGCTCAGCCATCGTCCTCCTCGTCGGGCTCCGGATCCTCGGCGCCGTCGTCGGCCCTCGCCGACGCGACGATGTCGACCAGGTTCCGGCCGACGGGAACGACGGCCGCGATGTTGTAAGTCGTCGTCTCGTTGTGGATCAGGCGCTCCCGCGGCCCGAACTCGGTGACGGCCTGCGGCCTGCGGATCCGGAACTTGGCAGTGGTGAACGCGGCTTCGCCGCCCGCGGCCGCCCGCTCGCCCGCGGACAGCGGCACGAGTGCGGCCGCTTCCTCGAACACGGTCTCCCACGGGCCCGGCTTTGTCCTCAGGCCGTCGTCGACGCTGGCGCCCGCCCGAACGATGCGGATCCGATGGTTGAGCTGTCCGGCCTGCATCAGCCGTAGCGCCGGAAATTGACGAGCAGCGCTTGGCTGGCGTTGGGCATGCTGCTGACGTTCGTCCCGACGACGACGTCGGCGCGGTTGCCGTACCACTGCTCGATGATCAGCAGCATCGCCTGGCGCACCGGCGCCGGGCAGACGGCATAGCCGGCGACCAGGCGCACGCGCACCGCGTCTTCCGCCCGGGCCGTCGCCGGCCACCTTTGGCCGGGCTTCAGCCGCACCTTCGGCCGCAGCTCGTCGCCGGCCTCGAGCGCGAGCTCGTAGACGGCGGGATCGAGCAGCTGCTCCTCGCCCTCCGGGTCAAGGTAGCGGATTTCCGTGATGGCCTGGACCGGCGCGACGGCCAGCTCCGCGAGCTCGCCGAATGCCGGCACCTCGATCTCGAGCGCGGCCGCGGCAATGCGGATCCCGCAGACCTTCTCGACATGCTCGCGGACGGCGACAATGTAATGGGTCAGCAGGGCGTCCCGGTCATCGCTCAGGACCTCGCACTGCGCCTTGGCATCGGCCAGGCTGATCGCCTCGGCGCCGATCGGCAGGACCGCCGTCTCGAAGTCGTTTCGCGGCGGCGCGCTGTTGGTCGTGATTTCGCAGGTGATCAGCCCCGGCCGGCCCGGCGTTCCGCCCGACAGCCAGACGGTGACCTTGCCCTCCTCGACCTGGGTATCGACGACGTCGACGCCCTCGGCCGCAACGCCAAAGGCGGTGATGGTCTCGCCCTGCTGGAGCTGTCCGCTCCAGTCGAATTCATAGTCCAGCGTCGCTCCCGGCGCCTTGGCAGGCCAATAGATCATGCGGCCCGCCTCCATCCTCTCGAGATCTTCGCCGCTTGCGACTGCCGGGCGATCGGTGCCACCCGGAGGTCGCGATCGACGCGGACCAGGCAGCGGGCTGTTCCTGCCTGCGCCGAGCGCACGCTGGGCGCGATCGGCCGGATGCGCTCGCCGCCGCTACCGGCGACGATCTCGCCAGCGTCAGTCACTTCGCCGGTACCGGCGCCCAGGACGGCTGCCGCGCCGGTCAGCTGCTCGCCGTCTTCGGCCGAGGCGGCGCCGGCGACCGGCACTGCTCCGATTGCCTCAACATGCTCGGCTCCGTCGGCGATGGAGGCACTGCCTGCATCGCCGCTGGCCGCGACGGAGCCGAGCGCCGCAAGCGTCTCGGAATCGTCGGCGATCGCCGCTGTTGCCGCTGCGACGGCTTGCCCTTGCGCGCCAACCAGGTCGGCTTCGTCCACCGCCCCGCCGGCGGCCCCGACGGGGGCTCGGGCGGATCCGGAGACCGCTTCCGCCTGGTCGCCGATCGACGCTCCGCCGGCGTCTGTGACGGCCGCGGCGGCACTCGTGCTTTCGCCGTCGTCCGTCACTCCAGCGATTCCGATGAGCCGGATGCCCCCGGCGCCGGAGAGGGTCTCACCGGCGTCTGTGACGGCCGCGCCTCCGGAGACAGGGGCGGTGCCGGCGCCGGCGGCGACCTCTCCGCTGTCGGCGACAGTGCCTTGCGCGCCGATCCGGACCCTGGCCGCCGCGGCCACCAGCTCGGCGCCGTCGTTGACAGCGGCCGCGCCGGTCACCGGCGCCTGGGGCGCCTCGTCGAACAGAAGCAGCAGCATCGGATCAGACCAGGGTGAAGACGCCGAAGAAGCTGAAATTCTGGGCGACGCCGGCGGTGATCTGACGCAGCTTGAAGCCCTGTCCCTCGCGCGCGGCATAGCGCTGGCCCATCGCGGTCTCGGGCAGCAGGTTGAACCATTGCATCAGCTGCCCGCCGGCCTGGGTCTCCTCCTGGGTGACATAGGCGGTGAATAGGGCTTCGGCGGGCGTTGCGCCCCCGGTCGGCCCCTGGCGCATGGTTACCTGCGAGGGGAGGTTGTCGTTGGCGGTGTCCATCGGGCTGATGCTCGGGAAGGACGTTTGCTTGTAGCCGACGGCCGATCCGCCGGTTCCGACAGCCGACGTGCGGATGAAGTCGAAGTCCGGCGAGATCGTGCCGGTCACCGCCGCGATCAGCGACGGCATGGCCCACAGGCCGCGCAGCTCGAGCAGCTTGCCCGATCCCGAGGCGTTGAACAGGTCGAAATGGTCCTTGTTCGCGGCCCCGGCCTGCGCCTTCAGGAAGAAGGAGTAGCTCGGCAGCGTCTGCTGGATATGGCCGCTCTCGTCCGCGACAATGACGAGCGGAAGCTCCTTCCCGTCGACCAGGTGCGTGGCGATCGGCGAGCCGTCGCCCGCCGTCGCCGTAGAATTGGCGCGGGTCATCAGCTGCCGGAGCCGCTCGCCGTGATGTTGAAGGTGTGGATCGCCACCCTCTGGCCCTGGGCGATGTTGAGGTTGTCGAGCTCCAGCTCGCCCCCGCCTCCGATCGCGGAGACGGTGCCCTGCAGGTGGCAGGTCGAGCCGTTGCTTGCGTAGATCCGCCAGTGGAGCGTGCCGCCGGCGTTGGCATTGTCGGCCTGGTCATCCTCCCAGGTGCCCGACAGCCCTTTCACGCCATTTGCGGAATCGGCCATCCAGTCGACCGGCAGCTGCATGGTGGCGACGACGGTGCCGCTGTCGGCGGCCGCGGTGTTACCCGGGCGCGCGCCGGTACGGATCTTGAGCACGGCGCTCGCGCCGATCGTCGCCTCGATCGCCTCGTTCTGTGCGTTGCGCACAGCCACCGACTTTTCCATTGGCGGTCCTTCTCGTCAGCTGTGGTGGCGTCAGGCAGCGGGCTTTGCCGCGGCCTTCGCCTTGCCCCTCGAGCGCGTCGACTGCTCGCCCTTGGGGCTGCCGCCGTTCTCGCCGTTGTTGTCGTGGTCGAGCTGCGGCCGGTAGGTGCTCTTGGGCGCCTCCTCGGCCGGCGCCTCGGCCGGCGCCTCTTCGGCCGGCGGCTCCTCAGCGGGAGGATCTTCGGCCGGCGGCTCCTCGGCGGGAGCGGCCTGGATCGCCGCGACCAGTGCGTCGGCCGCTTCCTCGTCGGCAGGCGCCGCCTGGTCGCTCAGCATCAGCCGGAGCGCCTCGTCGTCGGTGAACGCCTCGGTTTCCTGCTTCGGGCTGAGGGTGATGTTCGGTCCGGAAATTCCAACCTTCATGCGGATCTTCATGGAGCCTCTCCTTTCTGCGCGGCCGCAGGGCGATCGCGGAAAAAGGAGAGGGACGCCGCTGCCGGCGCCCCTCCCGTTGAGTTCGGCCGCGCCTAGCCGGCGGCGGCGGTGATCAGGTGCTTGACCGCGGCGGTGTCGCCGAGCTCGCCGTCGAACCGGATCAGCCCGGCAATGCCGAGATCCGGCCAGAAGCGCTCGCGCAGCACGCCGATCATCGGCGCTCCGACCTTGCGGACGTAATACTTGCCGAGGTCGCCGAAGATCATGATGCGCTTGGCGGCAGCCAGCGAGTCCATGTGCTGGTTGATGTGGTAGCGGCGACCGTTCAGCGTCGGCGGAACGCCCTGCTGGACGTTGCCCGCCTGCCAGACGTAGCGCTCCTCGCCATCCTTCAGCTTGCGAAGGTCGAGCAGCGTGTTGTCGTTGAACATGTACGCGCACTTCGGGCTGACCCGGTATGCCGGATCGACGCTGTGCTCGAGCTCGAGCAGCTCGTCCCAGGTGACCGCAGCCGTCGCCGCGGCGGTCTTGCCGTGGCTGGAGGCGGTGACGATGCCGTTCGGCTGGTTGATGCCGGTGCCGGTCGTGCAACGCCGGTTGGCGCGTCGGCCCAGGCGCTCGCCGATCAGGCCGCCAAGCAGCGGCTCGATGCTGAACGCCGAGTCCTGCGCCAGCTCGAAGCTGAAGCGGATGAACGGCGTCGCGAACACGTAGGCGTCGAGCGCCTTCTGCCCGAACACGACGTCGCCGCTGCCGTCGTCGACCATGTCGTCGGCCTCGTCGCGGGCGTCCGCCTCATTGGCGGTGTCGTCGACGGTCGGGATCCGGATCGGATTGCCGGCCGAGGTGGTGACGTCGGTGACGATGTCGCCGTCGTACATCGGGCCCCAGGCCTTCATCGACTTGATGATGAAGTCGGCGAGCTCGGTCGGGACGGTGTAGCCGCCGGCGGCGTTGCTGCCGGCCAGCTGCGCGCGGAGCTCGGGGGTCATCTCGACCGACCCGGAGCGAAGCACGTCGCGCTGTTCGGCGGTCAGTGCCGACGGGTCGCCGCCGTTGGCGAGCATGGTGTAGAAGGCGTCGCGGTAGGTAAGAGCGGCCTCGCCCTCGTCCTGCCCGCGGGTTTCGCCGTCCTCGCCGATTGGGCGCTGCTTTTCGCGGCGCTCGGTGGCTTCACGCTCGATTCGGGCGACCCGCTCTTCGCGGGCAATGTCCTTCTCGAGCTGGTCGAACTCGGACATGATCGTGTCGTGGCGCTGCTCGAGCTCGGTTGCGCGCGCTTCGTCGGTGTTGCTGCGGATCTCCTCGAGCGCCGCGCGTGCGGCGGCGACGAGCTTTTCCCGCTTTTCCTGCATTTCCCTGAGCGTCATCTGTCTCTCCTGGACATGAAAAAGGCCGCGGGATCGCGGCCGGGGTTGGCGGAAGAGCCGCCGCCTCGGGCTCGTCGCCCGGTGACTAGATGCCGCGCTCGATCTGGGCCTGGCGGGCCCTGCGGGCGGCAATTCGGGTGGAAGCGCCGGTCTTGTTGTGCTGGCGCCGCTCGTTGCGGATGTTCTCCAGGTCCCGGAGACCGACGCTGGTGTCGGGGTAGGCCGGGAAGGCGGTGTAGGTGATCTCGAAGAGCTCGGCCTCGAGGATGGTCCGCAGCGGCGGGTCGACGGTCTCGTCCCATTCCTGCTTGCGGGTGATGAAGCCGAAGGACATTCCGGCGATGTCGCCGCGCTCGATCTGCACGTTCAGGTCGCGGCCGTCGCTCGTGTCGGGCAGAGCATTCTCGAAGGCCAGTCCCTTGTCGTCCTCGCGCAGGCTCAGCGTTCCGGCCTTCATCCGGCCGACGACACGGCCGGTATTGTGGCTGTGGAGCGCGACGACGTCGCTTTCGCGCAGCGACTTGGCGAAGGCGCCCGGCGCGATCTTCTCGCGCCACCAGCCGCCGATGTCAGTCTCGACGCCGAACAGCGCCGCGTAGCCGGCCGCGGTGCCGAGCTCGCTGGCGTCGCCGGCGGCGCGCAGCTCGAGGCTGCCGGTCGTGGCCCGGGTCTCGCGGCAGTCAGTCTTTGGGCTTGTCGCCGGCGTCGTCATCGCCTTTGTCTCCATCGTCGGTCTTGGTGTTGGCGGCGGCGGCAAGCGCCTCCTTGCTGCCGGCCATCTCGAGCGGCACCGTCGCGCCCTGGATGTAGAGCCGGTCGCCGCCCGGCTTGGCCGGCCGGTTGTCGAGAGCGCGCGCCTCGTCCGGCGTCAGCAGGCTCGAGTTGATGGCACGGGCCATCGCCTCGAGGCGGCTCTTGAGGTCGCCGCGCATGACTCCGTCGAGATTGTGCTCGACGTACTGGCTACGCCGGCGCTGGCCGAACAGCTTGAGGTTGAGCTCGTCCTCGAAGGCCCGCGCCCAGTGGGCGATCAGGTGCTTCACCAGCTGCAGGTCCTGCTGCTCGGTATTCGAGAAGGTGCCCTTGCTGAGGTCCTGCAGGAAGACCGGCGGCAGCCCGAAGAGGCGCGCGATCTCCTGGATCTGGAACAGCCGCGCCTCGGTCATCTGACCCTTTTCCGGGTCGGTGCCGATCGGCTTCAGCTCGTGCCCGGGCGGCATTCCGAAGAACGGCGAGCCCGACTTCTTCGCCAGGTCGATCGCCCGTTTGATGTCTGCCTGGGCGCGCTTCAAGCCATCGACGCCCTGCGGGAGAGGCCCCTCGAGCGCCAGTGGCGGCACTCCGCCGCCTGAGAAGAAGGTGCCGGCGAAGTCGTTCATCGCGATCGCCAGCGCAATCGCCTTGCTGCCCTTGGCAATCGGACCGTAGGCGTCGAGCTGGTTGGGCTTCAGCATGAACGGCACGTCGATGACGTCGGCCGCCGGATATTCCTTGTTGCCGAAGCGGTAGATCTTGCGGCCGCCCTGGCGCCGGACCGTCGTCCGCGTCGGATCCATCGGCCAGAGCCCGACAGGCTTGGTCCCGGCGCGCTCGATCCAGGTTGGCCCACGGCCGCCCGTGAACACCTGCTGCCACATGTACTGGCGCCAGGCGAAGCTGCTCCATTCCGGATTCGGGGCCTCGTTGAGCAGCATCTGCAGCGAGCCGTCGGTGCGGCTGGGCTCGCCTTCGGCAGATTTCCGGAACGCGTGCAGGGGTAGCGCCGCCAGGGTGCGCGACAGGAAGCTGACGGCGTCGAACACCGCCGGCACCTCGAGCGCGCTCTCGATCGTGACGCGCGGCATATCTGCCCGGCCGGTCGTGATCCCGAAGAAGCCGAGCAGGTCCTCGTAGCTCGCGCTCACCGGGACGTTGGGATCCTCGAGCGGGTTTGCGCGCTGCTCGGATCCGAACAGCCGGGCCAGCATGCCCATGCTTAGGCCTCGCCCGCCGGGAAGACGCTATACTCCGGATCGTCCCAGGGCGACGTTGCCATCGGCTCTTCCTCCCGGCTCATGGCCACGCCGAGCGCCATCATCAGGGCGACCGGGTTGTCGATTTTCAGATGGTCCTGCCCGACTGGCTTGTTCGGGAAGACGTTGTCTTTGAGGTCGAGCTTGCCGACCACGTTGGAAATCTCCCACTCCATGACCGGGCAGCCGCCGTGGGCGATCGTGCCGGCCTTGGTGAGGGCATCGAGCTCCTTCATCGGAGCCGACAGGTTTTGCACCGTCATGCGGTACTCGAGCATCGGCACGCCTTCGGCCATCATCCGCTGGGCGAGCTGGGTTGCCTGCCACGGGTCGAAGGCGACTGCTTCGACCTGGAACTGGCTGCCGGCCTCGAGGATGGCGCGCTCGATCTCCGAAAAGTCGGTGACGTTGCCGTCGGTGACGTCGAGCAGCGCCTGGGCGTCCCACGCCTGGTAGGCCGGGACCTCTTCCACCCTGGCGCCAGGCAGGAAGTAGCGGCCGATCCGGATGAAAGGGTCTTCTGCCGTCGCGGCCTCGCCGACCGGCGGGAACAGATACTCGAGCCCGGCGATGTCGATCTTGGTCGCGAGGTCCAGGCCGAGGATGCAGCGGCGGCCGCGGAGCTGCTCGAGCGCCAGTCCCTCGGCTGCTCGAACCGGGATCCAGTCCTGCCGGCAGCGACGCCAGGCCTCGACGTCGAACCAGGCCGCCTTGGCCGAGACCCAGAGGTTGAGGTGCTTGGTCTTGAAGACGCCGGCCTTGCGCGGAGTCGCGATCGCGTCGCGCTGCCGCGCGCGGAGGAACTCGCCCGAGACCGACACGTCGAAATTGGGATTGGCCTTGATCAGCGCGGCTTCGGACTTCCAGTCGTCGCCCTCGTCGATCGTGAACTCGAGGAAGAAGGTCTCGTCGTGCAGCGGCGGGCCGCTGCCCCCGAGCTTCTTCCGCTCGTCGTGGATCCTCGCGTAGCAGGGTCCGGCCAGGTTATCGCCGGCGGTGGTGATGAGCACCTGCAGCGGCTGGTCGCGGGCGCCCATGCCGGTCTGCATGGTGTCGACCTGGCCATCGTCGTCGTGCTCGTGGTACTCGTCGTGGATCGAGCAGCTCGGGCTCTGCCCGTCGCCAGGATCCCCGATGATGGTTTCGAACTTGCTGTTGTCGTCGACGCGGACCAGCGATCGCGCGTTGACGTCGACTCCGAACCGGCTGCACAGCGCCGGCGTCCGCTGGGCCATGAGGCGGGCGGGGCCGAACACTTCCCACGCCTGCTTCTCGTTGGTCGCTCCGGAATAGACCTCGGCGCCATACTCGCCGTCGGCGCAAAGCATGTAGAGCCCGATCCCGGCCGACAGCGCCGACTTGCCGTTCTTCCGCGGCACGACGATGAACAGTACCCGGAAGCGGCGCAGGCCGTCGGCCTTGCGCAGCCATCCGAACGGCACGACCAGGGCGAAGACCTGCCACGGCTCGAGCCGGATCGTCTCCTTCGCGCGGGCCCATTTGCCCTTCGAGTGTGGCAGCCGCTCGATGAAGCGGCAGACCCGCTCGGCCTTGGCGGCGTCGAAGCGGAACGGGAAGTCCCGCCGCCGCTGCCGCTTCAGCTCCAGCAGGAATCGTCGGCACTGCAGCCGGATCGACTTGCAAGCCGGGATCTTGCCGCTCGTTACGTCGCGCGCATACTCCTCGGCGACCGCGACATAGGGCCGCGCTTCGATCGACGCCACATCACACGATCTTTGGGATGATGACCAGGCAGCGACGGACAATCCACTCGGCGGCACGGTCCGTGTCGCGAATGAGACCCAGCCGGATGAGTGCGATTGTCGCGAGGCGGGCTGGACCGAACCACCAGCGGTAGCGGACCTCGATCACGAGCTTTCCAACGACAGTCGTCACGGTGACCTCCTCAGAAGTCGTCGAAGGCGCCGGCCATCGGCTTGTGGCCGCTGGCGATCCGGAGCGCCGCGGACGGGTTGAGCATCAGCTCGCCGATCAGCGACTGCGCCTGGCGCATCGCATCGGACAGCATTGCGACCTCGGGCCTGGCGCGGATCATGCGGCCGCCGGCAGCGGTCAGAGTCTCGTAAGTGTCGCCCTCGGTCTCGAGGACCGCCTGGAACCGCTGGATCTGCTCGAGCCGCTGCGCGAGCAGCGCGACGTGCTGAGCATATTCGGGCGCTGACCGCCCCTGCTCCTCGAGCAGCCTGGCGAGCTCGCCGAACATCAGCTGGGCGAGGTCCGACAGGTGGAGCGGCGCGATCATCGGCTGCTGGCCGTCGCCGGCCGGTACCGGCGCAGGCGGCGTGGCCGGCACCAGCTCGCGATCCTTGCGCAGCGTTCCGGCGAGCGCCTTCAGCTCCGGCGCCTTGCGCTTTCGCCCGGCGCCCGGGCGGGCACCGCCCTTGGCCACCTAGTGCCGCGTCGGCTGAGCTGGCTGGCCGAAGATCGCGTCGAAGATCTGGTGCTCGCGCCGGATCTGGGCGAGCTCGGCCTCGGCGCGGGCGCCGGTCGTCAGCCTGCGGTGAACTTCGCCCAGCCATTCCTTGCGCACGGCGACCTTGTCGTCGGGGTTGCCGGCCGCGGCGCGCTCGAGCGCCTTCATGTCGATCGCCATCCCGCCCTCCAGCACTTTTTGGTCTTTGAATTCGACCGCGCAAAAATTCGGCGGGGGCTTCGGTGTCCGGGAAATTGGCCGGCGACTTCGACCCTCCCCCCGGGGGTCAGGCGTCGTCGCAGCGGCGCCGGCCGGCGGCGCTCTCGGCCGCGGTCTTGGCCTTGTGGCAGGGTTTGCAGAGGCCCTGCTTGTTCGATCGCTCCTCGCTGCCGCCCTGGCTGAGCGGCACGATGTGGTCGACTTCCTCGCTGGCGCTCACCCGGCCGGCCTCGCCGCACAGCCGGCACAGCGGCTCCTCGGCGAGGATCATGGCGCGCTCGCGCTGCGCAGGCCGGCCGCGCCGGCGCTTGTCGGGCGCCCTTGCCGGCCTCTGCCAGGCCTTGCCCGGCTCGCGCTTCACTGGCGAGAAGCGCGGCGGCTGGCTGGGCATTAGTCGACGACGACCCCGAGCTCGCGCAGCTGTCCGTCAATCTCGACGATCCGCTGCCTGAGCTCGAGCTTTATGGCTGGCGCTACAGCTTCGACGAACTCATGGCCCATGCGCTTGCCGTCGATCTCGATCGAGATCTGGCCCTTGTCTCTTTGGTCGGACAGCCGGTTGCGGGAGTCGACCAGCGTCTCGACCAGCGGGAAGTCGCCGATCTTCACGCCGCGCGCTCGACGAAGAAAGCGTCCTCCTGCGCGACCGAGAAGCCGAGGGAGGAGAGATCAGCGCCGGCCTTGCCGCCCAGCTGCAGCAGCTTGACGGTAGCCGTCCGGTCGAGTGAATATTTGACCCGGGTGGTCTGGCGCGCCCAGCGCGTCCCACGCAGGGCCTCGGTAGCCTTGTCGTCGCTCTCGAAGCCATGCGACAGCTTCGGCCGCGACAGCCGCAATCCGATCAGGCACCCCGCGATCTCCATGCTCTTCTTGCCCTTGGCGAGGTCGGGCCCTTCGGCGTGCCACCACGGCTCGAGAGCGGCGGCGATCGCCTCGCGCTCCTTGACCAGCGGAGCTGCCTCGGCGTCGGCGTCGGCGTTCACCCGCGCCGTCTCGCGGCTGCGGACCTCTTCGACCGCGGCGATCTGCCCGTCGAGATCGGCCAGGCGCTCGAGCAGCCGTGTCGCTGCGGGCAGCGATCGCGGAACGGCACTCATCGCGCGTCCCGTGTGGCCTGCAGCGCGGCGAGGTGCGCCTGGGCGGCCCGGCCGGTAGCGAGCTCGATCTCGACTTGCTCGAGGAAGCGCCGGGAGACAGCGACGATTGCCGTCGGGCTCGGCTTATTCTCGATCGTTCGGCGGACGGCGGCGAGGTCGATCATGGCTTACCAGATGGCCTGGCCGCCGCGCTGGGCGAGCGGGGGATGTTGCTGCGGAATGCTCGAGGATCCCCGGAACAGCGCCCGGAGCCGCTCGGCGATCGCCTCGGCCTCCTCGATCTGCCGGTCGACTTCGCGGTGCGAGCGGACTTGGAGCGAGACGTCGGCGATCAGCTGGTCGAGCCGGCCGCTGAGGTCGCCGAGCTCGGCGAGCCTTTGCTCGGTCGCTCTTGAAAGGAAGGGGCGCGCGCCGGCCGGACCAGAAACGGCGCGGCGCGCGCCATGCTGCCGGAGCGCGGATGAGTGGGGCATCGGCGACCTTTCCCGGCAACAAAAAAGCCCGCGGCGGGGGACGCGGGCTTCGTCACGTGCGCGCTGGGCGCAGCTGTGGAGGGGTCGGTTTGGCCGGTTTCGTGGCCGGCGGGCAGTCCGTTTGTCGTTACCTTAACGAATTGCGGACAGCCGCCTCAGGCCGCCAGGCGCGCGTGGGCCTGGTCGAGCGCTTTCTCGTCGACTTCCCTGCGGGCGGCCCAGAGCAGCGCCGGCCACAGGTCGAGGGCGTCGATCAGCAGCCGCTTCGCCCGCCGGTTGTGCATGCCGTAGCGCCTCGCGACGACCGTGAATCCGGCCGGCTCGCCGGCGACCATGTCCAGCACCGCGGCGATCGGCCCCATTGCGCGCACCTGCTCCCGCCAGCGCGAATAGGCGATCTCCCGCCTGACCTGGCCGAGCCGCTCGTAGAAGCTGCCGTCGCCGTGGCGGTCGACGTCGACCCGGGTTTCGAGGCTGGCGGTCCGCACCGACACGTCGGCGCCGATGCGCTCGACGACCGCGGCGATCTCCACGGCCGCGGCGAGCTGCTCGGCATTGATCGCGCCGCTCTTGTAGAGCCGGGCCAGCGCGCCCTGGTTGCGCCTCGAGGCATGCTCGTGGGTCTCGGGGGTGCCTTCGTTCTTGTGCTTCCACTGCTGGCGGATCTTGGCGTTGGCGCGCCGCAGCGCGCGCTCGGCCGCCGCTGCCTCGGGGTGGCGCCGCGCCCAGGCGGCGCGACTGGCCTCAGCCCGCTCGTCGGCCGCCCGCTGCAGCGGACTTCTCGAATCCCGGCCTCGCTTCGGCCGCGCCCGCTCGTGCTCCTGCCTCATAGGTCCCGCATCCCGCTGCTGGTTCGTCGGGATCATGGTCGAGCTCGGGGAGGTCCGGCAGTCCCTTTTCCGTTAAGGCCTTGGCCAGTGCGGCGGCAACGGCGGCCGGCGGCTGCGAGGCCGCTTCCGCCGGCACCAGCATCTTGTCGCCATAGGCGATCGTCCAGCCGGAGGCGGCCAGGCGCAGCAGCACGTCGGTCTCGCTCAGCTCCTCGCTCTTGTTGATCAGCCGGATTCCGCGCGTCTGGCCGGCCGCGTGCTCGATCATCTGCGCCTGGGCGAGGGCATGGACCAGGTCGTGCGCCCTCTTGTTGCTGACTCCGAGCTCGGCGGCGAGCTCGCCCAGCGTCGGCGAGCAGCCCCATTGGGCGAAGTAGCGCTTGATGAAGTCGAGCGCGAGCAGCTTCCGGCTCGACATCGTGGGCGAAAGGCGATGCGCCTGTCCTGAGCAGGGTCGAAGGGGTGCCCCCATGCATCGAATGTAACGCAAAAGTGATGAACGGGAATATAGCGGCGCCAATTAAGGCTGGCGCGGACGCCGCAACTTGCCGGCCTCAAATATCACCCTTCGTTTTTGCTCCTCCCGCAGTTGCCGGAACATCGTCACTAGCTTGCGCTCGTCTTTGCTCAGTTTCTCCTGTCTCACCGGTCCCCTCCACGCTCGTGCGTTCGGCACGGGCGGATGATCGGAAACGGAGGTTAAGAGAGTTTGGGCGGCGAGCTACCTTAGTCCGGATTGCTGCTCGGCAGCTTACCGAACGCACTGACAAGGCAGGCGCCAGTTAGGAACACGGCGCCGACGATCACCGCCCCGATCCCGAGCAACAGGGTCATTTCCTGCGCCTGCAGCAGCTGCAGGTTCACCACGCCGTCCATGCCGGCAGGGAAATACTCCGTGGCGGCCGCCGAGGCAGGCAGTACCGTCTCCATCGTCAATGCTGTGTAGATCAGCCAGCCGCCGAGGATCGCAAAGGCCCAGCCTGCCGCGCTAAGTGCCGTGACCATCATCGCTACCTTTCCCCTCATCCGCCATGCGCTCGACCATGCGCTTGAGCGCCGCGCGGTCCGCCTTCGGCAGCTGCCGGTAGATTGCGATCAGCCGCCGCTCCTGGGAGCTGAGCCGCTCGTCCTCACCGGCGGCGTTGGGTCCCGGATCGTCCGTCTCGCCGGTCAAATACGCGGCAGTCGTACCGAGCTCGCGGGCGATTCGGTGAAGGTGCGTCGAGCTCCGCGACTTGCCGTGGATCAGCGCATTGATCGTGGACTGCCGAAGGTTCACGCGCCTGGCGAGCTCCGATTGCGACAAGCAGCGCTGGTCGAGTAGCCGCTGGATTCTTTGCCCCATGCGCATGGTGGCGCACGCTACCGGCAATCCGGTAGCGGAGGCATAACGATTTTCCGATTGACTCGGTCTACCGGAACGCCGATAGCTCGGGCATGGCTGATTCGTCGCGAGACTCATTGACGCCTGAGCAAGCGTTGGTTCTTGCGCTGAATCGGCTCGGAGGCCAGTCGGCGATGGCCAGGCTGCTCGACACCGCTCAGTCGACCGTTTGGGAGTGGGTGAACCGCTCCAAGGCGCTCCCGGCCGAGCATGTGCTGAAGGTCGAAGCCGCGACCAACGTCGCGCGCCATGACCTTCGCCCCGACATCTATCCCCGCGGTCTTCAGGACGGTGTCCCCTTCCTCCCCGACGGAGACGCAAGGCTACCGCACGAGCTCGGCGAGGTCGCGGACGAAAAGGACGCGAAAGTGCAAGCGGCCGCAGGAGGCGCGCGATGAGGGCTGCCAGCTTCGGCGAGTACGAGAGCCGGCTGATCGGCGCTCCGGCAAACTGGAATTCCGAAAGGGACGGGCCTTGCGGAGCACTCTCGGTGCACGACCGCATCGACGATCGCGGCCATCCGGAAATGGTCTCTCGCTGGGAGCTCGAGCCCGGCGACCTCGACAAGCTCAAGGCGGGCGCGCCGATCTACCTGTCGATTCTCGGGGAGGTTCATCCCGTGGTCTGCGTCTTTGTCGGTGAGCCGGAGCCTGAGCGCGCGGCCACTGACCCCGCGCTCGCCGGCGGAGCCGCCGAATGAGCTTCCCTTCTCCCCAGCCCGCCCCGTGTCCGTCGGCATCGGCACGGACGGCGGTGCGGCGCCGGCAGGAAGAGCACGCTGCCGGCGCCGCTATGTCCCATGAAGCGCGGGCACGGGCGCCTGCGCAGGCCGCCGGCGAAGCGATGGGCGTCGCCGCCGGCGGCCGCCGGGTCCGAGGGCGCCGCTGATGCGCGCCCTGGCGCTCCTGTTCGCGCTGGCGATGGCCGTCGCTGGCGGCCTCATGATCGCTCACGGACTCGCCGATCTGGTCCGGGTCTTCAAGCAGGTGGCGACACAATGACCAAGCGCCGCGCGCCCCTGACGTTCGAGAACGCTTTGACCCGGGTCGCCAGCGAGGTCGGCTGGTCCGAGGTCGCGCGAATCTGCCGGCACAAGGAGCGCACCGTGCGCAACTGGTCGGAGCCCGACACCACCGCCGAGATCAGCCTCGAGGCGGCGCTCGAGCTCGACCTCGCCTGGCGCGCGGCCGGCAAGGAGGGCGCTCCGTTTCTGACCTGCTACCAAACCCGTTTGGATGCCGAGGCGACGGCTGCCGACCCTAGCCGCGATGCGCTGATCGGCACTGCCGCCAAGGCTGCAAAGGAGGGCGGCGAGGCGGTCGCCGCGGTTCTTGCGACGGCGCGGCCGGGCGCCTCGTCCGCCGACGACGCGATCGCCGAGCGCGAGCTAGAGGAATCGATCGAGGCGCAGACTGCCGCTTTGGCGGCGATCCGCGCTAGGCGGCGATGCGCCGCCGGCGACGATTTGGCGACGCGAGGAATTCAATGAGGAGGGGAGGGCGACCGCTCTTCCGGGGCCCGGAGGTGTCCCTGCCCGTCGGGAGCTGATTAGCGCCGGCCCTTTGCCGGGCCGGAGCGGGACCAATCGACCAGATTCTTTCACCGCCGGCCTCACCGCCTTCGCAGCGCGCTGCGGGGAGTGGTTTCGTGCTGCCTCGCGACCCACGGTTGGTGGGGTGGGGTCGCCGAGAAGACACAGGAGAGCAGCCATGTTCCACCGACCGATCGCGCCGCCCGCCGACATCCACTCTGCCTGGTGCGGCTGCCGGAGCTGCCTCGAGCGCGACCCGCTCCGCTTCGCCCGGCGCCGCCGTGCGATGCGCGCCTGGGCCCTGCTGTTCGTCGCCCTGCTGGCCGTGCTCTACGGAACTCTGATCGCCAACCTCCCGGCGGTCGCCGACGCTTTCGCCCAGGGAGGCGGGCTGTGACCGGCTTCGGCCTCGCCCAGCTCGACGCTCCGGCGCGCGGCGAGCTGCCCGGCTTCACCGTCGACAGCATCGCCTTCGATGCCTCGGGTCTGTTCGCGATCCGGGTGACCGTCTCGGAATATCCGGCCGGCGCCAGGCTGACCTTCGACCTGCCCGACGAGGTCGAGCGCGCCGTCAAGGCGCTCGTGCTCGACGCCGCCTCCGAGCACTTGGCGATGCTCGCCGAAAGGGCGCGGTCATGACCCGCATGCAAATCGGGGGGGGGGTGTGACCGCGGCAACGCCACCCGGCGAGCCGAGAAGGCCGAAGGCATGGCCTTCGCCCGCGGCTGGCGCGCCGGCTTCAACGCCGCGCGCGCGATCCTGCAGCAGGAGAAAGTGAATGGCTGACGGCACGAGCGCCACTGACGACCACGCAATCAAGGTCAAGATCAAGACCCGTGCAGATCGCCTGCTCCGCTTGATCGAGCTGAAAGCCCCTTGGCCTGTCGTCTCCAACGAATGCTGGCTGCTGCGATCCGCAGTCCACCAGGCGGACCATCGCTGGGGTGTCGGAGCGCCTGACGCCGAGCCGAGCCTCGAAGAAGATCGCGCCGAGCTCGAAAGCAAGGAGAAGCACGATGGCTGACAGCACCGTGGCGGCGGACGAACTCCGCCTATTCATCGAGCGCGTCGAGCGCCTCGAGGAAGAGAAGAGGGGTCTCGCCGACGATATCCGCGACGTCTACGCCGAGGCCAAGGCCAACGGCTACGACCCCAAGATCATGCGCCTGATGGTGCGGCTCCGGAGGATGGAGACGCACACGCGCCAGGAGCAGGCGGCGATCGCCGAAACCTATGCGAGCGCGCTCGGCCTGCAAGGGGTGCTGCCGCTATGATCGGCGACGCCAACGCCTCGGCGCTGACCGTCTCGGCCCTCGCCGCCTGGGCGGCCGACGAGCTCCGCTTTGCCGGCTTCAACGACGACGAGGCGGGAGTCCGCGAAACCGCCGGCGAGTGCGTCGCGCCTCTGCTTCGGGCCTCGATCGCCGCCATCGAGCTCTCCGGGCTGCTCAGCCAGGAACAGAGCGCCGCCGTCCGCGACATCATGGCCGGCTATCTCGGCGCCGGCCATTCCTGCGGGGTCGCCACCGGCGCGCTTCCCGAGGGGGCGCTGCAATGAGCGAGGCGGTCGAGATCGGCTTGGCGGCCCTGGTCGTCGGCAACATCAGCGGCGTCGTCACTGCCTTGCTTGTCGGCCAGCCGGACACGGCGATTCTGTTCCTCGTCGGCCTCGTCGCCGCGGCCGGGACCCTCGCCGCTTTCTACCGGCTGCGGAGGATGTGGTGACCGAGGCGGACCGCATCAGCCTCCATGCCGGCGTCGACCACTGGCTGGCCGAGCTGGTGGTGATCGGCGCCAACCGCACCGGCTCGTCGATCAAGGCGCTTCGCGGCGCGAGCAAGCAGCGCGAGCTGGTCGCCGCGCGCGTCTGGATCGCGCTTCGCGCCCGCGCCGACGGCTTCTCCTTCCCGGAGATCGGCCGCGCGCTCAACCGCGACCACACGACCATCGTCCACCATTGCCAACGCGCCGGCAGGGACGCGGCGGAGGCTTCGTCACCCTCCGCCGCGCCGGGGGCCGGCAGGGCGGCCGCGGCTATCGGCTGGCCGCGGCTGCCCGGCGGGGGAGGCCGCAGCGCGGCCCCAAACGCAGCAGCGCCAGGCGAGGACCAACGCCCTGGTAGCGCCTCTCCCGCTTGCTCTCAAAACGCCGCGCTCCGCGAGGCGGCACGGCACCGCTTTCAGCAAGAGGAAAGGACTGCAGCATGAAACCTGTTCTCGTTACCACGCAGCACCGTGGCGTCTTCGCCGGACTGATTCCCGACGACCAGGACCTCGCGGTCAAGGCGATGCCCCTCAAGGACGCCCGCATGGCGATCTACTGGGGCACCACCAAGGGCCTCATGGAGCTGTGCGAAAGCGGCCCGACCGCGAAGAGCCGCATCAGCGCTCCGGCCGACATCCCGATGCTGCACGACATCACGGCCATCTTCGACATCACCGACAAGGCTTGGGAAAAGTGGCAGACCAAGTAATCACGGCCGACGACGTCGTCCGCGCCGGCGCGTGCGCCGGTGGGGTCGGAGCCGCGCTCAGGCGCGTCGCCAGGCGGGGCACCGTAGCGGCAGCCATGCCCGTCGAGGCCGTCCTCAAGCTCGTCACGCCGGACGAGCAGGACTATGTGCGCCGCGCAGCGGCGCTCGACGGCTACGGCGACGGCGACGGCGACGGCGACGGCTACGGCGACGGCTACGGCTACGGCTACGGCTACGGCGACGGCGACGGCTACGGCGACGGCTACGGCTACGGCTACGGCTACGGCGACGGCGACGGCTACGGCTACGGCTACGGCTACGGCGACGGCGACGGCTACGGCTACGGCTACGGCGACGGCGACGGCTACGGCTACGGCGACGGCTACGGCTACGGCGACGGCGATCGCCAGGGCGGAGGCCAAGCCTATGGCTGACGAGCCCCCTGCCGAGCGGCGCCCCCGGCGCCTGCGGAAGTACCGCCGCGGCGGAATCGCGGTGAAGCTGCCGGGCTGGTACGTCGGCCGGCCGAGCCTGTTCGCCAACCCCTTCCGGCGGGAGCGGTTCGGCCACGCGCGGTCCGTCGAGATCCACCGCGCGTGGCTCGAGGGCCGGATCTCCGCGCTCGGCCTCGAGCGTCTCGGCTTCTGCCCCGCCGAGGTCGACACGCTGTTGCGCCTGCGCGCGCGGGTCCGCCGCGCCCTGCCCCACCTTCGAGGGCTCGACCTCATCTGCTGGTGCCCGGAAAGCAGCCGCTGGTGCCATGCCGACACCCTGCTCCGCCTCGCGAACGCGCCGGCGGTTAAGGAGCTCGCGGCGTGAGCCGGCGTCATCCGCAACGGTTCGCGGTGCCGCCGAGAGACCCGCGATCTCGCCGCGTGCTGTCGGCGATAGCAAAGTCCCGGCGCGGATATCTGCTGGAGCTGGAGTGCGGCCATCGTCAGCAGCGACGCCTCCTGCTGGCGCCGGCGGCAGTGATCTGCACCGATTGCTCATCCGCGGGCGGCCTTGGCGGCAGGGCCTTCCAGGGCCGGGAAGAGCCGGCGACGGCGGAGGTCACCGGCGAGCTGCTCTACCAGGAGCTTTGCTCGGCCGCTGCAAAGGCCGGCGTGAGCCTGTCGGCATTCGTGCGGCCGCTATTCCCCGCCGGCTCCTGGAAGCTTGAGCAACTGCGCATCGCGCAGCGGCCGACGAAGCGCACCATTGAGCGAGTGCGCGCGCTCATCGCAGGCGATCTCCCTGCTCAGCAGCCGCAGCCGTCCGTGCCACCCTCTACCTATTTCCGCTACACGCGCGTCGAGCTTGAGGCGCTGGGCGTTCCGCCGAGCGGACGATCACAAAACGAGGGCAGGCTGCTGGATGCGGCGCGCGCAGCTCGTGATCGCGTTGAGCTGGCCCGAAAGCTCACGGAACAGGCGCACCTCAGCCGGCGACCTGGCCAGACAATAGCAGATCGCGTGCGAGAGCTTCGCGGGGAGGTCTGCGGATGACCGCGGTGCCGATCCTCGAGCGGTTGGACGCTGCTCTGGAGAAGGCTCGCTATCGCAAGCTCCGGACCAGGCGCTTCTACCTCGACGGCGCGGATCTCGAGCAGCTCGAGCGCGAAGCACCGATCGTCGCGGCGACCCGCTTCCATGGCGGCGTCGACATCGCCGGGGGCAGCCAGTCGGTGCTCTACTGCCAGAACGGCGTCCCGATCCACGTGCCAAAGCGCCTTAGCGCGAAGGTGGCACCATGACCTGCCGGCGCGTCGGCGGCGCGATCCTTTGCGGCCGGGCGCCTCGCGGTCGGCAACCTCGCTCGCCGCCGGCGCCGTGCCGCTGGCCGGGCTGCGACCGCAACGCCACCCAGGCCGGCTGGGGCTGCACTCCGCACTGGTACCGGCTGTCGCCGAGCCTGCGCGACCGGCTGTGGCGCGCGCACCGCGCCGAGCTCGCCGCCAACGGCCGTCTCGGCCAGGCCTGGCACATTGTCGCCGAAGAGGCCCGCTCCTGGGCGGAGGACAGGCTCGCGGCGCCGTCGACCGACCGCCGCCAGGGGGAGCTGCCGCTGTGAGCGCCCGCCTCGAGGAGCTGGACCGCACCAGTCGCGAGCGGCCGCTGGAGACGGCCGAGAGCCTTGAGCTGGAGCGCGCGATCTGCCGCGTCGAGGGCCGGCGCTGCTCTCACGGCGTGACCAAGGAGCTCGCCCGTGCCGGCGTCAAGCGGAGCGGCCGGAGGATTTTCGGATGATCGGCCGTCTCCAGCTCGACCTTCCCCTGCCGGCAATCCCGGAGCCTCCTCACGATTTCGAGGGCAGCGCGAGGGAGGAACTGACCACGGCGTTGGGAAGGGCGCGCGCGGCGATCGACGCACCGCCGTGGGATTACCGGACGCAGCGATACTGGCGCGTCGTCGGCCCACAGATGAGCGGGTGGCTGCCTGATGATGAACAGGCGGCCTTCCTCACCGAGTTCATGCCCGAGCTCGACCGGATCGAGCCGATGTTCGGGGGCCGCCCATGATCGGCCGGCCACGCAAGATGCGGATCACGTCCTGGTCCGGCGACCCGCCGGGCTGCGGCGAGTACATGCTTTCGAACGGGGGATCCGCGTACGTCGTCATCTCGTTCCGGCCGACGCGCGGTCCCGCGCCTAAGTCCGTTGGCAGCCTCGAGCTGGTGCGCCTCGAGCGGGAGGAGAGGATCCCGACGGGCTCGGTTGTGCATCGCTTCACCTGGGACTCGCGCAGGCGGAGGCGCAGGTGAACCGGACGGAGCATCTGTTGGTCTGCCTCGCGGAGGAGTGCGCGGAGGTCTCGCAACGCGTGTCGAAGGCACTCCGATTCGGATTGGCCGAGGTCCAGCCGGGCCAACCTTTGAACAACGCGGAACGCATTGCGGGTGAGCTGGACGACCTCTTCGCGGTGGCCCGCATCCTTGCTGATGAAGGGATCTTGCCGCGGGAGGGACCCGACGGCGCGGAGGTTGTCGAGGGCAAGCGAGCCAAGATCGAGCGCTGCATGGCGATCTCTCGAGAACAGGGGGTGCTCCTGCCTTGACGTCGCCCTCGCCCGAGCTGCTCGACTTTGCGAAGTCGCTTGCTCGCGTCATCGAGTCACGGGACGCTGCTCGCTCCAAAGCAGGAGTCGAGCATGACCGACAATCATCGAAGCGGACCAGTTCCGCGCGCGATCGGCGAAACTAGTCCAGTGGCCCGCGCCCTCATCTACGCTCGCTATTCGACGACGCTCCAGAGCGAGGCGTCGATCGAGGACCAGGTGCGCATCTGCCGCGAGCGCGCCGCGGCCGAGGGCTGGGAGGTCGCCGGCGTCCACACCGACTATGCGATCAGCGGCGCCGTCCGCGACCGGCCGGGGCTTAACGCGCTGCTCGAGGCGGTCGTCCGCGGCGGCGCCGACGTCGTCCTGGCGGAATCGATCGACCGGCTGAGCCGCGACCAGGAGGACATCGCCGCGATCTTCAAGCGGGTCGCCTTTGCCGGCGCGCGGCTGGTGACCCTGAGCGAGGGCGACGTCGGCGAGCTGCACGTCGGCCTCAAGGGCACCATGTCGGCGCTGTTTCGCAAGGACCTGGCCGACAAGACCAGGCGCGGCCAGACCGGTCGCGTCCTCGCCGGCTTCATGCCCGGCGGGCGCGCCTACGGCTATCGCCGCGTCGCCCGCTTCGACGAGCGCGGTGAGCCAGTTCACGGCCTTCGCGAGATCGACAAGGAGGAGGCGGCGATCGTCCGCCGGATCTTCGCCGAGTTCGTCGACGGCCGCAGCCCGCGCGAGATCGCCGCGCGCCTCAACGCGGAAGGAGTCCCCGGCCCGTCCGGGGGCAGATGGTCGGCGTCGTCGATCAACGGCGACCGCGTGCGCGGCAACGGCATCCTGCAGAACGACCTCTACCGGGGAGTGCTCGTCTTCAACCGGACGAGGCGTTCCTACGACCCGCAGACGCGCATGAAGCGCATCCGGGTCCGCCCGCGCGAGGAGTGGACAGTTCGGCCGGCGCCGGAGCTGAGGATCGTCGACGAGGCGCTGTGGGCGGCCGTGTCGGTGCGCAGGGCGCGCTTCGACGGGACCAGGGCGGAGAAGCAGCGGCGGCCAAAGCGGCTGCTCTCGGGGCTGGTCCAGTGCGGCTGCTGCGGTGGCAGCTATGTCGTCATCGGCGCCGAGAAATGGGGCTGCGGCAACCGCCGCCAGCGGGGCGACTGCGCGAACGGCCGCACCATCCAGACCCACATGCTCGAGCGCCGGGTCCTGGCCGGGCTGCAGGACCAGCTGCTCGACCCCGACGTCGTCCGCGAGGTCGTGCTCGAGTATCACCGCGCCAGCCGCGAGCGGGCGGCCGAGGAAGGGAATGAGCGGCGCCGGGCGCAGCGCCGCCGCGACCAGGCGCAGGCAAAGGTCGGCCGGCTTTTACGGGCGGTGACCGACGGCGGCGCCGAATTCGCGGAGATCAGGGCGGCGCTCGAGCATGCCCGGGACGAACTGGCGGCGGCCGAGGCGGCGATCGCCGACGTCGGCGCCGGCGGCGTCATCGCCATGCATCCGAACATCGCGGAGGAATATCGGCGAAGCATCGCCGACCTTCGCCAGCTGCTCGACGGCACCGACGAGGAAAGCCGGCGGGCCGCCCAGGGGTTGCGGTCGCTGATCGACCGCATCGTCGTCTCTCCGGCCGATCGCGGCCCGGGAACGGCAATCACGATCGAGGGTCGCCTCATGGCGCTCCTCAACCTCACCGGCGGGGGGCCGGTATCACAGCCTGTATGTCAACGGTGGTGCCCAGGAGAGGACTCGAACCTCCACGCCCTTGCGAGCGCCAGCACCTGAAGCTGGTGCGTCTACCAATTCCGCCACCTGGGCACGGGTGCTGATCAGTCGGTAGGGCGCGCCATGTGGAGGCCGATCGGCGCCTTGTCAATGCGGCAGGGGCGCCCTAGTGGCGCCCCGATGATCGAACGCGCGGAAGAGCTTGTCACCATCTTCGGCGGGGGCGGTTTCGTCGGCCGTTACGTCTGCGAAATGCTTCTGAAAAGCGGGGTTCGGCTTCGGGTCGCCCAGCGCAATCCGCGCGAGGCCCATTTTCTCCAGCCCCTCGGCCAGGTCGGCCAGATCGGCTTTGTCGCCGCCGACATCACCCGACCCAAAACCGTCGCTCCCGCCGTCGAGGGGGCCAGCGCGGTGATCAACCTGGTCGGAATTTTCAAAGGTAATTTCAAGGCGGTCCATGTCGATGGCGCGCGCGCGGTCGCGGAGGCGGCCCGGGACGGCTGCGCCAAGGCGCTGGTCCAGGTGTCGGCGATCGGCGCGGACCGAAGCAGCGAGTCCCGCTATGCCGCAACCAAGGGCGAGGGCGAAGCGGCGGTGCGCTCGGCCTTTCCAAACGCGACCATCATTCGTCCCTCGCTTGTGTTTGGGCCGGAAGACAACCTGACCAACCGCTTTGCCGCCCTTGCCAGTCTGCCGGTGCTGCCGGTAATTGCGGCCAATCGCCGCTTTCAGCCGGTCTATGTCAGAGACCTCGGGCGGGCGATCGCCTTGGCCGCGCTCGAACCCGAAAAGCATGGTGGAAGGACCTATGAGATTGGCGGCCCGCAAGTCATGACCATGCGCGAACTCAACGAAACGATCGCCACCTCCGCGGGCAAAACTCCCGAACTGGCGGAACTGCCGGATTTCGTGGCGTCGTTGCTGGCGACGTTCGGATTCGTCCCCGGCGCCCCGCTTACCCGCGACCAGTGGTTGATGCTGCAGCGGGACAATGTCGCTTCGGAAGGCGCGTCGGGGCTCAAGGACTTCGGAATCACTCCGACCGCTCTCGCCAGCGTCGCATCGCAGTGGCTCCAGCGCTTTCGCCGCGGCGGGCGCTTCTCGCTTCGCAATCCCGGCAGCAAGGCCGCCTGAGCTCTACCTACCTTAGATGAGCATCCTCCTCCTCGTCATCATCCTCGGCATCGTCGAGGGACTGACCGAGTATCTGCCGGTCTCCTCGACCGGGCATCTGATCCTCGCCACCGAGCTCCTCGGGTTCGACGCCGCCGCCTGGGCCCTGTTCAACATCGCCATCCAGCCGGGCGCGATCCTTGCCGTCGTCGTGCTCTACTGGCGGACTTTCTGGAACGTCGCGACCGGGTTGTTCCGCGGCGATGCCCAGGCTTTCCGGTTCATCCGCAACGTCTTCCTCGCCTTCGTCCCGGCGGTCATCCTCGGGCTCGCGCTCGGCAATTATATCGAGCTGCTGCTGGCCAACGCAGTCGTCGTCGGTTGGGCATTGATCATCGGCGGCGTTGCCATCCTGATCGTCGAGCGCTTCGCCAGTCCCCGCGACTGCGGTGGGGTGTCTGCCGTCACGTTCCGCCAGGCCTCGCTGATCGGTCTCGTCCAATGCCTGGCGATGATCCCTGGGGTCAGCCGGTCGGGCGCGACCATCCTTGGCGCCATGGCCTTCGGCGTCGACCGCAAGACGGCGGCCGAGTTCAGCTTTTTCCTGGCGGTGCCGACTCTGAGCGGCGCCACGGCGCTGCAGATGTACAAGCATTGGGACGACATCCCGGTCGAGCAGTTCGGCTGGATCGGGCTCGGCAGCCTCGTCTCGTTCGTCGTTGCGGCGATCGTCGTGAAGGCGTTCATCGCCATCATCGTCCGCTACGGCTTCGCGCCCTTCGCCTGGTATCGGATCATCGCCGGGAGCGCCGCTCTGATCTGGCTTGCGATGCGCTGATTTATCTTCCGTTCAAGTCGTGCTAAGGCAGTTTCGGCCAAGCAATTCAGCTGCTTACCTGCTGGATAGGAGCGAAGAGATGCGTCTGTCCCTGTTCGTTATCCCGTTTGCGCTGATCGCGACCCCGGCGGTTGCACAGTCGCAGTCGGCACCAAATGCCGCGGAGGACATGCGTATTCCGCCCGAGCTCGCCGATCCGCGTCTCGCGGATCGCCTCGTCGACGTGATGCAGGTGCTGTCCAAGGCATTCCTCGATCTGCCTGTCGGCGAGGTCGAGGCGGCGCTCGAGGGACGGCAGCCGACCGCAGCCGACCGGCGCAAGACCGTGCGCGGCGAAAGCGGCTCGACCGAGCGCGAGCTAAGCCGGCAGATCGAGTCGAGCCGGCCGATGATGCGCGCCGGGACACAGGCGCTGGTCCGCGCGCTACCGGCGATGATGCGCGGCATGGCCGAAGCCCGCGAGGAGATCGAGCGGGCGACGGCGAACCTTCCGCGGCCGGACTATCCGCGCCGCTAGACGCAAGCGCTAACCCCGCTAAAGCTGCCTCCGCATGTGGCAGCTGTTCCAATTCCCGCTCTGCCCCTTCTCGCGCAAGGTCCGCCTTGTGCTTGCCGAAAAGGGCATCGGCCATGAGCTGGTGCGGGAGAATCCGTGGGAACGGCGCGACGAGTTCATCGACCTCAATCCCGCCGGCGAGACCCCAGTCCTGGTCGATCCGGCCGCCGGCATCACGCTGATCGGGTCGCAGCCCATCGTCGAATATTTCGATGAGACGGTCGACCGCATGCCGATGATCCACGGCAATGCCGCGCTCCGCGCCGAAATTCGGCGGTTGACCGAATGGTTCGACCAGAAGCTCTATCGCGAAGCAGTCGAGCCGTTGATGCACGAGCGGATGCGCAAGCGCATCGTCAGCCGGGAAAGCCCCGACACGCGCGTCCTGCGCGAAGCGATGCGGGTCGCCGGCGAGCATCTCGATTATGTCGACTATCTCCTCGACCACCGCCGCTGGCTCGCCGGGCCCGGCCTCAGCCTTGCCGATTTCGCCGCCGCCGCGCACCTTAGCGTCATCGATTACCTCGGCGCGCTAGACTGGCGCGGGCACAAGCAGACCAAGGACTGGTATTCGGTGATGAAGTCGCGACCAGGCTTCAGGCCGCTGCTCGGCGAGCGGATGGAAGTGATCGTCCCGCCGGCGCATTACGACAAGGTGGATTTTTAGCACGAGCGCCCGAGCATAAGGGAGCGTTTGCGCAGCAAACGTGAGCTTATGTCGAGAGAGCGCGAATGCCGGACGGCCTGCGCCCGCAGGGCGACAGGACCGACGGCGCGGATTCACTCCGCGCCGGCTTCTACGAGCGGCTGATCAGCGCGTCGCCGTGACCAGGTAGTTCAGACTGAGGTCGTCGCTGAGATGCAGGCCGCGGCCCGGCGACCAGGCGATCCCTTCGACATCGACGCAGTTGAGGCCCGTGTTGGCGAGCAGCACGCGCATCCGCTCGGGGGAGATGAACTTGTCGAAATCGTGCGTGCCCTTGGGAATTCGGCCGAGGCCTTCGCCAAGCGTGATCATCATCAGCTGCGCCCAGCGCGTCTGGTTGGGCGTCGACAGGATCATCAACCCGCCGTCGGCGAGCCGCGCCGCCAGGGCATCGACGAAGGCTTGCGGCTCGGCGACGTGCTCAATCACCTCGAGCGCGGTGACCAGGTCGAAGCGGCCGTCAAGCGCTTCGACCCCGCCGGCGCGATAGTCGATGTCCAGCCCCTGGCCGGCCGAATGCTCGCGCGCCGCGGCGACCAGCTCACCGGCAGCATCGACCCCCGTGACCTGTGCCCCGAGGCGCGCCAGCGGCTCGGCGAGCAGCCCGGCGCCGCAGCCGACGTCGAGCGCGGTCCGGCCTTCGAGCGGCCGGAGGCTGTGCTCGTCGCACTGCCAATGCTGGTTGATTCGATCGCGGATGTAGGCGAGCCGCACCGGGTTGAGCTTGTGCAGCATGGCCTGCGACCCGCTGGGGTCCCACCAGTCGCGGGCGTGGCCGGCGAACTGCTCGACCTCCCGGGCGACGATGGTGGAGCTTGTCTCGGCCATGGCTCCTCCCTAACAGGCAGCGGCCAAGGCGACCACAAGGATCACTGCTTCCTATATGCCCCGCATCGTCATGAAGTTCGGCGGCACGTCGATGGCGGGAATCGAGCGGATTCGCCACGTTGCCGGGCTGGTCAAGCGCGAAGCCGAAGACGGCAACGAGGTCGCAGTCGTCGTCTCGGCGATGGCCGGGGAAACCGACCGGCTGGTGCAATTGTGCCGCGAGGCCGCTCCGCTCTACGACCCGCGCGAATATGACGTAGTCGTCGCGTCCGGCGAGCAGGTGACCGCCGGGCTGCTTGCCATCACTCTCCAGGGCATGGGCCTCAACGCCCGCTCCTACATGGGATGGCAGCTGCCGATCAGGGCCAGCGGCCACAGCGCCGCCCTGATCGACCATATCGAGGCCGAGGTGCTTGAGGACGTGTTCCGCCAGGGCGGGATTGCCGTCATCCCAGGCTTTCAGGGCGTCACTGCCGAAGGCGATCTGGCGACGCTCGGCCGCGGCGGCTCGGACACATCGGCGGTGGCGCTCGCCGTCGCCGTCAAGGCCCACCGCTGCGACATCTACACCGACGTCGAGGGCGTCTTCACCACCGATCCGCGCATCGTCCCGCGCGCCCGCAAGCTCGCCGCCGTCACCTATGAGGAGATGCTTGAGCTCGCCTCGGTCGGCGCCAAGGTGCTCCAGACCCGCTCGGTCGGGCTTGCCATGCGCTACAACATGCCGCTTCAGGTGCTGTCCTCGTTCGAGGACCGGCCCGGCACGCTGATCGTCGGCGATGACAGGATCGAGGAGCTTGCAATGGAACGCCAGCTGGTCACGGGCATCGCCCACGACAAGAATGAGGCGCGGGTTACCCTGACGGGCCTGCCCGACAAGCCGGGAACAGTCGCCGCCATCTTCGCCCCGCTCGCCAAGGCCGGAGTCAACGTCGACATGATCGTCCAGAGCGTGCCGCGGGCCGGCGAGAAGAGCGACCTTACGTTCACCGTTCCCAATGCCGCGCTCGCCCACGCCGCCGCCGAGCTGGAAAAGGCTAAACCGGACATTGGCTTCGACGAGATCCTGACCGATACCGAGGTGGTGAAGGTCAGCGCGGTCGGCATCGGCATGCGCTCCAACGCCGGAATCGCGGCCCGCATGTTTGAAACCCTCGCCGAGCGCGGAATCAACATCCTCGCCATCTCGACCTCGGAGATCAAAGTGTCGGTGCTGGTCCCGGAGGAATATACCGAGCTCGCCGTGCGCGTGCTTCACTCCGCCTTCGGGCTCGATTCCGACGCGGGAGTCGCGGCGTGAGCGGCGAGGGCCTGATCGCCGACCCGCGCGCCGTCCACGTCAGCGTCGGCCACGCCCGCCTGAAGCAATTGATGCACCGCGGAACCGAGTTCCTGGGCTGCGATCATGCGATCATGGGCGGGGCGATGAGCTGGGTGTCCGAGCGCAACCTCGTCTCGGCCATCTCCAACGCCGGCGGCTTCGGGGTGATCGCCTGCGGGGCGATGATGCCCGACATGCTCGACACCGAGATCGCCGAGACCAGGGCGCGGACCGACCGGCCGTTCGGCGTCAACCTCATCACCATGCACCCCGAGCTCGACGGCCTGATCGACGTCTGCACGCGCCACCAGGTCGGCCATGTCGTCCTCGCCGGCGGGCTTCCGCCCGGCTGGGCGATCGACAAGATCAAAAGCAGCGGCGCCAAGCTGATGGCCTTCGCGCCGGCGCTGGCTTTGGCCAAGAAGCTGATGCGATCGGGCGCCGATGCCTTGGTCATCGAAGGGATGGAGGCCGGCGGCCATATCGGCCCGGTGTCGACCTCGGTCCTCGCCCAGGAAATCCTGCCGCACGTCGCCCAGGACATCCCGGTGTTCATCGCCGGGGGAATCGGTCGCGGCGAGGCGATCGCCGCCTATCTCGAAATGGGCGCGGTTGGGGTTCAGCTCGGCACCCGCTTCGTCTGCGCCCACGAGAGCATCGCCCACGCCAGTTTCAAGAAAGCGTTCATCCGCGCCTCCGCGCGAGACGCGGTGCTTTCAGTGCAGATCGATCCGCGCCTCCCCGTGATCCCGGTCCGCGCGCTCAAGAATCGCGAGATGGAGAAGTTCGCCGCCAAGCAGCGCGAGGTCGCCGACCTGCTCGACAAAGGGTCGATCGAAATGGCCGAGGCACAGCTCCAGATCGAGCATTATTGGGCGGGCGCCCTCAGGCGCGCGGTGATCGACGGCGATTGCGAAACCGGCTCGGTGATGGCTGGCCAGTCGGTCGGAATGGTGACCCGCGAGGAGCCGGTTGCCGACATCATCCGCGAGCTGGTCGACGAAGCCGCCGCCGCGCTCGAAAGCCGCGGCTAGGCTGCCCGCCGCTGCTTGACTCGTTCGGCGAGCGGATAGAGCAGGTCGTTTTCCAGCTCGATTCTCGCTCCGAGCGCCGCCAGCAGCGCAGTGGCTTCGGCGCGGAACTCTTCGAAATGCGCGGCGATCGCGGCGTTGAGGCTCCAGCGCCGGACGAAATCCTCGAACTGTTCGGCAAGCGCGCCCATCTCGTCCTGGAAGCGGCTTGCGAGGCTCGCTGCCTCGGCGTCCGAGCCGGCGATCATCGTCGGATAAAGCACCGTATCCTCATAGGCGAAATGCAGGCGCAGAAGTGCGTTCAACTTATGCAGCAGGCGGACCAGCGGCCCGGCGTCATCGTCGTCGCGATAATCGCTCATCCTCGCCAGGATGGTTGCTGCGATCTCTTCGGCGGCATCGTGCTGCCGGCGCATGTCGGCAATGTTCGGCATTTCTGGTCGTCCCACCCCATGGCCCGCGCAATTCTCGCCGATCAACGGTAAACGGTCGCTGGCGGCTGGGTCCGATGCGGACCAGTCTTGGCCGAACAGGAGTGCCTTGGATTGGTCGCCGGCTTTCTGATAGCGCGTTCGCCATGCCGCTGACCGCCGCCACCTCCGCCCGGGAAATCCTCACCGGGCTGCACAATGTCATGGCGAGCCGCGGCAGTGCCCAAGCCAAGCTCGACAAGGTCGTCGACCTGATCGCCGAGGCAATGCAGAGCGAGGTCTGCTCGATCTATCTGCTGCGCGACAACAAGCTCGAGCTGTTCGCGACGCGCGGCCTGCGCAAGGAAGCGGTTCACGTCACTCGCCTGAGGATGGGCGAAGGCCTGGTCGGAACGATCGCTGCCGAGGGGCGGATCCTCAATCTCGCCGAGGCCGCGGAGCATCCGGAGTTCGTCTATCGGCCCGAAACCGGCGAAGAGCGATTCCACAGTTTTGCGGGCGTGCCGATTATCCGTCTCGAGAGCGCGATCGGCGTGCTCGCCGTCCAGCACGCCGAGCCGCGGCGTTACGAGGACGTCGAGATTGAGGCGCTGCAGACGGTCGCGATGGTGCTGTCGGAGATGATTGCCGCAGCGCGCCTTGTCGACGGGTCGCGCCGCGGGACGCGCGTCGACGCGGGACCGCTTCGCCTATCCGGCCTCAAGCTGGTCACCGGGATGGCCAAGGGCGAAGCCGTGTTTCACCAGCCGCGAGTGGTGGTCGAGCACACCGTCGCCGACGACATCGAGGCCGAGCGCGCGCGAGTCTATGCCGCCTTCCGCAAGATGCGCGAGCAGATCGACGCGATGACCAAGGAGGCGGAGTTCGGCACCGCCGGCGAGCACCAGGAGATCCTCGAGACCTACAAGATGTTCGCTTATGACGAGGGCTGGTCGAGACGCATCAACGAAGCGATCGACAGCGGTCTTACCGCCGAGGCGGCGATCGAGCGGGTGCACCAGCGGATGCGGTCGCGGATGCGCGACATCGACGACCCGTTGCTGGCCGAGCGGCTGCACGACCTCGAGGATCTGTCGAACCGGCTGCTTCGCATCGTCACCGGCCGGATGGGCACGGCCGCCCAGACCGGGCTCGCCCGCGACACGGTGTTGATCGCCCGCAACCTCGGGCCCGCCGAGTTGCTCGAATATGACCGCCGGCGCCTGAAAGCGGTGCTGCTCGAGGAAGGTTCGCTCACCGCCCACATGACGATCGTCGCGCGGGCCATGGGCGTTCCGGTCGTGGGGCGGCTTCAGGACATTCGTCATAGCGTCAACGAAGGCGAGGCGATCCTGGTCGACGGCGACAATGGCAGCGTCATCCTGCGGCCCAACCGGCCCATTGCCACCGCTTTCGAGCACCGCATGGCGCTGAGCCAGAAACGCAAGGCGGAGTTCGCGGCAATCCGCTCGCTTCCGGCGGTCACTCGCGACGACCTGCAGATCAGCGTCATGGTCAACGCCGGCCTCGCCGAGGACGCGGCGTCCCTCGAGCTCACCGGCGCCGACGGGATCGGCCTGTTCCGCACCGAATTCCAGTTCCTGGTGTCGGCCACCCTGCCGGGCCGCGAACGCCAGCAGCGGCTGTATTCGAAGGTGCTGGATGCCGCCGGCGACCGGCCCGTCATCTTCCGCACCGTCGACATCGGCGGCGACAAGGCGCTGCCCTACATCGCCGACGTCAAGGACGAGGCCGAGAACCCCGCGATGGGCTGGCGGGCGCTTCGCCTATCGCTCGACCGATCGACGCTGATGAAGGCCCAGGCCCGCGCGTTGATCGAGGCTGCGGCCGGGCGCGTGCTTCGAGTCATGTTCCCAATGATCTCCGAGCCCTGGGAATATGATGACGCAAGACGGCTGTTCGAGGAACAAGTAGCGTGGGCGCAAAGCGCCAACCGCCCGCTTCCGTCCCGAATCGAATTCGGCGCGATGCTCGAGGTGCCGAGCCTCGCCGAAATGCTCGACCAGCTGCTTCCGAACGTCGATTTCCTGTCGATCGGCACCAACGATCTTACCCAGTTCCTGTTCGCCGCAGACCGCGCCGACCCGCGCCTCGCCGAGCGTTACGACTGGCTAAGCCCTGCGATCCTCCGTTTCCTCAAGCGAATCCTCGACACTGCCCGTGACGCCCAGGTGCCCGTGCGGATCTGCGGGGAAATGGCCGGCCGTCCGCTCGAGGCGATGGCGCTGATCGCGATTGGCGCGGAAAATTTCTCGATCACTCCGGCAGCCGTCGGCCCGATTAAGGCGATGATTCGCACACTCGACGCCGCCGCTGCTCGCGCTCGGATCGACCAGCTGCTGAGACGTCCGCCGCGCAATTTACGCAAGGCCCTTGCCGACTGGGCGCGGCGTCATTCAGTGTCTCTTGCCTGACTCAACCAGCGGCTGTTGACACTGTGCTCGGGGGCTTCGAGAACGGAGGAAGGCTGGAGAGGGTGAGCGATGGATGACGTCGAGGAAACAGAAGTCGTTTCGGTCGGCGAGCGCCTGCGCATGGCGCGCGAAGAAAAGGGCCTCACGCTCGAGGAAGTTGCCAGCCAGACCCGGATTCCGCGCCGCCATTTGGAAAGCCTCGAATCCGGCGACTGGGAGCGGCTCCCGGCGCCAACCTACAGCATCGGTTTCGCCAAGAGCTATGCCGGGGCGGTGGGACTTGACCGCGCCGAAATCGGTGAGCAGCTTCGTGCCGAGATGGGCGGCCCCCGCCCCGCGACGACGACGGCGGAGCCGTTCGAACCGGTCGATCCCGCCCGGACGATGCCGAGATGGCTGGTGGTCGGAGCGATCGCCGCGGTCGTCTTTGTCGTCGTCCTGTTCAGCTGGCTGAACGAGCGGACTTTGGCTCCGACCGCCGACCCGGCCGCAGAGCCTGCCCCAGTCGCAGAGACGGAGCCGCAACCCGCGCCGGCCGCGGCCGCGCCCGCACCCGCCGCCGAGGGGCCGGTGGTCATCACCGCCAGCGGACCGGCATGGATTCAGGTGACCGACCAAGGCCGCAAGCTGTTCGAGGGCATGCTCTCGCCAGGGCAAAGCTATGAAGTGCCGCAGACCGCGGCAGCTCCACTTCTCAGGGCCGGCGCGCCGGAATCGATCCGGATCACCGTTGGCGACCAGGTCGCCCCACCGGTCGGTCCTCCGGGCCGCGTCGCTTCGAACGTCAGCCTTCGCGGCAGCGACCTTCTTGGTCGCGGCGACGACACCCCGGCCACCCCGGCGCCAAGCGCTCCGCCGCTCGTGCAAAATAGCGCAGGGTGAGGATTCATCCTCGCGAAAGCTCGAGTCAGCCACTAAACTCCCAGCCGATTCAATCCCGTGGGGGGAAAATGAAGTCCGCATATCTCCGATTCACCGTACCGGCCGCGCTCGCCGCGGGGCTCGCTCTCACTCCGGCCCTCGCCCAACGCCAGCCGACGCCCGAGCAACGCATCGACCGGCTCGAACGGCAGCTGGAGCAGGTTCAGCGCCAGGTCTTTCCGCGCGGCCGCCCAGCCGACACCGCCGGTTACGTCGGCGAGCCGGCCGCCACCCAGTCGGCGGTATTGAGCCTCGATCAGCGCCTGGCGACGCTTGAGCGGCAGATCTCGGAGATGCTGCGGCTCGCGGAAGAGAATGGCCACCGGGTCGGGACGATCGAGCGCGAGGTCGTCCGGCTTCGCGATGACCAGGACCGCCGCCTTCGGTCGCTCGAAACGGCGGTTGCCGCCGCCCAGTCGGTGCCGGCTGGCGAACGCCTCCCGGCGGTTGCCGAAGCTGCCCCGCCTCCGGTCGTGTCGCGCCCAAAGGTCGAGAATAGCCCGGCTGCCAACCGACCGTCGGCGGCGAGCCCAGCCGTTGTCACTCCGGCGCAGCGTCCAACCGCCCAGCCGGCCGTTGCCGCTTCGTCGGTCGAGGCCGGAGAAGCCGCTTACGACGAAGGCTATCAGCTGTGGCGGGCAGGCAAATATGACGCGGCGATAAGCTCGCTTCGGGCCATGGCCACGTCCTTCCCCGGCCACCGGCGGGTCAGCTGGGCGAACAACCTCGCCGGCCGGGCATTGCTCGACAAGGGCCAGCCGCGGGCCGCGGCCGAAGCCCTACTCGCAAACTACCGTTCCAACCCGCGCGGTGAGCGCGCCGCCGACAGCCTGTTCTACCTCGGCCAGGCGCTGGTGAAGCTCGGTCAGCCGGCGCAGGCCTGCAAGGCCTATGCCGAGCTGGAGGACGTCTATCCCAATATGCGCGCTGAGCTGCGCGGGCTGTTACCCAAGGCCAAAACCGACGCGAAGTGCGGCTGATGCCTGCGGGGGATCACATATGGCCCCCGACCGCGCCCTCGTCGCTCGCTTTGCGGCCGATCTTGACTCGCTGATCGCCCCCGGGGCGAGGATCGGACTTGCCGTCTCCGGCGGCCCCGACAGCCTCGCCTTGCTGTTGCTCGCGGCCTCTGCACGTCCCGGTGCGGTCGAGGCGGCGACCGTCGACCACGGACTTCGGTCCGACAGCGCCGGCGAAGCGAAGATCGTGTCGGGCATCTGCGACCGCCTGTCCGTGCCGCATTCCACCCTGCCGATTAAATGGACCGAGCCGCCGCAGTCCAATTTGCAGGCGCGGGCCCGCTCGCTACGCTACGATCGGCTGGCCGACTGGTCCCGGCAGCAGGGGCTCGGCGCCGTCGCCACCGGCCATCATGCCGACGACCAGGCCGAGACCCTGCTGATGCGCATGGCCCGCGGCTCGGGCCTGTCGGGGCTGTCGGGGATTCGCCCGATCGCCGAGCTGCGCCCCGGCGTCACCTTCGTCCGGCCGCTGCTGCGCTGGCGCCGCTCCGAGCTCGCCGCCATCGTCACCGACGCCGGGCTCGTTGCCGTCGACGATCTCTCCAACCGCGATCCGCGCCACGACCGCACCCGCGCCCGTTCGCTGCTGGCCGCCATGCCGTCGGTGGACCCGCTGCGGCTGGCCGAAGCGGCGCATCACCTGCAGGAGGCGGATCAGGCGCTCGACTGGGCGACCGGCAGGCTCGCCGCCGAGCGGCTGTCGCGGACCGACTGCGAGGTTCACGTCCGCGCAGACGGGCTTCCGCGCGATATCCAGCGGCGCCTGCTGCTCCACGGCTTCGCCGAGCTTCACGTCACGCCTCCCCCCGGGCCCGAACTCAGCCGGGCGCTCGAGGCGCTTCGCAACGGCCAAACCGTCACTCTCGCCGGGATCAAGCTTCAGAGCGGCGCCACCTGGCGGCTCGCGCCCGCGCCGCCCCGGCGCTAAACCGGGCCCGGCGACATTGTCATTAAGGCCTTCGCGCCTATTTTAAGCTATAGAGGGCGACTGAGCGCCCGCAGCGGACGAGATTCATGAACGAGAAGAAGCCCGGCAATCCCTGGACCAAGAGCCTGCTGATCTGGGTCGGCGTGCTGTTCGGCCTCGTCCTGTTCGTGCAGATGATCGAAGGGCCGCGCTCGGCTGCGGCTGAGACCGTCCCCTATTCCGAGTTCGTCCGCCAGGTGAACGAGGGCAATGTCCAGAGCGTCACCACCGCCGCGACCAGCACCGGCAACCAGGTGATCAGCGGCAAGCTGTCGGGCGGCGATTCCTTCCGCACCGTCGCTCCCGCTGACGCCAACGTCACCGAGCGGCTGCTCGAGCGCGGCGTCCAGGTCCAGGCCAAGGAAGCCGAGCAGTCGAGCTTCTGGCTGATCCTGCTCTACCAGTCGCTGCCCTTCATCCTGATGATCGGCCTTGCTATCTTCATCATCCGCCAGATGCAGAAGAACGCCGGCTCGGGCGCCATGGGCTTCGGCAAGAGCCGTGCGCGCATGCTCACCGAAAAGCAGGGCCGGGTGACCTTCGCCGACGTTGCCGGGATCGACGAGGCGCGCGAGGAGCTTCAGGAGATCGTCGAGTTCCTCAAGGACCCGGGCCGCTTCGCCCGCCTCGGCGGCAAGATTCCCAAGGGTGCGCTGCTGGTCGGAAGCCCAGGCACCGGCAAGACCCTGCTCGCCCGCGCCATCGCCGGCGAGGCGGGCGTGCCCTTCTTCACTATCTCCGGCTCGGACTTCGTCGAGATGTTCGTCGGCGTCGGCGCCAGCCGAGTCCGCGACATGTTCGACCAGGCCAAGAAGTCGGCGCCATGCATCGTCTTCATCGACGAGATCGACGCCGTCGGCCGCCATCGCGGCGCCGGCCTCGGCAACGGCAACGACGAGCGCGAGCAGACCCTCAATCAGCTGCTGGTCGAAATGGACGGCTTCGAGGCCAACGAGGGCATCATCATCATCGCCGCGACCAACCGTCCCGACGTGCTCGATCCGGCGCTGCTTCGCCCCGGCCGCTTCGACCGGCAGGTGGTCGTGCCGCGGCCCGACATCGACGGCCGCGAGCAGATCCTCCACGTCCACATGAAGAAGGTGCCGCTAGCCCCCGACGTGGACGCGCGGGTGATCGCCCGCGGCACTCCCGGCTTCTCCGGCGCCGACCTTGCCAACCTCGTCAACGAGGCCGCGCTGCTCGCCGCCCGCAAGGGCAAGCGCCTGGTCGCCATGCAGGAGTTCGAAGAGGCCAAGGACAAGGTGCTGATGGGCACCGAACGCAAGTCGATGGTCATGACCGAGGACGAGAAGAAAATGACCGCCTATCACGAGGCGGGCCATGCCATCGTCGCCCTCCACGAGCCGGCGTCCGACCCGATCCACAAGGCGACCATCATCCCGCGCGGCAGGGCTCTCGGAATGGTCATGCGCCTGCCCGAGCGCGACAATTATTCCTACCACCGCGACAAGATGTACGCGAACCTCGCGGTCAGCATGGGCGGCCGCGTCGCTGAGGAGCTGATCTTCGGCTACGATAAGGTGTCCTCGGGCGCTTCGTCGGACATCAGCTATGCGACCGGGCTTGCTCGCGACATGGTCACCCGCTGGGGCATGTCCGATGCTCTGGGGCCGCTGCAATATGCCGAGGCCGACGAGGAGGTCTTTCTCGGCTATTCGGTCAACCGCCAGCGCAACATGTCCGACGAGACGGCGCGCGCGATCGACAAGGAAATCCGCCGGATCGTCGAGGAAGGCTATGAGCGAGCCAAGAAGGTCCTCGAGGAGAATCGCGACCAGCTCGAGACTCTGGCCAAGGCCCTGCTCGAATATGAGACTTTGAGCGGGAACGAGATCAAGACCTTGCTCGACGGCGGCACTATCGATCGTGGCGGCGTGTCGCAGCCGGCGGTGCCGATCGCCGGATCGTCGATCCCCAAGGCCAAGCGACCGAAGCCACGCGGCGGCATCGGCGGCCCAGCTCCTGCGGGCGCCTGATCTTAGAGATCGGCGGGGACAACGCGCGCTTCTCCCGACCGCGGGGCCTCACGACGCCGTTTAATTCGCGTTCATGGCAGGACGGCTTGGCTGCAGCGGCCGCTATTGGGGGAATGGCATGATCCGGCGTTCAATTCTCTTCGGAGCACTGCTTCTGACAAGTGGCGGGCCTGCCGTGGCTCAGCAAGCCGGCGCGATGTCTGTCGCCACCTTTCTCGCCAAGGCGGAGTCCCTGCGCAAGAAGGGTCCGCTCGCCCTGATGTCCGGCGACCTCAAGCTGGTGACGAAACAGATCCAGGCGGATGGCGCGGCGATAAGGACCGAGCGACAGGCTGCCGAAGCAGCGGGGCGACAGCCAAATCACTGCCCCCCGGCCGGCGGCGTGAAAATGACGGACAGAGACATCCTTGCGGCAATGCAGGCGGTGCCGGCGGAAGAGCGGGCACGCACGTCGACCAAGGATGCGATGCGCGTCTATTTCGCCCGCCGCTTTCCGTGCGGCCGCGCCTAGCCGAGTGCTCCGAGTGCCAGCAGAAGCGTTACGAATAGGCTGAGCGCGACCATCGCGAAGAACAGCAGTGCTGCTGTCCGCCAAATGGTGCTCCCACGCGAGAGGCCGTAGGCGCCTCGCAGCTGGCGATACATGTGGAGCGGTGGAATCAGCATGAAGGCGATACCGACGATGTCGTTGGTCAGGCCCGCAGTGCCGAGCAGGACAAAGATGATCAGCGCCAGGCTCATGAAAGCGATTGAGTAGGTAACGAAAACGAGGTGGTCGTAGGCCGTGAATTCCCGCCGGTAGCGCCGGCGGTGGAGGAACAAGACCCACACGAAGGGAATGGAGATCGGGATTAGCGCCCAGGAGAATTTGTAGGCGTTGGCCTGGACCTTGTAGATGAGGAGCTCGGGATTTTGCTTCGCCGTGGCATAGATCGCCTGGAACCAGGCGCCGCCCTCGACCGGCTCGCTATCGGCGAAGGTGGCGCTAGTGATCCCTTCGTCCCTGAGCCTTTCCAGCTGGGCGATGTCGTCGCGGGTCGAAGCGATCCGCCGGTCGAGCTCCGCTGTCTCGACGGGGTCGCCGGCGGCGCCGGCTTTTTGACGCTCGAGTCGCTGCAGCCTGTCACGTTCCTCCTGGAGCCCTTCCTCGAGGCCCTGCCCGATGCCCATGCCGTCGGCCAGGTTCGGCCCGGTCAGGCTGAAGACGGCAAACATCAGGAAGACGGAAAAAAGGAACAGGGCCAGGGGTGAGATGAACTTGGCGCGCTCGCCGTGGGAGTAGCGCCGAGTGAGCTCGCCGGGCTTGAAGGCGAGCATCGGCAAGGTCCGCCAGAACTTGCCGTCGAGGTGGAGGACGCTGTGCAGGAAGTCATGCCACCAGGCGGCAATCGTGCGGTAGACGTGAGCCTTCTGCCCGCAGCAATGACAGAAGTCGCCGACCAGCGGGCAGCCGCAGTTGAGGCAATTGCGTTCGACCTGGCGATCGTCGACGGTCTTGTCGGCGCTCGATCTTGCGTCGCCGCGGGTCGCGGCTTGATCAGCGCTGTCCAGGTCCGGCATCTCCCCCTCCGCCGCGTGGACATTAGGCGCTCGCCGGCGCCCATGCTAGCTGCAGCTTGGCATGAAGCGGATCGGCCTCCTTGGCGGCTCGTTCAACCCGGCCCACCGGGGCCACCGCCATATCAGCCTCGAGGCGATCGATGCGCTCGGCCTCGACGAGGTGTGGTGGCTGGTCTCGCCCGGCAACCCTCTCAAGGAAGGCGCCGGCGACATGGCCCCCTTCGAAGCTCGGCTCGCCTCGGCCGAAAAGGCGGCGGAAGGCGCTGCGATCCGGGTCAGCGACTTCGAGCGCCGGGCCGGCACGCGCTATTCCATCGACACCGTCACCAAATTGCTGGAACGCTATCCGGACGACCGCTTCATCTGGCTGATGGGCGAAGACGCTGTGGCCAAATTCCACCAGTGGAAGGAATGGCGCAAGCTGGTGAAAAGTCTCCCGATTGCGGTCATCTCTCGCCCCGGCTATGATGATGCGGCCCGCGCGGCGCGCGCGATGGGCTGGCTCAGGAGGTTCGTCCGCCCCGAGAGCCAGGCGCGAGACTGGACGGAGTGGAGTGCACCGGCGATCTTGCTGCTTCGCCTGCCGCCCGACCCCACCTCTGCCACGGCCCTTCGCGCGCTCGATCCAAACTGGCACAGCCGGCTCCAGCCGAGCGCCTCTCGGCGCAAGGCCGACGGTTCGCCATCTTCGCTCAGGAGATCCCTTGCCCGACCGTCCCATTGACAGTGCCGCCAACGGCAGCAGTCCCACCGACGTCGACGAGCTCCACCGACTCGTGCTTCGCTCGCTCGACGATGATCAGGCGCATGAGGTCGTATCCATCCCGCTCGCCGGAAAGTCGAACATCGCCGATCATATGGTGATCGCTTCCGGCCGCTCGACCCGCCAGGTGGCGTCGATGGCGACCAAGCTCGCCGAGCGGATCAAGCAGGAATTCGGCAGGATCGCCCGGATCGAGGGTCTTCCGGCTGCCGACTGGGTGCTGATCGATGCCGACGACGTGATCGTCCACCTCTTCCGGCCCGAAGTGCGCAGCTTCTACAATCTCGAGCGGATGTGGGCCTTCGGCGACGAGGCTGCGCAGCAGCGCAGCGCCGGCGCCTGAGGCCGCTTGCTGCTGCACATCGTCGCCCGGGGCAAGATTGGCCGGTCGCCGGAAGCTGATCTCGTCGACCGCTATTTGAAGCGTATTCCCTGGCCGACGAAGGTCACGGAAATCGGCGAGCGATCGGCGGAGCCGCCGCTTCCGGCCAATTCCGTCTCGATCCTGCTCGATGAACGCGGCGACACGCTGTCGTCGACCGAGCTTGCAAGGCGGCTCGAGCAATGGCGCGATTCCGGCCGGCGCGAGGCTCGCTTTTCGATCGGCGCTGCAAGCGGCCATGGCGATCCGGCGCGGAAGGGCGCCGAGCTCCTGCTGTCGTTCGGAGCGGCGACCTGGCCGCACCTGCTGGTGCGCGCAATGCTCGCCGAGCAATTGTTCCGGGCGACGTCGATTCTCTCGGGCCACCCCTATCATCGTGATGGCTAGAGCCTTGCGCCGGCGATTGTTTCTCCTCGCCTTCTTGCCCGCTGCGGCCGCCGCAAGCGTACCATTGCACCGCGGTCCGGAGCCGCTGGGCGAGGCGCTTCGCCGGGCGACCGCCGAGGCGGCAGCCGCCGACGCGCGTGCAAAGCAGCTAGAATCGGCAGCCAACGAAGCGCGCGAAGAGGCCGATCGACTGCGCGCCCGTCAGCTTGCGGCCGCCGAAGGGATCGCGGCAGCCGAGGCGCGGATCACCGCCGCCGACGCCGAACTTCGCCTGATCAGGTCAACTATCGCTTCGCGCCGCCAGCGCCTCGAGGAGCAGCAACGTCCGCTCGCCTCGTTGCTGGCCGGCCTCGCCGCCATGGCGCAGCGCCCGCCTTTGCTAGCGGTGGTCGACAGCAGCACCGTCGACGAGCTGGTCCGAGTGCAGTTGCTGATCGAAGCGACGATGCCGGTGATCCGGAGTCGCACTGCAGCCTTGTCCGCGGAGCTGGAAGAGAGCCGGCGGCTCGAACGCGGGGCGCGGCAGGCCCGCTCGCGGCTCGTTCGCAGCCGCGAAGAGCTTGCCGAACGGCGTCGCGACTTCGAGGCGCTGGAGAGCGAGGTGCTTCGCCACGCGGAGCGCACCGGTGCCGAAGCGCTCGCCGAAAGCGATTTGGCCATTGGCGGCGGTGAGGAGGCCGAGCGGCTGGCGAGGGAAGTAAGCAGCGCCGGGGGAGCCGCTCGGCTTGCCGCCGAGCTGGCCGAGCTGGGGCCCGCGCCGGCCCGCCCAATCCCGGCCGAAAGCGCGGCGACGCCGCCTCCGATCGACTATGTCCTGCCGTCTAGCGCTGCAGTCCGCGAAGGCCATGCGGCGCTTGGTTCCACCGGCATTCGGTCGCGAGGAGTCAGGCTGGATACGAGGCGCGGCGAGGCCATTGCCGCGCCCGCCGATGGGATCATCCGGTTCGCCGGGCCGTTTCGTTCCCATGACGGAATCGTGATCATCGACCATGGACGCGGTTGGATGAGCCTGATCATCAACGTTTCGCCTCAGCACCAGCGCTCCGACAGGGTGCGCAAGGGCGACCAGCTTGGCCGCGCTATGGGGCCGGTCGTCGTCGAACTGTCCCACAACGGGCGCCGTGTTTCGCCCGCCCTCATCGCAGGTTCATCTGCGACCCTGTCCAATAGACGCAAAGACGGCTAACCCATGCCCACTGAACACGGGACCCGAACTGCCATGATCACCAAGCGGAAATTGCTGCCTTCGCTGGCACTGGTCGGCGCGATCTCGCTGGTGCCGCTGACGACGAGCGCGCTCGCCGCCCAAGACGTCACCAGCTACCAGGAGCTTGAGACGTTCATGAGCGTCTTCGAGCGGGTGAAGGCCAATTATGTCGACCCGGTCGACGACCACACTCTGATCAAAGGCGCGATCAGCGGCATGCTGGCGGCCCTGGACCCGCATTCTGCCTACATGGAAGCGCAGGATTTCGATACTTTGCGGACCACCACGGACGGCAATTACGGCGGTCTTGGAATCACCGTTTCGGCCGAGGACGGTGCGGTGAAGGTGATTGCGCCGACCGAGGATACGCCGGCGTGGCGAGCAGGGATCAAGCCGGGCGATTTCATCACCCACATCAACGGCGAGCTTCTCTACGGAGCGACGCTCGACGAAGCAGTTGAGAAGATGCGGGGCGTTCCCGGCACTCGAATCAAGCTGACCATCGTCCGGCCCGGCCGCGACAAGCCGTTCGACGTCGAAATCGTCCGCGAACGGATTCAGCTGCGCCCGGTCAAGTGGGAGGTGAAGGATGGCGTCGGCGTCATCAACATCACCACTTTTGCCGGCAATACCGCCGAGGCGATGCGAGCGGCGCTGCAGGCGATCGACAAGGCCACCGGCGGCCGGCCGCTGGGCTATGTCGTCGACTTGCGCTCCAACCCCGGCGGGCTGCTCGATCAGGCGGTCGACGTGGCCGATGCCTTCCTCGACCGCGGCGAGATCGTTTCCCAACGCGGCCGCGGACGCAACGATATCGAGCGTTTCTATGCCAAGCCGGGCGACCTCACCCGCGGCTTGCCGATGATCGTGCTGGTCGATGCCGGCAGCGCGTCGGCGGCCGAGATTGTCGCCGGAGCGCTCCAGGACCACCGCCGCGCTGTGCTGATGGGCCAGCCGAGCTTCGGCAAGGGTTCGGTCCAAACCGTCATGCAGATGGGTCCGCGAAGCGCGCTTCGGCTGACCACGGCGCGCTATTACACGCCGTCCGGGCGCTCGATCCAGGCCGATGGCGTCGAGCCGGACATCCGTGTGCCGCAGCTATCCGACCCCGACTACAAGGACCGGCCGCGAGTGCGCGAGGCCGACCTGCGGCGCCATTTGATCGCGCAGGCCAAGGCCGACGACAAATTGCTCGAGCATGATGAGACCGCCGATCCGCGCTTCTCGGCTACTGCCGAAGAGCTCGAAAAGAAGGGCATCAAGGATTTCCAGCTCCATTATGCCCTGAACACGCTCAAGCGGCTGGCTCCGAGCGGGACTGCCGTGGCCTCCGGCGGCGCCCAGAGCAAGTCACGCCGCTAGGATGAGCGAGGCGGCCGTGTCCGCGCGCCCGGCGCCACTTCAGTTGGAATGGCCGGTGCTGGCGCGAATCCTTGCCTTGCTGCTCCCCCTCGGCCTGCTGACCGGCGCGATGGGCTCGCAATATATCGGCGGCCTAAACCCGTGCGAGATGTGCTACTGGCAGCGCTGGCCGCACGCCGCCGCCATCGCCCTTGCCGCTCTCGCCTTCACGGCTCCCGCCGCCTCCCGTCCGGCACGGAGCTTCGTGCTGCTTGCCGCGTCGGCAATCGCCCTGTCGGGCAGTATCGGCGTCTATCATGCCGGGGTCGAGCTTGGCATTTTCGAGGGCTTCACCACCTGCGCGATCACCGCCTCCGCAACCAGTCAGGACGACCTGCTCAAGCAAATCATGGGCGCCCCCCTGGTCCGTTGCGACCAGGTTCAATGGTCGTTCTTCGGACTATCGATGGCCGCCTGGAATGCCGTTCTGTCGCTCGGCGGGGCGTCGCTCATCGCGTTTCTTACGCTTCGGCGGACACGGTCGTGAGCAATTGGCGCCCCGGCGACCGCCGCCCCGACACGAAGTCGATGCTGCGCGTCGATCAGGCCGGCGAGTATGGCGCCACACGAATCTATGCCGGCCAGCTCGCCGTTCTTCGACCGAATTCCTCTGCAGCGAAGCTGATCGCTCGAATGGCGGCGCAGGAGGAGCGCCATCTCGCGCGGTTCAACGCGCTGATAACGCAGCGCGGGGTTCGCCCGACCGCGCTTCAACCGATCTGGAATGTCGCCGGCTACGGTCTTGGAGTGGCCACTGCGCTGATGTCCGAGGAGGCCGCCATGGCCTGCACTGACGCGGTCGAGACCGAAATCGACCGCCATTACAGCCAGCAGCTGCAGGAGATCGGCGACTTTGACCCTGAATTCGCCGCCGACATCGAACAATTTCAGGCGGAGGAGCTCGAGCATCGCGACACTGCCCGCGAAGCCGGCTCGACCCGTGCCGTCGGCTACCCCGTGCTCACCGCGACGATCCGTGCCGCCTGCCGGGTGGCGATCGCGTTGTCGAAGCGCGTGTGAGGAACTTCCCATGCCCTTCGGCCGCTTTAACCTTTTGAAAGGATGGCGTTCACGATGACCAAGGCTGCCATTTCCCTCGTCGCCGCAACTGCTTTTGCGGCTGGGGTTTTCGTCCTGCCGGCACCGGCCAAGGCGCAGGGCGTGGTCGAAATCGTCGTCTACGGCAACGACCCCTGTCCGCGCTCAACCGCGGACGAGATCGTCGTCTGCGCGCGCAAGCCGGAGGCCGAGCGTTACCGCATCCCGGAAAGGTTCCGCACCACTGGGCCAAGGCAACTCAGCCAGCCATGGGCGCACCGGGCGCGCGCGCTTGAGACGGTCGGCCGGACCGGCATCAACAGCTGCTCTCCGGTTGGGCCGGCGGGCTTTACCGGCTGCCTCGAGCAGGTAATCCGTCAGGCACGCAACGAAGCGCAGGAGGAGGCGACCGGCGCGACTCCGCCGCCCGAGTAACGAATCGGCCTAGGTTCGCGCTTGCTCGGCTGCGATCCAGGCGTCGATCTGCGCTTCCAGCGTGTCGAGCGGCACGGCTCCCTGTCCGAGCACGGCGTCATGGAAGCGGCGAAGGTCGAACCGATCGCCAAGCGTGCGTTCGGCCTTCGCCCTCAGCTCGCGGATCTTGAGCTCGCCGATCTTGTAGGCGAGGGCCTGGCCCGGCCAGCTGATGTAGCGATTGACCTCGGCTTCGATGTTGGCTTCCGATAGCGCCGTATTGTCCTTCATGAAGGCGATCGCCTGCTGCTTGGTCCAGCCCTTGGAATGAAGACCGGTGTCGACAACGAGGCGGCTGGCGCGCCACATTTCGTAGCTTAGCCTGCCCATGTCCTTGGCCGGAGTGTCATAGATGCCCATCTCGATTCCCAGCCGTTCGGAATAGAGCCCCCAGCCTTCGACGAACGCGGTGAAGAAGGTGCCATGGCGCCGCCACTCAGGCATATCGAGCTCCTGCTGGAGCGCGATCTGGTGATGGTGGCCCGGAACTGCCTCATGAACCGTGAGCGCCGGCACTTCCCAAAGCGGCCGCTGATCAAGCTTCGAGGTGTTGACGAAATAAAAACCGGCGATGCCCTGTTCGGGTGAGCCACTGTTGTAATAGGCGGTGGTCGTCCCGGGCGCGATCTCCGCGGGAATTTCCTTGATGCCGTAGGGCAATCTCGGGAGCATTGTGAACAGCTTGGGCATCTCGCCGTCGATCCGCTTGGCCTCACGCGCGACAGCCTGCATCAGCTCTTCAGGGGTCTTGGCGTAATATTTCGGGTTGGTGCGAAGATCGTGGACGAACGCCTCGCGGGTCGGGAAACCGGCGGTTCGCGCGACTTGCTCCATCTCGGCGCGAATGCGCGCGACCTCGGACAGGCCGAGCTGGTGGATTTGCTCCGCCGTCATGCTGGTCGTCGTCATGTCGCGAATGCGATAATTGTAATAAGCGGCGCCATTGGGCTGCGCCGAAACCCCGACGGTGCGGGCGCATTTGGGCGCATATTGCGTGGTGTACCACTGGTGATGCTTGGCGTAGGCGGCCCGTACCGAGCCGCCGATCAGCGAGCGAGCGTGGGTTTGTAGCGCGGTCCATTCCTCCGCGCTGATGCTGGAAGGCCGGTCGGCGCGAAACGGAGCGTAGAGCCGCGACTGCGTCGGATCGGCGGGAATGACGCCGCTGATCGTCTTATCGAAATCCCCCATCGCCTCACAGGGAAGGACATAGCCTTCGTTCAAGGCGCGCGTGCTGACCCGCAGCGCTTCGTCATTATATGCCGGGTACTGCTCCAGCCGCCGGAGGTAGTTTTCGAAGTCTTGTGTGGTCCGAAACGTGAGGTTTTCGGAAAGACCCGCGAAGCTTTGGTGCCAGCCCGAACGGTTGGTGAAGAGCATCATTCGCTGACCGAAGCGATTGCCCTCGATCGATCGTTCGAGGTTGCGTCGGAGGATTGCCTTGTTGGTGCGGTCGGCCGGCGAAAGGCCGGCATCGGGAATGGCGTTCAGCCGGGCGAGGAAACGTCGCGTCTCGGCCACCCGTCGGTCGGCCGAGGCGAGGCTGATATCGGGCATGCGCGCGTCATATTCGCGATGGCCGAGCGTCGACGCCCAGGTCGGGTTTTCGCGCAGGACGAACGCCCAATATTCATCGGTGAGGGCCTTGAAGTCCTCAGCTGGTCCGGCCGCGGCGGGACTTGAGAAGGCGATCGAAACCGCGGCTGCGAGCGCGAAGATGGCATGACGCATGATGGCTGTTGCTCCCGGTACGAGTACCCTGACCCTAGCCGCCAGAAGCGCCGGGGCAAAACCGTTTCAACATAAGGATGAACTGCGCCAAGCAACGGCGCGAGGCTTTGCTCGTTTTGGCCTCGTGGTCGATGTGCGCACTCGGCCGCCTCCTGGCGGAAATGTGCGGGCTGCCTGGGAAGCGGTCCGCGACGAAGCGCTCGGCTGCACCCGCTGCGAGCTCTACAAATTCGGAACTCAGACGGTGTTCGGCGAGGGCGCGCTCGATGCCCGTATCCTGTTCGTCGGAGAGCAGCCGGGCGACCAAGAGGACATTGCCGGGCGGCCGTTCGTCGGGCCCGCCGGGCAATTGCTCGATGCGGCGCTCGAGGAAGCGGGCATCGACCGGTCGCAGACCTACGTGACGAACGCGGTGAAGCACTTCAAGTTCGTGCAGCGCGGCAAGCGCCGCATCCACAACAAGCCGGATGCCAGCGAGATCAGCGCCTGCCGCTGGTGGCTGCAGCAGGAACTCGAGCTGATCCGACCGCCGGTGACCGTGGCGCTCGGAGCCACCGCCGCTCGCTCCCTGTTCGGCAGGGTCGTGACGATCGGCAAGATGCGGGGCGAGCCGCAGGCGCTCGACGACGGCAGCGAGTGCTGGGTGACGGTGCACCCGAGCTTCCTCCTGCGCATCCCGGAGCCGGATCGGCGGCGCCGGGAGCGACGGCTGTTCGTCGACGACCTCAAGCAGATTCGCGACCGGGCCGCCGACCTGGCGGCCTAGATCACAGTCCGAATTTCAAGGTCAGCCGAGCCGTCCGCGGGGCCCCCGGCATGATGTTGTTGTCATTGTGAGCGGTCACGAAATAATTCTCTCCGAACACATTCTCGAGATTGAGCTGGGCCTCAATTTGCTGTGACAAGCGGACGTAGCCGGCGAGATCGACCCGCGTGAATGCGGGAAGCTGGACGGCGTTGCTGATTGACGCGAAGCTCTTCGACTGGTGGCGCAGTCCGAACCCGCCGCCAAATGCGGAGGTGAAGTCGTAGCGTGTCCAAAGCGACAACTGGTGCCTGGGGAAGAGCGGCAGCTTGCGTCCTTCCGGAGCGGCCGCAGTCGTGCGAGTGATCTTCCCGTCCTGCAGCGCATAGCCGGCGCTCACCTGCCAGTTCGGCAAGATCTCGCCGGTCAGCTCGACCTCGATACCGCGGCTGCGCTGCTCGCCGGTGAGCACGACCGTCCCCGGCACTGCTCCGGGGGCGCGGCTGTTGGTTCGGTCAAGCTGGTAAGCAGCGGCGGTGAAGCTGAGCTCCGGCCGAAGGTTCCATTTCAGACCCAGCTCGTAATTGTCGAACCGTTCGGGCTCGAGGGCCGCCGCCGTCAGGTCGAGCGAAGTGAATTGATCGCCGGACTGCGGCAGGTACGAACGGCCGTAGCTGCCGTAGATCGACAGCGTTTCGGTCGGCTTGCCGATCACGGCCAAGCGCGGCGACCACAGTTCGTCGGTGCCGTCGAGCCGCTGTCCCGAAAGCAAGTTGCGGGCGTCGATCTCGAACCGATCGAAGCGAAGCCCCCCGAGCAGTTCGAGATGACGTCCGATCCGCACTTGGTCTTGCACATAGAGGGCCGCGACCTTGACGTCGGTTCCACTGCGACGGAGCAATTGCCACTCGGCGACCGGGGGCGGCGCGAAGGGGTCGGACAAGTTTACCCGGCCCCGAAGCACATTGGAGCCCCCGAGCGGGTTGGCGAACAGGCCGTTGAAGCGATAGCTCGAGGTTGACTGGTCGGCATATTCGACGCCGGCGAGTAGCGTGTGGCCGATGCCTCCGGTCTGCGCGCTCACCACCAGGTCGTTCTGGCTGATCAGATTGCGCCGCCTGGTGCCGTCCTCGTAAGCTTCGACCCCGAAGCCCTGGACACCGTCGGCGATGGTGACGGCAGTGGCCGGGAAGAGGTTGCGATAGCGCTTGTCATAGTCGCCGTAGAGGAGCCGGCCGGTGAAACTGATCTGATTGGACAAGCGGTGGTTGAACGAAAGCCTGCCGACGTGGCCTTCAAAGTCGCTTTCGTTGACCCGCGGGTCGCCGAAATAGCTGCTTTGGAAGCCGGTGAGCGGTGCGCCGGCACGCGAGGGCACGCCGCGGTCGACCACCCGGTCGTCACGATTGAACTCATAGGAAAGGTCGACGCGGGTGCGATCGTCGAACGAGAAGGCGGCCGTGGGATTGAGGGCGATGCGCCGCCCCTCGAACTCGTCGCGGAAGCTGTCGAATCGCGCATAGACCCCGTTCAGGCGTGCGGCCGCGGTCGGCGAGAAACTATGATTGAGGTCCGATTCGACAACCCAGTCGCGATGGTGGTCGACCCCGATCGATCCCCTCGCGAAATCTTCGGCAAGCGGGCGTTTGGTCACTCGGTTGATGACTCCGCCGCCGCCGCCGCGGCCGAAGATCATCGCGTTGGGCCCTTTCAGGACCTCGACACGGTCGAGGTTGTAAAGGCCGCGATAATATTGAACATCGTCACGCAGCCCATCGAGAAAGAAGTCGGACGTGCTGTTGTTGCCGCGCAGGACGATCTGATCGCGATGGCCCTCGCCTTGCGCGATTGCGGCGCCGGGGACCATGCGAAGCACATCGGCGATCGAGCGCATCGCCTGGTCCTTGATCTGCTTTTCGCCGATTACGCTGATGGCCTGCGGGACGTCCTTGAGGTCGGTCGACGTGCGGGTGGCGGTGAAGATTCGCTCCGCACGATAACCCGTTCGTTCACCTGTAACGATGATCAGCTCGCCCTGGTCAGCCGAGTCGGCGGCGTCGGCCATTTCGGCCGCGTGGGCCTGGGCGGCGGCGAAGAATACGGCTCCGGCAAGGAGGAGCGAACGCGTCATGAGGTCCCCTTTCTTTGTCGGGACGCTCGCTAGCGTTATTGCAAATCATTCGCAATAGCGTTCTCAAGCTCGCATGGTCTTGTGAATGCCCAGCGGGAGGCCGCCGTCAGGGCGAAGCGTCACCGTTCCGACGGGTCGCACCCCATGTCCGGCAATGGGCGCGAAGGACCAGCGCGCCAGCCAATGTGAAAGAAGAGCCAGCGCCTCGGCCATGGCAAATCGGGCGCCGACGCAAACCCGAGGGCCGCCGCCAAACGGGATGTACTGGAATCTATGCCAGCTCGCCCGCCGGTCGGGAAGGAAGCGGTCGGCGTCGAAGGCATCCGAATCGTCCCACAGTTTGCGGTGCCGATGGATCAGCCATGGCCAGATCGAGACGATGTCGCCGGGGTCGATCCGATGACCATTGAGCTCGTCGGCCGCCACTGCCTGCCGGTCGAAGCGCGGCGCCGGCGGGTAAAGCCGCATCGCCTCCTCGACCACTCGGCGAAGCAACGGCAGCCGGTCGGGCAAATCGTCGCAGCCGATCGCGGCCTGGGCTTCGACGGCGACGGCCCGCTGCAGCTCGGGCTGCCCAGCGAGCAGGAACAGCGTCCAAGTGACGGTGTTGGCGGTGGTCTCGTGACCGGCGAGGTAGAAGGTGGTGGCATTGTCGACTGCCAGCTCGAACGCTTGGGCTGGCTCAAATCGCTCACGGAGTTCGGAGACGATCGTCCCGAGGAAATCCTCGCGCGGCGCCTTCGTACGCTCGTGCACCAGCGCCCCCAACGTCTCGCGCAGAAAACGCGTCCCTCGCCGGCCCTTGCGCATGCCTTTGGTCCAGCCGATCTGCGGCAGGCCGAGGATCGCCGCCATGCGCGCCTCGCTCGCCGCCTGAAGGGCGTCGGCGATGTGGGCCATCGCTTCTTTGGTCTTCAGCCGCGGGTCGCCGGAGAACAGGGAGTCGGCGATGATCGCCATGGTCGTCGCGGTGGCTTCGGCGGCAATGTCGCGCACTTCGCCCGTCGCTCCAGGTCGCAGCCGTCGCTTCGGCCGCGGCAGCGAAGGTCGCGGTCAGCCCCTCGATCGCGGCGGGCGTGAAACTGGCTGCGACGATGCGTCTTTGTTCGCGCCACAACGGCCCGTCCGAAGTCAGCAGGCCATTGCCGATGGTCGGGCCGGTCAGCGCCTTAACGACCTCGGGCTTCACATAATTGGCGGCATTGTCGAGCAGGACCCGCTGCACGGCGTCGGGGTGGAGCGGCACGTGAACGATGAACCGAAGGATCCTGCGCTTAAAATGCCAGCGCTCGAACGCTTGCTGCGACCAACCGTAGACGGTGTTGCGCGCCCGCTCGCCGAAGAACCCCCGCCACGAGGCCACCGGCCGCGGACCGCGCGGCGGATGCGGTGGAACGAAGCGCTCGGGCATTTATTCCGCCGCCAGCAATGTCTCCGCGCCACCGAGGTCGACCGATACCAGCCGGCTGACGCCCTTTTCGATCATCGTCACGCCGTAGAGCCGGTGCATGCGGCTCATCGTCACCGCATTGTGGGTGACGATCAAATAGCGCGTGTCCGTCTCCTCGACCATTCGGTAGAGCAATTCGCAGAAGCGCTCGACATTGGCATCGTCGAGCGGCGCATCGACCTCGTCGAGCACGCAGATCGGCGCCGGGTTGGTGAGGAACAGGGCAAAGATCAAGGCGATCGCGGTCAGCGCCTGCTCGCCGCCGGAAAGCAAGGTCAAGGTCGACAGCCTTTTGCCAGGCGGCTGCGCCATGATCTCGAGCCCGGCCTCGAGCGGATCGTCGCTCTCGACCAGTTCGAGGTGCGCCTGGCCGCCGTCGAACAGGGTCGTGAACAGGCTTCGGAAATGAGTATCGACCTTTTCATAGGCCTCGAGCAGCCGCACCCGGCCTTCCCGGTTGAGGTTGCCGATCGAGCCGCGCAGCCGGTGAATCGCCTGGGTCAGCTCCTCTGCTTCGGCGGCGCCGCGGCTGTTCGACTCTTCGATTTCTGCGAGCTCCTGCTCGGCGACGAGGTTGACCGGGCCGATGCGCTCGCGGTCGGCGGTGAGCTTTTCGAGCAGCGCCGATTCCGATTCGGCGTCGCGAACGTCCGAGGGGTCGAAGCCCATGCGCTCGGGCAGGCGCTGCGGCACGCATTCGAAGCGCTCGACGCAGATTCGCGCATATTCGGCGCTTCGCGCCTGCTGGGCGTCGCTGGTCGCAATCGCCGCCGCGCGTCGCTCGCGCGCCGAGCTCAGCGCCTCCGTTGCGCGCGCGAGCTCGCCGCCGGCTTCGGCGACAGCCTGCTCGGCGTTCTTCTCCTCTGCCGAGGCGTCGGCAATCGCTGCCTGGCCGTTGCTATTCTCCTGCTCAAGCGCAGCGATGTCTGCGTCGAGCCTTCCCGGCTCGAGCTCCAGCTCGCGACGCTCGTCGGCTTGCTGCTTCTGCCGCTCGAGCGCCTGTTCGAGCCTCCCCTCGGCGTCGGCCTGACGCTTGCGCCATTCCGCCTGCTCGCGTCCGGCAGCGCCATGCCGCTCACGGTCGGCGGCCGTCTCCCGCGCCCGGGTGGCCCCTTCGGCGCGCTTCTCGGCGACCGCCTCGGCGGCTGCACCGGCCCCGTCGCGGGCCGATTCCACCTCATGCTGGATCGCCGCCGGGTCTGGCAGGATGGCAAGCGCCGCTTCGGCGCCGCGCAGCGCTTCGGCAGCCGCCTCGATCAGCGGCTCCAGGTCCGATTGCCGCTGCTGCAGCGCCAGGCGTTGTGCGTCGAGCCGCTCCAGCGCCGCGGCCGCGCTGTCGGCGACGCGGCCAGCCTCTCGTGCCTCGCGCTCGGCCGCGGCTGCACGGGCACGAGCCTCTTCGGCCGCCGAACGGAACGAATCGACCTGCGAAGCAGCGGCGTCGCGAGCCTGCTCGGCCTCAGCGGCGGATGCTTCCAAAAGCGGCAACTGCTCCGCCAACTCGGCAAGCCGGTTGACCCGAAGCAGCCGCTCCGCCGTCGCCGCGCCGGTCCCGGTGGCGACGAATCCATCCCAGCGGCGAAGCCGTCCGTCGCGGGTCACCAGTCTCTGCCCGACCGCCAATCGCTGGCCGCGATCCTGGTCGGCGACCCCGACTTGGCACAGGCGCCGCTGCAGCTCGGCGGGAGCGGTGACGTGGGTCGCGAGCGGCTCCAGCCCCTCGACAAGCTTGGGATCGCCGGCCTCCGGCTCGCTCCCTTCCCAGCGCCGCGGTCCATCCGCGCCGATTGCGGCGTCGGCATCCTCGCCAAGTGCCGCTGCCAGAGCCCGCTCATAGCCCGGCTCGGCCCGCAGGCTGGCGATGGCGGCGCCGCCGCCATGCTCGATCGCGCGGGCGAGCGCCTCATGCTCTGAGCGGACCGCCGACAGGCTCGCGCGCGCTGCAGCGAGAGTACTCTCGGCTTCGTCCCGCGCTTGCGCCGCGCCGGTACGTCCCCGCTCCGCGGCCATGAGATCGAGTTCGGCCTTTTCGGCCGCAGCCACTGCAGCGTCGCAGCGCTTTTGCGCTTCTGCCTGTGCCAATTCATGGCTGCTGCCGTCGTCAAGCGCGGCGAGCTGCTCGGCGAGCCGCTGCCATTCCATGTCCGATCGTTCGGCCTGCGCCCGTGCCGCCTCGAGCGCGGCCTCGGCGACCCGGCGCTCGGCCCGCATCGCCGCTTGGCGGGCGAGCAGCTCGGCAAGCTCGGCCTCGGCGGCACGCGAAACTTCCTCCGCCTTGGTCAGCCCGCCGGCGATCCGGGCGGCAATCGCCTCCGCATCCTGCAGCCGTTGCTCGATGGTCGAGCGCTCCTGCTCGAGCGCGGCGATCGCGCTCGCGGCGTCACTCTTCAGTGCCTCCTCGCGGCGGATGTCAGCAGCGAGCGCCGACTCGAGCCGGCCGAGCTCCTCGAGTCGGCGCATCACCGTGTCGCGTCGAGCCCGCGCGGCCGCCAGTCTGTGCGCGAGGTTGAGGCCGGCATCGCGTGCCTCGCTGACTGCGGCACGCCGCTGGGCCAGCAACGCCGCTGTCTCCTCCTGGCGATGACGTGCGGCGTCGACGGCCTTTTGCAGCTCCGCGACCTCGGCGGCCGCGGCCTTCGCCTCGCTCGCCGCCGATTGCGCCGTCTGGTCGGCTTCAGCCCAACGGGCGTGGACGAGCCGGGCCTCGACTGCGCGAATCCTATCGCTGAGCTGGCGGTAACGTTCCGCTGCCCGGGCTTGGCGCCGAAGCGATGCGGCCCGCTGTTCCTGGTCGGACAATATCTCGCTCAGGCGCGCGAGATTGGCCTCGGTCGCCCGCAGCTTCTGCTCGGCATCCTTGCGCCGCGCGTGCAGCCCGGCAATGCCTGCAGCTTCCTCGAGCAGCAGCCGCCGCTCGGTCGGCTTGGCGGAAATGACGGCGCCGATCCGGCCCTGACTGACCAGCGCGGGTGAATGCGCGCCGGTTGCCGCATCCGCGAAGAGCAGCGCGACGTCCTTGGCGCGAACGTCGCGGCCGTCGATCCGGTAGGCAGAGCCGGCGCCGCGCTCGATCCGGCGAGTCACCTCGCTCTCGCCGGGCGGGCCGCCATCGTCGCCAATCTCGCGCTCGACCAGAAGCGACACTTCGGCAAAGTCGCGCGGCGGCCGAGTGGCGGTGCCGGCGAAGATCACATCCTCCATGCCACCGCCGCGAAGCGACTTCGGGCTCCCCTCGCCCATGGTCCAGCGGATCGCTTCCAGGAGGTTCGATTTGCCGCAGCCATTGGGGCCGACGATTCCCGTCAGCCCCGGCTCGATCCGCAGCTCGGACGGCTCGACGAAGCTCTTGAATCCGCTGAGCTTCAGCCGCCGGATCTTCACGTCCGCCTGCCCCCCGGCGCCCGCTAGCTGCCCAGAGCTTCGCGGATTTTCGGCTCAAGCGTCTCCCAGGTCGAGGCATTGTCGACGAGCCGGTCGTTGATCAGGAATGTCGGCGTTCCAGGCACGTTGTACCGCGACACCGCATCGGCGTTCATCTGCACCAACCGGTTGATCTCAGCCTCGTCGGTCAGGCACTGAGTCGTGCGCGCGGACGGAACTCCCCGCTGCGCCGCCCATTGCTGGAAGCCGAGCGCGCGGGCCACCTCCAGCGCCTGCTGACCGGGCGGAAGGGCGGCAATTTCCTGCTGGCGTTGGGGCGTGAACACTTCCTGCGCTCGGCCGAGCCATTGCTGTTGATCGGCCAACAAGGCACTCGTCAGCGGGAAGAAGCGCTCGGAACCGCCGCAACGCGCGACCAGCGAGGCTGCAAGGTCGGCGGAGTCCCGCACGAAGTTGCGCATTTCTAGGCTGACTTGCCCGGTTTGGACATAATTGTCGATCAGCGCCCGGCCACCGCTTTCGTCGAATTTCGCGCAAATCGGGCAGGTAAGCGAAACGAACTCGACCACCTTCACCCGCGCCTGCGGGTTGCCCATGAGGAAGCCGCCTTCCGGCGTCTGGGTGACGACGTCGCTCCATTGGCCGCCTTCAGGCGGCGCGACCTTTTCGATCGGCCCGGAAGACGCTTCGCCCTGTTGCCCGCCGCGGTCGCCGTTGCAGGCGGCGGTGGCGGCGAGCAGGGCTGCAGAGACAGCAAGATAGGCTGATTTCATCTTTCTCGTTCGCTCCGTGTCGTGGACGGGATCGGCGGCTCGTCAACCGGCTCGATGGCCGGCGGCCCGCTCGAGGAGGCGATTCGCGCGGCCAGCGATTCAAGGCAAGCCCTCAGTTCGGCGTCGGCAATCTCGCGCAGCCCTTCGCCCAGCTCGTTCGGCACGGGGCGCAATTGCGGCCGCTCGGGACGCTGCGGAGGCGCGGTCGGCCTGCCTTGCCGAAAAACCAGCCGGGCGACGGCATGGTAGCCGAAGAACCGGTTGACCCGCTCGATTATCAGTGGCGTCAGGTGCTGCATCAGGGGCGCGTGGGCACCTTCGACCAGCAAGGTGAGGACCCCTCCCGATTTCTTGCCGGCCGGGAATCGGATCGATTCGGGCGAGGAGACCTTCGCGTAGCGCTCGCCGACGATGTCGGTCCAGCGGCTGACGATCGAACTCTGGACGAAGCCGAAGCGTCGGAAGGCCATGCCGCCAACCTCGCCCACCAGTTCGCCGGCCGGCCTCGCCCGGCGACTTCTGGGAGCCTCGTCAACCTGCTGCTTTCGCTTCGTCATCGGCGGCAGTCATGCCATAGCCGGGTGATGGGCGCCAATGCCGCGCAGCGGCTGTTGCAACATTATGTGGATAACTTCCGGCGGCTGCCCTGGCGCTCGCCGCCAGGCGAGCCGCGGCCAGACGTCTACCGTGTCTGGCTGAGCGAGGTCATGCTTCAGCAAACCACCGTCGCGGCAGTCGCCCCTCGCTTCGAGCGCTTCCTCGAGCGCTGGCCAACCGTCGAGGCTCTCGCCGCGGCGCCCGCAGAGGAGGTGCTCTCCGAATGGGCCGGCCTCGGATATTATGCCCGCGCCCGCAATCTGATCGCCTGCGCGAGGGTCGTGGTCGATCTCGGCGGCTTTCCTGGAAGCGAGCGCGAGCTGCGCCGGCTGCCGGGCGTCGGCGCCTACACTGCCGCCGCCATCGCGGCGATCGCCCATGGCGAAGACACGGTTCCCGTCGACACTAATGTCGAGCGCGTGATCGCGAGGGTCAACGCGATCCGGGCGCCGGGCAAGGCCGAGGTGGCCAGATTGGCCAAAGCGATGGCGCCGCCTGGACGGTCCGGCGACTTCGCCCAGGCGCTGATGGACCTCGGCGCGACAATCTGCCGGCCCAAGGCGCCGCGCTGCGCCAGCTGCCCGATCTGCGCCGATTGCTCTGCCTTCGCCAGCGGCAATCCCGAGCGTTTCCCCGAAGGCAAGAGCCGGGCGGTCCGGCCAAGGCGCTTCGCCGTCGCCTGGTGGATCGAGCGCGACGATTGCGTCTGGCTGGTTCGGCGGCCGCCGAATGGAATGCTCGGCGGCATGGCCGCGCTTCCAGGCGAAGAATGGAGCGATTCGCCGCCCTCGCTGGCCGGGCAGCCGCTCGGAACGGTCCGGTACGTCTTCACCCATTTCGCGCTCGACCTGCACGTCGTCGCCTGCCGAGACGCGGTCGGCGAGGGCTGGTGGCAGCCGCTCAGTGGCCTCGACCGCGCCGGGCTGCCGACGCTTTACCGGAGGGCCGCGGCCGTGGCGCTCGCTGCCGCCATGGGAACCGACCGAGCCGCCGCTTGATGCAGCGCCAACTCGCCCCTAAAGGGCAGCCCAAATTGCACCATCTCGGCCACCGCCGCTCGGGGATTTCATGACCAACAACTTCAACACGATCGCAGGCTGGGTTTTGTTCGCCGGGATCGTCCTTCTCGGCACATCGGTGGTGACCGGCGAAGTATTCCACGGCGGCCGTCCGGACACCATGGGCTATCCGATCGAGGGCGTCGAGGTGGAAGGACAGGCGGGCGAGGAAGGCCCGCCGCTGGCGGTGCTCCTCGCCCAGGCCGACGTCGCGGCAGGGGAGCAGGCATTCCGCAAATGCGCGGCCTGCCACAATATCGAGCCGGGCGGCGCCAATCAGCTCGGCCCCGGCCTTTACGGCGTCATGGGCAATCCGATCGCCGCCCATCCGGGCTTCGCTTTCTCCGACGCGCTGAAATCGCATGGCGGCAGCTGGGGCTGGGAGGAAATGGACTCCTGGATCGCCAATCCGCGGCGCTTCGCTCCCGGTACCAAGATGACCTTCGCCGGCATCGCCAACCCGCAGGAGCGAGCCAACCTCCTGGCCTTCATGAATTCGCGTGACAATTCGCCCCTGCCGCTGCCGGCGGTGCCGGCCGAGGCGGCCGTGCCCGCGGCGGCGGAGCCCGCCGGAACCGAAACCACGGGCGGCGCCGGCGGCGACGGTCCCGCAGGGAACCAGGCCTCGCCCAGCGACCAGCAGCCGGCCACCCAGTAACGGCGCGGGCGAGAGAAAACTCGCTGCCTGTCGATTGCACCCGTTCGCGACGGGTCCGACATTGACTTATTCGGGCGGGCCGCTCTGCGTTCGCTCCGGAACCGGGTTTCGCTCGTAATAGCGGGTGACATACTCCCAGGCTTCGTCGGCATCTTCGCACCAGTGAAAGATGTCGAGGTCGTTGGGAGCGATCACGCCCTCCTCGACCAGAGCGTCGAAATTGACGACCCGAGTCCAGAACTCACGGCCGAACAGAAGCACGGGCAGGGGACGAACCTTGCCGGTCTGGATCAACGTCAGAAGCTCGAAGAATTCGTCGAACGTGCCGTAGCCGCCCGGGAACACCGCAACCGCCCGCGCGCGCAGCAAAAAATGCATCTTCCTCAATGCGAAATAATGAAACTGGAAGCTCAGGTCGGGGGTCACGTAGCTGTTGGGCAGTTGCTCATGCGGAAGCACGATGTTGAGCCCGATCGTCTCCTGCCCCTCGTCGACGGCGCCGCGGTTGGCGGCCTCCATGATCGATGGGCCGCCGCCCGAGCAGACGACGAAATGCCTTTTTCCCTCATCGTCGGTGCCGAAGCGGCTGGCATGACGGGCAAGCGCCCGCGCGACGTCGTAATATTTCGACTTCGCCTTGAGCCGCTCGGCCGTTTGGCGCTGGACCTCGTTGGTCGCCGCCTCGAGCAGCGCGTCAGCCTTCGTCGGCTCGGGGATTCGCGCCGAGCCGTAGAAGACGAAGGTCGAGCCGATGGCAGCCTCGTTCATTAGCAGCTCCGGCTTCAGGAGCTCGAGTTGGAACCGGACCGGTCTGAGGTCCGGGCGCAGCAGGAAGTCGGTGTCCTGGAAGGCGAGCTCGTAGGCATCGCTTTCGGTCTGTGGCGAGGATGGCACATGCTTGGCCGCCTGCGCATCGACCTTGGATGTCGGGAAAATCCGTTCGGGTGGGCGTGCGTCGTTCATCTCCGCCGTCTAGCGGAGACTGCGCCAATCCCCAACAGATTCAGGCCGGCTCCTCAACGCCCCGCTGCCGCCCGCTCCAGTCGATTTGCCGCGTTCCGTACATCACGCCCGCGAGGGCGACGAAGATCAGCAGCGATCCGATCAACAGCGAAAAGGCTTCGAGGCTGAGCAGGATGTAGAGCACAGCGTAGAGCGCGGTCAGCAGCCCGCCGATGTACCACGCCCTTCGCCAGCTTTTCAGTACCGCCGCCGAATAAGCCGTGTTGAGCCCGGCGATCGCCGCCGACGCCAGGACGTAGGCCGGCGTGAAGCCGATCACTTCGGCGAAAGCGAGCAGAAGCACGAAGAACAAAACAAGGGCGGCGCCCATCAGAAGATATTCGACCGGCGATACCCGCACTCCGCCGATGACGTCGAACATCAGCAAGGCGAGAAAGGTGAAGCCGATAAACAGGAAGCCGTATTTGGTCGCCCGATTGACCTGCGAATAAAGGTCGACGGGCTGAATCAGGCTGATGTGCGCGGTCTGGACAGGGCCGCGATCCATGTTCGCAGTCGTCACCCCTCGTGGCGGTGGGGGTGGCACGTTCTCGACGCCGCTCGGCGCTCCGGGCTCGCTGGTCATCACCAGCGAGCGGCCGATGGCTAGGTTGCCAACGCGGTAACCAGCCTCGAAGCCGTCATCTGCGATCCGCCGCTGTCCGGGAAGAAAATCTCCACCGAACGAAGGGTGCGGCCAGCTCGACCGAACGGTCCAGCGGGTGTCACCCGCCTGAGGAGCGAGGCTTAGCGATGCATTGCCGCGGAATGCGTAGGCGAAATCGACCACGATCGGCGATTCCGCCAGACCAGCTGCGTCCACCCATGCGAAGAAACCGCGGCCACCGCCGCTGCCGCCCCCGGGCTGCAGGCGGAGCGCCTCGCGGTCGATGGCGACTCGTGGATTCGCGCTCAATCCGCGAGGGTCGCTGAGCCCAAAGCGCAGCTCGGCACGGCTGAAGTCCATGGCATCCGCGGTCACTCCGTGGCGCGAGAGATCGGGCGGCAGGGCAAAGCTCGCCCGTCCCGTCATCCGCGCCTCGTAGACCACCGCTTCATAGATCGAGCGCTTGCGCCGCTCGGGAAGCACTTCGGTCGACAATTCGAGCGCCTCCGGGGCGAGCGTCAGCTCTCGCATCACCTCACGGCTTCGGGTGACGCTCTGGCCGCCCTCGATCACTGTCTCGCTCGCTGTCGCGCGATAGGGAATGACGAGCATCGGCCCGCTCACGGCCTGCGGCCCGCCCCAGCCTTCGGTGATCGACGCGGATGCCTGCTCGAACTGCTGCTGCCGGTCGTAGACCAGGAACCAGACCATGAAGATCGGAATGGCGAGCGCGGCGGCGATGAGGATCGCCAAAAGGAGCTTCATTGCCGGAGTCCGGTCACCGCTTCCCGTCAACATTGCCGCGCTCCTCCTATTGCCACTGGGACTTCCCACTCTGGCGATCGAACGCAAGCTGCCCGGCGGGTGCCTGAGCGTCATGAGCAACCGCTGAGCAATTCATGAAAGCTTTGCCGGCAGATGCGCCCGGAGGTCTGCTACGGCCTTCGCGATGCAACATATTGCGCAAGGCCCGCCCCTACGCCGGCGAAGATCAAAGCGAAGCTGGCGTGCAGCGACAAATGCATATTGATCCAGTTCGGCCGATCGTTCTTGGGCGCGAGCAAGACGACGGCCGCCCAAAGCGCCGTCGTCACCGCCGCCGCGGCGAGCATCGAGAAGGTAATCCGCCAGCGTGCGCGATCGACCAACGCGTAGGCGCCGGCCGCGCTCATCAGGTAGAGCAGCCAGTCCAGCGCGTCGCTCAATAGACCCGCGCCTTCGGCTGGATGTAGCCAATCTCTTCGGTGAGCGTGAACTCGTGCACCGGACGGTAGTCGATGCTGACCGAGCCGCCGCTGCCGCCCCAGCCCTCGAACCACGCCACCGTGTGCTTCATCCAATTCTTGTCGTCGCGCTCGGGATAATCCTCATGTTTGTGGGCGCCGCGGCTCTCCTTGCGGTTGGCGGCGCAATGCATGGTGACCACCGCCTGGGCAATCAGATTGTCGAGCTCGAGCGTCTCAATGAGATCGCTGTTCCAGATCAGGCTGCGGTCGGTGACTCGGATGTCCTGCATGCGGGCGTAGACCGCGTCGATCTTTGCCTGGCCTTCGGCGAGCGTTTGCTCGGTTCGGAACACCGAGCAGTCGGCTTGCATGGTGCGCTGCATTTCGAGCCGGATCTGGGCCGTCGGGCTGCCGCCATCGGCATGGCGGAACCGGTCGAGGCGGCTGAGTGCAAGGTCGGTGGATTCCTTCGACAGTGACGGCTGCGCGGCTCCAGCCTTGAGCGTCTCGCCGAGCCGGTGGCCGGTCGCCCGGCCGAACACGACGAGGTCGATCAGGCTGTTCGAGCCGAGGCGGTTGGCGCCGTGAACCGAGACGCAGGCCGCCTCGCCGACTGCGAACAGCCCGGGCACGACGGCATCCGGGTTCCCGTCCATTAGGGTGACGACCTCGCCATGATAATTGGTCGGGATCCCGCCCATGTTGTAGTGGACCGTGGGCAGCACCGGGATCGGCTGGCGGGTGAGGTCGACTCCGGCGAAAACCATCGCCGTCTCGGTGATTCCAGGCAGCCTTTCGGCGAGGATCTTGGGGTCGATATGGTCGAGGTGCAGGTAGATATGATCCTTGTGCTCGCCGACTCCGCGGCCCTCGCGGATCTCCATCGCCATCGATCGTGACACGACGTCGCGGCTGGCGAGATCCTTGGCCGAGGGAGCGTAGCGCTCCATGAAGCGCTCGCCCTCGCTGTTGGTCAGATAGCCGCCCTCGCCGCGGGCCCCTTCCGTGATCAGCACTCCAGCGCCGTAGATGCCGGTCGGGTGGAATTGCACGAACTCCATGTCCTGCAGCGGCAGCCCGGCGCGAAGCACCATCGCATTGCCGTCGCCGGTGCAGGTGTGGGCGGAGGTGGCGGTAAAATAGGCGCGCCCGTAGCCGCCGGTAGCGAGCACCACCGCCTGGGCGCGGAACCGGTGCACCGAGCCGTCGTCGAGGCACAGCGCCACCACCCCCCGGCACTCGCCGCCGTCCATGATCAGGTCGATCGCAAAATATTCGACGAAGAAATCGGCGTCGTACTTGAGGCTCTGCTGATAGAGCGTGTGCAGCATCGCGTGGCCGGTCCGGTCTGCGGCGGCGGCGGTGCGCTGCGCCGCCGGCCCCTCGCCCATGTTCTGGGTCATGCCGCCGAATGCGCGCTGGTAGATGCGGCCGTCGGCGGTGCGGCTGAATGGCAGGCCCGCGTGCTCGAGCTCCAGGACCGCGGCCGGCGCTTCGCGGCAGAGATATTCGATCGCGTCCTGGTCGCCGAGCCAGTCCGATCCCTTGACGGTGTCGTACATGTGCCAGGTCCAGTGATCCGGTCCCATGTTGCCGAGCGCCGCGGCAATCCCGCCCTGGGCGGCGACGGTATGGCTCCGGGTCGGGAAGACTTTGGTGACGCAGGCGGTCTTGAGGCCCTGCTCGGCTGCGCCCATCGTCGCGCGCAGCCCGGCGCCGCCGGCACCGACGACGACGACGTCATAGACATGATCGACGATCTTGTACGGGCTCAAGCACCGCCTCCGAACGCGACACGCCCGAGCGCGAACAAGGCCAGCCCGGCACCGCCGGCGGCGAGGAAGAGGAGCAGGGTGTTGAGGAAGAACCGGTTGCCGTCATTGTCGACATAATCGTCGACGACGACCTTCATTCCCTCGAGGCCATGGCGGAACGATGTGATCACGAACAACGCCATCGGCACTGCGCCCCAAGGGCTTCGAAGCCACTCGGTCAGAGTCCTCTGGTCGAGCGACGGAAGCAGCAACAGGGAGGCGAGCAGCCAGGCACCGAGCAGGACCAGCGCCGCGCTCTGCACCTTGTCGCGGAGCCAATGCTCGCCGCCGTGTCCGGCCGATCCGAGCCGCCGCACCTTGGCGAGCGGAGTTGCGCTTTCACCGACGCTCATCGGAACACTCCCAGAAAATGCGCCCACAGCGCCGCGGTGAAGACCACGGCGCCGGCGAAAGTCACGACTGCGGACCTCTTGTTCACCCCAAGTTCGAACCCCTGGCCGGTGTCCATCGCCAAGTGTCGGATTCCGGTGAGCAAATGCTGGAAAAAGGCCCAGGTCAGACCGATCAGCACCACCTTGCCCGCCCAATGGCCGGCGAGCTCGGCGAACTGGCCGTAGGTGTCGGCTCCACCGGCGAGCGCCATTAGCCACCATGCCAGCACGGCAAGCCCGCCGACGGTGAGCACTCCGCCGCTGATGCGGTGGAGGATCGACGCCGCCATGTGCGGCCCCCATCGCCAGATCGTGAGGTGCGGGGACAAGGGACGAGATGGGCTTTGCGCCATGGTTCACCGGATTGGCTGTGGACGGTCAGCGCCCGCTTAGTGGGCGCTCGGGAGCGAGGCAAGTTTCCACCGCCTCCCTAACCGGGTCTTAACCATTGCCGCCGCAAAGAGGCGGACAACCAAGCGAATTCCTGAAGCGAAGGACGAAATATGGCGGCGGCGAAGAAGGGCGAGTGGAACACGTCCACCGGTGGCTACGACCTGGCGCGCGGGCTTAGGATCCACGACAGCCAGGGGGATTTGCAGGCTCGCGCGGCAAAGCTCTGGCCGCTGTTCGAAGCCGTCCGCACGGACGCCCACCGCGCTTTCTGGAATACGTATCGCAGCGCCGCCGAGATCGCGACCTTCGGGGACGACGAGCTCGACGCTTATGCCGCGAAAGTCGAGCCCTATTCGCGAGCCAAGCTTCTGTCTCTGGACAAGCCCGATTGGGTCGCGAGCGCCCGAGCCTATGCCGAGAACGCCCATCGCGCCGGAGTCTCGCTTTCGACCTTGCTGTCGAGCCTCGCCGCCGCGATGGAACCGGTCATCGAAGCCGTGGATTCGATCGAAGACTCGGCGGAGCGCCGCGACGCCCATCGCACTCTGCGCGAAATCTGCCGGCTCGAAACCGACGTCTGGGTTCATCACGGCATGTCGATCGCCCGTGAGTTGAGCGACACGAAGGTCGCCGAGCTCGCGGCCGAGCTCAACCGCAAGGTGTTGGGCGTCATCGCCTCCTGCACGGCCGAAAGCGAGCAGCTTCGCGCCCACTCGTCGACCACGTCGACCAGTGCTCGCGGCATGCTCGGCAAGACGAGCGAGGTGGCTGCGGCTGCCGAGCAGTCGGCGGTGGCGATGCGCGAGGCGGCGCAGACCGCGGCCGGGCTGATCCGGGCGATCGAGGATGCGCGGACCGAGGTCGAGGTTGCGGCGGAAGTCGCCACCCGCGCCGGCGGCCAGGCCGAGCAGGCGGTGAAGGTGAGCCAGGCGCTCTCCGCCCACGTCGAGGCGATTGAATCCATCCTGTCGCTGATCCGCGACATCGCCGGCCAGACCAACCTTCTCGCGCTCAATGCGACCATCGAGGCGGCGCGCGCCGGCGATGCCGGCCGCGGCTTCGCCGTCGTCGCCCAGGAAGTCAAAAGCCTCGCCTCGCAGACCGCCCGGGCGACCGACGACATCACCAACAAGATCACCGCCATCCAGCAGGCGACCCGCCAGACCGTCGATGCCAACGGCTCGATCCAGGGCACGGTCGAGGAGGTCCAGTCCTCGGCCGACCGCATCCGCCAGGCGATGGAGCTGCAGGCGCAGACGGTGACGATGATCACCGCCGCCGTCGACGAGACCGCGCTCGCCGCCGACTCGATGAGCTCGACCATCGCCGCCATCCGCTCCGACACCGAGAATGTCGCCAAGGACATCGACCAGGTCGAGCAGGGCTTCGGCCGCTTCGCCGAGCAAATCGCCGAGTTCAGGGCAACCACCAGCGAGTTCGTATCCCGCTTCGCAGCCTGACCGGGGGCATGACCCATGACCGTGTTGCAGCCACTGACGGACGACCAGGTGCAGAACCGACTTAGCAATTATAATCCCGACGGGACGCTCGAGCGGGACATCCGAAGCCTGTGGCAGGACGCCGGCGACATCATCGAGGCCGAGGTCCACGACCGGTTCGGCGACGAAGCCGCGGTCCGCGTGCGCAAGCATTACACCTCGCCTGTCGACGGCCGCTGGATCCAGGCGATCGCTGACTACGGCATCCGCATGTACCGCGAGAAGACGTCGGTCCCCGCCTATATCGCCGACCGCGACCGGCTCATCACCGCCATCATCGGCGGCATCTTCGAGCGATTTGCCGGCGACCTTGAGCGGCTGCAGACCTGCGTCGCCGCGCTCCAGCGGCTGACCAGCTACGAAACCGATATCATCCTCGCCCAGGTCGCCTTGCTCGAGGCCAATGAGGCCGCCGACTCGCGCGGCAAGCAAAGCGAGGAGTTCGAGCGGCGCGTCGCCGAGCTGGTCCGCGCCAGCGCCGATCAGTCGCACGCGCTGACCGACCGCACGCGCTCGACCGCGCAATCGGCCAAGGGCATGCTCGGCAAGACGAGCGAGGTGGCTGCGGCTGCCGAGCAGTCGGCGGTGGCGATGCGCGAGGCGGCGCAGACCGCGGCCGGGCTGATCCGGGCGATCGAGGATGCGCGGACCGAGGTCGAGGTTGCGGCGGAAGTCGCCACCCGCGCCGGCGGCCAGGCCGAGCAGGCGGTGAAGGTGAGCCAGGCGCTCTCCGCCCACGTCGAGGCGATTGAATCCATCCTGTCGCTGATCCGCGACATCGCCGGCCAGACCAACCTTCTCGCGCTCAATGCGACCATCGAGGCGGCGCGCGCCGGCGATGCCGGCCGCGGCTTCGCCGTCGTCGCCCAGGAAGTCAAAAGCCTCGCCTCGCAGACCGCCCGGGCGACCGACGACATCACCAACAAGATCACCGCCATCCAGCAGGCGACCCGCCAGACCGTCGATGCCAACGGCTCGATCCAGGGCACGGTCGAGGAGGTCCAGTCCTCGGCCGACCGCATCCGCCAGGCGATGGAGCTGCAGGCGCAGACGGTGACGATGATCACCGCCGCCGTCGACGAGACCGCGCTCGCCGCCGATTCGATGAGCTCGACCATCGCCGCCATCCGCTCCGACACCGAAAATGTCGCCAAGGACATCGACCAGGTCGAGCAGGGCTTCGGCCGCTTCGCCGAGCAAATCGCCGAGTTCACCGCCAAGACCAAGGAATTCGTTGCGCGCGTAGCGGCCTGACTTTCGCACCGCGCCGCGCGGCGCTAGTCGCGCAGTCATGAACATCCTGATCACCGGCGCCAGCCGCGGCATCGGCGCCGCGGCCTACGAGCTACTGAAGTCCAACGGGCATAATGTCGTCGGCCATTCAAGCCGCGGCGGCGGCGAGTTGATCGCCGGCGAGCTCACCGACCCAAAAGCGCCACGGACGTTGTGGGAGACGGCGCTGGAGAAACTGGGTGGCCGGATCGACGTGCTGGTCAACAATGCCGGCATTTACGAAGCGGTCGATCCTGAAGCGCCCGACGAGCAATGGCATGCCGCCTGGGCTCGGACCATGACGGTGAACCTGCAGGCGCCGGCTGATCTCTGCCGGCTTGCCGTTGCCCATTTCCGCGAGCGCAATCAGGGCGGACGGATCGTCAACGTGTCGAGCCGCGCCGCCTTTCGCGGAGATTCGCCGGCGCACGGCCATTATGCCGCATCAAAGGGCGCCCTGATTTCGCTGACCAAGACCATCGCCCGCGCCTACGCCGCCGAGGGCATCCTCGCTTTCGCCGTCGCTCCGGGCTTCACCGTCTCGGAAATGACCGACGACTATCTCACCGGCCGCGGCGGCGCCCAAATCCTCGCCGACATCCCGCTCGGCCGGGTGGCAACGACCGCCGAGGTCGCAGAGACCATCCGCTGGCTCGCAATCGAAGCTCCCGGCTCCGCGACCGGCTCGACGATCGACGTCAACGGTGCCAGCTACGTGCGATGAGCTGGCGGGTCACCCTGCCGGCGACGCGCGCCCAGGCCGAAGCGCTGCCGGATGCGGACGAGCTCCATCCTGCCGTCCCGACGCCGCCGGTACTGGTCGCCGACGAGCCGGATCCGGCAAAGCCCGACGACTGGCTGATCCATGCTTATTTCGATCACCGCCCGACCGAGTCCGACATCGCCTGGCTGAAGCAGCTGGGCAGCGGCGAGCCGCAGCTCGAGCTGCTCGGCGAATCCGACTGGGTAACGATGAGCCAGTCGGGGCTCGCGCCGATCCGCGCCGGCCGCTTCTATGTGCACACGCCGACCCATCGAACCTCGACCCCCCTGGACAGCATCGCTTTCGAGATCGACGCCAGCCTCGCCTTCGGCACCGGCCAGCATGCGACCACTGCCGGATGCCTTGCCGCGCTCGATCGGCTCGAAAGCGCCGGCGCGCGCTTCGCCAATATCGCCGATATCGGCACCGGCACCGGCCTGCTCGGCTTCGCCGCGCTGGCGCTTTGGCCGCGGGCGAAGTGCATCGCCACCGACATCGACTCCCAGGCAATCGACGTTGCCCGCGAGAATGCGGCGATCAACCTCGTCAGGCTCGGCCATGGTCCGGGCGAGCTTCTGCTGGCGCTCGCCAATGGCATGGACTCGCCCTTGCTCGCCGCGCGAGCGCCGTTCGACCTGATCATCGCCAACATCCTCGCCGGCCCGCTGATCGAGCTTGCGCCGGAGTTCGCCAAGTCCTTGGAGGCCGGTGGAATTGTGACTCTCGCCGGCTTGCTGGACTCGCAGGCGGACGCGGTAATTGCTGCCTATGTCGATCAGGGCCTGTCGCTCGCCGACCGGGGCATAGGCGAATGGCCGGTTCTGGTGCTTCGGGCCTAGGCCTCCGCCACGATCCGCGCCCATTCCTCCTCGCCGATCACGCGGATGCCGAGCTCCTCGGCCTTCTTGAGCTTCGAGCCGGCGCCGGGGCCGGCCACGACCAGGTCGGTCCTGGCGCTGACCGTGCCCGCGGCCCTCGCGCCGAGACGCTCGGCCTGCGCCTTGGCCTCGTCGCGGCTCATCGTCTGAAGGCTTCCCGTGAAGACGATGGTCTTGCCGGTCCATTCGGTTTGCCGCGCGTCGCTGACGAAGGGCTTGGGCCGGGCCTCGGAAAGCAAGTCATCGAGCGCCTCGCGGTTGTGCTCCTCGTGGAAGAAATCGACCAAAGCCTCGGCGACCACCGGCCCCACCCCTTCGACCGCCGACAGCTCGGCCTGCGCATTCTCTCCGATCGCCGCTTCGCGCAGCGCCTCGACCGTGCCGAAGCATCTGAGCAGATCACGGGCGGTGATGATGCCGACATGCCGGATGCCGAGGCCGAAGAGGAAGCGCGCCGGATCGGGCTCGCGCTTGGCCTCGATCGCGGCGAGCAGCTTTTCGACCGATTTTTCCTTCCAGCCCTCCCGCAGGAGCAAAGCCTCGCGGTGGCGGTGAAGGCGGAAAATGTCGGCCGGCGAATGGAGCCAGCCGAGCTCTATGAACTCGGCGATCGACTTCTCGCCAAGCCCCTCGATATCGAGCGCGCGGCGCGAGACGAAATGGTTGAGTCGTTCGAACCTTTGCGCAGGGCAAATGAGACCGCCGGTGCAGCGGGCGTCGACCTCGCCTTCCGCCGACACGGCTTCGCTGCCGCATTCGGGGCAGTGGTCGGGGAAGGTGTAGGGCGGTCGCGGCTCGTCGCGCGTCAGATTCTCGATCACCTGCGGGATGACGTCGCCGGCGCGCTGGATCCGCACGCGGTCGCCGATGCGAAGCCCAAGCCGCTGGATCTCGTCGCGGTTGTGCAGGGTGACATTGGCGACGATCACCCCGCCGACGCCGACCGGCTTCAAGCGGCCGACGGGCGTCAGCTTGCCGGTGCGGCCGACCTGGATGGCGATCGCCTCGAGGGTGGTCTCCGCTTTCTCGGCGGGGAATTTGTGCGCCAGCGCCCAGCGCGGCGCTCGGGCGACCTGACCGAGCCGTTCCTGGAGATCGAGCCGGTCGACCTTGTAGACGACGCCGTCGATGTCGAACGGCAGATCGGCGCGGGCATGCTCGATCGCCCGGTAATGGGCGAGCATCTCATCGAGCGAATTGCAGGGCGCCAGCAGATCGATGACCGGCAGGCCGAATCCTTCGATCCGCTTCATCGCCTCGAACTGCGTTTCCGCCAATTGTTCGCTGACTTCGCCCCAGCCGTGGGCGAAAAAGCGCACCGGCCGCGCGGCGGTAATCGACGGGTCCTTCTGGCGAAGCGAGCCTGCGGCGGCGTTGCGCGGGTTGGCGAAGATCTTGCCGCCCGCCGCCTCCTGCCGGTCGTTCAAGGCGGCGAAGTCGGCCTTCGACATATAGACCTCGCCGCGGACTTCCAGGATCGCCGGGGCGCCAGCGACGCGCTGCGGGATATCGGCGATGGTCCGTACGTTGGCCGTGACGTCCTCGCCGACGCTGCCGTCGCCGCGCGTCGCCGCCAGGACGAGCGCCCCATGCTCGTAGCGAAGCGAGCAGCTGAGGCCGTCGATCTTGGGTTCGGCGGTCACCGCCATCGGCGCGGAATCGCCGAGGTTGAGGAAGCGCCGCACCCGCCCGACGAAGTCCCGCACCTCCTCTTCCGAAAAGGCATTTTCCAGGCTGAGCATCGGCCGCGCATGGGCAACCTTGGCGAGCGGCGTGCTCGGCACCGCGCCCAGCCGCCGCGACGGCGAGTCCGCGCGGACGAGGTTCGGAAAGCGCGCCTCGAGCTCGGCGTTTTCACGAACCAGCGCGTCATATTCGGCGTCGAAAATCTCCGGCGCGTCCCGGTCGTGATAGAGCCTGTCGTGCCGGGCGATCTCTTTCGCCAGCCGCATCAGTCGGTTGGCGGCCTCGGCCTCGGAAAGCTCAGCCATCCGCGCCGAACAATTCCTCGAGAAAGTTGACGAACGCCGTCCAGCTGCGCTCCGCCGCCTGGCCATTGTAGCGCACTCCATCGATTCCGATTTCGTGGGCATTCGGGTTGGTAAAGCCGTGGGCGACATGGCCGTAGGCGTGGATCTGCCAGTCGGCCCCGGCCTCGGTCAGCTCCTGGCCCAAGGCGACAACCGCCTCGGGCGGCACCATCGGGTCGTCCCAGCCGTGAAAGGCGATGACCTTCGCCCGGATCCGCTCAGGCGGCAGGCCCGGCGGGTCGAACAGGCCGTGGAAGCTCGCCGCGCCGGCGATGTCGGCCCCGCTTCGGGCAAGATCGAGCGCGCACATCCCGCCGAAGCAATAACCGGCGGCGACGATGCGCCCGCCTTCGACCTCGCCGAGGCCGCGAACCTGGTCGAGAATTGCGATCAGCCGACGCCGGAGCGCGGCCCGGTCGGACTTGAGCCGGCCCATCTCGCCGAACATCGTGTCGCGGGGAGCGCCGCGGAACTTCTTGCCGAACAGGTCCGCGACGAAGCCGTTGAAGCCGAGCTCGCCCAGCTGGCGGGCAAAACCAAGCTCGAGGTCGGAGACGCCCATCACGGTCGGCACCAGGATCACGGTGGGCCGAGCTTCGCCGTCGCGGCGCGACACCAGCACGCTTTCCAGCTGCTCGCCTTCGAACTCCAGTGGAATGTCGCGCTGCCTGCTCATGCCATCTCCTTCGCCATTTCCGCCAGTCTGGATACCGTGTTCATGTTTCGGCCCGTGCCAGCCGCTGCGGCAGGGATGACCAGTTTCGAGCGTCCGAGCAGCCGACCGCAATAATCGACATAGATTTCGCGCGCTCCGAGCGCCAGCCGCTCGCCATCGAGCCCGCGTGCATTTGCGAGCGCGTCCCTGGGCGGCGGCTCGGGAAGGAAGGTGGCAAGCACGCGCCTGCCGGGCGCATCCTTGAACGGATTGGCCTCGACCACTGCCGACATTTCGGCGGCGGTGCGGATCATCACCGGCCCGCGCTTGCCCATGAATGCGGCGAGGCGCTCCTCGATCTGCTCTCCGAGAGCATCGGCCGCCTCGTCGCTCTCGAACACAAGGTTGCCGCTGGCGATGAAGGTCCGCGCATTGGCGAACCCGAGTTCGTCCGCGATGCGCTTGAGTTCGGCCATCGGCAGCTTGCTCGTGCCGCCGACATTCACTGCCCGCAGCAGCGCGACATAGGCGGTCATGCCGCGTCGAGAAGGCGCGAGGCCTGAGCGCGCGCCTCCTCCGTCACCGCGGCGCCGGAAAGCATTCGGGCAATCTCCTCCCGGCGTTCGTCGGGGCCGAGGCGGCGGACGGTGGTCTGAGTTCCGTCCGCGCCATGGCTTTTCTCGATCCGGTAATGATGGTCGGCCCGCGCCGCCACCTGCGGGCTGTGGGTGACGACCAGCACCTGCGACTCCTTTGCCAGCCGCGCCAGCCGTTCGCCGATGGCGCTGGCGACCGCTCCGCCGACGCCGCGGTCGACCTCGTCGAAGATCATCGTTCCCGCAGTCCCGGCCTCGGCGAGCGCGACCTTGAGCGCGAGGATGAATCGCGACAGCTCGCCGCCGCTGGCGATCCGAGTCAGGGGCCCGAACGGCGATCCGGGGTTGGTCGACACTTCGAACTCCACTCGGTCGGTGCCGCCCGGGCCGGGCTCGGCGGCGCTGATCGCCGTGCGGAAGCGCGCCGCATCGAGCTTGAGCGGTCGAAGCTCGCCGGCGACGGCGGCATCGAGCCGCTCGGCGGCCGAATGGCGCTTGCGGCTCATCTCGGCGGCAGCTTCCGAATAGGCGCGCCGCGCGTCTTCGAGCTCGCGGTCGAGCTCCGCGATCCTCTCCCCGCCAGCCGCGATCGCCGCCAGCTGCGCGCGCAGCCGCTCGCCCAGCTCGGCAAGTGCATCGGGCTCCACGCGATGCTTGCGGGCGACCCCGCGGATGTCGAACAGCCGCGCCTCGACCGCTTCGAGCCGAGCCGGGTCGAAGGCCAGCGCCTCGGCAGCCCGGACGATCCGGTCCTCGGCCTCGTGAGCCTCGATCAGCGCCCGGTCGAGCGAGGCCAGAGCCTCGGCCAGGAGCGGGTGCTCGGCGGCGCCCCGCTCAATGCGCCGCGCGGCCAGTCGCAGCTGGGCAAGCGCGCCGTCGGATCCACCAAGCAGCTGGTCGAGCCCCTCGAGCGTCTCGCCGGCCTTGGCTCCGGCCTGCATCGCCGCCCGCTCTTCGGCGAGGCGGCTCTCCTCGCCCGGCTCGGGTGCAAGCGAAGCGATCTCCTCGACGGCATGCTGCAGCCACTCGCGGTCGCGCTCGGCCGCCGCCGCTTCGCCCCTGGCGACGGCAAGCTCCGACTCGATCCGGGTGACCTCCGCCCAGGCGCGCTCCACCGGGGCCGTATCATGGCGGCCGAAGGCATCGAGCAAAGCGCGGTGGCCGCGCGGGTTGAGCAGGCCGCGGTCGTCATGCTGGCCGTGGATCTCGACCGCCAGGGCGGCGATGTCGCGAAGCAGCGCGGCCGGCACCGCCGCCGTCGCCAGGAAAGCGCGGCTGCCGCCATCGGACCTCAGCGTCCGGCGAAGCACGATCGGCTCGCCGGCCTCGCCGGCGATGCCCTGATCGGCGAGGAGCCGGTGTACGGCATGGTCGGGCGCAAGCTCGAGCTCGGCGGACACTGCGGCGGATTCCTCGCCGCTGCGCAGCAGGCCGTTGTCGGCGCGGGCGCCGAGCGCCAGCCCGAGCGCATCAAGCAGGATCGACTTGCCGGCGCCGGTCTCCCCGGTCAGCACCCCGAGCCCGGGCTCGAACTCGAGCTCGAGCCGGTCGATGAGGACGATGTTCTGGATCGCGAGCTGCCGAAGCATCTAGGGCCGCGCCCCCGACGCTCGCCGCTCCACGTCAGCCCCGCGGCGCGTGCCGCTGAATGAGGGCGTAGGAGCGCTGGTACCAGCGGCTCGCCGGATAATTGGCGCCGAGCACCGCCGCCGCCTTCTGCGCCTCTTCGGGGATGCCGAGAGCGAGGTAGGATTCGACCAGCCGGTGAAGGGCCTCGGGCGCGTGGCCGGTCGTCTGATATTCCTCGACGACGTTGCGGAAGCGGAGCGTCGCCGCGAGCCACTTGCCCTGCCGCTGGTAAAAGCGCCCGATCTCCATGTCCTTGCCGGCGAGATGGTCGTTGAGCAGGTCGACCTTGAGCCTGGCGTCAGCCGCGTAGCGGGTGTCGGGATAGCGCCGGATCAGCTCGCCGAACGCGTCCTTGGCCTGCTGCGTGATGCGCTGGTCGCGGGTGACGTCCTCGATCTGCTGATAATGGCTCATGGCGATCAGATAGTTGGCGTACGGTGCGTCCTTGTTGCCCGGGTGGATGGTGAGGAAGCGCTGCGCCGAGCTGATCGCGTCGGGATATTTGCGCGCGACGTAATAGCTGAACGCGCTCATCAGCTGCGCCCGCCTTGCCCACACCGAATAGGGATGCTGGCGCTCGACCTCGTCGAACAGCTTCGCCGCTTCCTCGTAACTGCCGCGGTCCAGCCGCTGCTTGGCGAGCGCATAGAGCGTGTTGACGTCGCGGGCGATGTACGGAGTATCCGCTCCGGTGCGGTTGCGCGCGCAGCCGGCGACGGGAAGGGCGACGGCGCAAACGAGCACGAGCGCAACGGCACGATTCAACTTCAACATGGCTTCCTCAATAGCGGCGGGGCCACGGCAGGCCAAGCATGACATGGCGGCCGCGACCTTGGTTTTTGCTGAACGATTTCAGCCCTCCTGCGGCCGGGGCGGAGTGTCGCCCTCGTCGAACCTCAGGAAGCTGTCCGGCTTGACTCCAAGCCACACGAGCACAGGAGCGGAAATATAGATGGAGGAATAGGTGCCGATCAGGATTCCGAAGGCGATGGCGAGCGCCAGGCCGAAGATGACCTCCGGGCCGATCACGAGCAGCGCAGCCAGCGCGATCAGCAGGGTCAAGGACGTCACCACGGTCCGCGCCAGGGTTTCGTTCAATGACAGGTTGATCAACGGCACGATCGCCATCTTGCGATATTTGCGCAAATTCTCGCGGATGCGGTCGTAGATGACGACGGTGTCGTTCAACGAATAGCCAACGATCGTCAGGAAGGCGGCGACGACGTTGAGGTCGAACTGCAGCTGGGTCAGCGAGAACAGCCCCAGGGTCATGGTGATGTCGTGGAACAGGGTGATCAGCGCGCCGACGCCGAACTGCCATTCGAACCGGAACCAGATGTAGATCGCGATCGCCAGCATGGCGAGGCCAATGGCCATGGCGCCGCTGAACGCCAGCTCCTCGCTGACCTTGCCGGATACCGTCTCGACGGCATCGATTCGGGCGCCGGGATATTTCTCGTCGAGCATCGCCCGCACCTGCTGCGCGGCGACATTCGCCGCCTCGTCGCCGCCCGGGGGCATGGGGAGGCGGATCTGATAGCTGGTTGGGCCGCCGAACTCCTGGATGCTGGCGTCGCCGAGGCGGAGGCCGCCGATGTCGCTGCGCAGCCGGTCGATGTTGATCGGCTGCTCGAACGTCGTCCGGACCATCTGCCCGCCGACGAAATCCACCCCGAGGTTGAGACCGCGCGTGCCGGTGAGGATGATCGCCGCGATCGACAGCACCATCGATCCGATGATCGCGAACCTGCGCCACCGCATGAAGTCGATGTTGGTGTTCTCGGGAACGAGCTTGAGGAGCTTCATCGGCAGCGTCCTAGATATGGATTTCGCGCGGCCGCCGGCGACGCAAATATCCGGCGACCAGCATGCGGGTGAAGGTGACGGCGGTGAACACCGAGGTCACGACTCCGATCACCAGCACGACGGCGAAGCCGCGCACCGGACCGGAGCCGAAGTAGAACATCAGAGCAGCGGCGATGACGTTGGTGATGTTGGCATCGAGAATCGCACGCATCGCCTCGCGGTAGCCGGTCTCGACCGAATCGACGACCTTGCGGCCGCGTCGCTGCTCCTCGCGGATGCGCTCGTTGATGAGGACGTTGGCGTCGACCGCGGCGCCGATGGTCAGCACGAAGCCGGCAATCCCGGGCAAGGTCAGGGTGGCGTTGAAGATCGCCATGATGCCGAGGATCATCAGCGCGTTGATGATGAGCGCGAGGTTCGCGTAGACCCCGAAGCGGCCGTACGTGACCAGCATGAACAGGATCACGGCGATCGTCCCGACGACGCTGGCAATCGCGCCCTTGCGGATGGAATCGGCGCCAAGGTCGGGCCCGACGGTGCGCTCCTCGATGACGTTGAGCTTGACCGGAAGCTTGCCCGAAGCGAGCGAGATTGCGAGCTGGTTGGCGCTTTCGGTGGTGAAGCTGCCGCTGATCTGGGCGCGGCCGCCGAGGATGGGCTCGTTGATATTGGGCGCGGACAGCACCTTGTCGTCGAGGATGATGGCGAACGGCTTGCCGACATTCTCCTGCGTCACACGGCCGAAACGGCGCGCGCCGGCGGAGTTGAAGGTGATCGACACGATCGGCTCGCCGGTCTGCTGGTCGAAGGCCTGGCGGGCGTCGACCAGCTGGTCGCCCGAAACCATCACCCGCCTCTGGACGGCGATCGCGCCGCCGTCGACCATCGGCAGCACCTGGCTGCCCGGCGGCGCTCGGCCCTGGGCAACCTGGTTGGGATCGGCGGTGAGGTCGACCAGCTTGAACTCGAGGCGAGCCGTCTGGCCGATCAGCTGCTTCAAGGCTTCCGGATCGTCGACTCCGGGGACCTGGACGAGTATCCGCCTCTGCCCCTGGTTGACCACGGTGATTTCCCTCGTTCCTTGCGGGTCGATGCGCCTGTGGACGACGTCGCGGGCGACGGTCATGGCGTCACGCAGTGCCGCGTCCGATCCCGCCTGGGTCGGGGTGAGCACGACCCGGGTCGAATCGACGACATTGACCTCCCAGTCGCGGCGGCCGGTCATCGCCACCGGCTGGGTGATCGCCCGAAGCCGCTCGACGGCGGCGTCCAGCTGGGTGGGATTGCGGACCATGAAGGACACCCGGCCGCCGGCGGTGGAGATGTCGCCGACATCGATGCGCGGCTCGCCGCGCCGCATCTCGGTCGTGACCTGCTCCTCCATCGCCTGCAGCCGCTGGCGCTCGGCGTCGCCAAGGTCGGCCTCGAGCAGGAGATGGCTTCCGCCGGCGAGGTCGAGGCCGAGGTTGATGGTCGCCTGGGGAAGGAACGGACCGGCCCGCTCGCGGGCGTCGCCTGGAAGGATGCTGGGAATGGCGAACCAGATGCCGATGAGGATCGCTGCCCAGATCGACAGCACCTTCCAGCGGGGGAAATCGAGCATCTGCCGCTCGCCTAGTCGTTCGCGGGCTTGGAGGGCTTGGTCAGCACCTGGCTCAACGTGCCCTTGACCACCCGCACCCGAACGCCCTGGGCGATCTCGATCTCGGCCTCCTCGTCGCTGACCTTGGTCACCCGGCCGCGGATGCCGCCGCCGGTGACGACCTCGTCGCCTTTCTTGACGGCTGCGATCGCCGCCTGATGCTCCTTTATGCGCTTCTGCTGCGGGCGGATGAGAAGCATGTAGAAAATGATGAAGATCAACAGCCACGGGAGGATGGCGACGAGGAATGCCGAACCGCTGTTCGGACTTCCGGCCGCAGCTGCCGCGGTCATCAGGAGCATTTCGTTCATCTGGGGAAGCGGTCTTTCTAATCACCAAAAGACGGCGGGTGCGCCGCCTATCACGGCCGCGGAGCCGCCCGCAAGGACGGCGCCCTCAGCCCAATGGTCGGGGCGACTGGATTCGAACCAGCGACCTCCACACCCCCAGTGTGATGCGCTACCAGGCTGCGCTACGCCCCGACCGCACGGGCATCTAGGTTCGTGCCCGCGCAAACACAAGCGCTTGGGTCCGGCCGCAATCCTTGGCTAAGCCGGTCGCCATGCCCCGCCGCCGAAGACGCCATTCGACCGCCCGCCGCTGGATCCGCAGGATCCTGCTGGCCATCGCGGCGATCCCGGCCGCCTATCTGCTCGCGGCGCTGGTCGGCTCGCTGATCCCGGTCAACCGCGACTGGCAGGAGCCGGACGAGGGCATCACCGTCTATCTCGCCGACAATGGCGTCCATACCGACATCATCATGCCGGTCCGCGCCCAGGGCCTCGACTGGGAGCCGTTCGTCCCGAAGAGCGACTTCCGGGGTGCCGACCCGCAAGCGCGGTGGGTCGCGTTCGGCTCCGGCGAGGAGCTGGTCTATCTGCACACGCCGCGCTGGCGCGACCTGACGCCAAGGGCGGCCTGGTCGGCGGTGACCGGCGGCACCCGGGTCATGCACGCCGAGTGGGTGTCGAATCCCGCCTACGCCGGCCGCGAGATCCGCCTCCGGCCCGAGGAATATCGCCGCCTGTGGGCGGCGATCCGAGCCGACTTCAAGATGGACATGAACGGTCGCCCCGAGCGGGTCGACCATCCCGGCTATGGCCTCTCCGACGCCTTTTACTGGTCGTCCGCGGGCCGCTTCAGCGCGCTCAGCACCTGCAACAGCTGGGTGGCTAACAAGCTTCGAATCGCCGGCGTCAAGACCAGCGCCTGGCCGCCCTTCGTCCAGGGGCTGACCTGGCGCTACCGGCGGGCCGGTCAAAGCACGTAACGCGACAGGTCGGCGTTCCTGGCGATTCCGGCTAGCTGCCTGTCGACGAAGGCGGCGTCGACCAAAAGCCGCTCGCCGCGGCGCTCCTCGGCCTCGAAGCTGACATCCTCGAGCAATTTCTCCATCACCGTCTGCAGCCGGCGGGCGCCGATATTCTCGACCGCCTCGTTGACCTCGGCGGCGATTCGGGCGAGCGCGGCGATGCCGTCGTCGGCGAACTCGATTCCGACCTCCTCGGTCGCCAGCAGAGCCTGATATTGCTCGGTCAGGCTGGCACGGGTCTGCGACAGGATGCGGACGAAATCCTCCTGGGTCAGCGCCTTCAGTTCGACCCGGATCGGAAGCCGACCCTGGAGCTCCGGCAGGAGGTCGGCAGGCTTGGCGATGTGGAAGGCGCCGCTGGCGATGAACAAGATGTGATCGGTCTTGAGCGGCCCATATTTGGTCGCCACCGTCGTCCCTTCGATCAGCGGCAGGAGGTCGCGCTGGACGCCCTCGCGGCTGACCGAGCCGCCGCGCACGTCGGAAACGGCGATCTTGTCGATCTCGTCGAGGAAGACGATGCCGTTGGCCTCGGCGTCGGCGAGCGCCGCCCGGTTGACGTCGTCGGGGTCGAGGCGCTTGTCGGCTTCCTCGTCGGCCAGCCGGGCAAAAGCGTCGGGCACCTTCAATTTGCGGCGCTTGCCAGGCTGCTGCCCGAACGCCTTGCCCATCATTTCGCTGAGGTTGATCATCCCGACCTGGCCGCCCATGCCGGGGATGTCGAACGGCATCGACGGCGCCTCGTGCACCTCGATCTCGACCTCGGCCCGGTCGAGGCTGCCGTCGGCAAAGCGCTGGCGGAAGCTCTCACGGGTGGCGGCGCTCGAGCCCTTGCCGGTGAGCGAGTCGAGCAGTCGCTCCATCGCCGCGTCCTCGGCCGCGGCGCGGACCTTGGAGCGCCGCCGCTCGCGCTCGAGACGCACCGATTCCTCGACGAGATCGCGGGCGATCTGCTCGACGTCGCGGCCGACATAGCCGACCTCGGTGAACTTGGTCGCCTCGACCTTGACGAACGGAGCGTCGGCGAGGCGGGCCAGCCGCCGGCTGATCTCGGTCTTGCCGCAGCCGGTCGGGCCGATCATCAGGATGTTCTTGGGCGTGACCTCGTCGCGAAGCTCGGGCGCCAGCTGTTGGCGGCGCCAGCGGTTGCGCAGCGCCACGGCGACGGCGCGCTTGGCGTCGTCCTGGCCCACGATATGCTCGTCAAGGGCGGCAACGATCGCCTTCGGGGTCAATTTGTCCTTGAGCACTTCAGGCGCCCCGCCGCTGTCTGCAATTGCCGATTGATAGTTCATCGACCGCTAGATTGGCCCCACCGCCCATGCGTTCAAGCCGAACAGCGGAAAGTGGAGAAGAATCGCCGGTGGTTGTCGACGATCCGGGCAATCGCCGCCGGGTCGGGAGTGATGTCCCATTCCCCGCGCTCGAAGGTGCCGCCGAGCAGGATTCCGTCGGGCCTTGGGAACATGTAGCCCCATTGGCCGGAAGCGGCATAGCGCACCTCCGGCTGCGGCGCGAGAACGGCGAGCTGGCCGCGGACCGGAACCAGCTCCTCGTCGCCGAGCAATGCGCGGGCGCCGATGCCGGTACAGTTGAAGACGAGTGTTTCGGGAAGCGCGGCGATGTCGGCCAGGCCGTGGAAGGCGCGTTGCTCGATCCTTCCGCCGCGGTTGCGGAAGTCGCGCATCAGCCGATCGAGATAGCGACCGGTTTCGACATACATGGTGTCGAACCTGACGACATTGTCGAGCGCGAACGGATGGTCGCCCGGCTGGAGCACGCGGGCGTTCGGGTAATAAGGGTCGAGCGGACTGGGCTCCACGGCGCTCCTTCGAGTCTGCTCGAAGGTCGGCAGCCAGCGCACGCCGTAGTCGTCGCCGGCCATGATCTGGAATCGGCGCCAGCTATAGTCCATCGCCGCCATGAACTGCTGCCGCCATTCGGGACTGACGGCATCCTCCCGGTAGTGGCCGAAGGGGGAAATCTGGCCGCCGGCGACATTGGACGTCGTGTTGGGCGGCAGGTCGCGAGCGTAGATTGTGACGGGAAAGCCTGCGTCCTGGACGAGGCGTGCGGTACTCAGCCCCATCACCCCGGCACCGATCACCGCCACCGCGCCGCCGTGGCCCGGCAGGCCGAGGTTGGTTGCCAGCCGCGAGCTTCCCCAGCTCAAGGTGATGCCGGCGCCGCCATGCCCGTAATTGTGGACGAGTGCCTTGTCGCCGAGCGCCTCGCGCCGGACGACGAAGCCCGAGGCGCGAATAGGGCCTGAGGCCGGCGACGGTGCGGATGATTCGCGCAGGGTCGACTCGGACCGGCGGCAAGGGCGCGCAGGGGGCGGCCGTCGGGGTCGGGACGGTCGCGCAGCCGGGGAGCAGAAGCGCGGCCGAGCCGGCGGCGACGAACTGACGGCGATCCACCCGCAGCGGATTGTCATTCCAGCGCAAGCTGGAATTCATGAACTCTCTCCTCACGGGATCACTGCCGTGTTCATGGATCCCGGATCAAGTCCGGGATGACGAACAATGATCACCCTTCGACCACTTCCACCGTCAGCCGGTCGTTGGTGAAGACGCAAACCTCGGCGGCGATCGCCATTGCCCGGCGGGCCAGCGCCTCGGGATCCTGCTCGTAGTCCGCCAGCGCCCGGGCCGCGGCGAGCGCATAATTGCCGCCCGAGCCGATCGCCGCGATCCCGCCTTCGGGCTCGAGCACGTCGCCGTTACCGGTCAGGATCAGCATCACCTCGGCATCGGCGACGATCATCATCGCCTCGAGGTTGCGAAGATATTTGTCGGTGCGCCAATCCTTGGCGAGCTCGACCGCGGCGCGCATCAGCTGGCCGCTATGCTGCTCGAGCTTGCGCTCGAGCCGCTCGAACAGAGTGAAAGCGTCGGCGGTCGCCCCGGCGAAGCCGCCGATGACCTTGCCGTCGCCGCCGAGCCGACGAACCTTTTTCGCATTGGGCTTGATCACCGTATTGCCGAGGCTGACCTGGCCGTCGCCGGCGATCACCGTTCGGCCGCCCTTTTTGACCCCGAGGATGGTGGTCCCGTGCCAGCTGTCGCCCATGTTCCGCCCGCTCCTTCGAGCCGCATTTGGGATGCAGCGGCGGCGGGCGCAAGCTCGTCGCTCAGGTGACGCCCCTGACCTTCTGCCAGGCGCGGGCGGCGGTGTAGCCAAGATAGCCGGTGCCGAAGAGCGCGTAGAGCTCCTCGGGAAGGCTGCGCAGATAGGCGCTCATGCCGCCGGCGATGGCCTGGGCCGTGGCCGGCGAGACGGCGGCGACCAGGCCCATCGGCAGCGACCACAGGATCAACGCGTACATGACATAGAGGAAGGTCGGCCGCGCCCGGCTGGTCCACGGATCGGCCGAGCCGCCCTCGGCGGTCACCGCCTGCATTTGCGCGGCAATCGACTGCATCTCCTGCCCGCCCTGAATCCTGAGCAGCTCGAGCTTGGCCCTGTCGCGCGCCTTGGGATCGGGGATGAGCCGGTCGAGCAATTGCGAGACCGGGGCGATGATCGGTTCAATTCCTGCCAATGGCCCTTCCTTTCAGGCTTGAAACGCAGCAAACGCAGCGATCCTACGCGTACGCGCGCGCGAGTGCTCAGCCGATCGTGCCAATCCGGTTCGCCAACCAGCCGTAGAGAAACGCCTCATTGGCGGGCCGCCGCTCGGCGAGGCGCACATAGCGTTCGCCCTGGAGGGCATCGAGCGCGCGCATCAGCACCGTCTCGCCCCCCTTGCCGCGAAGCTCGAGGAATGCGTCGAGCGCCTGCAGCGTTCGCGGGCCGATCCGCCCGTCCGGGGTGAGGTCGGGATAGTCGCGCCCATTGCGGTTGAGCGCGGACAGCGCCCGCTGGAGGAAGGTGACGGCGACCGCCGGCCCCATGTTGACCCCCGTGTCGAACAATTCGGCGGCGATTCGGGCCGAGCGCTTCGCCACCTCATTGATCCGCGGCCGAAGCCAGTAGAGCCGGCGGTAGATCGCCGCCGCTTCCTCGCGCGGCAGTGCGCGCATCGCCCCCTTGTAGCCGTGCGCCCGGGCGACCGCCTCGGTGATCCCCCAGTTGGTCGGCCCGCCGCGGTCGGCCGGGTGGTTGACGTAGCCGCCCTCGCGATCGAGCAAGGCGTCGATCAGCTGGTCGACGTCGATGTCCGGTGGCATTTTTTCCGCTCCTCTTCTCTGCGAGTCGCGGTTGACTAACCTGTTTGGTTCACTGTAGGAAAGTGTTTATTACCGCGCGGGCGGTCTGGGCCGTTGCGAAGGAGGCGCGCGAATCCGAAAATTGGCGGTCACGCCCGATCCCGACACTTTCGCTCCGAGCGCCTCCAGCCATCGCGCCAGCTCGTGCACCGAATTGTTGGCCAGGCTGTAGCGCGCATCGTCGGGCACGAAGACCCGGCCGCTGGGATGAGTCACCGCTTGGTCGCTCCGCCGCAGCCAGCGCGCTTCCAGCTGGCGGAGCAGCGCCCGCGCCTTTTCGCGCTCGACATCCAGCGCCAGAACCTCCTGTGCGGCGACGCTCGCCGCAAGCTCCGGCGCATCCTGGGCCGGGGCGAGCTCGCGCCGGGCCAGGGTCGAGCGCGGCGAGGCGAACAATGCCTGCAGGCCCTGACCGACGCCGGTGCGCTCGAGCGCGTACCAGTTCCAGTCGCCCCACGACCATTCGACGAGGCCGGCCCCCGCCTCCGTCGGCAGCGCCAGGCTCGCGTGGCGGCCATAATCGACGACGAACACGCGCACCGGGTCTGACACGGTCGCCGGCGGCTCGATCACATGCTGGCAGCCGCCGATCCCGAGGGCGGTGAGCAGCAGGAGCAACCGCTGCAGAATGGCCGGCTTCAACTTTCGCTCGGGCTCGCTCGAACGCATTCGCTCAGCTCCTGCCCCGCACCGAAGATGTTAGTCCGCCGCGGCAGCGCTATCAACGCAGGCCCGCGCCTGCCAACGGATCGAAATCTGTGCTTTTGCTTGGCGCGAGCGGCGGCATTGCATAAGCTTGTCGCCTGCCAGCCGAGGAAACTCCAATGAGAGTCGCCTGCCTGCCGCTGCCCGTGTTGCTCGCCGCCTGCTCGAGCGAGCCGCAGCACCGCCCGCATTCTCACGACATGGCGATGGGCGGCCCGCGCATCCCCGGGGGTTGCGAGGCGCCGTCGGCGATGAATCACGGCCGCGAGGGCTGCTATCTGGACGCGGTCGTCGACATCGGCCGATTGCCGCCGCAGGTTTATTGGCACATCGACGAATTTCCCGATGCGGACGAAGCGCGCAGGTCGCGGACCCGCGCCAGCGTCATCGTCACCGCCTACGGCCGCACCTTCCTCCAGACGGTCAACAGCAATCCGGCCTGGCGAGCGCGGGGCGGAAGCCGGATCGCGCGGGTCGGTCCCCTGCCGGCGCCGCAAGGCACGGCGATTAGCGTTCGTTTCATGCAGGCGATGACCGCGCCCGGCGTCACCACAAGGCCGCACCGCCATCCGGGGCCGGAAGCTTTCCATGTGCTAGACGGCGCCATCTGCCTCGAAACTCCGACCGGCGCGCAAACGGTCGCCGCCGGCGGCAGCCTCTGGGCGGCGGGCGCAACGCCGATGCAGCTGACCAGCGCCGGTGACGGCATCCGCCGGTCGCTGCTGATCGTCATCCATCCCTCGCAGCAACCGTGGATGACCCAAGCGCCGGACTGGCAACCGCGCGATTCCTGCCGCGCCGAGGAACGACCATTGCCCTGATCGTCCGCTGCGCTAGGCTGCCGCCCATGTTCCTGCGTCTTTTCCTCCCGCTCGCCGCCGCGCTCGCGCTGCTGCTTCCCGCCGCTCCCGCCGCCGCCCGGCTTTCGCCTGCCGAGCAGGCGATGATCCGAACCGTCGATTCCGAGCAGGAGCGGACGATCGCCATGCTCGAGCGCTGGGTGAACCAGAACAGCGGGACGATGAACCACGAGGGCGTCGCGGCGGTCGGGCGGATGCTTCGCGCCGAGCTCGAGCCCTTGGGCTTCGCGGTCGAGTGGATCGACATGAAGGCGGCGGGGCGCGCCGGCCATATCGTCGCCCGCCATGTTCCTCGCTCTCGCGGCAACGGGCGCGGAAAGCGCATGCTGCTGATCGGCCACCTCGACACCGTGTTCGAGCCGGATTCGCCGTTCCAGCGCTGGGAAAGGCAGGGCGACTGGGCGGTCGGGCCGGGAACGGTCGACGACAAGGGCGGGATGGCGGTGATGATCGCGGCGCTTCGGGCGATGCACCGCGCCGGCACCTTGCGAAACGCCGACGTGACGGTGGTGCTGACCGGCGACGAGGAGGACCCGGGCGACCCGCTCGACATCACCCGCCGCGACCTGATCGCCGCCGGGAAGTGGGCCGACGTCGCGCTCGACTTCGAGGGGCTGGTGCGGCTCGACAATCGCGACATGGGATCGGTCGCCCGGCGAAGCTCGGGCAGCTGGACGGTCACGGCGACGTCCGCGACCGGCCATTCGAGTACCATCTTCGCCCCCGACACCGGCTTCGGCGCGATCTACGAGCTGGCGCGGATCCTCGATTCGTTCCGGCGCGAACTGGGCGAGGACAAATTGACCTACAATGTCGGCCTGATCGGCGGCGGCGAGCGCGCCGAGCTCGATTCCGACCGGATCCGCATGCAGATCGCCGGCAAGACCAACGTCATCGCCGCCACCGCTACCGCCCGCGGCGACCTGCGCGCCATCGACGAGGGCCAGATCGAGCGGACCCGGGCGAAGATGCGCGCGATCGTCGGCCAGTCCCTGCCCGGGACGAAAGCGGAGATCGTCTTCGACGAGGACGGCTATCCGCCGATGGCGCCGACCGAGGGCAACCGCGCGCTTCTGCGGCGGCTCAACCAGGTCAACCGCGACATGGGCCTGGCCGAAATGGGCGAGCTCGACCCGTTGCTGCGCGGCGCCGCCGACATCAGCTTCGTCGCCAGGGACACCGACGGGCTCGCCGGCCTCGGCGCAGCCGGACGCAATACCCACGCCGAAGGCGAGGCGGTCGATATTCCGTCGATCTTCCGCCAGGCGAAGCGAGCCGCGATCCTGATGAGCCGGCTGGCACAGGAAAAACGCTAAGCACCGAAAAAATATAACATTCATCAACGACAAGGGGGTGAATGGCGCTAGTATGCCGCCCGGAGATCGGGTGATGGGCAACAGGGAATATTTCGAGCGGCGCGAAGCCGAGGAACGGGCCGCGGCCGAGCGGGCGACCGACGAGCGCGCCCGGCGGAGCCACCTCGAGCTCGCCGCAGCCTATCGCCAGGCGGCCGGCAGCAGCGCGTCGCCATCGGCCGCCAAGGACGGGATGGGCTCGACCGTCCCGCCGGACCTCCGGATCATCTAGTCGCGCGCCCCGCGCGTCACCGGTACATGCCCTCGCGCAGATTGATGCCGTGCTCGAGCCAGGCCTTGAGCGCGCACAGCATCTGGCTCCACCCCTGGCAATTGCCGTAGCTGGCGTCGAGCGCGCCCTGCGTTTCGCGCCAGCCTTCCTCGCGGATCTCGACCAAGGTGCGGCTGCCCCCGTCGAGAGGCGAGAAGGTCATCGTCACCTGCGTCTTGTAGTCGGCCGGCGTGATCTCGCCGCCCTGGGCGGCAGCCTGCTCGCCTTCGGCGGCGTCCCATCGCAGCACGATCTTCTCGTCGGGCACGACCTCGACCACGTCGACCGGGAAAGCACCGGGATAGTCGTGGAAATCCCAGGTGACCGTGGAGCCGGGCTCGAGCCGGCCCTGGGCGCCGCCGGTGGTGAAATATTGCGACAATTGCTGCGGGTCGGCGACCGCTTCGAACACTTCGTGCACCGGCCGCGCGACCCGGGCGGCGACTCGGAATTTCAAGTCCATGGCGACCTCTCCTTCTCGCTTGAGTCGCAGCCAATTATGTTATAAATAACTAACATGTCAATTCCGGACTCGTTTGACCGGATTTTCAAGGCGCTCGCCAATCCGGTGCGGCGGCAGATCCTCGACGACCTCAAGGACCAGCCGTTGACCACCGGCTCTCTGTGCGCCCATTTTCCGGAGCTCGACCGGTGCACGGTGATGATGCATCTCAAAGTGCTCGAGGACGCCGCTTTGGTGATCCCGGTGCGCAAAGGGCGGGAACGGTGGAACCACCTCAACCCGCTGCCGATCCACGACATCCACGAACGCTGGATCGGGCCGCACGCGGCAGGCGCTACGGCGCGGCTGGCGAAGCTCAAGCGCGAGCTGGAAAAGCCGCCGGCGGGTTGATGCATTTTGCTGCCGCTGTTGCGATCCGGCGACTTGCCAGCGGGAGGCCGGCTGGCGATAGAAGGCGCGGAGGGATCGCCGCATGTGCGCGCCCCGGGGGAGGTCTCGACAATGCCCAGCCGCTTGCTGACGCGCGCCCTGTTCGGCGCTTCCGTTCTTGCCATCGCCGCCATTCCGGCTCCGGCCGCGGCCCAGCGCATCGATCGCATCATTGCCTTCGGCGACAGCTATGCCGACACTGGCAATGCGCTTCGTCTCGCCGGCATCAACCCGGTCTCGACCCAGGTCTATACCACCGGCCGCTTTTCGGGCGGCACCAATTACATCGACACGCTCAGCATGTTGCTCGATGCGCCGCAGTATAATTTCGCCATCGGCGGGTCGCGCACCAACAACCAGAACCAGAATGCCGGCCTTCCCGGCTTCACCTTCCAGGTCCAGACCTTCCTTGCAGGCGGCGGCATCCTCGGGTTTCCGGCGATGTCCCCGACGCTCGGCGAGGGCGACCTGGTCACCGTGTCGATCGGCGGCAATGACGCCCGCGCCTATCAGCAAGGCGGCGGCACGCTCGCCGGAGCGCCGGGCGCGGCGGCAACCGCCGTCGCGAGCGCGACGGCCAACATGAACCTGCTGGTCGGCGCCGGCGCGCCGACGATCAGCTTCCTCGCCGGCGACACCGGCCGACTTCCCGAAATCGCCGGCGACCCGTCCGGGGCAGCGGTTCGCACCGCTTATTCGACCGCGTTCAACACCGGCATGCAATCGACCCTTGCCGGCTATGCCGGCCAGGGCGTGATGGTCCATTATCTCGACCTGTCGCTGGTCCTCGACCAGATCCAGGCGAACCCCGCCGCCTACGGATTCACCGCCGGAATCACCTGCCCGGCCTTCCCCAATCCGACCTGCATCGTCAATCCCGACGCACCCTATGTCTTCTACGGCGACCTTCTCCACCTGACCTCGCGCGGCTTCGCGGTCGTCGCGCAATATGTCGCGACCCAGCTGCAGGCGCCGCTGACCATGCAGGCGACCAGCGACCTCGGCCTCGACACCGCCCGCCAGTTCGGCCGCACCCTGACCAGCCGCATCGACCTGTCGGCGCCGCGCGACGGCGACCTCGCCGAGGGCGTCCGCTTCTTCGTCGTCGGCGACATGTTCAGCCGCGATGTCCGCGCCGACCGCCGCACCGACGCCTTCGACATCGACAGCGTCGGAGCGACCGCCGGAATCGCCTATGGCTGGGGCAACGGCGTCGCCGGGATCGCCGGCAATCATTCGCGGCCCCGGGCGAAGTTCGCCGCCGACATTTCCGAGACCAGGACCGAGAGCTGGCAGATCGGCGGCTTCGCCGGCATGACCATCGCCGGCGCCTTCGCCCAGGGCTATGTCGGTTACGGCTGGGACGATCACCGCATCGAGCGCGGCGGAGTCGTCGAGCCGATGCGCTCGGACCCCGACGGCAGCCACTGGCTGGCCGGCGCCAAGGCGGGCTATTTGATGCCGATGGGCTCGATCCGGGTCGGCCCGGTGGTGGCGCTCGATTATGCGCGCGCGCGGGTCGGATCCTACACCGAGAGCGGCGATCCGGCGCTGACCCTCAACGTCAGCTCGGTGTCCGCCAAATCGCTGACAGGAGGCCTCGGCGCCGAGCTTCGCGGCGACTTTCTCAGCGGCGGCATGCAGCTTCGCCCGTTCGCCGCGGCAATGGTCGAGAAAGATTTTCTCGGCGACGGCCGCACCGTCCGCTTCGCCCAGACCAGCGCCCCGACGATCGTCAACAGCTGGCGGTTGGAGGACCGATCGACCGACGTCTACGGACGGCTGACCGGCGGCGCCAGCGCCGAGATCCTGCGCCAAGTCAGCCTCAACGCTCTGGTGTCGGGAACGCTCGGCCGCGACGACGGCAACGAGGTGTCGGCGCATGTCGGCCTTCGCTTCGGCCTGTAGGCGCTGCCGCGCCGCCGATTGACAGCGGCGACGTTCAGGCGTTTCCTCCCGTCCCGTCGGCGCTCGCGCCGACGTGGAGGGGGACAAACATGCAAGACACCGTGCAAAGCCGCACCCCGATGCATCTGTGGATCGTCGGCGGGCTCGCGACCCTGTGGAACGCGTTCGGCGCCTATGATTATTGGATGACCAGGGCGCGCGACACCGAATATCTCGCCAGCATGATGCCGGGAGTCGATCCCGACGCTTTCCTCGCCTACCTCGACGGCTACCCGATCTGGGCGCAGTTCGGCTGGGGCCTCGGCGTCTGGATGGGCCTGCTCGGCTCGATCCTGCTGCTCCTGCGCAGCCGCTGGGCATTCCATGCCTTCGCTCTGTCGCTGGTCGGAATGGTGCTGAGCTTCACTTATGTCTTCACCGGCCCGCCGATGCCGGGAGAGGAGGCGATCGGAGCGATGAAATATTTCCCGCTTGTGATCGTCGCGATCGGCGTCGCCCTGCTCTATTACGCGCACCGCCAGCGTCGCAACGGAGTGCTTCGCTAGAAGCCTTCAAAGGGTGGCGTCAGGTCGCCGACGCCACCCTGTTCTGCGCGCCAAACATCTGCGGCATCGCCTGGGCGTCGAAGCCATAGGGGTCGGGCCGGAAGACGACGCCGCCGGGACCGCCGGCGACGGTGAGATAGGTCAGATAGACCGGCACCGGCCGCGGCAGGTCGAACCTCTGCTCGACCGGCGAGGTCGGCTGCGGCACGCGCCCGAACACCCAGCTGGCGAAGCGGCGGTAATCCTCGAGGCGCACGCAGCCGTTGCTGATCCAGCGGTTGCTCTCGGCGAACAATTCCTTCCTCGGCGTATCATGCAGGTAGATGCCGTAGTCGTTGGGCATTTCGAACTTCATCGCCCCCATCGAATTCCACGGTCCCGGAAGCTGGCGAACGAGGATGTCGCTCTTGCCCGCGGCGACCTGCCTCCAGTTGATCGTCTTGGGATCGACCGGGCGGCCGTTGCCCGACCAGTCGGACAATACCTCATAGTGGAAATTCTTGAGGTATGACGTGCCTTGCTCGAGCACCCGCTTGGCCGTCAGGCTGCTGATCATGTCGGGCGGGACGTTCCAATAAGGATTGGCCTTGGCGTTGCGCATGATCACCGCGAGCATCGGAGTCGCATGCTCGGGCGAGCCGACGATCGCCTTCATTCCGTCGACGGCGCGGTCCCTGTCGAACAGATAGACCGCGGCGGCGCCGGAATCGACGAGGACATAGCGGTCGAAGGTGCCGGTCGTCGGCAACCGGTAGGCACGCTCCATGTTGATCGCGATCCGGCGCGAATAATGGCCGGCGCCGAGGTTCAGCGAGGCGATCGTCGCCCTGCCGGCGATGCCGTCGACCGGGGCGAGGCCGTGAACCCGCTGGTAGGCCGAAACACGCTGGAACAAAGCTTCGTCATAGCCGCCGCCCGGCGCCAGACCGAGGCGGCTGCGAAGCGCATCGACTCGCCGCCCGGTCGATCCGCGCTTGAGCGCCGCTCCGGCCGGGATGTTGACCTGGGGCAGCCGGCCCCAGCTCGCCTGATATTGCTGGAGCCCGCGCCCGAGCTCGACGAACAAGGGGTTGGGACCATTCCTGCGGCTGCCGGAATCGAGATTGAGAACGCGCTGAAGCCAGTTCTGCGGCCGCTGGTGCCGCTTGGCGACGTTGCTGAGGTCGGGATCGACATAGACGAAGTCGATCCCCTGCTTGATCGTGCGCGGAACCGCGATCGGCTCGTCGCCGCGCGGCTTGGCCGCTGCCGGCGTCGCCGAAACCAAGGCCATGGCGCCCATGACCAGGGCAATATGCTTAACCATCTGTTTGCCCCTCGGGCTAATACTCTGATTTAACGAGGCAATTTTGCATCCGTCCGGGTTGCGCCCACCTGAACGCATTAACCGTGAAATGCAATGCGCGCGACCGGAAGCAGGCGGGCTAGCGAATGCGCGCGACCGGAAGCAGGCGGGCTAGCGGCCGAACCGTGTCCGTGACGTCTTGCCGAAGCGGCCCTTGCGGGTGCCCGGCTTACCTTCGCTCGATTGCCCGAGCGGCCGCGGCGCGACGCGGTCGGGATCGGGAATCCCGAGCTCGTCCTCCTCGAGCCGGCGGATCTCGTCGCGAAGCCGTGCCGCTTCCTCGAACTCGAGGTCGGCGGCGGCCTTGCGCATCCGCTCCTCGAGGTCGGCGATATAGGCCTTGAGGTTGTGGCCGACGAGGTGCGGCCGCTCCTCATCGCCCGTGTCGACGACCAGCCCCTCGCGAGCCGTGACGTGGCTCAGGATGTCGTGGATGTTCGACCTGATGCTCTCGGGGGTGATCCCGTGCTCTTCGTTGTAGGCAAGCTGCTTTTCGCGCCGCCGCCCGGTTTCCGCCAGCGCCCGCTCGATCGAGCCGGTGACGGTGTCGGCGTAGAGGATCACCCGCCCCTCGACGTTGCGCGCCGCGCGGCCGATGGTCTGGATCAGCGATGTCTCGGAGCGCAGGAAGCCTTCCTTGTCGGCGTCGAGGATGGCGACCAGCCCGCATTCGGGGATGTCGAGTCCTTCACGCAGCAGGTTGATGCCGACCAGGACGTCATAGACCCCGAGGCGAAGCTCGCGGATCAGCTCGATGCGCTCGAGCGTCTCGACGTCCGAGTGCATGTAGCGGACCTTTAGCCCCGCCTCGTGCAGATATTCGGTGAGGTCCTCGGCCATGCGCTTGGTCAGGGTCGTGACCAAAGTGCGATAGCCCCTGCGCGCGGTCTCCTTGGCTTCGTGGACGAGGTCGTCGACCTGGTCCTCGACCGGCTTGATCTCGACCGGCGGGTCGATGAGCCCGGTCGGCCGGATCACCTGTTCGGAAAAGACGCCGCCGGTCTCATTCATCTCCCAAGGTCCCGGGGTCGCCGAGACGAACGTCGTCTGCGGCCGCATCGCGTCCCATTCGGCAAAGCGCAGCGGCCGGTTGTCGATGCAGCTCGGCAGGCGGAAGCCATATTCGGCGAGCGTGATCTTGCGGCGGTGGTCGCCGCGCGCCATCGCCCCGATCTGCGGCACCGTCTGGTGGCTCTCGTCGACGAACAGAAGCGCATTGTCGGGGAGATATTCGAACAGGGTCGGCGGCGGCTCGCCGGGCAGCCGGCCGGTGAGGAAGCGCGAGTAATTCTCGATGCCGGCGCAGCTGCCGGTCGCGGCGATCATCTCGAGGTCGAAGTTGGTGCGCTGCTCGAGCCTCTGCGCTTCGAGCAGCCGGCCTTCCGCTTGCAATTCCTTCAGCCGCTCGGAAAGTTCGTGGCGGATCGCCTCCATCGCCTGCTTGAGCGTCGGGCCGGGCGTTACGTAGTGCGAGTTCGCATAGACCTTGATGCCGTCGAGACCGGCGATGGTCTTGCCGGTCAGCGGGTCGAACTCGAATATCTCCTCGATCTCGTCGCCGAAGAAGCTGACCCGCCAGGCCATGTCCTCATAGTGCGACGGGAAGATCTCGAGGCTGTCGCCGCGCACCCGGAAGTTGCCGCGCGCGAAGCCCTGGTCGTTGCGGCGGTATTGCAGCGCGACCAGCTTGCGGATCACTTCGCGCTGGTCCTCGGCGGCCCCCTTCTTCAACGAGAAGGTCATCGCCGAATAGGTCTCGACCGAGCCGATTCCGTAGAGGCACGACACCGAGGCGACGATGATCACGTCGTCGCGCTCGAGCAGCGACCGGGTCGCCGAGTGGCGCATCCGGTCGATCGCCTCGTTCACGCTCGACTCCTTCTCGATATAGGTGTCGGTGCGCGGCACGTAGGCTTCGGGCTGGTAGTAATCGTAGTAGCTGACGAAATATTCGACCGCGTTGTCGGGGAAGAAGCTCTTGAACTCGCCGTAGAGCTGGGCAGCGAGGATCTTGTTGGGCGCCATCACCAGCGCCGGCCGCTGCAGGGTCTCGATGACCTTGGCCATGGTGAAGGTCTTGCCCGAGCCGGTGACCCCGAGCAGGACCTGGCTCTTCTCGCCTTGGAGCGCTGCTTCGGTCAGCTCGGCGATCGCCTGCGGCTGGTCGCCCGCCGGCTCGTAATCCGACACCAGCTTGAACTTCCTGCCGCCCTCGGCCTTGTCGGGCCGCGCCGGCTTGTGGGGGACGAAGCCCGGCGAAGTTTCCGGTTCTTCCAGCGATGTTCGGATTTGAATCGCCATGGCTTCGGCATATGGTGGGGCGGGCGCACGCGCGCAATCAACAGGGGAATTGCCGAATGCGAATTGTCGCCGTCCTGCTTCCGGCACTGCTGCTTGCCGCCTGTGACCGCGCGCCGAGCGTCAGCGTCAAGAACGCCAGCGTCGAGGAGGTCGCCAACGAGCTGGCGGACGCCGGCGCCGGGCGCACCGGCAATTTCATCCGCGCCGGCCAATGGCGATCGACCATGACCCTGGAGGAAATGTCGGCGCCGGGACTGCCGCCCGCGGCAACCGAGCAGATGGCTCGGGTGACCGGCCAAGCCCAGACGTTCGAGACATGCCTGAGCGAGGAAGAGGCGCAGCGGCCGAGCGAGCAATTCTTCGCCGGGCGAAACCGCCAGTGCCGCTACGAGCATTTCCGCATGGGCGGCGGCAAGATCGATTCGCGCATGCGCTGCGACCAGGACGGCGCCAGCCAGGTGATGGAGCTGGACGGCAGCTATTCGGCCGACAGCTATGACATGCGCATGACGACGACGGTCGCCGGCGCTCCCGGCGGCGGCGAGATGCGGATGCGCATGCGGGTCGAGGCGCAACGGGTCGGCGAGTGCCCGGCCCAGCAAAGCTAAAGGATTTGCGAGGGGAGAGCGACGATGACGAGGACGATCGTAACAATGGCGGCCGCAGCGCTTGTGGCGGGGTGCGGGGGCGAGCAGGCGGCCCAGCCGAAGGCCGAGAAGGCCGGCTCGCTGCAGGCGGGCGAATATGAAATCAGCCAGACCGTCGCCGACGTCAGCTCGACCGACAACACGACGCCGGCGACCAAGCTCAAGGCCGGCGCGCCCGTCGAGGGGCCGGCGCGCCGAATCTGCGTCGGCGAGGACGGCCGCATCGATTCGAGTGCGTTCGCCGAGGGCAACGACGAGTGCGGCACCGAAAGCAGCTATTCGCGCGCGGGCAAGCTCAGCATGCAGCTGCGCTGCGTCCGGCCCGGCAACGAGGGGCCGGTGATGCAGACCGTCGACGGCAATTTCACCGCCGACAGCTTCGAAGCGCAGGCGGTGACCACCACCTATTTCATCGGCACCGGCGATTACCGCATGACCCGCCAGGTCACCGGCCGGCGGGTTGGCGATTGCCCCGCCGACGCGTCGCCCGGAAACGCCGGATGATTGGCTACGTCACGCTCGGCACCGACGACCTCGAGCGGGCGCGGACTTATTTCGACGCGCTGCTCGGGAGCATCGGTGCCAAACGCGTGATGCAATTCGCCGACGAGGACGGCGGTTTCACTTACTACGGCGTCGCCCGCGACCGGCCGGGGATCGCGATCACCCGGCCCTACGACAAGCAGCCGGCGGCAATCGGCAACGGCAATATGGTGGCGATGTCGTTCGACGAGCCGGCGCAGGTCGATGCCTTCCACGCCCGGGCGCTCGAGCTCGGCGGGTCGAACGAGGGTGGCCCGGGCTATCGCGGCGATCCGCGCATGGGCTTTTACGGCGCCTATTTCCGCGATCCCGACGGCCATAAATTCTGCGCCTTCTGCATCGCTCCGAAGAGTTGACGGGTTGAGCGGGCATGGCCCGTCCGACCTCGACATGCGTGCTGATCAACCGCGGCGGCGGCAGCGTCGCCGACGAGGATGCGGCTCGGCGCGACGTCGAGCGGGCGCTGTCGCGCGCCGGCTTCGATCCGAAAATCGAGATGGTTGACGGCCCAGCCGTCGCCGATCGTGCCCGCGCCTTCGCCGAGCGCGGCGAGCGCCTCGTGATCGTCGGCGGCGGCGACGGGACATTGAGCGCCGCGGCCGGAGCGCTGGCCGGAAGCGACACCGCGCTTGGCGTCCTGCCGCTCGGCACCCGCAACCATTTCGCCCGCGACCTCGCCATCCCGCTCGAGATCGACGAGGCGGCCGAGCTGATCGCCGCCGGCAGGATCGCGCAGGTCGACATCGCCGAGATGAACGGCCGGGCCTTCATCAACAACAGCGTCATCGGTCTTTACCCCTTGCTCGTGCTCGACCGCGAGTCGCAGCAGGACCGGCTTGGCCGGAGTAAGACGCTGGCGATGGCGGTGGCGGCCCTGCGCACCCTTGCCCGCTTCAACCGGGAGCGGCTGACGCTCGCCGTCAACGACGAGAAAGCGCGGCTCGACACGCCCCTGCTGTTCGTCGGCAACAATCGCTACCGCCTTGCGCTGCCGCGCTCCGGACGGCGGGAGACGCTCGACGCCGGCGAGCTGTGCGTGATGGTGATGCGCAAGAAGACCCGAGCCGGGTTCCTCGCCGCGATGGCGAGAGCCTTGATCGGCCGGGCCCGGTCCGACGATCTGGTCGCCGTCGAGGACGTCGAGCGGCTTCGCGTGACGGCCCATGGCGCGCTCGCGGTATCGCTCGACGGCGAGACCGTCGAGGCGGTGCCGCCGCTCGACTACCGGATCCGCAGGCGCGCGCTGCGCGTCGTCGCCCCTCAGCCCGCGACCAGCCAGGCGACATAAGACGCGTAGGCGGCGAGCAGCAGGCCGCCCTCGGCCCGGTTGAGGCGCGCGCCGGTCCAGGCGAACAGCAAGAGAAGCAGCGACGCGCCGACCATCAGCGGGCTGTCGAAAGCTGCGATCTGCGCCGGCACCGGGGTCGGAGCGATGATGCCGGTGAGGCCGCCGATGCCGAGCAGATTGTAGATGTTCGAGCCGAGGATGTTGCCGACCGCAACGTCGGTTTGGCGGCGGACCGCGGCCACCAGCGACGTCACCAGTTCCGGCGCCGAGGTGCCCGCGGCGACGATGGTGAGGCCGATCACCGCCTCGCTCATCCCGAGCAGCCGCGCCAGGTCGACCGCGCCCGAAACCAGCAGGCGGCCGCCGGCGACAATCGAGATCAATCCGCCGACGGCGATTGCCAGCGGCACCAGCCAGCCGCGCAGGCCGGTCGTCGCGGGCGCCCGCGGCCGCAAGGCAACGTCGGCCGACGCGAACGCTTCGGCGCGGTCGAAAGCGGCGGTGTGGTCCTCGGCTGCAACCCGTTCCTGGCGGAACGCATAATAGAGATAGGCGGCGAGCATCAGCAGGAAACCGGCGCCGACCGCGCGGCTGAGCCCGAAGGTCCAGCCGACAGCGGCGAGCAAGGCCGCAGAGGCGAGGCCGACGACGCCGTCGCGGCTCAACGCCCGGGACTGGACCGCCAGCGGGCAGATCAGCGCGGAGGCGCCGAGGATCAGCAGCATGTTGGCCATGTTCGATCCGACGATATTGCCGACCGCGATGCCCGGTGAGCCGATCAGCGCCGCCTGGACGCTGGTGACGATTTCCGGAGTCGAGGTGCCGAAGCCGACCAGCGTCAGGCCGATCAGCAGCGGCGACACGCCGAGCCTTTCGGCGACCCGAACCGAACCGCGCACGAGAAGCTCGCCGCCGACGACCAACAGGGCAAGGCCGGCAAGCAGAGTGAGGCCAATCGCCATCGGCCGCCCCTAGCGGCGCGCCACGACGCAAATCAATTCGGGCTGGCCTCGGCGCGCAGGAAAAACGGCGCCCCGGCCGAAGCCGGGACGCCGCTTTCACCGCTCGGGGCGGAGCCTAGAGGCCGACGTTGAACGTCAGCGACATGGTGCGCGGAGCGCCGATCTGGACGAAGCCGGCATTGCCGTACACGCCCGCCGTACTGACCGACTGGGCAAGTCCGCCGCCAAACCCGCCGACGTAGAGTTTGTCGAACAAATTATAGACGTTGAGCTGCAGATAGGTGCGCTGGAAGCCGAGCCCATCAAGCTTGACGCGGCTGTCGAGGTTGACCAGCCAGTAGGCGGGAGCAACAGCACCGAAGATCTGCGAGGGTGCCGGCGTGTTGGCGGGGCAGCCAGCCGCGACCGTGCCTGGGCAATCGACGTCGCCAGTGAACGTCGCCAGATTGGTATCGTACACATAACGCGGTCCGGTGCGCTTTGCGGTCACGCCCATTTCGAAATTGCCGAGCCGGCCGACGCCCGACACGCCATAGGTATATTTCGGAGCGCCCGATTCGTACCTGCCACGGGTGAAGGCGCAGTTGCGCAGCGCCGTCGGGCTCGTCCGATCGATCGTGTCGCAGGTCAGCCCGCCGGTCAGGGCGCCGGTCTGAATGTTCTCCTTGATCTCGCTGATGTTGCGCGACCCGAACGCGTAAAGGGTCAGTTCCGGGATCGGCTCGTAAGCGACCGCCCCGTCGATGCCATATTTGTCGACCCGGCCGAGGTTGCGGAACACGCTGCGCTCGAGCTCGGGATCGTACGCCTGGGCGACGCGATTGTCATATTTGGTGAACCAGCCGGAGATCTGCGCCTGGACGCGCCCGCTGCGGAAGCGGCCGCCGATGTCGAAGCTGTCGGTCAGCTCGGGGCGCGGCTTGGCCTGCTCCTCGTCCCGCGCGAAGAAGAAGCTGTTGTACAGCAGGTCGGTGCTCGGCACCGAAAGCCCCTTCGCATAATTGGCGAACGCGCTGAGCTGGCTGGTGACATCGTAGATCGCGCCAATGTTGGGAAGCAGCTTGTTATAATTGAACACGCGCTGCTGCGGCCCCTGCACGGTCGGGAACCTCGCCGCATAGGAAGCCTCGAGCGGTGCGTCACCGGCAAAGCAGTCGACGAAGCCGGTCGGCGAGGTGGTGAAGCAATAATTGTTCAGGTCGCGCTTGAAGAAGGGCATGCGCAGGCCGGCATTGACCGTGAGCGGGCCGAAGTCGCCGCGATACTCGCCGGCGATCTGGTTGAGGATCGCGAACGACTTGCGGTCGCGCTTCTGGACAATATTGCCCCGCGCATCCTTGAGCGGCTGGTTGATGGTGAAGACATCGAGCGGATTGCCGAACGCGTCGAGCTTTCCGACTTCGCCGGTCTGGCGATGGCGGGCATGGTCGAGCGTGTAGCCGATGCGGGCCATATGGTCGGGGTTGATCTGCCAGCGCAGGCCGGTGATCACGCCGTAGCGGTGGGTCTGGGTCTGGCTCGGCGCCAGCAGGGTCACGCCGCGTGCCGACGTTGCCGTCGTGCAGCCGAATGGGGCCGTCGCACTGGCGGCGTTGTTCACGCAGGTGTCGAGGACGTCGCCATCGCCGTTGAGGTCGCGGCCGAAATAATATTGTCCGCCGATAAAGCCGGTGTACTGGACACCGTTAACGACCGCGACACCTTCCCGGGCGGTCACCGTGCCGCCGCCATTGGCCTTCACATATTGGTAGCTGGGATCGATGGTGAGGACGATGCCTTCGGCCAAAGTGATGCGAGACGCGCCGCGAATGTTGCCGGTATTCGACGGATTGAAACGCCGGTCGAATTCGGTGCCGCAGCTATTGAACTGGTCGGCAACGCCCGCCTGGGGCACGTCGACTGCACACGGATAATTGATGTTGTAGAATCGTGCGGCGCGAGTTTGCGGGAATCCGTTCGGCACTGCCTGGTCGTTACGCATTCGAACCGAGCCGAAGAAGTTATTGCGGTTCTGGTTGTAGTGTCCCGAGACCGAGACGAAGTCACCGTTGCCGCCGACCGGCTGCCACAGGCGCGCATTATACTGCTGCTTGTCGACCTTGCCGTAATTGTTGAACGGGACCCGGTTGTCGGCCTTGGACGCCGAGACGAAGGCAAGCGTTCCCCAGGGGGTCACCGGGCCAAGGTTCCAGACGCCGAAGAAGCGGCGGAAATCATATTCGCCGAGCGAGATCAGGCCGCGGAAGTTCATGTCCTGCGACGGCCGCATGGTGCGGTAGTTGACGGTGCCGCCGACGGCCGAGGCGGTCGGTGAGTCGACGTCGGTCGAGCCGAGGTTGACGTTGACCTGCTCGATCAGCTCCGGGTCGAGCTGCTGGTTCGAGTAGATCGCGTAATTGCCGCTGTCGTTGAGCTGGATGCCGTCGAAGGTGAGGCTGATCCGGGTCGAGTCGAAGCCGCGAATGTTGAGAGTTCCGCCCGACGAGCCATAGGCGTCGTTGTTCTGGAAGCTGACGCTGGGGACCAGGTTGATGGTGTCGAGCACGGTTTGGCCCGGGTTCTGGCGGGCGATCATTTCTTGGGTCAGGACCGCCTTGGCTTTCGACGTGTCCGGGGTCTGGACTCCGCCGACCTCCTGGACGCGCGTGCCGGTGACGACGATTGCGTCCTTGTCGAAATCGACCGTGCCGGTCGACTGGGCGAATGCGGGAACGGGCGCGACGCAGGCTGCGGTCGTGCAGAGCAGGAACAGTTTCTTCACGGAAAATCCCCCCGGATCAAAGGAGTTACGACTCAGGTATGGGGGCAGCTATAGCGCCTCTGCTGCAGTTCGGTGACAGTCCAAACAGGCCTGCCGCCAAAAAGCGAACAACCGTTGCAGATTGAACACGAAAGCTTCGTCGCCACCCCCGCGACTCGGTTTCAATTTCGAGCAAATCGCCGGCGGTTTTTCAACCGTTAAGCGACTGCCGGCGGCTCGGCTCGTCGAGTCTGCGTCCGATTCCCACCATGATGGTGATCACCACCGGCACCAGCACAGCCGACAGGACGACCTTGGCGAGCATCTGGCCGAGCAGCAGGTTGCCGATCGGGAAGACGCCGTAAAAGGCGACGGTGATGAAGATCAAGGTGTCGACGATCTGGCTGAGGACGCCGGCGATCGCCCCGCGGAACCACAGCAGCCCCCTGCCCTCGCGCGCCTTCAGCCAGCTGAAGATGGTGACGTTGAGCAGCTGCGAGACCCCGTAAGCGACGATCCCGCCGAGCCAGATCCGCGGAGTCGCGCTCATCATCAGGTTGAAGGCGTCGAGCCGCTCCGGCGCCATTTCGTGCGACGCCGGAATGCCGAGCACGAGGAGGGTCAGCAGCAGCGAGATGATCAGCGGCACGAAGCCGTAAAGCACCAACTTGTTGGCGATGGCCCGGCCGTGCAGCTCGGCGGTCGCGCTCGCCGTCACGACCAGCATCAGGAAAGCGAAAATCCCGGCCTCGACCGCGAGCGGACCCATCGCCACCTGCTTGTTGCCGAGCACGCCGGCGATGCACACCATCCCGCCGTAGAAGATGGCGAAGACGAACAGCGACATGGGAATGGAGCGGCCGGCGGCTTGCGGCGCCTCGGCGGCCGCCTGGATTTCGGTGGTCATGGAGGGAGGGGTAACGGGTTTGGGGGACGGTGCAAGTGCCCTGTGCTCCCGCGAAGGCGGGAGCCCAGACGCGCGCAGCGCTTGAACGCCCCTGCTTCCGCAGGGGCGGACCGGGCCCCTGCCTTCGCAGGGGAACATGAGGCGCATTGACCGGGCGCGCCGGCCGAGGCTAGCGCTGCGCCCGTGACTTCCCACCAGCTCGATGTCGTGGCGATCGGCGATGCCATCGTCGACGTGATCGCGACCTGCGATGACTCCTTGCTTGCCGAGCTCGGCCTGACCAAGGGCTCGATGCGGCTGCTCGACCCGGACGAGGCCGACGAGCTTTATGCGGCGATGGGCTCGGCTCGCGAGGTCAGCGGCGGGTCGGCGGCGAACAGCATGGCCGGTATCGCCGCGCTGGGCGGCTCGGCTGCCTTCATCGGCCAGGTTGCCGACGACCAATTGGGCGAGATTTTCGCTCACGACATGCGCGCGCTGGGAGTGCGTTTCGAAACTGCGCCAATGGCCGCTCCGCCGCCGACCGGGCGCTGCCTGATCCTCGTCACGCCCGACGCTCAGCGGACGATGAACACCTCGCCCGGCGCCAGCCATGAGCTGACGGTCGGGGCGCTCGACGAAGCGATGATCCGCGCCGCCGCGATCACCTATCTCGAAGGCTATTTGTGGGGCCCGGAGCGGCCGCGCGCCGCGATGCTTCGAGCCGCCGCGATCGCCCACGAGGCCGGCAGGCAGGTCGCCTTCACTCTGTCGGAAAGCCTGTGCATCCCCGGCCGGCGCGAAGGCGTGATGGGAATGATCGACGACGGCAACGTCGACATATTGTTCGCCAACGAAGACGAGGTCCGCCACCTGACCGGCTGCGGCGCGATCGACGAATGTATCGCCGCGCTGTCGCCGAAGGTCCGGACCCTCGTCATCACCTGCGGCGCCGCCGGAGCGATGGCGGTCGAGAATGGCGAGCGGATTACAATTCCAGCTGCGCCGGTCGACAAGGTGGTCGACACGACCGGCGCCGGCGACCTGTTCGCCGCCGGCTTCCTCGCCGCCCGCTGCCGCGGCCACCAGCTCGAACGCTGCCTGCAATCCGGCGCCCTCGCCGCCGCCGAGGTCATCTCGCATTTCGGCGCCCGGCCCGAGGCGGACCTTAAGGAACTCGTGCGGCTGTGAGGAACATCCGCCGCCTGGCGGTTTATTGCGGTTCGGCGAGCGGCGCCGAGCCCAAGTTCGCCGATGCCGCCCGAGCCACCGCCGAGGCGATGGCGGCGAGCTCCGTCGACCTCGTCTACGGCGGCGGCCGGCTCGGCCTGATGGGGCTGATGGCGGACAGCGTGCTCGAGCTCGGCGGCCGGGTCTATGGAGTGATCCCCAAGGCGCTGGTCGACATCGAGGTCGCCCACAGCGGCTGCACCGAGCTCCACAAGGTCGCCGACATGCACCAGCGCAAGGCGAAGATGACCGAGCTCGCCGACGGCTTCCTCGCCCTTCCCGGCGGCATCGGCACGCTCGACGAATTGTTCGAGGCGTGGAGCTGGAAAGCGCTCGGCTATCACAAGAAGCCGTTCTGCCTCTTGAACGTCGACGGCTTCTGGGACGGGCTGATCGACTTCATCGACCATGCGACGGCGAGCGGCTTCCTGTCGCCGGCGCGCCGGCGTCAACTGCTCGTCGCAAACTCGCCCGGCGAAGCGCTTCAGCTACTGGACGAAGCCGCCGAAGGCGCTACGCAAGGCATGGTCTGGTAAGGGCGGGGGAAATTGCACATGAACGAGAAGCTGCTCGCGGCGGCCGGGATCGTCGTCATCCTGGCGCTCGCCTTTGCCCTGTCGACCAACCGCCGGGCGATCCGACTCCGCGTCGTCGCCGCCGCTTTCGCGCTCCAGGCCGGGATCGCCTGGCTGGTGCTGTGGACCAGCTGGGGCCAGGCCGGAATCCAGACTCTCGCCTTCGGCGTCTCCAACCTGCTCGGATACGCCAACAAGGGCACCGAATTCCTGTTCGGGCCGAGCGAAACCAACCCGCTCGCCAACACTTTCGCCATCGCCGCTCTGCCGGTGATCATCTTCTTCGCCTCGCTGGTCGCCATCCTCTACCACCTCGGCATCATGCAGCGGGTCGTCCGCTGGGTCGGCGGCGCGATCGGCTGGGTGACCGGGATCAGCCGGGTCGAATCGCTCGCCGCCGCCGCCAACATCTTCGTCGGCCAGTCCGAATCGCCCCTGGTCGTCCGGCCCTATCTGGCCGCTCTGCCGCCCTCGCGCCTGTTCACCATCATGTGCGTCGGCATGGCCGGGGTCGCCGGAACCATCCTCGCCGCTTATGCCAGCCTGCTCGGCTCGGAGTACCTGCCCTATCTGCTCGCCGCCGCCTTCATGTCGGCGCCCGGCGGCATCCTGATGGCCAAGATGATCATGCCCGACGATCTTCCGGCCAAGGGCGAGCTTCCGCTCGGCCCGGCCTCGGCCGAGGAGGAGCAGGTCGACGTCGCCGAGACGTTCGAGGAAGGCGAGCGGCCGGCCAACGTCATCATGGCTGCCGCCCAGGGCGCGGCGACCGGGGTCAAGCTCGCCGTCGCGGTCGGCGCGATGGTGCTGAGCTTCGTCGCCCTCGTCGCGCTGGCGAACGGCCTACTCGGCGGGCTCGGCAACATGATCGGCATCCCTGACCTCAGCTTCCAGGGGCTGGTCGGCTACATCTTCGCGCCGACCATGTTCCTGATCGGCGTGCCGTGGAACGAGGCGGGCATCGCCGGCGGGCTGTTCGGCACCAAGATCGTGCTCAACGAGTTCGTCGCCTTCATCGACCTCGGCAACGCCGCCGGCCCGGCCGCGGCGCTGACCGAGCGAAGCCGCGCGATCGTCACCTTTGCCCTGTGCGGCTTCGCCAATTTCAGCTCGATCGCCATCCAGATGGCGGTAACCGGCGGACTTGCCCCCAACCAGCGGCCGGTGATCGCCCGGCTCGGAATCCGTGCCCTGATCGGCGGCAGCCTCGCCAACCTGATGAGCGCGGCGCTGGCGAGCCTGATGCTGCCCTAAGCGTCATTGCGAGGAGCCGCGATGCGGCGACGCGGCAATCCAGACCGGATTGCTTCGCTTCGCTCGCAATGACGGTATAAGGACAAGACTATGGCCACGATCACCGACGACATCGCGTCCGTCTCGCTCAACGAGTCCGACCGCGACCCCGACGGCTTCGCCGCAAAGCTCGGCCGAAGCTTCGAGGAATATGGCTTCGCCATCATCGCCGACCACGGCATCCCCGACGATCTCATCCGCGACGCCGAGGACAAGGCGAAGGCCTTCTTCGCTTTGCCCGAGGAGGTGAAGCGCAAATACCATATCCCCGGCGGCGGCGGCGCCCGCGGCTACACGCCGTTCGGGATCGAGACCGCCAAGGGCGCCAAGGCGCACGACCTCAAGGAATTCTGGCATGTCGGCCGCGAGCTTGCCGCCGGCCACCGCTTCCGCGACCATATGGGCGACAATCTCTGGCCAGAGGAAGTGCCGGGCTTCAAGGACACCTTCCTCACCCTCTATGACACGTTCGACCGCACCGGCCTCAAGATTCTCAAGGCGATCGCCCGCTTCCTCAAGATCGACGAGGATTATTTCGTCGACACGGTGCGCGACGGCAATTCGGTGATGCGCCTGCTCCATTACCCGCCGATCACCGGCGAGCCCGGAAGCAACGTCCGCGCCGGCGCGCACGAGGACATCAACGCCATCACCCTTTTGCTCGGCGCCGAGGAAGCGGGGCTCGAGCTGTTGACGAGGGACGGCCGCTGGATTCCGGTTTCGCCGAGGCCCGGCGAGCTGGTGGTCAACATCGGCGACATGCTTCAGCGGCTGACCAACGGCCTGCTTCGCTCGACCACCCACCGGGTGGTCAATCCGCCGCCCGAGCGCCGCGGCAAGTCGCGCTATTCGATGCCCTTCTTCCTCCACTTCCGCTCGGACTTCTGTATCGAGGCTTTGCCCGGCACCGTGCCCGACGGCGAAGAGCCGAAATGGCCGCCGATCACCGCCAACGATTACCTCCAGGAGCGGCTTCGGGAGATCAAGCTGGTTTAGTGCTCCTGCGAAGGCAGGAGCCTAGTCCGGCGAAGCCGTCGCGCGCTACGCGCGTGTGGACCTCTGCCTGCGCAGGGGAATTAGCCGGCATCCGCCAGATTCGCCGGGCCGAAGCCATGAGGCATGAGGGTGCCAATCGCGTGCCGCTCGATGCTCGAGCCGTCGCCGTTGGATGCAATGATCTCGATGTCGCGCCCTGACAGGCAGGCCGCCTCGAAGATCGCCTGGCGGCAGCCGCCGCACGGCGTGCAGGTCAGCGTGCCGGTCAAAACCCCGCCGTCGATGCCCCCGCCGGCGACCGCGATCCGCGCGATCTTGCCGAGCCCGAACTTGTGCTGGGCGGCGGTCAGCGCGCTTTGCTCGGCGCAGATTCCGAGCCGGTAGCAGGCATTCTCCATATTGGCGCCGGTCACCACTTCGCCGTCGACGCTCTCGACCGCGCAGCCGACGTGGAAATGCGAGTAGGGCGCATAGGCCTTGAGCGCCGCTTCGCGCGCCAGCGCGACTAGCTCTTCCTCTGTCATGGATTTGACCTTAGGCGGGGGTAGGTGGAAGCGGCAAGCCAGCCGTCTTTGCGAGGAGCCGCAGGCGACGCGGCAATCCAGCAAATGACCTGGATTGCGTCGCTGCGCTCGCAATGACGAAGGTTTGCGTATGAAGCTCTGGTTCCCCGCCCTCTTGCTCCCCCTCGCCGCTTGCGCGACCGTGCCGCCGCCGGCGCCGCCGGTCGTCGCCGCCGCCGAAGCGGTGCCGTCGGTCGAGGTGCAGATCCTCGCCATCAACGACTTCCACGGCCACCTCGAGCCGCCCAGGCTCAGCATCGAGGCCGGCACGCCCGAAGCCAGCGTCCGGGTGCCGGCGGGCGGGGTCGCCCATCTCGCCGCCGCTGCGAAAACGCTTCGCTCCGGACATCCGAACAGCGTCACCGTCTCGGCCGGCGACATGATCGGCGGCACCCCGCTCGTCTCCGCCCTGTTCCTCGACGAGCCGACGATTGCCGCCATGGACCTGGTCGGGGTCGAATATAATGCCGTCGGCAACCATGAGTTCGACAAGGGCTGGCCGGAGCTGGTGCGGATGCAGCGCGGCGGCTGCGAGCAACATACCACCAAGCAGCCGTGCAAGCTCGAGCCGTTCGCCGGCGCCGGCTTCCGCTTCCTCGCCGCCAACGTGCTCACGCCCGAGGGCCGGACGCTGTTCCCCGGGACGGCAATTAAGGATTTCGGCCCGGTTCGGCTCGGCATCGTCGGCATGACCTTGAAGGAGACCGCGACCCTGGTCACTCCGGCCGGAGTCGCCGGCCTGACCTTCGCCGACGAAGCTGCGACCGCCAACGCGGCCGTGCCCGCGCTCAAGGCCGCCGGCGCCAACGCGATCGCGCTTCTGATCCACCAGGGCGGCCGCACCAGCGGTGGCTACAACGACAAGAGCTGTCCCGACCTGTCCGGCGACATATTGCCGATCATCGACCGGCTCGACCCGCGGATCGACCTGGTTATCTCCGGCCACAGCCACGTCGCCTACATCTGTGAGCTTGCCCGACCGGGGCGCGAGCGGCCTTTGCTGCTGACCAGCGCCGGCCGCTTCGGAACGCTGATCACCGACATCCGCCTGACCTTCGCGGCCGACGGCACCCTCCAGGGTCACCGAGCCGACAACGTCATCGTCCAGGGCGAGGGCTATACGCTCGGCACGGCCACGATCGCCCCGGTCGCGGCCTTCCCGATATTTCCGGCCGACCCGCAGACCAAGGCCCTGGTCGACCGCTACGTCGCCGCTGCCGCGCCCGAAGCGGCAAGGGTGGTGGGCAAGCTCTCCGGGCCCGTCACCAGGCAGACGAGCGAGGATCGCGAGCAGACTGCCGGCAACCTCATCGCCGATTCGCAGCTGGCGGCCGGCAGTGCCCACGGGGCGCAAATCGCTTTCATGAACGGGGGTGGCGTGCGCACCGATCTCGTGCCGGCGGCGGACGGAAGCGTCACCTACGGCCAGATTTTCGCCATGCAGCCGTTCGGCAACAGCATCGTCGTCAAGACTCTGACCGGCGCGCAGCTGAAGACTTTGCTCGAGCAGCAGTTCGCCAGCGGCCTCAACTCCGCCGAGCAACCCAACATCCTGCTGCCGAGCCGCGGCTTTTTCTTCGCCTACGACCTCAGCCGGCCAGCCGGACAGCGGATCGTCGAGATGCGACTGAATGGCCGGCGGATCGAGCCCAACCGCCGCTACCGGGTGGCGGTCAACAATTTCATCGCCAGCGGCGGCGACAATTTCACAATCCTCGCCGAAGGGACCGGGACTGTTGACGCCGGCCTCGATCTCGACGCGCTCGAGGCCTGGCTCAAGCGCGGAGCATCGGTTCCCGAGCTCGGCCGGATCGACGACCGCACGCCGCGCCCCTGACGGGACGGCAGCCGGCGTTGCGGCCAGGACTCATCCACAGCAAATTTGCTTGATCCGCCATTTACCCGCTTGCATCCCACGCAAGTTGAGGCACTATAGATAGTAGCGAACAGGGGGAACCGCTCAACACCTAGTGTTTGGCGCTGGAATCACTATATTCCAGCGGCGGGCCCGTTCGTCCCCGATTTCCACAGGGGTCGGGCGACGGAAAGACCCCCGGCGGCGCGAAAAAGGACTAGGATGCTGCCATGGCTCCGAGTCGAACGTTTAGTGAACAGGCGGCCCTCGAACGGCCGCCGGAGGGACGGGGAAGCGCGATGGATTTCTCAACCGGTACCGAGGTCAGCAGCGACGACGTAACCGCCGCCACCAGCGCGCGCAGCAGCAAGACGGTCGACGCCAGGAAGTTCGAGGTCAGGACCGACTCGAAGCGTGACGCGCTTCTGACCGAGTTCGGCAAGGAGACGCTGCGCGACCGCTATCTGCTTCCCGGCGAGAATTACCAGGATCTGTTCGCCCGGGTCGCCGCCGCTTATGCCGACGACGAGGCCCACGCCCAGCGGGTCTACGATTACATCTCCAGGCTGTGGTTCATGCCGGCGACCCCGGTCCTGTCCAACGGCGGCACCGGCCGCGGCCTGCCGATCAGCTGCTATCTGAACAGCGTCGATGACAGCCTCGACGGCATCGTCGGTACCTGGAACGAGAATGTCTGGCTGGCCTCCAAGGGCGGCGGCATCGGCACCTATTGGGGCCGGGTGCGCGGCATCGGCGAGCCGGTCGGCCTCAACGGCAAGACCAGCGGCATCATCCCGTTCGTCCGGGTGATGGATTCGCTGACGCTGGCGATTTCGCAGGGTTCGCTGCGCCGCGGCTCGGCCGCCTGCTACCTCGACATCTCGCACCCCGAGATCGAGGAGTTCCTCGAAATCCGCAAGCCGAGCGGCGACTTCAACCGCAAGGCCTTGAACCTGCACCACGGCGTGCTGGTCACCGACGAGTTCATGGAAGCGGTTCGCGAAGGCGCCGAGTTCGTCCTGCGCAGCCCCAAGGACGGGTCGGAGCGTGGTAAGGTCGACGCCCGCTCTTTGTTCCAGAAATTGGTCGAGACCCGGCTCGCGACCGGCGAGCCCTACATCATCTTCATCGACGCGGTGAACAAGGCGATGCCCAAGCATCACCGCGACCTCGGCCTCAAGGTCACCACCTCCAACCTCTGTTCCGAGATCACTCTGCCGACCGGCCGCGACCATCTCGGCGCCGACCGCACCGCGGTCTGCTGCCTCTCCTCGCTCAACCTTGAGACCTGGGACGAGTGGCACAAGGACAAGCTCTTCATCGAGGACGTCATGCGCTTCCTCGACAATGTCCTGTCCGACTATATCGCCCGAGCCCCGGACGAGATGGCGCGCGCCAAGTACAGCGCCGAGCGCGAGCGCAGCGTCGGCCTCGGCGTGATGGGCTTCCACTCCTTCCTTCAGGCGCGCTCGCTGCCGTTCGAGGGGGCGATGGCCAAGAGCTGGAACCTCAGGATCTTCAAGCACATCCGCGCCCAGGTCGACGAGGCGTCGATGATGCTCGCCAAGGAGCGCGGCCCGTGCCCCGACGCCGCCGACATGGGCGTGATGGAGCGCTTTTCGTGCAAGATGGCGATCGCCCCGACCGCGTCGATCTCGATCATCGCCGGCGGCACGTCGGCCTGCATCGAGCCGATCCCGGCCAACGTCTACACCCACAAGACTCTGTCGGGCAGCTTCTCGATCAAGAACCCGCATCTCGAGAAACTGCTCAAGGACAAGTCCAAGGACTCGCAGAGCGTGTGGAACTCGATCCTCGAGCAGGGCGGCAGCGTCCAGCACCTCGACTTCCTGAGCACGGAGGAAAAGGACGTGTTCAAGACGAGCTTCGAGATCGACCAGCGCTGGCTCCTGGAGCTCGCCGCCGACCGCACGCCTTACATCGACCAGGCGCAGTCGCTCAACCTGTTCATCCCGGCCGACGTCGACAAATGGGATTTGATGATGCTCCACTTCCGCGCCTGGGAGCTCGGCATCAAGTCGCTCTATTATCTCCGCTCCAAGTCGGTGCAGCGCGCCGGTTTCGCCGGCGGGGTCGAGGCCGACAACACGCCCGAATTGAAGGAAATCCCGCTCGCGTCGACGACCGACTACGACGAGTGTTTGGCATGTCAGTAGTACCGCATTTCCTCATTCCCGCGAAAGCGGGAACCCAGTCTGCGCTTTTCTGCTGGGCCCCCGCGTTCGCGGGGGTGACGTGGAGGGTTTGATGCGCCTGATCCCCAGGCAGCTTCGGCCCAGGACCCGGGCCGGCAAGGTCGGGATGGTCGCCGGCGGAATCGTCGCCGGGCTGGTCGCGCTCGACCTCATCGCCCTGGTCGCGGTCACCGTCTTCGCCGCCACGGCGGGCGGGCGATGACCGGCGTGCAGATCCTCGAGCTGCTGCTGGCGGTCGCGCTCGCCGGCTGGGGCGTCTGGCTCTACCGCCGCCGCTCGGCCGAGGGCGCGCGCACCGGCAGCCAGGGCGCCGTCCTGCTGTTCGCCATCGCCGCGTTGGTCGCGATCCACGCGCTCGGCCTGCTGAGCTATCGCCCGTCGCCGACCGAGATCGAGGCGGCGCGATGAGGCGCCGCGCCCCCTGCCCCGATTCCCTGCTGTGGCGGGCGCTGACCGCGTCGCTGCCGCAGGCGCGCTTCCGCCGCCACGTCCCGCTCGGCCCCTATGTCGCCGGCTTCGCCTCGCGCTCGGCGCGGCTGGTGGTCGAGGTCGACGACGGCGGCCCGGTCGGCGCCGCCGACGCGGTGCGCATGCGCTTCCTCAACGGCCAGGGCTATCGCGTCATCCGCTTCTGGCACGCCGACGTGGTCCGCGACGTCGCCGCCGTGCTCGATTCGATCGCCTGCGCCCTGCCGCCCGAGCTGCTTCCGGCGGACGGCCCGGTCTGCCGGCTCAACGGCGCCGCCGCCCGCGCCGCCTGGAGCCCGCGCCCCGACCTGCCGTCGCCCGACCCCGAGCCCCGGCGCGACACCGTCATCACCTTCCCGGCTGGAGTCCGATAACATGCCCCTCCTCGAAGCCCGCAAGCAGTACAAGCCGTTCGAATATCCCTGGGCGTTCGAATATTGGAAGCGCCAGCAGCAGATCCACTGGATGCCCGAGGAAGTGCCGCTGGGCGAGGACTGCCGCGACTGGGCGCAGAAGCTCACCGACCATGAGCGCAACCTGCTGACCCAGATTTTCCGCTTCTTCACCCAGGCCGACGTCGAGGTGCAGGACTGCTACCACGACAAATACGGCCGGGTCTTCAAGCCGACCGAGATCAAGATGATGCTGACCGCTTTCTCCAACATGGAGACGGTGCACATCGCCGCCTACTCGCACCTGCTCGACACCATCGGCATGCCCGAGAGCGAATATTCGGCCTTCCTCCAGTATAAGGAGATGAAGGACAAGCACGATTACCTCTCGACCTTCGGAGTCGACAGCGACGAGGACATCGCCCGCACTTTGGCTATGTTCGGCGGCTTCACCGAGGGGCTGCAGCTGTTCGCCAGCTTCGCCATGCTGATGAACTTCCCGCGCTTCAACAAGATGAAGGGCATGGGCCAGATCGTCAGCTGGAGCGTGCGCGACGAGAGCCTGCACTGCGAGGGCATCATCAAATTGTTCCACGCCTTCGCCAAGGAGCGCGACTGCTACACCCCCGCGGTCAAGAAGAGCATCCGCGAGGTCTGCTACCATACCGTCGATCTCGAGGACGCGTTCATCGACCTCGCCTTCGAGCAGGGCCCGGTCGAGGGCATGACCGCCGACGACATCAAGATGTACATTCGCTACATCGCCGACTGGCGGCTGGGCCAGCTTCACCTGCCGCCGATCTACAAGGTCAAGGACCACCCGCTCCCTTGGCTCGCGCCTTTGCTCAACGGCGTCGAGCACGCCAATTTCTTCGAGACGAGGGCGACCGAATATTCCAAGGCCGCGACGCGGGGCAATTGGAACGAAGTCTGGGAGAATTTCGACAGGCGCCAGAAAGCGAAGGGCGACGCTGCCAACGACGGCGCCAGCGATGCTGGCGGCGACGGCGAGGACATGTTCAAGCATGCAGGAATAGCAGCAGAATGACCTATTCCGGCATCCGGGCTGGCGAAGCCGGCTTCAAGGCTCCAGCGGCGCGCTCGCGTCGCTGGAATGCCGGCGTAGGTGTCGCGGCGGAGTAGTATGAAGGGAACCAAACACCCTATCGTCTATGATGCGCGAGCAGTTGCCAATTTCATTTTGGATTTGGCGGACCGCGACGCGGTGAAGCTCACGCAGATTTCACTTCTGAAGATCGTGTATTTTGCACACGGTTGGTATCTAGCTACGAAGCGGCGGCCCTTAGTCACCCAACCCATTGAAGCTTGGGAATTCGGGCCCGTAATCAAAGTCGTGCGTGATGCATTCAAGGATTTTGAGGGGCGCCCGATCACTAAGCGAGCAGAGCGATTGATTCTGCAAACGGGCGAGCTGCAAGTCGTGCCGTCTGACCTTTTACCTGAAGACGCTCAGTTCGTCGAAGACGTCTACAAACATTACCGGCAATTCGACGCATGGGAACTGTCCGGCATCACCCACGAGCGAGGCTCCCCGTGGGATCGTGTTTGGAACCCAGCCGGTGCGTCAGGGAGGCTCGGTTTACGAATTCGCAACGACGAGATCGAGGCTCATTTCTTAGAAATCGCTGCACGAGGGCCGGCGCATTAGCGGAAGGACTTATCATCGATGGCTAGCATTCTGCTCATGAGCTTCCTGGACGTGGCTCGGTCCTTAGGGACCGAACCGCTAAAGGCCACGCCCGAACGCGTGTGCGCGTTTATCAAAACGGAATTTGCTCGGCGTGGTGGCGCATTCAATTACAACAGCTCGATCAACGCACTCTACGACCTATTCCGGGGCGGCAGCAGTTTAGATGACGCCGAAGCTTACTGCATGTCGCACGGCGCGCCAGCGGGGTTCAAACCAAATGTTGAAGCCGTGCGCCTAGCTGGCGCCTACGCAGTGGCCAATCGGTCTCGGTGTTACAAGACGCCCTTTTCGGCCGTGCCCGTTGGTCGTCTATCGAACGACCGAACCGCTTATATGGCCATCAAAGCGCCACTCGTACGCGTTGCGGACGAGCAGGCATACGTCGTCGTCCCTGGATTCCGAATGGGTCATCGACCGATTGACACCGAAATCGATGTAGCTGCCTCATTCGCACTCGCGCATTTCGGCCGCGACGATTTCAGCGAAGCGGACTTCGAGTATTTGTACGCCGGACCTGGCGATGGGGGACGCGTGCTGCAGGTTTACCATGGTCGAAACAGGCAAATTTTCGACCTGGACACCGTGGATTCCCTGCTCGACATCTACGTTCGAGGCCTCGAACTCGCAGTTCAGCAGGGCGCTCACGCAGAGTCCCCAAACTTCCGTGGCTACAAGGTTATCGACGACGACCAACTAGGACTGCGCTGGTAGCTGACTCGTAGTTGGCTCTTGACGTTACCTACCAAATACACACGAATGGCACCGCCGAATCGTCGAGCGAAAGCTGGGGGGAACGGCCATGTCTCTGATACTCAAGTACGAGGGTCTCGACGCTGACGAGCACCGTTTGGATGCTCAGTTCGGCGGAGAGTCACTAGCAGGGATTGGTCACGGCCTAACCCTCATCTCGCATTACGCGGCAACTGCAACCGTTCGTCAGCGCGCGCCATATTCAGAGGAAACCCGGTTCTACTTCGTTGGAAGCCGACAGGGGAGTCTCGACTGGCTTCTGCAAGTCGTGATCAGCAACCCAGACGCCGTGATGGTGGGCCTCGGCGTGAATGGGGTAACTGAGTTGGTCAAGTACGTTTTCTCGCGAGCCATAGGGAAGACTCCGAAGATCACGAATCCTGCCGTGGCGTCTCTAGACAAGGATCGGTCAGGCGATCTTGAAGCACTAGTTGAAGCAGTAGAGCCCGCTTTGAAGCGAGGACATCGCGTCATTGGCGAAAGTGTGCGGCAGATCACGATCATCAACGGAAGCAACAATCAAGTGATGGTGGGGTTCGACGCTAAATCGAAGGCGTATCTTGAAGAGGACGTGGACGCCGGCACAGACACTCAGGATGTCTCGGTCGCATCGTTAAACGTCAACTCGAAGCATGGCAGAGTCTACTTCCACGACCTGAAGCGAACTGTCCCATTCAAAATCGATCGCGACGCGACCCTTCGCACGATTACGCAGCTATCCCGAGCCTTACATTATTACGCTCGGAAGACCGGTCGCCGCGTGAATATTAAGTTCACGCGAATTGAGGCCAGCGATGGTCGGCTTAAGCGTATCCTGATTCACGACGCTAAGCATCTTACGGAAGACGACGTTTAGCCCCGGGCCGCCCGCTCCCATATTCCGCGCGCCGCCGGCAGTATCCTACCCCGCAAGATCTTCTCCATCGCCTTGCCCTGGCGAGCTCGTCGATCAGCTTGTCGAGATAGTGATCTACGCCGTCGGGTGGCAGGAGTTGACCAAAGACAAAAAACTTCTGTCCTACACCCAACGTAGCCTCACGCACCTCACCGGCATGCGTGCGGCCATGATCGGGCTATAACCCAATCGACGTCATGAAGAGCAGCCCGAATTTTCCAGTATTGCGGTAACGAATTTCGGTTTCGCCAGCGGGAAGCGGTTGATCCTCAACAATCCCGTTGCCGAGCGTCCGTACGTTGGGATCGAGCACCAAACCGAGCCCGAAATTGAGTTTAGTTCCAGCGGCGCCAGTGGGAACGTTGACCATCATACCGGCGCCCAGCGAGTCGATGAGCTGTTCCTTGCTAAACTGGGCACCGAGGAATGGCCCCGCCTTCACGTCCTTGCCGAGGTCCCAAAGGGGAGCATGAACATCAAACATGGGCCGGATGGAGGTATTGCTGTCGCGATTCACGCGAACCACGCCGTTAACGAGCGTCGCATCCTCAACTCTCGGCTTGTCGCCGAAATCCATCACCACGGCGGCGCCAAAGCCGGGCTTGATTTGAGCCAGCGCGGGCTGTGCCGCAACGACTAAAATCGCGGCTGCAAAATACTTCACGTTTCGCACAGAATGCATAGAACGACCCCCCTATTACGCCCACTCACCGGGCTGGCGCTCGCGAACCGCCGAGCATCGCTGGAGTCGCCGTGGAAGAAGCTAGCTCAAATTTAACGAATGACAACAGCAGAGTACCCGCGGAATTAGGTTTTTTGGTTCCCGACGTCCCTCAGCACCACCCACCCCTCAGCCCGCCGAAATATCGCCGCGCCAACCCGCTCTCGCGCATCTCGGCGGCGATCGACTGGCTGCTGCCATCGGGCAAAGTGCGGCGGACCAGCCGCAGGTCGCGGCCGTAGCGGTCGGTCCGGCCGTAGAGCGGGGCGACCATCTCGAACGGGCCCTGGTTGAGCAGCGCCTGCAAGCCGCTGGTGGCGGCTTCGGCCTGCAGCGCCTCTTCGGGGCATTGCGCCGCCACCTCGGGCGCGTCGATGCCGATGATCCGCACTTTGCGCTCGCCGAGCTTGAACGTGTCGCCGTCGATCACGCAGGCATGGCCGCGCCCCGGCCCGCAACGCGTGAAAGATTCCGCGACTTGCTCCCGCTCGGTCGTCAGGAAGCCCGGCGGCTCGATCAGCGCCGGGTCCATCCCGACCCAGATTCCGGCGAGGATCGCGGACAGTGCGAACGGCCGGGCAGCGAACAGCAGCGCGCGCCCTCCTCGGCGCTTAGGCTCCGGCCAGAAGCGAATCCGCTGCCCCGGCTCGAACTCGTCGAGACCGCGCAGCCTTCTCCTGCGATATCGCGTGACCTTGCCCACTGCTCGGGAGAGTGCCGCCAAACGCTGACGGCGTCACGGGGCAATCGCCCGCCTTTACCCTTCCGCAACCCCGCAGCGGCGACAAGACCGCATGGGCGCAAAGGCCATCCTCGTTTCGGCGGTCATGCTGGGCGCGCTCGCCGGCTACGCCTGGTCGGCGCTGCCGCAGGCACGGCCGGCGCCCGGAGGCGAGGTGGAAACCAGGGTCCCGGAGCGATCCACGGCGACGATTATCATCGATCCCGGCGACGATGCCGATGACCGCGAATGGGCTGCCCGCGGCGACGGGTTGCCAGCCGCCCGCCCCGGCCGTCCGGTTCCGGCACCCCGCTCCGTCGCGACCCAGGACAGCGTCTATTATTCGGGCTGCAACGAGGTGCGCGCCGCCGGCAAGGCGCCGCTCCATGCCGGTGAGCCGGGCTATCGCAGCGGCCTCGACGGCGACAGTGACGGGATCGCCTGCGAGCCCTATCGCGGCCGCTGACGATCCGTTGGGGCAAAAGCCTATTTGCTTCCATAATAGGAATTGGTCGGTCAGGCTGGGGCGATCCCGGGCCGAGCGCCCGGGACCCGGCTCTTTCGCCCTGTCGATCCAGCGCTCCGCTGCGCAGCGCCCGCCTGGCGGTGCCGCCGGCCGGCCACGCCGCGCCGAGCCGCTTAAAGTCACAAAAATGGTCGTCGTCTACGGGACATTAGGGACTTTAAGCGTCCGGCAGGCTCACTTGCTGGTGTAGTCGCTAAAGCCGATGATGATGATGGCGATGGCCAGCGCGAACGACAGCACGCCGATCACCACCACCCACGCCTCGCGCTCGGTCGGATAGGGGTTGACCGCCTTTTGCGCCGGAGCCGGCGCCGGCGGGTCGCGGCGGATCCGCGACGGCCGCGGCGCGCCGGTCGGACGCAGCTCGACGGTCGGCTTGCCAAAGTTCCACTGCCTGCTCACGCGATCGGTGTACGCGGGGCGCCTTACAATTCGGTTAGCGCTTCACCCCGGCTGCGCGGCGCCGGCGACCGGCACGGCCGCGCCGAATTCCAACCCCGGATGAACGCGACGTAGTTTGCAGTTCATGGAGCAGGGAGCGGTCGCGGCTCGTTTTCATCGGCGAGGGTAAACAGATTCAGGAGAGACCCATGCGTTATTCGACCCGTTTCCTCGCGCTCGGCGCGGCCTTTGCCGCCGGCCCGGCGCTCGCCCAGGTCAATGTCGGGGTCGGCGGCCAGGCCGATGTCGGAGTCAACGTGGGAGTCGGGGTCGACCCCGCCCCTGTCGTCGATCGCGTCACCGGCACCCTCGACCGCACCGTCGACACGCTCGACCGGACGGTCAACCGGACCGTCGCCCAGGACCTTCGAATCGCCACCAGGGCCGACGTGCGCGCCGGCGCCGAAGTCCGCGACAATCGCGGCAATCGCGTCGGCACCGTCCATTCGGTGCACGGCGACATGGTCATGGTCGTCCGGGGCAATCGCGCCCTGCACGTGCCGCTCGCCGCGCTCTACCGGGGCAGCCGGGGGCTGGTGACCAGCCTCAGCCGGGCGGAGATCGAGGCCGCCGCGGCGGCGCGCGCCCGCGGCCAGGTCCACGGCAGCACCCGCAACTGACGGACGCGGCATTCCACCACTCCGGCACTTCCGGCGCTCCCGCTCGCCCGGGGGCGCCGGCGGTCACCGCGAGAGCGGCCCCAATCATTGCCGTTCTAAAATGGGCCATTTTCCCGCCAAGTTGGCGAAAACCCCGATTAGCGCTTCATCCCCCCGTCGTGCTTTGATACGGCCCACAAGCGGTGGAGCCTTGGCGCTGTCAAAGGGGTGGCCTTTGTTAATGAAAAACGAGATAAAAAAAACTTACCGAAAGCCACATGTCCGCAAACTCAACCTGACGATAGAAGAGCATGATCGGCTCTTCCCGGGCGTCAAGATCAAAGCGGAACAAGCTTCGGGCGAGCGGTGAAGATCCCTGACGCGGAGCGTCGCACTGCCAGAATTACGCTCGCATGCAATATTTACCAGGCGAGGCTCGATCGAGTCCTGTTCTTCCGCCAGTCGCTGTTCGGCGATTACGGTTGGGATGCGCTTCTTGCGATCTATGTGTTCGGAGCAGCCGGATACACGTTGAGCGCGGGTGAATTGTGCAAGGCAACTTGCGACACTTCGCTGACGTCCGCGCTGCGCATGCAGCGAAGGTTGAGCGATCTCAAGCTGGTGCGGCGGGTAACCGACCCCAACGATGCCCGGCGAGTGTTGATCGAGCTCACTTCGGAAGGGCAGAAGAAGCTCGAGGATTATCTCGACCATATCCTCGACCGGCACCTGGCCCCGGCGCATAGCGACATGCCGCCACCCTACGTCTTGCTGGACCGGCTGCGCGAAACCGTGACCGGCGGTTGAATCCGCCCGAATTGGGCGTCGCGCGGATTTCCGTCTATTCCTTCGACCGCTCGAGCCATCCGGGCGGGGCCGTGCCGAGCTCGCGTTGCGGTGGCTCGCGTTCCGTCGGAGGATGGCCGCTGCGCGGCATCGCAACCAGAGCGATCGCCAGCGCCAGCAGCGCCAGCCCGGCAAGCAGAGCGACGAAGGGCAAGGTCGACAGCATCAATCGCGGCTCCTCGGGCTGGGTTCGCGGGCGCCGTTGCGCCGGCCGCCGCCGGCTGCGGCGCAAGCTCAGCAGATAATCGTCGATCCGAGCCCAGGCTCGCGGCAGCGGGTCCGGCCGCGGCGGCCGCGACTCGCGCTCGTCCTCCCGTTCCATGCGTCACTCTTTGGGGAGCGGCCTGCCGCCTGCAAGGGCGAAATACGGCTCCCCGGGCGTTGTACGGCCATGCCGTCGAGCGTCATCCGCCGCTTCCACTACCGGCCAGAGGCCGCCGAGCTGCTGGTCGAATTCACCACCGGCCGCCGCTATCTTTACTGCCAAGTGCCGCCGACAGCGGCGGAGGCTCTGGCGTCCGCCTTCGCCAAGGGCGTGCATTTCAACCGCGAAATCCGCGGCCGCTTCCCGTTCCGCGAGCTGGCTCCGGTCGGCAGCGACGAGCCGCCGGAAATCTAGCGCGATCCGGTCGTGTCGCCCTGGGCGCTGCCCTGATCGCTGACCGGCCCGCCGGGTTCCTGCGCTCCAGCCTGATTGGCGCCAGGGGCGGCCTGGTCCGTCGCACTGTCCGCAAGCACCTCGGGATGACTGCCAGTGGCATTGAGCTCGGCTTCCTGCTGCGTCGGCGGCGATCCGCAGGCGACGAGCAAGGTGGCCGCAGCGGCAGGAATGAGCAAAGCGAAGCGGCGAGTCATGATTCCTCCCTGTCTTTGCCCTGCCAAGCGCGTCTCCGCGGCCAAAGGTTCCCGGGCCGAGCCGACAGGCCGGGGCGCGGAACCGCCTTGGCGACGGTTCGTTCGTTTCGCCGCGATAACAGGGTCAGCAGGGAGAATTCAGCCATGGTCGACGAACGCGACACCGACCGTACCGAGCGCACAACAATAGTGGAGACCGACCGCGGTGGCGGCGGCGGGGTGCTTGCCGTCGTCCTGCTGATCATCGTCGTTCTGGTCCTTCTGTTCCTGTTCCGCGACCAACTGGGATTCGGCGCGGCCGACACCGGCACCGACATCGATATCCCCGAACAGGTCGACATCAACGTCAACCAGAACTGACGACCGCTACAAGGACAGCGCGGGAAGGCGAGTCCCCGCGCCACGGGCGCGCCCTCCACTTGGAGGCGCGCCCGTTTGAATCTCCGGCGCCAAGGTTATAACCGGCCGCGATGCCAAACCAGCTAAGCTATGTGTCCGGCTTCGGCGGCCATTTCGAAAGCGAGGCGGTCGCGGGCGCGCTGCCCAAGGGCCGCAACTCGCCGCAGCGGCCGGCTTTCGGCCTTTATGCCGAGCAAGTGTCCGGAAGCGCCTTCACCGCGCCAAGACACGAGAACCGGCGAAGCTGGCTGTACCGGATGCGCCCCACGGCCGATCACCGGCCGTTCGAAAGATATGATGGCGCGCCCTTGTTCGGAGCAGCTGCCCCGGACATGCCGCTGGCGCCCAACCGGCTGCGCTGGGATCCTCCGGGCGACCTGCCCGAGGGCAGGGATTTCGTCGACGGCATGGTGACCATGCTGCACGCCAAAGTGCCGGAAGACCTCGAAGGCTGCGCGGTCCATGTTTATCGCGCCGACAGGAGCATGGAGCGGGTGTTCGCCGACGCCGACGGCGAGCTTCTGATCATCCCCCAGCAGGGCTCGCTCGAGATTCAGACCGAGCTTGGGCGCATGCACGTCGCGCCCGGTTCGGTGGCGCTGATACCACGCGGCATCAAGTTTCGGGTGCTGGTGACCGAAGGCTCGGCGCGAGGCTATGTCGCCGAGAATTACGGCCTGCCATTCCGCCTTCCGGACCTCGGGCCGATCGGCGCCAACGGCCTTGCCAACCCGCGCGATTTCGAAACCCCCGTCGCCTGGTTCGAGGACCGCGACGAGGAAACCGACGTCATCCAGAAATATCGCGGCTCGCTGTGGCGGACGAGCCTCGACCATTCGCCGCTCGACGTCGTCGCCTGGCACGGCAATTACGCGCCGTGCCGCTATGATCTGTCCCGCTTCAACGCAATCAACACGGTGAGCTTCGACCATCCCGACCCGTCGATCTTCACCGTGCTGACTAGCCCGAGCAACGTCCACGGCCGAGCCAATGCCGATTTCGTCATCTTTCCGCCGCGCTGGGCGGTTGCCGAGGACACGTTCCGGCCGCCCTGGTTCCACCGCAACGTGATGAGCGAAGCGATGGGCCTGATCGCCGGCGAATATGACGCCAAGGCCGAGGGCTTCGCTCCGGGCGGCCTTTCCCTGCACAATCTGATGAGCGGTCACGGCCCCGACCTCGACAGCTGGAAGAAGGCCAGCACCGCCGACCTCAAGCCGCAAAGGATCGAGGGCACGATGGCCTTCATGGTCGAGACGTGCTGGCCATACCAGCCGACCGCTTTCGCGCTCGATCGTTCGCAAAGCGACTACGACATGGCCTGGGCGGGCTTCCCCAAGGCCAAGCTGCCGTGAGCCGCCTCGACGAGAGCCACGACCCGTCGCGGGTGAGCTGGGTCGAAAGCGCCGCGGCGGGAAGCGACTTTCCGGTGCAGAACCTGCCGCTCGGAATCTTTTCGGAAGCCAAGGGGCGTCGCCGACCCGGGGTCGCGATCGGCGAGTATATTCTCGATCTCGGCGCCGTCGCGAACCTGCTCGACGAGGATTGGCGAAGCGACCTTGCGCAGCCGGTGCTCAACGCCTGGCTGGCTCGCGGCCCCCAGGCCCACAGCGAGCTTCGCCTGCGCCTGTCCGAGCTGCTGAGCGACGAGCGGTATCGCGACGATGTCGAGATGCATCTCATCGGCCAGAGCGAGGTGCACATGCACCTGCCCTGCCTGATCGGCGACTACACCGACTTCTACGTCGGCATCCATCACGCGACCAATGTCGGCCGGCAGTTCCGGCCCGACAATCCATTGCTGCCGAACTATAAATATGTGCCGATCGGCTATCACGGACGGGCAAGCTCGGTCCGGGCCAGCGGCGAGCCGGTCATCCGCCCCTGCGGTCAGCGCAAGCCGCCGGAAGCCGACGCTCCCGAATATGGTCCGAGCCGCCGCCTCGACTATGAGCTGGAGCTCGGCCTGTGGGTCGGCCGCGGCAATGCGCTTGGCGAGCCGATCCCGATCCGTGAGGCCCGCGACCATATCGCCGGCTATTGCCTGCTCAACGACTGGTCGGCGCGTGACATCCAGGCCTGGGAATATCAGCCGTTGGGTCCCTTTCTCGCCAAGAGTTTCCTGACCAGCGTCAGCCCTTGGGTGATTTCGGCACAAGCGCTGCTGCCGTTCCGCAAGCCGATGCCGCCAAGGCCGCAAGGCGACCCCGAGCCGCTGCCCTACCTGCGCGACGAGGCGGACAGCGCGACCGGCGCGCTCGCAATCCAGCTGGAAGTCGCCTTATCGACCGAGAGGATGCGCGAGGAAGGCCTCAGGCCGCACGTGCTGTCGACGGGCACCGCCGATGCTGCAATGTACTGGAGCGCGGCGCAAATCCTCGCCCATCACAGTTCGAACGGCTGCAACCTCCAGCCCGGCGACCTGATCGGCACCGGGACGCTGTCGACCGACCGCGAGGAGGGACTCGGCTCGCTGCTGGAGATCAGCCGCGGCGGCAAGCAGCCGGTCGAGCTGCCGAGCGGCGAGACGCGAAGCTTCCTCGAGGACGGCGACGAAGTGACGCTGCGCGCCTGGTGCGAAGCCGAAGGAGCGATCAGGATCGCTTTCGGCGAGTGCGTCGGGCGAGTCCAACCCGCTCCACCTGCCTAGGAGACCTTTGACGGCAGGAACATAGGGGCACGATTTATCGTTGTCTTGGTGCAACGATGACTGACAAGGCACGAAGTCCGAGCGGCCTGCAGGTCCAAGAAGACCGCGCGTGGCAGGAGAAATTCTGGAGCGCGCAGAGGGTCGGCTGGGTCGTGATGGCCCTGCTGGTGCTTGCCGCGCTGGCGGGCGCGACTGGCAAAGGAGGACCGGTCGCTTCGGCGAGCGCGCGGACGCCAGCCGGCATAATTGAATATCCGCGAATCGCCCGCTTGCAGTCGGACGAGAAGGTGACGGTGCGGCTGCCGCCATCGGCGTCTGGCGAAATCCCGGTCGAGCTTTTGCGGCCGTTCGCCGAGTCGTTCAGCATCGAATTGATCGAACCCGAGCCGTCCCACGTCGAAGCCACCGCAGATGGACAGCGCTTCATATTCAATGTCGGAAGTTGCGGCGGTGGCGAAAAGCTCATTGTCTTCCACGTGCGCGCGCGGCGAGCGGCCATGAACAGCCGCCTCGCTGTGAGGATCGGCGACGAACGGCCCGTGACCTTGGCAGTGACCGTCCTTCCATGAGGAGTTGGTGATGGAGAGCGTTCTGAGAGGCGCCGCGATCTACCTGATCCTGCTGGTCATCATGCGATTTTCCGGCCGCCGGACAATGGCCCAGATGACTCCCTTCGACTTCGTACTTCTGCTGATCATCGCCGAGACGACGCAACAGGCGCTGCTCGGCGAAGATTTCTCGATCACCAACGCGGTCGTTCTGATCGTCACGCTGTTCTCGATAGACATCGGTCTGTCGTACATAAAAAGGCTTTCGACCACGGCCGCCAAGCTGCTTGACGGCGTTCCGACGGTGCTGATGCGCGAGGGCAAGATCGACCGGCGGGCGCTCAAGCGATCGCGCATGGAAGAGAGCGACATTCTCGTCGCTGCGCGCAAGGATCACGGATTGCAAAACCTCGGCGAGGTCAAGCATGCAGTCCTGGAAGTCGATTCCGGCATCAGCATCATCCCCAAGGGGAAATGATCAGCCGGCCCCGACAGCCAGCTGGCGGCTCATCGCATAGAGCAGGTCGAGGCGCGGAGTCGCGATTCCGGCGCGCCGGGCGATCTCGACCGGCGCTCCGAGCAGGGCATCGAGCTCGATCGGACGGCCGGCCCCGACGTCCTGCAGCATCGAGGTCTTGAAGGCGCCGAGCTTCGCCGTCACCGCCATCCTGTCCTCGCCGCTTTCCGCGATCGGGCAGCCGATCGCTTCGCCCACTTGGGCGAGCTCGGCCATCGCCTCGAGCATCCATGAGCGGAGCTGGGGATCGCCGATCAGCCGGTCGGCAGTTGCCCGGGTCAGTGCCGACAGCGGGTTGAGCGTCGCATTGCCCCACAATTTGTACCAGATCGCGGAGCGGACGTCGGCGCTTGCCTCGCAGCCGATCCCAGCGCTGCCGAACAACGCAGCCAATGCTTCGACGCGATCGCTCGAGCCGCCAGCCGGTTCACCGACGATGAGCTTGTCGGCATGGTTGACGAGGATGTGGTTGGCCGCCGCGCGGCTGCACGAGGCGTGGACGACGCAGCCGACCAGCTGATCGAGCGGCAGGGCGGCGGCAATCCGGCCGCCGGGATCGACCGACACGAGGGGCTCCCCGGTAAACCACCAGGGCACGCCGTTGAGCATCGGCAGAATCAGCGTTTCCCGACCGATCAGCGGCCGCGCCGCCTCGGCCGCATCGGCAAGCGCCGGCGCCTTGACGGCGATGACGACGAGGTCCCGCCGCCCGAGCTCGTCGGCGGCGCCGCTCGCATCGACCAATACAGTCGCAATCGTCTCGCCGTCGCTGATCCGGAGCCCGCCGGTGCGGATCGCCACGAGCGTGGAGTCCCGGGCAAGGATGCTGACGCGATTGCCGGCCATCGCCAGTCGCGCCGCGACCCAGCCGCCGATTGCGCCGGCGCCGACGATGGTGATGGTTTCGAAACGCCGGTCGGTCATGACTGCGTCGTCCTCATGCTCGACCGTCCCGCGGACGGCCTGCGCCTGAGGGTGGTGCCGCTTGAGGGACTCGAACCCACGACCCCATCATTACGAATGATGTGCTCTACCAGCTGAGCTAAAGCGGCGCCGCTGCACGGAAGCCGCGCCCCTATCAGCGCCGTCGAGGGCAGGCAAGGGCGCGGCCAGCGCCCTGCCTAAATGGTTACGGTTAACGCTTTGGTAAAGCTTGTCGGCCATTCCTGCCACGGACCGAGAAGTGGGGCTTCGTTCAATGGACGGCTATCGCGATTTCCCGAGCGACTTCGAACCATCGACCGCGAGTGAGGCCTCTCCCGAGTCCGACGTCGCCGCGGCCATCGGCACCGACGAGCGACGAATGCACGTCCGCGCCTACAATTACTGGGTGTCGCTGCTCGACGGGCGCGATTATCCGTCGATCGAGGACCTCGAGCCCGGCGACCTCAAGGACTTCGCCGACAACAGCGTGCTGCTCGATTTCACCGCCGGCCGCGACAATCCGGCGACCGCCTATATCGGCGCGGCGATCCGCGAGGAGTGCGACCTAGCCGAGGACATCCGCACCATCGGCGATGTGCCGAGCCGGTCGCTGCTGTCGCGGCTCACCGACCATTATCTGCAGATCATCGCCAACCGCGCGCCGATCGGCTTCGAGGCGGAGTACGTCAACCAGCGCGGCGACAACATCTGCTACCGCGGAATCCTGATGCCGTTCTCGTCGGACGGCGACACGATCGACTTCATCTATGGCGTGATCAACTGGAAACGGGTCGGCGAGCAGCCGGCCGACATCGCGCCGGGCGAAGCGGTCGAGGCGGATGGCGCCGCGCAGCAGGCGCCGGTCGCCGACGAGCTCGGAATGCCGGAGCCCGCCGAGCCGGAAGCGGAGCAGCCGCCCGTCGCGGAACCGATCGTCCAACAGCCGGCCGAGCAGAGCGATTTGCCGGCGATCGAAATCGAGCAGCCGCCGGTGCATTTTTCCTGGGAGGACGGGCCGCTCGCCGACGCGGACGAGATCGACGCACCGGCGATCATGCTCGGCGAGGATGCCGGCCTCGCCGACCGCCTGTGGGCAGCGCGCGAGACCGCCGAGGCGGCCAAGGCGGCGGACGGCCGCACCCGCGCCGCGCTCTACCGGGCGCTGTCGCTCGCATATGACTTCGCCCTCGCCAGCCAGCGCATGCCCGAGGACTATGCCGAGCTTCTCGAGGAATCGGGAGTGAAGGCGCAGGCCCGAGCGCCGATGACCCCGATCGTCAAGCTCGTCTTCGGCATCGATTATGACAAGACGCGGCTGACCGAGTTCGCCGCCGCTTTGTCCTACGCGCAGCGGCAGGACATCGCCCTCGGCGGCTTCCTCGATTTCATCGAAAAGACCCCCGGCGGCCTCAAGGCTCTGGTCGCCGCGGAGCGTCAGGCGCGCCGGCCCGAGGCCCGGCCCGACAATTCCGAAACGGCTCGGGCGCGGCTTCGCGCAGCCGCGCCGATCGCGCTCGAAGAAATCAGGAGCGACGACGAGTTCAGCCTGGTGCTGACCCGTCGCGCCGGCGACGGCGGCCAGGAGGCGGTGGCGGTGATCGACGATCCGGCCATGGTCGAGCGCGCAATCCGCCGCGCCGCCGCTTGATCATCGTCTCACGCGGGGTTGTCGCACTCACTGGGCGGGGGCTATAGGCGGCGCCCAACGCACCTCTTGCGGAGCCCCAGCCTTCGATGACGGCCCACACGCGCCTGGCCAAGCCCTTGGTCGAGTCCCTGCGCAAGGCGCTGACCGCCAATGCCCTGCCCGGAGAGGTCGAAGGCCTGACCCGGCAATCCGAGCGCGAGGCCGCCGAGTTCCTCGCCCGCGTCGCCGGCCGGCGCAAGCGCGGCCGGGCCGAGGTTGCGGTCGAATCGACAGGCGGTGAGGCGGGGCAGCGGCGGATGCGGATCGGCATCGCCAACGACGACATGCCATTCCTGGTCGACTCGGTCGCCAACGCCATCGCCGCCCGGCATCTGACGATCCATCGCCTGCTTCACCCGGTGGTCTGCGTCGACCGCGGCAAGGATGGACGATTGCTGGCGGTCGAGCCGCTTTGCGGCGATCCCGATCGCCAGGAATCTTTGATGTACATCGAGCTCGACCGCGCAGACGCGCGCACTCGGCGCGAGCTCGCCGACGAGCTTCGGGCGGTGCTTGCCGACGTTCGCTCGTCGGTGTGCGACTGGCGCGCACTTCAGCAGCAGATGCGCCGCGATGCGGAGGCGATCGAGCAGCCGGAAGGCCGTGCCCTGCTCGATTGGTTCGCCGATGGCGCCATGACCATGCTCGGCTACCAGGTGGAAAAGCCCGGCGAGGAGCCGTCCAGCGCGCTCGGGCTGTTCCGCATTCCCGGAGCGCCGACCGACGATGGCGGCTGCCTCGGCGCGATGCGCTATTTCGAGGCCGGCGGCGAAGTGCCGTTGCTGGCCAAGGCGGAGCGCAAATCCTCGGTCCACCGGCGGGTCCCGCTCGACCTCGTCGTCGTTCCGGTGCGCGAAGGCGGCAAGATCACCGGGATCGGCGTCCACGCCGGGCTGTGGACCAGCCAGGCCTTGACCCTTCCCGCCGAGGAAGTGCCGGTGCTGCGCAGCCGCCTGAAGCAGCTCGATGAATATTTCGGCTTCGATCCCAAGGGCCATAGCGGCAAGGCGCTTCGCCACGCCGTCGCGTCGCTGCCGCGCGACCTGCTCGTCAACCTCAGCTTCGATTCGGTCCGCGAGCTGGTTGCCAAGGCGATGTCGCTTGCCGACCGGCCGCGGCCGGCGCTGCTCCAGGTCAGGAGCATCCTCAAGGGACACCTGTTTACGTTCGTCTGGCTGCCGCGCGACGATTTGACGACCCAGCGGCGCCGCGACATCGGGCTGTTGCTCGAGGAGATCGTCGGCGCGGGCATCACCAGCTGGTCGGTCGAGCTCGGCGAGGGCGACCTGGCCCTGATTCGATACACCCAATATATCGAGCCGACAGCGCCACTGCCCGATGCTGCCGCGCTCGAGCGCCGCCTCAATGCGATGGTTCGCGGCTGGGCGCCCGGCGTCGAGGAAGCGTTGATCGACCGGGTGGGAGCGGCGCGCGCGACCCGCCTGGCCCTGAGCTTTGCCGGCGGCTTTCCCGACAACTACCGCTCGCGGACGAGTCACGGCGAAGCGGCCGAGGATATCCTGCGGATGCGGGCGCTGGCGGACAGCGACGCGCGCGGCGTCCGCCTGTTCGGCAATGCCGACGACGCGGCGGGAGAGCTGCACCTCAAGACCTACCGCCGCGGCGGCCTCATCCCGCTGTCGGAAGCGGTGCCGGTGCTCGAGAATTTCGGCTTTAGGGTGCTCGAGGAGGTGCCGCACAAGCTGTCGGACGGAATCCTCGGCTATATCCACGACTTCCGGCTCGAGCTTCCGCCCGAGGCGGACGTCGACGCCATCATCGGCCGCGCCGACACCATCGAACGGGCGATCGCCTGCGTCCTCTCCGGCGCCGCCGAGGACGACGAGTTCAACCAGCTGGTGCTGTTCGCCGGCCTCGACACCGAGCCGGTGGTCTGGCTCCGCGCCTGGTTCCGCTACCTTCGCCAGACGGGAAGCAGCTTCGGCCTCGTCACCGTCGTCGACGCACTTCGCCGGGCGCCGAAGGCGACCAAGGCGCTGGTCGGCCTGTTTACCGCCCTGCACGATCCTGCCGCAGGGCGGCGCCGGCAGCGAGAGGTCGAGCGGCTGAGAGTCGATTTCGACGATGCGCTTCGCGACGTCCGCTCGATCGACGACGACCGGATCCTGCGCAAGCTTCGCTCCGTCGTCGAGGCGGTCGTCCGGACCAACGCCTTTTCACCGGCCGCCGAAGAGGCACTCGCATTCAAGATCAATTCGAGTCTCGTGCCGGGCCTTCCGGCGCCGGTGCCGTGGCGGGAGATCTGGGTCTATTCGCCGCGCGTCGAAGGCATTCATCTGCGCGGAGGGCCGGTCGCTCGCGGCGGCCTTCGCTGGTCGGATCGGCGCGACGACTTCCGGACGGAAATCCTGGGCCTGATGAAGGCGCAGCTCGTCAAGAACGCAGTGATCGTGCCGACCGGCGCCAAGGGCGGCTTCTATCCGAAGCAGCTGCCGCCGGCATCGGAACGCGACGCCTGGCTGGCAGAGGGCACCGAAAGCTACCGCATCTTCATCCGCTCCTTGCTGTCGATCACCGACAATATCGTCGACGACAAGGTCGTCCCGCCGGCCGACGTCGTCATCCACGATGGCGAGGACCCCTATTTCGTCGTCGCCGCCGACAAGGGGACGGCGACCTTCTCCGACGTCGCCAACGCCATCGCCCTCGAGCGCGGTTTCTGGCTCGGCGACGCCTTCGCCAGCGGCGGGTCGAACGGATACGACCACAAGGCGATGGGCATCACTGCCCGGGGCGCGTGGATCTCGGTGCAGCGCCATTTCCTGGAAATGGGGATCGACGTTCAATCCGACCCGGTGACGGTCGCCGGCTGCGGCGACATGTCGGGCGACGTGTTCGGCAACGGCATGCTGCTGTCGAAGGCGCTCAAGCTCGTCGCGGCATTCGATCATCGTCACATCTTCATCGATCCCGATCCCGACCCCGCCGCCAGCTGGACGGAGCGCAGACGGCTGTTCGATCTGCCGCGCTCGTCCTGGGACGATTACGACCGCAAGCGGCTGTCTAAGGGCGGCGGCATCTTTCCGCGCAGCCAGAAGTCGATCCGACTGTCGCCGGAAGCGCGCGGCGCGCTCGGGGTGGAGGTGGATACGATCGACCCCGCAGGGCTGATTAGCGCGATACTCAAGAGCCCGGTCGACCTGTTGTGGTTTGGCGGCATCGGCACCTACGTCAAGGCATCGACACAGTCCCACGCCGACGTCGGCGACCCAGCCAACGACGCCCTTCGGGCCGACGGCAACGAGCTTCGCGCCAAGGTGATCGGCGAAGGCGCGAACCTCGCGATCACTCAGGCCGGCAGGATTGAGTTCGCTGAAGCCGGCGGGCGCATCAACAGCGACTTCATCGACAATAGCGCCGGCGTCGACTGCTCGGACAACGAGGTCAACATCAAGATCCCGCTCAACCGGGAAATGCGCGAGGGTCGGCTGAGCGTCGCCAAGCGCAACGCCTTGCTCGCGAAGATGACCGACGAGGTGTCCGAGCTGGTGCTCGACAACAACCGGCTGCAGAGCCTCGCGCTATCAATCGCTGAAAGCGGCGGGCCGCGAGCCCTGCCGAGCCACGTGCGCACGATCGAGCTGCTCGAGCAGTCGGGCAGGCTCGATCGGAAAGTCGAAGGCCTCGCGAGCAGCGAGGAGCTTCTGCGCCGGATTCAGGAAAACCGAGGCCTCACGAGGCCCGAAATCGCCGTGTTGCTGTCGATGTCCAAGCTGGCTCTGCAGGATTCGGCGGAGAAGCTTCGGCTCGCCGACGAAAAAATGCTCGAGGAGCAGCTGTTCGCCGCCTTTCCCAAGCCGATGCGGCGAGCGCATGCCGAGGCCATTCGCGCGCACCGGCTGCGCCATGAGATTCTCGCGACCAAGGTCGCCAACCGAATCGTCAACCGGCTTGGACCAAGCGTCGCGCTCGACATGACGGAGGAGGAGGGATCGTCCCTCCGCCAGGTGATCACCGCCTTCCTCGTCGCCGAGCGGCTGCTCGACCTGGATACCTTGTGGGCCCAGATCGAAGCTGCGTCGCTTCCAGAAGCGGTGCGAATCGAATTGATGGCGATCGCCTCGGCGAGCGTGCGCGCGCATCTGTCCGACATCTTGCGCGCGATGGGCAACGAGACGCGGGTCGGGGCCTTGTGCAGGATCCTGGAACCGCGCGTGCGCAAGATCGCCGCTGCCGCGACCAAGCTGATCCGCACCCAGGTTCGCAACGAGGCCGCGATCCGGCGCGACCGGCTGATTGCGCTCGGAGCGAGCGAAGAGGTCGTCAAGGGCCTCGTGCGGCTGTTCGAACTCGACGGGATTTTCGGCCTCGCCGCCCTCGCCGCCCGGCGCAAGGTCGACGAACTTCAGCTGACCCGCGCCTACACCAAGCTCGGCGAGATACTCGGCATGGACTGGGCTCAGCAGCAAGTCGCTCGATTCGTTCCCAGCGACCAGTGGGAGCGGTTGTTGACCGCAGGGCTGGCACGGGATTTCGAGCAGCTTCGGATCGATTTCCTGTCGCGCAGCCGCAGCAAGGACCCGCAGGAATGGGTCGAACAGTGGGCCGAGGCGCAAACACAGCGCATCGAGCAATTCCGCAAGCTGATCGACCGCGCTCGGGCTACCGGGAACGTGTCCGCGCCCATGCTGGCACAGATCGCCAGCCAGGCGCGCATCCTGCTTTCGCGCTAGGTGCGGCTCGCCTTTCTAATCCCCGCGCCCGACGTCACCGAGCCGTGGCGATGGGCCTTCGAGGCGGAGGCCGACGCGCTCCGGCTTGCGGGGGTGGAGGTGCAGCCGATCGTTTGGACCGAAGCGCGTGACCTGTCCGAGTTCGACCTGATCCTGCCGCTGCTCGCCTGGGGATATCATCGCCGCTATGTCGAGTGGCGAAGATTCCTCGATCGGCTGGAAGCGGAACGGCTGCCGGTGGTGAACCCGCCCGAGCTGCTGCGCTGGAACAGCGACAAAGCCTATCTCGCGGAGCTAGGCGAAGCCGGTATCCCGAGCGTTCCGACCATCGCCGTCGAGCGCCTGACCGCCGACGTCCTTCGGTCGGCCGCGGACCGCTTCGGGATCGACGAGCTGGTAATCAAGCCGGCGGTGTCGGCAGGCGCGGAGCGCACCGAACGAATCCGAGTCGATCAGACCGTGCCGACGCCGGAGCGCCGCGGCCGGACGATGATCCAGCCGTTCCTCCCGGCGATCGCTGACGAGGGCGAATATTCTTTGATGCTGTTCGACGGCGCGTTCAGCCACGCTGTCGTCAAGCGGCCGCCGCCGGGCGACTTCCGGGTGCAGCCCCACTTCGGCGGTGCCCACCATTGGTGCGAAGCGCCCGCGGGCGGCGAAGCGCTTGCCGCGGCGGCGCTCGCCGCGGCCCCGGCCGAGGCGGTCTATGCGCGAGTCGACATGATTCGCGGAACCGGCGGCGAACTGCAGATCATGGAGCTCGAGCTGGTCGAGCCGGCGCTGTTCCTCGACCATTCGCCGGATGGCGGCGAGGCCTTCACCCACTCAGTCCTGCGCGCCGCCGAGCGCCTCGCGAAGGAGCCATTGCCGGAGCGCTGACGTCAGGCTGGGCGTGGGCCGAGAGTCATGCCGTTGCGAGTCCACCCTGGCGATCAGGGCATTCAGCGGAACGGCCTCGGCGGCGGCGGCCCTCTCGAGAGCCTGCCAGTAGATCGGCTCGAGGCTGATCGACGTCTGGTGGCCGGCGATCGTCACCGACCTTTTCACCGGCCGGCCGTAGGCAGGTCGGGCCGCCATCAATACATATGCTGGCCGCCGTTGATCGACAGAGTCGAGCCGGTGACGAAGCCGGCATTCTCATCGACCAGGAAGGCGACGCCGCGGGCGATCTCGTCGGCTCGGCCGAGCCGTCCGACCGGAATCCGCGCAACGATCTTGGCGAGCACGTCCTGGGGCACAGCGGCGACCATGTCGGTGTCGATGTAGCCGGGCGCGATCGCATTGACGGTCACGCCGCTGCGCGCGCCCTCCTGCGCCAGCGCCTTGGTGAAGCCGTGGATTCCTGATTTTGCGGCGGCATAATTGACCTGGCCGTACTGCCCGGCCTGGCCGTTGATCGAACCGATGTTGACGATCCGCCCGAAGCCGCGCCCGGCCATCCCGTCCCACACCGCCTTGGCCATGTTGAAGCAGCCGCCGAGATTGGTGTCGATCACCTCCTGCCACTTGGCATGGTCCATCCTCTTCATCGTTGTATCGCGCGTGATTCCGGCATTGTTGACGAGCACGTCGACCTGGCCGAGCTCCGCTTCGACCCTGCGAACGCCTTCCTGGCAGGCTTCGAAATCGGATACGTCCCACTTGAAGGCGGCAATTCCGGTGCGGCCGGTGAATTCGCGCGCGCGCTCGTCATTGCCGGCATAATTCGCCGCCACCGTCATCCCCAGGTCGCGCAGTGCGATGCTGATCGCTTCGCCGATGCCACGCGTGCCGCCGGTGACGATTGCCACTCGAGCCATTGCCTGCCTCCTGTTGTTGGTCGAACCCTGCGCTTATTCGCCGCTCGGCCAGCCCGCAAGTTCGCGCCTGACCAGCCCCTCCAGCATGTGCATGCCTTCGGTCGAATCGTTCAGGCAGTCGAGCACTGCGAAGGCTCCCCCGCCGGCCGCTTCGAATGTCTCGCGTCCGCGGATCGCGAGCTCCTCGATGGTTTCGACGCAGTCCGCGGAGAAACCCGGGGCGGCGATGGCGACGCGACTGATTCCGTTGCCCGGATAAGCGGCAAGCACGTCCTCGGTCGCCGGCTCCAGCCATTTGGCTCGGCCGAAGCGCGACTGGAAGGCGATGTCGGTGGGGACATCGAGCCGCTCGCCGACCAGGCGGGCGGTCTTCCGGCAGTGACAATGGTAGGGGTCGCCGAGCTCGAGCGTGCGCTGCGGCATGCCGTGGAAGCTGAGCAGCAGGCGCTGCGGCTCGAAGTCCAGGGCGCCGAGCTGACTTCGAATGCTGGTGACCAGCGCGTCGATGTACAGCGCATCGTCGTGATAGGGCGGAAGCGTCCGCAGTGCCGGCTGCCAGCGCATGGTCGCCAAACTCGCGAACACTGCGTCATTGGCGCTTGCGGTCGTTGCCGCGCAATATTGCGGATAGAGCGGCGCGGCGAGGATCCGAGTGCAGCCGGCCGACGCCATCCGCTCGATCGCGGGACGGACGCCGGGGTTGCCGTAACGCATAGCCCAGTCGACCGTGATCGCCTCGCCCAGCCGATCCTGCAGCTTCTCCGCCTGGCGCCTCGTGATCGCCGCCAGCGGCGAGCCCTGATCGGTCCACACCTGGCGGTAGGCATGCGCCGACTTGCGCGGCCGGGTGCGAAGAATCACTCCATACAGGATCGGCAGCCAAGCGATGCGCGGCACCTCGATCACCCGCGGGTCGCTCAGGAATTCGGCGAGATAGCGGCGCACGGCGGGCGCCTCGGGCGAATCCGGCGTGCCGAGGTTGATCAGCAGAACTCCGATGCGCTCCGGCGGTACTGCAGGATGTTCGGCTGACGCGCTCATCCCGCCGACATCGGGTCGAACGGTAGCGAGCGCAAGCGCCGGCCGGTCCCGGCATAAATGGCATTGGCGACGGCGGCGGCGATCGGGACGGCGCCAAGGCCGCTGACACCGCCAGGGTCGGCCCTGCTGGCGACCAGCTCGACCTGGATCCGAGGCGTATCTCGCAAGCGCGGCAGTCCGCTCTGCTCGAACGGCACAGCCAAGGGCATTCCGCCACGCCAATGGGGCGGCGGCGCCGTCGCCTGGCCGAGGCCCCAGATCAGTCCGCCCTCAATCTGCTGACGGACGATTTGCGGGTTGGCGACGCGGCCGCAGTCGACCACGGCGACGAGCCGGTGGACCTGCACTTTTTGGCCGTCGCCGAGGCTGGCGTCGGCGAGCAGACCGATGTGCGATCCGAACGCAGAGCAAGCGGCGAGCCCCATCGTGCTTCCGCGCCCACCGCCGTCCCAGCCACCGAGCGCCGCTGATCGCGCAATGCAGTTGGCGAGGCGGACGTTGCGACCCAGCAAGGCCATCCGGAATGCGAGCGGCTCGCCGCCGGCCGCGCGGGCGAGCTCGTCGATGAAGCTTTCGGTCGCGAAGGCGAAAGCGCTGGCCGGAAAACTTCGAAGGTAGCCGGTGGCGAAGGGCAGGTCGACCGCGAGCGAATCCACCGAGACATTGCCGATCCCGTAGGGCGGCACAGCGACACGAAGGGCGGAATCGTGAATGGATTGCGGTCGGTCCGCCGCGGTGAGCCTGGCCAGCGCCGCGCCGAGCCCGTCAGCGGTCGCGACGCGCATCCGCCAAGCGGTGATCGCGCTTGCTCCGGGAAGCGCGAAGATCCGCGCCAGCACGGGCGGCGCAGCCGCCTCGAGATTCTGGCTGGCAAGCTGGGGGAAGCCCACTTGGACAGGCCGCCGCAGAGTTCGCGCCAGCTCGACGGCGATTGGCACCGCCGGCGCTTCGATTACCGTCCCGCTCGGTTCCCCGGGGGGCATCGGATATAGGTTGATGTCGGCGGCGGTCAGCCCTGAAGCATCGGCAGCGACCTGCCGCGCCAGGCCGGCAGCGATCGTCGGCGCCCACACCTCGAGCGTCGCGCCGCGCCAGCGCGCCGTAGCGGTCCGCGGCTCGAGCGCAAGATGCCGCGTCGGGGCAATCCAATAGTCCGCGGTCAGCGTGGTGCGGCCGCGAACAGCCGCCGAATAATCGCCGCGGCGGTGAGTCGTCTCCGCATCGGCGCCGTCCATCGCCGCCTCGCACAGCGCCCGGACTTCTGAAGCGTCCAGCGACGAACGTCCTCGGAACCGGGCGCTTGCTGCTTCCAGCCCGCGCTGCGCCGCCCAACCATTGTCCGCGACGACCGCGAGCCAGCCGCGGCGAGCAATGACGCCTCGAACTCCCGGAACGGTTTCTGCGGCCTCGCGCGAGAATGCCGTCAACCGGCCGCCGGGCGGAACGACGCGGGCAGCCGCGAACAGCATGTCCGGCAGGCGCACGTCGCCGGCGAAGCGGAAGCTGCCGTCGCTCTTCGGCGGAAGGTCGAGCCGGGGCAGCGGCTGGCCGGCAAGCCGGCGCTGACTCGCTTGGCGAAGCCGCGGATCCGACGGCGGGGTGTGACGGGCTGCAGCCTCGGCAAGCTCACCGAAGCCAAGCCGCTGCGAGCCATGCAAGGCAAAGCCGTCCGCGGTGTCGCATTCGCGCGCGTCGACGCCCCAACGCGATGCGGCCGCCGCAATCAGCATTTCGCGCGCCGCGGCGCCGGCCTGGCGAAACGGCATTTCGAAGGCACGCATCGAAGTCGACCCGGCGGTCACGCGCATCATCCCGGAATTTGTCAGCCGGTGCTGTCGAAGCGGGCCGAAGCCATCGAGCCAGCCCTCCTCCGATGCCAGTGGATTGGCATATTCGGGCAGTAACGGGGCAGGCTCGACCCCGACCATCTCCCATGCCGCGCCGAGCTCGTCAGCGAGCAGTTGCGGCAGAGTCGTCCAGATGCCCTGCCCAGTCTCGGCCTGCGGCACCGCCACCGTCACCCGCCCGTCGCGGCCGATCTTGAGATAATGGCCGAGCAGATGTTCGCCCTGCTCGCGCCGCAGGCCGCTCACCGGTTGCCTCGGCCAGGCAAGGAAGGCGACGACAAGGCCAAGACCGGCGCCGCCGCCGATGAGCAGCGTCCGCCGATCGACGGTGGGCAGGTTCGGTTTCAAGCGGCGTGCAGGGTGCGAAGCGCCACCTTGTCGATCTTGCCGGTGCCGAGCCGGGGCAGCGGCTCGGACGTGAAGATGAAGCGCTCCGGGATCTTGAAGGCGGCGATGCGCCCCTGGAGGTATTCACGCAGGGCGGCCTCGTCGAGGTTGCTGTCGGCATGGCGGTAGACAATTGCGACGGGGACTTCGCCGAGCCTGTCGTCGGCAATTCCGAACACCGAGGCTTCCGCGACCTGTGGGCAAGCGTAAATCGCCGCTTCCACTTCCTGGCTCGAGATATTCTCGCCGCCGCGAATGATGATGTCCTTCTTGCGGTCGACGATGAACAGATAGCCGTCCTCGTCGAGATAGCCGATGTCGCCGGTTCGGAAATAGCCGTCGTCAGTGAACGCCGCGGCCGTCGCTTCCGGCGCCTGCCAATAGCATTTGATGTTGGCTGCGGAGCGAATGGCGATCTCGCCGCGTTCGCCGAGCGGCAGCTGGTCGTCATCCGGCCCGAGGATCGCGACTTCGACGTACGGCCGCTGCGGCCGCCCGGTGGAGCCCGGCTTGGCCGCATAGTTGCTCCAGAAGTTGCTGCAGCCGACCGCGTTGGTTTCGGTGAGCCCATAGCCGAGCGCCGGCTGGGAATTTGGGAATTCTTTCTGCAGCCTCTCGACATGAGCGACCGGGCGCGGACTGCCGCCGGCGGCGATGTCGGTCAGCGACGACAAATCGTACGTGTCGCGGTCGGGGTGGTTCATCAGCTCGAGGCTCATCGTCGGCACACCGACGAAATAGCTGATTTTCTCCTTCTCGATCAGCCGCAGTGCTTCGCCCGCGTCCCACTTGGGCATGATCACCATCGCCCGGCCGATGACGAAGCTGTTAAGCATCACCGGCACCTCGCCGGTAACGTGGAACAAGGGCACGTTGACGAGCGTCCGCGGGGGGCTTTCCGGCGCCCTGTCCTCCTCGGTCAGTAGACCGAGCAGCACCATCAATCCGGTCGCATAGGCGTAGACGCCGGTGGTGACGGCACGGTGGGTCGACAGCGCACCCTTCGCGTCCCCGGTCGAGCCCGAAGTGAACAGGATGGTGGCATCATCGTCAGGGGCGACCTCGGGCAGCTCAACGTCCCCGCCGCCCCCGCCCAACAGCGGCTGCAGCGCCTCTCCGATGGGCTGATCGACGTCGAGGCTGACCAGCTCGAAGCCGCCGCCGATCGGCTCGATTCGCCGAGCCCGACCAGGGTCGGCGAGGACCAGCCGCGGCGGCGCCAGGGCAAGCGCATGAGCGAGCTCGTCGGTCTGCCACCAGCCGTTGAGCAAGGTCGCGATGCCGCCGGCCTTCAAGATCGCCATGTAGGAAACGATCCAGGCCGGTGAGTTGCGCATTGCGATCGCAACCCGCTCGCCCTTGGCAATGCCGCGGGCGACCAGCGCCCTCGCCAGCTCTTCGGAGATGCGATCGAGATCGCCGAAGGTAAGCCGCTCCTCGCCGGCGATTACGGCCTCGCCCTGGGCGTTCAGTGCGCAGAAGGCGCGGAACAGCGACGGCAATGTCGGCGGGAAATTGGCGACGATGGCGCGCCCCTGCGGATCGCGGGCGATGACGATCCGCCCTCCCTGGCCCGTCACTCGGCCGAGCATCTCATCGAAGCGACGGTCGAGTTCACTGGGCATGTCTGGCCGCTCCTTTGCCTTTCGCTCAGCCGACCTTATGAGGCGCTGATCTTGAACGGGGAAGCCCTTGCTAAGCAACTCCACCACGAACGCCATCATCTGGAGCGACCTCGGGCTCGATCCGGTCGCTCTCGATCTCGGCTTTTTCGAGCTTCGCTGGTACAGCCTCGCCTATCTTGCCGGGATCTTCATCGGCTATTGGTATGTGCTCCGCTTGCTTCGCGAGCCTGGCGCGCCGATGGCCCGGCGCCATGCCGACGACCTGGTGTTCTACGCCGCTCTGGGCGTGATCTTCGGCGGCCGCCTCGGCTACGTGCTGTTCTACAATCTCGGCTATTATGTGCAGAACCCGGTCGACATCCTGAAGCTGTGGGACGGCGGAATGTCATTCCACGGCGGGGTGCTCGGTACGACGCTCGGCATCCTCTACCTGTCGTGGAAGCAGCAATTGTCGTGGTTGCGGGTCCACGATTATGTCGCCTGCTGCGTTCCCTTCGGCCTGTTCTTCGGGCGGCTCGCGAATTTCGTGAACCACGAATTGTGGGGCGCCCCGACCACGGTGGCATGGGCCGTGCGCTTCCCCGAATATATCAACGGCGCGATGGTGCTCGGGCCGCCCCGACACCCCAGCCAGTTGTACGAAGCTTTGCTCGAAGGGCTAGTTCTATTTGCCATCCTGTGGTGGATGTTCTGGAAAACCGGGGCGCGATACCAGCCCGGCAAGCTGGTTGGCGCGTTCCTGTTTTTCTACGGGCTGTTCCGCTTCGTCGTCGAATTCGTCCGTGAGCCGGATTCGCATCTTGTCGAGTTCGCCCAGGCGACCGGCCTCCACATGGGGCAGTGGCTGTCGCTGCCGATGATTTTCGGCGGAGCCTGGCTGATGTGGACCGCGAAGGCGCGCCAGATGCGCGTCGAGGCGGCCGCGGCGGCTTGACCCCGCTCGAGCGGGCGCTCCGCGAGCGGATCCTCGCCGAGGGTCCGATCAGTGTCGAAGCCTATATCGAGGCCTGCAACAGCTATTATTACGCGACCCGCGACCCGCTCGGGGCAACAGGCGACTTCACCACCGCGCCCGAGATCAGCCAGATGTTCGGCGAGTTGATCGGAGCGGCGCTGGCGGACTGCTGGCGACGCGCGGGCAGCCCGAAAGAGACGCTGTACGTAGAGCTTGGCCCCGGCCGCGGCACGCTAGCCGCCGATGCGCTCCGAGTGATGCGCCAGGCAGGTCTCGAACCCGGCGTCCACTTCGTCGAGGCCAGCCCGGTGCTGCGCGCCGAACAGGCTCGAAACGTGCCCGTTGCGCATTGGCACGACAGTATTGGCGAAGTTCCGCACGCCCCGCTTCTGGTCGCCGCCAACGAGTTCCTCGATGCGCTTCCGATCCGGCAATTTGTCGCCGGCATCGAACGCCGGGTGGATGTGGTCGGTGGCGGTCTCGCCTTCGATCGCGACGGCGACGTTACCGAGGATTCGCCCGCCCGCGAGGCCGTGGTGACCGAGCTTGCCCGACGGCTGGCTCGGGACGGGGGCGCAGCCTTGATCGTCGACTACGGCCACTCGAGGAGCGCGCCCGGCGATACCTTGCAGGCGGTGCGCGGCCACAAGTTCGCGCACGTGCTGCAACGGCCGGGCGACCAGGACCTCACCGCCCACGTCGACTTCGAAGCAGTATCAAATGCAGCCAGGGCCGCCGGAGCACAGGTGACCAGGGTCATCGCCCAAGGCGACTGGCTCGAGCGGCTTGGCATCCGGGCCCGCGCCGAAGCGCTCGCCAAGGCGCACCCGGATCGCGCCGAAGAGATCGAGACGGCGCGGCGCCGGCTGTGCGATAGCGGCGAGATGGGCTTGCTATTCAAGGTCATTGCCATCCATTCGCCGGAATGGGCGGCTCCGGCCGGGTTCGAATGAGCGCCGTCTCGTACCGCGACGCGACACCGGCTGACGCGGCGGTCGTCGCCGACCTGTTCGCCCGCGCCTTCGTCGAGACGTTCGGTCACCTCTACAGTGAGAAAAATCTCAAGGCTTTCCTCGCGACTGTCACCGCCGATGGCTATGCCGCCGAGCTCGACGATCCGGCATTCGAAATCCGGATCGCCGAGGCTGACGGCGTGGCCGTGGCGTTCGCCAAGATTGGCCCGCCTTCCTTGCCCGTCGAGCCGCCGCCGAACACGGTCGAACTCCGGCAAATCTATGTCCTTGCGCCGTGGCAGGGCAGCGGCATCGGCCCGGCGCTGTTCGACTGGGCTGCGGGCCGGGCGCGAGCCCGCGGCGCCGAACACCTGCAGCTGACGGTCTATCTCGACAATCATCGCGCCAAGGCATTCTACGAGCGTCGGGGCTTCAGCGAGACAGGGCGCTACGCATTCATGGTCGGCAACCAGGCCGACGAGGACATCATCATGCGGTGCCGGCTGTGAGTTGCGAGGTCATCCGCGCCGCCAACATCGGCGTTCCGCACGGCTTTCTCGGCCGCCGCGGCGGCGTGTCCGAAGGGGCGATGTGGGGCCTCAATACCGGCTTTGGCAGCGGCGACGACAAGCGCGCCATTGCCGAGAATCGCCGCCGGGCGACCGAAGCGGTGCTTGCCGGAGCCGATCTCGCCACCGTCCATCAGGTACACAGCGCCGAGTGCGTCGTTGTGGATCGGCCGTCGCCGCAGGACGCGCGCCCGCACGCCGACGCGATGGTCACCGACGGGCCCGGCCTATTGCTCGGGATTCTTACCGCCGATTGCGCGCCGATATTGTTCGCGGACGAAGTCGCCGGGATTGTCGGCGCGGCCCACGCCGGCTGGCGCGGAGCGCTCGCCGGAGTGACCGATTCGACCATCGCGCGGATGGAGGAGCTCGGCGCCAGCCGCGAGCGCATCGCCGCCGCCGTCGGCCCGTGCATTGCCCAGCCGTCCTACGAAGTCGACGAGACATTCCGGCAGCGCTTTCTCGACGCCGACACCGACAACGACCGGTTCTTCGTGCCCGGCGGATCTGGGCGGCCACACTTCGACTTGCAGGCCTATGCCCGGCACCGGCTCCTCTCCGCCGGAATCGGCGAGGTCGAGACGGTACGACTCGACACTTATGCCGAGGAGGAGCGCTTCTTCAGCTACCGTCGATCGACCCATCGCGGCGAGCCCGACTATGGCCGGCAGATCAGCCTGATCGGGCTTCGCGCCTAGAGATCGCCCTAGCGGTCGCCCTTGTCGCCCTCTCCGCGCTTGGGTTTGGTGGCGGATTTCCTCTTCTGATCCTGGGCGAGGCTGCGGCCGACGTCGTCGCTTTCCTTGAAACGGCCCTCTTCGTCCCTGCGGACGAAGCGCTTGTCGGTTCCGGTGTCGATGAGCTCACGGGGCATAACAATCTCCTTCGCCGTCAAAACCCCATGGGTTGCGCGAAGTTGCGCGGCCGAGCGCGGTTTCCGCCCAACCAGTCCGCGGCAGGCTCCTCGCCGACGTGAAACGTCAGGCGAGCGGAGGCGGTCCGCCCTGCGCGGTGTCGACCGCGCCGCTGGCACGCCGCCGGCCGAGCCAGGCGCCAAGCAGCCCCGCCAGCAGCCACACCGGAGTCGCGACGGCTGCCAGAATCAGCCCGACGTAGAAACCGAAGCGGCCGCTCTCGCTTTCCAGGTCGAAGACCGGCCGGTCGAACACGAGCGAATCCTTCACCGACAGGATAAGCCACGCCAGCAGCGGCAAGCTCGCGGCGAGGACTACGGCCGCGACGCGCTGCCAGGCGCGCGGGCGCGCAGCGCCAAGATAGGCAATCACCACGCCAAGCAGAAGGTAGCCGAGAATGATGCCCAGAAACGCCATGCGGAAAAGAATAAGCCATGCCCCGAGCACAGGCTAGCGCCGCAATTCCGATCAAGCTGGCCGGATCGCAAACTGTCTGGCATCAAATCGTCCGAAGGGGGACTGGATGGCCGCACGCTGGGGGCTCTGGGGCGGGCTTGCCGCATTTCTGATCATGCTTGCCTTGCCGGCGCCCGGCGACATGCCGCTTGCGGCCTGGCGGACGACGGCTCTGGTGGTGCTGATGGCGAGCTGGTGGATGAGCCAGGCGCTGCCGCTGACCGCGACCGCGCTCCTCCCTTTCCTGGCTTTCCCCTTTTTCGGAGTGATGACCGCGACCGAGACTGCCGGCTCTTATTATTCGCCGATCCTGTTCCTTGTGCTCGGCGGCGCCATGATCGCGCTGTCCATCGAGCGCACTGGCCTCCACCGCCGCTTGGCGCTTGCGATCATCAGCCGCGGGGGCACGACGCCGGGAGCGATGCTGTTCGCCTTCATGGCTGCGACCGCCATCCTGTCGATGATCGTGTCCAACACCGCGACGACCCTGATCATGATCCCGATCGCGGTCGCCGTGCTTCGCGCCGCGGGAGTGAAGGAAAAGGAAACCGCCGGCCTCGCCGGGGCGATGGCGATGGGCATCGCTTTCTCGGCCTCGATCGGCGGGCTCGGCACCCTGGTCGGCTCGCCGACCAACGCTATCGCCGTCGGAATCATCGACCGGATCACGGGCGTGCGCATTACGTTCGTCACCTGGGCGCTCTACGGCCTGCCGCTGGTCGCGGCCGCGATTCCCTTGTGCTGGCTGATCCTGATGAAGGTCCAAAAGGTCGCCTCCGGCCAGTTCGATGCGGCTGCGGCGACAGCGGCGATCGGCACGCCGGGCCCCTGGTCGATCGCCGAGAAACGGCTGGTGCCTTTGGTCGCTGCGGTGGTCACAGCCTGGGTGTCGCTGCCGTTCGTCACGCCGCTGGTTCCTCGCGACGCAATGACCGACGGCACCATCGCCGTCGCCGGGGCGCTGTTGCTGTTCGTCATTCCGGACGGCACCGGCCGAGCCATCCTCAACTGGGACGAGGCCAACCGGGCGCCGTGGGGCGTGATCATGATGTTCGGCGGCGGCCTCGCCCTCGCCGCCGGCATCGGTGAATCGGGGCTCGCCGAATGGCTCGGAACGGCGCTCGAGCCGCTTCGCGCCGTACATCCGCTGATCATCGCACTGGTGCTGGTGGCGCTGGTCGTGCTGGTCACCGAATTCGCATCCAACGTCGCCACTGCCAGCGGCATGATCCCGGTCGTGGGAAGCCTGGTGCTGGCCACCGGCATCGACCCGATGCTGCTGGCGCTCCCAGCGGCGCTGGCGGCAAGCTGGGGCTTCATGCTGCCCTCAGGGACCGGCCCCAACGCCATCACCTGGGCAACCGGCCACATCGCTTTGCCGCGAATGCTCAAGGCCGGTCTCATCCTCGACATCGCCGGAGTGCCGCTGATGGTCGGGACGGTCTGGATGATGCACGGCGTGTTGGGCTAGGGGGCGGCAATGCCCAGCTCCAACGACCGCCCGCACCGCCGCCCCAAGCCCTCGCCGACCAGCATCGGCAACCACAAATTGAAGCCCTCGACCCTGATGATGGGCTACGGCTTCGACCCGGCGCTGAGCGAGGGGTCGCTCAAGCCGCCGGTGTTCCTCACCTCGACGTTCGTGTTCGAGAATGCCGCCGCCGGAAAGCGCTTCTTCGAAGGAGTCACCGGCAAGCGCCCGGGCGGCGCCGAGGGGTTGGTCTATTCGCGCTTCAACGGCCCCAACCAGGAAATCCTCGAGGACCGCCTCAGCGTCTGGGAGGAAGCTGACGACGCGCTTGCCTTCTCCAGCGGCATGTCGGCCATAGCGACACTGCTGATGACCTTCGTCCAGCCGGGCGATGTCGTCGTCCATTCCGGCCCGCTTTACGCCGCTACCGAAACCTTGATCGCCAAGATTCTCGGCCGCTTCGGAGTGTCGTGGCTCGATTTCCCCGCCGGAGCGACCCGCGAGGAGATCGAGGCGGTGATCGCCGAAGCCCGGAGCCGCGGGCGCGTGTCGCTGATCTACCTCGAAAGCCCGGCCAACCCGACCAATGTGCTGGTCGACGTCGAGGCGGTGGCCGCCGCCCGCAACGCCGCCTTCGCGGAAGGGGAACGCCCGCCGATCGCCATCGACAACACCTTCCTCGGACCCCTTTGGGCGCATCCGCTCAAGCAAGGCGCCGACATCACCATCTACAGCCTGACCAAATATGCCGGCGGCCACAGCGACCTCGTCGCCGGCGGCCTGACCGGCCGCCAGGGGCTGATCGACCAGGTGCGGATGATGCGCAACACCATCGGCACCATCTGCGACCCCAACACCGCCTGGATGCTCTTGCGCAGCCTCGAGACTCTGGAGCTCAGAATGCAGCGCGCCGGCGAAAATGCCGCGCGGGTATGCGAATTCCTCCGCGACCATCCCAAGGTCGATCATGTCGGCTATCTCGGCTTCCTCGAGGAAGGATCGCGCCAGGCCGACATCTTCCGCCGCCACTGCACCGGCGCCGGCTCGACCTTCTCGCTTTATCTGAAGGGCGGCGAGAGGGAGGCCTTCGCTTTCCTCGACGCGCTCAAGATCGCCCATCTCGCCGTTAGCCTCGGCGGCACCGAGACCTTGGCCAGCGCGCCGGCGGCGATGACCCATTTGTCGGTGCCCGACGAGCGCAAGCAGGCGCTCGCCATCACCGACAATCTCGTGCGCATCTCGATCGGCGTCGAAGATCCCGACGACCTCATCGCCGACTTCGAAAATGCGCTGAGGGCGGTTTAGCCCCAATCCTCCACCGCCCAGCCGCGCTGGTCTGCCAGGCGCCGGAGCCGCCCGTGCGGGTTGACCGCCACCGGCTCGTCGGCCCATTCGAACACGGGCGCGTCGGACGCGTGGTCGGAATAGAAACGCACGTGGCCGTGCACGCCCTTCAGACCCGACTTCTCGACCCAGTCGGCGATCATCCGCAGCTTGGCCGGGCCATAGCAATTCTCGCCATCGATCTTGGCGTGCACGCGTTCGTCGAGGCCGATGATCGAGCCGGTGCCGATAACGTCGTCGAAGCCGAGCCGCTCGGCGATCGCCGAGGCGTAAAGCCGGTAGGACGCCGTCGCCATCACCAGCCGCCGGCCTTGTTCGCGGTCGCGCTCGACCGCCGCCAGAGCCCCCGGGCGGATGTTGGCGCGGACCGTCGCGTCGGCGAAGCTGTCAACCAGCGGCTTCAAGTCGGCGGGGTGGACCGCTCGCCCGAGCAGCAAAGCATGATTGATCTCCTTGAGCTTTGCCCGGTCGATCAGCTTGGCGACATAAGCGAGCATCGACAGCAGAACGAGCGGGGCGAACAGCAGCCGCCAGGGCGCCCGGCGAAGCGCGCAATGGACCAGGAACGGCGTGTAGGTCGCGCGCCGGGTCAGCGTTCGATCCATGTCGTAAATCGCAAGGTCGCTCATTCGCGCCCTTCGAGAATCGCCTCGACGAGCAATTTGTCGGCCTGCTTGTCGACGTCGACTGCGGCGAGCGGGTCGGCAAGCTCGACCGCACGGATCGTCATGCCGAGCCGGCGGCCGACGCGATCGAGCGTCTGATCGATCGTCCGCAGCCGAAGCATGGCGCCGAGGAAGGCCGCGGGTCCGAGCGCCCACAGCAAAGTCGCGACCTTCTTGCGGTCCTGCTCGACCGATCGCCACAGCTCGAGCGCCGGGACCACCTTGCGGCTGCCGAGCATGAACAGATTGGCGCCGCTGTATGCACCGCCCCGCAGGCGAATCCAGGTGCGTTCCGCCTGCGGCAGCCGGTGACGCAGCGCGCGGCGCTCGACGACTCCGATCGCCAGGTCTGCGTGTTTCGCCAATGCGCAGAAATCCTCGATCATCTCGCCATCGAGCAAGGCATGGTCGGCGGTCGTCACCAGCAGCGGCCACTGAACGGCCGAATCGAAGCAATAAGCTTCGAGAGTCGCGGCGATCGACCCGCCGGAGACGTGAACCGACAGTTTCGGGTGCGCCGGAAGGACCTCGGCGATGCGCTCCGGCTGCTGGGCGAGGACATGGACGGCGCCGACCTCGTCGCTGGCGAGCAAGGCATCGACCGGCCGGCGCACCATCGGCACGCCGGACACGGGGATCAAAGCCTTGAGGTTGGTTCCGTATGCCTCGGCGAAAGAATCGTTCCCGGGCCGCGATCCGGCCAGGACGATGGCAGTCACCTTGCTCATGCCAGCCATGAGGTGACGGGCTGGCGCCGATACCGCATCGTATTCGCCTGCGCGAGGCGAACCGCGTGGAACAGAAGGGACAGGACGGTCCACAACGCGACAAGCTCCAGCCCGACATCGGGGCGCGCGATCAGCAGCGCGGCGACGAGCAGGACCATGTTGGGATTGCGGCGGGCGGTGATCAGCCGGAACTGGCTGTCGATCTTCTGCCAGACGTGAATGTGCATCCCGTAAAGGCGGATGAAAATGCCCTCGATCGCCCGCTGCGCAACATAGCCGCCGACAATCGTCGCGAGCAGCATCGCCTGATAGACCGGCTCCAGCGGCGTCCCGTAGGCGGCGAGGCCATGCGCCCACGCCCAATACCAGAAGGGCGGGTGGACGAGGTCGATGCCATGGTCGAAGATGTTGCCCCATTTCGACGACGCGCCGGTGCAGCGCGCGAGCTTGCCGTCAACGGTGTCGAGCACCATGAACGCGAAGCCAGCCGCGACACCGAGCCAATAATGGCCTTCCCAGAACAGCCAGAAGGCTAACACGCACAACAGCGCGCCGATTGCGGTCACCATGTTCGGGGTCATCCCCGCCTCAGCGGCCCAGCGGGTCAAATGAAAGGCCGGCCGACGCCACAGATAAAGCGTGAGGGCATCGGTCACCCCCTTGTAGGCGCCGTCGTAGGCCGCCTGCTCGACCGCGAGCGTGTTCGCCGAATTGAGCCGCAGGACGAACGGCCGCTCGCGCTTCCTCAGTTCGCCGTAGCTGATTTCGCCATGTTCGGCGGAGATTGCTTCGAGCCCGTCGAGGCGTTGGCCGGCCAGGACCATTTCCGCGTCTTCGCGGCTGCTCCCCGCTGGCAAATGGGCCAGGACCGGCCGGCCTTGAAGCGTCAGCGCCGACCCGGGCTTCGCCGCGATCGCCTTGAGCCAGGCCGGGTCCCAGGCATAGTCCATGCTTGCCGCCAGCAGGCCCCGGTTGCGATCGATGTCGTCCACTGGCGGAAAGCCGGCATTGGCGGCGATGCGGCAGGCGCGCTCGCGCGCATCCATCCCGAAAAGCCGCGCGTCATTGTCGCCAATCGGCACGAACTGAAGAGAGGAAGCGCTCGCCATAGCAGCGGGGCTTAGAGTGCAGACGAACGGCAGGAAAGTGCCCGATCGTCGCCGCTCTTGCCCCCTTTTCGCATTTCGAGCAGTTTTTGGCCCGATGGCAGCCACCCCCACCCCTGCTGACGACAGCGAGGCGAACCACGTTCGAGTCAGCGGCTCGCTGACGATTTCCCGGATCGGCGGAATCCAGCGCGATATCGACGCGGCATCCGATCCGTTGACGATCGACCTTTCCGAGGTGGAGCGGATCGACACCGTTGGCGCCTGGATCGTCTATCGAACCGTCAGGGACCGAAATGCGCAGGTGACCGGCGCCAATGACGAGGTTCGCGGCCTGCTCGATCAGGTCGCCGAATATGACAAGCCGGTCCAGGTGCGGCCTGATGAGCGCAGCAGCGTCCTGCGCGTGGTCGGCGAAATCGGCGAGTGGATCGCCGAATCCGGTCGGACCCTCGTGGGTCTGCTCGGCTTCTTCGGGGCAACGTTGATCGGCTTTGCCAATTTGGCCCGGCGGCCGCGCCGCTTCCGCTTCAACGCCGTCGTGCAGCGGTTCGACGTCGTCGGAGTCCGCGCGCTCGGCATCATCGGCCTGATGAGCTTCCTGATCGGCATCGTCGTCGGCCAGCAGGGCGCGGTGCAGCTCCAGCAGTTCGGCGCCGAAGTCTATACCATCAATCTGATCGGCCGGATCACGGTGCGCGAGCTCGGCACTCTCATGACCGCGATCATGGTCGCGGGCCGCTCCGGCTCGGCCTTTGCCGCGCAGCTCGGAACCATGAAGATCACCGAGGAAATCGATGCGATGCGCACCATCGGCGTGTCGCCGATCGAGGCGCTGGTCATCCCGCGCATGCTTGCCGCCGTGATCATGATGCCGCTGCTCGCGTTCTTCGCGATGATGATGTCGCTGCTCGGCGGAGGCCTGTTCGTCTGGCTGTTCCTCGACATACCGCCACTCACCTACATCCAGCGCTTACAGGAAGTGATCCCGATCACGGACCTGTGGATCGGCCTGATCAAGGCGCCGGTGTTCGGTTTCATCATCGCCTTGACCGGTTGCTTTCAGGGGATGCAGGTCAAGGGCGATTCCGAGGAGGTTGGCCTGCGCACGACGACCGCGGTCGTGCAGGCGATCTTCCTGGTGATCGTCCTCGATGCGGTCTTCGCCGTCTTCTTCAGCTCGATCGGCTGGAAATGAACGGCGATACGGTCATCACCGTCAGGGGCCTTTCCAACCGGTTCGGCGAGGAACGGGTTCACGAACAGCTCGACCTCGAGGTTCGCCGCGGCGAGATCCTCGGCGTGGTCGGCGGCTCCGGGACCGGAAAGTCGGTGCTGATGCGCTCGATCATCGGTCTCCAGAGGCCGGAAGCCGGCGAGATCGAGGTGCTCGGCGAAGACATGATCGACCGCACCGAAGACGAAGCGAAGAACATCCGCCGGCGCTGGGGCGTCCTGTTCCAGGCCGGAGCGCTGTTCTCGACTCTCACCGTCGCCGAGAATGTCGAGGTGCCGATCCGCGAATATTTCCCGCACATCGAGCCGCCGGTTCTCGACGAGATCGCCGGCTACAAGATCGCGATGAGCGGTCTGCCCGAAGAGGCCGGGCCGAAATATCCGGCGGAGCTGTCGGGCGGCATGCGCAAGCGAGCGGGCCTCGCCCGAGCCCTTGCCCTCGACCCCGAGCTGCTGTTCCTCGACGAGCCGACCGCGGGCCTCGATCCGATCGGCGCAGCCGCTTTCGACGAGCTGATCGCCTCGCTTCAGAAAAAGCTCGATCTGACCGTCTTTCTCATCACCCACGACCTCGATACGCTTTATGCGATCTGCGACCGCGTGGCCGTGCTTGCCGACAGGAAAGTGATCGCGGTCGGAACGATTCCGGAATTATTGTCTTTGGATCATCCTTGGATTCAGGAATATTTCAACGGACCCCGGGGTAGGGCGGCCCCCGGAGCGACGAAGGGACAGATCAAGGCCTGATGGAAAACCGGTCCAACTTCGTAATGGTCGGAGCCGTGACGCTGGCGATGCTGGCGGGCCTGCTGCTGTTCACGGTCTGGCTGGCGGGGCTCTCTGGCCGGACCACGAAGTGCTATGACATCTATTTCGCGCAGGGCGTCGGCGGCCTCAACCGCGGCTCGACCGTCAGCTTCGCCGGCGTGCCGGTTGGGCAGATTGCCCGCATCTCGCTGCTGCCGCAGCGGCCGGAGTTCGTCTGGGTGCGGATCGAGGTCAATGAGGACACTCCGATCCTCCAGGGCACGACCGCGCAGATCCGCGGCGTCGGCTTCACCGGAGTCAGCGAGATCCAGCTGGCAGGAGCGGTGCGCGGAAGCCCGCCGATCCAGCAGGCCGGGCCCCAGGGCTGCCCGGTCATCCCGTCGAGTGCCGGCGGACTCGGCGCCCTGCTCAACAGCGCGCCCGAGCTGATCGATCGAATCCAGCGCCTGACCGAGCGGCTGACCGAACTGCTCAGCGACCGCAACCAGAACGCCATCGCCGACATTCTCGAGAATGTCCGCCAGACCACGGCCGTGCTGCGCGACCGCGCTCCGGAGATGGCCGACGCGATCGCCGATGCGCGCATCGCCGCCCGCAATGCCGGCATCGCCGCCGAGCGCGTCGCCCGGCTGGCCGACAGCACCAACACCCTCGTCGAACAGGAGGGCCGGCCGGCGGCGCAAGACCTCAGGCGGGCGATCGCCTCGGTCGAGCAGGCGGCGCAGAACCTCGACGCGATGGTCGCCGATGCCCGGCCGGGTGTGCAGAATTTCTCCAAGTCGACACTGCCCGAGGTCAACCGGCTGGTCCGCGACTTGCGCGAGCTTTCGGAATCGCTGCGCGGTTTCTCCGAGCGGCTCGAGCAGGGCGGCATCGGCGGAGCCCTGGGGCCGGAGAAGCTGCCCGACTACAGACCGAGGAGGCGGCAATGACCAACCTGTTGCGTATCGCTGCGCCGCTGACGCTGGCGCTGTCGCTGAGCGGCTGCGCCTTGCTCGGCGGCGGGCCCAAGCCGCCCCCGACCCTGCTGGCGCTGACGCCCGAAGCCGCGTCGCCCGGCGAGTTCGCCCGCTCGGCGCCGGCCGGGCAGGCGGTCACCGTCAGCGTTCCGGTCATCCCCCGCGAGCTTCGCACCCCGCGGGTTCCGGCAAGGGTCGGCCCGAGCGACGTCGCCTACGTCCGCAACCTGCAATGGGTCGACACCCCCGACCGCTTGTTCAAGGATCTGCTCGCCGAGACCATCCGCCGGACCACCAACCGAGTCGTTCTCGACCCGCGCCAGGCGGCGCTGGACCCTGGGCTGGTCGTCACCGGCCACCTCCACGACTTCGGCTTCGTCGAGGCCGAGCAGGCGGTGCTGGTCCGCTTCGACGCGTCGCTTTCGACGCCGGGCGGAACCCACGTCCAGACCCGCCGCTTCGAAGCCCGCGCCCCGGCCGACGGCACCGCGCCGACGGTCGGCCCGGCGCTCAACCGCGCGGCCAACCAGGTGGCAATGGAGGTCGCCCGCTGGATCGGCAGCTAGGGCCCCTCCACCGCCTTCGGCGGTGCCGCTCCCCTCGAAATCGAGGGAGGATCAAGACAAACTCTTCGACGCCTGCTCGAACACGTCCTTCGACAGTCCGGGAGTGGCGACGATTCGCTCAAGCTCTGAACGCATCAGTGACGCCCGGCCGGGCTCGAACCGGCGCCAGCGGCCGAGCGGCGGCACCAGCCGCGCCGCGACCTGCGGATTGAGCTTGTCGGCGGCGAGGATCATGTTCGAAACGAAGCGGTAGCCGCGGCCGGACGGGTGGTGGAACGCCCACTGGTTCATGGCGAAGCTGCCGGCGAGCGCTCGCAGCCGGTTGGGGTTGGACAGAGTGAAGTCCTCATGCGTGGCGAGCCGCTCGACCTCGTCGACGGTCTCGGCACGCTGCGCCGCCGCCTGCAAGGCGAACCATTTGTCGAGCACAAGGGAATCGCTTCGGAAGCGGTCGTAGAAGGCGTCGAGCGCGGCGGTCCGCTCGGGCGCGTCGAGCGACACGAGGATGCCGAGCGCGCCCTGGCGGTCGGTCATATTGTCGGCGGCATCGAACTGCGCCTTGGCGAGCGCCGCGCCCTCGCCGCTGTCGCCGGCGGCGAGCAGGCCGAGCGCGACGGTGCGGAGGCGGCGAACGCCCTTGGCATGGGGGCGAAGGTCGCTGCCGTCGACATCGCCGGCGCGGTGGGCGGTCAGCAATTCGTCGCGAAGCGACGAGCCGATCGCGGCGCGGAGCGCCTCGCGGGCGGAGTGGACGGCGTCGGGGTCGACCATGTCCATGCGGTCGCCGACCAGGCTTTCGGGCGGAAGCAGGATCGCCTCGCCCTTGAACGCCGGGTCGAGCGCGTTGGACCGCAGCGTGTCGCCGACGGCGCGGACAATCGGCCCGAAATCGGCCGCCTCGCCGCGGGCGCCGGCGATCAAGGCGCGAAGCATCATGTCCTGGAGCGCCTCGAAGCGGGCGAAGGGGTCGCTGTCGCTCGCCGCCAATTTTTCGAGCTCGCCCGGCCGCCGCTCGGCCTCGACGATGACCGGCGCCGAGAAGCCGCGGTTGATCGACAGCAAGGGCGGCTCGGTGACGTTGTCGAAGCGGACCTCCTGCCGCTTGGAATCGAGCAGGATCAGCCGCTCGGAGGCGATATCGGCGCCGCTGTCGGCACCGATCAAGGCGGTGCGCAGCGGCAGCGGCATCGGCGCCTTGTCCGGCTGCCCGGGGGTCGGCGGCACCGCCTGCTCGAGGTGCAGGGTCGCGGCCGAACCGTGCGGGTCATGCTCGAGCCGCGCCTTGACCTTGGGCGTTCCGGCCTGGCCGTACCAGATTTTGAAGGCCGACAGGTCGGCTCCGCTCGCATCCTCGAGCGCCTTGACGAAATCGTCGCAGGTCGCCGCCTCGCCGTCGTGGCGCTCGAAATAGAGGTCGGTGCCGGCGCGGAACTTTTCCGGGCCGAGCATGGTGTGGAACATGCGGATGAGCTCGGCGCCCTTGTTGTAGACCGTCGCCGTGTAGAAGTTGGAAATCTCCACGTAGGAATCGGGCCGCACCGGATGGGCGAGCGGCCCCTGATCTTCGGGAAACTGGATGGCGCGAAGCAGGCGCACGTCCTCGATCCGCTTGACCGCGGCGCTGCCGATGTCGGCCGAGAAGCTCTGGTCGCGAAAGACGGTGAAGCCTTCCTTCAAGCTGAGCTGGAACCAGTCGCGGCAAGTCACCCGGTTGCCCGACCAATTGTGGAAATATTCGTGGGCGACGACCCCGGCGACGGCGTCGAAATCGGCGTCGGTCGCGGTCTCCTGGTCGGCGAGGATGTAGCGCGAGTTGAAGATGTTGAGGCCCTTGTTCTCCATCGCCCCGAAATTGAAGTCGTCGACGGCGACGATGTTGAAGACGTCGAGGTCGTATTCGCGCCCGTAGACCTCCTCGTCCCATTTCATCGACGCCTTGAGGCTGTCCATGGCGTGCCGGGTCTTGGGCAGATCGGCCTGCCGCACCCAGATGGCGAGATCGACCTTGCGGCCGGACATAGTGGTGAAGTGGTCGCGATTGGCCTTGAGATCGCCGGCGACGAGGGCGAACAGATAACAAGGCTTGGGGAACGGATCCTCCCATTCCGCCCAGTGCCGGCCGCCCTCCCCCTGGCCTTCGCCGACGCGATTGCCGTTGGCGAGAAGCACCGGGTAGCGCGCCGCGTCCGCCGCCATCCGCACCCGGTAGCGGCTGAGCACGTCGGGCCGGTCGGGGAAGAAGGTGATCCGGCGGAAGCCTTCGGCCTCGCACTGGGTGCACAGGATTCCGCCCGATTCGTACAGGCCCATCAGCCTCGTGTTGGCGGCCGGCGCGATCTCGACCTCGGTCTCGACCGTCGCCCGGTCGCCGTCCAGCTCGACCACCAAGGCCGAGCCGTCCATCGACCAGCGCGCCTCGCCGCCGTCCACCGACACCCGAAGCGGCACCAATTCGCCGCCGTCGAGGCGAAGCGGCCGGCTGTGATCGCCGTTGCGCTCGACGGTCAGGACCGCGCGCACCCGCGTCGCCCGCGGGTCGAGAGCGAAGTCGAGCGCGATGTCGGGCACCAGCCAGTCGGGCGGCCGGTAATCCTCGCGGCGGATGGCAATGTGGGTCGGCGAGGGCGGTTCTTCGGGAACGATGCGGGCGTCGGCCATGGCGCCGACTTAAGGTCCGAGCCCCGCCGGCACAACCGAGCGGGCCGCGACTGGTCCCGCCGGACAGGCGAAACGCAGCAAACGCAGCGAAGCAACGCGCACGCACGTACGCGCGCACGTGCGCGCGCGCGAAGCCGCTAGCCGCGATCGTCGTCGCCGATCTGCTCGCCGCTGCCGGTTTCGCCGAGCCGGTCGTCGAGAAAGTCGATCGGCTCGACCGCGCACTCGGCCGGGTCGACGTCGGCAAGCTGTTCGGTCAGGCGCGGAAGCTCGCTTATTGCAACACTGCGAGCATCACCCTCGGCGGAGGCCGCCGCCAGCGCCCGGGCGGCCGGCGAGCCGAAGCGCAACGGATCGAGCCGGGCGAGCAGCCAGGTGAGCAGATGGTCGGACGGCATGCGCCGCTCCATCACCAGCTTGCCGTCCCGGTAGAAGCGCTCGGCGCGGCCGTTGATCGCCCGGTCGAAGGCGATTGCGGCAAGGCGGGTGGCCGACATTTGCAGCGCCCGGTCCCAGGCGCGGGCGAAGCTTTCGGCGCCGGCCTTGTTGCGCAGCCGGTACGCCGAGCTCGACGCGACTCCGACCCGGGCGCAGGCCTCGCCGATGCTTCCGGTCAGCGCGAGATGGTCGATGAATTGGCGCTGGCGCTCGGCGGTCCAGCCGGAATGCCGGTTGCGGGTCGGGGCGGGCGTGAATTGCGGGGGCTGCGGCTCGGCCGCGGCCGCGACTTCGCCGACGACTTTCAATCTGGTGGCCATGAGCGACTCCTTGGTGAGGACGAGTCGCTCATTGTGAACCAAATCGGTGCGTGTAGGACAGCGGAAATTTGCCTAAGCGGCATCCGGAGCCGGGACCACCGAGCGCGGGCGGCTGAGCGCGCCGGCCATCCCGCCGAGCGCGAGCAGGGCTCCAGCGGCGGCGAGCGGAGTCCAGCGATAGCCTTCAAAAATCGTCGACAAGCCCATGGCTATGATCGGCACCAGCACCGCCGAATAGGCGGCCTTGCCGGGGCCGATCTTGCGCACGACCGGATAGAAGAGAATGAATGTCAGGACCGAGGCCGGGATGGCGAGGTAGAGGAGGCCGAGCCAATAGCCGGGGCGGCTGTCGAGCATCGGCGGCCCGGCGGTGGCGGCGGCGACCGCGAGGTTGAACGCGGCGCCGAAAATCATCGACCAGGCGAGCAGGCTGAGCAAAGGATAGCGGCGGAGCTCGGGGCGCGCCTGGAGGACGCTGGCGGCGGCGGCGGCGAGCATTCCGAGGAGGACGAAGGCGAGGCCGGCCATGATCGCCCCGCCGCGGCCGGGATTCTCGCCGAGTTCGTGGGCGAACATCATGCCGATGCCGGCAAAGGCGATGAGCGAGCAAAAGACGAAGCGCAGCGACGGCCGCTGGCCGAGGAAGGCCCAGCCGAGCAGGCTGCTGGGGACGACGACGAGGGCGAAGAAGGTGGCGACGACGCCCGAGGTGATGTGCTGCTCGGCGAGATAGACCATGTTGAAGTTGAGGCAGAATTGGGCGAGCCCAATGAGGAGCGCGGCGGTAGCCAGGCCGCGGTCGAGCCGCAGGCTGTCGCCCTTCAGCCGGGCAAGAAGCAGCATCGCCGAGGCGGCGATGACGAAGCGGTAGGCGACCGACCATTGCGGCGGCACGGTCCCCAACTGGTCGCGGATGACGATCCAGGTCGAGCCCCAGATGGAGGTGAAGATGATGAAGGGGAGGATGACCGTGCGGAAATCCGTTCGCCCCGAGCCCGGTCGAGGGGCGTTCATCGCGACCGTGCCTCGACTTCGCTCGGCACGAACGGGGCAGATCGGTTTGCGCGCCTCACAGCGCGGCGATGGCGGCGGCGAGGCGCTCGACCGGCTCGCCCTGCTGGTCCCAGCTGGTCACCAGCCGGATTTCGCCCGGCCCCCAATCGTAGAAATCGAAACCCTGCGAACGGAGGCTGGCGGCTTCGTCGGGGCTGACCTTGAGGAAGATCTCGTTCGCTTCGACCGGGTGGATCAGCCGTTCGCCGGCGGCGGCGGCGATCGCCTGAGCGGCGGCGTTGGCGGACCGGGCGTTGGCCAGCCACAGGTCGCCGTCGAGCATCGCCAGCAGCTGGGCGGCGAGCATCCGGCCCTTGGACAGGAGATGGCCGGCGCGCTTGCGGCGGACGGCGATCTCGTCGGCTAGGTCGGTGCGGAAGAGGATCAAAGCCTCGGCATTGAGTCCGCCGTTCTTGACGAAGCCGAACGACAAAGCGTCGATTCCGGCCCGCCAGGTGAGGTCGGCGGGGCTGTCGCCGGTCGAGGCGACGGCATTGGCGAAGCGGGCGCCGTCCATGTGGAAGCCGAGGCCTTGGCTCCGGGCGAGGTCGCCGAGCGCGGCGACCTCGGACGCGCGATAGGCGAGGCCATATTCGGTAGCGTTGGTGATCGACAGGGCGCGGGGCTGGACCTGGTGGACATCCTTGCGGACCCGGTCGATGGCGGCGACGACAGTGTCCGGAGCGATTTTGGCGCCGGGGCCATCCAGGAGCATCAGCTTGGCGCCGTTGGTGTAGAAGCCCGGCGCCCCGGCCTCGTCATTCTCGATATGCGCGTCCTTGTGACAGAGGATCGCGCCGTGCGGCGGGCAGAGGGCGGCCAGGGCGAGGCAATTGGCGGCGGTGCCGGTGGTCACCCACAAAGCCCGCACGTCGGTTTCGAACACTATGGAAAAAGCGGAATCGAGGCGGCCGCTCCATTCGTCGCCGTCGTAGGCGGTGTCGAGCCGGTTGGACTCGGCGATCGCCTCGATCACCCTGGGGTGGGCGGCGGCCGCATTGTCCGAGAAAAAGCGCATTTCGACCGCCCCCAAGCCCATCGCGGCTCGCATGGCAAGCCAAAGCTGATAGTTTGCGGGCGAGAGACTCGGGGAGAGGTTTTTCGACGTGACTGCCAGGGACGATCCGTTCGACGCCGCGACAATCATGGGCGGCCTCTACGGCGATGGAATCATCGGCTTCAAGGGCGCGTTCAGCCGCGAATGGGCCGACGCCATGCACGAGGACATTTTGGCTCTGTACGAGGAAGCCAGAGCGGTTGCGGGCGGAGCGCTGCCGAGAGGGCCGCAGCGCTTCTATGTCGAGGTGCAGCCGGAGCGGGTGCGCGGCTTCGTCGACATCGCCACCCACCCCTGGTTCGTCGCGGTGTGCGAAGCGGTGCTGGGGCCCGAATACAGGATCGTCGAGGTCGGCTTCGACATCCCCTTCCCCGGCGCCGCCGACCAGCCGTGGCACCGCGACTTCCCGGCGCCGGAAGCGACGCTGAAGGGGCGGCGCCTGAACAGCCTCGCCTTCAACCTGACGGCGGTCGACACCCGCCAGGAGCACGGCGCCTTCGAGATCGCGCTCGGCACCCAGTGGGACGACATTACCGGAGCCAAGGACGGCATGTTCCCGGACAAGAGCCTGTGGGACCGCTACATCTCCCGGGCGGTGCAGAAGCTGCCGCAGCGCGGCGACATTTCGGCCCGATCGGCGCTGACCATCCATCGCGGCACCGCCAACCGGTCGAACGAGGCGCGGCCGGTGCTGGTGGTCGGCGTCGACGCACCCGACGCGACCAACGCCAACCACCACGATCTGCAGGTGACCAGGGAATATCTCGACGGCCTTCCGGCGCAGGTTCGCGACCATCTCACCTGCCGCGTCACCGACGAGCTTTCGCAAGTGATCCAGCACCATGTCATCGAAGGGCTGCTCGAGGCGGATTATTCGTAAATCGCGAGGAATTGGCGAGCCTTGCAAAATCGCCGCGAGCAGGCACTATGCACGTGCCGGCTGGCTGGATGCCGCCGGCAAAGGGGGGCGGATCATGGTCCTGGTGCGTTGTGCAATCGTTGCCGCTTGTGCCGCTTTGGCGGCTGCGACCGGCGCATCCGCCGCGACCGGCGAACGGAAAGCCCCGGCGCCGCCGATCGGCGCCGACAGCGAAGGCATGTTCTTCGTCTCCTACCCCAAGGTTTCGCTTCAGCGCGGCGAGCAGGGAGTCGTCCATTATCGGCTGGATGTCGCGCCCGACGGGCGGCCGATGTCCTGTTCGGTCACCAAAAGCAGCGGCCATCGGCGGCTCGACAATCTGACCTGCGCGGCAGCGGTGCATCTGGCCCGCTTCACCCCGGCGACCAACGCCAAGGATTTCCCGATCCCCGGAGTCTATGACGGCAAGGTAAGCTGGACTATCCAGTGATGCAGGTTAAGAGTTCGACCAGCCCAGAAGGGATTTGAATATGCGATTCCTGACTTTCGCTGCCGCCTGCGCGGTGCTCGCCGCGCCTTCCGCGGCCTTCGCTCAGGAAGCTCCGAAGAAGGACGACCGCTACGATCCGGACAAGGTCATCTGCAAGACGAAGGCGGTCACGGGATCGCGCATCGCCAGGGAGCGGACCTGCATGACCCGCAGGCAGTGGGACGACCAGGCGGCGCGCAGCCAGTCGAGCGTTGAAGAAACGCTCGAAAACGCCCGCAGGGCGGCATCCGCCGTCGGCGGCACCTAGGGCAGTCGGGCACGCGGCGCAGCGGAGCCGCGCCTCCCAGGCCATCAATTCACTCGCCGCGCCGGCCGATCCCGGCAGAAGGCTTGTCGCCGCAGTCGCCCTGCGCTCGCGACTGCGCCTTGCGGCGGCGGAGGTTCTCGCGAAGCGCGGCTGCAAGCCGCTCCTCGCGCGCCTTGTCCTTGCCGCCGGTCATGCCCATCTCTCGCGTCCCGGGGCGGGAGAAGGCCGGGTTGACAGGGAGTTGGCCGCGCGGCCATAGGCGCCCGTCCCCCGCGAGACATGCTGCCGTAGCTCAGTGGTAGAGCGCATCCTTGGTAAGGCTGAGGTCGTGAGTTCAATCCTCACCGGCAGCACCATCGTCTCCTGGAGCTGATCCGGGGGATCAGCGAAGCAGGCGATCGCCTGGAGCCATGCCGGGGGCATGGCGAAGCTGGAAATCCGACCGTAGCGAGGCACGGTCGCCGCCATTGGCTGCGCCGGTCTGGGCTCCTGCCTCCGCAGGAGCACTAGATCGCCGCGCACGCCCGTTCCAGCCACGCTTTTTCCTCACCCTCGAGCCTCGGGCCGATCCTCGCCAGCACCTCGGAATGATAAGCGTTGAGCCAGTCGAGCTCGACCGCGCTCAGCATTTCGCGGACGATCAACCGGCGGTCGATCGGAGCGAAGGTGAGGGTGTCGAAGCCGAGCATTTCCTTTTCGGCGCCCGGCACCGCCTTGTCGACGACCAGGACCAGATTCTCGATGCGAATGCCGTACTCGCCGCTTTTGTAATAACCGGGCTCGTTGGAGAGGATCATGCCGGCGCGGAGCGGCTCGTCGCCGCCCGACTGGGCGCTGCCGTAGGGCGAGATGCGCTGCGGCCCCTCGTGGACCGACAGGAAGCTGCCGACGCCGTGGCCGGTGCCGTGGGCATAGTCGAGCCCGACCTCCCACAAGGGCCGGCGGGCGAAGCTGTCGAGCTGGCTGCCGCGGGTGCCCCTGGGGAATAAAGCGGTGGCGACGGCGATATGGCCCTTGAGCACGCGGGTGAAGCGGTCGCGCATCTCCTCCGCAGGCTCGCCGATCGCCACCGTGCGGGTGATGTCGGTGGTGCCGTCGACATACTGGCCGCCCGAATCGACGAGATAGAGCGAGCCGCGCTCGAGCTTGCGGTTGGTCTTGTCGCTCGACCGGTAATGGACGATGGCGCCGTTCGGGCCGGCGCCGGAAATCGTGTCGAACGACAAATCGCGAAGCTCGGGATTCTCGCGGCGCAGCGCTTCCAGCCGGTCGGAGGCGATGAGCTCGTCGACCTCGCCCTTCAGAGCCTCCTCCTCGACCCATTTGAGGAAGCGCGCGATCGCCGCCCCGTCGCGTTCCTGCGCTGCCCTGTGGCCGGCGATCTCGACCCCGTTCTTGATCGCGCGCGGCAGCACCGTCGGGTCGCGGCGAACCAGGATCCGCGCCCCGGCCTTGTCGAGCGCGGCGAAGACGGCGGCGACGGCGCGCTCGGGATCGACGGCGACACATTTGCCGGCGAGCTCGCCGAGCGCCGCTTCGAAGTCGGAACGCTCGTGCAGCCGGACGGTGTTGCCGAGATGGCGGCGGACCTCGTCGTCGACTTTTTCCGAAGCGACGAACAAATCGGCGGTGCCGTCGCCATGGACCAACGCGAAGGCGAGCGCGACCGGGGTGCGGGCGACGTCCTGACCGCGGACGTTGAACGTCCAGGCAATCGAATCGAGCGCCGACAATACCGCGGCGTCGGCGCCTTCCTTGGCCAGCCAGTCAGCGATCTCCTGGCGCTTTTCGGCCGAGCTTCGGCCGGCATATTTGTCGGGGTGGACGGCCAGCCGCGCCTTCGACGCTTCCGGCCGGTCGGCCCAGATCTTGTCGATCGGATTCTGCTCGACGGCGACGAGCTCGGCGCCGCGGGCGGCGAGCTGCTCGCTCGCCTGCTTCACCCAGTCGCGGCTGTGCAGCCACGGATCGTAGCCGATGCGACCGCCGCCGGGCGCATGTTCCTTCAGCCATTCGGCGACGCTGGTCTCGGGGACCGATTGGTAGGACCAGTCGTCGGCGCTGACCTGTTGGCGGACCTGCAAGGTATAGCGGCCGTCGACGAAGATCGCCGCTTCGGCAGGGAGCACGACCGCGGTCCCGGCCGAGCCTTCGAAGCCGGTCAGCCAGGCGAGTCTTTGCGCATAGCTGCCGACATATTCGCTCATATGCTCGTCGGTGAGCGGGACGACGAAGCCGTCGAGGCGGTCGGCGGCGAGCTGCTGGCGAAGGGCTTTCAATCGGTCGGCGTAGCTGGACATGGGCGCTACCTAGGCCCGGGCGAAGGCGGCAACAAGATCGAGGAACAATGTCTCGCCTACTTCGGGCTTCCCAGCCATTGCGATCTCAGCCGGCTGCAGGCAAGCGCGTCCTCATGATCGAAAAGGGCTTCCCAGGCGGTGTTGTCCATGACCTCCCGGCCGACGTTAAGGACGCGTTGGAGGGTGATGCGGCGGCGCTGCGGACCTGGCAGGCTATTACGCCCTTGGCCCGCAACGAATGGATTTGCTGGATCGAGTCCGCCAAGAAGCCGGAGACCCGACGCAAACGCATAGGCTGGGGCTGCTCGAACCTGAGCGAAGGAAAGCGCCGTCCCTGCTGCTGGCCCGGTTGTCCTCATCGATGAATGCGGAGATTGCCGCGGACCATCGCTGATCGGTCGCTGCGTGGGCCCGTCTGGCGAAAAATTTGCTTCGCCAGCTTTCCCTTCACCTATCCGCCCGCGGCGCTAAGAGCGCTTCCCATGGACAAGCCGACCGCCACCATTCCCCACACCGCCCCCCCGGTCGCCGAGCAGCGGCCGCACCGCTACGAGCGCCACGGAGTCGCCATCGACGACCCCTGGGCCTGGCTTCGCGACCCCAAATATCCGCAGGTCGAGGACAAGGACGTGCTCGCCTATTTGACGGCCGAGAACGATTATTTCGAGCGCTGGGCAGAGCCCAAACGCCCGCTGATCGAGCAATTGTTCCAGGAGATGAAGGGGCGGATCAAGGAGGACGACAGCTCGGTCCCGATCCGCGACGGCGACTGGCTGTACTGGTGGAAGTTCGAGCCGGGCGCGCAATACCGGACATGGTACCGGAAGCCGGTCGGCGGCGGCGACGAGCAAATCGTGTTCGACGAGATTCTCGAAGCCGAGGGCAAGGAATACTTCCGCCTCGGCGCGCTCGAGGTCAGCCCCGACGGCAAGCTTTCGGCGGTGCTGGTCGACATCACCGGCTCCGAGCGCTTCACGCTCAGAGTCCGCGACATCGCCAGCGGCGAGGATCTGGAGACGGTGACCGACGTCGCCATCGGCTCGCCGGTGTGGACCAAGGGATCGGACGGCATCGTCTTCACCGAGGTCAACGAACATTGGCGAAGCTACCGCGCTCGCTTCCACCGCCTCGGCCGGCCGACCGACGAGGACATCACGCTCTACGAGGAAAACGAGGACATCGGCTTTTCGGTCGGGGTCGACAGGAGCCAGGACGAAAGCCTGATCTTCATCGCCACCGGCGACAATACGACCAGCGAAGTGCGCTTTGTTACCGCCGACGACCCGACCCGGCCCTTGACCCTGATCAGCCCGCGCCGGCGGGGGCGCGAATATGACGTCGACAGCGCGCACGGAAAGCTGTGGATCCTGACCAACGACGATCACGTCAATTTCCGCCTGGCCGAGGCCGACCCGGCGAGGCCCGACGAATGGAAAACAGTGATCCCCGGGTCTGCCCAAGTCTATCTGCGCGGGGTCACCGCCTACCGCGACCATCTCGCCATCCAGCAGCGGGTCGACGGCCTCGACCAGCTGGTTCTGCGCGGCTACGGCGGCGAGGAAAAGCGGATCCCGTTTGCCGAGGCGACCTACTCGGCGGGCTTCGCCGGCAATCCCGAGTTCGCGCCGGCGGCCTACCGCATCGGCTATTCGTCGATGGTCACGCCCGGCACCGTCTACGACTACCACTCGGGCGAGGACCGGCTCGAGGTGCTCAAGGTCCAGGAAATCCCGTCGGGCTACGACGCCTCGCAATATGAGAGCGAGCGGCTGATGCTGCCGGCGCGCGACGGCAAGCAGGTGCCGGTGTCGGTGGTCTACAGGAAGGGCTTTCCCAAGGACGGCAGCGGCAAGCTGTTCCTCTACGGCTACGGCGCCTACGGCTATGCCGTCCCGCCGGGCTTCAACACCAACCGCATCAGCCTGCTCGACCGCGGCTGGGCCTTCGCCATCGCCCATATCCGCGGCGGCGACGACCTCGGCTACGACTGGTTCCTGCAGGGCAAGCTCGACAAAAGGACCAACACGTTCAACGACTTCGTCGACGCGGCGAAGGGGCTGATCGAGGCCGGCTTCACGCGCCCCGGCAGGATCGCCATCCAGGGCGGCTCGGCCGGCGGCGAGCTGGTCGGGGCGGTAATCAATTCCAACCCCGAATTGTTCGGGGCGGCGGTCGCCGACGTGCCGTTCGTCGACGTCCTCAACACCATGCTCGACGACACCCTGCCGCTGACCCCCGGCGAATGGCCCGAATGGGGCAATCCGATCACCGACAAGGCGGCGTTCGAGCTGATCCGCAGCTACAGCCCGTACGACAATGTCAAGGCGCAGGATTATCCGCCGATGCTGATCACCGGCGGCCTCACCGACCCGCGCGTGACTTATTGGGAGCCGGCGAAATGGGCGGCCAAGCTGCGCGCGACCAAGACCGACGACAATCTGCTCTTGCTCAAGATCAACATGGGCGCCGGCCACGGCGGCAAGTCGGGGCGCTGGGATTCATTGAAGGAAGTGGCCGAGGCCTATGCGTTCATGCTGACGCAGGTCGGGGACGATTGACCCGTCCGACCTTCGAGATGAGCTTCACCGCTCTTGGCGAGCACATCGACGAGCTCGGCCACGTCAACAATGCGGTGTGGGTGCAATGGATCCAGGAGATCGCCGTCGCCCACTGGCAGGCGGTGGCCGCGCCGGAGCACCGCGACGATTATTTCTGGGTCGTGGTGCGGCACGAGATCGACTATCTGCGTCCCGCCTTCGAGGGCGACCGGGTGACGGCCCGCACCTGGGTCGGCGAGGCGCCCAAGGGCGCGCGCTTCGACCGCTTCGTCGAATTCGCCGGCAATGACGGCCGTATCTGCGTTCGCGCCCGGACCGACTGGGCGATCATCGACAAGTCGGCCGGGCGACCGGTGCGGGTGCCGCCGCAGGTAGTGGCGCCGTTCCGTTCCGGCGGCTAAGCATCGGGGCCATGTCCCGCATCGTCCTTCACGATTATTTCCGGTCCTCGGCGGCTTACCGGGTGCGGATCGCGCTCAACCTCAAGGGCGCCGCTTACGACCGCCGCGAGGTGAATCTGCGAGACGGGGCGCAGCGGAGCGAACAATATCGCGCGCTCAATCCGCAGGGCTTCGTGCCGATGCTCGAGATCGACGACCGCCGGCTGACCCAGAGCCTGGCGATCATCGTCTATCTCGACCAGAAGTTTCCCGAGCCGCCGCTGATGCCGGCCGACCCGGCGGACGCCGCGCACGTCCGCGCGCTGGCGCTGACCATCGCCTGCGACATCCACCCGCTCAACAATCTGCGGGTGCTGAAATATCTGCAATCGGCGCTCGGCGCCGACGACGAGGCGAAGAACCGCTGGTACGCGCATTGGGTGAGCGAGGGGCTGACGGCGCTCGAAGCACTGGCGCGGCCGCGCGCCGGCGCCTTCCTGTTCGGCAATTCGCCGAGCCTGGCCGACGTCTGCCTGGTGCCGCAGCTTTACAACGCGCGGCGGTTCAATGTCTCGCTCGACCCGTTCCCGGCGCTGCGCCGGGCCGACGAAAGCGCAAGCAAGATCGAGGCCTTCGCCGCCGCGCATCCGGACAAGCAGGAGACAGCGGTATGAACCGGGTGGAAGACATCAACCGCGGGATGGCCGGCGCCAGGCCGGTCGAGGCGGTCGACATCCCTTCCATGAAGGGCAAGGTCAGCGACGAGGAATGGGCGATCAGGGTCGATCTCGCCGCCGCGTACCGGATGGTCGCGCATTACGGCTGGGACGACCTCATCTTCACCCATTTGTCGGCGCGGGTGCCGGGGCCCGAGCACCATTTCCTGCTCAATCCCTACCAATTGATGTTCGAGGAAGTGACCGCCTCGAGCCTGGTCAAGGTGGACAGGCACGGCAATCCGGTCGAGCCGACGCCGTTCATCACCAACCCGGCGGGCTTCACCATCCATTCGGCGATCCACATGGCGCGCGAGGACGCGCACGCGGTGATGCACCTCCACACCCCGGCCGGGCAGGCGGTGTCGGCCCATTCGGAAGGGCTGCTGCCGCTCACCCAGACGGCGATGCTGGTGCGCGGCGACCTCGCCTTCCACGATTATGAGGGCGTCGCGGTCGACCTCAGCGAGCGCGAGCGGCTGGTCGCCGACCTCGGCGACAAAGGCGCGATGCTGCTTCGCAACCACGGCACATTGGCGCTCGGCCGCAACGTCGGCGAATGCTTCGTCAAGCTCTACTTCCTCGAGCGCGCCTGCCAAGCGCAGATTATGGCCCTGACCGCCGGCGCGGCGGTCAGCGCACCGCCGCAGGGGACGCCCGAGCTCACCGCCGAGCAGGGCTCGGCCGGGCTCGCCGTCGCCGCCAATCTGCTTGCCTGGCCGGCGCTCAAGCGCAAAGCCTACCGGCTCGACCCCGATTTCGCGACATGAACAGGACGATGATGCGCCTTGCACTCTTGACTGCCGCTCTTGCCGTCGCCGGCTGCGCCGAAACCCAGCCGGCCGATCAGGGCCCGCGCAACACGTCCGGCTGGGACTCCGACCGGGCGAGCGACGGCTTTGCCCCGGAGACCGGCGAAACCGCCGGCTCCTGGCATGCGGCTCCGGACGGCAAGGTGCAATTCAGCGACGACAGTGCCGAAGCCGTGTTCAGCATCGACTGCGACCTTCGCGGCGGGCTGATTTTCCACCGGCCGGGGCTCGTGCCGCGCGGCAGCCTGGCGATGATGCAGCTCAGGACCGGCGGGGCGGTTCGACGGCTCGCCGTGACTACCCCGGAAACCGAGCAGCCGACGGTCGAGGCGCGAGCGCCTTACAGCGATCCGCTGGTGCCGGCGCTGATGCGCTTCCAGCAGCCGCTCGAAGTGCGGATCGACGGGCTCGAGACTCTGAGCCTGCCGCCGAGCCCGGTGGTGCGTGAATTCGTCCAGAATTGCGGCCGGATCACCGGCGCGCCGGTGACGATGCCGGAGATGGGGCTACAGGCGAACCAGGCGGTACCCGCAAACGAGGCGGCGCAGTAGTTGGTGATCCACTGAATGACGGCTGCCCCCCGGACAGCCGATTCCGATCCACTGAATGACGGCTGTCCCCCGGACAGCCGATTCAGTGGATGGTCGGGGAGAGAGGATTCGAACCTCCGGCCCCTGCCTCCCGAAGACAGTGCTCTACCAGGCTGAGCTACTCCCCGACCGGAACCCGCGATTGCGACAAGGTCGCGGCGGGAGCCAAGGCCGCGCCCAGATAGGGGGGGGCCGGCGGGAAGGCAAGCCGGGACTTCCGCCATAAACGCCGTTCGGGCTGAGCTCGTCGAAGCCCTGCCCCGTTTTCGTAAATCAGAAAGAATAAGGCAGCCCTTCGACAGGCTCAGGGCGAGCGGATAATCGGGCTTACCGGCCGAGCGTCGCCAGCCATTCCGCGGGCCGGACGAATTTCTCGCGCGGCGAGCCGGGCCGCGCCCGAGCAACCTCGGCCTCCTCGATCCGCCGCCAGTCGGAGAAATCGGTTGCCCGGATGCCGCGGCCGTCGAGCAGGTGCCTGAGGCCCGCCTCCCCCGGCTTGCCGGCGCCACTCCCCGGCGGCATCGCCGCGGCGATGAGGGCGGCGACCTCATAGCCGTCGGGACGGTTGGTGCCGATCGTCCCGGTCGGCCCGCGCCGCGCCCAGCCGACCGCGTACAGCCGCTCGCCGATGCGGCCGCCCTCGTTGATGAAGCGGCCGCCGCGCTCGTCATAGGGGACGCCGTCGATCGGCGGAGTCGAATAGCCGATGCAGCTGACGACCAGGCCGGCCGGGACTGCATAGGTTTCGCCGGTGCCGCGGGCGGCGCCCTTGTCGTCAAGCTCGGTGCGCTCGACGATTACCCGTTCGGCGGTCCCGTCGCCCTCGATCGCCAGCGGCCTGGCGAAGAAGTCGAACATGATGCGCTTGGGCTTGGCCGGGTTGGGCGCACTCGCGGCGAATTCGCGCAGGATGGTGATCGACTTGCGCTGGCCGGGCTCGAGCGCGTCATCGGCCTCAATCGGCGGGAAGTCGCCGGGCTCGACGACCGGCGATGCCGCCTCGAGATGGCCGAGCTCGGCCAATTCCTTGGGCGTCATGGCGATCTGGTGCGGGCCGCGGCGGCCGAGAATATTGATGGTGCGGACGGCCGAGCGATCGAGCGCCTCGAGGGCGTGTCCGACGATGTCCGAGCCTTCGAACTCGGAGCGGGTCTTGGCCAGGATCCGGGCGACATCGAGCGCGACATTGCCGTTGCCGATCACCGCCGCGTGGCTGCCGCCAAGCGGCGGGTCGAGGTCGGCGAAATCGGGATGGCCATTGTACCAGCCGACGAACTCGGCCGACCCGACGACGCCGGGCAGATGCTCGCCGGGGATCCCGAGCTTGCGGTCAATGGGGGCGCCGGTGGCGAGGACGAGCACGTCGAACAGGCCGAGCAGCTCGTCGATCGAAACGTCGGAGCCGACGCAGACGTTGCCGACGAAGCCGACGCCGTCGGTCTCGGCGACCTTGTCGTAGCGTTTCGACACGGCCTTGAGTGACTGGTGGTCGGGCGCGACCCCGAAGCGGATCAGGCCGTAGGGCACGGCATAGCGGTCGAGGATGCTGATCCGCGCCTTGCCATCATAGGCTTTGGCGAGAGCCTCCGCGGTGTAGAAGCCGGCAGGTCCAGAACCGATCACCGCGAAATGCCTCATCGGCGGTCGCGGTCCTTGTCCTCGAGCAGCAGGTCGCCCTTGCGCTGGAGCGCCGCCTCGATCGGGCCGGCGAGCATGGCGAGAAAGCCGGGCAGGATCACCTGGCAGCGCACGAGCCGTTCCTCGACCCCGATCCTGGCTTCGACCGCCTGGCCGAGCGCGTGGACCGTGAGGTTGAGCTCGTCTCCGGCCCATTGATGCTCGACCCGGGCGCCGCCGGGAATGTGCTCGGTCAGCCGGTGGACGTTGGCGGCGATGCGGCGCCGGGCTTCGTCCTTGCCCAGGCTGTGCGGCAGGTCGACCTGGATCGGACGCTCCATGGGCCGAGAGTGGCCGCACGCGGCGCGCTTTTCAAGCCGATGGCTGCGGCTATGGTGGCGGGGTGTACCGAACCCCCCTTTTCGCCCTCGCCATCGCGGCGGCTCCCGCGCACGCGCAGGAAATGCCCGGACCGTGGAACCCCGCGGCCCAATATGTCACCTCCGGACAGGACGAACCGGGCTATCGCGCCTGGCTTGCCGCCGAGCCGGTGCGGCCGCTGCTGGTCGCCGGCTTCGAACATTATTTGCGGCAATGGGAGGTCGCCGGGATCGTCACGACCTGGCAGCTGATCCGAACCGCTTCCTCGTGGCAGCGATGCGACGCGCAACCCTTCGAAGTGCCGCCGCCCGGGCAATGGCACCACATGGTCCAGACCTTGCGCTACATCCGCGCCCATGTCGTGCCAGTCATCGGCCCGGTCGAGCCGGTGTCCGCCTACCGCAACCCCGAGCTCAATAGCTGCGCCGGCGGCTCGCCCGAAAGCGCCCACCGCCATGTCTTTGCCGTCGACCTGGTGCCGCTGCGTCCGACCGAGCGCGAAGGGCTGATCCGCGCCATCTGCGCGATCCACGCCTGGCAGGGCGAGCGCTATGGCGTCGGCCTCGGCTTCTATTCCTTCCTCCGTTTCCACATCGACACGCGCAGCTTCCGGAAATGGGGGCCGGACGGGACTCCCGAGGCATCGCCGTGCACGGCTGTACTGGCAGAGATCGAAGCAACGAAAACCGGCGGGTAAGGGGACTTGTGTTGCCTAACTGCAACACCATATCCGGGGTCAGACAAGGGGTGACCAATGGATCTTGAGAAACTGACCGACCGGGCCCGGGGATTCCTTCAGGCGGCGCAGACCATCGCGGTGCGCGAGCATCATCAGCGGATCGCGCCGGCGCATCTGCTCAAGGCGCTGCTCGACGACGAGCAAGGCATGGCGGCCGGGTTGATCGACGCGGCCGGCGGCGATGCCGGCGCGGCCCGGCGCGAAGCCGATGCTCTCGTCGCCAAAATCCCATCGGTGACCGGCAGCGGAGCGACCTCGGCGCCCGGGCTGGACGGCGACACGATGCGGATCCTCGACCAGGCGGAACAGGTCGCGAAGAAGTCCGGCGACAGCTACGTCACCGTCGAGCGAATCCTGCTGGCCATCGCGCTGGCCAAGACCAGCGAGGTCGGCCAGGCGCTCAGCCGGGCCGGAGTGTCCCCGCAGAACCTCAACGCCGCCATCGAAAAATTGCGCGGCGGCCGAAGCGCCGACACGCAGTCGTCGGAGGACCGGTACGACGCGCTTAAGCGCTACACCCGCGACCTGACCCAGGCTGCCCGCGACGGCAAGCTCGACCCGGTCATCGGCCGCGACGAGGAAATCCGCCGGACCGTCCAAGTGCTGGCCAGGCGGACCAAGAACAATCCAGTGCTGATCGGCGAGCCGGGAGTCGGCAAGACGGCGATCGCGGAAGGCCTGGCTCTGCGTATCGCCAACGGCGACGTCCCCGACGGGATCAAGGACCGGCGGCTACTGTCGCTCGACATGGGCGCGCTGATCGCCGGAGCCAAATATCGCGGCGAGTTCGAGGAGCGGCTGAAAGGCGTGCTCGACGAGGTCAAGCAGGCGAGCGGCGAGATCATCCTGTTCATCGACGAGATGCACACGCTCGTCGGCGCCGGCAAGGCGGAAGGGGCGATGGACGCGTCAAACCTGTTGAAGCCGGCGCTCGCCCGCGGCGAGCTGCACTGCATCGGCGCGACGACGCTCGACGAATATCGCAAGCATGTCGAGAAGGACGCGGCGCTCGAGCGGCGCTTCCAGCCGGTGTTCGTCGGCGAGCCGAGCGTTCCCGACACCATCTCCATCCTTCGCGGGCTCAAGGAGAAATACGAGCTTCACCACGGCGTGCGAATCACCGACGGAGCGATCGTCGCCGCCGCGACCCTGTCCAACCGCTATATTTCCGACCGCTTCCTGCCTGACAAGGCGATCGACCTGATGGACGAGGCGGCGAGCCGAATCCGCATGGAGGTGGAATCGAAGCCCGAGGAGATCGAGAATCTCGACCGGCGGATCATCCAGCTCAAGATCGAGCGCGAGGCGCTGAAGAAAGAGAATGACGCCGCGTCGCGCGACCGGCTCGGCAAGCTCGAGGAGGAACTCGCCAACCTCGAGCAGCAGTCGTCGGAGCTGACCCAGCGCTGGCAGGACGAGAAGGAGAAGATCGCCGCCGAAGCGAGGCTGAAGGAGCAGATCGATGCCGCTCGGCTCGAGCTCGAGCAGGCGCAGCGGAGCGGCGACCTGTCCCGAGCCGGCGAGCTCCAATATGGCCGGATTCCCGAGCTCGAGAACCAGCTGTCCGAGGCTCAGGCGGCGGTCAAAGGGGCGATGCTTCGCGAGGAAGTGACGGGCGAGGACATCGCCGGAGTCGTGAGCCGGTGGACCGGGATCCCGGTCGAGCGGATGATGGAGGGCGAGCGCGAGAAACTGCTGCAGATGGAAGCCGCGATCGGCCGCCGGGTGATCGGCCAGGACGAAGCGGTGAAAGCGGTTTCCGCGGCCGTCCGCCGGGCGCGGGCCGGCCTGCAGGACCCGAACCGGCCATTGGGCTCATTCCTGTTCCTGGGGCCCACTGGCGTCGGCAAGACCGAGCTGACCAAGGCGCTCGCCGAATTCCTGTTCGACGATCCCCACGCGATGGTCCGGATCGACATGTCGGAGTTCATGGAGAAGCATTCGGTCGCGCGGCTGATCGGAGCACCGCCCGGCTATGTCGGCTATGAGGAAGGCGGAGTGTTGACCGAGACGGTGCGCCGGCGGCCTTATCAGGTGGTGCTGTTCGACGAGGTCGAAAAGGCCCACGGCGACGTGTTCAACGTTCTGCTGCAGGTGCTCGACGACGGCCGGCTGACCGACGGCCAGGGCCGCACCGTCGATTTCACCAACACCATCATCATCCTGACGTCGAACCTCGGCAGCCAGTATCTCGCCGCGCTCGGCGACGACGAAGACGTCGCCAAGGTCGAGCCGCAGGTGATGGAGGTGGTCCGCGGCCATTTCCGGCCCGAATTCCTCAATCGCCTCGACGAGATCATCCTGTTCCACCGCCTGTCGCAAGCGAACATGGGACCGATCGTCGACATCCAGGTCGAGCGGCTGCAGAAATTGCTCGAGGATCGCAAGATCACCCTCGAGCTGACCGACGGCGCCCGCGCCTGGCTCGGCCGGGTCGGTTACGACCCGGTGTATGGCGCGAGGCCGCTCAAGCGGGCAGTGCAGAAGCATCTGCAGGACCCGCTCGCCGACGCCATCTTGCGCGGCGAGATCGCCGACGGGGCGACGGTCAGGGTCGACGAAGGCGACGGCGAGCTGGCGCTCCGGCCGGTCGAGCACACCGCTGCGGCGGCGTGATGCGGAAAGGGCGGAGGTGAGCGAGCAGGCGATCGCCCGGGCGCTTCAATCCGCCCATGCCATGCTCCAGCGGGGCGATGCTGCCGGGGCGGGGCGGACGATCGCGGCGCTCGCTGCCCAGCATCCGAGGCGGCCGGACGTGCTGCATCTCCAAGGCATGATCCAGCGTTCGGCCGGCGACCTGGCGGCGGCGCGCCGGACATTCGAGCGCGCGGTTGAGGCCAGCGGCGGCAACCCTGAAATCCGCAACACCCTCGGCAATTTGCTTGCCGACATGGGCGCGCTCGACGAGGCGGATGGCCAGTATGCCGCCGCCATTGCCGCCAGGCCGGGCTATGCGCCGGCGTGGATCAACCGCGGCCAGCTCGCCAGCCGCCGCGGCAGGCACGCCCAGGCGATTGAGATGCTGGACAAGGCATGCGCGCTCGATCCCCGCTCGACGCTGGCACGAACCAGCCTGGCGGCCGCCCACCGCGCCGCCGGGGATCCGGACAAGGCCGTCCAGATCCTCCAGGCGGCGGTGGCCGAGAACCGCGGCGCGCCATCGCTTCGGGTGCGCCTCGGCATCGCGCTTCGCGCCGCCGAGCGGGCGCGAGAAGCGATCGCCGAATATGACGCCGCCGAGCGCGCCGGCTACCGGTCGCCGGAGCTGCTCGACAATCGCGCCGCGGCCTGGATCGACCTCGGCGAGGTCGAGGAGGCGCGCGCCGATTATGAGGCGCTGACGCTCCAGTTTCCCGCCTACATGGCCGGCCATCGGGCACGGGCGCGGCTGTACTGGGAATGGGGTCTCCACGGCGATCCGTTCGAAAGCTTCCGCCGCATCGCCGAAGCCCATCCGTCCGAGCCGGTGATCTGGAGCGAGTGGCTCGGCACGCTGCTGTCTTTCCGCCAGTTTGAAAAGGCCGTCGAGGTCGAGGCCCGGGCGGAGTTGGCGATCGGCAGGACGCCGGCGATCCTGTTCTCGCGAGCGATCGCACTCAGCGAACTTGGGCAATTGCAGCAGGCAAGCGCCGATTTCGAAACATGCCTGCCGGCCTTCGGCAACGAAGCCAGCTTCCTTAGCGCCTTCGCCCGCCACCTGCTGAAAAACCGCGAGTTCGAGCGCGCCGCAACGACCGCCGAGCGCGCGACCCAGCTTGCGCCGCTCAGCCAGATCGCCTGGGCCTATCTCGGCACCGCCTGGCGACTTCTCGGCGACCCACGCGAGTCCTGGCTGCATGATTACGAACGGTTCGTCGCGCAGATCGAGGCGCGGCCGCCGGAATGGGACGGTAGCGCGGCGGAGTTTGCCGAAACCGTCGCCCCGGCGCTCCGCAAGCTTCATCTGTCAAAGGTGCACCCGGCTGATCAATCGCTCCGCCACGGGACGCAGACAGCCGGTGCGCTGTTCGACGTGCGAGACCCGGCGATCCAGCGAATCCGGCAGTCGGTCACGGCCGCGGCTGTCGACTTCTCCGCCAGCCTCCCCGACGACCCGAAGCATCCATTCCTTGCGCGCAAAGCTGCTTTCATCGATTTCGTCGGATCGTGGTCCGTGCGGCTGACGCGGCACGGCTTCCACATCAACCATGTGCACGAACAAGGGTGGCTGAGCTCAGCTTATTATTTCGCGCTGCCGCCAAAGGACCCCGAGGCTGACGGCCACGAAGGCTGGCTTCAGCTCGGCGCCCCTCCGGACGAGCTTTCTCTCGACCTTCCGCCGCGCCGCCTGATCGAGCCGAAGGTCGGCACCTTGGTGCTGTTTCCCTCGTCGATGTGGCACGGCACCGTTCCGTTCACCGTCGAGGGCGAGCGGCTGACCTGCGCCTTCGATATCATCCCCGCACCCGCGACCTGAATCTCGGAGCGGCGCGGCCAGGACCGACTCGCTTCTGCGGTGCATGAAGGGGACAAAAAAGGGCGGCGGGGAAAGACCCCGCCGCCCAGAGTTTGGTCGTTCGCCGACCCGCTTAGAAGCGGACCTTGGTCTGGATCGTGTAGCCACGGCCCAGAATGATCGGCGAGAAGAACGAAGCGTTGGTGTTCGACTGCTCGAAGGTTCCGCTGACCGTCTGCGGCGGCAGCTTGTCGAACAGGTTGTTGACGATGCCGGTGAACTCGAACCGGTCGTTGATCGCCCAGCGCATCGACAGGTCGAAGAAGCTGAGGTCGGGAACCCGCGGAACATTGAACGCCGACGAGAAGATCTGGCCGACCTGCGAGCCACCGCTCTTGTAGATCCAGCGCACCTGCCCGGTCCACGGACCCTGCTCGACGCCCACCGTCAGCGTATTGCCCCACTTGGGGTTGACGCCGCCGAGGCCGGCCGTGGCGGTGTCGACGAAGTCAACGCCGCCGAGCTTGTAGTCCATGGTGTACGAGAAGATGTTGCCGACGCGGAGACGGGCATCCGGTAGGAAGCCGCCGCCGAGAACGTCCGCGAACGGAACGACCCAGTTCAGGCCCGCGTCGATGCCGCGGGTTTCGAACGGACCGCCCTCGTCCGGGCTGTTCCGCCGACCGGTGTTGACGCGGTCGATCTGGCCGGTGTCGGGATTGCGGAAGACCCGCTGACAGGCATCGCTCGCCAGGTTGGCACTGGCATTGCACTGGTTGATGTAGAACTGCGCCGACAGACCCTGAATACGACCCTTGATGACGATGTCGTAATAGTCGACCGTCAGCGACAGGCGCCCAACCGGCCACCAGGACGGGTTGAACACTGCGCCAAGGGTGTAGGTTTCCGCTTTCTCTTCCTCCAGGTCGGGCTGGCCAAAGGCGAAGGCCTGCACCTGCTGGTTGTTCGCCGCGAACGTCGGAATAGCCGCCGCCGGGACGCCCTGCGCTATGCAGAACTGCACATTGCGATTGGGATTGGTAGCCGCACAGGGGTCGGTGTAGGCCGGGAAGCCCTGGTCGCCGCCCTGGAACAGCTCGAAGATGCTCGGCGCGCGAGCCGCCTTGTTGTAGGCGCCGCGGAAGCGGAGCCCCGGCATCGGACCGAATTCGGCAGCGGCCTTCCAGTTGAAGATGCCACCGATGGTGGTGTAATCCGAGAAGCGGCCACCAAGCTCGACCGCCAACAGATCGGGGAAGCCCGAGCCGCCGAGGATCGGGAGGCGAACCTCGCCGTACGCTTCCTTCACGCCAATCCGGCCGCGCTGCGGCTGCTGGGCGTTGAAGCCGATGATCTCACCGCGGATCTTCGCATCGTCCGGCTCGAACGAACCGACATCGCGACGCCACTCGGCGCCGACAGCGATGCCGATCGGGCCGCCCGGAAGCTCGAATGCCGAGCCGGCAAGGTTGACCGACGTGCGGAGCTGCTCGAACTGCGAACGGTCCGTGGTGTCGATCTGGATGAAGTTGACCATCTGCGGAGTCAGCGTGTTCGGTCCGTAAATGTTGACCGGCACGCAGCCCGGCAGCACGCCCGGACCGTTGACGACGCCAGCAGCGTTGCGGCAGCCGACGAGGCCCTGCTCAACGGCGACACGGTTGATGTTGCCGTAGTTGCGCGAGGTCAGGTCGCTGCGGCCCCAGCCGAAGCCGCCGTAAACGCGCCAGTCGGCACCGAGATCGTGCTCGAGCACGCCGCGGCCGATGATGCTCTGGTTTTCGGCGACGCCGACGCGCGGGCCGGTCTCCGAGAAGCGCCGGTCGAAGCTGAACGGCGCGTTCGGGTTGGGCCGGGTGTTGAGCGCAAACTGCAAGTCCGCCGGAAGCGCGCAAGCTGCCTGGGCGCCGGTGCAATTGGCATTGACCACCACCGGGTTGATGGTGAAGCCCGTGCCGCCGGCGGCCGGAGTCGGAGCCAGCTCAACCGTGCTGTTGCTGTTGGTAAAAGCAGCAAAGATTCGTGCCCGGGTGCGGTCATCAAACTCGTACCGTGCGGTCGAGCTCAGGTTGAACCGGTTGTACGGGATGGTCATGAAGTTGTCGGGCGCGAAATTGTAGCGCGACGAACCCAGAGCCCGGATCGGAACCTGACAGAAGCCGGCGCCATAATAGCTGGTCAGCTGGCCGAGGTCGTTGAACGACAGGTTGCTGCCGGTCGGCAAGCAGCCCGCCGGCGCGTTGACCGTACCGAACGGACGCGTCGGGAACGCGGCCTGGAGAGCGGCAATATTGAACGGGTTGGCTGCGCTGTTGACCACCTGGCCCCACGGCGGGGTCGCCGAGCCGCCGGCCGAGAACGGAATCGCGCCCGCCGGAGGATTGTTGGGATCGTCGACGACAACCAGCGTCGAGCCGGCGACGCAGGTCGTGGCCGGCGCTGCCGGGATACACCAGACGGCGGCCGAAGTCCGCGAATGGTCGTAACGGCCCTGGCCGACGCCTTCGCGGTCGAAATAGCCGGCGTAAAGCGTCATGTTGCCGCGGCCGTCGGCGAAATTGCCGCCGAGCAGGCCGGCAATGTTGTAGTTAAAGCCGACGCCTTCCTCGGCGACACCGGTCTGGCCGGTAAGCTCGAGGCCGCTGAAATCCTGCTTGAGGATGAAGTTGACAACGCCGGCCATGGCGTCCGAACCGTAAATGGCCGAAGCGCCGCCGGTGACCACGTCGATGCGCTCGATGAGGCCGACCGGGACCTGCGAAATGTCGACCACGCCCACGGTCGACGAGGGCGGCAGGCGCTCGCCGTCGACGAGGATCAGGGTGCGCTGCGGACCGAGACCGCGAAGGTCGAGGGTTGCGAACGGGAAGCCGCCGGCATTGTTCGACGTGCGGTTGTTGCCCGGAATGAGCTGCGGAAGGTCGTTGATCAGGGTTTCCAGCGTGCTCGTGCCGGTGAGGGCCACCTGCTCGTCGTCGACGATCGTGACCGGGCTGGAAGAAGTGAGGTCGGGACGCGGAATACGCGAACCGGTGACGACGATGGTCGTGCCCGCGGTGCCCGTCGTGCTGACGCCTGGCGCCTCGTCGCTCGGCTCGAGCTCCGGAGCATCGCCACCCGTGGTCGGGGTCGGGCTCTGCGGCACCGGCACGTCCTGGGTGGTGGGAGCCGGTTGCTGGGTCTGGGCCCAGGCCGGGGCGGCCATTGCGACGGTCGCAAAGCCTGAGATTACGGTGGTCGCCAGCAGGCGATTCCAGGTAGCGCTCTTCATCATGATCCCCTTAGAGAGCAGAAAATAACCGAATCCCGAGCGCCATGGCACTGAGAGATTCCACGGCGTTGGTGTAGCGGATGCGATTTCTGACACAATCCGTCCCGCGGAGGTCGGGTCGCTTTTGTGACGATGTTGTTGCAGACGCGCCACAGCCGCAATCCAGGGTCAAACGGCGCGGTTGCGACGAAAAATTCCGAGTCGATTGCTCAGCGACCGCGGAACCAACCGGTGATCGCGAAACGGCCGGCCGGGGCGAACGGCGGGACGAACGTCACGCTGTGCTTCTGCGGCACTCGGAACAGGTTGAGCGCATTGAAGCGCGGCCGGAAGCCGGCGATCACGTCGCCGTCGTCGTCGTAGAACAAGAGATAGCCGCCCCAGTCGGGGCGCCAGTCCTCGGCGCAGAAACTGAGGACATAGGCGATCCGCCAGTCGCCGGCGACGTGGCTGTCGTCATGCTGGGCGAGGAACTGGTTGGGCCCGTAAAGCGTCGCCTGAGCGTCCGCCTTGACCAGCTCCGAAACGCCGGTGATGTCGCGCGCCAGATCGAGCCACGGCTCGGAATTGATATGTTCGAGCAACAGGTCGTGCGGCCCGCCCGGGTTCCATTGGCCCAGATAGGCGTCCAGCATCCGGTACTGGCTGTAAACGAAACCGTAGTCGCGCCCGGCGAGCGCGCGGCTCAGCTTGTCGCCGATCGCCTGCCTCTCGGCCGCACTGAGCCGCGCCAGATCCTCGCTGCGAATGCCGTGAGGCCCGTCGCTGCCGGCCTGCCAGGCGAGGCCCCACGGCGTCTGCTGGGCGAGAATGGAATGGACGTTGCGCGCCGCCTCGGCGGTAAGCACGTCGCGCACCTGGACCCGGCCGTCGGCGGCGAAACGGCGAGCGGCGGATAGGCGGTCGACATCCGGATTGATCTCGAAAAGCGGGATTTCACGATTCACGGACTGCGGCTCCAGAAGCGGCCAGGGTTTCCCGTCAAGGCGTCTAGCGATGCGGTCGCGCGCGCTCCTCGGCCTCGAGGCTGGCGGCGGCATCGACATAGGCCTCCTGGCGCTCGACGCTCCAATATTTGAGCTCGTGCAGCGGGATCCGCTGGCCGGTGACGGCGCACAGGACATGGTCGCCGTCGGACAGCACCCGGAACGTCCCGTCGAGATAGTGAAGCCGGGCCGCCCGCCCGGAGCCGCTCATCAGCATTCGGCCCTCGCTATTTCCCGGGCTCGTCGAACAGGCCCGGATGGGGATCGACATAGGGCCGGCGGCGGCCGCGCTCAAGCCGCGGCGGAGTTCCGCCAGCCTCGGTCACGGCATCGACCCTGCCGTCGCCGAAGTGCAGAGTCAGCAGCCGCTCGGCGACCGCATCGGCGGCGCGGGTGATGGTTGCGCCGGCGCGGCTGGTCACCCGGACGAAGCCCTTGCCGAGCGGCCGGTCGGGATGGACCAGCTCGGCCATCTTCCACAGCGCCGCGAACCTGTCGCCGGCGCGGACGAGGCGGTCGAGCAGAAGCTCGGGGCGAAGCCGCGGAACGACCGCGTTCATATTCGCGCGCGCGTGAGTCGCGCGCGCTGCCAGCGCCCGCGGCAGCCGGTCGGCAAGGTCGTCCGAGCGTTGGACGAGCGGCGCGAACAGGGCCTGCGGCTCGGGCCAGCGTCGGGCGGTGAGGTCGAGCCGCTCGCGCGCCCGGTCGGCGTGGCGGGCGAGGCAGTGGCGGGCGCGGTGGGCGAGCCCGTCGAGCTGGGCGTAGAGGTCGGCGCGGACCGGCACCGCGATCTCAGCGGCGGCGGTCGGCGTCGGCGCGCGCAGGTCGGCGGCGAAATCGATCAGGGTCGTGTCGGTCTCGTGCCCGACGGCGGAAATCAGCGGGATCGGACTGGCGGCGGCGGCGCGAACCACCTCTTCCTCGTTGAACGGCCACAAATCCTCGATCGAGCCGCCGCCGCGGGCGACGATGATCAGGTCGGGCCGCGGGCGGACATCGGGAAAGCCGCGGATCGCCTCGGCGATCCTGACCGCCGCGCCTTCGCCCTGGACCGGCACCGGCCAGACGATGACGTGGGTCGGGCAGCGGTCCTCGAGCCGGTGGAGGATGTCGCGGATCACCGCCCCGGTCGGCGAGGTGACGACTCCGACGACCTTCGGCAGGAAGGGCAGCGGCCGCTTGCGCTCGGCATCGAACAGACCCTCGGCGGCGAGCGCCTTCTTCCGCCGCTCGAGCAGGGCCATCAAGGCGCCCTCGCCGGCGAGCTCGAGCCGGTCGACGACCAGCTGATATTTGGAGCGGCCGGCGTAGGTCGTCATCTTGCCGGTGGCGATCACCTCGGCCCCGTCCTCCGGCCGGAAGGCGAGCGCCTGGGCGTTGCCGCGCCAGATCACCGCGTCGATGCACGCTGCCTCGTCCTTCATGGTGAAATAGCAATGGCCCGAGGCGTGGCGCTTGAAGCCGGAAATCTCGCCGCGCACGCGAACCCTCCCGAACGCCCCCTCGATCAGCCGTTTGACCGATCCGGCGAGCTCGCCGACCGTCAGCGGCGGCGAATTGTCGCCCGGCGGAGTGTCCGCTAACAGGCCCATGCTCGGCTCGTCGGGGAGATTCATGAACGTCCTGCTCTTAGGTTCCGGTGGCCGCGAGGATGCGCTTGCCTGGCGCCTGAGGCAATCGCCAAGCTGCGCCGAACTGATCGCCGCCCCTGGAAATCCCGGTATCGCCCGCTGGGCGGAGTGCGTCGCCATCGACCCGTGCGACGGCGCGGCGGTCGTCGAGCTTGCCGGCGAGCGAAGAATCGACCTCGTCGTGATCGGGCCGGAAGCGCCTCTGGTCGCGGGAGTCGCCGACGCCTTGCGCGAGTCCGGCTTCGCCGTGTTCGGCCCGAATGCGGCGGCTGCCCGGCTCGAGGGGTCGAAGGGCTTCACCAAGGATCTGTGCCGGGATCACGGCATCCCGACCGCCCGCTACGCCCGGGTCGAGACCCAAGCCGACGCCCGCGCCGCCCTCGGTGAATTCGGCACGCCGGTGGTGATCAAGGCCGACGGCCTCGCCGCCGGCAAGGGCGTCACGGTGGCGATGAGCCGCGACGAGGCCGAGGCGGCGATCGCCGCCGCCGGCGACGGGCCGATGGTCATCGAGGAGTTTCTCCAGGGCGAGGAAGCGAGCCTGTTCGCTTTGGTCGACGGCGAGGTGGCGGTCCCGCTCGCCTCGGCCCAGGACCACAAAAGGGTTGGCGAGGGCGACACGGGGCCAAACACCGGCGGCATGGGCGCTTACAGCCCGGCGCCGGTGCTGACGAAAGAGCTCGAAGCGCGAGCGATGGACGAGATCATCGGCCCGACCGCCCGCGCCATGGCGGCCGCTGGCACGCCGTTCTCGGGAGTGCTTTACGCCGGGCTGATGCTGACCGCGGAGGGCCCAAAGCTGATTGAGTACAATGTCCGCTTCGGCGACCCCGAATGCGAGGCCATGATGCCGCTGATAGCGGGAGATTTCGCCGAGCTTCTGCTCGCGGTCGCCGCCGGCCGGCTCGGCGACATCGAGCCGCCGCGCCTGGCCGACAAGCATGCAATGACGGTGGTGGTCGCGGCGCGCGGCTACCCCGGCGCCCCGACCAGCGGCGGCGCGATCCGCGCGATCGAGGCGGCGGAGCAGGTCGAGGGCGTCACCGTCTTTCACGCCGGCACGGCGCTGGGCGACGAGGGGCTGGTGGCCAAAGGCGGCCGGGTGCTGGCGATCACAGCGTGCGGCGACACTTTAGTCCAGGCGCGGGCGCGCGCCTATCGCGCCATCGACCAGGTGGATTTCGCCGACGGCTTCCATCGCACCGACATCGGCTGGCGCGAGCTCGAACGATCGGCCCCCGCGCTGGACGAACCGGCGCGATGATCCTGCTCTGGGATCTTTACTGGCCGGTGCTGGCCGCAGGCCTGGGCGCCGGCGTGGCGTTCGGCTGGCCGGCCCTGAAGGATGAGGACGGGGATCTGCGCCGGCGGCTGCTGGTGATTGCCGCCGGAGCGGCCGCAGCAATGGCGGCTGCGGCCCTCTGGCACGGTCCCGCCGGCACTGCCGACAGCTTTGCCGCAACCGTCGAGAGCGACGCGCGGGCCGAGCTCGAACGGCTCGACATGGGCGCCGTGAACGTTCGGCTCGAGCGCGGCCCGATGCGCCGGAGCCTGGTGCTGGACGGTCCGGCCGACGCCTTCCAGCGCCGCGAGCTGAGGCGGCTGATGGACGAGACGGTCGGAATCGCCGATGCGCGCTGGGAAACGCAGCCGGGCGGCCTCACCCTGCCGCTGATCGTCGAGGCGATGCTGGCGTCGCTGGTCGCCTTTTCGTTCGGCCTTCTGTTCGCTTATCTGGTCGTTCTTCGCCGACGCGCGAACGCCAGCTGGAGATGGTGATGGACCAACAGTTGCTCGAAAATGTCCCTTTGATCCTGCTCATCCTGGCGATCACCCTGATCGTCGCCTTCCTCGTCCTTCGGCCGCGCCAGCGGGTGAAGCTCAGCGACGACACCCCGACGCGCCCGCACATGATGGACCGGCGCCCGCCCCGCGAAGGGACCGGCCTGGCCGGCGAAGCGGCGGCGGCGGCCAGCGACGTAACCGGCGAAGTGCTTGACGCCCGGGTCCACGACCATCTGTCCGGCGACGTCGCCGCCGACGATTTGCAGCGGCTGAAGGGAGTAGGCCCCAAGTTCGCGCAGCTGCTACGCGCGCAGGGGATCATGCGATTCGAGCAGATCGCCCGAATGTCGTCGACCGAGATCGACCGGCTCGACCGGGTGCTCGGGCCGTTCAGCGGGCGAATCGCGCGCGACCGCATCGTCGAGCAGGCGGAATATCTCGCCCGCGGCGACATCGACGGCTTCGAGCAAAGGTTCGGCAAGGTCTAACGCGCCGCGGCGGCCGCTAGCCAGTCCGATTGCGGGCGAGCCGGGATCCTATCGCTGCTGGAAGCGCGCCGAACCTCGGATCGGCGCGAAGGCCGTCGAACGCGGGGTCGGCCAGCCCAATCTCGAACGGCTCGCCATTGTTGGCCCAGCCGCGCTCGACTGCCGCCTCCAATCGGTCCAAAGCGTCGGCTCGCCGGCCGCTCAGCGCGAAGAGCGCTGCCTCCACCACCAGGCCGTCGATCCCGTTGAAGCCGTTTCGGACCCTCATGCGATGCTCGGCCAAGGTCAGGTCGAGCAGCTTGCCGGCATCATCGGGCCTGCCCATCCGGCGAAGCGCTTTGACCAACGACGGCCCGACGCGGTGGAGCTGGCATTGCTGGCCCGCGACAAATCCGTTCCAGCCGCCGGGGCCGGCGGAAAGCAACTCGTCGAGTGCCTGCAGTCGTCCGGCATGGATCATGGCCCTGATCCCCGCCGCGGTGACGAAGGGGCGGTCGAGCAGATCGGGGCCGGCGCGCACCGCGACGGCGGCGGCGCGGTCGTATGAGCGGCGCCAGTAGCTGCCGATGATCTCCTGTTCCTGCGACGGAAGCATGGCAACCGCCTCGTCCGTGCGGCCAAGGGCGTGCAGCGAGCTGGCGGCGAGGTTCCGCAGCCGCGGAGGCCCGGGGGGCGGACGCAGCGCCCGCAAGGCGGCTTGGGCCGCCTGCGCCGGTTCGCCGAGACGATGGTGGAGCGACACCCGAAGGATGGATTCGTCCGTCGGGATTCTGGAGGCCGAGGAGAAACGGCCGACCGTATCGACGGCATCCGCCTTGCGCCCGAGATCGACGTAGGCATCGACGAGGCTGATGTGCGGAACCACCATCAAAGGTTCGATCGCCACCGCCCGTTCAAAGCTCGCCGCAGCGGCGCGGATTTGGCACCGCCTCTGCTGCGCCCCGCCGAGCGCCTGCCACGCCTGGAAGTTGCCGGCATCCAGCGCGATCGCCCGGGCGAAAGCGCGCTGTTTTTCTACGGAATTTTCGGTTGCCCAGCCGAGTGCGACATAGGCTTCCGACAGTTCCGGCGCGAGCTCCACGGCTCGGCGGGCGTGAGCGAGCACCTGGCTCCGCTCCCGGGGAGGCATCCGCTCGACCCCGGTCGGTCGCGTTTCCTGGAGCATGATCGAGGTGAACACCATCAGCGCGTGCGCCGGAGCATAATCGGGGTCGCGCAGCAGCGCTTGCTGGAGCAGCCGACGGGCCTCGATTGCGCTGTCGAAGCTTGCTCGACGGGTCGCCGCCTTGGCGGCGAGGTAAAGCTCGTAGACCTCCGGAGCGGTGCGGATCGACCGGAGCTGCGGCGACACGGCTTGCGCCCGGAACGTTCCGCGCATCCGCTCGACCACCGATGCGCCGATCTCCTCCTGGATTGCGAAAAGGTCGGCCATGGCGCGCTCGTAATCCTGGGCCCAAAGCTGCTCGCCGCTGCGCGCATCGACCAGCCGCGCGCTGATCCGAACCCGGTTGCCGGAGGACCGAAGGCTGCCTTCGATCAAATGCGTGGCGCCGAGCGCGTCATGCAGCGCGCGCGGAGTGCCGCCTTCGTCGCGCAACTGCCATGCCGAGCTGCGGCCGATGACGCGAAGGTTCGGGTCGCCGGACAGCAGGCTTAGGATTTCCTCGGCGAAGCCTTCCGCGACATGTGCCTGGTCCCGGCCCGGCGACAGGTCCTGGAAGGGCAGCACAGCCACGACCGGCCGCTCCGACCCGGCGCCTGCCCGAGTTCCCCACAGCAGCCAGGCCGTGGCGGCGACAGCGACGATGACGAGAGCGGCCAATGCGAGGGCTATCGGCTTGCGGCCTGACGTCCTGCGTGCCTCGGATGCCGGAGCATTCGGCGGCGCACCCGGCTGGTCCAGCTTGGCTTCGATTGCTCGCCGAACGTCCGGCGGGACTCGTCTGGAGGCCGGCTTCCAGCGGCTGAGATCGACCGTATGTAATTGCCGAAACCCGAGCGGTGGATCCGAGCCGTCCAGCGATGCCGGAACCAGCCGGCCGCGGTCGCGACCGGCAGCGGCCTCGTCGCGCACCCAAGGCGACGCCGCGGATCGTGCTGACCACAGGACAATGACGACGTCCGCCGCGGCCAGCCGGGATTCGATTGTTTGGCTATATTCCGTTCCGCCTTCGAGCTGGCGGTCCCACCAGACCTCGTGGCCTTCCTTTTGAAGCGTGGCGGCAAGCGCCGAAGCAGCGCGAACGTCGGCTCGCGCATAGCTCAGGAAGATCGACGCCATCCGGCAATCTATTCAGGCAAGGAGCGTCCGCCGCAAGTGCGACTGCTATTTGGCGGTCTGCGGTTCCATTGCCTGCTGTCGCTTGTGCGGCGCGCAGGCGACCAATTTGTCGATCTTGCGGCCATCCATGTCAACGATCTCGAACGACCAGCCATCATAGGTGAAGCGCTCGCCGGTTTCCGGCAAATGCTTGAGCACCGACAGAGCGAAACCGGCGACCGTCGAATAGTCGCGATCGGAGTGCATGTTCAGCCCGAGGCGGTCGGCGAGGACGTCGGCGCTGGCGGCGCCGGACACCAGCCAGCTTCCGTCCTCCCGCTCGACCAGCGGCGGCTCCTCGCCTTCTTCGGCGTCATGGGCGAACGCGCCGGCCAAAGCGGCGAGAATGCTCCCCGGAGTGACGATCCCGTCCAAATGGCCATATTCATCATGGACCAAAGCCAGCGGCACTTCGGCCGACCGCAGGACGGCGAGCGCGTCCATCGCATCCATCAAATCGGGGATCACCGGGGCCTTGCGGGCGAGCCGCTTCAGGTCGATCTCGCTACCGTCCATTTGGGCGAGCAGCAGGTCGCGGGTCTGGATGACGCCGACAATGTCGTCGACGGTGCCGTTGGCGACCGGGAGTCGGCTGTGCTGGCTGTCGCGAAGCGCATCGCGAAGCTCGTCGGGCGAAGCATTGACGTCGATCCAGTCGACGTCGGTGCGCGGAGTCATGACTTCGCGGACCGGCCGGTCGGCCAGCCGGACGATGCCGGAAATGATCGCCCGTTCGCTTTCCTCGAGCACTCCGGCGGTCTGGGCCTCGGCAACGACGAGGTGCAGCTCCTCGGCCGTCACCACCGAACTCGATTCGCGGCTGAGGCCGAGAATCCTGAAGATCAGTGCGCTGGTCCTGTCGAGCAGCCAGACGAACGGCGCGGTGGTCAGTGCCATCCATCGCATCGGCCGGGACACGATCACCGAGATGGATTCCGGCGAGCGCAGAGCGAATTGCTTGGGAACGATCTCGCCGACCACCAGCGATGCGTAGGTGACCGTGACGATGACGATACCAAAGCCGAGGGTGGCCGCCAGCCCGGGCTCGAGCCCGAGCAGCTGCAGCCTCTGCGCCACCGGAGTCCCCAGGCTCGCCCCGGAATATGCGCCGGCAAGGATGCCGATCAGGGTGATCCCGATCTGCACGGTGGAAAGGAATCGCCCGGGCTCGGCAATGAGGTCGAGCGCGCAGCGCGCACCTCTGCTGCCGTTCTTGGACAGCGCCCGCAATCGCGCCTCCCGTGACGAGACAATCGCCAGCTCGCTCATCGACAGGAGGCCGTTGAGCCCGATCAGGCACAAGATCAGGAAGACGTCGAGCCACGGAAATGGAAGGAGGGGGTCGCTCATGGCGCTTGGCAATATTTAAGCGAGATGCGGGAGTTCACAAGCGGTGTTCATATTCGGTTCACCTGCGGAACAATCCTTTCTGCAGCCTGTTACCACAGCTGCGCGAGCCAAATATCGGAGATTGTCTGAAATGCTTCATTTCAAAAGCTTGACGGCGCTGGCCGTCGGCACGGCGATGACCACCGCCGCCTGCACGACCAACCCGGAGACGGGGCAGCGGGAAATCTCCCGCGCCGCGGTCGGCGCAGTCCTCGGCGGCCTCGGCGGCTATGTGCTGGGCGACGTCATCGGCGGTCGCAATGACCGCGCCGAGCGGATCATCGGCGCCGGCATCGGCGCCGTCGCCGGCGGCGCCATCGGAGCCTATATGGACCGACAGGAAGCCGAGCTTCGCCGGCAGACCGCCGGCACCGGAGTCGACGTCATCCGTCACGGCGACGACCTGCTGCTTCGGATGCCGTCCGGAATCACCTTCGATTTCGATCGCTCCGACATCAAGCCGCAGTTCCAGGCGACTTTGGACGAGGTCGCGTCGACCCTGCGCACCTACAACCAGACCTACATCGACGTGCTCGGCCACACCGACACGACCGGGACCCACGAGTACAACCAGAGGCTGTCGGAGCGGCGTGCCCAGGCGGTCGCCAGCTACCTGACCGCCCGCGGGGTCAACCCGGCCCGGGTCGCGATGCGCGGCTATGGCGAGACCCAGCCGATATATTTGCCCGACGATACCGAGGCGAAAAGGGCGGCCAACCGCCGGGTCGAGATCAAGGTCGTGCCGGTGCGCGAAGGCGACATCCAGCGCGGTTATTGACCCGGCCGTCCCCGGCGATCCCTGAAGAAGCGGCGGAGCAGCTCCGCCGCTTCTTCCTCGCCGATCCCGCCGAGCACGTCCGGGCGGTGGTGACAGGTCGGCTGGGCGAAGATCCGCGGGCCGTGGACGACGCCGCCGCCCTTGGGGTCTTCGGCGGCGAAACGCAGCGCCTTCATCCGCGCCACGGCCACGCCGGCGGCGCACATCGCGCACGGCTCGAGCGTCACCCACAGAATGCACTCGTCGAGCCGCGGCTGGCCGAGCCGCTCGGCGGCGGCGCGGATCGCGACCATCTCGGCATGGGCGGTCGGATCGAGCGAGCCGCGCATCGCGTTGCGCGCCTCGCCGACGATCTCATCGCCGCGAGTGACGACCGCTCCGACCGGGACCTCGCCCGCTTCGGCCGCCTCGGCGGCAAGGTCGAGCGCCCGGCGCATCGGGGATGGCAGTGGAAAGGCCATCCATCACCGCTAGCGGCCGCGGGCGCTCCTGTCAGCTAGCGAGCGGGCGGCTCAGCGGCGGCATTGTCGGCTTCGCGCCGCCGCACCTCGACCTTGGGCACGGGCACCGTCGCAGTGCCCTGCTCGACGCGAACCCGGGGGACGACGACATTCGCCTCACGAGTGCCGACGGCGACCGATCCGGTTTCGATGTCGAACGCCGGCGGCTGGCCGCCGCGCACGGCAACGCCATTGTCGCCGGTCGCCACTGCAGGCGCGCGCGCGCCGCGAGTCTGGTTGATGTTAACAAGGCCGGACGCAACAGCGGCGATCATCGCCAACACGGCCAGGATGAGAATGACGAGGATGACGCGCATCCTGGGCCTCCTGCTTCCGGTCTGGGCAAGAACAACGCAATTGCTGCTTCGAGTTTCCCCGTCAACGGTTGACGAGACAGAGGGGAGAAGCTAACGGGCGGCGCTTTCCGGGCCTTTGTACGGCTCGTCCATAAATCGGGAATTCAACCATGTCGCGCGTTTGCGAGCTGACCGGCAAGGGCCGGCAGGTGGGAAACAATGTTTCTCACGCCAATAACAAGACCAAGCGGACGTTTCTGCCGAACCTGCAGAACGTCACCTTGATCTCCGACGCGCTGTCGCGCAGCGTCAAGCTTCGGGTGTCGACCCACGGCCTGCGATCGGTCGAGCATGTCGGCGGCCTCGACAATTGGCTGCTGAAGACCAGCGACGACAAATTGTCGACCAAGGCGCGCCGGCTGAAGCGCGAGATCGCCAAGGCGCAAAGCGAGCAGACCGCCGCCGCCTGAACCGGCTCGGCCGCGTTCACCTGACATCGAGAGCGACCAGAAGCGTCCGGAACGGGCGCTGATGGCTGTCGTCCGTGATCAGCCACAGCCGCACGCCGCCTTCCCGACGCTCCACCGCCAGCCCCTCGACATTGTCGAGGCGGCCGAGGCCGAGCCGAGTCCAGCCGGCGCGGCGATAACCGTGCCCATCGGAGGCCAGGCGCGCCAGCCGGTTGTCGAAGCCGAGCAAGGTCGGCCGGCGCTCGACCACCAGCAGGTCGCCATCGGGCAGCGCTGCCGCCGCGGACAGGCGGCGGTGAGAGCCCACAAGCCGCTGCCCGGTCAGTCGCTCCCCCGCTAGCCGCAGCAGCCAGCCGCCCGGCTCGGGGAACAGGAGCAACGCGCCGTCGGCGGCGGCAAGCCCTTCGACCCCGCGATTGGCGCGCCGGCCGTGAGCCGGCAGCCTTAGCCGGCGAAGCGGCCGGTCGAAGGCATGATCGAAAAGCCATAATTCGTGATGGCTCTCGAACGCCACCCACCAGCCGCGCCCGGCAGGATCGGCCGTCAACGCTTCGGAATCGCGGTGGCGCTTGAAATAACGGTTGCCCGGCCCGGCGGGAAGCTCGCGGATCTCGGATCGGGCTCGGCCGTCGCCGGGGCCAGGCGCAGCGAAGCGCACGACGACCCCTGAATCGCTCAGCGCGACCAGCGCATTGCCCGACAGGGCCAGCGCCGACAGGCCGCCCACGCGGCGATCGTCCGACGTCAGCCGCCAGGCGCCAGCCAGCCGCAGCGGACCGAATCCACGCGGGTCGAGCGCTACGGGCTCGAAGCGCAGCTCGGCCATGCCCGGCCCGAGCTCATGACGGTCGGGGGTGCGGCCGATCAGCCAGTCGCCCCCGGCGACTGAGAGAAGCAGGAAAAGTGCCGAAAAATGATGAACATAGCTGAACGAATGCTGCATTGCCGGTTCAGCATTCATTGGCCGCGAATCGGGCATAAGTGCTTCTCGTGACAGGGTTATCCCCTTTTCCCTGTTGCCGAGGCCGAAAGGCCGACCTTTTCCCTCGCGTCGCGTAACGAGGGGGGCCCGGTGCCAGCAATGGTGCCGGGCCCAATTTTTTCTAGGCCGTTGCGACCCCGCGCGATCGACCCGACGTCGCAAAATGCCGTTTGCCTTGCGCAACCGGGCATGCTCGATGCAGGTCCGTGAGCCGGTTAACCGCCATCGCCGCAGCTGCCGCGATTCTCGGCGGCTGCAGGTTCGGCACCCTTCCTCATCCCACATGCATGCGCGATTACGAACCGTCGCAAGTGCAGAACGCGGCGCTGGCGCACGCGCAATCCGGCGGTGTGGCACGCGAGGGCTATGGTTTCTGTGCCGACGGGCGGAGCCGAATCGACGCACTCGTGCCCCATTTGCAGGCGCAGGGCTTCGCGGTGACCGAGCCGAAGCGCCATTTCGAGGTGCCGGGCGCCTGGTGCATCAGCGCAAGAAGGTCGGTGTCGGCACATGCATATGCTGCCCGCGCGTCGCTCGACTCGATGTGCCGGATGGGCGATTCCTTCCGCGCCTATTTGGTCGGCGGAACCCTGACCGGCGCCGATGGGCGCGAATATGCGCTTCGCTCGATCGATGAAGCGCCGCGGACCGCGGCCGGGAAATAAGCCCTCGGGCGGCGCTCGTCACGCCAGAGCGGCCCACGACCGCGAAGAAACATCGAAGCGTCCGCCTCCCATGAAAAATTCGCTCGTTGGGCACGAAATCATTTACCGGGAGTTACCCAGCGAAACCAATCGTTTAATCGGAGAGCTGGATGTTGCTCGCGGCAATGCTGTTAAGCGCCGCCCCCGATGTGGGAGCCGAAGTGCCGCTGATGGCGGCGAGCACGCAAAGGTCGATGCACGAGTTCAGTGAATGCTTCATCGCCGCCCAGGACCGGCAGGCGCGCCCGTGGTGGATGGTCCCCAGCCGGGCCGGCGGCGGGCGAATTTCGAACGTCGGGGCGGAGGGCATCGCCAACCCCTATCGCATTCGCTTCACCGAGGACGGCCGAACGAATGCCGTCGAGGTCTTCATCGCGCGCCGCGATGCGGGTGAAGAGCAAATACTGCTCGAGGCGGTTCGAAGCTGCGCGTAGCCGCGTCGGCCCACCAGGGCGCCGCTAGGAAAGCCCAGCGGACCTCCATCCATAGCCTGACAGCGCTGATCGCTCCGTTCCGCTAGGAGCGGACCGCCCTCACCGGCTTTCGAACAGCCGCGCCAGCTGCTCGATCATCGCCCCGCCCAGTTGATCGGCATCCATGATGGTCACCGCCCGGTCGTAGTAACGGGTGACGTCGTGGCCGATGCCGATGGCGATCAGCTCGACCGGCGAGCGTTTCTCGATCCAGTCAATCACCTGGCGCAAATGGCGTTCAAGATAGGTGCCGCCATTGGCCGAAGCGGTGGAATCGTCGACCGGGGCGCCGTCCGAGATGACCATCAAAATGCGCCGTTCCTCGGGCCGGGCGATCAGCCGGTTGTGGGCCCAGAGCAAAGCCTCGCCGTCGATATTCTCCTTCAGCAGCCCTTCGCGCATCATCAAGCCGAGGCTTCGCCGGGCGTGGCGGTAGGGCTCGTCGGCGCGCTTATAGACGATGTGGCGAAGGTCGTTGAGGCGGCCGGGGTCGGTCGGGCGGCCCTCGGCCAGCCACGCCTCCCGGCTCTGGCCGCCCTTCCAGGCACGGGTGGTGAAGCCGAGCACCTCGCTGGCGACTCCGACGCGCTCGAGGGTGCGGGCGAGGATATCGGCGCACATCGCGGCGATGGCGATCGGCCGGCCGCGCATCGAGCCCGAATTGTCGATCAGAAGCGACACCACGGTATCGCGAAATTCCGTGTCGCGCTCGACCTTGTAGGACAGGGACTGGGCCGGATTGACGATCACCCGGGCGAGCCGGGCGGCGTCGAGCAGGCCTTCCTCCTGGTCGAAATCCCAGCTTCGCGCCTGCTTGGCCATCAGCCGCCGCTGGAGGCGGTTGGCGAGCCGGGTGACGACGTTGGTCAGGCCGCCCATCTGCTGGTCGAGATAAGCGCGAAGCCGGCCGAGCTCCTCCTCGTCGCACAATAGGCGCGCCTCGAGAATCTCGTCGAAGCGGGTGGTGTAGGGCCTGTAGTCGCTATCGGGGGCGATCTCCCAATTGCGGCGTGACGGCGCCGAGAAGGCGCTGTCGTCGCCCATCTGGCCGTCGAGCTCGTCCTCGCCGGCCTCGGCCTGCGCCGGGCTCTGCTCCTCGCCCTGGCGGTCGTCGGCCTCCTCGCCGCGCATCTCCATTTCGCCGGGAGCGCCGGAGGAGTCGTCGCCGCCGTCGTCCTGCTCCTGGTCGGCGCCCTCGTCGCCCTGATCCTCGTCGCCGGCTTCCTCGGGCTGCTCGGAATCTTCCTCGGCGCTGGCCAGGTCCAGGTCCTCGAGCAGCCGGCGCGACAGTCTGGCAAAGGCCGCCTGGTCGTCGAGGGTCATGGCGAGCGCGTCGAGCTCGGCGCCGGCCTTGTCCTCGATCCACGGGGCAATCAGCCGAAGTCCGGCAAGCGCGGCCCTGGGCGGCGCCTCGCCGGTCAGCCGCTCGCGCGCCATCAGCCCGACGGCGGTCGCCAGCGGCACCTCCTCGGCGCTTCGGGCGCGGGTGATGGCATCGGCGCGGACCCGGGCCTCGGCCAGCTCGCGAAGGTTGGCGCGGACCCCGCCCATGGCGCGGGCGCCGAGCGCCTCGACCCGGGCGGCTTCGAGCGCGTCGAACACGGCGTGGGCTTCCGCGTCGGCCGGGGCGTGGGCGGAGTGGAGCGCCGGATCATGGTGGCGAAGGCGAAGTGCCAGCGAGTCGGCGGCGCCGCGCGCCTCTGCGACCAGTCGCCGCTCGAGCGCCGGCCCGGGCGAGGGCACGCGCGCGGTCTTGCCCGAGGCGGCGGCGGCTTCGGAGGCGAAGGCGACCTCGACCTCGGGATCCCTGGCGATCGCGCGGGCGGCGCCGGCCAGCGCGCGGCGGAACAGGTCGATCGGTTCAGGCATCGGCGGCGCTATCCATCAGGCCCCTCCACCACCCCTTCGGGTGGTCCCCCTCCCCTCGCAATCGAGGGAAGGATGTCACCCCGCCTTCCCGACCACGCTTTCGGGCAGGTCCTCGCCGAACACGCGCTGGTAATATTCGGCGATCAGCGTCCGCTCGGACTCGTCGCACTTGTTGAGGAATGAGACCCGGAAGCCATAGCCGACGTCGTCGAAGATGTGGGCGTTCTGAGCCCAGCTGATCACGGTTCGCGGGCTCATCACCGTCGAGATGTCGCCGTTGATAAAGCCCTGGCGCGATAGCTCGGCGACCTTGATCATCTTCTCGACCGTCGCCTTGCCGTCGGGGCTGTCATATTCGCCTGACTTGGCAAGCACGATCTGCGCCTCGACCGCCGCCGGCAGATAATTGAGCGTGGTGACGATATTCCAGCGGTCCATCTGTCCCTGATTGATCGCCTGGGTACCGTGATAGAGGCCGGTGGTGTCGCCAAGGCCGATGGTGTTGGTGGTGGCGAACAGGCGGAACCACGGATTGGGGCGGATCACCCGGTTCTGGTCGAGCAAGGTGAGCTTGCCCTCGGCCTCGAGGACGCGTTGGATGACGAACATGACGTCGGGCCGGCCGGCGTCATATTCGTCGAACACGAGCGCGACCGGATGCTGCAGCGCCCAGGGCAGGAGGCCTTCGCGAAACTCGGTGACCTGCTGGCCTTCGCGAAGGACGATGGCGTCGCGGCCGACGAGATCGATTCGGCTGATGTGGGCGTCGAGGTTGATCCGGATCATCGGCCAGTTGAGGCGGGCGGCGACCTGCTCGAGATGGGTCGACTTGCCGGTGCCGTGATAGCCCTGGACCATCACCCGGCGATTCTTGGCGAAGCCGGCGCAAATGGCGAGCGTCGTGTCGGGATCGAAGACATAGGTTGGGTCGAGGTCGGGAACGCGCTCGTCGGCCTCGGAGAAGGCCGGGACCTCCATGTCGCTGTCGACTCCGAAGGCATCGCGCACCTTCACCATCGCGTCGGGAGAGGCGAGCACGGTTTCGCCGCGGCTTTCGGGCTTGACGTTGGAACGTTCGGTCATCGCTTTTCTCTGTAACCGTTCGGCCTGAGCCTGTCGAAGGCCTCCAGTTCAAGGTCAAGGCCCGAGAACCGCGCTTCGACAGTGGCCGAAAACGCATCGTCCCCCCACGATGCTGGTTTTCGCCTCCAGCGCGAACGCAGTTTCAATCGAGCGGCGCCTTGGGCGGAAGCGGGAAGAGCGTCACGAAGTGCCGCGCCCTGGTCAAATCTCCCTCCGCGCGCGCGATTTCAAGGGGCGCCCCGCCATAGACGATTGCGGCGATGTCGCCGGGCGAGCCGGACAGGGTGAAATCAGGCAAATCCACCTCGCCGCGGCCGATGCGGACGGTCCCCGCGTCGCGAATCCAGAAGAAGGGCTCGCCGTCGAGGCGAAGCTGGATGCGGGCGGCAAAATCGCCGGCGGCCTCGGGGCTGAACATGGTGCGCAGCGACAGCATCAGCGACACCGGGCTGAACGGGCGAGTCGGGTCGTGGCGCGGGCTGCGGACGGCCCAGCGCCCGATCGCCTGGAAGATCGGTGCCGCCTCGTAGCCCCAGGGCGTGAGCTCGTAGACCTGGACCGAGGCCGGCGGCGGCAGCTTGCGGCGGACGAGGATGCCGGCTTCTTCGAGCCCCGTCAGCCGCTGGGTGAGGACGTTGGCGCTGATGCCGCGCAGGCTCGCCTTCAGGTCGCCAAAGCGGCGCGGGCCGAGCAGAAGCTCGCGGATCACCGGCATCGCCCAGCGATCGCCGATCAGATCCATTCCGTGCGCCGCCGCGCACGCGTCGTCGTAGCGGCGTTTTTCCTCGTCCTTCCGAGACTTAGTTAGGTTTTGTAACTGCATGGTTGCAATTTATAACTAACATGGGCAGAAAGCAAGGGAATCGAGTCGCGAACAAGGGGGAGAAAACAATGGCTGCGTCGCGGATGATATTCGTCAACCTGCCGGTCGCGGACCTGCAGCGATCGAGTCGCTTTCTCGAGGCATTGGGCGCGGTGAACGAGCCCAAGTTCACCGACGAGACGGCGGCCTGCATGACCTTTTCCGAGACCATTCACGTGATGATCCTGACCCACGACAAGTTCCGGCAGTTCACGCCTCGCCCGATCGCCGACGCCAATGCGGGCAGCGAAGTGCTGATCTGCCTGTCCGCCGAAAGCCGCGAAAGCGTCGACTCGGCCGTGGAGCGCGCCGTGTCGGCCGGCGGCACTGCTGATCCGGCGCCGAAACAGGATTATGGAGTGATGTACGGGCGTAGCGTTTCCGACCCGGACGGTCACATCTGGGAAATCATGTGGATGGACCCGGCCGCCGCCGAGCGCGGCGCCGAGGCCGTCGCCGAAGCGGCGGCCGACGCCACCGCCGACCGTCACTGAGGAGAGCGCAATGGCCGTCAATCCGAGCGCGGACATCGAAGTCACCAGCTTCGGTCGGGTGCCCGACTTCGCCAAGGGCCTGGTGCGCGACCTGAGGGTGCGCTGGGCACTCGAGGAGGCGGGGCACGATTACCGCGTCCGACTTCTCGACGAGCGGCCGCCGGAATATCTGCTCGAGCAGCCGTTCAACCAGGTGCCGTGCTTCCGCGACCGCGAGGTGCAGCTGTTCGAGAGCGGCGCGATCGTCCAATATGTCGGCGAGAAGAGCGAGGCGCTATTGCCGACCGATCCGCAGCGCCGGTTTCGGGCGATCGGCTGGAGCTATGCGGCCCTGAACAGCGTCGAGCCGTCGGTGCTGACCCTCGCCACCATCGACCTCTTCCAACCCGGCGAGGAGTGGGCCCGGCTGCGCCGGCCGGGCGCGGAGGATTCTGTCCGCCAGAGGCTCAAGCGCGTGTCCGACTGGCTCGGCGACAAGGAGTGGCTCGAGGAGCGCTTCACGATCGGCGATTTGCTGATGGTGACGGTGTTGCGGATCCTTCGTCACACCGACCTTGTCGCCGAATTCGCGAACCTCGCCGCTTATGTGAAGCGCGGCGAAGCGCGCCCGGCGTTCCAGCGCGCTCTTGCCGACCAGCTCGCCGTCTGCGCGGCCCATCAACCCGAAGGAGAAGCAGCATGAGCTACATCGACGGATTCGTCCTTCCATTGAAAGACGAGAAGGCAGACGACTATCGCAAGATGGCGGAAATGTTTGCCGCAAAGGCCAGCAATCTTGGCGCGATCGGCACTGTCGAGGCGCTCGGCGACGGGCTCGAACATGGCCACACCACTGACTTCTTCCGCGCGGTTAAGGCCGAGGACGGCGAGAATGTCGTCTTCTCCTTCATCGTCTGGCCCGACAAGCCGACCCGCGACTCGGCCTGGGAAAAGATCATGGCCGACCCCGAAATGCAGCCGAACGGCGAGATGCCGTTCGACGGCAAGCGCATGTTCTGGGGCGGCTTCAAGCCGATCCTGAACACGCTGGAGAAGTGACGATGCCGGACAAACTGGCCACCTGCCTGTGGTTCGACAAAGGCGAGGCGCGCAGGGCCGCCGAATTCTATGCATCCGTGTTTCCATACAGCGAAGTGAAAGCCGCGAACCGCGCGCCCGACGACTTTCCCGGCGGCGAGAAAGGCGAGGAGCTGACGGTCGAATTCACCGTCCTCGGCCGGCCGTTCGTCGGCCTCAACGGCGGCCCGAACTTTAAGCCCAATGAAGCGGTCAGCTTCATGGTCCTGACTGAGGACCAGGAGGAAACCGATCGCTACTGGAACGCGATCGTCGGCAATGGCGGCGAGGAGAGCGCCTGCGGCTGGTGCAAGGACAGATGGGGCTTTTCCTGGCAGATCACTCCGCGCCTGCTGCTCGAGGCGACGACCAATCCGGACCAGGCCCTGGCCCAGCGGGCGTTCGAAGCGATGATGACGATGAAGAAGATCGACATCGCGACGATCGAGGCTGCGGCGCGCAGCGAGACCGCCGTTGCGTAAGATCCGCGGGAGCGTCTTCCTGTCGCTCGACGGCGTCATGCAGGCGCCGGGCGGCCCCAGCGAAGATCCGACCGGCGGGTTCGAGCATGGCGGCTGGCTGCCGCAATTCTTCGACGAGGATGTCGGTGCCGCGATCGATGCGTTCTTCGGCGCCGAATACAGCCTACTGCTGGGCCGGCGGACCTACGACATTTTCGCGGCCTACTGGCCTTATGTCGGCGGCGAAGCGACCGGCATCGGGGAGGTTTTCGACCGCACCGGCAAGGACGACGGCGAAGCCGCCGCCATCGCCCTTGGCGAGGCTTTCACCAAGGCCGACAAATATGTCCTCACCCGCGGTTCGCCCGACCTGCGCTGGAGCAATAGCCACCGACTGGGCGGGCTCGACGAGCTTCGCCGACTCAGGGCGGGCGACGGCCCCGACCTGCTGATCCAGGGCAGCAGCACGCTCTATCCGGCGCTGATCCGCGAAGGCTTGCTCGACCGGCTGACGCTGATGACCTTCCCCGTCGTGCTGGGCCAAGGCAAAAGGCTGTTCGGCGAGGGCACTCCGGCCCAAGGATTGCGGATGGTCGACCATCAGGTCACCCGGTCAGGCGCAGTGATTGGCACTTACGAACCTGCCGGGAACATCGAACACGGTTGGGCCGGCCCGGAGTCGACCAGCGACCGTGAAATGGCGCGTCAGCGCGCAATTGCGGAAGGAACATGGTGAGCCTCGCCCTCTACGATACAGAACGATCGCGACGAAAAGAACACTGGCCAGTGTAGCCGCCTTGCCCATCGGCTAACCTCCACAGTGAATTGAGGCGGGCTGCCGCCCCCGCGAGAATCCGGCCGATCAATTGGCCGGAGGCAAATCATGGCGTTGTGGATTTTTGCAGTAGTCGCGGCAGCGGCAGGTCTGCCCGGCGATTCGGCCGTGGCGAAAGTCGAGTGGAGCCACCGGCCTCAGCCGGCAGTGATCGTCGACCAACAAGCCTGGCGGTGCGAAGGCAATGAATGCTTCGGCCAGGTCATCGACAAGCCGTATCTCAAGCTGCGGGCGTGCCGCGCGATCGCCCGCTATGCCGGCAAGGTCACGAGCTTCTCGACCCCGTCGGGAGCGCTGTCGGACGAGGATCTCGCCCGCTGCAATCGCCGGACGGGCTAGGCGGCGTCGGCTTGGATCGGCGATCTGCGCTGCAGCAGGACAGAGGCCATCCCGGCTGCAGCTTCGGCATAGGCCGAATCCCGGTGAATCAGCGCCTGGACGATGGCGCTGTCGAGAAGCACCATCAGCGAACGCGCGAGATGGGCAGCGTTCGCTCGGCCTTCCCCTTCGAGCAGGTCGCGAAGCCATTGCTCGAACGCCGTCTTGTGCCGCCGCGCCGCCAGCGCCGCGGGGTGGCCGGGGCGATCGGCGAGCTCGCAGGCGGCGCGGACAAAGGCGCAGCCGCGCCAGGAGCGCTCGCGAGTCGATTCCACCAGACAGCGGAACATCCGTTCGACTCGCTCGGCGGCAGTGCCACTGGTCCCGGCCCAATTGTGATAGCGCTCCATGACCCGGCCGTGCCGGGAGTTGAGATAGGCGCCCATCAGATCATCCTTGGAGCGGAAATGGTAATAGAGGGTCTTCTTGGTGACCCCGGCGTGCTCGGCGATCCGATCCATGCTGACCGCGGCCAGCCCTTCCGAATAGAATAAATGGTCGGCCGCCTCGATGATCTGCAGACGCGTCGCTGATGCCGGCATTAGCGCTCTCCCGTGGCGAGCGGCAGTCCCATTGCCGGCGGCGAATGTAAACTCACCGTGGAGTGTAGCTGCGCTTCGGACCGCGATTGACGCCCCGATGTAACACTATAACATGAGCGTTTCTTCCAGGGAGAGTGACCATGCGTGCACTGGCGTTGGTTCCGTTTCTGTTCGTCGCCGCCTGCGAGCGCGCGGCGCCCGACCCGCGCGGGGTCGAGCGCGGCGAGACCTTGCTGACCGTCACGGCGAGCGGCAGCGCCGACACGCGGCCGGACGAGGCGCGACTGCAGCTGGGAGTGCAATCGCTGGCGGCGAGCGCCGGCGAGGCGAGCCGGCTCAACCGCGAGAAGATGCAGGAAGTGACGGTTGCGCTTCAGCGGCTCGGGGTGCGCGAGCAGGATCTGCAAACCCGCAACCTCAGCCTGCAGCGCATCGACCACGGGCCCGAGCGCGGCCGTTTCCGGGCGCACAACGTGCTCGAAGTGACGATGCGCGACATGGACAAAGTCGGCGAGGCGGTGACCATGGTCACCGAGGCCGGCGCCAACGTACTGTCCGGGCCCGACCTTCGAGTCAGCAACCGCGAAAGCGCCAACCGATCGGCCTATGCCGACGCCTATCGCGCGGCCCGCGAGCGTGCCGACGCTTATGCGCAGGCCGCCGGGCTCGAGGTCGAGCGGGTGCTCGCCATCTATGACGGCGGCGACAGCGGGATGCCGATCCCGATGCCGCGGATGGTGACGATGGACGCGACCGCGCAGGCCGCCGCGCCGCCGCCGGTCGCGGCGCCCTTCAGCCCGGGGATGAATACCAGCGAGGTGCGGGTCCGGGTCGACTTCGCCCTGGGCCGGAAATGATCAGGCGAAGGCCGCCGATTTCCTCAGCAGCTGCCAAGCCTCGATAACCGCCGACAGCCGCGCTTCCTGGCTTCGGTCGCCGCCGTTGCGGTCGGGGTGGAAGCGCCGGACCAGCTGCGAATAGCGGGCGCGGACCGAATGCAGATCGGCATCCTCGCCGAGGCCGAGGATGGCCAGCGCGCGGCGCTCGTTGCGGCTGAAGCGCGACGTGGTCGGCTGCTCGCGGCGCGGGCGGCGGAAGCGGCCGGCGATGGCGTCGAGCGGGTCGGCGAAGTCGGCCCAGGCCGGGGGCGGGTCGGCGCCGAGGCTGGCGAAGCTTCGGCTCGGCCGCTCCCAGCCGCCGTAGGGCGTTTGCGCCTCGGCGATCTCCTCGGCGCTCATGCCGTCGAAATAATTGTAGGCGCTATTGTGCTCGCGGACATGGTCGAGGCACAGCAGCCGCCAGACGCCGGGGCCGTTGAAATTGGCCGGCTGCAACGGCGCCTTATACTCGCCGCGATTGCCGCAGCCGGGGATTGCGCACAGCCCCGCCGCCCCTTCGACCCGGCCATGAAACCTCGAATGACGCGACGCCACGCTTCCTCGCTTTCAGAAGCTTTCTATATAGGCCAAATGAACGCGCCAAAAACCGGGCCGGTGGCAAGCGAGATGCTCGAACGGCTCAACTCGTCGCTTGGGCCGACGCAAATCGAGCTGAGCGACGACAGCGACAAGCACCGCGGCCACTCCGGCTACAATCCAGCCGGCGAGAGCCATTTCACGCTCCGAATCGAAAGCCCGGCCTTCGCCGGCAAGAGCCGGGTCGAGCGGCAGCGGATGGTCTATTCCGCTCTGGGCGACTTGATGCGCGAGCGGGTTCATGCGCTATCGATCAAGGCCAGCGCGCCGGGAGAAGCATGACCCAGGGCCCGATCATCCAGACCATCGCGCCGGTCACCCACGACCTTGGCGAGTTCAAGGTTCGCCGGGCGCTTCCCAACCGCGAACGGACGATGGTCGGCCCCTTCATCTTCGTCGACGAGTTCGGGCCAGCGCGGCTCGATCCCGGCCAGGGCATGGACGTGCGGCCGCACCCGCACATCAACCTCGCCACCGTCACCTATCTGTTCGACGGCGCCATCGAGCATCGCGATTCGCTAGGGAGCCGCCAGGTGATCGAGCCGGGCGCGGTCAATCTAATGACCGCCGGGCGCGGGATCGTCCATTCCGAGCGCTCGCCGCCGCAAGCCCGGGCGAAAGGACCGAGCTTCTACGGGATGCAGACCTGGCTGGCCCTTCCCGACGGCAAGGAGGATGTCGAGCCGGACTTCGAACATGTGCCCGAAGGCGCGCTGCCCCTGGTCGAAAGTGGCGGCGCGTCGGCGCGGGTTCTGATGGGCAGCCTGTGGGGCGCGAGCGCGCCGACCCGCTGCGACAGCGCGACCATCTATGCCGACATCCTTCTCGAAGCCGGTGGAAGCGTGCCGATCGATGCCGAGGCCGACGAGCGGGCGGTGATGCTGGTCGGCGGCGAGGGCGAGCTCGGGGGCGAGCCGCTGGAGCCGTTTACGCTCTACGTGCTGGCGCCAGACCAGGCGCTGACCCTGTCCAGCGCAAGCGGCGGGCGGGCGATGCTGATGGGCGGCGAGGCCTTCCGTACGCCGCGCCACGTCTTCTGGAACTTCGTCTCCTCGTCGCGCGAGCGGATCGACCAGGCCAAGGAAGAGTGGAAGGCGATGCGTTTTCCGTTGATCCCGGGCGACGACGAGGAGTTCATTCCGCTACCAGAGCGGCCGAAGACGGTGAGCTATCCATGAGCCTTGCCCTCTCCTTTAGGGGAGGGCCGACTTGCCGGAGGCGAGCGGGGTGGGGCGTGTCAGGGCAGTCGTTATGGCTTTGACTCCCCCACCCCCGGCCCCTCCCCTGAAGGGGAGGGGAGACGCCGAATTCCGCCGAGTCCCGCTTTCAACCGGAGTGACCCTGAACATCGCGCTTGCCGGGCCGGATGACGGCCCGCCGGTCATCCTGCTGCACGGCTTTCCCGAATCGCACCGCACCTGGCGCGAGGTCGCGCCGCGGCTGGCCGACAAGTTTCGGCTGGTGATGCCCGACCAGCGCGGCTTCGCCGGCTCCGACCGGCCGGCCGAGGTGGATGGCTATAGGACCGACGTGATCGTCGACGACATTTTCGCGCTCGCCGATGCCCTCGGCATCGAGCGGTTCGCACTGGTCGGCCACGATTGGGGCGGGGCGGCGGCCTGGGCGGCGGCGATCCGCGGCGATGCGCGGCTGACGCGCCTCGCGATCGTCAACGCGCCGCACCCGGTGATCTTCCAGAAGAGCCTGATCGAGGACGAGCAGCAGCGTCTGGCCTCGCAGTACATCACCGCCTTCCGGACCCCCGGTTTCGAGAAAGCGGTCGAGGCGATGGGCTATGAAAGCTTCTTCGACAAGACCTTCGGCAGCCACGTCGACCTGGCGCTGATCCCGGAGTCGGAGAGACGGCAATATGTCGCCGAATGGTCGCAGCCCGGCGCGCTGACGGCGATGCTGGGCTGGTACCGAGCGGCCAAGGTGATGGTGCCGCCGCCGGGAGTCACGGTGCCGCTGCCCGACTTCCTGCTCGGCGCCTTTCCCAAGGTCCGAGTGCCGACCCTCGTGATCTGGGGAATGCGCGACAAGGCGCTTCTGCCGGTCCAGCTCGACGGCCTCGACCGGCTGGTCGAAGACCTCGAGATCGTCCGCCTGGCGGACGCCGGCCATTTCGCGCCGTGGGAAGCGCCGGATGCGGTGGCGCGGGCGCTTGAGGGGTTCCTCGGCTGAGCCTCGCTCGCTAGAGCCGCCGAATGACCCAGGCCACTCGATCCCGCTCCCGTTCCGCCGCACGGCTTGCCGCCGTCCAGGCGATCTACCAGCAGGAGATGGAGGGCACGCCGGTCGCCCGGCTGCTCAAGGAATTCCACGATCACCGGCTCGGAGCGACCATCGAGGACCAGCAATATCACGAGGCCGAGCGCGACTTCTTCGACGACATCGTCCTGGGCGTCGATGCCCGGCGCGACGAGATCGATGCGCTGATCGGATCGCGGCTGGCGCAAGGTTGGAGCCTGGAGCGGCTCGACCGGCCGATGCGCGCCATCCTCCGTGCCGGCGCTTATGAGCTGATCGCCCGCGCCGACGTCCCTGTGGCCTCGGCCATCTCCGAATATGTCGATGTCGCCCATGCGTTCTACGACAAGCGCGAAAGCGGCTTCGTCAACGGCATCCTCGACGCCATTGCCAAAGAAGCCCGCCCGGCGCGGGCCGGGTAAAAATGGACGAGGCGCGGGCGCTCGACCGGCTTCGGCGAATCGCCACCGACCCGGCGGCTCGCGGCCTGCGCGACGACGCCGCCCTGCTCGACGGCTGGGTGATCACCCACGACAGCATCGCCGAGGGCGTCCACTTCCTGCCCGACGACCCGCCGGCGAGCGTCGGCTGGAAACTGGTCGCGGTCAATTTGTCCGACCTCGCCGCCAAGGGCGCCGAGCCGCGCGCGGCGCTGCTTTCGCTGACGCTGGCCGGCGACGGCGATTGGGAGGCGACGTTCATCGACGGGGTCGAGGCGGCGTGCGAGAGCTACGGGCTCGCCCTCATTGGCGGCGACACCATCGCCCTACCACCCGGGGCTCCGCGCGTGCTCGGACTGACCGCGATCGGCCGCGCCGGCGAGCGCACTCCATCCCGCGACGGCGGCAGGCCAAGCGATCGGCTGTGGCTGGTCGGAACGGTCGGCGATTCGGCGGCCGGCCTCGCGCTGCTGCGCGCGGACCGGCGAGCGGCCGGGCCGCTGGTCGACATCTACCGGCGACCGGTCCCGCTGCTCGCCGCCGGCCGGGCGCTGGCGCCCCATGCCGATGCGATGCTCGACGTGTCCGACGGGCTTCTGCTCGATGCTCGCCGGCTTGCCGAGGCCAGCGGCTGCGCGGCGACCATCGACCTGGATTGCATCCCGCTGTCGAGCGCGTTTGCCGCCGAGCGCGGAGCCGGCCGGGCGGCGCGCCTGTTCGCGGCCACCGGCGGCGACGATTATGCGCTTCTTGCCGCGGTCCCCCGCGAAGTCGACGTCTTAAGCCTATCTTTACCCGAAGGCTCCACCCTCGCTGCGATCGGGACTCTCGCCGCAACCGGGCATCCCCTTTCCCTGTTCAGCGGCGGGCGCCCCGTCCCACTGCCGGAGCGACTGGGCCATGAACATCGCGGCGATTCCCCTTCGCCAATGGCTGATCGGCCTTAGCGGCCTGGCCTGCGGCATGGCCAGCGCGCTGCTGCTGCATTAGCCGCGCTGCGGCGACAGATGTTGCCAGCCAGCTAAACCGCCCATAAAGGGCGCGAATCCGCCGGCCGCTTCAGCGGCACCGGCCTTCTTGTTTTGCCGCCAAACGGGGAAAGCTTCGATGAACCTGATTCTGATCGCGATCGGCTGCGGTCTGCTCGCCGTGCTCTACGGAATCTTCACCAGCCGCCAGGTGCTCAATGCGCCGGCCGGAAACCAGCGCATGATCGAGGTCGCCGAAGCGATCCAGGAGGGCGCGCAGGCCTATCTCGGGCGCCAGTATACGACCATCGCCATCGTCGGAGTCGTCGTCGCGGTCATCGTCGGCCTGTTCCTCGGGATCACCGCCGCGATCGGCTTCGTCGTCGGCGCGTTCCTCTCGGGCGCTGCCGGCTACATCGGCATGAACATCTCGGTGCGCGCAAATGTCCGTACCGCCGAGGCGGCGCGAAGCAGCCTCCAGAGCGGCCTCACCGTCGCCTTCCGCGCCGGCGCAATCACCGGAATGCTGGTCGCCGGCCTCGCCCTGCTGGCGATCTCGGTGCTGTTCTACGTCCTGGTCGACGTCCGCGGCCTCGAACCAAGCAGCCGCGAGGTGATCGACACCCTCGTCGCCCTCGCCTTCGGAGCGTCGCTGATCTCGATCTTCGCGCGTCTCGGCGGCGGCATCTTCACCAAAGCGGCCGACGTCGGCGCCGACCTCGTCGGCAAGATCGAGGCCGGAATCCCCGAGGACGACCCCCGCAACCCGGCAGTGATCGCCGACAACGTCGGCGACAATGTCGGCGACTGCGCGGGAATGGCTGCCGACCTGTTCGAGACCTATGTCGTCACCGTCGGCGCGACCATGGTCCTGATTGCGCTCCTGGTTACCGCCGCGGCGGCCGACCTGCTGGCGCTGATGACCCTGCCCCTAATGGTCGGTGCTGCCTGCATCGTCACCTCGATCATCGGCACCTATTTCGTCCGCCTCGGCCGCAAGCAGTCGATCATGGGCGCGCTCTACAAGGGTTTCCTCGTCACCGCGGTGCTGTCGATCCCGGCATTGTGGCTGGTCACCTGGGCGACGCTCGGCGACATGAACGCGCCGCTCGGCGGCGGCGATCAGACCGCCGCGCTTCCCGCCGGCGGCACCGCCGAGGACCTCGCCGGCAGCTTCACCGGCTGGGACCTGTTCTTCTCGATGATCGTCGGCCTGGTCGTCACCGGCCTCATCGTCTGGATCACCGAATATTACACGGGCACCAATTATCGCCCGGTCCAGGCAATCGCCCGCTCGTCGCAGACCGGCCATGCCACCAACATCATCCAGGGCCTCGCCGTCAGCCTCGAGGCGACCGCCCTTCCGGCAATCGTCATCTGCATCGGAATCATCGTTGCCTACCAGCTCGCCGGCCTGATCGGCATCGGCTTTGCCGCAACGTCGTTGCTGGCGCTGGCGGGCATGGTCGTCGCCCTCGACGCCTACGGTCCCGTCACCGACAATGCCGGCGGAATCGCCGAAATGTCCGGGCTCGAGGAGGACGTGCGAACCCGCACCGACGCCCTCGACGCGGTCGGCAACACCACCAAGGCGGTGACCAAGGGCTATGCCATCGCCTCGGCCGGGCTCGGCGCGTTGGTGCTGTTCGCCGCCTACACGACCGACCTTCGCCGCTTTGCCGGCGACCTCGGAGTCGCCTTTGCCGATGTCGATTTCACGCTCGCCAACCCCTATGTGATCGTCGGCCTGCTGATCGGCGCGCTTCTGCCCTATCTGTTCGGGGCGATGGGCATGATGGCCGTCGGCCGCGCCGGCGGCGCAGTCGTCGAGGAGGTGCGCGCCCAGTTCCGCGAGAACCCGGGCATCATGGATGGCTCGGTCCGGCCGAACTACGCCCGCACCGTCGACCTCGTCACCCGCGCGGCGATCAAGGAAATGATCATCCCGTCGCTTCTGCCGGTGGTCGCGCCCCTGCTGATCTTCTTCGTCATCCGGACGGTCGCCGGCCCCGAGCACGGCTTCGCCGCGCTCGGCGCGCTGCTGATCGGAGTGATCGTCTCCGGGCTGTTCGTCGCCATCTCGATGACCAGCGGCGGCGGCGCCTGGGACAATGCCAAGAAGTATATCGAAGACGGCAATTACGGCGGCAAGGGGTCGGAAGCCCATAAGGCCGCGATCACCGGCGACACCGTCGGCGACCCTTACAAGGACACCGCTGGTCCGGCCGTCAATCCGATGATCAAGATCACCAACATCGTCGCCCTGCTTCTGCTGGCGGCGCTGGCGGGCCACGGGGCGAGCTGACCGAGCGCCGGCCGCCGAGCCTTTTCAAGCCCCGTCCGGCCAGTCCGGGCGGGGCTTTTCTTTTCTTTTCCGCCGGCTAGTCTGCTCGTGCCGAAGTCAGGGGGGTACGTGCGCAATCTGTTTTTGGGCGTGGCAGCAGCCGTGGCGGCGCTGCCTTGGCAACCGCTGTCGGCACAGCGGCCGCCAATCATCCCCGTCTCGACGTTCGCCGCACTGCCAAAGGAATCGAAACCGCTTCTCGCGCCGGATGGCCGGCTGATCGTTGCGCGAAGCACTAGCGGCGACGAGGCGGCGCTTGTCATCATCGATGCCGACAACCCTGCGGCGCCGTTGAGCACCACCAAGCTCGGCAAGTTCACGCTCGCCGGAGTGCATTGGGCCGGCAGCCGGAAACTGGTGTTGAGCCTGATCACCTTCGGCGAGGTGTTTGGCTTGCGGCTGCCGATGATGCGCGCGGTGCTGGTCGATCTCGTCACCGGCAAGACCCTCGCTCTCGACAGGCGAAGCCGCGGGCTTTTTGCCGGCGACGTTCTTTACACGGACCCGACCGGGACCTGGGCGCTGATCGCCGGCCAGGACGACATCCACTCCACGCCATCCGTCAAGCGCGTCGATCTTTTGACCGGCGACACGACCGTGATCGAAAAGGCGCGCCCGGATGTGTGGGACTGGTTCGCCGATGACGATGGAGTGGTTCGCGCCGGCATCGCCTACAGCGAAAGGCGCTGGACCATTTGGTATCGCGAAAAGGCGGGCGACAAGCTCCAGGCGGTCCGCGGCAAGGTCCAGAAAGAGGACGGCGCCATTGACCGCGTGATGTTCGGCAAGGGCGAGAACGGCTGGATCATCACCAACGAGCGCACCGGCCGCTTCGCTCTCTACTCGTACGACTTCAAAACCGGAGCGCTCGGCGACACGATCTTCGAGCATCCCGAGGTAGATCTCGAGGACGTGGTCTACGACCGCTTCGCCGGCAAGATCATCGCCATCAATTATCACGACGACCGCCACCGCACGAAGTGGCTGGATCCCGAGCGCCGGGCGCTGCAGGAGAGGCTCGACAAAGCCCTGCCGGCCAACGTCAACATGGTGACCAGCTGGTCATCGGACGCGAAGCGCGCGCTGGTCTGGTCGGGCGGGGCCAGCGATCCTGGCCGATATTTCCTGCTCGACCGGGCAAGCTCGCGAATGCACCCGGTGGTCGACCCCTACCCGCTGATCGAACCTTCGCAGCTCGCCGAGTCCAAATGGGTGCGTTACCAGGCGCGCGACGGGCTGCCGATCCCAGCCTACCTCACCCTTCCCCGCGGCCGTCCGGCACAGGGGCTGCCGCTGATCGTGATGCCGCATGGCGGGCCCTTCGCTCGCGACGAGTGGAGCTATGACGCGACCGTCCAGTTCCTCGCCAATCGCGGCTATGCCGTGCTTCAGCCGCAGTTCCGCGGATCAACCGGCTACGGCAAGGACTTCGTCACCAGGGGCTATGGCGAGTTCGGCAAGAAAATGCAGGACGATCTCGACGACGGCGTCGACTGGCTGGTGCGATCGGGTCAAATCGATTCCAAGCGCGTCTGCATCGTCGGCGCGTCCTACGGCGGCTACGCGGCAATGTGGGGCGCCGCGCGCAATCCCGAACGCTATCGCTGCGCCGCCAGCTGGGCCGGCATTTCCGACCTTCGCGCGCTGCTCCGCCACGATCGCAAGCTGTTTTCCGCACCGCGATATTATCGCGAATGGCGGACCCAGGTGGGCGGCGAGGGCAAGCTGGACCTGATGGCGGTTTCGCCGATCAGCTTCGCCGACCGGATCAAGGTGCCCGTGTTCATCGCCCATGGCGAAAAGGACGAACGGGTGCCGCTGTCGCAGAGCCGAAATATGGCCGAGGCGATGAAAAGGGGCGGAGCCGACGTCACCGCGACCTACTACAAGGACAGCGGCCACGATTTCCAAAGCAACGCCGACTTCGAGGACTGGCTGCGACGGCTCGAAGCCTTCCTCGCCAAGCACAACCCGGCCTGACGCGGGCTAGTGTTGCCGCCTTCCCTTTTGGCGAACGCCAGAGTAAGGCTCCGCGACTTTTTTCCATCGACAGCGAGGATGAATGGCCAAGGAAGAGCTTCTCGAAATGCGCGGGCAGGTCGTCGAACTGCTGCCGAACGCGATGTTCCGCGTGAAACTCGAGAACGGCCATGAGATCCTCGGCCACACCGCCGGCAAGATGCGCAAGAACCGGATCCGGGTGCTGACCGGCGACGAGGTGCTGGTCGAGCTGACGCCCTACGACCTGACCAAGGGCCGGATCACCTACCGGTTCAAATAGGGCGGCAGCCCGTGCGGCTGATCCTCGCTTCGGCAAGCCCGCGACGGCTGCAATTGCTCGAGCGCATCGGCGTCGTCCCCGATGCGATCGTCCCGGCCGACGTCGACGAAAGCATTCCCAGGGGCGAGCTTCCGCGCGCGCATGCGCTTCGCCTGGCGTGCGACAAGGCGATGGCGGTGGCGGCGCGCGAGCCGGGCGAGCTGGTCCTGGCCGCCGACACGGTGGTCGCGGTCGGGCGGCGGATCCTGCCAAAGGTCGAGGACGAAGAGACGCTTCGCGCCTGCATGAAGCTGCTCTCCGGACGGCGCCACCGAGTGCTGACCGGAGTGGCGCTGGCGGTGCCGGGAGCCGCGCTGCGCAGCCGGCTGGTCGAGACGATGATCGCGATGAAGCGGCTGAGTGACGAAGAGATCGATTTCTACGCATCCCACGGCGAGTGGCGCGGCAAGGCCGGCGGCTATGCGCTGCAGGGTTATGGCGAAGTCTATGTCCGCCATATCGCCGGAAGCTATTCCAATGTCGTCGGGTTGCCGCTGGCCGAGACCCGGCTGCTTCTGAAATCGGCGGGATATCCGATTGCCTGAGTGGCTGATCGAGCGCGGAATCGGCGAGACCCGGGCGGCCCTGGTCGAGGGCGGCGAAATCATCGAGGCGCGGGTCGAGCTCGACGGTGCGGTGCCCGCCGGGACGATCTTCGACGCGCAGCTGGTGGATGTCGGCCGCGGCGGCCGCAATGCGGTGGCACGCGACGACGGGGGGCGCGAATATCTGCTGCCCAACGGCACCGGCGCAGCGACCCAGGGCTCGACCGTGCGGATCGAGGTCGTCAGGCCCGCGATCCCCGGAGGCGAGCATTGGAAGCGGCCGCTGGCCAGGGTCACCGATCGCGAGCGGCGGCGGCCAACGTCGCTCGCCGAACGGCTGCGCTCGACCGGCCTGCCGGTGCGCGAGCTGGCTTTCCCGGGAGCCCGCGACGAGCTCGGCGACGCGGGCTGGGGCGAGCTTATGGAGCAGGCGGCAAGCGGCATCGTCGATTTCGCCGGCGGCTCGCTCGGCATCTTTGCAACGCCGGCCATGAGCCTGATCGACGTCGACGGGTGGGGCGAGCCGGGTGAGCTGGCGATCGCCGGGGCCGCGGAGGCGGCGCGGGCGGTTCGCAGGCTCACCATCACCGGATCGATCGGCATCGACCTGCCGACCGCACCGGGCAAGGCGGCGCGGCAGTCGGCGGCGACGGCGATAGACGACAATCTGCCGCAGCCGTTCGAGCGCACCGCCGTCAACGGCTTTGGCTTCGTCCAGATCGTGCGGCCTCGTACCGGCCCATCGCTGATAGAGCTGTGGTCAGACCGGGCCGCGGCCGAAGCCAGGGCGCTGCTTCGGCGGGCTGGGCTCGAACCGCCGGGGCCCAAGAGGCTGGTCGCCCATCCAGCGGTGATCGCGGTCCTCGACCGGCACCCGGATTGGACCGAAGCGCTGGCGCGGCAGGTCGGCGGCGCGATCGCCTTGCGACCCAAGGCGAAGCTTCCCATTTCCGGCGGGCATGCCGAGCAAGGCTGACCCTTCCAAGCGCTGCCCATTGTGCGGCAAGCCGCCGAGCGGCGAGCACGCCCCCTTCTGCGGCCGCGGCTGCAAGGATCGCGACCTGCTCAAATGGCTCGGCGAAGGCTATCGCATAGCCGGCCCGGCGGCGCCCGAGGAGGCGCTGGGCGGGGTGGACAGCGAAGCCGGCGAGGGTTAGGGAGCGCGCCGCATGCGGGCCGCCCGGCCCACCCGCCCGGTCGTGGGCCCAGGTAGCTCAGTTGGTAGAGCACGTGACTGAAAATCACGGTGTCGGTGGTTCGATTCCGCCCCTGGGCACCATCGCTGCCAGGAGGATGTTTGGGGAACATCCGAGGACAGCGATCACGCGCGGGACTGCCGGAGACCGTCCGAGCATGGCCGTCTGCCCGAATTCGATCCTTGACCTTGCCACCCCCGCGCTGATCCTCGACCGGGGCAGGCTCGAAGCCAACGCGAAGCGCATGCGCGACAAGGTCCGAGCGCTTGGCGTTGCTCTCCGGCCGCATGTCAAAACATCAAAATCGATCGATGTCCTCGCGGTGCTGGCCGGTGCCGAGGAGGTCGGGATCACTGTCTCGACACTTGCCGAGGCGCGCTACTTCTTCGCCCATGGCGTCACCGACATCCTCTATGCCGTCGGCATCGCGCCGGTGAAATTGCCACAGGTCGCCGAACTGATCCACACCGGCTGCAGGCTCAAGGTGATCGTCGACACACCCGAAGCGGCGGAGGCAGTGCAGGCGTTCGGCGGCGAACACGCTCTTTGCATCGAGGCGCTGATCGAGGTCGACAGCGACGGCCACCGGGCCGGGATCGCGCCCGGCGACGACTTGCTGATCGAGACCGCGCGGCGGCTGACCGCGGGTGCCGGAGCGAAACTCGTCGGCGTGATGACCCATGCCGGCGCATCCTATTCGTGCCGGACGCGCGGCGAGTTCGAAGCGATGGCCGAGCAGGAACGGTCGCGCACGGTCGAGGCGGCCGAGCGCCTGCGTGCCGCAGGTTTCGACTGCCCGACGGTCAGCGTCGGCTCGACCCCGACTGTCCACCATGCCCGCAACCTTGACGGCGTCACGGAGGCGCGCTGCGGAGTCTATGCGTTCGGCGACCTGACGCAGGCGCAGCTCGACACCTGCGAGATCGACGACATCGCCATCGGCGTCCTGGCCAGCGTCATCGGCCACAACCGAAGTCACGACCGGGTGCTGATCGACGCCGGCTTCCTCGCCTTGAGCCGCGACCGAAGCACCGCCGACCTGCCGGTCGATTGGGGCTATGGCGCGGTCTGCGATCCGGTCAGCGGCGAACTGTTCGGCGATCTCCTGGTCTCCGCCACCAACCAGGAGCATGGCATCGTCACCGCGCGCTCGGGGAATATCGACTTCGGCCGCTTTCCGATCGGCGCGCGCGTCAAGGTGCTTCCCAACCACAGCTGCGCGACCGCCGCCGCCTACGACGAGTATCACGTGACCGACGGCGGCGAAGCAATCGAGACGGTGTGGGAGCGCGTCAACGGCTGGTGAGCACCGCCCAGCAATGACGAGCGGTCAGCGCCAGCCGCGCTGCCGCGCCTCTTCTTCCTGCTCGGCGTCAAAGGCATCGCCGGCGAGAGTCGAATCGATCAGCGCGGCGAGATTCGGATCCACGCCGGCAGCCATCCGATATTCGCCCTCCTGCCCTTCCGGAGCGGCGAACAGGCCGCGCAACTGCCAGTCGCCGCGGTCGCGGCAGGCGAGCCCGCTCGACTGCGCGTCGGCGAAGCTTCGGCACAAGGTACCGGTTTCGTCGCGGAACGTGATTCCGATCCGCACGCGGTCGGCCGCGCCGGCGCTCGCCAGCTGATGCTCGAGCGCGTCGTCGAGATAGGATGCCGCATACATGCGCCCCTCGCGAAGCTCGACCGGCGATTCGACCGCGCTTCCGCCGCCGACCATGCTGCCGACGCCGATGCCGAGGACGAGCGTTGCCGCCATCGCAGCCCATTGCGGGATCGGAGCCCAGCCGCCCTCGCGGCGGCGCGAGCGCCATGCGCCCAGGTCGACGACCTTGGCCCGTGGCGGTGCCACCGCGGCGCTCAAGCGCTCGGGCACCGGCTGGGTGGCGACGCTGTCGAACGCGCCGCGAAGGCGGGCGCCGAATGCGCGATGCTGTTCGGCCATGCGCTGCAATCGCGGATCGGCGGCGACCCGGGCTTCGATCTCGTCGGCTTCGGGGCCGCTCAGCTCGCCATCAAGCCAGGCGAAGAATTTTTCGTCGGTCATCATCTCACTCACCAACCATTGCCAATAGCGCGGTTCGCCCGCGCACGAGCCGGCTCGACACGGTGCCGATCGGCAGGTCGAGCAACTCGGCCGCCTCGCGGTAACCGTAGCCTTCGACCAGGATCAGGGCGACCACTTCGCGCTGCTCGCCGGGGAGCCGCTCCATCGCCGCCATCAGCCGATTCAGGTCGACCGCGGCCTCGACCGCCTCGCGCGGATCGTGGCCAAGCGTGTCCGCTTCCTCCTGTGGAGCTTCGAACCGGTCCTTGCGCGAGCGCGAGCGGACCGTATCCACCCAGAGGTTGCGCATGATCTTGTACAGCCAGCTGTCGAGCCTCGTGCCCGGCTGCCACTGGTCCTTCGAGCGAAGCGCGCGCTCGATCGTCATCTGCGTGAGATCGTCCGCGTCGGCGCTGTTGCGACTGAGCGTGTGCGCGAACCGCCGCAGCCGCGGAAGCAGAGCGGTGAGGTCGGTCTCGAACGCTGGATATGAGTTCATGCGTCTCCATGCGGATGAAACGACGCTTCATCCACGTTTCATCCTCAAGGTGCCATATAAAGAGGTTCTATGATGTCCAGCTTTGGTCGAAAGCTCCTGACGGCGACGATTGCCGCTGCGCTTGCCGGCGGCACCGCTGCCGCGCAGCTGCTTCCGCCCTTGCCGCTGCCGCAGGTGAATTTGCCGGTCGGCAATGTCCCGGTGGTCGGCGAGGTCGCCCAGCCGGTCACCCAGCAGCTGCTGTCCGACACCCAGACGCAACAAGTCGTTTACCAGCCGCTCAACTATGTCGGCGGGCTGCCCGACCGGATCGCCGATGCGGGGCAAGCAACTCTTCTCGACCTGCGCCGGCTGCGTCACCGCGAGCTGCTCCGCGAGCATCGCCGCGAGCTCGAGAGCGACGGCCAGGGCCAGCCGGTCCGCCGCGGCGTGGTGATCGTTGCCGATCCGGACGAGGTTTCGCTGCAAATGGCTGTTCGCGCTGGCTTCCGGATCGCCGCCGATGAGCGCGTCGACGAGCTCGGCATTCGAACGGTCCACCTCGCGGTGCCGCGCGGAATGAGCGCGCGCGACGCGCTTCGGCGCCTGCGTCAGGCGGCGCCACGCCTGCAGGCCGACTTCGACCATATCTTCGAACCGGCCGGTGGAGCGTTGCTGCCAGTCGCCGGCACACTGGCGGCCGCACAGGGCCCGGCGGGCGGGCGCAAGATCGGAATCATCGACGGCGGGGTAGCATCGCATCCATCGCTTGCCGCGGCGGCGATCGAGCAGCGCGGCTTTGCCGGCAATCCGCAGCCGACCGGCCACGGCACCGCGGTCGCATCGCTGATTGTCGGCCAGCATGGTGCCTTCGCAGGAGCTGCACGAGGATCGTCGCTGCTAGTCGCCGATGTCTATGGCGGCAACCGCGCCGCCGGCTCGGCAAGCACGCTCGTGCGGGCGCTAGGCTGGCTTTCGGCACACCGGCCGTCGGTGGTCAACGTCAGCCTGGTCGGTCCGCAGAACGCCGTCGTCGCACGCGCGATCCAGGCGGTCCGCGCCCGAGGCATTCATGTCGTTGCCGCGGTCGGCAACGACGGCCCGGCGGCCCCGCCGCAATATCCCGCCTCCTACCCCGGAGTGATCGCCATCACCGCGGTCGATGCCGGCGGCCGTGCGCTCCCCGAGGCGGGCCGATCGGCGCACCTCGACTTCGCGGCTCCCGGTTCCGACATGGCCGCAGCGCTTCCCGGCGAGGGCTACGCCCGGGTGCGGGGCACCAGCTTTGCCGCCCCGCTCGCCGCCGCCAGGCTGGCGGCCGCCGGATCGCCGCAGCGCCTCGCTGCCGAGGCGAGGCCGGGCAAGGGCCGGGTCGGCCGCGGTATCGTCTGCGGCGATTGCCGAGTCGCGCCGCGAGCTGTTGGCGCAAAATAATAAAATTAGTTTCCAAAACGGATGAAACGTTCCCCCGCCATCGTTCGCGATGGTGGGGGACGGGTTTCCCCCGTCCCTCCGGTTCAAAGGAGAGGACAGATGAAAAAGCTCTTCCTGATTGCAGGTAGTGCGGCCCTGGTTGGCGCCGCCCCCGCTTATGCGGGCGGCTCTGGCGGCGGGCTGCTCGGCGGCGTGACAGGAACCGTCAACGGCGCGATCGCGGGCACGGTCAACGGCACCGTCGGTGGGCTGAACGGCAGCCTCGGCAACGTCGGCAGTGGCCTCGGCAACGTCGGAAGTGGCCCCGGCAACTGCCTGTGCGGGGCGGTCAGCGGCGCCCTCGGCCAAGCCGGGTCGCTAGCCAACAGCGTCACCGGGATTGCCAATGATGTCGGCCGGCCGGGCAAGGGCAAAGGCAAGGGCCATGGCCACAGCGTCGGGCTTGCCGGAGTCGTCAGCTCAGCCAACGGCGTTGCGGCGTCGGTGACCAAGAGCGGCGGCCAGGGCCACGGCGTCGGCCTGGCGGGCGTCGTGAACAGCGCCGCCGGGGCAGCCGCGTCGCTGACCAAGGGTCACGGCGGATCCAACCTCACGGGAGCGGTGCACAGCACCACCAATGCCGTGCTCAACGCCGGCAAGGGCGGTCATGGCGGCGGGCTCAACGTCAGCGGCGCGCTGGCCGGGGCCGGCAATGCCGCGGCCGGGCTGTCGAAGGCCGGTCAGTCGGCTCTGCTGAGCGGCTCGGCCTCCGGCGAAGGCTCGGCCAACGCCAAGGCCAACCGCAAGGGCGCCAAGGCGAACGCCAGCGGCAGCGGTTCTGCGAACGGCAGCGGTAAGGCCAATGGCCTCGCTTTGAACCTGGCGCCGGATACCAGCAAGCTGCTTCACCCCGCCGGCAGCGGGCAAGGCAAAGGCCAGTCGAAATCGGCCTCCGCCAGTGGTGCCAATGGCCAGAATGCGCCGCAGCCTGCGGCCAGCCAGTCCAACGGGCGAAAACAGCGCCCGGCCGGCCACGGCGAGTATTATTACCCGTGGCCCAACGAAAACTAGGACCGTTCACGCTCCAGGGGCTCGCGTTCACGCGTCGCGAGCCCCTGGCACCTCGACGAAAGTCGGGATGAAAAGCGGTCGAGGTCTCGTTCTCCTCGGCATGGGGCGGGAATTTCCGTCTCAAGACTCGCAAGAGGAGAATTTCAAATGACCAAGTCGTTTCTCGCCGCCGGCGCAGCTCTCGCGCTTGTCGCGGTTCCTGCCCAGGCGCAGCTGCTCGGCAATGTCGGCGGCAGCCTCGGCGGCACCGTCAGTGGAGCCGTCAACGGCACTCTCGGCAGCGCCGGCTCGATCGGCAGCACTGTCAATTCCGTCGGCAATGTCGGTGGCAATGTCGGCGGAAACGTCGGCGGGCTGATCGGCAATTCGAGATCCATCACCAACAGCGTCACCGGCGCGGTTTCCGGTAGCGGCAGCGCTTCGGCCAACAAGTCGGTCAATGCCCGCAACGGCTCCGCCGGCGGCAATGTCGGCCTGGCCGGGACCGTTACGGGAGCGCTCGATTCGGCGACTTCGGTGACCGGAGCCGGTCAGGCGTTCGGCCTCGGCGGCTCGGCATCGGGCAGCGCCTCGGCCAACAAGAACGCCGGCTTCGGCGTCCAGGCGGTCGGCCTCGACCATGCCGGCGCAATCGCCGGCGAAGTGACCGGCACCGCCAATGCCACCGCCAATGCCGCGGTGTCTAAGGCGCAGGGCCTGCGCGGCCAGGCCGAAGCGACCGCCAGCGCCGCTGCCAATGCGGCCGCCAATGCCGCGGCCGGCGGAGCCGGCAATGCCGGGTCGATCGACCCGTCGCTCGGCATCGGCGCGTCCGGCAATGCCGAGGCGCGCGGTGAAGCCCGCGCCGAGGCGCGCAAGCGTAACCGGCACCAGTCCGAGGAGTAGGAGCCTAGCCCCTCCTCCCGGGGCTCAGCAGCCCGCCGTCCCCGACCGGGGCGGCGGGCCTTTTCGTTGCACGAGGAGCGCGCCGCTCAAGCTTCCCTTGGCCCAAGCAATCTGCTTAAGGGCGCGGCGCGATGAACATTCACGAATACCAGGCGAAAGAGTTGCTGGCGAAGTTCGGAGTGCCGGTGCCCGCCGGCCATGCGGCGATGAGCGTCGCCGAAGCGGTCGCCGCCGCCGAAAAGCTTCCCGGCCCCTTGTGGGTGGTCAAGGCGCAGATCCACGCCGGCGGCCGCGGCAAGGGCCGATTCAAGGAACTTTCCGAGGACGCCAAGGGCGGAGTCCGCCTCGCCCGCTCGGTCGAGGAGGTGCGAGCCAACGCCGCAGAAATGCTTGGGCGAACTCTCGTCACGGTTCAGACCGGACCGGCCGGCAAGCAGGTCCAGCGGCTCTACATTACTGACGGCGTCGACATCGCCCGGGAATTCTACCTCGCTCTGCTGGTCGACCGCGCCACCGGCCGCGTCGCCGTCGTCGCATCGACCGAAGGCGGCATGGATATCGAGGCGGTCGCTCACGACACGCCGGAGAAGATCCACACCTTCACCATCGATCCCGCTACCGGGCTGATGCCGCATCACGGCCGCTCGGTCGCCGCGGCGCTCGGCCTGTCGGGCGACCTCGCCAAGCAGGCGCAAAAGGTGCTGGCGAAGCTCTACGAGGCCTTCCTCGGAACCGACGCATCGCAGATCGAAATCAACCCGCTCGCCGTCACCGACGACGGCCAACTGCTGGTGCTCGACGCCAAGGTCGGGTTCGATTCCAACGCCATGTTCCGCCATGCCGAGCTGGCCGAGCTTCGCGACCTTAGCGAAGAGGAGCCAATGGAGATCGAGGCGTCCAAGCACGACCTCGCCTACATCAAGCTGGACGGCAACATCGGCTGCATGGTCAACGGCGCCGGCCTCGCCATGGCGACCATGGACATCATCAAACTGCACGGCGCCGAGCCGGCCAACTTCCTCGACGTCGGCGGCGGCGCCTCGAAGGAAAAGGTAACCGCGGCGTTCAAGATCATCCTGTCCGACCCGGCGGTCGAGGGCATCCTCGTCAACATCTTTGGCGGAATCATGCGCTGCGACATCATCGCCGAGGGGATCGTCGAGGCGGCGCGCGAAGTGCATCTGACCGTCCCGCTGGTTGTCCGGCTGGAGGGCACCAACGTCGCCCAGGGCAAGGACATTTTGGCGATGAGCGGCCTGCCGATCGTCGCCGCAGACGACCTTGGCGACGCGGCCAAGAAAATCGTCGCCGAAGTCAGGCAGTCGGTCGCGGCATAGGCTGGAGAATATCGAATGAAAGTGCTGGTCGCGGTCAAGCGGGTGATCGACTTCAACGTCAAGCCGCGGGTCAAGATGGACGGCTCGGGGGTCGACCTTGCCAACGTCAAGATGAGCATGAACCCGTTCGACGAGATCGCCGTCGAAGAGGCGATCCGGCTCAAGGAAAAAGGCGCGGTCAGCGAGATCGTCGCCGTGTCGATCGGCCCGCAAAAGGCGCAGGAAACGTTGCGCACGGCGCTGGCGATGGGCGCCGACCGGGCGATCCTCGTCCAGAGTGACGAGGAGGTCGAGCCGCTCGCCGTCGCCAAAATCTTGGCGAAGATCGCCGAAGAGGAGCAGCCCGGCCTCATCATCCTCGGCAAGCAGGCGATCGACGACGACAATAATGCGACCGGCCAGATGCTCGCCGCCTTGCTCGGCTGGCCGCAGGGCACCTTCGCCTCCAAGGTCGAGATCGGCGACGGTAGAACAACCGTCACGCGTGAGGTCGACGGCGGCCTCGAGACCGTCGAACTCAAGCTTCCGGCGGTGGTCACCACCGATCTGCGCCTCAACGAGCCGCGCTACGCGAGCCTGCCCAACATCATGAAGGCCAAGTCGAAGCCGCTGGCGACGACGACCCCGGGCGAGCTCGGGATCGACATTTCGCGCCGGCTCGAGACGCTGAAAGTCAGCGAGCCGCCCAAGCGGCAGGCGGGCGAAAAGGTCGCTTCGGTCGACGAGCTGGTCGACAAATTGAAAGTTTTGGGGGTCGTGCAATGAAGGTGCTGGTGCTGGTCGAGCATGACGGCGGCACCGTCCGCGACGCGACGCTTGCCGCGGTCACCGCCGCCGGCAAGCTCGGCGAAGTCCACGCGCTCGTCGCTGGCCACAATGTCGGCCCTGTCGCCGAAGCCGCGGCGAAAATCGCCGGCATCGGCAAGGTGCATGTCGCCGACGCGCCGCACCTCGACCACGGCCTTGCCGAGGCTGTCGCTCCGGTCGCTGCGAAGCTGATGGAAAGCCACGACGCCTTCGTGGTGCCGTCGACCACGTTCGGACGCAACATCGCCCCCCGGGTCGCGGCCTTGCTCGACGTAATGCAGATTTCCGACATCATCTCGGTCGAGAGCGAGGACACGTTTACCCGGCCGATCTACGCCGGCAACGCCATCGCCACCGTCCGTTCGAAGGATGCCAAGAAGGTGATCACGGTGCGCGGCACCGCGTTCGAAAAAGCGGCGCGCGAGGGCGGCAGCGCGGCGATCGAGCCGGTCGATGCCGGCGGCGATTCCTCAGGCAGCAAATTCGTGTCGATGGATGCCTCGGAAAGCGAGCGGCCCGAGCTGACTTCGGCCAAGATCATCGTCTCGGGCGGCCGCGCCTTCGGCAGCAGCGAGCAGTTCCACGCTTTGCTCGACCCGCTTGCCGACAAGCTCGGCGCCGGCGTCGGCGCCAGCCGGGCCGCGGTCGACGCCGGCTATGCGCCCAACGATTACCAGGTCGGCCAGACCGGCAAGATCGTCGCGCCCGAGGTCTATATCGCCATCGGCATTTCCGGCGCCATCCAGCACCTTGCCGGAATGAAGGATTCCAAGGTGATCGTCGCCATCAACAAGGACGAGGAAGCGCCGATCTTCCAGGTCGCCGACGTCGGCCTGGTCGGCGACCTGTTCAAGATCGTCCCCGAGCTGACCGACAAGCTCTAGGCAAGCCATTCCGGAAGCGGACAGGCGGCGAGCTCATGGAGGTCGACGCGGCGGCGGACCAGCGCCCAGCGGTCGCCGTCGACCAGGACCTCCGCCGTCAGCGGCCGGCTGTTATAGCCGCTCGACATCGCTGCGCCGTAAGCGCCCGCGGTTCGGAAGACGACGAGATCCCCCGGCTCGACCGAGTCCATCGGCCGCCCCGTGGCGAAGGTATCCCCGCTCTCGCACACCGGTCCGACGACATTCGCCGTCATCCCGCGCTCGCGGCGCTCGACCGCCTCTATCTCGTGCCAGGCGTCATAGAGCGCCGGGCGCATCAGATCGTTCATCGCCGCGTCGACGATCACCCAGGGATGGCGGGCGCCGGGCTTGATCCGGACGACCCGGGCGAGGAGGACGCCGGCATTGGCGACGATAAGCCGGCCGGGTTCGAACACCAGCCGTACGCCCCAGTCCCGAGTCACGCGTCGCACCATCGCGCCGTACTCGTCCGGCGAAGGCGGCTCCGGCTGCCCGGGCCCGTGCGGCACGCCGAGGCCGCCACCGAGATCGGCAAGCGTAATCGCATGACCGGCCGAACGCAGCGCCGCGATCAGCTCGCCGAGGCGCGTGAACGCGGTTTCGAACGGCTCAAGGCTGATCAGCTGGCTGCCGATATGGACGGTGATCCCGGTGATATTAAGCCCGGGCAGCCGCGCCGCCTCGGCATAAGCCGCGAGCACCTCGCCGCCGGCTATGCCGAACTTGTTGTCGGCGGTTCCAGTCGTGATCTTGGCGTGAGTGCCGGCAGCGACGTCGGGGTTGATTCGGAAACCAACCGGTGCCGCCCGGCCCGCGGCCGAAGCGATCGCTGACAGGGTGCGCGCCTCCTCGATCGATTCGAGGTTGAACTGGAGCAGGCCGCCGGCAAGCGCTTCGGCCATCTCCTCCTCGGTCTTGCCGACGCCGGAGAAAACAATCCGCTCGGCCGCCATGCCGGCGGACCTGGCGCGGCGATATTCACCGATCGAGACGACGTCGGCGCCAAGCCCGGCTCGGGCCAGGGTCGCCAGCACGGCCGCATTGGAGTTGGCCTTGACCGCATAAGCGATCAGCGGATCGTCGAGACCGGCCAACGCCGCCTTCATCACTTCGGCATGCCGGACCATGGTCGCGGTCGAATAGACATAGACCGGAGTGCCCGCTTCGGCGGCGATTGCTTTCAGCGGCACGTCCTCGCACCACAATTCGCCGCAGCGCCGCTGGAAATGATCCATCAGAAGGCGCCGAGAAATTCGGCAACGTTGGCGCCCAGCGCCTCGACCGCGTAGCCGCCTTCCATCACGATCAGCGTCGGCAGCCCGGCGGCGGCGATGCGGCGTCCCATGCGGGCGTAGTCGGCGCTTTCGAGCTCAAAATGGCTGATCGGATCGCCGGCAAAGGTGTCGGCGCCGTAGGAGACGATCAGTATTTCTGGCTCGGCCCTGGCCAGCCAGTCGAGCGCCTGATTCAGCGCGGGCCCGTAGTCGCTCCAGCCGGTTCCGCGCGGCAGCGGCAGGTTGAGAGTCGCGCCCTCGCCCGTGCCTTCGCCGACCTCGTCGGAATGGCCCCAGTAGAACGGGTAATCGGTCGCCGGATCGGCGTGGATCGACGCGAAGGCGACATCGCCGCGGCGCCAGAAAATGTCCTGCGTGCCGTTGCCGTGGTGATAATCGACGTCGAGGATCGCGACCTTTTGCTTCCCCGCCGCAAGCGCCGCCTCGGCGCAGATCGCCGCCTGGTTCAGATAGGAATAGCCGCCGCAGTAATCGGCGCCGGCATGGTGGCCGGGCGGCCGGCACAGAGCGAATGCCGACTTTTCGCCGCCGTGCACCGCTTCCAGCGCGGCAAGCGCCGTTTGGGCGCTCCAATAGGCCGCATCCCAGGTGCGCTCGCCGATCGGAGTCGAAGTGTCGAAGCAGTGCTGGCCGAGCCGAGCGTCGATCCGATCGAGACGGAGGGGACGGCGCCGGACCACCGGGAACGTGTAGGGGAAGGCGTCGCCCTTGCGGCCCGCCGCCAGCCATTGATCGTGAGCGCCGGCGAGAAATTCGAGGTAACCGGCCGAGTGGACCCGAAGCAGCCGCTCCATACCGCGGTCCATCGGGGGCTCGGTGGCGCCGATCGCCCGGAGGATGGCATCGACCCGGCCGGGATGCTCGGCGGGCGGATGGATCGCCCCGTTGAAGAATTCGCCGCTCGGCTGGTGACCGCGCTGCCGCTCGTCCCAGAAACAGCGCATCTCAATCCTCGCCGGCGGGCGCGGTCGGCTTGGGCGGGTCCCAGAAAGTCGCCCAGCCGGTCGGCCCGCCGGTCGGCGGCAGGCCCTGGGGGATGTCGTCGGCCGGGTTCGGGTCGAGGTTCCAGCCCTGGGCATGGAGGTGAGCCTTGGCGATCATGTTGGCCGAAACCGGAGCGGTGATGAACAGGAACAGGGTGATGAGAAATTCGTGCAAGGTGTAGGTGCCGGTCGCGGCGAGATAGATGGCCGAGGCGATGAGGCAGCTGCCGACGCCCAATGTCGTCGCCTTGGTTGGACCGTGCAAGCGGGTCATCAGCGACGGCAGCCGCGCGAGTCCGAACGAGCCGACAAAGGCGAAGCCGCCGCCGAGGACCAGCAGCAAGGCAACAAGGAGCTCGAGCGCCGCTTCCACCGCTTACTCCACGATATCGCCGCGAAGGATGAATTTGCAGTAGGCGACGGTGCCGACGAAGCCGACCATCGCCAGCAGCAGCGCCGCCTCAAAATACATTGTCGTCCGTTCGCGGATGCCGAACAGAATGATGAGGGCAATGGCGTTGATGATCATCGTGTCGAGGGCGAGGATTCGGTCGCTGCGCGTCGGCCCGGCGAGCAGCCGGTAGAGATTGAGCAGAATGGCCGCACTGAGGCAGGCGAATGCGAAGATGATGGCGAGGTCGATCATGCGAAGATCCTCAGCAGCCGTGCCTCGTAGCGGGACTTGATCCGGGCCACTGCAGCTGCCTCATCGGCGACGTCGAGGCTGTGGACCAGCAAAGAATGGCCGTCGGCCGAGACGTCGGCGGTCACCGTTCCGGGAGTTAGGCTTATGGTCCCGGCCAGAGTCGTGATTGCTTCTGGCGAGCGAAGTTCGAGAGGGATGACCAGCCAGCGCGACCTCAGGTCGCGGTTGCGGCGAAAGAGGATGAGCCGAGCGACCTCGAAGTTCGCAACGACAATGTCCCAAATGACCACAGCGAGATAATCGATCATCGTCCAGCCGAAGCGCACCCGCGGACGGTTGGGCCAGTAGGGCTGGGTGAGGATCGGGACGGCGATGCCGAACAAAACCCCCAGCAGCAGACCGCCGAATGTGAAGCTGTTGAGCAGCAGCATCCAAACGACGACCAGCATCGCCGAAAGCAGCGGATGGGGAAAAAGCCTGCTGGCCACGAGCTTCATCGCACGCCTCCAAGGACGGAGTGGATATAAGCCGACGGCTCGAACAATTGCGCCGCCGTGCCTTGCGCATAGCTCGTCGCCGGACCCGCGAGCAGGGTCAGGAGCACCAGCAGGGCCAGCAGAACCGAAGCGGGCACGAACTCGATTCGGCGCTGACCGCGCGGCGGCGGATGGGGCTCACCGCCGACCGCCGCCGGCTTCCAGAACAAGGTGCTTCCGGCCCTCGCAAAGCCGATGATGCCGACCAAGGTCGTGCCGAGGATCGTGCCCCACACCCAAGGCGCCGAGGCGGCCGGCAGCGCCGCTTCGAGGATCAGCAGCTTGCCGACGAAGCCGGAAAGCGGCGGCAGGCCGACGATCGCCACGGCGGCGAGGATGAACAGCAAGGACAAGGGCTCGCTTCCGGCGAAACGCTGGCCGACGATCAGGCGGTCGCCGCTGTCGCGCCGCTTGATGACGAGGTCGCTGACCAGGAACAGGGTGGCGGCGGCGAGCGTGGTGTGCGGCAGGTAATAGAGGCCGGCAGCCAGTGCGGCGGGCTCGAACATGGCGACGGCGATCAGCAATGTCCCGGTGGAGCCGACGAGCGCGAACGCGGTGAGCTCGCGCAGCCCGCGCGAGGCGAGGAGGCCGAGGAAACCGATGACCGCCGTCAGCAAAGCTGCGGGGAGGATCCAGAGCGCCGGCGCCCAGGCGGCGGCGCCAGCGCCTTCGCCGAAAACCAAAGTGACGACCCGGACGATCGAATAGACCCCGACCTTGGTCATGATCGCGAACAAGGCGGCAACTGCCGGAGCGGCATTGGCATAGGTTCGCGGCAGCCACAGGTGGAGCGGAAGCAGAGCCGCCTTCAATGCGAACACCGAAACGAGCAGCAGCCCGGCCGCCTGCAGGAGCCCGAGATCGCCGGGCGGAAGGGCGGCGACCCGGACCGACATGTCGGCAAGGTTGAGAGTCCCGGTGACACCGTAAAGGATGCCGACGGCGATCAGGAACAGGGTCGAGCCGACGAGATTGATGATGACATATTGGACGCCGGCCTTGAGCCGGTCGGCGCCCTGGCCATGCAGCATCAGCCCATAAGAAGCGATCAGCAGGATTTCGAAGAAGACGAACAGGTTGAAGATGTCGCCGGTGAGGAATGCGCCATTGAGCCCGAGCAACTGGAAATGAAACAGCGAATGGAAGTGCCAGCCGCGCCGGTCGAGGTCCGTCGCGACGACATGAAGAAGCACGATCAGCGACAGGATTGAGGTCAACAGCAGCATCATCGCGCTCAGCCGGTCTAGCACCAGGACGATACCGAACGGCGCCTGCCAGTCGCCGAGCGCATAGGAGATGACGGTGCCGTTGCTGGCTTCATCCATCAGCAAAGCGGCGGCGGCGACCAGCGCAACACACGAGAAGAGCGAGACGCTCCGGCCGATGCGTAGGGTTTGCCGGCGAAAGAGGACGGTCAAGGCGGCGACGACTGCCGGGAGCAGAACGGGCACTGCGACCAGCTGCGGCATCATTCCTCGGCCTCCTCATCGGGAGTCGGGATGCCGTCGACCTGGTCGGTTCCTGTTTCGAGATAGGTGCGGAGCGCCAGCACGACGACAAGCGCAGTCATCCCGAAGGCGATGACGATCGCGGTCAGAACCAGCGCCTGCGGCAGCGGGTCGGTATATTCGGTGACTGCCTTGTCGAAGATCGGCGAGCGGTCGACGACCAGCCGCCCCATCGAGAAGAGGAAGACGTTGGTCGCATAGGACAGCATCGCCAGGCCGAGCACGACCGGGAAGGTGCGCCCTCGCAGGCACAGATAGATGCCGGCGGCGGTCAGCACCCCGACCGTGCTGGCGACGAGAAATTCGAGGCTCATGCCGGACTCCCCGCCGTTCGGCTGGGATCGACGTCCATCGGATCCTCGACATGCTCGATCTTCTCGGCCCGCTGCGCGACCTGGCTGAGCTCGGCCAAAGCCAGCATCACCGCGCCGACCACGGCGAGTGCGACCCCGACGTCGAACAGCGCCGCGGTCGCCAGCTCGAACTCGCCGACGAGAGGGAGATGGAAATAATTGAAGGCCGAGGTGAACAGCGGCGCTCCGAACAGCAGCGATCCAAGCCCTGTCCCGGCCGCGACCAGCACGCCGTAGGCGATCAGCGCGTGGCGACGGACCGGCCGCCGCCGGTTCGCCCATTCGAAGCCGGAGGCCATATATTGCATGAGGATGGCGATGGAGAAGACGAGCCCGGCGATGAAGCCGCCGCCCGGCATGTTATGGCCACGCAGGAAAATATAGATCCCGACCACGACCGCCAGCGGAAGCAGCAGACGGGTTGCGACGACCAGCATCATCGGGTGCCGCTCGGGCGACTGGGTGGTGTCGAGCTTCCAGTGCAGCAGCCTGCGGCCCGAGGCGCCTCGGGTCGCGGTTTCCAGCAATGCGTAGATGGTCAGGGCGGCGATCCCGAGGACGATGATCTCGCCGAACGTGTCGAACGCCCGAAAGTCGACCAGGGTGACGTTGACGACGTTGGTGCCGCCACCGCCGGAATAGGCATTGGCGATGTGGAAGGCCGAGATCGGATCGTTGGGCGGGCGGGTAATCACCGCCCAGGTGGCGATCGCCGCCGCGCTTCCGCCGGCGATGCCGAGCAAGCCGTCGCGAAGGCGGCGCGGATTGCTGCTGATCGGCGGTGGCAGCTTTGGAAGCAGGTTGAGAGCGAGCAGCAAGAGCAGGATCGCGACCACTTCGACGAGGATCTGGGTGAGCGCGAGATCGGGCGCCGAGAGATAAGTGAAGCCGAGGGCTATGACGAGACCGATGACGCTGATGAAGATCAGCGCCAGGTAGCGCCGCCGCTGCGCCCAGATGACCGCCCCGGTCGCGGCGATGAGCGCGAGCCAGCCGCTGATCGCGACCGCCGATGCCGGCAGCACCGGCCGGGTCCCGGTCAGCTCGCCGCCGCCGGCGATCATTCCGGCCGTCGCCACCGCGATGGCAACCGCGAACAAGACGGCGAGGTAGCGCTGCAGCGAGCCGGTGTGGATCCCGCCGGTGATCGCCCTCGCCCCGCCGACGACCGCGGCGATGGTGCGGTCGAACAGCGACTTCGCGACCGGCAGGGGCAGGCTGCGCCACAAAAGTTCGGCGGCGGCATAGCGCCACAGGATTAAGGCGCCGGCGGCGATGGCGACGAGGCTGAGGGCCAGCGCCGGAGTGAAGCCGTGCCACATCTTGAGAGCGAAGTAAGGCGGCTCGCCGCCGAGGACCGAGGCGGAGACCGACTTGACCAGCGGACCAGCGATCGCCGCCGGGAAAAGTCCGATCGCCACCACCAGCAGGACTAGCGGCACCGTCGGCCCCAGCAGCCCCAGCGGCGGGTCATGCGGCGGTTGCGGATAATCGTCCCGCTTGGGCCCCAGATAGACGTGGACGATGAACCGCAGCGAGTAAGCGACGGAAAGGGCCGCGGCGAGCGTCGCCAGCAGCGGCACCAGCCAGCTGAGCTCCGCCCAAACGGTATGCGCCGCTTCCTCGAGCATCATTTCCTTGGACAAAAAGCCGTTGAGCGGCGGGAAGCCGGCCATCGACGCCGCGGCGACGATGCCGAGGGTCGCCGACAGCGGCATCAGCGTGACCAGGCCGCCGAGCCGCCGCGCATCGCGGCTGCCGACCTCATGGGCGATGATCCCGGCGTTCATGAACAAGGCCGCCTTGAAGGTGGCGTGATTGATGATGTGGAAGACGGCGACCACCGCCGCCATCGGCGTGCCGAAGCCGAGCAGCATGGTGAGGAAGCCGAGGTGGCTGACCGTCGAGTAAGCGAGGAGGAGCTTGAGGTCGTCCTTGAACAGAGCGATCGCGGCGCCAACCAGCATCGTCACGAGGCCGGTGGTGGCCACCAGATAGAACCACAGGTCGGTGCCGGCGAGCACCGGCCACAGGCGCGCGAGCAGGAACACGCCGGCCTTCACCATCGTCGCCGAATGGAGATAGGCGCTGACCGGGGTCGGCGCGGCCATCGCCGCCGGCAGCCAGAAATGAAACGGGAATTGCGCCGACTTGGTGAAGCAGCCGGCGAGGATCAGGATCAGGGCGAGCGGGTAGAGCGGCGAGGCCTGGATCAGCTCGCGCTGCGCGAGGATGGTTGAAAGATCGTAGCTTCCGGCGATGTGGCCGAGGACCAGAAAACCGGCGAGCAAGGCGAGGCCGCCGCCGCCAGTGACGGCAAGCGCCATCCGCGCCCCCTGGCGCCCCTCGGGCAGATGGCGCCAAAAACCAATCAGCAGGAAGGAGGTGAGGCTGGTCAGCTCCCAGAAAACGACCATCAGGAGGATGTTGTCGGAAAGGACGATGCCGAGCATCGATCCCTGGAACAGCAGCAGGAAGGAGAAGAAACGCGCCATCGGGTCTTCGGGAGCGAGGTAGAAGCGCGCGTAGATCAGGATCAGGAGCCCGATGCCGAGGATAAGGCCGGCAAACATGAAGGCGAGCGGGTCGAGCATGAGGTTGGCGTTGAGGCCGATCACCGGCACCCATTCGAGCCGGAACAGGCGGACGGTGCCGCCGCCGATCACCGTCGGCGTTTCGAGCAGGAGAAGCAGCAGCGCTGCGGCTGTGGCCGCGATCGCGGCGGCGCCCTGAACATTGCGCCCCTGCGACTGCAGCGCCGCGACCAGCAAGGCGCCGGCAAACGGCAGGATCAGCATGACCGCGAGGCTCACCGCGCCGGCCCCTGTGTTCTCGCGCGTAACGGCATGTCCGAGCCGCTAGCACGGATGAATGCCGCAGGGTCAAGGCTTCGGCCGGCGGGAATGACGAAATGCCGCCGATTATTCGTCCGCGGGCGCTGGACTCCCAGTGACCGGCATGGCCACAAGCGGCTGGTGAACGACCGCCCCGTACGCAAGATCATCCATGTCGACATGGACGCCTTTTTCGCCGCCGTGGAGCAGCGCGACGATCCCGCATTGCAGGGGAAACCGGTCGCCGTCGGCGGCGGCCATCGCGGGGTCGTCGCCGCCGCCTCTTACGAGGCGCGCAGGTTCGGAGTGCGATCGGCCATGCCGGCGGTCACCGCAAAGCGCCGCTGCGCCGAGCTCATCTTCGTCAAGCCGAGATTCGACGTCTATCGGTCCGTGTCCCACGAGGTGCGGGCGATTTTCGCCGACTACACCGATCTTGTCGAACCGCTCAGCCTCGACGAAGCCTATCTCGACGTGACCGACGACCGGCAAGGCCTCGGCAGCGCCCGGGCGATCGCCGAGGACATTCGCCGCCGGATCGCCAAGGAAACCGGCCTGACCGCCTCGGCTGGCGTTTCCTACTGCAAGTTCATCGCCAAGCTCGCGTCCGATCAGAACAAGCCCGACGGGTTGTGCGTGATTCCCCCATCCCAGGGGCCTGCTTTCGTCGCTGCCCTGCCCGTCGCGCGATTTCACGGGGTTGGCCCGGTGACCGCGCGCAAGATGGAGCGGCTCGGAATCTTCACCGGCGCCGACCTTCGTGACTGGACCCTTCCGCAACTAGAGGCGCAGTTCGGCAGCTCGGGCCGATGGTATTGGCAGATCGCGCGCGGGATCGACGAGCGCGAGGTTCGGCCCGATCGGCCCTATAAGTCGGTCAGCGCCGAGCGAACCTTCGACGAGGATTTGCGCGACCCCGCCCTCCTCGCCAGCGAGCTCGAGCGAATCGCCGGCTACGCGTGGGACCGAGTGCGGCGGGCGCAGGTCAGCGGACGGACGGTGACTCTGAAGGTCAAGTTCAGCGACTTCAGCATCATCACCCGTTCGCGCAGCTTCGCCGAACCCGTCCCCAACCTCGAGGCCTTCGCTCGCGCCGGCCAGGCGCTGCTCGGCGGGCTTCACCCGGTGCCCAGGGGCATCCGCCTGCTCGGGTTGGGGTTGCACAACCTCGTCGACCCCCAAATCACGCAGCCGAAGCAGCTTGGGCTGGCCATTTGAAGCAAGTTGTGATATAAAATCGACCTACGGGCCGCCGCGATTCCGCAGCGGCCTCTAACTTAGCAGGATCAGACACGGCAGAGAGCCACGGCCGCAGGTCGTTTTGGGGGGCGATGCGGATGTGTCGGCTCTGGACTGCTACAAATGGAAAGGCATGCAATGGCTGCGAAGGCGCTGAGCTTCGACGTTGGTGATTATGTTGTCTACCCCAAGCATGGCGTTGGCCGCGTCGTTGAACTGCAGAGCACCGAGATCGCCGGCACCCGTCTCGACCTTTATGTGCTGCGCTTCGAAAAGGAGCGGATGACGCTCCGGGTCCCCGTCAACAAGGCGGACAGCGTCGGCATGCGCAAACTGTCGTCGGACAAGACGATGAAGGACGCGCTCGAGACGCTGAAGGGCAAGCCCAAGGTCAAGCGCACCATGTGGTCGCGGCGCGCCCAGGAATATGAGGCGAAGATCAACTCGGGCGACCTGACCTCGATCGCCGAGGTAACCCGCGACCTGTTCCGCCCGGACGATGCCCCCGAGCAGAGCTATTCGGAGCGGCAGATTTTCGAAGCCGCTTCGTCGCGCCTGGCGCGCGAGCTCGGCGCGATGGAAGGCACGGACGAGAAAGCAGCGCTGGCGAAGATCCTCGAGATCCTCAACAAGGCGGCGCTCATCCATCACAAGAAAGAGCTCGTCGCCTAACCGCCGCGGCGGCTGGAATCGAGAAGGGCGCGCCCGTCATGGCGCGCCCTTTTCTTTTTCGGCTTGGACTCGGCCGTGATTCTGTGTATTACCAACATAACACAGTGGTGGGAGCACGGGCATGCGCAGGGCAATGGCAATCACTCTGGCGGCAGCGGCGGGCAGTCTCGCGGCCTGCGGCGAAGCGCGCAGCGAGGACGCCGGACCGGAGACGGAGCGCACCTATCAGGTCGGCAATTTCGACCGAATCCAGGTTGCCGGCCCCTACGACGTCGATGTCCGCACCGGGGCCAATCCAGGCGTCCGCGCCCAAGGTGCCGAACGCGGCATCGAGCGGCTGGTGGTCGAGGTGCGCGGCAGCGAGCTTCGAATCCACCCGCAGAAGCGCGGCGCCTTCAACTTCGGCTGGAGCAAAGCCCACAAGGTCAGGCTGACCGTAACGGTGCCGGCAATCCGCGAGGCGACCATCGCCGGCTCGGGCGGGATTCGAGTGGACCGAGTCCAGGGCGAGAGCTTTTCCGGCCAGATCGCCGGATCGGGCGACCTGGCTCTGGGCGAGGTTGAGGTCGCGGACCTCAAGTTGGGTATTGCCGGATCGGGCGAGGCGACGGTCAGAGCCGGCCGCGCCGGCCGAGCCCAGTTCGAAATTGCCGGGTCGGGCGACATCAACGCCGGCGGAGTTCAGGCCGAGACGGCCAAAATATCGATCGCCGGCTCGGGCAACGTGAGGGGGAATGCCAGCGGCAGCGCCGACGTCAGAATCGCCGGCTCGGGCGATGTCGAGATCACGGGCGGCGCCCGCTGTACCATCTCCAGGCAGGGGTCCGGGAACGTCCGCTGCTCATAAGGCGATCTTAACCATCATTCGCGAAGCTGGTGCGATGACCACCCCGCTTCGTTCGCTGATTGCGCTTTCTGTGCTTGTCGCCGCGCCGTCGGCAGCCGCTGACCGCAATTTCGGCATCTCCGGCTTCGACCGGATCCGAGTGGAGGGCCCCTATGTGGTCAAGCTCACGGTCGGCGTCGCGCCATTCGCAAGGGCCAGCGGCGATCAGCAGGCGCTCGACGGAATTGCCATCGACGTCCAGGGCCGGACGCTGGTGGTCCGTCCCAGCCGCTCGTCGTGGGGCGGTTACCCGGGCGGCCGGGCCGGACCGGTCGAGATCGCGGTCGGTACGCATGAACTGTCGGCGGCCTGGCTCAACGGATCGGGGTCGCTGCGAATCAACCAGGTCAAGGGCCTTGCCTTCGCTCTTTCGGTCCAGGGCGCTGGATCGGTCGACATTGCCAAGGTCCAAGTCGACCAGCTCAAGCTGTCCCTTGCGGGCTCCGGAAACGCCAGCCTGGCGGGAACGGCCGCCGTATTGTCTGCCATCGTCCGCGGAAGCTCGGCGCTCGATGCTCCGTCGCTCGCCGCCAAGGATGCCGTTCTCGGCGCAGACGGCCCGTCCACCGTCCGCGCTTCGATCAGCGGCACCGCCAAGGTCGAAGCCATCGGAGCGGCCCACGTCGAGCTTACCGGCAAACCTGCGTGCACCGTCCGTACGACCGGCTCGGCAACGGTCGTCGGCTGCAGCTAACGGCCGCTTCAACTAACCTGGGTTAACGCCCTGAAACCCGAAGTGAATTCAGCCGTTCCTATCCACCACCTGGGAGGAACGTCGAATGAATACGCGCAATTTCGCACTCATCTGGGGAATCATCTTCCTCGGCCTTGCCGCCACCGGGCTCATCCCGGGGCTTCTCCAACCACCCTCGCCCGACCAGCCGGATGTTGCCGTCGATGCGATGCATGGCAATGCTCTCGGGCTGTTCCCGGTCAACATCCTGCACACACTGGTCCACCTCGCCTTCGGCATTTGGGGCCTGGTCGCATCGCGCAGCTGGGACGCCGCGCGCACCTACGCCAAGGCGGTTGCGATCATCTACGCCATGTTCGTGGTCATGGGCCTCATCCCGGGCCTAGACACGACGTTCGGGCTGGTGCCTCTGCACGGCAACGATGTCTGGCTGCATGTGCTGCTGGCGGCTCCCGCGGCCTATTTCGGCTTCATCCATCGCGATCGCGAAGCCGGAGCCCGGTCCTAGAGGAGACTGAAAGAACCCGGAACCGAAACGAACAAGCGTTCGTTTCTCAAGCCGACGACGGAAGGAAAGGAATTCCCATGTATATCGGTATCGGCGGTCTCATCCTGCTCATTATCCTGCTGATCATCCTGTTCTAGGTTCCAGCGCCGCCTCCGCGGCGGACGATCAGACGAGAGCAAGGGCGGCAAGCCGCCCATAGAGTTGCGGCGGCAGCAGTCCGATACCCGAACCGGCGTCGGCGGCTGCCGCCGCGGTTGTTTCATAATAGCGCCAGCCCTGGTGGGCCCGACGAGGGACGGGCGCGACCAGCTCGAGCTCGGCGGAGCAGACAATATCGATTCGGCCGTCGTCGCGGTCCTCGAACCGGAGAATCTGCTGGCAGCCGATCAGCCGGTGGCCAACGATCCAGTATAGCGACCCGCCGACGAGCTCGCTTTCCCGCTTCGGCCGCATCCGGGTGACGACGCGCCGCTCGCCGCCCAGGGAGCGCTCGGCGTTGCGCGTTCGAAGCGCTTCGAGGTCGCGGCAACCGACCGCAACTTTCGTCAAATGGAGATTCGGCACCGCCTGTTGTCTGGCTTGTTCGCCGTTGCCTGGCAACAGCTTAGCCGACCAGGCCGCTCGCCACCGCAAGTCCAAGGAAGATCAGGAATCCCATCGAGTCGGTGGTCATGGTGACGAAAATCGACGAGCCGACCGCTGGATCGACACCCATTCGTTCCAAGGTCAGCGGAACCAGCGAACCGACGGTGCCGGCGATCAGGATGTTGGTCATCATCGCCGCGGCAATCACTCCGCCGAGCATCGGGTCGCGGAACACCAGCATCACGCCGATGCCGAGAATGATCGCGACCGTGCCACCGTTGAGAAGTGCGACGTTGAGCTCGCGGCCGACGGCCCGCCAGCGGTTGGAGCCGGTCAGCTGGTTGGTGGCGAGCGCTCGGACCGTCACCGCCAGCGTCTGCGTGCCGGCGTTGCCGCCGACCCCGGCGACGATCGGCATCAGGACGGCAAGCACGACCAATTGCTCGATCGCGCCTTCGAAAAAGCTGATCACGGTCGAGGCGACCAGCGCCGTGCCGAGGTTGGCGATCAGCCAGCGCACGCGGCTGCGATAGCTTTCCATCACCGGCTCGTTGATGTCGCCCTCGTCGCCGGCGCCGGACAGCCGGAGGACGTCCTCGCTCGCTTCCTCCTGGATGATGTGGACGATGTCGTCGACCGTGATCATCCCGACGAGGCGGCCCTCACCGTCGACCACGGCAGCGGAGATCAACGCATATTTCTGAAACCGCAGCGCCACCTCTTCCTGGTCCATGTCGACCGGGATCAGGGTCTGCTCGTCGAGCATGATGTCGCGAATCTTGCGGTCGCGGGGGGTGCGGAGGATCGTCGACAGCTTGCAGGTGCCGACCGGGTGGTGGCTGGGCGAAACGACGAACACTTCCCAGAAATCGGTGGGCAGCTCGTCGGTCGAGCGCATGTAGTCGATGACCTGGCCGACGGTCCAATGCTCCGGGACCGCGATCAGGTCGCGCTGCATCAGGCGGCCGGCGGACTCCTCGGGGTAGGTGAGCGCTTCCTCGATCGCCGCCCGATCGTCGGGCTCCATCGCCTCGAGCACGGCACGCTGCTCATCCTCCTCGAGATCCTCGAGGATGGCGACGGCATCGTCGGTTTCGAGCTGACCGGCGAGGTCGGCGACCTGCTCGGGCTCGAGCGCGTCGAGCAGGGTCTCGCGGACGTGCTCGTTCATCTCGGCGACGACGTCGGCGTCGACGAGGCCGGCAAGCGCCTTGACCAGGCCCTCGCGCTCGTCGCGGGCGGCAAGCTCGATCAGGTCGGCGACATCCGCCGGGTGGAGCGGTTCGACCAGCTCGCGGGCGGTTTCATCGTCACCGGCGGCGACCGCGTCGAGCACTCGCTCGACGAATTGCGGCCGAAGGCGGTCCTCTTCGTCCATCACCGTATCGGCTTCAGCCTCGGGGGCGTCGGCGATCGGCTCGCTCTCGCTCATCTCAAATCCCCCGAAACCGAAAAATCGGGCCATCCCTATTGGCGAGGCCGCTCTGGCGCAAGCGGGCGCGGTTGCCTAAATGGCGGGCGAGTTTCACCAATCAACGGAGCCTTGCCGCCATGGCCGACGACCGCCTGACCCTGTCCCTGTCCACCGGCGGCGACGTCGTCATCAAGCTGCGCGAGGATCTGGCACCGGGCCACGTCGAGCGGATCCGCACCCTGGTCGAGAGCGGCTTTTACGACGGCGTGGTGTTCCACCGGGTAATCCCGGGCTTCATGGCCCAGGGCGGCGATCCCAGCGGAACCGGCCGCGGGGGATCAGACCTTCCCGACCTCAAGGCGGAATTCTCGGACGAGCCGCATGTCCGCGGCGCGGTGTCGATGGCGCGCACGCCCGATCCGGACAGCGCCAACAGCCAATTCTTCATCTGCACCGACGACGCGACCTTCCTGGATCGCCAGTATACCGTTTGGGGCGAGGTCGAGAGCGGGATGGAGCATGTCGATGCGCTTCCCGTCGGCGAGCCGCCGAGCAATCCGGGAAAGATCGTCAAGGCAAGCATCGGCCCGGCGTCGAGCGACTGAGCTGGGTGGCGCGACCAGTCGCCCTGGTTACCGGCGCGTCGGCCGGGCTTGGCGTCGAGTTCGCCAGGCAATTGGCGAAGCGCGGCCACCAGCTGGTGCTCGCGGCGAGGCGGAAGGAGCGGCTCGACTCGCTGGTTGCCGAGCTCGGCAATGCCCGGGCGGTCACGATCGATCTCGGCGAAGCTGGCGCCGCTCAACGGCTTTTGCGCGACATCGAGGACTCCGGGGAGCAAGTCGAAATCCTGGTCAACAACGCCGGGTTCGGCCTGAGCGGCCGCTTTGCCGAGCTCGACCCGGCGCGGCAGCGGGCGATGATCGACCTCAATGTCGGCGCTCTGACCGACCTGTGCCGCGGAGTCGCTCCGGCGATGATCGCGCGTCGCGGCGGCGGCATCCTCAACGTTGCATCGACCGCAGCCTTTCAGCCAGGGCCCGGGATCGCGGTCTATTTTGCGACGAAGGCCTATGTGCTGTCGTTCACCGAAGCGCTCCACGAGGAGTTGAAACCGCACGGAATAAGGGTGAGCGCGCTTTGTCCGGGTCCCACCAGGACGGAGTTCGGCAAGGTTGCCGGCTTCGGGGAGCGAAGCGCCCTGAAGCGTATGTCGATGGAGCCCGAGCCGGTGGTCAGGGCCGGGCTGGATGGCCTCGAGGCCAATCGCGCCGTCGTCATTCCCGGCCTTTTCAACAAAACCGGGACCGCCTTCGTCAAGCTCACGCCGCGTGCGCTGGTTCGGCGGCTGGTCGCTGCGATCAACTGACAATGGATCTTTTATCGCCCCTGCGTCGTCCCACATTGGTGAACCGAAGGATGCGCAAAGCGGTTAGGTAACAGGCACGGGCGCGACTGGAGCGAGAGAGGGCAAATGGCCGAAACCGATACCCTGGAGCGACCTGGGATACGCCGAGTCCAGGTCGCCAACCTGCCGCCCGCCGACAGCGGCCGCGGCGTTGCCCGGCTGCCGCTCAAGCTGATGCAGGCGCTCGGGATCGGCGAAGGCGACGTCATCGAGATCATCGGCAAGCGCTCGACCGCGGCGGTCGCGCTGCACCGTTATGGCGAGGACGAGGGGCTCGACATCGTTCGGCTCGACGGATTGCAGCGCTCGAACGCCCGCGTCGGATCGGGCGATTTCGTCGACATCCGCAAAACCACGTCGAAGGTCGCGACCCGCGTGGTCTTCGCGCCGGCGCAGAACAATGTCCGATTGCAGGGATCGGCCGAAGCCCTGAAGCGCAGCTTCGCCGGCCGGCCGATTTCCGAAGGCGACGTCGTCGCCACCGCCGGGCACCAACGAGTCAACGCCGATATCCCGGACCATGTCCGCCAGCTCCTCAACGCGCCGGCGTTCGCGCTGCAGGAGGTCCGGCTGTCGGTGGTGACGACCCTGCCCAAGGGGATCGTCCACATCGACGCCAAGACGCAAGTCGAACTGCTCCCCGAATATCGCGAAAAGGACGGCGAGCGCCGCGCCGACGTCACTTATGACGATCTCGGGGGGATGAAGGGAGCCATCGACGCTTTGCGCGAGATGGTCGAGCTGCCGCTTCGCCATCCCGAGCTGTTCCAGCGACTGGGAGTCGACCCGCCCAAGGGAGTCCTGCTGCACGGGCCGCCGGGGACAGGCAAGACGCGCCTCGCGCGCGCGGTGGCCAACGAGAGCGACGCGCGCTTTTTCCACATCGCTGGGCCGGAAATCATGGGCTCGGCTTACGGCGAGAGCGAGAAACGGCTGCGCGAGCTGTTCGAGCAGGCGAGCGCGGCGGCGCCGTCGATCATCTTCATCGACGAGATCGATTCGATCGCGCCCAAGCGCGGCCAGGTCACCGGCGAGGCCGAGAAACGCCTGGTCGCACAGCTGTTGAGCCTGATGGACGGGATCGAGCCGCGCCAGAATCTGGTGGTGATCGCCGCCACCAACCGTCCGGAGGCGCTCGACGAGGCGCTGCGCCGCCCAGGCCGGTTCGACCGCGAAATCGTGGTGGGCGTTCCCGACGAGCCGGGCCGGCGAGAAATCCTCGGCATCCACACGCGCGGCATGCCGCTCGCTCCTGGAGTCGACCTCGACGAATTGGCCCGCCGCACCTACGGTTTCGTCGGCGCCGACATTGCCGCCTTGACGCGCGAAGCAGCGTTGGAGGCAGTGCGCCGGATCATGCCGCGAATCAATTTGGGCGAAGACACGATCCCGACCGAAATCCTCGACGCGCTGTCGGTCGAGCTGGCCGACTTCGACAATGCGCTGAAGCGCGTACAGCCCTCGGCGATGCGCGAGGTGATGGTCGAAACGCCGAACACCGGCTGGGAGGATATCGGCGGACTCGACGAGGCGCGTGACAAGCTTCGTGAGGGCGTGGAGCTGCCATTGAAGCATCCCGACGCCTTCCGCCGGCTCGGCATTCGCCCAGCCAAGGGTTTCCTGCTCTACGGCCCGCCCGGTACCGGCAAGACCCTGCTCGCCAAGGCTGCGGCGCGAGAAAGCCAGGCGAACTTCATCGCCACCAAATCGTCCGACCTGCTGTCGAAATGGTATGGCGAGAGCGAGCAGCAGCTCGCCCGGCTGTTCGCCCGGGCGCGGCAGGTGGCTCCGACCATCATCTTCATCGACGAGCTCGACAGCCTCGTCCCCGCCCGCGGCGGCGGTCTTGGCGAGCCGCAGGTCACCGAGCGCGTCGTCAACACCATCCTCGCCGAGATGGATGGGCTAGAAGAGCTCAACAATGTCGTCGTCATCGGCGCCACCAACCGGCCGACATTGATCGATCCGGCGCTGCTGCGGCCGGGCCGGCTCGACGAGTTGATTTACGTCGGCACGCCCGACACGGCAGGACGGGAGCGAATCCTCGCGATCCACACCCGGAATATGCCGCTCGCCAGTGACATCGACCTGCAGTCGCTGGCCGAACGCACCGACCGGTTCACCGGCGCCGACCTCGAGGATCTGGTGCGCCGCGCCGGGATGACCGCGCTTCGCCGGGGCCTCGAGGAGAGTGAGGTGACTGCGGCCGATTTCGAGTCGGCGCTCAAGGAAACCCGCGCCTCGGTGACTCCGGAGATGGAGGAGGAATATTCGCGCATTCAGCAGACTCTGAAGAGCGACGCGGTGCGGCCGAGCGGCGGCATCGGATTCGTTCTTCCCGGGACGCTGCGCTCGCGCGGCGGCAAGGGCGACGCCTAGCCGTCGAGCCGGCGCCGCGCCCACAGCGCGAGGATGGCAAGAAGCAAAGCCGACAGGGCGAACGGAATGTCCGGGTCAAGGCCGTAGAGCGCCATTCCAAGGGCCGGCGCGGCGACAAAGCTGATGCCGTTGGCGGCGGTGATCACGCCGGCAACGCTGCCCTGGTCGGAGAGCGGGACGGCGAGCGAAGCGCCGCCCGTGAAGCCGGGGCGAGTGAGCCCGAAGCCGACCGACGCAACCGCGAAGCCAAGGGTGATGCCGTAGAGATTTTCGGCGAAGATGATGCCGATCAGGCCAGCCGCGGCGATCACCGCGCCCCACACGATCAATGCCCGCGGCGCCGCGTCGATCCGCGGAATCAGTCCCCATTGCGCAGCCAGAGTCGCGGCGGCGCCGGCCATCATGACGATGGCGATCGATTCCTCGGCTCCGTTCGGGGCAAGCGCCAGCCGGTCGATGACGAAAAAGCCGATGCAGGTGAGGATCGCCGCCTGGGCATGGCCGGCCGCGACTCCGGCGAGGATCCAGGAGCGGATTCGCGGGTCATTCCACTTGAGGCGAGGGCGCCTCGGCGAGGTCGCGGCGACGACGCTGGCGCCGGTCGGCGGAGTTGCCAGCGAGGGATAGCTCATCGCCGCGCCGCGTCCCGCCCGGCGGGCGAAGCGATCGTTGGGAAGCCACGCGAGGATCGCCGCGAAGACGGCGATGGCAATCGCGGCGAAGGCGAACAGCGGCCCGGCCAGGCCGATCAGGGGAAGCACGAACAGCGGCGCGAGAGCCGGACCGATTATCGTGCCGAGGCCGAAGGAAGAAGCAAGCGCCGACAGCGCCGCAACCCGGCCGCTGCGCCGGGTCCGAGAGGCGAGATAGGCTTGGGTCGCAGACGGAGTCGCGCAACCGAGGAAGCCGTAGATCGCCCGGGCAAAAGCGAACAAAAGGAACGTCAGGCCGCCGCCTATCGCCCCTTCCAGACCCGCCAGCAGGATCAGCCCGCACAGCAGAGTCGAGACGATGAAGCCGGCGAGGCCGAGGAGGGTGAGCGCCTTGCGGCCATGGCGGTCGCTCTTCTCCGCCCAGTAAGGCGCCAGCAGGACCCACAGCACCGCCGACCAGGTGTAGGCAATCGCAACCCAGAAATCGGCGATTCCGATCTCGCGGCCGATGGCCGGCATCACCGCCTGGAGCGCCGTGTTTCCGGCGGCGGCAACCAGCATTGCGGCGTAGAGCAGCAGGAAATGAGGAGTCGTCAGCGCCGTCGCTGCAATTCGTTTGGGTGAGGAGCGCGGCGCCACGGCGCGGCCTTAGTCGGGCCGCCGCCGCTGCGAAAGCACCCGCCGCCCGGCCTGCGACGCGGCGGAACTTGCCAAGCGGCACCGCATTTGCCAGTTCGCCCTCCCGGAAAACGAATTCCCCGAGCTAGCGGAAGAGCTGATGCCGACTTCGACTGCCAGAACCCTGAAAGGCCCGCGCCGCTTCGTTCGCCGAGTTGCGCATCGCGCCGCGAGCCCGCGCTGGCAGTTCCTCCGCGGCTTCCTCAAGCATCCGGTGATGGTCGGCTCGATCATTCCGTCGAGCCGGGTGCTGATCGAGCGGATGCTGTCGCCGGTCGACTGGGAGAACGCCCGGCTGTTCCTGGAATACGGGCCCGGGGTCGGAACTTTCACCCGGCCGGTCCTGGAAAAGCTCGGGCCGGACGCGATTCTACTGACGATCGACACCAACCCCGACTTCACTCGCTACCTCAAGGAGTCGATCGACGATCCACGCCTAGTGGCGGTGACTGGATCGGCCGCCGACGTCGAGACGATCCTCGCCGAGCGTGGCTTCGATCGGGCCGATTATGTGCTCTCCGGCATTCCGTTCTCGACCTTGCCGCCCGGGATCGGCGAAGCGATCGGCGAAGCGACCGCAAAGGTCATTCGCCCCGGCGGCGCGTTCCTCGTCTATCAGTTCAGCCCCAAGGTGCTCGATTTCATCAAGCCGTTTTTCGAGCGGATCGAGCGCGGCTTCGAATGGGTCAACGTGCCGCCCGCGACCCTGTTCTGGGCGTGGCGCGAGCCGATGGACGAATCCGGGGACTAGCGCTCCACCCGGAAATTCAGGCGACGGGTGACGGTATAGTCCATCGACGTCACCAGCCAGTGCGAAACCGTCCACTTGAACCGGCGCCACGGGTTGGCGCGCTGGCGATGGAGCTGCGGCGTAATCCGCTCGCTTTCCGCGACTTCGCCCTCGAAGTAGCTGCGCATGAGATTGGCGAAATTTCGATCCTCGACCCGCAGCATGATCTCCAGATTGAGGTAGATGCTCCGGAAGTCGAAATTGGCCGAGCCGATATAGACGGCATCGTCGACGATGATCAGCTTGGTGTGCAGCCGGGTCGGCCGATATTCGTACATCTCGACGCCGCGGCGGAGCAGCCGGCTGTAGGTGTGGCGGGCGGCGGCGATGGTCGCATTATTGTCGGACTTGGCGGCGGTGATGATGCGGACGCTGCCGCGCATTGCGAGCCGGGCCAGCCTCCGGAGCATCGATCGCGGCGGCGCGAAATAGGCCGCGATCACGTCGAGCCGGCACGCAGCGCTGATGTCTCGGGCGAGCGCCGCCGGCCACGGGTTGCGCCGGCTGAGGGGGCCGCTGAACTTCCACTGCAGCGCGCCGGTCGACTGGCTGTGGCGGTAAACCAGCCGGCGAAGGTCGCGAAGCCTCGCCCGCGGACTGGTCGTCCAGCGATAGAGTTCGTCGAAATATCCGGCGGGATGCGCGACGGCGGGACCTTCGACCACCAGCCACAGGTCGCGCCAGTAGCGCGGACCCGTGTCGACCAGGTAGCTGTCCTCGATATTGGCTCCGCCGATAATCGCTTTCTCTTCGTCGGCGATCACCAGCTTCTGGTGATTGCGAAGCAAATAGCGCCGACCGTAGCTCGGGTGGAACAGGCAGACATTGCCGCCTTCGTCATCGATGCCGGCGAAGAAATCGGAATCCGCGGTCGAACAGCCGTAGCCGTCGAGAAGTAGCTTGACGCCGACCCCGCGCCGGACGGCGGCGACCAGCGCGTCGCGGACGCGAATGCCGCTGGAATCGCTGTTGAACATGTAGAACAGCACTCGCAGGCTCGAGCGCGCGCCCTCGATCAGATCAATCAACGCGCGCATCCTGTCCTCGCCGGTGGCAAGGATAGTTAGCCGACACCCCGCGACCGTCGCCCGAATGGGCTCGGAGAGCTGGGGCGGCTGCGGCGCGGACTCATCGGCCATAGGCCCGCTTTCCTTGACTTTCGCCGGAGCCGCAAGCTATTGGCGCGGCCTTCCTTCCTCCCCATATTTGGCTTTCGGAGCGACCAATGGCGCGCGTTACGGTTGAAGATTGCGTAGACAAGATCCCGAACAGGTTCGACCTCGTCCTGTCCGCGGCGCAGCGCGCTCGCCAGATCTCCGGCGGAGCCGACCTCACCATCGACCGTGATCGCGACAAAAACCCGGTCGTTGCACTTCGCGAGATCGCCGAAGAAACCGTCAAGCCGAAAGACCTGCAGGAAGCGATCATCACCAACCTGCAGAAGGTGCGGATCGACGAGGAAGATGAAACCGACGAACTCGCGTCGCTCAGCGAGTCGGCCGAGGCGCTTCGGCTGACCGCGGCGGCGCCACCGCGTCCGTCCCCGTCCGGCGGCGACTACGAATAGCGCCGTTCAGGCGGCCTTGTCGGCCACCGATCGGCGCATCGAGACCTTTTCGCCGCCTTCGCGGCTGACCCAGATCAGATCGTGGAGCCCCAGCTCACGGCCGTCCTCGGATCGGATGCAGATCTTGCGGATCGGCCGGCCGTCGCGTGCGTCGGCCAGGACGATCGATGCCGGGCCATGGCCCCATTCCTCGCCCCACTGTCGCAGCGCGACCACCGCGGGAAGCAGCCCTTCACCCTTCTCGGTGAGCTGGTAGACTACCTTGCGCCGGTCCGAGGGGTCGGGCGTGCGTTGCAGGATTCCACCGGCCACGAGCTTGGCGAGCCGGTCGGACAAGATATTGCGGGCGATTCCTAGCCCGGCCTGGAATTCCTCGAAATGCTTCAGGCCGTTGAATGCGCCGCGAAGGATGAGAAAGGCCCATTTTTCGCCAATCAGCTCGACCGCCTGCGGCAGCGGGCATTGCAGCGCTGCGTCGCGGAATGCTTCGATATCAGCCTGATCAGGCGGCATGCGTGTCTTCCCCTTGCACCGAACAAAGCATGTTTCCTCAAAAAAAAATAGTTGCGAATTGAAACTGTATTGCGTATTCGGTTGCAGTTAGCAACTGGAAATAGGGGACCGCCATGAACCGCTCGCTACTCGCCATTGCCGCCGCCGCCCTGTTCGCGACGCCGGCCTTGGCCGGCAGCTATTCGGCCACGCCGGCCAATCCGGCTGAGGGCCGGATCATCGCCCGCGATGTCGTCTGGACTTGCGGCCCGGCAGCCTGTCAGGGCGCGACCGAGGAAAGTCGTCCCATCGTCCTGTGCCAGGGCCTCGCCAAGCGCGCCGGCCGGCTCGAAAACTTCGTCGCCAATGGCCGGGCATTCGGACCGGCCGAACTCGAGCGCTGCAACGCCGCGGCCAAGGAATCTGGCGACCGGACCGTCGCCGAGAGCCGATAGGTTCCGGCGGGGGCCGCCCCCGCCGCCGACTCCCCAGGGGGGCGGCCCCGTTATTCGCGCTTGCACAAGAGCGTCGCCTCCCCCCATCTTAGGGGCGTGCTGAGGCAATATGAGCTAGTCGAGAAGGTTCGCTCCTATGATCCGGACGCGGACGAGGGGCTGATCAACCGCGCCTACGTCTTCTCGATGAAGGCGCACGGCGCGCAGATGCGCGCTTCCGGCGATCCCTATTTCAGCCATCCGATCGAAGTCGCCGGCATCCTCACCGACCTCAAGCTCGACGATGAGACGATTGTCACCGCAATCCTCCACGACACGATCGAGGACACGGTCGCCACTCCGGACGAGATCGAGAAACTGTTCGGCGCCAGCGTCGCCCGGCTGGTCGACGGAGTCACCAAGCTCAGCAAGATCGAGGCGCAGTCGGAAAACGAGCGGGCCGCCGAGAATTTGCGCAAGTTCCTGCTCGCGCTGAGCGGCGACATCAGGGTGCTTCTGGTCAAGCTGGCCGACCGGCTGCACAACATGCGCACGCTCCATTACATCTCGTCGGAAGAGAAACGGCGTCGGATCGCGCGCGAGACGATGGATATCTACGCCCCGCTAGCCGAGCGCATCGGCATGTACGAGATGATGAACGAGATGCAGACTCTGGCGTTCAGGGAACTCGAGCCCGACGCCTATGCATCCATCACCCGCCGGTTGAAGCAGCTCCATGACGCCGGCGGCGACCTCGTCAACCGGATCGGCCTCGGTCTGCAGCTACATCTTGCAGACAACGGTCTCGAAGCCGAGGTCACCGGTCGCGAGAAGCACCCGTTTTCAATCTGGAAGAAAATGGCCGAGCGACACATCAGCTTCGAGCAATTGTCCGACGTGATGGCATTCCGGGTGATCGTCGGGGAGCCTGCGGATTGTTATCGCGCACTCGGCCTGATTCATCAGCGCTGGCCGATGGTTCCCGGCCGATTCAAGGATTACATCTCGACGCCCAAACGCAACGGCTATCGAAGCCTCCACACCTCGGTCATTCACGATGCCAAGATGCGTATCGAGGTGCAGATCCGTACCCAGGCGATGCACGAGCAGGCGGAGCGCGGGCTTGCGGCCCACTGGGCATACAAGGAAGGCCGGCCGGCGGACGACATGCGGGTTCCGTGGATCGACGAGCTCGTCGAAATCCTCGAGCATGCGGCAAGCCCCGAGGAGCTTCTCGAGCATACCCGGCTCGCCATGTACCAGGACCGTATTTTCGCTTTCACTCCCAAGGGCGAACTGATCCAGCTGCCCAGAGGCGCCACCCCGGTCGATTTCGCCTATGCGGTTCACACTGACCTTGGCGACCGGACGGTCGGGGCGAAGGTCAACGGCCGGGTGGTACCGCTAAGGACCATGCTCGAGAATGGCGACCAGGTGGAAATCCTCGCGTCGGAAGCCCAGCACCCCCAGCCGGCGTGGCTGCGCTTCGTCGTCACCGGCAAGGCGCGCGCAGCGGTGCGCCGATTTGTCCGTCATAAGGAGCGCGACGAGACCATAGAGCTTGGCCGCAAGATCTACGAGGAGATCGTCGAGCGCCTGCCGGCGCTGCTCGATAAGAATGCTCTCAAGAATGCGCTCAAGCGCCTCAAGATGGAGGACGAGGACGCGCTGATGATCGCCATTGCCCGCAAGCGCGTCCGCGACGAGGAGCTGATGGAGGCGCTGATGCCGGGCTCCGCTGGAGGCGACGTCGCTCCCCGTCCGGTCGGGCAGCGGACGGCAATCTCGATCAAGGGCCTGACCGCGGGCGTCGCCTACCACCTCGCTCAATGCTGCCACCCGATTCCCGGCGACCGCATCGTCGGCTTGCGGCGCGAAGACGAGGAGATCGAGGTCCATGTCATTGGCTGCGACAGCCTCGCTTCCGGAGTCGATGCCGACTGGCTCGACCTGTCGTGGGGCGAGGGATCGGAAGGCGGCGCTGCCCGCCTCAGCGTCATCCTGCGCGACATCCCGGGCGCGCTCGGGGCGATGTCGGGAATCCTCGGCGGCAAGCATGCCAACATCATCAATCTTCAGCTGGTTCACCGCGACGGCAGCTTCCAGACTTTCCATCTCGACGTCGAAGTGCACGACCTCGCCCATCTGCACGCGATCATCGCGGCGCTTCGCGAGGCCGAGCCGATCTCCAGCGTCGAGCGGATCTAGGCCGTCGCGCGCCGCTCCTTTGCGCTTCCCGCGGCGAGCACCGCCAGGGTGACGAGGTCGGACGCGCTGGCGGTCATCGGCGCGATCTGAACTGGGAGCTCGAGGCCGAGGATATAGGGGCCGAGGACGCTCTCCCCGCCGAGTTCCCTCAAGAGCTTGGCCGACAGGTTCGCCGACTGCAGGCCGGGCATCACCAGCACATTGGCCGGGCCGGACAGGCGGCTGAACGGATAATGGCGCTGCTGCATGTCGTAGTTGAGCGCCACGTCCGGGCCCATCTCGCCTTCATATTCGAAGTCGCAATGAATTCCGTCGAGCATCTTCACCGCGCCGCGGATCTCGTCGATGTGGGTACCCGGTGGGTTGCCGAAGGTCGTGTAGGAAATGAAGGCGACCCGCGGTTCGATGCCCATTCGGCGAGCAAAGGCCGAGGAACGCAGAGCGATCGCTGCCAGCTGCTGCGAGTCGGGCCGCTCCGTGACCGCGGTGTCGGCGATCAGCACAGTGTGGTGACGTCCGACGACGATGTTTATTCCGAACGGAGTTGCTCCCTCCTCGTCCTCGATCACCATCCGCACCTGCTTCAGCGACTGGCTGAATGGCCGGGTGGTGCCGGTGATCATGGCGTCGGCTTCGCCAAGCGCGAGCATCGCGGCAGTGAAGTAATTGCGGTCCTGGTTGACCAGCCGCTCGATTTCGCGGCGAAGCAGGCCGTGCCGCTGGTGCTTCTTGTAGATATATTCGACAGCCCGCCCGACCAAAGGCGAATTGCGGCTGTTGAGCACTTCATAGTCTTGGGGCCTCTCGACGCCCAACTCCTTGAGACGATCGTAAACCTCCTCGCGGCCGACCAGCACCGGAGTGCCGTAGCCTGCCTCCTTGAAGGCAATCGCGGCGCTCAGCACGTTGCGCTCCTCGCCCTCGGCGAACAACACTCGCTTGGGGCTGGACTTCGCCGCTTCGTAGGCGAGGCTGAGCACGGCGACGGTGGGGTTGAGCCGGGCGCGCAGCTGCTGCCGATAGGAGTCGAGATCCTCGATCGGCTTCTGAGCGACTCCGCTGCGCATCGCCGCCTCCGCCACCCTCGAGGCGACGACTTCCATAAGCCGCGGGTCGAATGGCGCCGGGATGATGTAGTCGCGTCCGAAGCTGTGGGTGACCCCGCCATAGGCCGCGGCGACTTCCTCCGGCACCGGCTCGCGAGCGAGTTCCGCAAGGGCATCGGCAGCAGCGATCTTCATCTCATCGTTGATCGCTGTCGCACGGACATCGAGCGCCCCCCGGAAGATGAAGGGAAACCCGAGGACGTTGTTGACCTGGTTCGGATAGTCGGAGCGCCCGGTGGCGATGATCGCGTCGGGCCGCGCAGCCCGCGCATCGGGCGGAGTGATCTCCGGGTCGGGATTGGCCATGGCGAAGATGATCGGCTGCGGCGCCATGTCGAGCACCATCTCCGGCTTGAGCGCGCCGCCGACCGAAAGGCCGAGGAACACGTCGGGGCCGACCAGCGCGTCGGCTAGAGTGCGCGAATCTGTTTCCACGGCATGCGCGGACTTCCACTGGTCGAGGTCCGTCCGGCCCTTATGGATCACGCCTTTGCGATCGCACATGATGACATTGTCGCCGCGAACGCCCATCGCCTTGATCAGCTCGGTGCAGGCGATGGCCGCGGCGCCCGCCCCGTTGACGACCACCCTGATGTCGGGAAGCTTGCGGCCGGTCAGATAGCAAGCGTTGATCAGCCCGGCCGCGGTGATGATTGCAGTCCCGTGCTGGTCGTCGTGAAACACCGGAATGTTCATCCGCTCCTTGAGGGCCTGCTCGATCTGGAAGCAGTCCGGCGCGGCAATGTCCTCGAGATTGATTCCGCCGAAGCTCGGCTCGAGCAGAGCCACGGCCTCGACGAACTTGTCGCAATCCTCGGTCGCGACCTCGATGTCGATGGAATCGACGTCGGCGAAGCGCTTGAACAGCACCGCCTTGCCTTCCATCACCGGCTTGGAAGCGAGCGCTCCGAGATTGCCGAGGCCGAGGATCGCCGTGCCGTTGGAAATGACCGCGACAAGATTGCCCTTGGCGGTGAGCTCGTAGGCCCGGCCCGGCTCGTCGGCGATCGCCCGAACCGGCACCGCGACACCGGGCGAGTAAGCGAGCGCCAAATCGCGCTGCGTCGCCATCGGCTTGGAGGCGATAATCTCGATTTTCCCCGGGCGACCGCGCGAGTGGAAGTCGATCGCCTCGGCTTCGGAGAATTTGACATTGGCTTCGGACATGGCCGACGCCCTTACGGAGAGCGGCGAAAAGAGTCACGCATGGCCATTCCAGAGTCGCTCGGAACGGCGCGAGCGGCTACCACGGAACGATGGCTCGCGCCGATGCACCGACCCCGATGATGGCGCAATACCGCCGCCTCAAGGACGAGGCCGGCGACGCTTTATTATTCTACCGGATGGGCGACTTTTTCGAATTGTTCTTCGATGACGCCCGGGTCGCCGCCGCCTGCCTCGACATCGCACTGACAAAGCGCGGCGAAGCTGCCGGCGAGCCGGTGCCGATGTGCGGAGTGCCGGTCCATGCCGCCGAATCCTACCTTGCCCGGCTGATCCGCGCCGGCCACCGAGTCGCCGTTGCCGAGCAGATTGAAAGCCCGGCCGAGGCCCGCAAGGCGCGGGGGTCGAAGGCGCTGGTCGACCGGGCGATCGTCCGGCTGGTGACGCCGGGCACGCTAACCGAGGACGCCTTGCTGGAATCGGCCGCCGCGAACTGGCTGGCGGCGATTGGCCGGGCGGGCGATGATTGGGCGATTGCCGCTGCCGATATCTCGACCGGGCGGTTTGAGCTGACCGCCTGTGGACCGGGCGACGTCTCCGCCGAGCTGGCACGGCTGTCGCCCGCCGAAACCATCGCCGACGCGCAGGTGCCGGGAATTCGCACCGCGCCGGGCAAGGGCGGGTTCGACAGCCTCGCCGGCGAGCGCGCGCTCAAGGCGCGCTTCGGCCTCGCCACTCTCGACGGGCTAGGGACGCCGTCGCGGGCGGAGCTGGCCGCGGCCGGCGGCCTGCTCGCCTATCTCGACGCCACCCAGAAAGGCGCCGCGGTGCTGCTCGACGCCCCCCGGCGGCTCGCACGCAGCGCGCACATGGCGATCGACGCCGCGAGCCGCGACAGCCTCGAGCTCACCCGCTCCGTCGCGGGCACGATCCAGGGCAGTCTGCTCGGCGAGATCGACCGCTGCCAGACGGCGGCGGGACGGCGCCTGCTTGCCGAGGACATTTCCGCGCCTTTGACCGATCGCGCCGTGATCGAAGCCAGGCTGGCGCTGGTCGCCTGGCTTCATGAGGATGCGCTTCGGCGGCAGCGGATCCGCGCGTCGCTCAAGGCGATGCCGGATTTCGCGAGGGCGCTCGCGCGACTGACGGCCGGGCGCGGCAGCCCGCGCGACCTCGCGCTGCTCCGCGACGGGCTTGCCGCAGCCGCCGAGCTCAAGGCCGACATCGAGGCCGAGCCCGATCGCCCGCCATTGGCCGAGATGCTGCTAGCGCGCCTCGCCGGACATGAGCCGCTGGTCGAGACGCTGTCGCGGGCGCTCGTACACTCGCCGCCGATCGATTGTTCGAAGGGCGGCTATATCGCCGAGGGCTACGATCCCGAGCTCGACTCGCTGCGCTCCGCCGCCTCCGACGGGCGCAAGGCGATTGCTAGCCTCGAAGCGCGGTATCGCGACGCAACCGGAATCACGGCGCTGAAGATCCGCCACAACGCCGTGCTCGGCTATCATGTCGAAGTGTCGGCGAGGCATGCCGACAAATTGATGAGGCCGGACAGTGGCTTTACCCACCGTCAGACTCTCGCGGGAGTGGTCCGATTCAATTCGCCCGAGCTTCACGAGGAAGCGAGCCGAGTGGTCGAGGCCGGCGCTCGCGCTCTGGCGGCCGAAGCCGCGCACGGCGAGGAGCTGACGGCGCTGGCGGTGTCCGGAGCGCCGCGAATCACTGCGACGGCGGACGCGATCGCCCGCATCGACGTCGCCGCCTCGCACGCCGAACGCGCTGCCGAGGGCGGTTGGTGCCGGCCGGTGCTGACCGACGAGGCCTGCCTCGACATCGCCGCCGGGCGCCACCCGGTGGTCGAAAGCGCGCTTGCGCAGGCCGGCGAGCGGTTCGTCGCCAACGACCTCTCGCTCGGGCCGCAGGACCGGCTGTGGCTGATCACCGGCCCAAACATGGGCGGCAAGTCGACGTTCCTTCGCCAGGCGGCGCTGGCCACCGTGCTGGCGCAGTCGGGCAGCTTCGTCCCGGCGGCAAGTGCGAAGGTCGGGCTGGTCGACCGGCTGTTCAGCCGAGTCGGCGCTTCCGACAATCTTGCCCGCGGCCGCTCGACCTTCATGGTCGAGATGGTCGAGACCGCAGCCATCCTCGCCCAGGCGACGCCGCATAGCCTCGTCATTCTCGACGAGATCGGCCGCGGCACGTCGACCTATGACGGTCTCGCTATCGCCTGGGCGGTAGTCGAAGCGATGCACGACGAGCTTCGGTGCCGGACCTTGTTCGCGACCCATTACCACGAGCTGACACGGCTTGCGGGGCGGCTCGATTCACTGTCGCTGCACCATGTCCGGGCGCGCGAGTGGAAGGGCGACCTCGTGCTTCTCCACGAAGTCGCCGACGGCGCCGCCGACCGAAGCTACGGAATCGCCGTCGCCAAGCTCGCCGGATTGCCGCCGGTCGTCGTCGCCCGCGCGAAGGCGGTGCTCGCCAAGCTCGAGGCGGGGCGCGACGCCAGTGGCGGGATCGCCGCCGGACTCGATGACCTGCCGCTGTTCGCCGCCAGCGTTCCGCCCGAGGCGGCGGCCGATCCGCTGTCGGAAGCGCTTGGGCCGATCGAGCCCGACCACTTGACGCCACGCGAAGCGCTCGAGGCGCTCTACCGGCTCAAGCGCATCGCCGCCGAGCGCGCACCATGATCTACGAAGCCGTCAGCGACCGCCGCGGCATCATCGATCGCCGAGCGCTCGCCGACCGGCTTCGTGAACTCAGCGGGCGCAAGTCGAGAGCAGAAGCCGCGGAAGTGCTCGCCGAGGCGCTGGAGCAAGGCCGCGCCGAGATCGCCAACAGGCTGGCGGCGGAACCGCATCGGGGCCGTGCGACGGCGCGTGCGACCGCATTCCTCCATGACCAGCTGGTGCGGCTCGCTCACGATTTCGTTCTGGAGCGCATGGCCGACCCTGGCCAGGCAATGGCGGTGGTCGGGCTCGGTGGCACCGGTCGCGGCGAGATGGCGCCCTTCAGCGATCTCGACCTCATGTTCCTGACGGCCAAGCGGCCGTCGGCGGCCGCGGGTGAAGCGGCGGAGGCGATCCTCCATTTGCTGTGGGACCTGAAGATCAAGATCGGCCATTCGCTGCGTTCCATCGACGAGCTGATTGCGCTGACCAAGCAGGACACGACCATCCGCACCGCATTCCTCGAGGCGCGGCCGCTCTGGGGCAACGAGAAATTGTTCGACTTAGCCGCCGCCCGCTTCCGCTCGGAGATCGTCGCCGGCTCCGCCGCCGAATATGTCGCCGCCAAGCTTGCCGAGCGCGACCAGCGCCACTTGCGGATGGGCGACAGCCGCTATGTGGTCGAGCCCAACGTCAAGGACGGCAAGGGCGGGCTTCGCGACCTCCACACGCTCTATTGGATCGGCAAATATGTCCATGGTGTTGAACGGCCCGCCGACCTCGTCGCAGCGGGTCTGCTGAGCCGCCGCGAATTTGGGCGCTTCGAACGGGCCGAGCGTTTCTTGTGGGCAGTGCGCTGCCACCTTCACCTTTCGGTCGGAAGGGCCGAGGAAAGACTCGGCTTCGACCACCAGCGCCACATTGCCGAGGTCATGAATTATTCGGATCGGCCGGGGAAATCGGCGGTCGAGCGCTTTATGCAGTTCTACTTTCTCAACGCCAAGGCCGTCGGCGATCTCACCGGAATGTTTCTGGCGCAGCTCGACGAACAGCTTGGTTCAAAAGGTTTCCGCTTCGCGCTGCCGACCATCCGCCGGCGCCCGAAGCGCTTGAATGGTTTCGTCCTCGACCGTGGCCGGCTGGCGATCCCCGCCGAAGATTTCTTCAAGCAGGAACCAGTGCGGCTGATCGAGCTGTTCGCGCTGGCGGCGCGCGAAAGGCTCGAAGTCCACCCGGCCGCGATGCGCGCCGCGACCCGCGATTCCAAGCTGATCAATGCCGCCGTCCGCAGCGATGCCCGCGCCAATGCCCTGTTCCTCGAGGTGCTGACCAACCTCCACTCGCCCGACGTCGTGCTGCGCTGGATGAACGAAGCGCAGGTGTTCGGCCGCTTCGTTCCGGATTTCGGCCGGGTCGTCGCCCAGATGCAGTTCGACATGTACCACCATTATACGGTCGACGAGCATTCGATCCGCGCCATCGGCCTGCTTGCGGCGATCGAGCGCGGGGAGCTGGCCAAGGACCACCCGCTTTCCACGGCGTTGTTCCGGCAGATCGCTTCGCGACGAGTGCTCTATGTCGCCGTCCTGCTGCACGACATCGCCAAGGGTCGCGGCGGCGACCACAGCGTGCTTGGCGAGCAGGTGGCGCTGAAGCTGTGCCCGCGCTTCGGCCTCGACCCGGCGGAAACCGAGACCGTCGCCTGGCTGGTTCGGCACCATTTGCTGATGTCCGCGACCGCGTTCAAGCGCGACCTCGCCGACCCGAAGACCATCGAGGATTTCGTTCGCCAGGTGCAAAGCCCGGAGCGGCTTCGCTTGCTCCTGATCCTGACCGTGGTCGACATTCGCGCGGTCGGCCCCGGCACCTGGAACGACTGGAAGCGGGTGTTGCTTCGGACCTTGTTCGACGCGGCCGAGGAAAGGCTCCGCCTTGGCCACAAGCAGCGCGGCCGAGTCGAACTGGTCAAGGCGCGCCAGGAGGATCTAGCCGCGGCGCTCAACTGGAGGCGCGGCGCTGTTCGCGCTTATGCCCGCCGGCTGCCCGACAGCTATTGGCTCGCCGAGCCGATCGAGGTGCAGGTCGCCAACGCTCGGCAGGTCGCCGCCTTCGAAGCGAGGATCGGCGAACCTGCACCCAGCATCGTCGCCGAAGATGAAATCGACAAGGGCGCGACCCGGATCAGCGTGTTCACGCCCGACCGGGAAGGTCTTTTCTACCGGATTTGCGCAGGCCTTGCTGCGGCAGGCGCAAGCATCATCGACGCGCGAATCCACACGACCCGGGACGGCATGGCGCTCGACAATCTCTTCGTCCAGGACGGCCAAAACCGGCCCTATTCCGACCGCCGCCGCCGCAACCGGCTAATGCGATCCGTCGAAGCAGCGCTGCGCAACCCGGACCTGCCGCCGCTGCCGGTGGCTCAAGCGTCGCCAGCCCATTCGGCGTTCAAGGTCGCGCCGTCTGTGGTCGTGGCCGACGGGGCCGCGTCCCGAACGACCGTCGTTGAGGTCAATGCGCGCGACCGTCCGGCGTTGCTCGCCGGACTCGCGCTGGCCATCCACGAGTGCGGCCACGAAATCCACTCGGCGCATATCGCGACTTATGGGGAGCGCGCCGTCGACGTCTTCTATCTGACCCGTTTGGACGGTCGGAAGCTCACGCCCGATGACATCGACAGGGTCCGGCAAGCGCTGCTCCTGGCGGCTCGCAGCGAGACCGGGTTGGAAGCGGCCTGACGTTTAAGCGGAAGGCCCCGCGGTTTCCCGCGAGGCCTTCCGCCTTTTGCAAGAATTAGAAGCGTCCGCGCAGGGTCAATCCGTAGGTGCGAGGCTCGCCAAGGAAGGCGCCGAACAATTGGGTCGCGCGGAACGGCGTCGGCGCCGGGCAGAAGCCGCGCTGCGCGCCGCGGGCCGTGCAGGAGCCTTGAATGGGAGCGTCGAACGCGACCTGAAGGAAGTCCCGGTTGAACAGGTTCTGTCCCCAAAGCTCGACACCCCACGCCCGGTCCGGTCCGTGGAGGCCGATGCGGCCGTTGGCGACCATGAAGTTATTCTGCGTTTTCTCGATGTCGAGGTCGGAACCCGTGTTGAACTGACTCATGACCCTGGCGTCGAAGTAAACCAGGCCGCGAAGGCCGCCGCCACCAATCGGCGGCGTCCAGGCAACCGACGTCGTCGTCGTCCACTCGCTCGAGTTCGACACGCGGCGTCCAGGAAGCTGGAATAGCGCGTTGGTCAGCGGCCTGCCCCCCGCACCAACCAGATTACGCCGGTAATGAGTATCGACGTAGACCATGCCAAGGTTGAGGCTCAGGTTGGGCAACGGCTGGGTGAAGAATTCGATTTCCGCGCCCATGCTGCGAACGCCGGCGCGTGTATCGCCAGGGCAAGCGCCGGTCGTCGCACTGTTGTCGGAATCAGCGCCGCCGAGATCGGCTTTGCAACTGTTGATATTCTCGACGACGAAGTTGAGGCCGTTGAAGGTATTCAACTGAAAGTCGCGGAATAACTGGTGGAACAAGGCGAAATTCACGTCGAGGCCCCGCCCGTTGTACTTCATGCCAAGCTCGATCGCGTCGTTGATCTCCGGCCGGAATCGAAGATCGCGCTCAGGGTCAGCGGCGATGCCGCCGCAGCCCGCCTGAGTCGCGGTGACGCACACCGCGCCATTGCCGTTGCTTCGGCGCAGCGCCGATCGGTCGAGGTTGAACCCTCCGGCCTTGTAACCCCGCGAGTAGCCGGCATAGGTCAGAACGTCCTGCATCGGCTTGTAGCTAAGAACGACAGTGCCTGACAGCTTGTTCTCGGACATGTTGTCCGACAACGACATTCCGCCAGGAACTGACGGACTGACGCAGGGAATGGTTTGAAGAGCGGGGATTGCGGCTGCATAGAATGCGCATGCTGCGTTGTTGTCGCTGAGATCACCGCGAAGCCGCTTGCGTTCCGATGTGTAGCGCGCGCCAACCGTCAGCTTGAAGTCCTGGACGATTTCGAAAATGTTGTGCGTGAACAACGCCCAGTTGTTGCTGGTCTGGCGCCAGTCGTCATCCAGCTGCGACTGCAGCGTGAGCGCGCCCGCGCCGGAGGCGATCGCGAGGTTGGTAAAGCCGCTGTTGGTGAAAGGCGCTCCCGCGAACGGCCCAAGCCTCGCAAATGCCGACAGCGCCGTAGCGTTCGGCCCGACGAAGGGAAGGATCGCGGCCGCGACCACCGGATTGAAGCAGGTCGGGTTGCTCGGCATGACCAAAGCCGGCTGACCGGTCGCACCGGCAAAATTGTTGGCGACAAGGCAGTTGCCGTAGCGCGAATAGTCCGCGCCATAGGCCAGGTTGTCGACGACCCGTAGCCGCTCGTTCGCATAATAACCGCCGACCAGCCAGTCGAGGCGGCCGCCGAAGGTTTCGCCTTGCAGCCTCAACTCCTGCGTAAGGGTGTTGAAGCGATTGAAGGCGCCGCCGCCGCCGTCGCGATAAAGAATGTCGAGGTTGTTGAAATCGGCGTCCTGCCCGCGAACATATTTGTTGTGGCGAAATGCCGTAATCGAAGTCAGCTCCGCGCCCCCCATGTCGTAGACAACTTCTCCGGAGGTTCCCCAGTCGTTGACGTCGCTGTTGTAATCGCGGCCCGGCGTGATGGCAGTCTGGCGCGCGAACGTATCATCGCTGACGATTCCACCGAGGCCACGGATGATTGCAGCGATCGTCGATGGCGCGGATACGGTTACGCCGCCCGAGGCAACCGTATCACGTGCCCGGAGGTATGGAGCGCCGCAACATTCCTCACGCCGCTGCGCCACGTCGGCGATCAACCGAACCGAGAGATTGTCGCTGGGCTGGTACAGGCCCTGACCGCGAACCAAAAAGCGGTTGCGGTCATTGATCCGACGGCCGGAGACGACGTCTTCGAGATAGCCGTCGCGGGTCAGGTACACCGCATCCAGGCGGGCTGCGAAGCTGCTGCTGATCGGCCCCGTGGCGCTGCCCTCTATGCGACGCATGTCATAATTGCCGAGGTCAATCTGCCCGGCAAACTGGTTCTCGAAGCGCGGTCGTGCAGTGATGACCGAGATCAGGCCGGCCGAAGCGTTGCGCCCGAAGAGAGTGCCCTGCGGGCCGCGAAGGACTTCGATGCGGTCGACCGCGCCGAGCTCGGTGAGGCCGACGCCGGTGCGGGAGCGATAAACGCCGTCGATGAAGACGGCGACCGAGCTCTCGAGCCCCGGATTGTCTCCGACCGTACCGATGCCGCGAATCCGAGCGACGCCGGCGCCCGCTTCGGACGAGGTCGAGGACACCAGCAGTGATGGCGCCAGCTGCGTGAGCTGGCGAATGTCGGTCGCTCCGGAATATTCCAGGGATTCGGACGTAACCGCGCTGACCGCCAGCGGCACGTCGGACAGCGCCTCGTTGCGGCGAGTGGCAGTCACGACGATGTCGCCAGTGTCGACGCGCTGCCGCGTCTCGATATCCGTCTCGGCGACGGCAGCGGCTTCGGCAGTCGCGCCCTGAGTGGGTACCGCTGCGCCCTGGTCGGTGTCAGTCTCCTGCGCCTGGGCCGGGACCGAAAGAGCGATCAGGCCTGCGGAAAGCAGCCAAACGGATTTGTGCATTCTATGCCCTCCCCTGGTGCTGCGCGAAGGCAGCGGCATTGCGAACAGGCAACGCTAATCCAGCTGCTGGGCCAAGAAAAGCAAGGGTGCCCGGAGCGCGGCAACAATGCCGTTAACTTGCTGCAAAACTGCAACAGGCACGCGAACCGAAGGCCGAATTCCGTAAGGTCAAGGCAGGCAGCCGTTCGCCGGACTTGGCGGCACGGACGTCCGTCCGCCGCCCACTCTATGCGCGCCGGGCGTGATTTTGGCCCGGCGAGAGCGCGGCAGCAGCAGCCGTATCGGCTCTGTTCGACTCGATTCCTTACGTCTCGATCGGCACGATCGCGGGCCGCGCGTCGCCGGCCACGAAGGTCATCACTTCGGCGCCAGGACCATCAGCATCTGGCGGCCTTCCATGCGGGGATGCGCCTCGACCTTGGCAAGCTCGGCGGTCTGATCTTGGACCCGACGCAATACCGCCATCCCCAATTCGCCATGCGCCATCTCGCGGCCGCGGAAGCGCATCGTCACCTTGACCTTGTCGCCTTCCTCGAGGAACTCGAACACCTTGCGCATCTTCACGTCATAGTCGTGGTCGTCGATGTTCGGACGCATCTTGATCTCCTTGATCTCCTGCGTCTTCTGTTTCTTGCGCGCCTCGTTGGCCTTTTTCTGCGCTTCGTATTTGTAGCGGCCGATGTCGAGGAACTTGGCGACGGGCGGATCGGCGTTAGGAGAAATCTCGACGAGATCGAGCCCGACCTCGGCTGCCTGCTCGATCGCTTCGCGCGTATACATCACGCCCAAATTCTCGCCATTTTCGTCAATCACCCTGACCTTCTGGGACTGGATGAACTCGTTATAGCGTGGGCCGGTCATGACCGGCGGCGCCATCGAACGGCGCGGATGAGGAGGGGGTATAGAGGGTCTCCGATTAGCTGTTACGAAACAGTCGAGCAGTTAAGCGCTTGCGGCCGGGTTGAAAAGTGCAGCTGCCACGGTCCCCGTATTTTTGCCGCTAGATGTGGCTCGGCAGCGTCATCGAAGGTCCGGCGCAATCGCTTCCGCGGCGATCATCGCGACCGCCTCGTCAACGTTCATCGCCAGTTGCCTCTCCTCCGAGCCGAGGCGGCGGAGAGCGATCGTCCCCTCCTCCGCCTCGCGCTTGCCGACGACCAGCAGCAGCGGGACCTTGGCCAGCGAATGCTCGCGCACCTTGTAGTTGATCTTCTCGTTCCGGAGATCGGTATCGGCTCGGATTCCTCGCTGCGCCAGCCTGGCCGCGACCTCGAGCGCATAATCGTCGGCGTCCGAAACGATGGTCGCGACCACCGCCTGCACCGGCGCCAGCCAGAGCGGGAATTTGCCGGCATGGTGCTCGATCAGGATGCCGATGAAGCGCTCGAAGGTGCCGAGGATCGCCCGGTGAAGCATCACTGGCCGATGTTTCTGCCCGTCCTCGCCGATGTAGGTCGCGTCGAGTCGCTCGGGCAGGACGGTGTCGGCCTGGATGGTGCCGACCTGCCAGGTTCGGCCGATCGCGTCGGTCAAGTGGAACTCGAGCTTGGGAGCGTAAAAGGCGCCCTCACCCGGCAGCTCCTCCCAGCCAAATTCGCTCGTGTTGCGGCCAGTCGCCGCGACCGCGTCGCGCAAAATCTGTTCGCCCCGGTCCCATTCTTCGTCGCTGCCGAGACGAACATCGGGACGAAGCGCCAGCTTGATCGCGTAATTGTCAAAACCAAGATCGCGATAGACGACGTCGAGAAGGTCGCAGAACTCCTTGATCTCGTCGATCAGCTGGTCCTCGCGGCAGAAGATATGCGCATCGTCCTGGGTGAATTGGCGCACGCGCAGGATGCCGTGCAGCGCGCCGTGCGGCTCGTTCCTGTGGCAGCAGCCGAACTCGGCCATTCGGATCGGCAGGTCGCGATAGCTCTTGATGCCCTGGTTGAAGATCAGCACGTGCGCCGGGCAGTTCATCGGCTTCAAGGCCATCAAATCGGCATCGGCGGACAGGATTGGCGCGTCGTCATCGGTCGACGGAATTTCGTCGGGGACGACGAACATGTTCTCGCGATATTTGCCCCAGTGGCCGGAGCGCTCCCATTGCCGCGCATCCATCAGCTGGGGAGTCTTGACCTCCTCGTAGCCGGCCGCGTCGAGCCGGCGGCGCATATAGGCTTCCAGCTCGCGCCAGATGAGATAGCCCTTGGGGTGCCAGAATATGCTGCCATGCGCCTCGGCCTGGAGGTGGAACAGGTCCATCTCCTGGCCGATCTTGCGATGGTCGCGCTTGGCCGCTTCCTCGAGCCTCCGCAAATGCTCGTCGAGCTGCTTCTTGTTGAGCCAGGCGGTGCCGTAGATCCGGCTCAGCATCGGGTTCTTGGGATCGCCGCGCCAATAGGCGCCGGACACCCGAGTCAGCTTGAAGGCCTGCGGGTCGAGCTTTCCCGTGGAGGCGAGGTGCGGTCCGCGGCACAGGTCGATCCAGCTGTCCTCGGCCGTGCCCGAGCGATACATGGTGATCGGCTCGCCCTCGGGTAGCTCCATCACCCATTCGGCCTTGAATTTCTCGCCGGTTCTTTCGAAGAAGTCCCGCACCTGCTCGCGGCTCCACACCTCGCGCACCAGCGGCTCGTCGCGGGCGATGATCCGCCGCATCTCCTCCTCGATCGCCGGCAAATCTTCGTCGGTGAACGGTCCGCGATCGGGCGCAGGCGCGAAGTCGTAATAGAAGCCGTCGTCGGTCGCCGGGCCGAAGGTGATCTGGGTTCCGGGGAAGAGCGTCTGAACCGCCTCGGCGAGGATGTGCGCGAAGTCGTGGCGGACGAGCTCGAGCGCGGCCTTCTCGTCGCGTGAGGTCACCAGCTCCAGCCGGGCGTCGCCCTCGAACGGTCGAGTGAGGTCGCGAAGCTCGCCGTCAATCTTGGCGGCGAGCGCGGCCTTGGCCAGGCCGGGGCCGATCGCGGCGGCAAGGTCCGCCGGCGTCGAGCCCTCGGGCATGTCCTTCACCGAGCCGTCGGGAAGCGCGATCTTGAACATCTTGGTCATTGAGCGCGCCATGTAGCGACGGGGGGCCCGCGCCTCAACCGCGCGCGAACAGTAGTCAAATGTAATGTTTGCTTGACATCGTGGCCTGTGCCCAGCAGCAAAGTCAGTGGAACTGTAAAGGAGCCTTTTCATCGAAAACCGGTTGAAGAACCTCCGGTCGGAACGGAATTGGAGCCAGGCCGATCTGGCGCGACGGCTCGAAGTGTCGCGCCAAAGCGTCAACGCGATCGAGACCGGGAGGTACGACCCGTCGCTGCCGCTCGCCTTTCGGATCGCCGAGCTGTTCGGACTGACCATCGAGGAGGTGTTCGTCTCTCCGTCCCAGCGAAGTTCCAGGGCGGTTTGACGCTCAGCTTTCGACGGACGGCGAATCAGCTTGTGCGCGAAACGCAGTTCCGGTGCGATTGTCCGCAGCCTGCAGAGCGAGGGGGAGTCCCGGCGGCGCGAAACGGAATTTGCCGGGCAGGGCGAGCTTTTGCGACTCCTGAGAGGGATGCAGTGGCACCCCTTCGTAGCTGAGCTGAGCAGTGGCCCACGCCTCTCCCGGGCTGCCGCCGACGATGTGGCCGTCGACGATCGCCAGCTTCAGCCCTCCGAAGTGGGCCGCAACCGACAGTGTGAACTTGAGCTCCACGCACGGGCAGGATGCAATCGTGACGGCGATGACCGGATGGAGTTCGCGCTTCACCTGATGCTCGCCGATCTCGACGACATTGCGTTCGCCGGGCGGGTGCTTGGCGGGGTCGGCATAGTCGCTCAGGAGGCGCGCCTTGGCCCAGCCCTTGGCGAGGATCTCGAGCAGATCGCAGTCGAGCGCCGACCGAAGAGCCCCCTCGAGTTCGCGAGCGATGAGGTCCCAGGCGAGTTTCATGCAGCCGATTTCTTCGTTTTCGCACAACGCGGACTTCGCCCGCTCGCCGATGGAATCGAGGCGCTCCGGAAGCAGATCGGTCAGCTTGACCACTTCAACCATGGGCGGCTCCCATTTCGAGCCTCGCTCGGATCTTCGCCGACGGTCCGGCGAAACTGAGGGGGCTTAGACACGCTTCGCCGTCATCCGCGTCGAGCGAGTGACCCAAGGCCAAGGCGCCGCGAGTCCGGACAAGACGGGCGCGGCGGTCGACGCGCTGCGCTGCCAGCGCGCCCAACCCCACGGAGGCAAGGACCAGCAGTATCGCCCACCAATAGCGGAAGCTGGCTGTGTCGCTCGTGGCGGCGGGCTGCGGCCCCTTACTTCCAGCGATCGAGCCGGTGAAGCTGTCGACGGCAACGCTCTCAACCGCTTCCTGATCCGAATCCCCGGCCCCGGCCGGCGTTGCGGCCTGCGCCGATTGCGCGGCCGGCGACGTTCCCGGAGCGGCGGCCGCCTCATGCGGGATCACTGGCGATTGAGCCGGGGTCCCGGGCGTTGCCGCGGTCTCCATCGATGCCGCCCCGCCGCTCGGCGCCGGCGAATCCAGCGGTACCGGAGCGCCCGTGACCGAGCCCGGCGCGGCGTCGAGGGTCCCTGCGAGCGGCGACGATGCGGGCGACTGACTGGGCGAAAGCAGCGACTTAACCAAGCCTTCGATCTGGTCGCGGCGGCTGGGTCGCGGATTGGGTTTCACCGGCTCCTCGGACGCCTCAGCGCCCGCCGCCGTGCCTGAGGTCGCTGCATTGTCCGCAGCCTCCCGCTCCTGGCTCAGCGCGGGCACGGCCATAGCTCCCAGCAACCCAGTCGCAATTGCGGCGATCACACGCATCGGTCCCTCCCATCGCCTGGGGCAGGATCACCACAGCTTTCCCCTCGGCTGTCAAGCCGGCATCGAGGCGGGGCAGGATCCCTACCAGCCGATCGTCAGGAACCAGATGGCTGCGATCAGGAGCGTCGTTGCGGCGCTCATCGTCCAGGCGATGGCTCGCAAGTTCATCGCCCCGAAGGCCGTGACCTTGTGCGCATCGAGCCGGTCGGTGACACGGCACGCCCGCCGAGTCGCCGCATGGAAGACGAATATCCCGACGAGGAGGAACGCCGTGGCGATCGCCTTGGGCACCCAGTCGGGGTCCATTCGCGCGAACAAGGCGTGGAAGCCCAGGCCGATGGCGACGCACGACAGGCCGGTGCGCATCCAGCCGGCGAAGGTGCGCTCGTTGGCGAGCAGAGTCCGATCCTCGGCAAGCTCGGTTCGGCTCGCGGCCAGATCGCGCCGGTCCTTGCCTTCGATATCCATTGAACCAAACAACGGTGAAGTCGCAGCTTGGCTGCAATCCGGTGGGCGGTTGCCCTGCGCGGCGGCCCGCCCTAGCCCGCTGCCATGAATCAGGCCGATCTCGCTTATCTCCGCCACCGCGGCGGCGCGCGGCTCGCTTATCGGCTCCGCCCCGGCGGCTCGCCAACCATCCTGTTCCTGCCCGGATACGCATCGGACATGGAAGGTGCCAAGGCGGTCGCGCTGGACGCGTTCGCGGCGCGCCGAGGCCTTTCCATGTTGCGCTTCGATTATTCGGGCACCGGCTCGTCGTCCGGACATTTCGACGAGGGCACGCTTCACGGCTGGCTGGACGAGACCTTGCTGGTGATCGACCGGCTTACCAAGGGACCGCTGATCCTCGTCGGCTCGTCGATGGGCGGCTGGCTGGCTTTGTGGGCGGCGCTCCGGCGTCCAGACCGGGTCGCCGCGCTGGTCGGAATCGCTGCCGCCCCAGACTTTACCGACTGGGGGTTTAGCAACGAGCAGAAGGACGCGTTGCGTAGCAATGGCCGGCTCGAGCGGCCAAATCCTTACGGCGATGCACCGCAAGTGACGTCGCGCGCCTTCTGGCAATCGGGCAATTCCCTTCGCCTCCTCGATTCGGCGATCGAACTCGATTGCCCGGTCCGGCTGGTCCACGGCGATGCCGACGAGGACGTGCCTATCGAAATCGCCTTCCGACTGCTGCGCCAGCTGCGTTCAGCCGATGTCCAGCTACTCACCATCAAAGGGGGCGGCCACCGGCTGTCGGAGCCGAACGAGATCGACGCGATCCGGCGGACGGTCGCCGCACTAACGGAGCCCAGCGAATGATTATTGCCCTTGCCGCAGCCGTCGCGGGCGCTTCGCCGGCGTCCAGCTGTCCGAACGTGCTCACTCCGGAGGCCTTCGTCTGCCGCGGAGTCGAGGCAAGCGAGACCAGCCGTTTCGAGGATTCAGCACGAGCGTTCGAGCAAGCCGCGGAGGCAACATCGGTCCGCGATCCGGCCAGCTCGCGCATGTGGGCGGCGGCTGGGAACATGTGGATCGCTGCCGGCCAGCCGGGCAAGGCTGCTCTGGCGCTCGACCGGGCGCTTGCGGGGGTCGGGTTGCAGGCGGAGCAGCGCGGCGAGGCCCTCCTCGACCGAGCCCGTGCCGCCGAGGCGCAAAACGACCTGAAAACCGCCCGGGCCAAGGTCAAGGAGGCGGAAGCGACGATCTCGGCCGATCCCTTCCTGTGGTATTTCTCCGCGGCACTTGCCATCCGCGAAGGCGACGCCGAAACCGCCAAGGCGGCCATTGCCCGGGCCTTGATGCTCGAGCCCAACGATCCGACCGTCCTGTTCCAGGCCGGTCACGTCCATCATTTCGCCGGGGACGACACGAAGGCTCGCGATTTCTGGAATCGCGCTTCGGCGGCCGATCCCAAGGGCGCGAGCGGCCATGCGGCGCGGGAGGCCCTGGCGATGCTGGGCGCGGCGCCGGTGCAAAATTCGACTGGAGCCACTAAATAGCGCGCATGCGCTATCTCCATACCATGCTCAGGGTCGCGGACCCGGAGGCAACCATCCGCTTCTTCAAGCTGCTCGGGCTCGAGGAAAGGCGCCGCAAGGATGTGCCGCAGGGTCGCTTCACCCTGATCTTCCTCGGCGTGCCGGGCGACGAGGCCGAGGTTGAGCTCACTCACAATTGGGACGAAAGCGACTATGCCGGCGGCCGGAATTTCGGCCACCTCGCCTATCAGGTTGACGACATCTACGAAAGCTGCCGGCGCTTGATGGATGCGGGAGTCACCATCAACCGGCCTCCGCGCGATGGTAAAATGGCGTTCGTCCGATCGCCTGACGCCATTTCGGTCGAGCTGCTCCAGAAAGGCGAGGCTTTGCCGCCGTGCGAACCCTGGGCCTCGATGCCCAATACCGGCGAATGGTGATGCTCGAGATTGTCCCCGTTCCGGCCTTTACCGACAATTACATTTGGCTGGTGCATGATCGCGGCAGCGGCGAGACCGCCGTCGTCGACCCGGGCGACGCCAAGCCCGCATTGGCTGAAGCCGAGCGCCGCGGCTGGACGATCGGCCAGGTGTGGAACACCCACAAGCACTGGGACCACACCAACGGCAATACTGCGGTCAAGGACGCAACCGGCTGCATGGTCTCGGGCCCGGCGGGGGAGGAGGTTCCGGCGCTCGACGTCGCCCTCGCCGAAGGGAGCGAAATCCGCATCGGCGAGCACGCCGGCCGAGTGATCGATATTCCCGGCCATACGCTCGGCCACATCGCGCTGATTTTCGAGGAGCAGCGCGCTGCATTCGTCGGCGACACCTTGTTCGCCATGGGCTGCGGCCGCCTGTTCGAAGGCACTGCGGAGCAGATGTACAATTCGCTTCAGCGGCTCATGGAACTGCCCGCGGACACCGCTCTCTATTGCGGGCATGAGTACACGCTTTCGAACGCGCGCTTCGCGGCCCATGCCGAGCCGGACAACCAGACGATCGCGCGGCGTCTGGCGGAGGTCCAAGCCCTTCGGGACAAGGGAGAAATCACGCTTCCCACCAGCGTCGCCGAGGAACGCGCGACCAACCCCTTCGTTCGGTCTTCGGACTGGCAGGAATTCGCGCGGCTTCGGGCGGCGAAAGACAGCTTTGGTTAATCTGACCCGGCGCTGAATGACAGACTCAAGGTCAGTCCGAAGGAGCCTTGGTATGCGGTACCTTTCCCTTGTCCCGATCGCCCCGCTGTTGGCATCGTGCGCGATGGCCGTGGAACCGCCTGCGCGCAGCGAGCGCGCCGAGGCGCAGCTTCAGAGCATGATCGCCGGAAAAGTCGCCGGTCAGCCTGTCAGCTGCTTGCCGTCGCATCAGTCAGGCGGAATGGTCGCGATCGACGATCACACCATCGTTTTCGGCAGCGGGTCGAAGCGGGTTTACGTCAACAACACCCGCGGCGGTTGCAGCAATCTCAAATCCGGCCATTATGCGCTGGTGACCCGAAGCATCGGCGGCATGGGCCCGTGCAGCGGCGACATCGCACAGGTCGCCGACGTCAGCACGGGAGTGGTCGTCGGCAGCTGCGCGCTTGGCGACTTCGTGCCCTATACGAGCACGAGCTGAGCCGTCACTTCCTGTAGAGCGCGTCGAGGCGCTCGCCATAGATCTGCTTGAGCACGTGGCGCCGGATCTTCATGGACGGCGTCATTTGCTCGTTTTCGGTCGTGAACGGCTGGTCGGCGACGATAAACCGCCTGACCCTTTCGATCACCGACAGGTCGGAGTTCACTTTGTCGACCGCACGCGCCAGGCGTTCCTGGAGGTTCGGTTCGCCGACGACCTCGGGATCGGCAACCAGCAGCGCGACGAGGTACGGCCGGCGGTCGCCATAGACCATGGCTTGGGCGATCTCCGGTTGCAGCGTGAGCATGCCTTCGACGCGCTGCGGCGAGACATTGTCGCCCTTGTCGTTGACGATCAGATCCTTCTTGCGGTCGGTAATGACGATCCGTCCGCCTTCGTCGATATGGCCGACATCCCCGGTATGGAGCCATCCGTCTTTCAGAACGCGCGCCGTCTCCTCGGGATTTTGCCAGTAGCCGTGCATCACCAGCTCGCCGCGGACGAGGATCTCGCCATCCTCGGCGATCCGCACCTCGGTATTCTTGAGCGGCGGCCCGACTGTCTCCATGCTGACTCCGGCGCTGGGACGGTTGCAGCTGATCACGGGTCCCGCCTCGGTCTGGCCGTAGCCCTGGAGGAGGGTCAGCCCCAGCGAATGAAAGAACAGCCCAACCTCCGGATTGAGCGGAGCGCCGCCGGAGACCATTGCCTTGATTCGGCTGCCGAAGCGGCCGCGGACCTTGCGGCGAAGAGTCAGCGACAGGACGCCGTCCATGGGCAAGTCCCAGGGTTTGATGCGGCCCTCATAGCGGTCGGCGCCGATCTCCAGCGCCCGTTTCAGCAGATAGTTTGACAATCCTCCGCCTTCGCCGATCGCTTTGAGGATGCGCGCACGGAGCATTTCGAACAGCCTCGGCACGACGACCATGATCGTTGGCCGCACTTCCTCAATGTTGGCGGCAAGTTTCTCGAGGCTTTCGGCATAATAAATCTGCCCGCCGAGTCCGATTGGGAAATGCTGGCCGCCGGTGTGCTCGTAAGCGTGGCTCGCGGGCAGGAAGGACAGGAACAACTCGTCGCCCCAGCCGAAATCCGTCGAAATGACGTCGACGCACCCTTCGATATTGTGGAGGATGGCGCCGTGATGCTGCCGGACGCCACGCGGCGCACCGCCCGTGCCGCTGGTGTAGATCAGGCAAGCAAGGTCGTCGCGGGAGATCGACTCGCAGCGCCTTGCAACCCCCGGGACGTCGCCAGCTCCGGCGACCAGCTCGTCCCATTGGTGGAAAATTGCGCTTTCGACCGACTGGCCGGTGCGAATGTCTTCGATGCCGATGATGTGATGGCATTCCGAGCCGAACAGCACGGCTGGAACCAATGTTCTTGCCAGCTTCTGGGTCGACACGATCACGGCCTTGGCGCCGGAATTGCCCAGGATGTGTCCGTGATCCCGGCTGGTGTTGGTGGTGTAGGCCGGCACCGTCACGCAGCCCGCGGCCATGATGCCGAGGTCGGCGATCAACCATTCGGGGCGGTTCTCGCTGACGAGCATCACCCGATCGCCCGGTCGCAGACCCATGCGTATCAGGCTTTCGGCGAACACCGCGACCTGACGGGCCGCTTCGTTCCAGCTCGTCGGTCGCCATTCGCCGGCGCGCTTGGCCCATAGGAACGGTTTGTCCGCCCTTTCCGCGGCGCGCCGGAAGAACATGGTGACGAGATTCGGGAAATGTTCGAGCTGCCGGGCCATCACCAGTCCTTCGATCTATTCGGCGACCGACGCACCTTCGCTGCGCGGGTCGGCGGCACCGATCCACCGGCCGCCGCGCCATTCGACCGCATTCGCCTTGAACCCGTCGCGCGGCTGAATGCGTGTGTGGCCAAGCGCCTGAAGGGCCGGGGCCACGGCTTCGAGCCAGGTGCCGCGCTCGACGAAAACCGTATCCCCAGGAGCGAAGATAACAGGCAGGGCGAGTGCCTCCGATGCCGGCAGATCCCAGTCGATCACGGCGATGATCGACTTCGCCGTCTGGGCGATGATCGTCGCTCCGCCGGCGGCGCCGACAGCGAGCCGCACCTTTCCGTCCGGGCCATAGACTATCGTTGGGCTCATGGAGCTTCGCGGACGCTTGCCGGGCTCGACTCGGTTCGCGATCGGCAAGCCGTTCCGTTCGGGCAGGAAGCTGAAGTCGGTCAGCTCGTTGTTGAGGTAATAGCCGTTCACGACCAGGCCGGACCCGAACACGCTTTCGATCGTCGAGGTCAGCGACGCGACATTGCCCCAGCGGTCGGTTGCGACGAAATGCGAAGTCCCGGCTTCCTCCACTTCCAGGGCCTTGGCCACTCGCCGCGCTCCCGCGGGTATGCCGGGAGCGACGGTGGTCATGGCCCGGTCGGGGGCTATCAGTGCCGAGCGCTGGGCGAGATAGCCGCGGTCGACCATCCCTGCGGCCGGGACAGCGACGAAGTCCGGATCGGCGACGTAGTGGTCGCGGTCGGCAAAGGCGAGACGCATCGATTCGGCGATGAGGTGCCAACTGGTGGGTGAACGTGGCCCAAGCGAGCGCATGTCGAACCGCTCGAGCTGGCCGAGGATCTGCAGCACTGCGATGCCGCCCGAGGATGGCGGGCCCATGCCGCAGATTCGGTGCCGACGGTATTCGCCGCACACCGGCGAGCGCTCCTTCGCCGGATAAGCGGCGAGATCGCCGGCGGTCATTCTCGACGGGTTTCGGGAGGCATTGTTGACGGTAGCGACGATCGCCCGGGCGTTCGGGCCGACGTAGAAGCTGTCGGCCCCGAGCTGCGCGAGCTGCTGCAGGTAGGATGCCAGGGCCGGGTTGCGAACAATGGTACCGACGGGGTGCGGGTTGCCGTCCGCGCCGTAAAACAACGCCCGCCCTTCGGCGGACAGAGCGCCGGTTGCCTTCGAGCGACCGAGCATTTCGAAGAGTCGGGGAGTTATGACGAAACCGTCGCGCGCAAGGCGGATGGCGGGGTCGAACAGCCGCGCCCAGGGAAGGCGCCCATGCTCGCGGTGAGCGAGCGCCATCATCCTGATATTGCCCGGAATTCCGACGCTCTTGCCGCCGGGAATGGCATCGCCGATCGGCATCGGCTGGCCGTTACGGAAGAACCAGTCCGGGCGCGCCGCCATCGGCGCAGTCTCACGCCCGTCATAGGTGCGCAGCTGCGCTCCGGAATCATGGTAGACGAGAAATCCTCCACCGCCGATGCCCGAGCTTTGCGGCTCGACCACGGTCAGCGCCAGCAGGGTGGCGAAGGCGGCGTCGGCCGCGCTTCCGCCCTCGCGCAACATTTCGGCGCCGGCCTCGGCCGCGCGGGGATCGGCGGCGCTGACGACGCCGGACGCGGAACCGGGCTGTGCTGCAGGAGTGGCGCAGCCGGCAATGCCGAGCACGGCCGCCAGCGGCAATAGGAAACGCAGAGGCATGCCGGTGGGGCTAGCCGCTGCCGACCGCCTCGGCAATGTCCGCAAATCCTTCGCGCTCGAGCCGATCGGCGAGTCCGACGGCAATGCGGCGGGCAATGCCCGGCCCATCATAGACCATGGCGCTATACAGCTGGACGAGGCTGGCGCCGGCGCGAATGCGTTCCCAAGCGTCGTCGGCAGTGGCGATTCCGCCAACTCCGACCAGTGGAATCTCGCCGCCTGCGGCGCTCCGGAAGTCGCGCAGCGCGGCGAGCGCGAGCGGCTTCAGCGGCTTGCCTGACAAGCCGCCGGACTCACCGCCAAAACGCGACTTGAGCGGCGGGCGGGCGACGGTTGTATTGGCGACGATCAGCGCGTCGACGCAATGGTCGATGGCGGCGCGGACGATCCGGTCGGCATCGCCCTTGCCGAGGTCCGGAGCGACCTTCAGGAACACGGGTGGACCACCTTCGCCGCGCGCGTTGCCAACGGCAGAGAGCAGGGCTTCGAGCTCGCCGGCGTCCTGAAGCGCTCGCAGTCCTGGCGTATTGGGCGACGAAATGTTGATGGTCAGATAGTCGGCGACCGATGCCATCGACCGCACGCCCGAAACATAATCGGCGATGCGGTCGGTGCTGAGCCCATCTTGCCGACCTGCACCCCGGCAGGTCGTCATGCTGGACTTGTTGGCGCCGATATTGGCTCCCACCGGCCCCAATCGGCGGCAGCGCTGGAGCCGCGCGAATGCCGCCGGCTGACCGCGATTGTTGAAGCCCATCCGGTTGATTACCGCTTGGTCCTCGGCAAGCCGGAACAGGCGGGGCCTGGGGTTTCCCGGCTGCGGCCGCGGGGTCACGGTGCCAACCTCGACGAAACCGAAGCCGAGACCGAGCATCGCATCGACGACCTCGGCATCCTTGTCGAAGCCGGCGGCAAGTCCGACGGGCGAGGGAAAATCAACGCCGGCAAGCCGGACCCGGAGCGCGTTTGGAAAATCCGGAGGCCGCCGGATCGGCATCGCCTTCAACGCCGCGATCGTCGCCCGGTGCGCCGTCTCGGCGTCGAGCGCGAAGATCAGGGGCCTCAGCAGTTGGTAGGGACGCATGCCGCCGTTCGTAGAATAAGGTCATGCCGGACTTGATCCGGCATTCGCCTTCTCCTTGAACAAAGCCAGACCCCGGCTCAAGGGCCGGAGTGACGAGTTCTTTGTCGAAAGGCCTCACCAGTGAATCGCATCGTCTTACTCCTGTCGACTGTTTCGCTCGCCGCTTGCGCAACGACCCCGGTCGAGCCGCTGCCGATGCCGGCATCCGCGGCCGGCGCGGAGTTTCCGCCCGGGAGTATTTTCGTGCCCGCCCGAAACGAGCAGCTGGCGCAGCTGTTCGAAGCCCATGACCGCGCCAATCTCGCCCATTCGCCGATGGGCAAGTCCTATCGCGCCATCCGCGACCAGGATTACGGCCGATGGGGCGACATGTCCGACGCGGCCGACGTCGCCCAGCAGCAAAGGCTGCAGGCGACGGCGCGAACTATGCGCGCGCTGTTCGATCCGCCCAGCCTGTCGCCCGACGACGCCCTTTCCTACCGCCTGTTCGACCGGCTCGCGCAACGGTCGGCGCGGGCATTCCCCTTTCGTGAGCTCGGCTACATCTTCGACCAGATGAACGGCGCCCAGAGCCAGCTGCCGGCATTTCTGATCAACATCCACAGTATCGCCGATCGCGAGCAGGCCGAGGCCTATGTGTCGCGACTCGCCGGGCTCGGAAGCGCGCTCGACCAGCTGGCGGCGGAATCGCGCGAGCGGGCGGCCAGGGGCGTGATGCCGCCGAAGTGGGTCTATGCCTATGTCATCGACGACATCGACAATCTCTTGAAGGCGGGCACCAATGCCAGGCTCGCCGGCAATCCGATCCTCGACGACTTTCGAAGCAAGATCGACCGGATTGAACTTTCCCCGCAGCAGAAAGCAAGCCTCGACGCTCGCGCGGTCGCGGCATGGCGCGGGGGCGCCGCGCCGGCCTACCGGCGGCTTCGCGCCGAAATGGTCCGCCAGCAAGGCATTGCCGGCAGCGACGACGGCGTCTGGCGCCTGCCCGGCGGGGCGGCTTATTACGACACTTTGCTCGCCAACTACACGACCACCGATCTCACCGCCGACGAGATCCACGAGCTCGGCCTTCGCGAGACGGAACGCATCCACACGGAGATGCGGGCGATCATGCAGCGCGTCGGTTTCACCGGCACGCTCCAGGACTTCTTCCATTTCACTCGCACCGATCCCCGCTTCTACGCCAAGAGCCGGGAGGAATATCTGTCCAAGGTCGATGTCGTGATCAAGGCGATGGAGGCCAAGCTTCCCGAATATTTCAGCACGCTGCCCAAGGACCCGCTGGTGGTAAAGCCGGTCGAGGCGTTTCGCGAAAAGAGTGCCGGCAAGGCCTTCTATTCGCGACCGGCGCCAGACGGGTCACGGCCCGGCACCTACTATGTCAACCTCTATGATTTGCGGAGCATGTCGCTCAACGAGCTCGAGGCGCTCGCCTATCACGAGGGCGTCCCGGGCCATCACCTGCAGCTGTCGATCCAGACTGGCCTCGGCGACGTTCCGCCGTTCCGGCGCTTCGGCGGAGTCACCGCCTACTCAGAGGGCTGGGGTCTCTATTCGGAGGAGCTCGGCAAGGACATGGGCTTCTACACCGATCCCTATTCGGACTTCGGCCGGCTGCAGATGGAGCTTTGGCGCGCCGGCCGGCTGGTCGTCGACACCGGAATCCATCGCAAGCGCTGGAGCCGCGAGCAGGCCATCCAGTGGCTGAAGGACAACACGCCCAATCCCGAGGGCGACATTGTCAAGGCGATCGAGCGCTACATCGTCTACCCGGGCCAGGCGACCGCCTACACGATCGGCAAGCTGAAGATCGTCGAGCTCCGCGAGAAAGCGCGCGCGGAGCTGGGCGACCGCTTCGACATCAAGGCCTTTCATGACGTTGTGCTTCTGTCCGGACCGGTTCCGCTCGACGTGATGGAAGAGAATGTCGAGGCCTGGATCGCAAGCGTGAAGGCGGGCTGATCGTTCGCCCGCGGTTCATCGCCGGGCGCTAAGCACTCGCTCCACCGGAAGGAATGTTCGTGAAACAGCTGATCCTCGTTGCCATTCTGCTGACCGCCAGCGCCTGCGCGACACGCAAGGTCGATCCCTTGCTGCTGCCGCCCGAGCACGACGCGCATCCGAATACCAACAGCGGCGGCTGAACCGGCGCGCCCTGCCGGCGGTTGAGTTTTGCAGTGCAGCATCCTAAATCGGACTTGAACGGTCCGATTTACGAACATGCGCCTGACCCACCTTGCTGATTATGCGGTCGTGATCATGACTGCCGCCGCCCGCCGAGCGCCGGGCGAACGGCTGTCCGCGACCGATCTTGCCGACGAGACGGGCCTGCCCCTGCCGACCACGCAGAAGCTTCTCGGCCGCCTCGCAGGAGCCGGCCTGCTCAATAGCGCCCGCGGTGCGGGCGGCGGCTTCGCTCTCGCCCGGCCAGGGAGCGAAATCAGCCTTGCGGAAATCGTCGAAGCGGTCGAAGGGCCGATCGCCATAACCGTCTGCTCGGGCAGCGAGGGCGCTTCCGAATGCGCGCTCGACGCCCGCTGCCGGGTAAAGCCGCACATGAACGTCGTCAGCAATGCCGTGCGCGGAGCGCTCGGCGCAGTCTCACTCCAGTCCCTCGCGAGCAGCCAGTGACCGAAGACACCAACGTCAGGAACCGCGAGGCGCTCGAGGCTGCCGAGAAGCTCGCCACCTACGAGTGGGGCTTCACGTCCGACGTCGAGCAGGACTTCGCGCCCAAGGGCCTCAATGAGGACACGGTCCGATTCATCTCGGGCAAGAAGAACGAGCCCGAGTGGATGCTCGACTGGCGGCTCAAGGCCTATCGCGCCTGGCTGGAGATGGAGGAGGTCAGCTGGGCCAAGCTCGACATCCCCGAGATCGATTACCAGGACGCTTATTATTATGCCGAGCCCAAGAAGCGCCCGAAGCTCGGGTCGCTGGACGAGGTCGATCCCGAAATCCTGCGAGTCTACGAAAAGCTCGGGATCCCGATCGAGGAGCAGAAGGTGCTCGCCGGGGTCGAGGGCGCGCGCAAGGTCGCGGTCGACGCGGTGTTCGACAGCGTCTCGGTCGCAACCACCTTCCGCGAGGAGTTGAAGAAGGCCGGGGTCATCTTCCTTTCGATCAGCGAGGCGATCCGCGAGCATCCCGAGCTGGTCCGCAAATATCTCGGATCGGTCGTGCCCCAGCGCGACAATTACTTTGCCTGCTTGAACAGCGCGGTCTTTTCGGACGGCACCTTCGTCTACGTGCCCGAGGGCGTGCGCTGCCCGATGGAGCTTTCGACCTATTTTAGGATCAATGCCGAGAATACCGGACAGTTCGAGCGCACCCTGATCGTCGCCGACAAGGGCAGCTACGTCTCCTACCTCGAAGGCTGCACCGCGCCGATGCGCGACGAGAATCAGCTTCATGCGGCGGTGGTCGAGATCTTCGCGCACGAGGACGCCGAGGTGAAATATTCGACCGTCCAGAACTGGTATCCGGGCGATGCGACAGGCAAGGGCGGCATCTTCAACTTCGTTACCAAGCGCGCTTTGTGCTCGGGCGCGCGTTCCAAGGTCAGCTGGACCCAGGTCGAGACCGGAAGCGCGATCACCTGGAAATATCCGAGCTGCATCTTGAAGGGCGAGGGCAGCGTCGGCGAATTCTATTCGGTCGCGCTGACCAACAATTTCCAGCAGGCCGACACCGGCACCAAGATGGTGCACATCGGCGCCAACACGCGCTCGACCATCGTTTCGAAGGGCATCTCGGCCGGCAGGTCGAACAATACGTATCGCGGGCTGGTGCGGGTGCTGCCCAAGGCCGAAAATGTGCGCAACTTCACCCAGTGCGACAGCCTGCTGCTCGGCGACCAGAGCGGCGCCCACACCGTCCCCTACATCGAGGTCAAGAACCCGAGCGCGCAGATCGAGCATGAGGCGACGACCTCGAAGATCAGCGAGGACCAGCTCTTCTACGCGATGAGTCGCGGACTCGATGCCGAGAGCGCGGTGGCTTTGATCGTCAACGGCTTCGCCCGCGAGGTGCTGAAGCAGCTGCCGATGGAATTCGCGGTCGAGGCGCAGAAGCTGCTGGGGATCAGCCTCGAGGGGAGTGTGGGATGAGTGTTTTGCTGGCAGCTTTGGTGGCGATGGCAGTCCCGAGCGGCGCTGCAAATCGGACTGAGCTCGCACAATGCCTTGCGCATCTGTCGAATGCGCCAGAGTTCCGCAGTATCAGCAGCGACGATCTCGCGAACAATGTGGCATTCTTGGAAGCAGCAGAACGCAGTTACTGCTCGGATGAGGTACTGCCTTTCTGGAAAATTGCACATCAGCGTGCACGAGCGAAACTCGGACTACCGGGCAAAGGGTTCCCTGCTCCGGAACAGCAAGAGTTTGCCGAACGCGAGATAAGGTCATTGCTCAGGGAAAGTTGGCAAACGGCCCAACGCCATCGGGCGAATCCGCGACCGCTATCCGAAGCAAAGATGACTAACATCGCGCTCGCCTGGCTCCTGGATGATCAAAATGACTCCGAGTTGCAGAAAATAGCCGATCAGCCGCTGAGGTGTGTTGCGAAAGATGCGCGCAAGGGCGAGGCTCAACATGGGACTGGGCGGATTAAACCATCAAAGGGCCGAGCTGATGTCTGCGGCTATCATGCTGCTCTTCAAAAGATCGCCAACTTAATTCGCGTTCGCTTCCCTGATGTCAGCGAGAAATTCGCTGCAAAGGTCGCGGAAGACTACCTGAGTCAGATGGCGTTCTGGGCCACACTCTCTGCGCCGGGTGGGAACAACAATGCTTCGAATTGAAAACCTGCACGCCACGGTCGCCAGCAAGCCGATCCTCAACGGCGTCTCGCTCGCCGTTCCGGCCGGCGAAGTGCATGCGATCATGGGGCCGAACGGCTCGGGAAAGTCGACGCTCGCTTATGTGCTCGCCGGCCGGCCCGACTATGAGGTGAGCGAGGGGTCGGTCACATTTACTCCCGTTCGTGCTGAGCCTGTCGAAGCACTGTCCTTTTCTCCTGCGGCGGATGAAGGGAAAGGCAGCCCTTCGACAAGCTCAGGGCGAACGGTGGATTTGTTGGCCATGGAGCCGCACGAGCGCGCCGCGGCCGGCCTGTTCCTCGGCTTCCAATATCCGGTCGAGATCCCGGGCGTGTCGATGCTGCAGTTCCTGCGCGAGAGCCTCAACGCGCAGCGCCGAGCGCGCGGTGAGGCCGAGCTGTCGGGCGGCGAGTTTATCAAGCTCGCGCGCGAGCAGGCGAGCCTGCTGGGCATGGACGCCGAAATGCTCAAGCGCCCCGTCAACGTCGGCTTTTCGGGCGGCGAGAAGAAGCGCGCCGAGATGGTGCAGATGGGGATCATGAGCCCGCGCTTCGCGGTGCTCGACGAAACCGACAGCGGCCTCGACATCGACGCCCTGCGCATCGTCGGCGAAGGCATCAACCGCATCATGCGTGGGCCCGACAAGGGCGTGCTGCTGATCACCCATTACGAACGATTGCTCGAACATGTCCGTCCCGACCGAGTGCATGTCCTGCAGGCCGGGCGGATCACTCGCTCGGGCGACATCGAGCTCGCGCGCGAGCTCGAGCGCCAGGGCTATGCGGAGGCGGCGGCGTGACGACCATCGCCGTCATCTCGGCCTGCATCGCCTTGGTGATCGTGCTCGGCGCGGTCCGCGGCAAGCCGGGGCGCGGGATCGCCGACACGGCGATTCTCGTGATCCTTTTCGGCCTGCTGGCGATCGCCGATTTCATCCTCAGCCGGTTTGTCGAAACGGGCGACGTTGCGGTCTGGGTCGCGATCGTCCTCGCCGCCGGTCTCGCGCTCGATGCAATTTACGGGCTGATGGCCCCTGAGCGGCAGCGCCAGCGCGACAGGAAGCTGCGACGGTTGATGAGGAGGCGCGCATGACCGCGCCCTTCCCCACCAGGAAACAGGAGGAGTGGCGCTACGCCGACCTCGAGGCGCTGCAGCCGCTGTGGGAACATCTCGGCGAGGTCGAGCGGCTTGACGTTGCTGCGGGCGACAGCCTCGAGCTGGTCTGGCTTCCGACCGACGATCCGGTGCAAGTGCGGCGCGTGCACCTGACCCTGGCTGCCGGCGCCAAGGCGCGCATTTTCGCGCTCAACACGGCCGCGCAATATGGGCGGGTCGAGCTCCAGGCCGACCTTGCTGAGGGCGCGGATTTCGAGCTCTACGGGGCCAACATTGGTGGCGGCGAAGCGAACAACGAGTTCGTGACCAACATCCGCCATCTCGAACCGAACGGCCGCTCGCGCCAGACCATCCGCTCCGTGCTCGGCGGCAAGGCAATCGGCTCCTACCTTGGCCGGGTCGAGGTCGCGCGGGGCGCGCAGCAAACCGACGGCGAGCAATCGGTCAAGGCGATGCTGCTGGACCGCGGAGCGACGGCCAATTGCAAGCCCGAGCTCGAAATCTATGCCGACGACGTCAAATGCGCGCACGGCGCATCGGTCGGCGAGCTCGATCCCGTGCAATTGTTCTACGCGCAGAGCCGCGGGCTCGATCCGGCGGCGGCGCGGGCGCTGCTGCTCGAAGGCTTCGTCATGGGCCTGTGGGACGAAGTCGCCGACGACGCGCAGCGCGGCGCGATCGCGCACGCCGTGCGCGAGGCGCTGCGGAGGGTCGCATGAACGTCGAGACCGCCATCCACTCGACGCTCGACGTGCGCGGCGAGTTCCCGGGCATCGAGGGCTGGCATTATCTCGACAGCGCCGCGACGGCGCAAAAGCCCAAGGCGGTGATCGACGCCATCACCCGCGCCTATGGCCCCGAATATGCGACCGTCCATCGCGGCGTCTACCAGCGCTCGAGCGACATGACTGGCCGGTACGAGGCGGCGCGGGCGGCGGCGGCGCGATTCATCGGCGGCAGGCCCGATGAATTGGTCTTCACGCGCGGAGCAACCGAGGCGATCAACCTCGTCGCCCGCAGCTTGCCGAAGGAGGGGCGCAACCGCGTGCTGCTGTCGGTGCTCGAGCATCACAGCAACATCGTCCCGTGGCAGCTCGCCGGCTATGAGGTCGACGCCGTGCCGCTGACGAGCGACGGCACGATCGACCTCGATGCGGCGGAAGCGACGATCAGCGAGCAGCATCGCCTCGTCGCCTTCGCCCACGTGTCGAACGTGCTCGGAAGCGTGCTCGACGCCAGGCGCGCGGCCGAGATCGCGCATTCCAAGGGCGCATTGCTTCTGCTCGACGGCTGCCAGGCGGTGCCGCGACTTCCGGTCGACGTCGCCGAGATCGGTTGCGACTTCTACGCTTATTCCGGCCACAAGTTGTACGGACCAACCGGCATCGGCTGCCTGTGGGGCAAGACGGAACTCCTCGACGCCTTGCCGCCGTGGCAGGGCGGCGGGTCGATGATCGACCGCGTGACCTTCGAAGAGACGACCTATCTCGATCCGCCAATGCGCTTCGAGGCTGGGACTCCGCATATCGTCGGAGCGATCGGGCTCCATGCGGCCATCGACTGGGTCGAGAGCGTCGGCCTCGAGGCGATCCGAGCGCACGAATGCGCGCTCGCCGCCGAGTGCCGGGAGGCGCTGCGGAGCATCAACAGCGTGCGCCTCTACGGCCCCGAGGACAGCGCCGGGATCGTCAGCTTCAACGTCGAGGGGGTGCACGCGCACGACACCGCCACCATATTGGACGATGCCGGCGTCGCGGTGCGCGCCGGTCACCATTGCGCCCAGCCGCTGATGGAATGGCTGGGGGTCGAGGCGACGGCACGGGCGAGCTTCGCCGCCCACAGCGATGGCTCCGACATCGAAGCTTTGGTGAACGGCATCGAGCAGGTCAGGCGGATCTTCAAGTGAACCAGGAACGGAAGATCGAGACGGAAGAGGTCGAATCGGTGGCCAAGCCGCCGCGCGCCCGCGTGCCTGAAAGCGCGGTGCAGAAGCTCGAGCGCAAGCGTGACTATCTCGCCGGATTCCTTTCCGGCGACATCGAGAAGGCGGACGTGCCGGCCGAAGGCCCGGGCAGCGACCTTCAGGGCGACGTCGTCGAGGCGCTGAAGTCGATCTACGACCCCGAAATCCCGGTCGACATCTACGAGCTCGGCCTGATTTACGACGTCGACGTGACCGAGGATGGCGACGCGACCATCACCATGACCCTGACCACCCCGCACTGCCCGGTGGCGGAATCCTTGCCGCAGGAGGTCGAGCTTCGGGCGATGGCGGTGCCGGGCATCCGCGACGCCGTCGTCAACCTCGTCTGGGATCCGCCCTGGGACCCGTCCAAGATGAGCGACGAGGCGCGACTCGAATTGGGAATGTTATGAACGGGCAGACGAAAGTCCGCGCGCGGCCAGCCGCGATCATCCTTACGCCGGCGGCCGAGAAGCGCATCGCCGAGCTGATGGCGCGGGCGCCGGAAGGCGCGATCGGAGTCAAATTGTCGACTCCGCGCCGCGGTTGCTCCGGCCTTGCCTATTCGGTCGATTATGTGACCGCCGAAAATGGGCTCGACGAAAAGATCGAGACGCCTGGCGGCATTTTCTACGTCGACGGCGCGTCCGTCCTCTACCTGGTCGGCTCGACGATGGACTGGCGCGAGGACGATTTCGCCGCTGGCTTCGTGTTCGACAATCCCAACGCCACCGGAGCCTGCGGCTGCGGCGAGAGCTTCACGGTGTGATCGTCCGCGAGGCGACCGCCGCTGAACACCCGATCTGGGCGGAAATGCTCGCGAAGCTTCACGACTGGGGCGACGAGGCGGAATTCATCGCCGAAATTCCATCCTGGCTGGCGCTGGACGACCCGATGGTCTGTTTCCTTGCCTTCAGCGACGCCGGTCAGCCGATCGGAATGGTCGACGCGCGGGTGCGCAACTATGCCGAAGGTGCGCCAAACCTTCGCGCCGCTTATGTCGAGGACATCTGGGTCGAAGAGGAGCACCGCCGATCGGGCGTGGCGCGAGCGCTGCTCGCGAGCGTTGAGCAATGGGCGCGAGCGCAGGGCCTGGACTGGCTCGGCTCGGACACGGAGCTGGGCAACGATCTCAGTGAGGCATGGCACAAGGGAGCCGGGTTCAAAATAATCGAGCACCTGATTGTGTTCGGCAAGCCGCTCGATTGATCAACACCGAAGCGTGAGGCGAATCGCGGCCGGGCAGATCAGTCGCGGCCGGCGAAGAAGTCGCGCATCAGGGACAGAAATTGCCGCCATGCCGGCTCATGCTCGAGCAGCACGTGGTTGGCGCTGTCGAGCTCGACAAAGCGCGATCCCGGGATGGCCGCGAGCTCCCGGCCGGCGGCGAGCGGCACGACCTGATCGTTCCTTGCGTGCATCACTAACGTCGGCACCGTCACCTTGGGCAGCATCGCCGTGACGTCGATGGTCGAAAGCGCCCTCTGCAGCCGTTCGGCATTGGCCGGCGAGGTCGAGATTCGCTGCAGCTCGTTATACCAGTCTAGCTGCTCGAGCGTGCCACCCGGGATGTAGAGGCTGGTGAACATTTGCCGGTAAGCGGGATTGTCGCTGCCCCAGCCGGTCCGGGATAAAACCACCATAGCTTCACGTCGGGCGAGATCGTCGCCGGTCAGCCGGACCGCCCAGCCACGCGCGTAGCCGCCAAGCAGCACCATTCGCCGGATTCGCCCGGGATGGCGAAGCGAGTAAGCGATCGCGACCGGGGCACCTTGCGAAATGGCGAAGAGATCGAACTGGTCGACGCCGGCCGCATCCACGACCGATTCGAAATCGTCGACGAAAGCTTCGAAAGACAGCTTCGGGGTATCCCAGTCGGACATCCCATTGCCGCGCTCGTCGTAGCGGATCAGGCAATTCTCGCGTGTCAGCTCCTTCAGCCAGTGGCGCCACAATGGACTGTGCCAGTCGAATTCGAGATGATTCAGCCAATTGGCCGTCTTCACCAGTGGCGGACCCGAGCCAACCGCCGACCAGGCGAGTCGGGTACCGTCGTTAGCGCTGCAGTAGCGCACGTGCTGCGTCGGAAGCTCGGCAGAGCGCGCGCCTTGCTGTCGCCAGCGCACCGGCGGTGCGCCGAACGCCCGCTTGAACGCGCGGTTGAACGCCGCTTCGCTGTGAAAACCGACCGCGAACGCGACCTCGGCGGCACTGTGCCCGCTCGCCAACATTTCCCCCGCGACGTGCAGCCGCCAGCGTCCGCAATAGCGCATTGGCGGCTCGCCGAGCAGCCGGACGAACCGCTCGCCGAGCACCGTCCGCGACAAGCCCGCCTCGCGAGCCAGCAGGTCGACGCTGAGCTCCTCGCCATAGCGGCGGTGGATCATTTCCAGTGCGCGAACGACGGCGGGATCCCGGATCGCGTTCCGGCGCTCGCCACGGCTGGCGATGGGCTGCAGCCATGGAAAGTTCGCTCCGGCAGCGGCGGCGGAAGCGGCAGGAGCGAAGGATTGGGTCATGACAGCCCCCAGCCCATCGGGAACGATGCATCAGCCTAGCAGCAACCCGGGGTTTCAATCAATCAATCCGGCGCCACAGTCATTGGCACTCCGGCCGCTTCTTCTACGATCCGCTCCTCTCGTTAAGCCGAAGGGGAAACGGCATGTCACGAGTCACTTCGCTGCTGTTCGCAGTCGCCGCTTACGCAATCTTCTTCGCCACCTTCCTTTATCTCATCGCCTTCGTCGGCAATTTGCCGTTCGCTCCGGTCACGGTCGACCGAGGCCCCGAAGCGCCGGTCGCGGCCGCAATCGTCATCAACGTCGCGCTGATCGCGTTATTCGGCCTCCAGCACAGCGTCATGGCGCGCCAGGGCTTCAAGCGCTGGTGGACGCAAATCGTGCCGCGACCCGCTGAGCGCAGCGTTTATGTGCTCGCCGCCAGCCTGGCGCTGATCATCCTGTTCCTGTTCTGGCGGCCGATCCCGGCGATCGTCTGGAACGCGACGGGGACGGCGCTGGAAACGCCGCTGTGGGCGTTGTTCGCCGCCGGCTGGGTGATCGTCCTCATCAGCACCTTCCTGATCAACCACTTCGAGCTGTTCGGGCTGCAGCAGGCCTGGTTCCACATGCGCGGCCGCGAGGCGGCGGCTCCGCAGTTCCGGGAGCCATTCCTGTACCGCTGGGTGCGTCACCCGATCTATCTCGGATTTTTCCTCGCCTTCTGGTCGACTCCGCTGATGACCGCAGGCCATTTGCTGCTGGCCGCCGGAGTATCGGTCTACATGCTGATCGCCATCCAGTATGAGGAGCGCGACCTCGTCGGGCTTTATGGCGACACCTATGAGCAGTACCGGCACCGCGCCGGCATGCTCACCCCGAGGTTCCGCCGGCGAACCAGCGGCTAGAAGCCCAGGGTGAAGCGGATCGCCGCGCCGTAGTCGTTGTCGGCCGAGGCGACATGGCCCGGCTGGCGGCGCAGGAAGAGATTGCCGCCGAGCCAGCCGTTGCCGCCAAGCACCGAGGTCGAGTAGCTGAGTTCGCCGTCGATCTCGCGGCCGCTCGGGCGCATCGAACTGCGGACCAGGCTATTCGTCGCGGACGCCGTGGCGTAATCGTACGAGGTCGGCAGCATCAGCGAAAAGCCGCCGCTTTCCACGCGAAGCGGCTGCGAGACCCGCAAACCGATGCGATCGCCGCTGCCGAGCACGCCAGACTTCGCCAGGTCGAAGCCATAGGCGGAAGTCTCGAACTTGCCACCGCCGAACTCGGTCCAGCCGCGGCGAGCCATGGCGGCGGCGCTGAGCCCGCCGCCAAGCTCGCGGCGCGCCTCGACATCGAGGAACAGGCTGGTCGAGCCGCCGCCGCCAAGCGCCGCGCTCATCCGCCCGCCGAGCACCGTCCTCTGCTCGTCGAGACGACTGATTGCCCCCGAAACCCAGGTGCTGCCGAAATTGCGATCGACGGACAGACTGTTCCACCGGTAGGGCGACCCCGTCGCGCTGGTTTGGCGTTCGTGCCAGACGGAGCCGGTCTCCGAGGCGATGGTCACGCCCACCGGACCGAGGTCGCGGCGAAGCGCCATGCTGCTGCCGCGATTCGCGGAGAATCCAGGGTCGCCGGAAATATCACGAGCGACGAGGAATGCGCCGGCCTCGGCTCCCGACAGACGCCGCTCGAGCGCCTTGGCGCCTTCGCGGATTCCGAACGCGGCAGCGGTCTTTCCGTCGAGCCGCGCAATCGCCGAGCCGGCAACCAGACGCGCCTTGCGGGCATCCTCTGGCCCAATCCCAAGCTTCTCGACGGCGAAGCCCTGCGGCAGGTCGCGCCGCTCCGACACCGTCATGGCGATGCTGACCGGCCCTGCCGCGCTGCCGGCGACCTTCACGCCGCCACGGAGCGCGCGATGGAGCGGCTTCGCCTGCTCGGCCTGGCGCAGCGTATTGGCGAAATTCATGACAAAGGCGCGGTCGTAGCCGTCCAGGATGACCGCACCGAGAGACAGTCCGCCACCCTCAACGCAGTCGCCGCAGGCGGCCGGCATGTCGCTGGCGACGGCGACCGGAGTCGAGGTCCCGGCCAGGCTGGTCGTGCCGATCGGCTGGAATGCTCGATCGAGGTTCATTCGGCCGCGACCGTAGATGTCATCGATACCGGGGACGCCGAGATCGTCGGCGCTCTTGAACAGGATGTCGATGATCTGCTGGCCCGTGAGATTGGGGAAGGCCTGCGCGAGCAGTGCCGCTCCGCCGGAAATCGCCGGAGCCGAGAAGCTTGTGCCCGACCAATAGTAAAGCGTGCCCTCCTGGTTCGGCGCAATCACGCGATAGCCAAGTGCCGTCAGATAATAAGCTGCGCCGCTTCCGGCGCGATTGGAGAATTCGGAGATCTGGTTGAGGTTCGTTCCGCCCAGCCCGTCCGGCGCACCGATCGAGCCGGCGATCAGGACTCGGCCCGGGAAGGTCTGGGCCGGATACAATGCGAACGGATCGGGGTTCGCGCCCTTCGCCTCGCGGCCGTCGTTGCCGGCGGAAATGACGACGACGATGCCGGCGTTCACCGCCCGCCCGACAGCATTCATGAACGTCGAGCTCGGCGTTCCGCCGCCGAGCGAAAGGTTGATCACCTTGGCCCCGGCAAGGCGCGCCGCATCGATGCCTTGGGCAACGGCCGAATCCGAGAATTTGCAGCCGCCATCGTCGCCGGTTTTGGCGCAGCTTCCGGGGCTATCAGCGCGGATCGACACGACCGTCGAGCCGAAGGCGACGCCGTGCATGCCCTGGTCGTTCTTGGCGGCCATGGCCACCGCGCTGACTGCAGTGCCGTGACCGTCTTCGTCGCTGACTCCGCGGGTTCCGAAGATGTCGCGGCTCGCCGGGTCGACCTTGCCGGCAAATTCGGCGAGATTCGGGTTGATGCCGGTGTCGATGACGCCGATCTTGACGCCGGCGCCCGTGTGACCCTTCTCGTAGGCCGATATCGCCTTGGCTGCGACCGCAGCGAGCGAGCGCTGATATTCGATGGTGTTGAAGTTCGTGCCCGGCGGCGGAGTCGGGGTCGGCGTGGGAGTCGGAGTCGGAGTCGGACTCGGGGTCGGCGAAATCGGAGTCGGCGTTGGCGCCGGGCGAGCGCCGCCGTCGCCGCCGCAAGCCGAAAGACCGAAGGCGATGATCACCGCGCATCCGGTAGTGGCCAAAAATCGCCTGTTCATTTCCCCATCACTCCCAATCAAGCCACTGAAAAACAATGGCTTCCCCGCAGAGTGCTTATGGTTTCAAAATGCTTTCAATTTGCTGAAGACGCAAAAGCGGCTAGGCGCCGCGGGGCTATGGACCCGCGCTTCGCCCATATCCGCGATTGGATCTTCGATCTCGACAATTGCCTCTATCCTGCCTCCACCGGGCTTTTCACTTTAATCGATCAGCGCATGGGTGCCTATATCCAGCGGCTGCTCGACTGCGACGCGCAAGAGGCGCGTCGAGTGCAGAAAGCGCATTTCCACGAGCACGGCACGACCCTTGCCGGACTGATGAAACATCACGCGGTCGACCCGCACCACTTCCTCGGCGACGTCCATGCCATCCCGCTAGATCGCTTGCCCCGCGACGACCGGCTGGCGGCGGCGATGGCCCGTCTTCCGGGCCGCCGGTTCATCTTCACGAACGGCGACGAGCCCTATGCGCGCCGAGTTCTCGAGGCGATCGGAGTCCACGCCCATATCGACGAGCTTCATGACATTCACGCCAGCGCCTATCGGCCAAAACCCGACCCGCACGGCTATAAGCTGCTGTGCGAGCGGTTTGGGATCGACCCCGAGACCGCTCTGCTGGTCGAGGACATGGCCGGAAATTTGCGGCCCGCGAAGGCGCTGGGGATGACGACGGTATGGGTCGACAACGGCTCAGAGCGCGGCAGCCACGGGGCCGATCCGAGCTTCATCGACCACCGGATCGGCGATGTCGGCGAATGGCTTGAGACGATTTTGCAGGAGGACGAATGAACGAGGCGCTTCAATCGGCCATCGAACAGGCGTGGGAAAGGCGCGATTCGATCGGAACCGGCACCTGGGACGAGTCTCGGACGGCAGTCGATGCCGCGCTCGCCGCACTCGACAGCGGCGAAGCCCGAATTGCCGAGAAGGTCGGCGGCGAGTGGATCGTCCACCAATGGCTCAAGAAAGCGGTTCTTTTGTCCTTTCGACTGGCGCCGATGGAGATGATTCCCGGTGGCCCCGGAATGTCGCACTGGTGGGACAAGGTCCCGTCAAAGTTCGCCGGCTGGAGCGAGAAGCAGTTCGAAGCTGCCGGCTTCCGCGCCGTTCCGGGCGCCATCGTTCGTCGCGGCGCCTATGTCGCTCCTGGGGCGGTGCTGATGCCGAGCTTCGTCAACATCGGCGCCCGGGTCGGCGAGGGGACGATGGTCGATACCTGGGCGACGGTGGGGAGCTGCGCCCAGATCGGCCGCAATGTTCACATTTCCGGCGGCGCCGGGATCGGTGGAGTGCTCGAACCACTGCAGGCGGGACCGGTGATCATCGAGGATGATTGCTTCATCGGCGCCCGCTCGGAAGTGGCCGAGGGGGTGGTCGTCGAGCAGGGCGCAGTGCTGTCGATGGGCGTCTTCATCGGCGCCTCGACGAGGATCGTCGACCGCGCGACCGGCCAGATTCACTACGGTCGCGTGCCGGCTTACTCGGTGGTCGTCCCGGGAACACTTCCCGGCAAGGACGGCAGACCCTCGCTAGCCTGCGCCGTGATCGTCAAACGGGTGGACGAGCGCACCCGGTCGAAAACAAGCATCAACGAGCTGCTCCGCGACTGACGCCCCGGCAGAATTGCCTTTGATGGGGGCCGATGATGTGGGCCGATAAGCTGGGCTTATCGGCGAGCATGGGCCTTTTGTTGGCGTTGCGGATGCGCCGGCGCCAGATGCCGGAGAATGGCACCGTGCGAATCTTCGGCGTTTGAGGGCAAGCCGCGGGATGCGCGGCGTCGTGCGGCCGAGCATGGCACGGCGATGATTCGCGCCGTCATGAACCGCTCCGACTGGACGATCCTGCTGGCTTTGGCCGTGATCTGGGGCGGCGCGTTCCTGTTCATCAGCGTGGCCGTCAGCGAAGTCCCTCCCCTGACCTATGTCTGGCTGCGCCTGTCGATCGCCTCGCTCGCCTTGTGGCTTTTCCTGCGGTCGCGCGGCGGTTTCGCTTTGCCAGGGAGCGCCTGGCCTTCGATCGTGGCATTGGCCCTGGTTAACACTGTCGTGCCTTTCACCCTGTTCGGCTGGGGCCAAACACAGATCGCCAGCGGCCTCGCCTCCATCCTCAATGCGACGACGCCGATCTGGGGCGTGGTCGTCGCGCATCTGTTCACCAGCGACGAGCGGCTGACGCCGCGCAAGCTGGCCGGCATTTTGCTCGGGTTCGGCGGAGTCGCGCTGATGCTGGCGCCGACGCTCGGCACGTCGCTCGCCGGAAATGCTCTTGCCCAGATCGCCTGCCTGACCGCCGCATTCTGCTATGCGCTCGCGGGGGTCTGGGCGCGCCGCTTCAAGGCAATGGGCATTACTCCCGAGAGCGTTGCCGGCGGGCAGCTGGCTGCCGGGGCATTGATCATGCTGCCGGTAGCGCTGCTGGTCGACAGGCCCTGGCTGCAGCCCCTTCCGTCCACCGGCGCCATTGGCTCGATCATCGCCCTCGCCCTGGTCTGCACGGCGTTCGGCTACATCCTCTATTTCCGGCTGATCGACCGCGCCGGAGCGACCAACGCGCTGCTGGTGACCTTGCTGGTGCCGCCGGTCGCGATCCTGCTCGGCGGACTCGTGCTCGGCGAGGTGCTTCATCTTCGCGACTTCGCCGGCCTGGCGCTGATTGCGCTGGGCCTTGCGGCCATCGACGGCCGCCTCTTCAGCCTGCTCCGGCCGCGCCGGCTTCAGCGAGCAGTTTAGAGGCTTCCTCACCCGTCCAGTCGAGGTCGCCGACATAGCGCCACATTTCGCGGCCCTGGCGATCGTACAGGATCGTCGTCGGAAGCACCTGCGCGTCAAGCGCTCCGGAAAGCGCCATCTCGGAATCGTGCCAGATCTCAAGGTCGGCGAGACCGAGCCGCTCGACGAAGGCATTGACCGACCTGCGCGGACCCATGTCCTGGCTGACGGCGACGACACGAAGGCCCTGCCCTCGCTTTGACAGCGTCTCGAGCGTCGGCAGCTCCTTGACGCAAGGGGCGCACCACGTCGCCCACAGATTGACCAGCACCGGTTCCCCAGCCAGAGCGGCAAGGCTCGACGGCTCGTCATCGGCATCCTTCAGTTCCCGGTCGGGAAGCGGGCGACCGGCGCGGCTTCGGTCGACTCCCTTGCTCGGCACGCCCTCGGCCGCCTCGCCTTGCTGGACCTCGGCCTTTTGCCTATCGCAGCCGGCGGCCAGCAGCAGGGCAAGGAGCAGTAGAATCAGCCGCACGGGCAACTCCAATCCGATGTGGGGCGGGCGCTTCTCGGGCGGCCCGGCCGAGCTGATGCGCGCGATAAATAGCTCGATCGGCGTCGACAAGCGGCTGTGGCGCGAGGACATACTCGCGAGCCGCGCCCACGCGGCCATGCTTGGCGAGCAAGGCATCATCTCGACTGAGGATGCCGAAGCGATCAGCCATGGCCTTCAGACGATTGCCGGCGAGTTCGCTGAAAGCGGAGTCGCGGAGGATCCGGCGCTCGAGGACATCCACATGCACGTCGAGCAAAGGCTGTCGGAGCTGATTGGCTCTGCCGCGGGGCGGCTGCACACGGCGCGGTCACGCAACGACCAGGTCGCCACCGACCTCAAATTGTGGGTGCGCGGGGCGATCGACGAAGTGCTGGGGTCGATCGACGCGATTGAGTTGGTGATCCTAACGCGCGCAGAGGAGCATTCGGCGACGGTCATGCCCGGCTTCACTCATTTGCAGTCGGGGCAGCCGGTGACCCTGGGCCACCATTTGCTCGCCTATCGCGAGATGCTGGCCCGCGACCGCAGCCGGTTCGCCGACGCGAGGGCGAGGCTCAACGAATGCCCGCTCGGGTCGGCGGCGCTGGCCGGCACCAGCTTCCCGATCGACCGCGATTCGACGGCGCGCGCGCTCGGCTTCGACCGGCCGACCGCGAACAGCATCGATGCCGTGTCCGACCGCGACTTCATCGTTGATTATCTCCACGCTGCGGCGCTGTGCTCGGTGCATCTGTCGAGGCTTGCCGAGGAGATCGTCATCTGGGCATCGCAGCCGTTTGGCTTCGTCCACTTGCCCGACGCCTGGTCGACCGGCTCGTCGATCATGCCGAACAAGCGCAACCCCGACGCCGCCGAGCTGGTCCGCGGCCATTCCGCGCGGATCATAGGCGACCTCGTCGCCCTGCTCGTGTTGCTCAAGGGCCTGCCGCTCGCCTACGCGAAGGACCTTCAGGACGATAAGCCGCCTTTGTTCGACGCGCACGACCTGCTGATGGTGTCGCTCGGAGCGATGGCAGGGATGCTCGCCGAACTCGACTTCGACGAGGAGCGGATGCGCTCGGCTGCCGCAGCCGGGCATGCCACGGCGACCGACCTTGCCGACTGGCTGGTCGCGAAGGCGGGGGTTCCGTTCCGTGAAGCGCACCACATCGCCGGCAGAGCCGTCGCCGCGGCGGAGGAGAAAGGGATCAGCCTCGACCATTTGTCGCTCGACCAGCTGCAGGCGATCGACTCCCGCATCCAACAGGACGCGCTGGCCGTGCTGTTGGTCGAAGCGTCCGTCCAATCGCGCAACTCGGCTGGCGGAACTGCGCCGGGGCAGGTAATCGGGGCGGTGAAGGCGGCGAGAGCCGCGCGCCGGAGTCAAGAGTGAAGCCAATTCGGATTATCGTCATGGTCGCTGCCTCGGCCGGCCTCATCGCCTGCGGCCGGATGGCTCCGCTGCAGCCGGCGGCGGGCAAGTCGCTGCCGGTCAAGCCGCTCATGGCGCGCACGACGCCGACTGCCGAGCAGCTCCTCACCTCGCCCGCCTATGCCAATCCGGCGCGCGTCGACGAGCTGATGCGCCGCTCGGAGCCGCGGCGGGCCGATCGCTTCGACCTGCCGCCGCCGGACGGCGGGGCAGCGCCGCTTCCGGCCGGGGTTGAGGAGGATCCATCCTCCGAACAAGTCGGGCCCGTCACTCCGCAATGAGCAGGCGCGTTCGCAAGGCCGTCTTCCCCGTCGCCGGCCTCGGCACCCGGCTTCTGCCGGCAACCAAGAGCATTCCCAAGGAACTAATCCCGGTGGTCGACCGGCCGCTCATTCAGTATGCCATCGACGAGGCGCGCGAGGCCGGCATCGAGCAGATGATTTTCATCACCGGCCGCGGCAAATCGGCGCTGGTCGACTATTTCGACATGGCGTTCGAGCTCGAGACGACGATGCGCGGCAAGGGCAAGAGGCTCGATGCGATCGAGCCTTCCCGCGCGGCCTTTGGCGAGATCGTCAGCGTCCGCCAGCAGCAGCCGCTCGGACTCGGGCATGCCGTCTGGTGCGCGCGCGAGATCGTCGGCGACGAGCCGTTTGCTGTGCTGCTGCCCGATGATTTGATGGCGGGCCGCCCCGGAGCGCTGCGGCAGATGGTCGACGCATGGGAAAAAGTCGGCGGCAATCTGCTCGCCACCGAGGAAGTGCCGACGGAAAAGACCGCCAGCTACGGGATCATCACGCCGGGGAGCTCGGTCGGCGATCTCACCGAGGTTCTGGGGCTGGTCGAAAAGCCGCCGCCCGAGGAGGCGCCGTCGCGGCTCGGAGTGATCGGCCGCTACATCCTTCAGCCTCAAGTGATGGGTGTGCTCGACAGCCAGGAGCGTGGCGCCGGCGGCGAGATTCAGCTGACCGACGCCATGGCCAGGCTGATCGGCAGTCAGCCGTTCCATGCGCTGAAGGTGGATGCGGTCCGGCACGACTGCGGCGACAAGGCCGGATATGTGATCGCCAATATCGCCCTCGCTCTCGAGCGCGAGGATGTCGGAGCAGAAGTCCGGGACTTCCTCGGCAGCCTCTAGCCGCCGCGGACCAGCTCCTGAAGCCGACGCCGCTCCGCCTCGCTGCGGAGCCAGCGCTCGCGCATTTCTCCAAGCTCGATTGCGCGGGTTATGACCCTCGCGTCGAGCGTCGCATTGTCGTCGCGCAGCTCGGCGACGGCGCGGGCACGCGCCAGCTGGCGGCCAATGCGCGCGATCAGAACCTCGAAGTGGAACGGTTTGACAACGACATCGTCGGCGCCTGCCTCGAGCGCCCGAATGGCACCGTTCCGGTCCGACCGACCGGCGATCAGGATGACCGGCAAATCTCGGTGTGCCGCGTCGTCGCGGATCATCCGGGTGAGCTCGACTCCGCTAGTCCCTGGCATTGCTAGCTCGGCGAGGATGAGGTCGACCGGAAGCCGGTGAAGCTCGGCGACTGCGGACTGGGCGCTGTCGGCGGCCGCAATCCTGTAGCCGGCCTCGCCGATTCGGCGCGCCAGAACCGCGAGCGCGGTCCGTCCCGGCTCGACGATCAGCACTCGCGGCGCGCCGGCCGCTTTGCCTTCGGCACTGTCGATCATGGGCGCGGTGCCTAAACGGAAATGGTTAAGGCGCCGATAAGAGGCGGCGGCGCTAGGGCTCCAGTTCGACGTCCCAATAGAGATAGTCGCGCCAGGTGGCATGGAGGTAATTCGGCGGGAAGCTGCGACCATGGTCCTGCAGCTGCCAACTGGTCGGACGGATCGGCTCGTGAGCGAAGTGCATGCCCGCCTGGCGCGGCGTCCGCCCGCCCTTTTTCAAGTTGCACGGAGCGCAGGCGGTGGCGACATTCTCCCATGTCGTCCGGCCGCCCTGGGCGCGCGGAATCACATGATCGAAGGTCAACTCCCGCCCCGATCCGCAATAGACGCAGCGAAATTTGTCGCGAAGGAACAGATTGAACCGGGTAAAGGCCGGATGCTCGTTGGGCCGAACGAACTGCCTCAGTGCGATCACCGACGGCAGCTTCAGCGCCCGGCTCGGGCTGTGCACCTCGCGCTCGTAATGGGCGACGACGTCGACCCGCTCGAGGAACATCGCCTTGACGGCAGTCTGCCACGGCCACAGCGACAGCGGGTAATAGGACAAAGGCGTATAGTCCGCGTTCAGCACCAGCGCCGGGCAGCTGTCGGGGTGGCGGATGAGCTCCGGATGATACATGACGCCGGCAATGGCCTTTCCGTGTCCGCCCGCTCACGAACACTGCCTCCGGCCCTGTCGCACTCAAGGAGGAGACGGCTCGATGCGGGCCAATCTTCCCTTGTGCCCACCGGATGCCAGGCCGGCGTGACGGCATCATGAATCGGGGATTGGCGAGTCCGCGTCAAGGGGGGCGAGGTTGATCACCACCCGTTTCGCGCCGTCGCCGACCGGTCGGTTGCACCTCGGCCACGCCTATAGCGCCATTCTCGGCCACCGGCGCGCGCGGCAATCTAGGGGCCGTTTCCTGCTCCGTATCGAGGACCTCGACGCGACGCGCAGCCGAAGTGAATTCGTCGCCGGGATCGGGGAGGACCTGCGCTGGCTGGGCATCGACTGGGATGGCGCGCCGCTGGTCCAGTCGCAGCGCACCGCCGCTTATGAGGCGGCGCTCGATGAACTGAGGGATCGGGGCCTGGCCTATGCCTGTTTCTGCACCCGAGCCGACATCGCGCGCTCGCTGACCGCGCCGCATGGCGACGCCGCCACTACCTACCCGGGGACCTGTCGCGGGCTGCCCGACGATCCGAGGCGTCGCTCGACCCAGCCGCACAGCTGGCGGCTGGACTGCGCGAAGGCGCTGGAAATTGCCGGCCTGCCGACCTGGCACGAGGGGGACGGGCGCCAGTTCGAAGCGAGACGCGACGACATCGGCGATGCCGTTCTCGCCCGCAAGGATGCGCCCGCCAGCTACCACCTTGCCTGCGTCGTCGACGATTCGGCGAGCGGCGTGACGATGGTGGTGCGCGGCGCCGACCTCAGGCCCTCGACGCCGGTGCAGCGCCTGCTCCAGGATCTGCTCGGCCTCCCCGAACCGGTCTATATCCACCATCCCCTGGTCACCCACGAGGACGGCCGCCGGCTCGCCAAGCGCGACCAGGCGCCGACCCTGGCGGCGATGCGCGAGGCGGGGATCGACGGCCAGAGGCTGGCCGACGCGCTTGCCAGGGACAAGCTTCCGCTTGGTTTCGCCTTCGACGAGGTCTAGAGCGCGGCCCATGTCGACTCTGATGATCATCCTGCTGGTCATTGCCATGGCCGCGACCGCTTACGTCCTGGTGCGCGGAGTCATCGCCATGGCATCGGGCAAGGACGTCACCGGCGAGCAGCAGCAGAACTGGATGCGCAAGCGGGTCATGTTCCAGGCAGTGGCGATCATCCTCGTCGCCCTCATCCTGATCATGGCCAGCGCCTCGCGCTAGGGCCGACGGGCTGATGGTCCGCCTCAACAAGATCTATACGCGGACCGGCGACGGCGGCAGCGCAGGGCTGGTCGACGGCAGCCGGGTCAGCAAGGCGTCGCCGCGGATGGCGGCCATCGGCGAGATCGACGAAGCGAACGCGGCGATCGGGCTCGCCATTGCCGCCCTCGCCGGAGGCGACCTCGCCGACCGACTTCGGCGGATCCAGAACGATCTGTTCGATCTCGGTGCCGACATCGCCACGCCGGGCGACGTGGACGGCGCGCTTCGCATCGTCGAAACGCAGGTCGAGCGGCTCGAGCGCGAGATCGACGCGATGAACGCTGGCCTCGAGCCGCTGCAAAGCTTCATCCTGCCCGACGGCTCGCAGGCGGTCGCGGCGCTGCACCTGGCGCGGACCGTCGTCCGCCGCGCCGAGCGCGCCGCCGTCGCCCTGGCGGAACGCGAAGCGGTGAACCCGCCGCTGCTCGCGTATCTCAATCGCCTGTCGGACCATTTGTTCGTCGCCGCCCGCCATGTCGCCGCCGGCGAGGGCGGCGATGTCCTGTGGCAGCCGGGAGCGAGCCGCGGCGACTGACGGCGGGACGTTCAGCTTATTGGTTCGATGCCATCCAAAGGCTGTTTCGAACCGCGCTTTCGTGAGAGATACGCGGGTCATGGCACGGGCTGACGCAAACAACGGCCAAGCGCCGCTCGCCGAGCGGCTGTTCGCGACACGTCGGCTGACGCTCGATCTTGCCGCACCGCTGAGCGACGCCGATGCCACCGTCCAGCCCTTCCCCGACGCATCGCCGGCAAAATGGCACCTCGCCCACACGAGCTGGTTCTTCGAGGCCTTTGTGCTTCGCGACCATGCGCCCGGATACCGGCCGTTCGACGAGCGCTTCGCATTTCTGTTCAACAGCTATTATGACGGCGAGGGCCAGCGTCACGCGCGGCCGAAGCGGGGAATGCTCAGCCGCCCGTCGCTCGACGAGGTCCGCGCCTATCGCGGCCACGTCGATGCCGCGCTCGAAAAGGCCTTCCCATCGCTTCCGCCGGAAGCGCTCGAGCTTGTCGAGCTCGGAATCAACCACGAGCAGCAGCACCAGGAGCTGCTTCTCACCGACATTCTCGCGACTTTTGCCGAAAACCCGCTCGAGCCGGCTTATGGGACGCTTGACGAGCCGGCGTGTTGGTCTGCCGAGCCGCTGGCGTGGCTCACCGGGCGCGGAGGCGTGGCCGAGATCGGCGCGGGCGAAGCCGGCTTCGCCTTCGACAGCGAGCGGCCGCGGCACCGGGTGCTGCTCACGGCGCACTCGATTGCCAGCCGGCCGGTCACCAACGGCGAATGGGCCGAGTTCATCGCCGACGGAGGCTACAGCACGCCGACTTTGTGGCTGTCGGATGGCTGGGACTGGGTCCAGCGCGAGACGGTGACTGCGCCGCTCTACTGGCGCGACGACGGCAGCATGTTCACCCTCGGCGGTCGCCGGGAGATCGACCGCACCGCGCCCGTCGCTCACGTCTCCTATTACGAGGCCGACGCCTTCGCCCGTTGGGCGGGAGTGCGGCTCCCGACCGAGGCGGAATGGGAAAGCTTCGCCGACAGCGCCGACCCCAATCTCGGCAACCAGCTCGACGGGTCCGGACCCGTCGTCCCGAAGCCCGGCGGCGGCGTGTTCGGCGACGTCTGGCAGTGGACGGCCAGCGGCTTCGCGCCCTACCCGGGCTTCAAGGCCGCCGAAGGCACGGTCGGCGAATACAACGGCAAGTTCATGTGTGGCCAGATGGTGCTCAAGGGAGCTAGCTGCGCGACGCCGCGCGGCCACAGCCGTGCCTCCTACCGTAATTTCTTCCCGCCGGCGGCGCGCTGGCAGTTCACCGGCCTTCGCCTTGCTCGCGACTCCTGAATCGCCCGATCCGCAATTCCGCGACGATGTACTCGCGGGCCTGTCGGCGCCGATCCCTGCGGTGCCGGCGCGCTGGCTCTACGACCGCGCCGGCTCCGAGCTGTTCGACGAGATCACGCGCCTGCCAAGCTATTATCCGACTCAGACGGAGACGGCGCTGCTCCAGCGGATCATGCCCGAGGTGTCGGCGCTGGTGACGAAAGGCTCGGCGGTGGTCGAATTCGGCGCCGGATCGGCGACCAAGACTCCGGTTTTGCTCGAGGCTACCAGCCCCGCTGCCTATGTCCCGGTCGACATTTCCGGCGATTACCTGGCCGATAGCGCCGCGCTCCTCGCCGACCGCTTTCCGGGGCTTGAAGTGCTGCCGGTCGTCGCCGATTTCGCGCGGCCGTTCGAGCTTCCCGAAGCCATTTCCGACATGGCCAAGCTCGGCTTCTTTCCGGGCTCGACGATCGGCAATTTCGTGCCGCGCTCGGCGACCGATCTGCTTCGCCATTTCCGCAAGCTGCTTGGCACCGGCGCCCGCCTGCTGATCGGCATGGACCGGGTGAAGCCGGCCGAGCGGCTGATTGCGGCCTATGACGAGCCCGAGGGGGTGACGGCGCGGTTCAACCTCAACCTGCTGGAGCGCATCAACCGCGAGCTCGACGGAACCATCCCGCTCAACGCCTTCCGCCACGAAGCGCGGTGGAACGACATCTTGTCGCGCATCGAAATGCATCTGGTGGCGACCCGGGACGTCGACTTCACCATCAGCGGCAAGGGGTTCGCTTTCGCCAAGGGCGCGTCGATCCACACCGAGAACAGCCACAAATACGGCCGCCGCGGCGCGCGGCTGCTTCTGCTCGCCGGCGGTTGGACCCCGCTTGCCGAATGGAGCGACGAGAACGGCGACTTCGCCATCATCCTCGCCGAAGCCCAGCCCGACCGCTTTGCCCCCTAGAAGCGCCCGGATTGCGGCAGACCTGCAGCACGGCTAAGCCCCGGCCATGCTACTCGCCCTGTTCCAGATCGCCGATTTCCTGCTGCAGATGCTTGGCTTGCTGATCATCGTCCAGGTGATCATCAGCTGGCTGTTCGCCTTTCGGGTGATCGACCCGACCTCGCCGCGGGCGCGCGGCTTCGCCGAAGTGCTCGAGCGGCTGACGGCACCGCTTTATGCGCCCATCCGCAAGATCATGCCCGATTTCGGCGGAATCGATTTCTCGCCGCTGGTGCTGCTGATCCTGATCCACGTCCTCCGCAGGCTGCTCGCCGGAATGGCGATGGATCTCGCTTACTACGCATGACGGCCAGGCGGATCGACGGCAAGGCAGCCGCCGCAGCAGTCCGCGGGCGGGTAAGGCAGGCCGCGGCCAGCTTCGCCCAGAATTTTGGAAGGCAGCCGGGGCTGGCGACGGTGCTCGTCGGCGACGATCCGGCAAGCGCCGTCTATGTTCGCGCCAAGGGCAAGGCGACCGAGGAAGCCGGAATGGCCGGCTTCGCCCATCATCTTCCGTCCAACACCTCCCAGGAAGATTTGCTCGGTCTCGTCGCCCGGCTGAATGCCGACGAGCGCGTCGACGGCATCCTCGTCCAGCTGCCACTTCCGCCGCAGATCGATTCCGCACGAGTGATCGCCGCGATCGATCCGGCCAAGGACGTCGACGGCTTCCATGCCGTCAACGCCGGCAAGCTGGCGTCCGGGGCTTGGGACGCTTTGGTGCCCTGCACTCCGCTCGGCTGCCTGCACCTGATCCGTGCCGAGCTCGGCGACATTGCCGGCAAGGAAGCGGTGGTGATCGGCCGCTCGAACATCGTCGGCAAGCCGATGGCGATGCTTCTTCTTGGCGAAAGCGCCACTGTCACGATCGCTCATTCGAAGACGCGCGACCTTGCGCAAGTCGTCCGCCGCGCCGACATCGTTGTCGCCGCCGTCGGCCGCCCGGAAATGGTACGCGGCGACTGGATCAAGCCGGGCGCGGTGGTGATCGACGTCGGCATCAACCGAGTCGCCAGCGACGACGCCAAGGGGCGGCTGATCGGCGATGTCGCCTATGACGAGGCCGCAGAGGTCGCCGCGGCGATCACTCCGGTGCCCGGCGGAGTCGGGCCGATGACCATCGCCATGCTGCTTCGCAACACATTGGCCGCCGCCCACCGCCGGTCCGGCCTCGAAGATCCGCACGGCCTGTGATCGAATTTTTCGCCTCGGCCCTCGTCACCTTCCTGGTGATCATCGACCCGCCGGGCTGCGCGCCGATTTTCGCCAGCCTCACCCAGGGAGCGTCGGCCGCGCATCGGCGGGCGATGGCAATCCGATCGTCGATCATCGCCTGGGCGATCCTGATGTTCTTCGCCTTGCTCGGCCGGCCGATGCTCGGCGCGCTTGGAATCAGCCTCGCCGCCTTCCGCATCGCCGGCGGAATCATGCTGTTCATGATCGCTCTCGACATGGTGTTCGAGCGGCGGACACAGCGGCGGGAATCGCGCGCCCAGTCGATCGAGGGCACGCCTCAGGCCGATGATATCTCGGTGTTCCCGATGGCCATCCCGATGATCGCCGGGCCGGGATCGATTGCCAGCTCGATGCTATGGGTCAGCCGTGCCGATGACCCGATTGAGGTCACCCTCGTCCTCGCGGCAATCTCCGTCGTCATCTTGCTGACCATGGTGGCGCTGCTCGCGGCGGGGCCGCTAATGCGCCTCGTCGGCGCGCGGATTGAAGCGATGATCACCCGAATCCTCGGGGTCATCCTCGCCGCGCTCGCAGCGCAATTCATCGTCGACGGCATCCGGGAAAGTTTTCCGGGGCTCTAGCGGCTCACCCGCCACAGCTTGAACGGCGAATCCTCCGGCAGCTCGACGCGCTCCAGCCAGCCCGGCACCTGCCCCCGTTCGAGCCGACCGTAGAAGCCGTCGCGGGCCTCCGACATGAAGATGGTGTGGGTCGAGCTCATCGGGCAGGTTAGCAGATAATCCGACCGGTACTTGCCGGCGATGATCGCCCGCGCCTGCGCCTCGTCACCGCGGAACGCCTTCATCACGTCGGCGATTTGCTCGCCATTGCGGTGATAGGGCCCGGTCACGCTGGTGTGGTGGGTGACCGTGATCAGCCGCGGGCCGAGATCGACGAAGGTGAATACCATGCCTTTCGGCTGCTGGGCGATCGGCTTGAGCCCATAGAGCGAATTGCACAGCCGATTGGCCCTGGCGATGGCGATTTCGCGCTCGGTCCGTTCGCGCTGCGGCTTGAGGTTGGACACCAGCGGCGCCACCGCGCCCAGGCCGACGAGCGCGATCGACGTCACGCCGAGGATCCGTACGGCGGCATAACTCGATCGCCAGGCAAGCGGCGCGAGTATCCAGATGATGGCGATCGCGCCGACCGCTGCGAGCATCTGCGCCGCCGGTGCCGTGCGGGTTTGCCAGAACAGCAGGGCCATGGCGGCAAGCGCCGGCAGCGCCACTGCCAGCGTCCGACGAAGAAGGTCGCGGTTGCGGCGGTTGCGCCAGCTTAGCAGGCCCCAGCCGAGTATTCCGGTGACCGGAAGCGCCAGCAGCAGCGGCGCAACCTCCCAGCCATGCCGGTACACGGGCCGGGCTTCGCGGACATAGCTCAGCCACAGCCGTTCGACTTCGGGCGAGACCCCTTCCAGGCGGTTGAGGCAGTGCGGCCAGCTCAGCGCGTGGAAGGCAGCGACGATCAGTCCCGCCCCGGCCGCCAGCGCCAGCCGCCGTTTCCAGTCGCCCGGCGTCAGGAATGCGAGCGCGAGCAAAAGCGCGCCGCCGAGCATGGCGTTCGACAGCCACACCGGTGACAGTGCGTCGCACAGCGGCTCGCGGTTGGCGTGAGAGGCGAACAGCAGATAGGCGAGCGCGGTGCCGCCGCCCGCCGTGGCGGCATAGGTCGCGAGCCGTCGGCGCTGGTCAGCCGAGTCGATCCAGAACAGCACGGTCGCAGCCCCGGCGATGGCAAGGTAGATCAGGAGCTCGAGACCGACCGCCAGCGACAGCGCGGTTGCCGCCCCGAGTGTCGCTCCGCCGCGCGCCCGCTTCGGGTCGGCAAGGCCGGCGACGGCAAGGCTGAGGAACGCCAGCTGCCAGCCATGGTGGTCGATCCGCGTCGGCATGAACATGCCCGTCGTCGACCCGGCGAAGAACAGGGCGACGATCGCCATGGGGTAGGCGCGCGGGTCGATCAGCCGGCGCGCGGTCAAGGCGACACCGAACAGCATAACAAGCAAGGGCAGCAGCGGCGCGACGGTGACGGCGATCCGCTCCGCCTCCGGCCCGCCCGCCAAGGGACGAAGCAGCAGAATCAGGCCGGCCAGCGGCAGGTCGACGAGGCGGCTCCAATGGACGTCGGCGCCTTGCGGCGGATTGAGCCGGTATTGGCGAAGGTCGAACCAGTCCTGGCCGCCGAGCAGCGCCCGGACCTGGCTCATCCGCAGATTGTCGTCGGTGTCGCCGAGTGCGAAGCCCTGGATTCCTGCCCACCGCTGATAGATGAAGATCGCGCAGAAGATCAGCCAGGCCGCGACCACCAGCCAGCGCCAATATCGCTCGATCTGCATGCCGGCCCAGGCGGCGAGCAGCTCCTCCTTGCGCTTGTCCATGTTTGGCGCTCTAGCCGGTCGCAGTCAGAGGGCAAGTTGTGACGGGCGCGAACCAGGCCAGCAACGAACGGCAATCGAGCGGCGCCGAGGTTCTCGGCCAGGTCGTCCGCTTCGGCATTACCGGGGCGTTTGTCACGGCCCTGGGAGTCGCCGTCTATGCGATCGTCGCGCTTGGGCTGCGGTGGCATCCGCAGCTCGGCAATGTCCTCGCTTACCTCGTCGCGATGATTACCGGCTATGTCATGCACAGCCGCTGGAGTTTCCGCGGCCACGGCCGCCGGACGGGCTCGACGGCGATCAAGTTCATCGTCGTGTCGCTGATCAGCCTCGGGCTCAACAGCCTGTGGATTGCCATCATGACCGGGCCGATGGAGTTGAGTCCGGCCTGGCCGATCCTGCCGATGCTGTTCGTCACGCCGGCCGTGACCTTCATTCTCAATCGCCACTGGGTGTTCGCCTGATGGAGCGCGTCATCTACAAGGCCATGGCGGAACTCGACGATCGACACTGGTGGTATCGTGCGCGGCGCAGGCTGATCGCCGAAATCATCCGCCGTCAGGTGCCGCTTCCGCCGCACGCCCGGCTGCTCGAGGTCGGCTGCGGCACCGGCCACAACCTGCCGATGCTCTCCGATTTCGGGGCTGTCGATGCGATCGAGGTTGACGAGGAGGCGCGCGGCATCGCCGAAACGCGCCTCGGACGACCGGTCCTGGCCGCTCCGCTACCCGAGCTTCGCGGTGTCCCCCACAGCCATTATGATCTCATCGGCGCGTTCGACGTCCTCGAACATATCGACGACGACCAGAAGGCAATCGAGGCTCTGGCAGCCTGCCTGAAACCGCGCGGGCGGCTGGTTCTGACCGTTCCCGCGCACCAGTGGATGTGGTCGAGCCATGACGAGCTCAATCACCATAAGCGCCGCTATTCGAAAGCATCGCTGACCCGGCTGCTGGAACGATCGCCACTGCAGCTCGACACCGTCGGCTATTTCAACAGTCTGCTATTCCCATTGGCCGTCGGCGCCCGTCTCGCCAGCCGGTTGGTCGGCCGAAGCAGCGCCGCCGAGAAACTTCCGCCGAAGCCCGTAAACTGGCTGTTCGAGCGAATTTTCGTGAGCGAGCGCTACTTGCTGGGGAGGGTGCCGCTGCCGCCCGGGCTGTCGTTGTTCGCCATCGCGTCGGCGACCTGACCGAGCCGGCCGCTACGGCCGGTGCCGCCAATCACGTCCTGGATGATGTACAGCGGCCGTTGCTTCGCCTCGTTGTAGAGGCGACCGATATATTCGCCCATGAGCGCAAGCACGAACATCTGCACGGCGCCGATCACCACCACGACCAGCATCAGGGACGTCCAGCCCGGAACATTCTGTCCCGCCGCCCATGCGGCGATGATGTAGGCAATGATGAGAAGCGACCCGAGCGAAAGCACCAGTCCGACATGGCTGGCGAGCTTCAAGGGGGCCGAGGAAAAGCCGGTGAGCGCGTCGATCGCGAACCTCAGCATTTTGCGGAACGGATATTTCGTTTCTCCGGCGATGCGCTCCTGCCGGTCATAAACGAAAGGCACTTGCTTGAAGCCAATCCATGCGACCATGCCGCGGATGAATCGCGCCTGCTCGGGCATAGCCAGCAGGACGTCGAGCGCTCGGCGGCTGATCAGCCGGAAGTCGCCGGCGTCGAGCGGAATGTCGACCTCGGTCGCTCGCGATAGGAGCCGGTAGAAACCGTGCGCCGTCGCGCGCTTGAAGCGGGTTTCGCCGGCGCGGCTGCGGCGCACGCCATAGACGACGTCGGCCTGTTCGCGGCGCATGGTTTCAATCATTTCGCCGAGCAGCTCGGGAGGGTCCTGGAGGTCGGCGTCGATGATGAGAACGATGTCGCCCCGCGACAGGTCCAGGCCCGCGGTCAGTGCCAGCTGGTGACCGTGATTGCGCGACAGGTTGACTGCGATCACCTGCGGGTCCGCGCCGGCGAGCTGCTGCATCGTTGGCCAGGTGCGATCGGTCGACCCATCGTTGACGAGCACCAGCTCGTAATCGCCGCCCACCGCCTTTCGCGCCGCCGCAGTCAAGCGCTGGTACAACGGTTCGAGGCACGGCTGCTCGTTATAGCAGGGCACGACGATCGACAGTCGGGTCATCGCTCGACCTGATAGAGGATCGAACCGGGGCCGCGCCAGACCGGTCGCAGGTCATTGACCGCCGCCGGGTCGTATGGCGGCGGATCGATCAGCCAGAGGTAATCGAAGCGATCGCGCGGGAAAGCGGCGAGCGCCTCGCTCATCGTCCACATCTTCGCTGGCCGGCAATGGTCGGCCTGGACAATCTGCGAGGGATCGGCTGCGAACCGTCCCGCCGGGCGGTAATTGAGCTGGAGCAAGTTGATGCCCTCGATGACCCACTGGTCGTTCGAAAAACCATGGCGCCGGACGATGACCATGGCACCGAGATGGGTGTTTCGCGGCAGGGCCCATTCGCGCTTGCACGGCTGACCTGCCAGAGTGACGGTTCGCGCACCCATCGGCATATGGTCGATTGCCTCGAGCTTGGCGCGTTGATCGTCGGCCGCCATCGCCAGGCTGATGCCGTTCCCGGCGAAACGGATGACCAGGAACACCAGCCCGCAAACCGCCAGCATGCGGGCCAACGGGAGGGGCGTTTCGCCGCGAAACCGGATCGCCAGCACCGCGACCGCGAACAGGAAGGGGACCAGCCGCATGTCGGCGTAGGTCGATCCGAACACCGTCAGGGGGATGATCAGGAATCCGGCCAGCAGCACGAGCGCCGAAAAGGCGAGGTTGCGGGACAGGGTCAGTCGCCGGTGGGCAACGGCGAAGGCGAACACGAGGGCGACCACGGCAAGTGAGATCCAGTCGAACAACCGCCACCGGTCGCGGAGCGCAGAATGGACCCATTCCCACTTGCGCTCCCAGTGGAACCAGAGCCGTGTCATTCCGCCATGGGCCTCGGAACGCCAGCCCACCATGATCAGCAGCGGCAGCGCCATGACCGACGCATGCAGTGCCGCGTGAAAGATTGACCGATACCACGACTTGCCGCCGTCATGCTGGCGTACCGCTTCGGCGGAGAAGCACAGCAGGCCAAGGGCGCCCCAGCCATAGGTGTGAGTGAAGAAGATGACGATCGAGATCGGCACGAATAGCAGCGCGCGCAAACGCAGCTTGCCGAGCCTGGCGAGCCGTAGCCACAGGCCGAATGCGAGAAAGGCCAGGGCCATCGACAGTGCGTAATTGACGAATCCGAACAGGAACGGATGGCCGTAGACGAAGGGCAGCGCGAACAATGCCGTCGGCGGCAGCCGCTGGTGGACCTCGCGAGCGACGAGGAGGAAGCCGGCGACGGTCAATGGGGGGATCGCCAGAACGATCAGCTTGACGGCCATCTCCAGGCCGAGCACCGGCGCGAGGGGAATGATCAGCAGGTCGACCCCGAGATTGCCGATCGCCGCCCATTCGAAATCGTAATAAAGTGGCAGCCAGGGCGACTCTGAAAGGTCGAGCTGGACCCTGTAGCGACCCATGTGGCCGAACAGGTCGACCAGCGGCGGCACCTGCGGATAGAGCAGGGGGACGACCGATAGCAGGATGAGGGCAGCGGCGAACGGCCGTCCCTCCCACCATTGCCGGGGCTCGCCGGGCAGCGGCGGCGCCGCCGGGCCGGTCACGCGCGGTCGCGCCTTGCCAGCAGCCGGAGCCGGAGCGCGTTCAGCTTGATGAAGCCTTCGGCGTCCTTCTGGTCATAAGCGCCCGCATCTTCCTCGAAGGTCGCGATCTTCTCGCTGTAGAGGCTCTTGTCGGACTTGCGGCCGGTGACATGAACCCCGCCCTTGTAGAGCTTGAGGCGCACGATGCCCTCGACATGCCTTTGGCTGTGGTCGACCAGCGCCTGCAACATCTCGCGCTCGGGCGCGAACCAGAAGCCGTTGTAGACCAGCTCGGCATAGCGCGGCATCAGCTCGTCCTTGAGGTGCATCGCGCCCTTGTCGAGCGTCAGCTGCTCGATCGCCCGGTGGGCAAGATGGAGGATCGTGCCGCCGGGCGTCTCGTACATGCCGCGGCTCTTCATGCCGACGAAGCGGTTTTCGACCAGGTCGAGGCGACCGACCCCGTGGCGGCGCCCGAGAGCGTTGAGCTCACCCAGGAGAGCGCCCGGAGAAAGCGACCGCCCGTTGACTGCCACTGCGTCGCCCTGCCTGAACTCGACCGTGACCTCCTCGGGCGTGTCCGGCGCGTTCACGGGATCGTCGGTGCGCGAATAGACATAGTCCGGCACCTCTTCCCACGGATCCTCGAGCACCTTGCCTTCGGACGAAGTGTGGAGCAGGTTGGCGTCGGTCGAGAATGGGCTCTCGCCGCGCTTGTCCTTGGGCACCGGAATCTGGTGCTGTTCGGCGAAGTCGAGCAAAGCCGCGCGGCTGTTGAGATCCCACTCGCGCCAAGGGGCGATCACCTTGATGTCCGGCTCGAGCGCGTAATAACCGAGCTCGAAGCGCACCTGGTCGTTGCCCTTGCCGGTGGCGCCGTGGGCGACCGCATCGGCCCCGACCTCGCGGGCGATCTCGATCTGCCGCTTGGCGATCAGCGGCCGGGCGATCGAGGTGCCGAGCAAATACAGCCCCTCGTAGAGCGCGTTGGCGCGCATCATCGGGAAAACGAAGTCGCGGACGAATTCCTCGCGCAAGTCCTCGATGAAGATGTGCTCGGGCCTGATGCCGAGCAGCTGCGCTTTGTGCCTGGCCGGCTCGATCTCTTCTTCCTGGCCGAGGTCGGCGGTGAACGTGACGACTTCGCAGCCGTAGGTCTGCTGGAGCCACTTGAGGATAACGCTGGTGTCGAGCCCGCCCGAGAAGGCAAGCACGACCCGTTTGATTGCTTCTGCCACGAGTCTTCAAGTCCCTGCGCTTGGGTGCGGCGCTGCCATTCAAGGGTGATACAGCTTTGGCAAGCGATAATACCGGCTTGAATTCGCGGAACCGAGGGATTTTGAACATGAAGACAATCGTACTTGGCGGCGTCGCCGCCGCGGCGATGATTGCGGTCGCACCGGCGATTGCGCAAACGGTGGCGCCCGCTCACGCGGTTCCGCAAGCCCATGCCGGCAAGAGCTCGGGGGCGAACAAGGTCCACACCCGCGCCGAGGTGGATGCGAGGGTTCGCGCGCAGTTCGCGCGTATCGATACCAACCGCGACGGCTTCATCACCCGCGAGGAGGCGAATTCCGCTCGCGAGGCAATGCGGGGCCGGATGCAGCAGCGCATGGCGCAGCGCCAGGCGCGGGGCATCACCGCCCGCGGCAACCTGTTCGACCGGCTCTATACCAATCGCGACGGCCAGGTCACCCGCGCCGAGGTCGAAGCGGCCCGCGCCGCTCGCCAGACGCAGGCCGGGACCTCCACCGCCCCGCGCCGCGGCGGCGACATGGGGCAGATGTTCGAGCGGCTCGACGCTAACCGCGACGGGGTCATCACCCGCGCCGAGTTCGACTCGGCTCGTCAGCAGCGCATCGCCCAGCGGCAGTCTCGCGGGGGCGAGCGCGCCACCCAGCGCCAGGGCCGCGACGGCGACCGCATGGCCAAGCCCGGCGGCCAACGCATGGGCATGGGCTTCACCGGCCAGATGTTCGAGCTCGCTGACGCTAATCGCGACGGCCGCGTGTCGCTTCAGGAAGCGGTCAATGCCGCGCTTCAGCGCTTCGATACGGCCGATCTCAATCGCGACGGCCAAATCACTCCGGACGAGCGGATGCAGATGCGTCAGCGCATGATGCAGGAACGCCGCCCGGGCTGAGCGCGGCGAAGCTTGTGCTTAACAAGGGGCCTGGCGTTCGCGCCGGGCCCTTTTCTATTTTGCGCGTCGCCGGCCCTGCCCGGTGTCGCGCTCCGCCGGCTCGTCCGCCCGGCGATAACGCTCCTCTGCCTCGGCCATATAATCGCGGGTGATCGGCAGCGCTCGCCGGTCGCGGACATATTGCACCTGGTAATTGCAGCCGGAGCCGGTCTCGAACATGACGATCCCGCCCGAGAGGTAGAATTCCCACATGCGGAAGAAGCGGTCGTCGTAAAGCTTCACTATGCTGTCACGCGCCGCGATGAACCGTTTGAGCCATTCGCGCAGGGTATAGGCGTAGTGCAGCCGCAGAATCTCGAGGTCTGATGTGATCAGCCGCGCTTTCTCGCTGGCGGCGCTCATCTGGCTGATCGACGGGATGTGATAGCCCGGGAAGATATATTTGTCGGTGAACGGGTCGGGCACTCCGCTGGTTGAGCCAAGCCTGCCGATAGTGTGGAGCAGCATCACCCCGTCGGGCTTCAGCAGTTGCCGGCAGCGAGCGAAAAATTCATCATAATGCAGCGCGCCGACGTGCTCGAACATTCCAACCGAGACGATCCGTTCGAACGTCCCTGCGACATGGCGATAGTCGACCAGTTCGAACTTCACGCGGTCGGCGACCCCCGCCTCCTCCGCTCGCTTGCGGGCGACCTTCAATTGTTCCTTCGAAAGGGTGATCCCGAGCACGTCGACGTCGGCGACACGGTTCAAGTAGAGCGCCATCCCGCCCCAGCCGCAGCCGACGTCGAGCACCTTCTGCCCCGGCTTCAAATAGAGCTTGGCGGCAATATGCGCCTTCTTGTCGGCCTGCGCCTGCTCGAGGCTGTTGGCGGGGTCGGTGAAGTAAGCGCAGCTGTACTGCCAGTCAGAATCTAGGAAATGCGAAAAAAGCTCGTCGCGCAGATCGTAGTGATGCGCGACGTTGCGCCGCGCGCGCTTCGGGCGGTTGCGGCGGAAGAAGGCCTTGAGCTTGCCGATCGGGCGCTTGCCGAACAGCTTCCGGCCCTCGCCGCCCTGCTCCCAGCGATTGGAGCTGGTGACCAGCTCGAGGAGGTCGAGGATGGTGCCGTCCTCGACCACCAGCCGCCCGTCCATATAGGCTTCGCCAAGGCCGAGCCGAGGGTCGCGCATCAGGTCGAGCAGCACCTTCCGATCGGCGATCCGTACGGTGATCGCCCGGCCGCCGCCCGGGCCATGGGTTTCGCGGCTTCCGTCGGGCATCACCAGCGTGATGCTGCCCCGCTTCAAGAGCTTGTCGATCAACCTGCCGATCAGCGCCATCGGTCCCCTCCTCCGCTCCGGAAACTAGCGAAGGTCATGCATGGAGCGCAAATCAAGCGGCGGCCGCGCTCCTGCGCTTGCGCTCCGCGGCCGTCTTGAGCTGGCCGCAGGCGGCGTCGATGTCGCGGCCGCGCGGAGTCCGCACCGGCGCCGAAATGCCCGCCTCGAAGATAATGTTGGAAAAGGCGCGGATGCGCTCCGGCGACGAACATTCGTATGGCGCGCCCGGCCACGGGTTGAACGGGATGAGATTGACCTTGGCCGGAAGCTTGTACCGGCGGATCAGCCGAACCAGCTCGCGGGCGTCCTCGTCGCTGTCGTTCTTGTCCTTGAGCATGACATATTCGAACGTGATCCGGCGAGCGTTGTTGGCGCCGGGATAGGCCGCGCAGGCCTCGAGCAATTGCTCGATGCCATATTTGCGATTGAGCGGCACGATCTCGTCGCGCACCTGCTTGCTGACGGCGTGCAGCGAGACCGCGAGATTGACTCCGATCTCCTCGCCAGCGCGCGCCATCATCGGCACGACGCCGCTGGTCGACAGGGTGATCCGCCGCTTGCTGAGGCCGAGGCCGTCACCGTCCATGACGATCTTCAAGGCGTCGCGGACATTGTCGAAATTGTAGAGCGGCTCGCCCATGCCCATCATGACGATGTTGGTGAGCATCCGGCCCTCCGGCTGCGACGGCCATTCGCCGAGCGAGTCGCGGGCGAGCATCACCTGGCCGACGATTTCGCCGGGATCGAGGTTGCGCACCAGCCGCATGGTCCCGGTGTGGCAGAAGGTGCAATTGAGCGTGCAGCCGACCTGGCTCGATACGCACAAGGTGCCGCGGTCCGCATCGGGGATGAACACCATCTCAAAATCATTGCCGTCATGGGTGCGAAGCAGCCACTTGCGGGTGCCGTCCGACGACACCTGCGCGTCGACCACCTCCGGGCGCGAAATGACGAATCGCTCCGCGAACCAGCCGCGCTGCGCCTTGGCGATATCGCTCATCGCCGCGAAATCGCTGATTCCGCGATTGTAGATCCAGTGCCACAATTGCTTGGACCGCAGCCTGGCCTGCTTCGGCTCGAGCCCGGCCGCTTCCAGCGCTGCGCGAATCTGGTCCCGCGACAGGCCGACCAGCTCGACCTTGCCGTCGGCGCGCGGCTTCTCGCGGCGCGCTACGGGCACGGGGTCGATTGCGCCGGGGATCGGCATCAAGGCGGTGTCGGCGGTCATGGCAGGCCGGTGAGATAGGCGGCTGCGGCCGGTTTTTCCAGCTTAGCTCGGCAATACGGGCAGGCTGGGCGGCGGGGCCGGTTGCGGCTGCGCCTCGGAGGGCGGGAAAAACATGACCGCCGCCGCCGCTCCGACGGCGATGGCGATGCCGTAGGGGATTCCGCCCTTGGCCTTGAGGATCACCACCCGCTCGCGCGCGCCCTCGCTCCAGCGCACCAGCCGCAATCCCAGGATGAATAGAGCGAGCAGCCCGCCGGCGAGCGCCACGCACACCAGCAGCCGGAAAGCGCCGCCGAGATCGAACCACAAGGCCGTCGCGGCGAGCAGCTTGACGTCGCCGCCGCCAAGCACTCCGCGCGCAAACAGCAGGGTGCCGACGACAAGCGTGGCGGCGAACACCGCCGCGTTCTGCCACAGGCCCGGCTGCGGACCGACGACCGCGATGGCGACGAAGGCGAGGACAAGCACGGCGGCCGAGACGAGGTTGGAGATCCGAAGGCGAACCGCATCCTCGAGCGCCGCCGCCGCAAGCAAGGCGAGCAGCAGCGCCCGAACCCATTCCGGAGCGAGGATCGCAAGGCTCATCTGCGCGCCTGGGCGGCCGAAAGGTTGTTGGCGGCGCGGCCGAACCATTCGGCGCGCGCCTCGATCGCGCGAGCAAAGGCGGCGATGGCCTTGTCATTTCGGCCCTGGGCGCGGGCGATCACTCCCGCGTCGTTGAGGCGAGCCGCCCAGTCATCGTCGCTTTCGCCGGTGCGGCGCGTCGGCAGCTCGTCGGCGACCGCTGCGCGGGCGAGGTCGAGATTGTCGGCGATCCGGCGCGATTTCGGATCGAGAGCGGCGGCGCGCTCGAACGCCTCGAGGGCATCGCTCCAGCGCCGCCGAAGCATCAGCGACCAGCCGTAATTGTTGACGGCTTCCGCCTGATCGGGCGCCATCGTCAGCGCTTTGCCGTAAGCCCGGTCTGCCTCGGCCCAGTCGCCGCGGCGGTCGGCGGCAACGGCGCGCACGTTCCAGGAGCGCCATGTCGCGCCGGGCAGATCGGCGGCTCGGCTCGCAAGGGCGGCGGCCTGGTCGTCGCTGCGGATGCGCAGCGCGGCGGTCGCCGCTCGCTCGAGCATGGCCGCATCGGTCGCTCGAGCCGCCAGCAACACCTCGTACCGGGCCAATGCCGACCGATTGTTGCCGCTGGCGAAATCGAGATCGGCGAGCAGCCGCTCGACGCGATCCGCCGGCGCTCCTTCCTGGATCGCCTGGGCAATCATCATTCGCGCCTGGTCGAACCGTCCGGCGGCGAGCGCGTGCGCGGCTTCGTCGAGGTTTGCCGGCGACTGCGCGGCCGCAGCAGCCGCGAGCAGGTAAGCCAGCATCAGCCGCCGGCGCGAAGCGCCGAATGGCCGGCGGCGTCGCGTCCGAGCAAGACGGTGATTTCGCTTCCGCTTGCCCGCGGCACTGCCTGGAACCCGAACTGCGCTGCGAGGCTCAGGCCAAGCCGGCGGCGGCTCGCCGGGTAAAGCACCACGCTGTCCGGCCGGGTTTCGGCAGCGTCGCCGATGGCCATTGTGCGCCAGCCGCGCTGCACGAGGTACGCACGAGTCCGCGCCGCCAGGCCCTGGCTGCGGGCCGCGTTGAGCAGCCGGATGCCGTTCGAGCCCGAAGCCTGCGCTTCGCGCAGCGGGACCCAGCGAACGGTTTCGCTCCGCGCCTCGCGATGGGTGACCGCCGGTTTCCACATCGACGCGCCAGCGGTGACGAGAGCAACCTCCCCCATCGACATTCGCTCGAGCCGGGGCGACCGGCGGGCAACCGCCGGCTGGTCGGGCAAGGCCGGGACCGCGGCAATCACTGGCGCCGGATCGGCCGGCGGCAGGGCAACCGTGATCGACCTGGCGACCGGCGGCTTCGGTTCGGCCGAGATCGGCTGCGAGGCCGGAACGGGCTCGGGGGACATGACCGCCGCAGTCGCCGGCGCGGTCGCGATTGCTGGCTCAGGCACCGCGGCCGGAGGCGCCGCAAGCATTGCGGCGACGGGTACGGGTCCCGGCACCGCGGCGACCGGGATCGCCGGCGCTTGTGGGCCCGGCGGCGCTGGCGGGGAGGCCGCGGCGGTGGCGATACGCGACGCAATCTCGCCGCGAACCGACGCCGCCTCCGCTTTGAGCCCCTGAAGGTCGAGCGAGGAGGCCAAAGCGGCAAGCAGATGCGGGTCGCCCGGAGCCGCGGCGAGCGCGGCCTCATAGTGGCGGCGCGACAGATCGAACCGGCCCATCCGGTCGTAACAGGCGGCAATTCCGGCCATTGCGTGGATGCTGCTCGGGTCTTCCCGCAAGGCCTTGCGGAAGGATTCCAGCGCCAGCGCGACATTGCCCAGCGCGAACTGCGCCTGGCCCTCGGCAATCCGGAACGGCACCGGCTTGGCGCCGGCGCTCAGCGGCGCCGGAGTCGCCCGCACCTCGAGCCTGCCCCGCTCGCTGCCGCAACCCGCGGTGGCGACGATCGCCGCGGCTGCAAGAAGTTTTCCCCCCCGAACCATCCTAGCCTCCCCCGAGAGCCGGAACGACTTGCCGGATCACGCGAATCGCGGCCGGAAGCATCAGCACTCCGATCATCACCGGCAGCATGCACGCGACCAGCGGAATCGACAGCAGCACCGGCAGCCGATGCGCCTTCTCCTCGGCGCGCATGCGGCGCTTTTCGCGCATTTCGGCCGCATAGATGCGCAGGGTCTGGGCGACCGACGACCCGAGCTTGGTCGACTGAATGAGAAGCGTTGCGAACGCCCGGATCTCATCGGCGCCCGCACGGTCGGCCATGCGGCGCAGCGCGTCTTCGTGGCTGCGCCCGGCGCGAAGCTCGAGCACCACTGCGCCAAGCTGCTCGGCAAGGCGCGGATGCGACTGGGTCATTTCCATGCCCACCCGGGCGAAGGTGGCGTCGAGACCGAGGCCGGCCTCGACGCAGACCAGCATCAGGTCGAGAGCGTCGGGAAAGCCGTTGAGGATTTCGCGCTGACGGCGCTCGGCCTTCGCCCGGATGAAAATGTTCGGCACGTAAAGGCCGGCGAGAGCCGACATCATCAACACCAGGTAGAGCGTGAACAGGCCCGGGCTCGCTCCGGTCAGCCAGAAATAGCCGAGCGCGAGCAGCGGCAGCAGGATGACGAGAGTCAGCCGGACCAAGGTGTAGACGCGCGGCGCGTAGGTCGCCGAATAGCCGGCCGCGATCAGCTGCTGCCGAACCGCCTTGTCCTTGGTGTCGACCAGGCTGAGGCCGCGCTTTTCGATGGCGTTGACCAGCTTCAGCCAGGCGCTTTCGGCCTGCTCGGCGCGCAGCGAGCCGGGCTGAACCATGTCGCCGGAATAGCCCGAGCCCTCGCCGGCAAGACGGCTTCGCACCGTTTGCCGGGCAGCGATCGCAGCGGTGACGAAATAGGCTGCCGCCGCGACCAGCGCGAACAGAAGCGCCAGAAGCATCCACTTGAGGGCCGGATTGTCGGCGATCAGCGTGATCATGTGCGGCTATACCTTCAGGTCGACCATCCGCCGGATCGTGAAGAAACCGACGGCGTACAGGACAATGAGACCGACGAAGCCGGGCACGAAGGCGGGATCGTCGGCCACGTCGAGATAGAATTTGGGATTCATGATGAACAGCATGGTGAAGGCGATCACCGGCAGAGCGGTCAGCATGATCGCCGTCATCCGGCCTTCGCTCGACAGCGCCCGAACCTTCATCATCATCGATGCGCGCTCGCGGATCACCTTCGACAGATTGTCGAGGATTTCGGCGAGATTGCCGCCGGTTTCGCTCTGCACCGACAGCGACACGATGAACATGCGCATGTCCTCTAGGTCCCAGCGGTCGGCCATCGCCTGAAGCGCGTCGCGCAGCTCCGCGCCATAGGTGACCTCCTCGACGACGAGGCCGAATTCCGTGCCGATCGGATCGGGCATCTCGACCCTCAGGAGATCGAGGGCGGCGGCGATCGGATGGCCGGCGCGAAGCCCGCGAACGAACACGTCGAGCGCCACCGGGAATTGCTCCTGCATGCGCTTGCGGGTTCGTGTCGCGCGCATGTTGAGGAGCATCAGCGGCAGCAGTCCGCCGGCGACCGCGGCGAAGGTGCCGACCATCAGCAGGCGGCCGCCGCCGATCGGCGAGCCCAGAGCCGTCATGACGAGCAGCAGCAGGAAGAACAGCGCGACCGGCGCGAGCAGGATCGCCAGCGCCATCCGCGCCGGCGGCACCGTCACCCGGGCGGCGATCAGCATGCGCTCGAACTTGCCGGCGAGGCGGCTGAAATAGGGCGACATGCCGGCGCCGAGCAGGCCGTCCTGGCGGCGGAGGATGCCCTGCCCGGCCGGGCCCTGGCGGGACTGGCTGATCGATTTCAGCCGCTGGCCGATCGCCTTGCCCTCGACGCGGTGCGCGGCAAGCCAGCCGACCAGCACCTCGACGGCGAGCAGGACCGCCCCGAAAATCGACGCGAGGACCAGCGCCTTGAGCCACGTGTCACTCATCACTCGAACCTCGCATCTGGACGGAACAGGTCGGCGGAAAGGTTGATTCCATGGGCCGCCACCTGGTCGATGAAGCGCGGCCGGATGCCGGTCGCCTCGAACCGGCCGATGACCTGTCCGTCGGCGCCGACCCCGGTCTGACGGAAGCGGAAGATTTCCTGCATCGTCGTCACGTCGCCTTCCATGCCGGTGAGCTCGGCGACGCTGATCAGCTTGCGGCGGCCGTCGGCCAGCCTCGCCACCTGGATGACGACATGGATCGCCGAGGCGATCTGGCTGCGCATCGAGCGCGCCGGAATGTCGATTCCGCTCATGCCGATCATCTGCTCGACGCGCGACAGGGCGTCGCGGGTCGAATTGGCGTGGACGGTGGTCATCGAGCCGTCGTGGCCGGTGTTCATCGCCTGCAGCATGTCGAACGCCTCGCCGGCGCGGACCTCGCCGAGGATGATCCGGTCTGGCCGCATGCGAAGCGCGTTCTTGACGAGGTCGCGCTGCGAAACCTCGCCCCGCCCCTCGATGTTCGGCGGCCTCGTCTCGAGCCGGACGACATGCTCCTGCTGGAGCTGCAATTCGGCCGAATCCTCGATGGTGACGATCCGTTCGCGGCCGTCGATGAATGCCGACATGGCATTGAGCAGCGTCGTCTTGCCCGAACCGGTGCCGCCGGAGATCAGCACGTTGCGGCGCGAGCCGACGATCGCCCGAAGCACTTCCGCGACCTGGTGCGGGATGCTGCCGATCTCGACCAGCCGGTCCATGCCGATCGGGACCCGCGCGAACTTGCGGATCGACAGCAGCGAGCCGTCGAGCGCCAGCGGCGGGACGACGGCGTTGACCCGGCTGCCGTCGGCGAGGCGGGCGTCGACCATCGGCGAGGATTCGTCGATCCGGCGGCCGACCGCCGAGACGATCTTCTGGATGATGCGGAGCAGGTGCCGCTCGTCCTTGAAGCGGATCGGGCTCGGCTCGAGCACTCCGTAGCGCTCGACGAACACGCTATCGTGGCCGTTGACCAGGATGTCGGTGATGGTCGGGTCCTTGAGCAGGGGCTCGAGCGGCCCGAGGCCGAGCAGCTCGTCGAGCACGTCGCCGACCAGCTGCTTGCGCTCCGCCTGGTTGAGCGCGTGGTTCTCCTTGGCCAGCTCCTCGCGGACGATGTCGCCGACTTCCGCCTCGATCTGCTGCCGCGACATCGAGTCGAGCGCGGACAGGTTGATGAGGTCGAGCAAGCGCTGGTGGAGCGCCACCTTGAGGTCGGTATGCTTGTCGCGCTTGATGAACGCGCCGGCATCGCCGATCGTGACCTGCCGCTGCGCCTCGAGCGAAACCGGCGGATCCGCCTCGGCGGGATGATGACGCGACGGTTTGCGGATCTGCCACATGGGATTACCTCGCCAGCCCGAGGGCGCCGGCGATTCCGGCTTCGAGCGTGTCGATGTCGCGCCCGACCGCGCTCCTGCGCTTGATCTCGGCGACCGGCACGCCGCGGTCGATCGCCGCCCGCATCACCGGGAATTCGTTGGCGATCGAGTAGCTGATGTCCCGGCCCAGCGCCTTTTTGACGTCCGCCGGGCTGATCGACTTGAACAGCCCCTTCTCGTGCCGGTTGACGATGATTCGGACGTCGAGATCCTCGAGCTCCTGCGCGCGGATCAGGTCGAGCTGGCGGCGCGCGCGGTGCAGGCTCGCGACCGAAACCTCGGTCACCAGCAGCACGACGTCGGACCGGGCGAGCAGGGACAGCGACCAGTTGGTCCAGTTGGTCGGAAGGTCGACGAACACCGTCCCGAACTCGCGCTTGGCGATGTCGACGATCTCGATCACCTGGTCGCTGTTCAGCGCCTCCAGCGGCATCATGTCGGCCGGGGCGGCGAGGATCTTGAGGCCGCTCGGATGCTGCGTCGTCGTCGCCCGGAGCAGGTCGCCGTCGAGCCGGTTGCCGGCGTCGACCAGGTCGGCGAGCGTCAGGCTGGGCTTCACGCCGAGCTGGAAGGCGGCATCGCCGAACTGCACGTCGAAATCGATCAGGCAGGCCTCGCGGCCGGCCTTGGCCTCGTTCTGCGCGAAGCGGATGGCGAGCTGGCCGAGCAAGGCGGTGGCGCCGACCCCGCCGACGCTCTTGATGACGGTGACGAGCTTGGCCGGGCCGGACTGCGCCGACGAGCTTTTCGCCGCGAGCTGGTCGCGCAGCGGCGCGAGCGAGGTCTCGAGCTCGGCAAGGTCGAGCGGCAGCGGGATGACGTCGTGGGCGCCGGCCCGGATCAGCGACCGCACCAGCGCCAGCGGCGGGTCGAAGGCGGCGGCGATCAGCGGCGTTTGCGACGCCGCGGCGAGCTTCTGGAACCGCTTCGCCGAGGCCGGCGTGTCGGGATCGACCTGGACGACGCAGGCCGCCGCCGATCCGACCTCCTCGGGGTCGATCCAGTCGGTGACCGGAAGGATGTTGAGGCTCAAGGGGTAGCCGGCGACGCGCGCGCCGACCAGCTCCGCCGCCTCGCCGTCGGCGCCGCTCAGGTAGAGGTGGACGGCCGCTTCGCGCTTGTGCGTTCGCCAGCTCTTCGCGGTCTCGTTGGGTGTAATCACGCTCACTCTTCGCACCTCTAATTGTACGTGGACCCGACGCCGTCCTCGAGCGTCAGAGTGGCGCTGATCGCGGGCAGGTTGAAGGAGCCGCCGAACAGCAATGCTGGCGAGAAGCTCAGATTGGCGGCGGAGACGGTGACCAGCGGGGCAACGTCGGCCCCGTTGGGGTCGCCGGCGAACCCCAGCCCGGAATTCGCATAGACGATGACGACGTTCTGCCCGTCGATCATCGGCGAAATCTGTCGCATCCGATTGACGATCGCGTTGAACGCGTCGGCATTGACCGGATCGAGCAGCGGGCAGGGGGAAGTGAGGCAATCGCAGCTCACCGCCCCTCCCGGCTTGCTGCATCGCGCCGCGCCGAAATTGGCGGTCGTGATCGGCGCGCCCTGGCCGAGGATCTCGCCGTAATTGGCCGTGTAGAGCCCGCCCGGGACCATGTCGGTGACGACCGCCATGCGCGCCCCGATCTGGGTCGCTTTCTCCACCTGGTTGAGCGAGTACATCAGCCGCCCGACGTCGATGATGCCGAGCAGGAAAAGCAGCAGCACCGGTACGACCAGAGCGAACTCAGTGCCGACTCCGCCGTCGCGCCGTTGGCCAAGCTGGAAGAGAAGTCGGCGCGCGCTCATACGCCCATCACCGGCACTTCGGAGGTTGCGTTGAGGTTGAGGCTTCGGGCGTCGAAACCGATCATCGAGAAGAGCGACTGGTAAGGCACGGTGGCGGTGACGACGACGACGGGAACGGCGTTCATCCCGGTGTAGAAAGCCCCATATTCGTCGGCATCCTCGCAGCGCACCGCGACGTCGATGGTGCTGCCGTTGTCCCAGTAAGCCAGGCGCGGCGTGCCGCCGGGTGCGACCTGGTTGGTCCGGGTCACGTTCCGGACGGTGGTGACCACGTCCCCGTCCACGTTTTCGTCGGGGCAGCCATATTTGGCGAACGACTGGCGGGAGGCGTAGCGGGCGCCGTCGCGCACGGCTTTGACGACGATATGCTCGGAATAGAAATAATAGCCGAGCTCCATCGCCCCGAACATGATGACCATGAGCAGCGGGGTCACCAAGGCCATTTCCGCGGCCGCGGTTCCGGATCGGGAGCGGAGCAGGCTTGCGCGCATGGCGGCTACTCGATCAGCCGCGGCACGTCGCGCCGCGTGATCTGGGCGACATTGCCGCCCTGGCCATAGCCCGACGCGCTGATGACTTCGATGTAGATGTCGTTGCGGTGGGTGTAGGCCGAATTGCAACCGTTCTGGTTGCCGTCGCAGCGCGTTCTGTCGATGCTCGGCTCGACCAGGAACACGTCGATGAAGCCGGCGACCGGAATCGTCTTTTTGCCGTTGAGCCCGATGGTCTGCGACACGCGCCGGCAGTTGATGACCGCGGCACTGATCCGCCGGCGGTCGATGCCTGCCGGATCGGGCGACACTCCCGGTGCCAGGCAGCGCCCGCTTTGCGGCGTACTGTAAGCCTGCGGTGCAGTGCCCGTGCCGCTTGCCGTGGATCCTTGCTGCGCTGTGAGCCGGGCCACGACATCTTCGGCTTCCCAAAGATAGGTTTGGTAGCGGGTGGCGTTCGGGCCGAGATCGGGATCGTTCTGCCAGTCGACCCCGGGGTGATTGGCCCTGAAATAAGCGGCGCGGTCCCAGACGCCGTTGCCGACACGGCCGTTCGGGCATGGGTAATTGCCGACGCCCAGCGAATGGCAAATGTCGCGCGGATGACCCATGATCTGCGGAGTGATCGACGAATCCAGCGGGGCATTGGCCGAAGGCCTGTAGCGCCTGGTCTGGTAGTTGGTGTAGTTGGCCCCATTCTCCACCCAGCTGCAGCCGGTGCTTGCGCGAACGACATCCTTGCGGACGTTGGTCGACGGCGAGCAGGGGCCGCTCTTGCACGCGGCATTGTTGCCGGGGTCGAAATCGAACCGCATGTTGAGCGAGTCGCGGACGGCATTGATGATGTTGCCGGTCTGGGTCGTCACCAGCTCGGTGCCCGAGCAATTGCCGTACAGCGAATCCGAGGCAAGCGCTTCGGCGACACTGTTGGCGCCCTGGCCGATCTGGTCGATGAAGCCGAAATTGCCCGGGCCCCACTGGCTTCCACCTTCGGCCATGACGATGCCGGTGCCGGGTTCGACCCCACCCGGCGACAGATAGGGATCGGTATTGCCGACCGGCTCGGCCGGGTTGCAGATGAAGAAGGGCACGACGCCGCAAATCGCGCTTCCGACGCCGGCGAATGCCCGGGCGGTCATCTGCCCCGAGCTGAACGCGGCGACCACCGGCGTCAGCGCGTAACGGGCTTCGCGACTGACAACCTCGACCTCGACGAAATTGGAGTCGGAATCGCCGGTCGAGGCGGTCGATTTTGACTGGTCGACGTAAAAGGTAAGGGTGTCGATCGCGACCGCCGGCTCACCTCCGTCATTGGCGAACAGAGTCGAGTTGGAAATCAGGTTCCGGGCGGCGAGATTTGCCCGGTCGCGGGCGCCGTTCGTGCCGTCGAGCTGGGTCGCCGCCGCCAGCGCCGCCTGGTCGGCGGCATTCTGCAGCTCGGTGTCCATCGCCGCCATGCGGGCATAGTCGAAAGCGATGCCGCCGCAGGCGATCAGCGCGAACAGCGACAGGCCGACGAGCGGAGCGACCGCCCCGCCGTCATCACCGATCAGCCGTCGCAACACCTTTCGCATGTCATCCTCAGCGCGGTCCGCTGCCGCTGCCACTTTGCTGGGTCGTGGTCGTCTGGGCCTGGACGTCCTTGACCGCATCGGTCCGGTAGCGCTTGACCGCCTCGGCCGCCTTGACTCCGCTGTCACCGGGCTGCGCCCCGTCCGGGCCGTAGACCGGGTCGGGGTTGATGGTCTGGACCGCCGCGTTCCTCTTGACCGCCTCGCCCATCCCCGGGTCGAGCGACTTGCTGCCCGGGTGGACGACTTCGCACGCCGACAGCAGCAGCAAAGCGGCGGGGGCGGCGATCAGCAGCCTAGAGGACATGGCCATATTCCTTTTCGAAGCCGGTCGGCTTGCGCTGGGCGGATCCCCCGGGGACGGCGGTCGGCGGCGGCGGCGGAGCCGCCCGCGGGATCGCGACCGGCGGGACTCCGGTGTCGGTCTGGCCGAGCAGGAACAGGTCGGCCTCGGCCGGCGCCTGGGCGCGGTCGGTCGGCACCTTGAGCATGTCCGGCCTGACCGGCCGGACGAGCCGCGGAGTGACGATGATCACCAGCTCGGTCTCCTCGCGCTGGAAGCCGCTCGAGCGGAACAAAGTGCCGATGATCGGGATCGAGCCAAGTACCGGGAACTGGCGGATGGTGTCCTGGAAGTCGCGCCGCAGAAGCCCGGCGATGGCGAAGCTCTCGCCGTCGCGAAGCTCGACCACCGTCCTGGCGCGGCGGGTCTGCAGGCCCGGGATGCGCAAATTGTTGATGACGATCGACGCGGTCGGGTCGATCGAGCTGACTTCCGGGGCGACGATCATGTTGATGACGCCGTCGGCCAACACGGTCGGAGTGAAGGCGAGGCCGACCCCGAACGGCTTCCATTCGACGGTGATCCCGCGGCTGCCGCCATCGTCGTCGCTGCCGCTGCCGCGAAGCACCGGCACCGGGAACTCGCCGCCGGCGAGGAAGCTCGCCGTCTCGCCCGACAGTGCGATCAGGGTCGGCTCGGCGAGCGTGGTGATCGCGCCCTTGCGCTCGAGCGCGTCGAGCGCCGCCTCGAAATTGAGGCCGAAGGCGCCGAAGCGGCGGGTGAGGATTCCGAAGCTGTCGACGATCGATCCGAGCCGGAGCACGCCGGTCCCGTCGGGCCCGGGAGTCAGGCTGGCGCCGCCGCCGACGACGCCCGCGAACCGGCCGCTGTCGCTGCCGACGAAGAAGCCGGCGCCGATCTGCTTCAGCGCCGAGCGCTTGATCTCGGAAAAGCGGACCTCGAGCATCACCTGCTGCGACGCGCCGATCGACAGCAGGTTGATGACCTTGCCCGGGGCATAGCTCTCGGCGATCTGCACCGCCCGGTCGGCGGCGACGGCGCTCGACACGATGCCTTCGAGGATCACCGAATCGTTGGACATTCGCGCGCCGACCTGGCCGTCGCCCATCAGGTCCGACAATTGCCGCTTCAGGGTCGTGACGTCGGGGCCGACGGCGACGTCGACCACCGCGATCAGGCTGTTCGACCGGTCGTACAGCGTCAGGCTGGTCGTCCCGACCCGCTTGCCGAGGACGTACAGCGACTGGTCGGTCAGCGGCAGCACGTCGGCGACCTCGGGGTTGCCGATCAGCGCCCGTGCGTAGGGCCGGTCGGACCTCAGCACCTGGCTTTTGTTGACCGGCACGTGGAGCTCGCCGGCATGGACCCCGTCGGCGATGCTGATCGTCCCCATTTGCGCGGCCGCCGGTTGCGCCACCGCCGCCGCGCCGAGCGCGACGGCGGCAAGCGCGAGCAGCCCCCCTGTTCTACGAGCCATATCCCCCCACCTCGTAATCGCTTCCCTGAGTGCCGCGGACAACCTCGACCCGGCTGGTCGTCGGCCGGGCCGGGGCGACCGCCACCGGCGCCGATGCAATCGTCCTCCTGACCGTGCGCGGCCGCGCCGGAGCGCTGGCGACGTTGAGCCGCGGCTGGGCCGGGGCCGCGGCCGGATGGCGAGTGCCGTAAAGGCTGTAGCGGAGGTCGGCGAGGCTGACCGTCGCCATCACCGGATTATTCTCTTCCTCGCCCGGCTTGCGGATGACGAGGCTGAGCTGGCCCGCCTGCTGGCCGAGCGCGAGCTTCTGCGCCTCGATCGGGTCGACCTCGAGCGTCGCGGTCTTGGCCAGCGACGGCTTGCCGTTGGCGTCCTTGGCGTTCTGGTCGATGGCGAGCACGCGGATGTCCTGCAGCAGGACGTCGGTGACCTGGGCATCGCGGCCGGCGATCTGTCGGGTGATGAGAACGTCGACGCTGTCGCTCGGCTGGACGAAGCCGGCGACTCCGGAGACGTCGTTGATGCGCACCGCGGCGGCGCGCTTGCCGGGCGGCAGCAGAGCGGCGAGCGAGGCGCCGACTCCTTCGCCGGTCAGCTTGGCGGCGAGGATCGGCTCGTTGACCAGCATCGGCCGGACGGCGACCCGGCGCTTCCCGCCGGGAAGCATCTCGCTCATCGAGCGGAACACGCCCGGCGGCAGGCTCTCGGCCGGAAAATCGACGAACCTGACCTTGTCGGGCGTGATTTCGGTGCCGAAGTCGAGCGGCACGGCCGCGACCGCGACCTTGGTCATCTGCGCTTCGGCGGCAGCGGCCCGCTCCTCGGTGCGCGTGATGTAGGAATTGGTGAGGTAGACGGCGAAAATCCCGAGAACCAGTGCGATCCCGAGAGCGATGATCGATTGCCGTCTCATATCCTGTCCCCCTTGGTTAACTCTACACTAACGAGTCCACGCAGGTAAGTCTCTGATTTCGCGAAGCCGGCAGGCGGGCCGGAGGCCCGCCTGCCGCACTCAACTCAAAGTGGTTTACTCTTCATCACCGGCGTCGCCGCCGCCGGAGCCGCCGCTCGAGTTGATGGTGTTGGCAGCGCCGTGCATGGCGTTGCCGATGGCGCCGCTCAGCGCGAGCGCGGCGACGACCAGGACTGCGCCGATAATCGCCAGGATGAGCGCATATTCGGCCGCCGAGGCGCCGGACTCGTCCCGGATCATTCGAACAAAGGTCTTCATGTGACTTCCCCTAATGTTTCCATCCCGCAACTTGCCCGTCGCGGAATTCCCCGCTTCGCGGAATGTTTGAGGGAAGACGTAAGCTACTGGACGGGCGGCCAAATCGATTAGCAAGTCAAACCGTTCGGCACCCGCCGGCAGGCCCCCCAAGACCGCTCGGCTGGGTCAAGGGCTGCGCCCCGGTTAACACTTTGTCAAGCATAAGAATTTAATCGGAGTTAACGAGATAACGCAACGCGGCTTCGCGCTAACCCGCTGATAACCGGGCAAAAGGCCGGCTGGCCAAGGCGCCGGCGCTCTGGCGGCGCGGCCGGGCGACTGTCCCGCAAGGGGACAATCTGTCGTCGCAAAGACACAACATCTGTTGTTCGACCGAAACGACTTTGGCGAATCTTTGCGAGGACTTCCCGCTGGTCTTGCGCCCGATTCGGGCGCCAGGGGCCGCTAGGCCGGGACGCGATGCCGGTAGGTGACGTTCACCCGCTTCGACAGCAGCAGGTAGGGCAGCCAGATGGCGATGCTGATCAGCACCTTCTTGACGTTGCCGTCGAGCATCTGATGGAGCGGTGCGGCAACCGACGCCGGCAGGCCGTCCGTCCGCGCGACCAGTTCGGCAATGATGAGCTGCATGGCGATGTCCACCGCCCAGATCGCCGCGAGAAGCCGCGGGAACAAGGGCACTCGGCGAAGCGCGGCGACGAAGGCGATCGTGTAGAGGCTCGAGAGCAGGACGACGTCGAGGGTCATCAATAGGTTCAGCGTCGCCAGCCATGCCGGGATGCTTCCGGTCAGCGCCGGCATCGCCGCGAGATATTCCATCGCCCGGACCGGCACGTTCAAGAGCATCCCGACCAGCAGCGACACCATGATCCCACCGGCGCCGTACAGGCGGTGGCTCTGCGCCTGGTCGCGGCTGATTGCGCGCCAGCGGCCGACGACGGCAAGCCGGGTCGCCGGCTGCGGCAGTTCATCGCCGCGCGCGAACCAGCGCAGCGCCAGCACCATCGACGCGAACGGGGCCAGGACCAGCAGCAGATAGGGCGCGACGGTCTCGACGCCGGCCGGGCCGTAGGAGGGCGAAATGGCGATCCGGGTCGCGCTGGCGAGGCCGGCGATCAGCAGCCAGGCGATCATGATCCGGTCGAGGCCGCCCTCAATCGCCTGCAGCAGCACCGCCGCCTTGGTCTTCAACCTCTGCTCGATCCGGGTAACCACGCGCTCGGCCTCTCGACAGCTGACGCCGAGCGCATAACCCGGCGCCCCTTACCATGGGGTAAAGGGCCAACGCGCCATCGGTTCCAACGTCGAAGAGGGATTAGGCCTAAACGGTTATTGGCTGGCGTGCAGGTATCTCGCGCAGATAGAGTTTGCTGGCATGGAAACAGGCCAGCGCGCCGAGGGCGCCGACGACGCCATCCGTCGCATAGTGCCAACCGAGTGCAATCGAGCCGACGTAAATATATAGCGTCAGGACCAGTGCTGGGATGGCCCAGAGAGACCGGTATGCGCCAAAAGCGATCACCATCCAGGCCATGGAAGCGATGTGGAGCGATGGCATGGCCGAAATGCCGGCCCCCGGAGCGAGGCTGCGTTGCTCGAACTGGGTCCAGAGATAGTCGGCCGTGAATTTGGTCAGTGCCGGCACCGGCAATTCCGAGAAGCGGTCACCAAGGCCGACGCGCTCGTAGAAAATCGGGCCGGCGGATGAACCGACAGCCTGCCCTATCGGACCGAACACCGACCAAACCGCGAAATACGATATTAGAATTGCTGCCTTGGTCCGGCTCGGCGGCCGCGACAGCGCCCAAAACACCGATAGCAGCATGCTGATGAACCAGAACGGGCCGTAGACCGCCGCCATGAGCTTCAGGTCCCATCCGACAAACAGCCGTCAAGGATCGACGCCGAAAATGAGGTGGTCGAGATCAGCGAGAGCTGAGTCCGCCCAAAAGGGGAAAACCACGTCGAGCTGTGGCTTCACGATCATGAAAAAGTAGATGACGAGTCCGGCTAACGCCATGCCGACCAGACACGCGCTGTAACGCCGTCGGTTCCTCGATAAATCATCGCGTAGAACCGTGATCGGGTGCTCCTCGCCACGGAACATCAGCCGCAGCGTCATGAAGATCCCGGCCCCGCCGGTGGCGAAGATTGTCCACAACAGCCAGCTTCGCAGCGACAACAGCGGGTCGGGTGGGCGCGTATATCCCAGGACGACCATCATTGTGACGGCAGCGAGTCCGAGCAGCGCGGTCAGAATCGCGCACGGCACCAGCCATGCCCGATCGCTTAGCTCGTCAAATCCCCCCATCGACCTCAACTGATAACACGCTTCGGAACAGAATCATTGGGGCCGAGCTCGAAGAAATCCGAAGCCGGTCGAGGCCACGACCGGCCGTCAGCCGGATCCGGAGCAGCCTCGCGCAAGCAATTCGGTTTATCTTTTATTTACTTGCCGACTCGGTGCGACTGTGACAGCCTCGCTTCGTCTCGGGGCCTGAACAGGGGAAATATCGTGCGAATCAAGTCATTTCGAGCAGCGGCGATTGCCGCGGTGGCGACGGCCGCGCTGGCGGCGCCGGCATTCGCCGACCACAGCTGGTCGACCTACCATTGGCAGAAGGGAACGGGGCCGCTCAGGGTCGATGTCGGCGACAATGTCGATTCGAAATGGGACCGCTATTTGGAAGAGGCGATGAACGGCGGGCCGTACACGAATCCGCCGGGCGGCGATGGGCAGGGATGGAACGCCACGGCCCACATCGACTCGCCGATTGTCGCCGGCCGTTCGAACCCGAAGAATTGCAAGGCGGTCTCCGGAACGATCCAGGTGTGCAATTCGCGCTACGGCCAGACCGGCTGGCTCGGCATCGCCCAGATTTGGCTGTCCGGCGGCCATATCGTCCAGGGCATCACCAAGCTCAACGACACTTACTTCGACACGGCGAAATACAGTACGCCCGCCTGGCGCCGCCTGGTCATGTGCCAGGAGGTCGGTCACGATTACGGCCTCGGCCACACCAACGAGATTTTCGACAATTACAATGACGGCACGTGCATGGATTATACCAACGCTCCATCGGGCGGGATGCTGGGCACGAAGGACTACGGTCCGTCAAACGAATATATCAACCAGCACGATCACGACCAGCTGAACGCCATCTACAGCCACAGCCACAGCAACTTCACCGCTGTCGGTCCCGGCCGATCGGGTTCGGCGGTCGGACGGCCGCCGCATGAGCTCGACGGCGCGATCGGCGGAGACTCTCCGGCCGAATGGGGGCGAGCGGTCGCCACCGATGGAAGAGGGCGCCCGCACATCTTCGTGCAGGATCTCGGCAACGGCAACCGCAAGATCACCCACGTCTTCTGGACCCTCGAGCACCGCGGCGGCGGCCACCACAACCACGACCATTGAGACTCGCAGCCGGGGCGGCAGTAGAGCGGGGCTGCCGTCCCTCTCCTAGCCAGTCCGCGGCAAGCAGGCGGCGGCGGCGGCGTCGATCGCGGTCGGCGCCCCGGCAAGCAGATAGCGGTCCGAGATACGCCGCCCGGCGCCGTCGCGCCCGGTGACCCGCATCGCGCCCGACCGGCGAACCGCTTCGATGATCGCCGCCTCCTGGACCGGTCCCCGGCTCCACGCCCAGTCGCCCCGCGCAACCAGCAGGAAGGGCTGGCCGCCGACGCTGAGCATCACCGTCGAGCCCGGGCGGGCCGGGCGGCTCAGGCGCGCGTGGAACTCGCCGCGGCGAGGGCCTGACCGGTCGAAGGAGAAGCCGGCGCGGGCCTGCGGCCGGCCCCGCGCGGCGAGCAATTCCGAGCGGCTCACCGCCTCGCAATGGCGGCCTCGGTCGAACGCCGCCCAGCCGCCGTCGGCGGCGATGGTTCGCGCCGGTGCGGCCGGTGCCGCCACGAGGCCGAGAACGAGGATCTGCGCGAGCGCGATCATCGGGCGAGGCTAGCCGAGCGCCGGGCGAACCGGAAGCGTGTCGGCGCCGTTAACCGCGACCGCTTGCCGGTGGATGCGGCTTGTGCCATTTTGGATGAGCTCGGTGTGACATCCTGCCAGGGGAGGCGGCGATCACCGGGCTGCCTGACATGTTCGCGCGTCAAATGGAGCGGGCCCGATGATCGGGCTTGCCGACTTCGCCGCGCTGGTCGCCGCCGAGCTGGCCTTGTTCGCCGGCGCCGGCTTTCTCCTGTTCGCGCTCAACGACATGGCCGTCGACCTCATTTATTTCGCCCGCCGCCTGTGGCGCTCGGCGACGGTCTACAGCCGCTATCCGAGGGCCTTCGCAAGCAGCCTGAAGCCGAACCGGGACCCGTCGTTCATCGCCCTGTTCGTTCCGGCCTGGGATGAATCGCAAGTGATCGCGGCGATGCTTCGCTCGACCCTCAAGCGGCTCGACCATCCCGACTACAGGATCTTCGTCGGCCACTATCGCAACGACCCGGCGACGGCGCTGGCGATCGCCGGCGTCGACGACGCCCGGATCGAATCGGTGCCGGTCGATGCCGACGGGCCGACCACCAAGGCCGACTGCCTCAACCATCTCTACGACGCGCTGATCGCCTACGAGACGGTCACCGGCCGCTCGGCCCGCGCCGTCGTCCTCCACGACGCCGAGGACGTGGTCCACCCGCTCGAGCTGCAATTGTTCGACCAGCTGATTGACCGGGCGGCGCTGATCCAGCTGCCGGTGCTGCCGCTGGTCGACCCATGCTCGCGCTGGATCGCCGGCCATTATTGCGACGAGTTCGCCGAGGCGCACGTCAAGGAGCTGGTGGTCCGCGAGGCGGTCGGCGCCGCCATCCCGCTCGCCGGGGTCGGCTGCGCGATCGAGCGCAGCGCGCTGTCGCGGCTGGCGGCGCTGGGCGAAGGCCAGCCGTTCGCTGGGCTCAGCATGACCGAGGATTACGAGCTCGGGCTTCGGCTCGGAGCGCTTGGCCTCAAGACCATGTTCGTGCGGATTCCCGCCCAGCCCGGCGACCGAGCGATCGTCGCCACCCGCGGCCATTTCCCGACCACGCTCGGCGAAGCGGTCCGGCAGAAGGCGCGCTGGCTCGGCGGCATTGCCCTTTCGGGATGGGAGCGGCTCGGCTGGAGCGGCGGCCTCGGCGAACGCTGGATGCGGCTCCGCGACCGCCGCGGCCCGCTTGCCGCCTTGCTGCTGCTCGCCGCTTATGTCGCCGCCTTCCTGTGGTCGCAGCTGTGGCTTGCCAAGGGCCTCGGCGCTCCGATCGAGCTTCGCCTCGATCCGCTGCTCGCCACCCTGCTGGTGATCAACTTCTGGCTGCTGATGTGGCGGATCGCGATGCGCGCCGCCTTCACCGCTTCCGCCTACGGCATCGGCCAGGGGCTGCTGTCGATCCCGCGGCTGGTGGTCGGCAACGTCATCGCCATGCTCGCCGCTGCCCGGGCAGTGCGGATCTACCTCAGCGGCGCGCCGATGCGATGGGACAAGACCCGGCACATCTTCCCGGCGGAGCTGGCCCGGTGAGCGCTCCGCTCCGCTTTCTGGGGCTGGCTCTGGTCGGCTGGGTCGGAGTTCGCGCCGCAACCCTCGGCATGGTTCCCGGGGCGGAAGCGTTCGCCATTTCCGGCAACGACCCGGCGCCCTCGCCGCTGGCCCCGGCCATGGCGGAGGCGCCTTCGGACCCGGTCGCCCAGCCGGATGTCGCGCCGCCGATGCCGGCCGCGGCCGAAGCCTATGCTTACGGAGCCTACCCCTACCCCTATCCGGGCGCTTATCCCTACGCGGCCTACGGCGCTTACCCCTATGGCTATCCGCCGGCCGCCGGAGCCGGGCCGCCCTCGCACGCGCCGTCACTGCCCCACCAGCTCGTCCGGCCGGCGGCGGTGCCGCTCTATTATTACGTTCCGGTTCCCAGGCCGGCCGCCGCGCCCCAACCGATTCCGCAGCCGGCGTTCCAGCTGCAGCCCGCGCCGCAACTTGCCGAATTCTACGCGCCGATCCCCGAGCTCGACCGCTGGGACTTTGCCCAGGCGGCACTGCCGCCGTGGCCGGTGTGGCGCAACCAGAGCGGCGCGGCACCGGAGATTGCCGAGGCCGCCGGCCCGCCCAGGCGCGACCGGCTGCAGCTTTCGTCCTGGGCGATGGTTCGCAGCCGTCCGGGCCCGCAGTCGCTGGCCAGCGGCGGCATGCTCGGCGGAAGCCAGGCCGGCGCCCGCCTCACCTATGCCCTCGACCCGCGCCTCGCCCTGTCGATCCGGGCGACGTCCCCGGTCGGGGCCGAAGCCAGCGGCGGCGAGATCGCCGGCGGCATCAGGATCACGCCGATCGCGCGCATCCCGCTGTCGCTGACGGCCGAGCGGCGCCATGCGATCGGACGCTACGGCGGCGGCCGCTCGGCTTTCGCATTGCTTGCTGAAGGCGGCCTCTACCAGCGGCCGGTCGGCTGGGGTCTTAGCCTCGATGCCTATGCCCAGGCCGGCATCGTCGGAATGCGCAGCCGCGACCTGTTCGCCGACGGCTCGCTGGCGCTGACCCGCCCGCTTTACGGGCCGGTGTCGGTTGGGCTCGGCATGTGGGGCGGGGTGCAGCCGGACCTTTATCGCCTCGACATTGGCCCGCGGGCATCGATGCGCGTTCGGCCCAACATGCGGGTTCACCTCGACTGGCGGCAGCGGCTGGTCGGCAATGCCGAGCCCGGCTCGGGCCCGGCGGTGACACTGGCCGCCGACTTCTAGCCGCTCCCCTTGGCCTTGCCGCGGCTTTGCGGCTAGTCCTTTCGGCGGCTCATGGACATCTACCTCCCGATCGCCGGCCAGTCGGTCAACGCGCTGTTCATCGTCGCGCTGGGCGGATTGGTCGGGCTGCTGTCCGGCATGTTCGGGGTCGGCGGCGGCTTTCTCACCACCCCGTTCCTGATGTTCTACGGGATCCCGCCGACGGTCGCGGTCGCCTCGGCCGCAACCCAGATCACCGGCGCCAGCGTGTCGGGGGCGATGGCGCATACCCGCCGCGGTGGAGTCGACCTCAAGATGGGGCTGGTGATGATCTTCGGCGGCCTGTTCGGCTCGCTGGCCGGGGCGGGTCTGTTCCGGTTCCTCCAGGCCAGCGGCCAGATCGACCTCGTCATCGGTACGCTGTACGTCCTGATCCTCGGCTCGATCGGCGGACTGATGCTCAAGGACGCCTTGGCCGCGCTTGGCTATGGGCCGGGCCTCCGGACGACGGCGGAGCGGCCGCGCCACAACCGCTGGGTCGCCTCGCTGCCGCTGCGCTGGCGGTTCTACGCGTCGGGCCTCTACATCTCGCCGCTGGCCCCCCTGGCGCTCGGTTTCGTCGCCGGGATGCTGACTCTGCTGCTCGGCATCGGCGGCGGCTTCATCCTCGTCCCGGCGATGATCTACCTGCTCGGCATGCCGGCACGCGTCGTCATCGGCACCAGCCTGGTGATGATCCTCGCGGTCAGCGCCGCCACCACCATGATCCACGCGTTGACCACCAACGCGGTCGACATCGTCCTTGCCGGGCTGTTGCTCATCGGCGGTGTCGTCGGCGCTCAATATGGAGCGATGCTGACGACCCGCCTCAAGCCCGACCTGCTGCGCCTTGCCCTGGCAATCATCATCCTGCTGGTCGCGCTCCGGATGTTTCTCGGCCTGACCTGGCGGCCGGACGAGATCTTCTCGATCGAGACGCTATGATCGCGCGCATCCCCGCCGTCCTGGTTGCCGCGGCCTCGCTGTTCCTCGCCGCCCAGGCGCAGCCGGTGCTGGTGCCCGACGTGTCCGACCGGCAGATCGAAATCCGCTACAGCTTCAGCGGCACCGACCTGCTGCTGTTCGGCGCCATCCTCTACCCGGGCGGCCGGGTGCCCGACGATCCCGCCGACATCATCGTCACGCTCAAGGGCCCGGTGCAGCCGATCCTGGTGCGCGAAAAGCAGAGGATCGCCGCCATCTGGATGAACTCGGAATCGCACCGCTTCCGCTCGGCTCCGTCCTTCTATGCGGTCGCCTCGTCGCGCCCGATCGCCGAACTGGTCGATGAGCGCACAGCCGCGATCTACGAACTCGGGCTGCAGAATCTGCAGCTGTCGCCGGGCGGCGGCGCGTTGCCGGAAAAGGAGCGCCGGTTCGAGACCGGGCTGCTCGAGCTTCGCCGGCGCCAGGGACTCTATGCCGAATATCCGAGCGGCGTCGAAATCACCGGTGGAGTGCTTTACCGGGCGACCATCGCCATCCCGAGCCAGGTGCCGGTCGGCGAATATACCGCCGAGACCTTTCTCGTCGACGACGGCCGGGTGCTCGCCGCGGCGACCCGCGAGATCCGCATCGGCCAAACCGGGTTCGAGCGCTTCGTCGCCCTATCCGCGCGCCGCTACGAATTTCTCTACGGCCTCGCCGCGGTGACATTATCGCTGGCGCTCGGATGGCTGGCGGCGATGATCTTCCGCCGACGTTTCTAAGCTTATCTTAACCGCTCTGATTTAATCCCTGCCGCAACAGTCAGCGTGCGTTGGGGATAGAAGAATGAACGACCAGCCTAATCTTCGGCAGTTTGTCGACGAGCTGAGCAGCTTCAGCGAGGACAGCAGCGCCGTGGCGGCTTCGGCCGCGAAGGCCGGCTCGCTGCCATCGATCGGGCAAGTCGTCGAAATCGCCGGCTCGGGGTCGCAGATCCGGATCGACGCGGCGACCCTCGCCGCTCTCCACAGCCATCCCGACCCCGCCGCAGCCACGTCGGGCCAGGTCGGCAGCCAGGTCAAGATGGTGGTCGGCGATTGCTGGCTGATCGCCAACGTCCGCACGCTTCGCGCCGAGGACGGCGGCGTGGTGGTCGGCCAGATCGACTTCCTCGGCGAAGGCAGCCGCGATTCGTCGGGACGGATGACCAACTTCCGCCGCGGAGTCACCCGCTACCCGGTGCCGGGCAGCGACGTTCACCCGGTGACGACCGAGGACCTTCGCGCCGTGTTCGCCGCCGACGACAGCCCGCACATCGAGATCGGCACCGTCTATCCGACCGACGACATCCGCGGCGCGCTCTACGTCGACCCGATGCTGTCGAAGCATTTCGCGGTGCTCGGATCGACCGGCACCGGCAAGTCGACCTCGGTCGCGCTGATCCTCCATCGCATCTCGCAGCTGAGCCCCGAGGGTCACATCGTCATGATCGACCCGCACGGCGAGTATTCGGCCGCCTTCAAGGGCTGCGGCGAAATCTTCAACGTCGACAACCTCCAGCTTCCCTATTGGCTGCTCAATTTCGAGGAGCATTGCGAAGTGCTCCTGACCAGCCACGGCGCCGAGCGCCAGCGCGACGGCGACATCCTCGCCAAATGCCTGCTCGCCGCCCGCACCAAGGGCAAGGACATGTCGCAGTTCGGCAAGGTCACGGTCGACTCGCCGATCCCCTATCTGCTCACCGATCTCAACGCGATCATCGTCAACGAAATGGGCAAGCTCGACCGCGCCGGTGACACGACGCCGTACCAGCGGCTCAAGAACAAGCTCGACGAGCTTCGCGCCGACCCGCGCTACACCTTCATGTTCTCGGGCATGCTGGTGTCGGATTCGATGCCGGCCTTCCTCGCCAAATTGTTCCGTCTTCCCGCCAACGGGCGGCCGATCTCGATCGTCGACGTCTCCGGCGTCCCCTCGGAAGTCACGTCGGTTGTCGTCTCGGTGCTCGCGCGGATGGTGTTCGATTATGCGATCTGGTCGCGCACCGAGGCGCAGCGCCCGTTGCTCCTCGTCTGCGAGGAAGCGCACCGCTACGTGCCCAAGGACGAGAATGCCGCCGGCCAGGCGGTTCGCAAGATTCTCGAGCGCATCGCCAAGGAAGGCCGCAAATACGGCGTGTCGCTCGGCCTCATCACCCAGCGGCCGTCGGACCTCGCCGAAGGCGTGCTGTCGCAGTGCGGCACGATCGTCGCGATGCGTTTGAACAACGACCGCGACCAGGCCTGCGTTCGCGCCGCCATGCCCGAAGGCGCGCGCGGCTTCCTCGACGCGATTCCCGCGCTTCGCAACCGCGAGTGCATCGTATGCGGCGAGGGCGTGTCGATCCCGATCCGGGTGCGCTTCGACGATCTCGAGCCCGAGAAAAGGCCGGCCTCGTCCGACCCGAGCTTCGCGGCGCTATGGCGCGAGACCGGCGATGAAGCCGGGATCATCAGCCGCACCATCAAGCGCTGGCGGGGTCACGGCCGCTAAACGGTCATCGCAGGTCGGAACGCTCGCAAGCAATGACGTCGACGGGGTCGAGCGCAAGCACCTGAGCCAACGTCTGCTCGAGCGTTTCCGACACCAGATAGAGCGGCTGGAAGGAGTCGTGGCGGTAGGGCGTCGCAAGCGCTCTCTCGACCGAGAATGGCAATCGCTCGACGGTCTCGCTCTCCAAGCTGAAGTGAGCCTCGCCGAAGCTCGACGCCAGGCCGGCGCCGAGGATTTTCAGTTCCCCCGCCTCCTCGGCAAGGCCGAACTCGACGCTGTGCCAGTAGATCCGCGACACGCCTTCGCCGGCGCCGGCGGCGATCGCCGCGACCCCGAGCCGTCCGACATGCTCGACCATCTCGGCAAATCCACGGTGGGCGAGCAGCGGAATGTGCCCGAATAGGTCGTGGAAGCAGTCCGGCGCTTCGAGATAGTCGAGCTCGTCGCGCTTGCGGATGAAATTGCCGACCGGGAACAGGCGTCGCTCGAGCATCCCGAAGAAGATGGCGTCGGGCACGAGCCCCGGCACCGCGACGGTGCGCCAGCCGGTGCGCGGTTCGAGGATACGGTTGAGCTCGGCGAGCTCGGGCACCCCGGGGCGAGACAGCTTGAGCAGGTCGAGGCCGTCGAAGAATGGCGACACCGCGCGCGTGCCGAGAAGCTCGACCTGGCGCGCGAACAGCAGGTCCCAGACGGCGTGATCCTCCTCGCTGAACGCCTCCCACCGCTGCGGCACGAGATAGTCCCGCCAGCCTCTCGTCCGCCGGTCCTCGATGAGCGTTTCCTGAAACATTTCGATCGATCCTTTCGCTGGCAACAAAAACCCGCCGAGCGGAGGCTTGGCGGGTCGAGGCTGGTGAACTGCACGCTTCAGGCGCGAATCAGCTCATCCCAGCCCCTTCGGATAATAGAGCGCGGCCGCGGCGGCAGCGGTCTGCACACGGGCAAAAGAGGCGAGCGGACGAGCCATGTGGCGCTGTTTATCGCCCTTGGCCCATGAACGTCCACTGTCTGATTGCCCGCGACACGCCGTTGCGGCCAGAGCGGGCTACCCCCGTTGCTCGCCGACGCTGAGCAGCGCCCTCAAGCGCGCCTCGAACGCCGAGCGCTGCTTGTCGTCGAACAGCGGCCGGCTGGCGAAGCGGACGGCGAGCGGATTGACCGCGCGGCCGTGCTGAAGGACCTCGTAATGGAGGTGCGGCCCGGTCGACAGGCCGGATGAGCCGACATAGCCGATCAGCTGGCCGCTCCTCACGAAGCTCCCCGGCTCGGCGGCGATCCCGCTCATGTGCGAGTAAGAAGTAACCATGCCGTCGCCATGGGCGATGCGCACCTGCCGCCCGTAGCCGCCGTTCCAGCCGGCCGCGACCACCCGCCCGTCGCCGGCGGCGACGATCGGAGTGCCCCACGGGGCGGCAAAATCGATTCCGGAATGGAAGCGGGCGAAGCGCAGGATCGGGTGGATGCGGTAGCCGAAGCCCGAGCTGATCCGCCCGGCGACCGGCCAGGCGGCTTCGCTCGCCCTCGCTTCGGCCAGGGTCGACGCCTCGATCCAGCGCGGCTGACCGCCTGCCGCCCAGCGGACCAGTTGCAGCCGCCGCTCGCCACTGCGCTCGAGCCCCGCATAGAGCAAGGCGCCGGTGCGGCTCTCCGCTCCAACCCGACGGTGGGCGAGGACGAGGTCGAAGCGGTCGCCTGCGCCGACGTCGCCGCCGACGTCGATCTCGGTCGCGAGCGCCTGTAGATATTCGGCCGCTGTCGCCGGCGAGGCGCCGGCCGCGCGAAGCGACCAGTAAAGCCCGTCACCGACACGGCCGCGGATGCGTATGGGCGAATTGTCGACGGCGAGCTGGCGCGTCTCGAGCGCGAGCCCATCCGCGTCTCGAACCACTTTCAGGTCGAGCCCGAAGCCGGCGCGCAGCGCGACCCGGTCGATTAATCGGCCGGCCGCGGTCCGGGCACCCAGACGCAGCTCCACGGAGGTTCCGGCACCGATGTTCGGCGCCGCCGAGCGGATCAGGGCCGCGGCATGGGCGGAGTCGCCACGCGACGCGCCGGCTCTCGCCAGCATCGCCTCGATCGCCTCGCCAGCGCCCAGCTTCAGCTCGAGGTCGATCCACGGCCGGTCGGGCGCGAAATCGAGCGGTGCGACGGCCTCGGTCGGCGCCATCCGCAGGCCGGTGGCGCTTCCCGCCGCGAGCGGAGCGATCCCCAGCGCCTGCCGCTGATGCGCCTCGCTTGATTCAACATTGTGGGCGGCGGCGAGCGGCTGGATTCCGGGGGTGAGCATGCTGGCGGTGGTGCACAGCAGGCCGAGCGTCGCGACGCCGCGCCACCAGCGCCGCGAGAAGATGTCGGTGGCGAGATCGACCCGAAGGTCGAAGCGGGGCGCGGCCGCAACGCCGGCGCGGCCGAACGCCGCGCCGCGATTCGCCAGGCGATGCGCGAAGCCCGATTGCATGGCGGCGATCTTCGGCGATCAGGGTTAACACCGCCCTAAATTCGGCTTGTCGCCGGGTGATTCGGAACCTTGCGCTTTGCCGGAGCGCTGCCACATTCATGGCAATGGCCAACCGCTCCGACGCGCCGGTCCGGGCGATCCTCGGGCCAACCAATACCGGCAAGACCCATCTCGCCATCGAGCGCATGTGCGGCCATTCCTCGGGAGTCATCGGCTTTCCGCTGCGGCTGCTCGCTCGCGAGGTCTATGACCGGGTCGTCGCCATCAAGGGCGAGATCCAGGTCGCGCTTCTGACCGGCGAGGAACGGATCGTCCCTCCCCAGGCGCGCTATTTCCTCTGCACCGCCGAAAGCATGCCCGTCCCGAGCGAAAGCGGCGCGCACGATGCCGACGAGCCGAACCGCGATTTCGCCTTCGCCGCCATCGACGAGGCCCAGCTCGGCATCGACCCGGAGCGCGGCCACGTCTTCACCGACCGGATGCTCCGCGTTCGCGGCCGCGAAGAGACCCTGATCCTCGGCTCGGCGACCCTGAAGCCCTTGGTCCGCGAGCTTCTGCCCGAAGCCGAGATCGTCAGCCGGCCGCGCTTCTCGACCCTGCGCTACGGCGGCAACGTCAAGCTGTCGCGGCTGCCGCCGCGCTCGGCCGTCGTCGCCTTCTCGGCCGAGCAGGTCTACGCCCTGGCTGAAATGCTGCGGCGGTTCCGCGGCGGCGCGGCGGTAGTGATGGGCGCGCTGTCGCCGGGCACCCGCAATGCCCAGGTGGCGATGTTCCAGCGCGGCGAGGTCGATTATCTCGTCGCCACCGACGCCATCGGCATGGGCCTCAACATGGACGTCACCCATGTCGCCTTCGCCGGCCTGGAAAAGTTCGACGGTCGCCGCGACCGGCGCTTGACCATCCCCGAAATGGCACAGATCGCCGGGCGCGCCGGGCGCCACCAGCGGGACGGCAGCTTCGGCACCCTCGGCCTTGGCGATTCCGGCGCCGAATTTAGCGAGGAGGAGGTCGAGGCGATCGAGGAGCATCGCTTCCGGCCGCTCGATTTCCTCTACTGGCGCAACCCGGACCTCGACTTCACCGACGTGCGCTCCCTGATCGCCAGCCTCGAGGAGAAGAGCGGCGATCCCCTGCTCCGGCCGGCGCCCGAAGCGATCGACCTCGCCGTCCTCAAGATCATTGCCGAGGACCCGGCCATCGCCGCCCGCCGCGGCGCCCAGGCGCGGCGGCTGTGGGCGGTGTGCGGCCTTCCCGATTTCCGCAAGGTCGGGCCGATGCATCATGCCCGGATGGTTCGGCGGCTGTTCAGCTACATCGGCGAAGGCGGGCACATTCCCCACGAATGGTTCGCGGCCGAGGTCGCCCGGCTCGACAATGTCGCCGGCGACATCGAGGTGCTTGCCGACCGGCTCGCCGGAATCCGAAGCTGGGCCTATATCGCCCACCGCTCCGACTGGATGGCCGACCCCGCGAAGTGGGTCGACCGCACCCGAGAAGTCGAGGCGCGGCTTAGCGACGCCCTGCACGAACGGCTCACCCAGCGGTTCGTCGACCGCCGCACGGCGGTGCTGGTGCGCGACATCGGCGCCCGCGGCGCCGATGCCTTGCCGGTGACCATCGCCGCCGATGGCGAAGTCAGCGTCGGGCCCGAGCCGATCGGCCATCTCGCCGGCTTCGAGTTTCGGGTCGATCCCGGCGCCCGGCTTGCCGACAAAAGGCTGCTTCTCGCCACCGCTGAGCGCCGGCTCGGCGAGGAGCTCGACCGCCGCGCGCGAAGCTTGCTCGGCGCTCCCGACCACGCCTTTGACCTGGTCGTCGGCGACGATGGCTCACTGGGAGTGGGCTGGCAGGACCACGTGCTCGCCCGGCTCGCCGCCGGCCGCTCTTTGCTCGAGCCGGCACTGCGGACGACCCGGGCCTTGGACCGGCTGTCGGCGGGAAGCCGGGCCGAGCTTCGCGCCCGGCTCGAAACCTGGCTCGAGGCACAGATCGCCCGCCATTTGCGCCCGCTTCGCGAGCTCGCCGCTGCTGCTGCCGACGCGGCCAGCAGCCCGGGGGTCCGCGCGCTTTCGGCAATGCTCGCCGATTCCGGCGGAGTCACGCCGCGCCGCGCGCTGGTCGGCGCCATCGGCACGCTCGAGCAGAAGGACCGCCAGGCACTTCATCGCCTCCACGTCCGCCTCGGGCCGCTCGACGTGTTCGTCCCGGCGCTGCTGAAGCCCGGCGCCCAGAAATGGCGCGCCGCTTTGCTCGCGGTTCGCGCCGGCGCGCCGATGCCGCTGCTCCCTGCCGCCGGGGCAGCCAAGCTGGGCTCCCACGCCGACCCGCGCGGGGCGATGCTCGCCTATCGCCGGCTCGGCCGCGACTGGCTCCGCATCGACCTCGCCGACCGGCTCGCGAGCCATGCCCACAAGGTGCGCTCGGCCGGCGGCGACGAGCCGGTCGACGAAGCGCTGGCGACCTCGGTCGGCCTCGATTCCGAGGGCATCGCCCGGCTGATGACCGAAATTGGCTTTGCCCGCTCCGGCGACAGCTGGCGCTGGCGCGGCCGCCGCCACCGCGGCGACCGGCCCGCCGCGCCCTCCCATGCCTTCGCCGAGCTGGCGAAGCTCAAGCGGTGAAGCGGTGACGGCCTTTACCGTCATTGCGAGGAGCGGAGCGACGAAGCAATCCAGTAGCCGTGGATTGCTTCCCCCGGCTTGGCGCCGGGGTCGCAATGAGGTGCCGGAATGAGGATCGACCGCTACCTTCATTGCATCCGGCTGGTGAAGAGCCGCACCCTCGCCCAGGCGCTGATCGACGCCGGCCACGTCCGAGTCGACGGCAGGCGAGTCGACAAGGTCAGCGAGTCGGTCCGGGTCGGAAGCATCGTCGCGCTTCCGCTTCGCGGCGAGGTTCGGGTGCTGCGCGTGCTTGCGCTTCCCGGCCGCCGCGGTCCGGCAACCGAGGCGCGCGCCTGCTACCAAGAGATCGCCGAGGGCGATGATTGACGCGCCGCGCCGCTCGGCATAGCGGAGCGCCAAAGGGAGCGTTCAATGACCTATGTCGTCACCGAGGCGTGCATCCGCTGCAAATATATGGACTGCGTCGAGGTCTGCCCGGTCGACTGTTTCTACGAAGGCGAGAACATGCTCGTCATCAACCCCAACGAATGCATCGACTGCGGCGTGTGCGAGCCCGAATGCCCGGCCGAGGCGATCCTCCCCGATACCGAATCCGGCCTCGAGAAGTGGCTCGAGCTCAACACCACTTTCTCGGCTGAGTGGCCCAACATCACTCGCAAGAAGGAGAGCCCGGCCGACGCCGACGAGCACAAGGGCGAGGAAGGCAAGTACGACAAATATTTCTCGCCGGAGCCCGGACAGGGCGACTGATCGGCGCGGCGAGCCGCATCACCGCGGCGCCTGCGCCCGCCGCCATTCATCGCCCGGAAAGCCGCCGCGCCCGACAGGCAGGCCGACACCGAAAAGGAATTGCTCGTGAAACTCGTTCCAACTTTTGCCGCCCTCCTCGTCGGCGCGGCGCCCGCGGCCGCCCAGACTAGCGCGACACCGGCACCGCCGACCCGCGCCGAACTGACCAGCGGCCTCCAGTCCAACTTCAAGGCGATGGACACGAATGGCGATGGAGCGCTCGACAAGGCCGAGATCGCCGCCGCCAACGCCAAGGTGGCCGCCGAAGCGACGGCGGCGCTGAACCGCCGGCTCGAGCAGGAATTCGCCCAGCTCGACTCGAACAAGGACGGGCAGCTGAGCCTCGCCGAATTCAAGGCCGGAGTTCCAGCGCCGAAGGCCTCGCCGGCCGAAGCCACGCTTCAGCAGCTCGATACCAACAAGAACCAGCGGATCAGCTTCGAGGAGTTCAGCGCGAGCTATCTCGCCGCCTTCGACCAGCTCGACCGCAACAAGGACGGCACCATCAGCGCCTCCGAGCAGCAGCAGGTCGCAGGCCGCTAGCCACGAGCCCGCGCGCCGCGGCGGCTATTTGCCGGAGTCGACCTCGCGGTTGATCTGCCGCACCAGCGCGCTGCGCTGGCGGTGGCTGTCGAAATTGTTCTTGGCCTGGCCATACAGCCCCTTGAGCATTCCGCGGTCGAAGGCCGACAGTCGGTCGGGCACGATGGCGCCCCTTGGCCGATCCTCGAACAGAGTCAGGATCGAATCGGGCCCGGCACGGGCCGGCGCGTCCGGCGCAAGGTCGAGCATCAGGTGCAAGGTGGCGACGTCGGCGAGCTGCTGCAGCGTCTTGCCGCGGATCGCCGAGCTGCGGATCACCGCGACCGACATCATGATGTCCTGCCGCACGTTCTGCTCGTTGCGCGACGCGAGCGCGTTGCGGATCATCAGCACGTCCTTGCGCTGGCCGTCGACCTCGTCGACCCGATCGGGGATGGCGCCGTCGTAGCGGCGGGTCTCGACCACCCGCCACGACAGCACCGGCGCCGCGGTCGCGGCCAGCGCGTCGATCTGCGCCTCGGTCATGGTGCCGAACATGCTTCGGTCCCGCGCCTTCCATCCGAGCAGCAGAGCGCGCGGGTCGGAAACGAAGACGGCGATGGCGTTGGGCCGGCAGCCTTCCTCCTGCAGCTTCAGGCCGGCGTCCCTCGCATTGGCGCGGATGATGCCGACGATCACCGCCGAATGATTTTCCGGAAGGCCGGTGACGCCCGGACAGACCGGCGCCTCGAAGCGGCCGAGCTGGCCGAAGCCGGTTTCGGCGAGCACCGCCCGGAGCGTCGTCGTCAGCGCCTGGCGGCGGGCGGTGACGGTGATGTCCTCGGAGTCGGCCTCGGGCACCTGGGCCGGAGCGGAGGCGGTGGCCAATGCCGCTGCAGCGAGCACCAGCGTTCGGCAGATCGATCGAATCACGGCTGGCCCCCTGTTGTTGCCTGGCCCCAAATTAGCCTAGGCGCCACGGCTTTCGCCAGCATGAACGCGTCCCTTCCCCGCCCCGCGCTTGGCGTCTAGGGTGGCGATCACCCCCGGGGAGCCGCGTCGCGGCTGAGAGGCGGCATTCGGCCGCGACCCGTCGAACCTGATCCGGTTAGCACCGGTGGAGGGAAGGAGAGACGAAATGGCCGATGCGCCAGCCAGAACCGAACTGAAGGTAACGACCGGGCCGATCCGCGGCAGCCGCAAGATCTATGTCGAAGGACGCGATGGGGTGCGAGTGGCGATGCGCGCCGTCGACCTCGAGCCCTCGTCGGGCGAGCCGCCGGTCGTCCTCTACGACACCAGCGGCCCCTACACCGACCCTGAGCAACGCATCGACATCATGGCCGGCCTGCCCGAGCTTCGCGCCGGCTGGATCCGCGGCCGAGGCGACGTCGAGGAGGTCGCCCAGCGCGAGGTGCGGCCGGAGGACAACGGCCAGCTCGGCCCCGACCGCTCGGGCGGAGTCGCCCCCTTCCCCAACGTCCGCAAGACCGTGCTTCGCGCCAGGCCCGGCGCCAACGTCACGCAGATGCATTACGCACGCCGCGGCATCGTCACCCCCGAAATGCACTATGTCGCCATCCGCGAGAACATGGGCAGGGAGCGCGCGCTTGCCCTCGCGGAAGCGAGGGACGGCGAAAGCTTCGGCGCGAGCATCCCCGACTATATCACCCCCGAGTTCGTCCGCCACGAGGTCGCCCGCGGCCGGGCGATCATCCCGGCCAACATCAACCACCCCGAAACCGAGCCGATGGCCATCGGCCGCAACTTCCTGGTCAAGATCAACGCCAATATCGGCAATAGCGCCGTCGCCTCCGACGTCGCTTCGGAAGTCGACAAGATGGTCTGGGCGATCCGCTGGGGCGCCGACACGGTCATGGACCTTTCGACCGGCCGCAACATCCACGACACGCGCGAATGGATCATCCGCAACGCGCCCGTGCCCATCGGCACCGTCCCCATCTACCAGGCGCTGGAGAAGGTCGGCGGCATCGCCGAGGAGCTGACCTGGGAAGTCTACCGCGACACGCTCATTGAGCAGGCCGAGCAGGGCGTCGACTATTTCACCATCCACGCCGGGGTGCGCCTGCCCTACGTCCCGCTCGCCGCAAACCGCGTGACCGGCATCGTCAGCCGCGGCGGCTCGATCATGGCCAAATGGTGCCTCGCCCACCACCGCGAGTCCTTCCTCTACGAGCGCTTCGACGAGATTTGCGAGATCATGAAGGCCTATGACATCGCCTTCAGCCTCGGCGACGGCCTTCGCCCCGGCTCGATCGCCGACGCCAATGACGAGGCGCAGTTCGCCGAGCTCTACACTCTGGGCGAGCTGACCAAGACAGCCTGGGCGCATGACGTCCAGGTGATGATCGAGGGCCCCGGCCACGTGCCGATGCACAAGATCAAGGAGAATATGGACCGCCAGCTCGAAGTCTGCGGCGAGGCGCCTTTCTACACATTGGGGCCCCTCGTCACCGACGTCGCCCCCGGCTACGACCACATCACCTCGGGCATCGGCGCGGCGATGATCGGCTGGTTCGGCACCGCCATGCTCTGCTACGTCACGCCCAAGGAGCATCTCGGCCTGCCCGACCGCGACGACGTCAAGGTCGGCGTCGTCACCTACAAGCTCGCCGCCCACGCCGCCGACCTCGCCAAGGGCCACCCGGCCGCGCGCGCCTGGGATGACGCCTTGTCAAAAGCCCGCTTCGAATTCCGCTGGCGCGACCAGTTCAACCTGTCGCTCGACCCCGAGACCGCCGAGCAATATCACGACCAGACCCTCCCCGCCGAAGGAGCCAAAACCGCGCATTTCTGCTCGATGTGCGGCCCCAAATTCTGCTCGATGAAGATCAGCGCCGAGGTCAGGGAGTTCGCGCGCCTCAACCCCTCACCCATTCGTTCCGAGCCTGTCGAGGGACTGTCAGCCCGTTCGGAAGAGCCAGGCAGCGCTTTGACAGTCTCAGCGCGAACCGAGGAGGAAGCGAACGCCGGCATGGCCCAAATGTCCGCTCGATACCGGCAGGGCGGCGACCTCTACGTGCCGGCGGCGGAATAGTGCCCGACGAGGACGGGCAGGGTCGTGCTAAACCGTCCGCGAAGGGCCGGGATTCCGACCCGGGCGACGCGGCAATCCAGTGGGGCGCAACAGTCTAGATTGCGTCCCCGGCTTTCGCCCGAGTCGCAATGACGGAAGCCTGATGCTCAGCCAACGCTAATCGTTCTTGAGATTCTCCAGGCCGCGCACTCCGCCCTTCTGCGAGGGATTGGCGGCGATCGTCTTGACCTTGGGCTTCTTCGGCTTGCGCGCTTCCTTGTTCGATCTCTGCTGACCCTTGGCCATGGCTGCTCTCCCTGGACGGGCCGGGCCGGGCCGCGAGCTGCGGCGCCAACCTCGACCGGCCCATGTTCCTGATCGATAACGGCGCGAATGAGAAGGGGCGCCCGCCGCTGCCGGCAGGCGCCCGGGTCCGGCGCGTGCTCTCGCCGGATCAGTAGCTGGTGTTGTTGGTCGCCGTGTCAGTCGTATTCATGTCGCCGGTGTTCATGGCGTTCATGTCCATCGTGTTCATGTCGTTCGTCATCATGTTGGTGTCGGTGACGACATCGTTCACGACGAGATTGTCGACCGCCATCGTGTTATCGTCGGCGGCAGCATTGTTCTCGGCGCCCTGCTGGCCGCAGGCGGCGAGCGCTGCGGCGGCGGCGGCAATGCCGAGCGCGGTGATGGTCTTCATCAGCTTTCCCCTATTGTGATAATTGCTCGCGCTGCAGCGCTCGGCGAGGCCATCGGTTCCCGCCGTTCGCGCTTTTGTTTGCGCGAGTTCGCCGAGTCGGTCGCGAAACGGCCCGCCAAAAGGGCGCCTGCCGCTGCCGGCAGGCGCCCTTGCTCAGCCTGCTCTCGCTGGTCTGCTAGGTGCGGTTCTCGGTCGCCGCATTGCCGCCATCGTCGGCATCGTTGCGCAGCGCTTCGGCTTCGTTCTCGGCCGCATTGAGGATGTTCTCCGCGCGGTTTTCGGCCGCGTCCATGATGTTCTCGGCACGGTTCTCGGCCTGCTCCTCGATCATCTCGGCCTGATTTTCCTGCGCCGTCGGTTCCTGCTGGCAGGCGGCGAGCGCGGCGACGCCGGCGGCCATGGCAAGTGCGCGAACAACTTTCATCTGGGGCTCCCCTTTGTTGAACTGGCAAACAGCAGTAGCGCCCGAGCCGCGGATTGGTTCCGCAAGCGAAACGCTCGCCGGCCTAGCGGCGACGCAGCGCCTTCACCGCGGCCAGGGTCTTGGCGACGTGTTGGCTCCAGTCGGGGTCGGAATGGACGAGGACGATCCGGCCCCGCCGGTCGATCACGTAGGACGTCCGGCTCGACAAATTGGGCCGGTTGGGCAGAGCGACGTCATAGGCGGCGATCGTCGCCGGCGTTGCGCTCGCCACCGGAAAGGCGTTGCGGCATTCTTCGACCGAGAAGCGCTTCAGCGTCTCGAGGTCGTCGCCCGACATGCCGATCACCCGCGCCCCGGCCTTGCGGAACTCGGCCATTGCCGTGCTGAAGGCCCGCGCCTCGAGCGTGCACCCCTCGGTGAACGCCTTGGGATAGAAATAGAGCACGACCGGGCCGCGGGCGAGCTCGCGCTTGAGATGGATCCGGAACGGCTTGCCTGCCAGTGCACCGGTCGCGACGAAGTCCGGAGCCTGGGCGCCGACCGGCAGCGCCGCCGAGGCGGGCAACGCGGCGAGCACGGCGATCGCCAGGCCGAGCAGAAGCTTGCGCATGGGGCTTCTCCCAATTGGGCGTCCAGCCTAGCGCACTCACCGAGCGAGGCCCAAGCCAAAACGAAGGAGGGACGCCTTAACGGCGTCCCTCCCCGGATTCGACGAGGCGCCCTAGAAGCGCAGGCCGACACCCGCAGCGACGTGGCGCCGCTGCAGGTTGATGCCGAAGAACTTACCGTAATCGGCATAGGTGGCTTCGATCTTGCCATAGGCAATGCGGCCGAAGTTCATCTCGAATCCGAGGCCGCCTTCGATTCCGCCCTCGGTTTCCGATTCGGAGAAGGTTTCGTCTTCGGCGGTGAGCTTGATTCGGGCATAGCCCAGCTTGCCGTAGATGAGGCCGTTGCCGCCAACCTGGAAACCGACCCGGCCGCCGGCGGCGAAACTATTGTCGACCTTCAGGCAGTCGCCCTCCTCGCATTCCTTGACGGTCGAAGCCTCGAACGTCGCATACGGGCCCGCGACGACGGTCCTGCCGAGCCGGAAGTCGGCACCGACCTCGCCGCCGAAAGAGGGACCGCTGCCGATCTTGAACACTTCGCCGGCGCCGCTGACCGTCGGAGTCTCCCAGCCGACGCGCAGCTCGGCGCGGCCGCCGGTGAAATCCTGGGCATTGGCGGCCGCCGGAACCAACGCGACGGCAGCAGCAATCAACACGAACTTCTTCATTATTCCCCCGCTTTTTCTGGAAAAACCGGCGCCGATGCGAAATCCGCGGCGCCGGGCCGCGCCGCGGTACGGCTGTTCCGGCATTCCTCAAGAAGAAAATCCGGAAGCGGTGGAAATCCGTGCGACTATCGCGTTTGAGCAACAGTGGTTAGGCTCGGGATAGGGACAATGAGCATGAGAGCGACGATTGGGCTGGCCGCGCTGATGATCGGCGGCTGCGAGCGGTCGCCGGAACCTGTATCCGGGCCGGGATCGTCCGGCGGTCGGGAAGCGCCCGCAATTGCGGCGGTGGAGGGCGACGGCTGGGACCTGGTTGCGAGCGGCGAGGGAATTGCGCTGGTGTTCGGCACCGGCGGCCACGACGCCATCCGCCTGTTCTGCCCGGCCGGAGAAGGACAGCTGCTGGTCAATGTCCCGTCGTTCCGGCCGATCGGCAGCGAGGAGCGCCTGTCGCTGGGCGGAAGCGGCGAGGTCGTCGCCCTGGTCGCCGACACGCGCGGCGATCCGGCGCGCGGTGGGGTCAGCGCCACAGGCGCGGTGCCGGCCGAGCTCGGCCGGATCCTTTCGGGCACGGTCTCGGCCAGCTACGGCGCCCAGAGCAGCGGGCCGCACCCGGCGCCCCCGGCCCAGCTGGCCCGAGCCTTCACCGGCTCCTGCGGCGAGAGCGCCGACGCGCCCGCGCCTCCGGCCCAGCTACCGAAACAGCCGCAGCTGCAGCCATCGGCAAGCGCCTGCCGCGAGCAGGACGGTCGTCCGATCCCGGCCAACGCCCTTCGCGCCATCGGCACCGAACCGTTCTGGGGAGCGCGCATCGAGGGGCGCTGCGTGACCTATTCCCACCCCGACGACCAGGCCGGGACCCGGGTCTGGACCCGCTTTTCGGGAAGCCGCGACAACGGCGTCTGGTCGGGAGCGCTTGGCGGGCGCCGCTTCGAGCTGAGGACAAGGCCGCAGCGCGGCTGCTCGGACGGGATGAGCGACAATCGTTATCCGATCGCCGTCGAGCTCATCGTCCACGGCGAGCGGCGGACCGGCTGCGCCGAGCGGCTGTAACTGTCTGGTTGAGGAGGAGACGGGGATGGCCGGCCCTGAGCTTTAGCGCTCGGCGGCCAGCCATCCGGTGAGAATGTAGAAGAGGATGACGAGCGGGCCGGTCAGGAGCAGCAGGCCAACGAGGCCGAGCCGGACCAAGAGGACGTCGATCCCGGCCCAGTCGGCAAGACCGGCGGCGACGCCCATGATCTTGCCGTCCTGGCGGTTGATGAGGAAACGATCGTTCATTTCGAACTCCTGCGACTTTTGCGAATTCACGCGATCGGCAGCGAGGTGGCCGCCGAAATGAAGACGATCGCGGTGATCAGCGCGGCGGTGAGCGAAGCGGCCGTCTCGCGGGCCGGTGCGAAGGTGGCGAACATAATTGAACTCCCTTTTTTGACTTGTCACCCGACCCCGATGGGCCGGTGCCAATCTCAATGCAGGGAGCGTGCCAATTCAAAAAAGGCGTTGTTTTACAGCGCGGCGTCTAGCGAACGGCAAAGTTTCGCGGCGCGACACGCCACGTTGTGGGAAATTTTCCCATGCGCTCAGCCGTTGACGATCACCCCGCCGTTGGGGTGCAGGACCTGTCCCGACATGTAGCTCGAATCCTCGCAGGCGAGGAACAGGAAGCTTGGAGCGACCTCATTGGGCTCGCCGGGCCTGCCCATCGGCGTGTTCTTGCCGAAGTCCTTGACGTCCTCTGGCGGCTGGCCCCCGAACGGGTTGAGAGGAGTCCAGATCGGTCCGGGCGCCACCGCATTGACCCGGATCCCGTCCTTGACGAGGTTTTCGGACAGCGACCGGGTGAAGGCGGTGATCGCGCCCTTGGTCGCGCTATAGTCGAGCAGATCGTCCGATCCCTTGTACATCGTTACCGACGTGCAGTTGATGATCGCCGAGCCCTTGCTGAGATGTGGCCGCGCCGCCTGGGTCAGATAGAACATCGAAAAGATGTTGGTCTGGAAGGTGCGGCGAAGCTGCTCTTCGGAAATGTCGCGGATGTCCTTGGCCCAATGCTGCTCGCCGGCATTGTTGACGAGAATGTCGAGCCGTCCGAGCTCCTTGACCGTCCGCTCGACCGCCTGCTCGCAAAAATCCTTGTCGCCGAGATCGCCGGCAATGGTGATCGCCTTGCGCCCCTCTTTCTCGACAATCTCCCTGGTCTTCTCGGCATCGTCATGCTCGCACAGATAGACGATGGCGACGTCGGCGCCTTCGCGCGCAAACAAGGCGGCGACGGCGCGGCCGATGCCGCTGTCGGCGCCGGTGACCAGGGCCACCTTGCCCTTCAGGCGCTCGGATCCGTTGTAGCGCGGTTCCCAGTCGGGCTTGGGCTGAAGCTCACTCTCGTGGCCAGGAAGCTCGTCCTGATCGAGCATCGGTTCCAGCACGTCGGACATGGCCTTACTCCTTCGCGGCGACGCCCATCCCGCGTTCGCCGAACTCCTCGATCGTCGCTTCGTCGTGCCGGTCCTGCCTGGGCTTCTTTTCCGCGGCGGTCCGTTCGATCGCTTCCGGCTTGTCGGTCAGCCGGCTGCCGTCGCGCGGGTCTTCGGACATCTGGTTCTTCTGATTGGCAGCGATCTGCGGCGAATCGTCGAGATGGTGATTCTGGTTCTTGCTCATGCCGTTGCTCCTCCACCGAACAACCGACTGCACTCGGCACCGGTTCCGGCGCCTCGCCTCAGCCGTGGCGCGAGCCGTCCGGGAGCTTGCGCGGCTCGAGCGGCTGCTCGCTGGCGGAAGCGGGGATCGCTCCGGAGCGGCATTCGGCGACGATCGTCGGGTAATCGAAATCGTGATTGTTGAGCAGCGCGTCGCCGGTCGCCGCGGCGCAGGCCGTGGCGCTTTCGTAGCGCGTCGGCATGGTCGCAACCTGCGTGCAGGCGGCGGGGCCGTCGGCGCAGCCGAGAATCGCAATCACGAAATAGCCTGGTCCCATTGCTCGTCCATTCAGTCCGGGCTGCAAGAACCGCGTTGATCCCAAGCGGTTCCAGTCGTTTCACCGGGCGATTTGCCGCACGCTGTCGGCACACCTAACTAGGCCGCATGGCGGCGACAGCTTCAGGGATGACGGGCGAGCGGGGCGGGCTGCAGACGCTGCTGCGCTTCCTGCCGATGCTGTGGCCGAAGGGCGAGGCCGAGCTCAAGGCGCGGGTCGTCGCCGCGGTCGTGCTGGTGCTCGCCGGCAAGGCCGCGGTGCTGCTGATGCCCTTCGCCTACAAGGCGGTGATCGACCGGATGTCGGCCGGCACGGTGGTGTTCGGAGTGATCGCCGGCCTGGTCGTCGCCTACAGCGTCGCGCGCTTCGCAGGCGTGCTTGCCGACAATTTGCGCAACGCCTTGTTCGAGAAGGTGGGTCAGCAGGCGGCGCGGCGGCTGTCGGGGCGCGTGTTCCGCCACGTCCACGACCTCAGCCTGCGATTCCACCTCGAGCGCCGCACCGGCAGCCTGACCAAAATCGTCGAGCGCGGCACCAAGAGCATCGACATGATGCTCTATTTCCTGTTGTTCAACATTGCGCCGACGATCATCGAGCTGATCGCGATCTGCGTCATCTTCTTCGTCAAGTTCGGCCCCGGTCTGGTCGCGGCGACTCTGGCGATGGTCGCTGCCTACATCCTGTTCACTCGCCAGGTGACCGAATGGCGGGCGCGCATCCAGCGCGAGATGAACGACGTCGACAACAAGGCGATCGGCCGCGCCGTCGACAGCCTGCTCAATTACGAGACGGTAAAATATTTCGGCGCCGAGGAGCGCGAGGCCAAGCGCTATGACGAGGCGATCGGCGCTTTCGCCAAGGCGGCGGTGAGGAACGAGACGTCGCTCGCCTGGCTCAACATCGGCCAGGCGCTGATCACCAATCTGATGATGGCCGGCGCGATGATTTTCACCGTCTGGGGATGGAGCCGCGGACGCTTCACGCCAGGCGACGTCGTGCTGGTCAACGCGCTGCTGATGCAGCTCTTCCGTCCGCTCGACATGCTCGGCTGGGTCTATCGATCGATCCGCCAGGGCCTGATCGACATGGAGGCGATGTTCGGCCTGCTCGACACTCCGGCCGAGATCATCGACCGGACCGGAGCAACCGAGCTGAGGGTAGACCGCGGCCATGTCCGCTTCGAGAATGTACGCTTCGGCTACGAGCCGGGCCGCGAGATCCTGCGCGGGCTCGATCTCGACATTCCGCCTGGCACCAGCTGCGCGATCGTCGGGCCATCCGGCGCCGGCAAGTCGACCATCGCCCGTCTGCTCTACCGCTTCTACGATCCGACCGGCGGGCGAATCCTGATCGACGGCCAGGACATCGCCGAAGTCACCCAGGCGAGCCTTCGCGAGGCGATCGGCATCGTTCCCCAGGACACCGTGCTGTTCAATGACACGATCGGCTACAACATCGCCTACGGGCGGGCAGGAGCGACTCAGTCGGACATTGAGGCGGCTGCGCGCGGCGCGGCGATCGACGGCTTCATCGCCGCGCTTCCGCAAGGCTACGACAGCATGGTCGGCGAGCGCGGGCTCAAGCTTTCGGGCGGCGAGAAGCAGCGCGTCGCAATCGCCCGCACCTTGCTCAAGAACCCGCCCATCCTGGTCCTCGACGAGGCGACCAGCGCGCTCGACAGCCGCACCGAGCAGGCGATCCAGGAGACGCTCGAGCGGGTCGCGGAGAGCCGAACGACGATCATGATCGCCCACCGGCTCTCGACGATCGTCAATGCCGACCAGATCGTCGTCCTCGATGAGGGCCGGGTCGCCGAGCGCGGCACCCACGACGAGCTGCTCGGCCGAGGCGGCCTCTATGCCGAGCTGTGGGCGCGCCAGGCGGCCGAACGGCTGCTCGAGGAAACCGCCGAGGCGGCCGAGTAGCTTTCAATCCCGCTCGTTCAAAGCTAGGCTGTGGCGAACCACCCGCGGCGCGCTCGGTCCGCATGATTTTCGAGTCCATGACCGACCCGCACGCAATCCTCAAACAGATATTCGGCTTCGAGCACTTCCGCGGCGTTCAGGAGCGGGTGATCGGCCGGGTCATGGCCGGCAAACACACGCTGGCGGTGATGCCAACAGGCGCGGGCAAGTCGCTTTGCTACCAACTGTCGGCCTTGGCCCGCGACGGCACTGCCTTGGTCATCTCGCCGCTGATCGCGCTGATGCACGACCAGATCCGAAGCGCCGACGCGATGGGTATCCGCGCCGCTTCGCTGACATCGGCCGACGGCAACCGTGAGCGCACAGTCGAGCGGTTCCGAAGCGGCGATCTCGACCTCCTCTATGTGGCACCAGAGCGCGCGACGACGGCCGCTTTTCAGCAGCTGGTGCGCGGCGCTCCATTGGCACTGATCGCGATCGACGAAGCGCATTGCGTCAGCGAATGGGGCCATGACTTCCGGCCCGACTACCGGCAACTGCGGCCCCTTCTCGACGAGCACGGGCAAGTTCCGCGGCTGGCGCTGACCGCGACCGCCGACGCGCGCACTCGCAGCGATATCCTCACGCAGCTCGGCATTCCGGAGGACGGGCTGATCGTCGCCGGCTTCGACCGTCCCAACATCCGGTATCACGTCCGGCACCGCGAGCAGACCGGCAAGCAGCTGCGCGAGCTACTCGCGACGCGGCCTGGGCCGGCGATCGTCTATGCGCCGAGCCGCGACAAGGCGGAAAAGATCGCAGAGGCGCTCGAGCGGACTGGCCGGCGCTCGCTGCCGTACCACGCCGGGCTGGAGCCGCAGGTGCGTGCCCGCAATCAGGCCGCGTTCGTCAACTCCGAAGACATGGTGATTTCGGCAACCGTCGCGTTCGGAATGGGCATCGACAAACCCGACGTTCGGCTGGTCGCCCATGCGGCGATCCCGAAGAGCATCGAAGCCTATTACCAGGAGACCGGCCGCGCCGGGCGCGACCGCGAGCCGGCCGAAGCCTGGCTGTTCTGGGCCGCCGAGGATTTCGCGAAGGCCCGGCGCCGGATCGAGATCGAGGTGGAGCCGGACCGCCGCCCGAGCGAGCGGGAGCGGCTGAACGCCCTTGCGGCATTCGTCGAGGCTGCCGGCTGCCGCCGAGCGATCCTTTTGCGCCATTTCGGCGAGGACGCTTCGGATCAATGCGGCAATTGCGACAATTGCCTGACACCGCCGAAGATCATCGATGCGACGGAGGTCGCGCGCAAATTGCTTTCAGCCGCCTTCCGCACGGAAATGCGGTTCGGGGTCGCCCATCTCGCCGCGGTTCTGGCCGGCAATAACAGCGAGAAAGTGCGCAGCTTCGGCCACCATCGAACGAGCGTGTTCGGCATCGCTTCGCCGGACGAGGTCGCGCTGTTGCGGCCGGTGGCGCGGGCGCTGATCGCCCGTGACGCGCTTCGCGCCGACGCTTACGGCGGACTGTCGTTCGGCCCCGGCGCGCGACCGATCCTCAGGGACGAGGAGCCGCTGGTCATCGCCGTGCCGCCGCCTCGCAAGCGGGCCGCCCGCCGCGGGCGCGCCGACGGCCCCGCCGACCCTGCGTTCGAAGCGCTTCGCGAGGCACGGCGGTCGCTTGCCTCCGAGAGCGGCGTTCCGCCCTATGTCGTGTTCCACGATTCGACGCTTCGAAGCATCGCCGAGGTCCGCCCCCGATCGCTCGCCGAGCTGTCGCAAATTCAGGGCGTGGGCGAAGCCAAGCTTAGGCGCTATGGTGCGGCCATGCTCAATGCGCTCAGGACGTTCGAGGAGACAGCCGATGGCGGGGACGACGGCAATGCGAGAGCTTGACGAGAGGACCCTGGTCAGCGGGCAGATCCGGGCCGACGAAGTGGCGGAACTCAAGCGGCAAGGGGTTTGCCTGATCGTCAACAACCGGCCGGACGGCGAGGACCCCGGCCAGCCGACCAGCGCCGACATCGAGCAGGCGGCCCGCGACGCGGGGATTGAATATCGCTTCGTCCCGATCGTTCGCGGCATGGGGCCTTCCGACATCGAGGCGATGCGCGAAGCGCTCAACGCGCCGTGCGACGGCAAGCGGCTGCTCTACTGCCGCTCGGGCAACCGCTCGGCCCTCGCCTGGGCCGTCGCCCGCGCCGAGGATGGCGTGCCGCGCGACGAACTCGAGCGCTGCGCCGCCAGGGCCGGAGTCGACCTCGGCCCGGTCGCCCACCTCCTCTAGATCAGCCCGTCCTCGGCGAGCAGGCTCCGAGCCTCATCCTCGTCCTCGTCGAGGACCATCAGCCGCACCGGCATGAGATGCCCGACGCCGATGACGCCGTGGGTCTCAGTGTCGAACAATATGGCGTCGATTCCCTGCGACTGGAGGTAGAGGCGCGCCACGTCCGCTTCGACCCTGGTCTGGAAGAGGGCGAGCTCGATGAGGCTCATCGCTGGATCACCAGGGCACCAGGTCGCCGGCGGCGATCTCGTCGACCCGCGGCTGCCGGCCGAGCATCGCATTGCGGTGCGGGAAGCGGCCGAAGCGCCCGATGACGTCATGGTGGAGCCTGGCGTAGCGCAGCATCTCGGCATCGCCGAGCCGGGTGAACAGCTGCACCGACCGCTGCTGGTCGGCGATCGACTCGCTGTGCTGGAAGGGCATGTAGAGGAATGCGCGCTCTTTGGGCTCTAGCTGCTCGTCCAGATGCCGGGCGATCGCGCCCTTGGCGATGGCCAAAGCGAGATGGTCGGTGGCGAACTGCTCGGCATGGCCGCGGAACATGTTGCGCGGCAGCTGGTCGAACAGGATGACGGCGGCGAGCGCCTGCAGCGGCTGGTCGAGAAAATGATCGGTGGGCAGCTGCCGTTTCTCGTTCCACAGCGGCTCGAAATCCTCGCGAATTCGCTCGTCGAGCTTCGGATCGGGCTTCCACCATTGCTCGGGCTCGAGCCCGAACCAGAAGCGGACGAGCTCGCCCCACCAGCTGTTCATGCAGCGGTCCCGCCCACCGTCAGCCCGTCGATCAGCAGGGTCGGCTGGCCGACCCCGGCCGGGACCGACTGGCCGCCCTTGCCGCAGATGCCGATGCCTTCGTCGAGCGCGAGGTCGTTGCCGATGCCCTTGACCCGGGTCAGCACCGTCGGCCCGTCGCCGATCAGGGTCGCGCCCTTGACCGGCTCGGCGATTCGCCCGCCGCGGATGCGGTAGGCCTCGGTGCAGGAGAAGACGAACTTGCCGCTGGTGATGTCGACCTGGCCGCCGCCAAAGCTCTTGGCGTAGATGCCGTCCTCGACCCGCTCGACCAGCTCGCCCGGCTCATCGCTGCCGCCGAGCATGAAGGTGTTGGTCATTCGCGGCATCGGCGCGTGGGCGAAGCTCTCGCGGCGCCCGTTGCCGGTCGGCTCCACGCCCATCAGCCGGGCGTTCAGCCGGTCCTGCAGATAGCCCTTCAGGATGCCGTCCTCGATCAGCGTGGTGCGGCCGGTCGGAGTGCCTTCATCGTCGATGGTCAGCGAGCCGCGGCGGCCCGCGATCGCCCCCTCGTCGATCACGGTAACGCCGGGGGCGGCGACCCGCTCGCCGATGCGGCCGGAAAAGGCCGACGTGCCCTTGCGGTTGAAGTCGCCCTCCAGCCCGTGGCCGACCGCCTCATGCAGAAGCACTCCCGGCCAGCCGGGCCCGAGCACGACCGGCATCTCGCCGGCCGGAGCGGCGACCGATTCGAGGTTCACCAATGCCTGGCCGAGCGCGATGTCGATCGCCCGGTTCCATTCCGAAACCTCGAACAGGCGTCCGTAGAGGTATCGCCCGCCGAGCCCGTGGTAGCCGGTTTCGCGCCGCGAGCCGTTGCTGGCGACGATCTGGACTCCGAGCCTGACCAGCGGCCGGACGTCGGACGCGACGAAGCCGTCGGCCCTGACAATGTCGATCACGCTCCAGCTCGCCGACAGCGACACGCTGACCTGGGCGACCCGCGGGTCGCGGGCCCTGGCCGCCGCATCGATGCGCTGGCACAGCGCAACCTTGTCGGCGAACGACACGGCGGACAGCGGGTCGTCGCTGGCATACATTGCCTGGTTGGTGCGCGGCGGCGGCGCTTCCGGACGGGCCCCGGCAGGGTCGAGCAGCTTCAGGGTCGCCGCGGCGCGCTCGATCGCCGCGGCGCTGATCTCGTTGGCGTGGGCGAAAGCGGTCGTCTCGCCGCTGACGCCGCGCAGGCCGAAGCCCGAAGCGGTGCTGTAATCGGCGGTCTTGAGCCGCCCGTCGTCGAACGCGAACGCCTCGGACGCGCGATACTGGAGATAGAGCTCGCCGTCGTCGCAGCCGGCGAGGTGCCGGGCGACCAGGCGGCGCGCCTCGTCGGGGTCGAGGGCGCCGTCGCGATAGAGAAAACGGCGGGGGTCGCCGATCATTGCGACGGCCGGTCCGCAGGTCCCCCCTCGAGAACGAAGCGGCGGTCGCAATAGCCGCATTCGACGAAGCCCGTGTCCGGCTCGACGCGCAGGTAGACGCGCGGGTGGCCGAGCGACGGATCGATCTCCCCCGAGCCGTCGCAGGCGACTCGGTCGGTCGTGACCTTGATGACCTCGGGCGGCGGCGGCGGATTCGACGACATGGCGCCGACGTAGCAACCGCCGCCTTGCGCTTCAATGAGCGCGAGCGCCCCGCCGCTTGTCGGCGGCGAGGCGGGGCGCGTATGCGCGGAGCCATGGACCCGCCGCCGCCCGCCATCCGGATCGATTCGCTGTCGAAGACCTATGCCGGCGGCAAGCAGGCGCTGAAGGACGTCAGCCTGGACGTGCCGCGCGGCCAGATCTTCGGGCTGCTCGGGCCGAACGGCGCCGGCAAGTCGACCCTGATCAATATTCTCGCCGGGATGGTGGTGAAGACCGGCGGCACGGCAAGCATCTGGGGCTTCGACATCGATCGCCACCCGCGCAACGCCAAGCGCTCGATCGGCATCGTCCCCCAGGAAATCCTGTTCGACCCGTTTTTCACGCCGCGCGAGGCGCTCGAGCTCCAGGCCGGCCTCTACGGAATCCCGCCCGGCGAGAGGCAGACCGATGCCCTGCTCGCGGCCATGCACCTGACCGACAAGGCCAATGCCTATGCCCGCACCCTGTCGGGCGGAATGAAGCGGCGGCTGCTGGTCGCCAAGGCCCTCGTCCACTCGCCGCCAATCCTGGTGCTCGACGAGCCGACGGCCGGGGTCGACATCGAGCTTCGCCGCGAATTGTGGGCCTATGTCCGCAAGCTCAACGCCGCCGGCGTGACCGTCGTCCTCACCACCCATTATCTCGAGGAAGCCGAGCAATTGTGCGATCGAATCGCCATCATCCACCACGGGCGGGTGATCGCCAACGAGCCGACCCGGCAGCTGGTCGCCAAGGCGCAGGAGAAATCGGTCGTCGTCACCGTCGACCGCGACATCGACGAGGCGCCGCAGGCGCCGTGCTTCGACAAGATCGAGCGGGTCGACGAGCGGACCATCGCCATCAGCTTCCGCAAGGACCGGGTGAACGCCGGCGAGGTGCTCGCCGCGGTTCAAAAGGGCGGCCTCGGCATCGTCGACGTCCGGACGCGGGAGCCGGCGCTGGAGGACGTGTTCCTGAGCCTGGTGTCTTCCCCTCCCGTTCAAGGGAGGGGGCAGGGGGTGGGTGGCGAATGAGCGGGCTCGATGCCCGCGAAGAAGCATACTCATGGGCATTGAACCCATTCGTCTGCACCCCACCCCTACGCCCCTCCCCTGAAGGGGAGGGGAAATGACCGCCGACGTCCTCATCGTCGGTTCCGGCGCCGCCGGCCTGACCGCGGCGCTCAACCTCGCCGCGACCCGCAAGGTGGCGGTGATCGCCAAGGGCGCGCTCGGCGAGGGCGCGACCGGCTGGGCCCAGGGCGGGATCGCCGCGGTGCTCGAGCAGGGCGACAGCTTCGAGGCGCACGTCCGCGACACGATGATCGCCGGCGCCGGGCTCAACGACGAAAAGGTCGTCGAACATGTCGTCGGCCGGGCGCCGGCGGCGATCGAGCATCTCGCCGAGCTGGGCGTACCGTTTGCCAGCGGCGGCGACGGCCAGCGCTGGCATCTGACCCGCGAGGGCGGCCACAGCCACCGGCGGATCGTGCACGTCGCCGACGCCACCGGATCGGCCGTCCAGCAGGCGCTCGAGAAAGCCGCGGCCAGCCACCCGAACATCAGGCTGATTCCCGACATGGTGGCGATCGACCTGATCACCGGCCGCCATGCGACGCATTTCTCGACCAGCGGCGCGATCCACGGCCTTTACGCCTACAACCGCCGCACCAAGCGGGTCGAGGCGCTGACCGCGCGCGCCACCATCCTCGCCACCGGGGGGGCCGGCCGCGTCTACCTCTATTCGACCGCGCCGCGCGGGGCGACCGGCGACGGCATCGCCATGGCGTGGCGGGCAGGCTGCCGAGTGTCGAACATGGAATTCATGCAATTCCACCCGACCTGTCTGTACAATCTCACCGTCAAGAACTTCCTGATCACCGAGGCGGTGCGCGGCGAGGGCGGCCAGCTCAAGATCCCGGGCAGCGGCGAGCGCTTTATGCCACGGTTCGACAAGCGCGCCGAGCTGGCGCCGCGCGACATCGTCGCCAGAGCCATCGACCATGAGATCAAGCGGCTCGGCCTCGATTATGTCCACCTCGACATCTCGCACCGCGAGGCGGATTTCGTGAAAGGCCATTTCCCGACCATCTACGAGCGGTTGCTCGGCCTCGGCATCGACATGACGCGCGAGCCGATCCCGGTGGTTCCGGCGCAGCATTACACCTGCGGCGGAGTGGTGGTGGACGTCGACGGCCGGACCGACGCTCCGGGCCTCTACGCGGTCGGCGAAGTCACCCAGTCGGGGCTCCACGGCGCCAACCGGCTGGCGTCGAACAGCTTGCTCGAATGCCTGGTGTTCGGCGAGGCGGCGGCGCGCCACATCGCCGACCATTGGGACAGCCTCGCCGAGCCGCCGCAAGTGCGCGCCTGGGACGAAAGCCGGGTGACCGACAGCGACGAGGAGGTGGTGATCACCCAGATTTGGGGCGAGATCCGGCGCTTCATGTGGAATTTCGTCGGCATCGTCCGAACGACCAAGAGGCTCGAGCGGGCCAAGCGGCGAATCGATCTCATCCGCCAGGAAGTCGCCGAATATTACCGCCACTTCCGGGTGACCCCGGATTTGATCGAGCTGCGCAATTTGGTCGAGGTCGCCGACCTCATCATCCGCTCCGCCCTGGCGCGCAAGGAAAGCCGCGGGCTGCATTACACGCTCGACCACCCGGAGACGCTGGCCAAGGCCGAGGATACGGTGCTGGTGCCCTGAGCCGCAAAAGTCACAAAGGCCACGTCCGCTGGCTCGCGGCGAAATCGTCCCGGCGTTTGCCGATGTTCGAGAAATCGCTCGCTTTGCGCCGGAAATGGTTGCCGAGCAGGCGGGCGAGGCGGCCATCGCCGAGCGGGCCCGTGTGACTTTCGGTCGACTGCTGTTCGCAAGGGCGAAGCACGCGGTCCCACAGAGCGGCGAACAGGCCGTCGGGCTGGCGCGCTCGGAGGCGGTAAGCGCTTTCGCGGCTCATCCCGACCGCGGCGGCGGCCGTGGCGACGCTGCGCGTGCGGCCGAGCGCCTCGAGGAAGCCGATCTGCCGCTCGGCGGTCCAGCCGTCGCGGCGAATTCGCCGAGGACGGGAGCGCCGCGTGCGGAGTTTGCGTGTCGAGGTCGAATCGCCGGCGGCCATCGACCAGCTTGGATCACAAATCGGGGGCTGTAGGACAGGCTTTTGTGCGCAATGGGGCGAAAGCGGGAGGCCACGCTCGCCGCTTCGCCTAGCGCAGCTTGCTGATCTTGAGCTTGTCGGCTTTGGCGCGCACCTGCACCGATTCCTCGCTCCGGGTCAGCGCCCTGGCGATGGCGCGCAGGCTCATGCCCTTGCCGGCGAGCAGGTGCAGCTTCTGGATCTCGTCCTGCCGCCACGGCTGGCGATGGCGTTCGAAGCGCTCGACCATTCCACACTCTCCTTCCAGGCCGCTGGCTGCTGGCATCCCGCCGACACCCTGCTAAACCCGCCGGCTGATGTCCGAGCCGCAGCCCCATCTCTACCTCGTCGACGGGTCGAGCTACATTTTCCGCGCCTATCACCGGCTGCCGCCGCTGACCAACCGCCACGGCCAGCCGGCCGGCGCGGTCTACGGCTATACGACCATGTTGTGGAAGCTCGCCGACGGCCTCAGCAAGGCCGACGGGCCGACCCACATGGCGGTGATCCTCGACGCGTCCGAGCATACCCACCGCAACGCAATGTACGACCAGTATAAGGCGCACCGGCCGCCGCCGCCCGAGGATTTGGTGCCGCAATTCCCGCTGATCCGGGTCGCGACGCGCGCTTTCTCCATCCCCTGCATCGAGGAGGAGGGGCTGGAGGCCGACGACATCATCGCCTGCTACGTGACCGCGGCCAAGGCGGCGGGCTGGAAAGTGACCATCGTCAGTTCCGACAAGGATTTGATGCAGCTGATCGAAGAGCCGCAGGTCGACATGCTCGACACGATGAACGACCGGCGAATCGGCCGCACCGAAGTGCTCGAGAAGTTCGGAGTGCCGCCCGAGAAGGTCGGCGACGTGCTGGCGCTGATGGGCGACAGCGTCGACAATGTGCCGGGAGTGCCGGGGATCGGCCCGAAGACCGCGTCGCAGCTGATCCAGACGTTCGGCGACCTCGAGACGGTGCTCGCCTCGGCCGACCAGATCACCAAACCAAAATTGAAGCAGAATTTGATCGAGCATGCCGAAGCCGCGCGCCTGAGCCGCGAGCTGGTGCGGCTGGTGTGCGACGCTCCGCTGCCGGAGCCGCTCGACGCCCTCGAGCTCAAGCGAATCCCGCCCGAGCCGCTCAAGCAATTCCTCGAGGACCAGGGGTTCAAGTCGCTGCTCAACCGGCTGACCGGCGGCGGCCCGACCGGGCGCAGCAGCAGCGGCGGCGGGATCAATGCCGTCATGGCGTCACTCGAGCCCAAGCGGCCGGCGCCGCCGTCGGCCGAGACCATCGCCGTCGACCGTTCGGCCTATGAGACCGTCACCGACGAGGAAGCGCTCGACCGCTGGATCGCCGAGGCGCGGTCGCAGGGCCATGTCGCGGTCGACACCGAGACCGACTGCATCGACTGCGTGATCGCCAGGCTCGCCGGGATCAGCCTGGCCACGGGCCCCAACCGCGCCTGCTACATCCCCGTCGGGCATTCGGGCGCGGACCTCTATTCGGACGCGCCCGACCAGCTGCCCCTGGACCTGGTGCTCGGCAAGCTCAAAGCCCTGCTCGAGGACCCGGCGGTGCTCAAGATCGGCCACAACCTCAAATATGACTGGGTGATGTTCGACAAGGCCGGCATCGCGGTCGCGCCCTATGACGACACCTTGCTGATGAGCTTCGACCTCGATGCCGGCCGCCACGGCCACGGCCTCGACGAGCTCGCCAAGCTGCACTTCGACCACGAGTGCATCCCGTTCAAGCAAGTGTGTGGGACGGGGGCAAAGCAGATCACTTTCGACAAGGTGCCGCTCGCCCAGGCGACCGAATATGCCGCCGAGGATGCCGACATCACGCTTCGGCTATGGCAGCGCCTGAAGCCGCGGATCGCCGCGGAAGCGGCGAGCCGGGTCTACGAGCGGGTCGACAAGCCCTTGGTGCCGGTGATCGGCCGGATGGAGCGGCGCGGCGTCAAGGTCGACCGCGACTATCTCGCCCGGTTGAGCCGGGAGTTCGCCGCCGAGATCGCCGCACTCGAGGAGCGGATCTACGAGGCGGCGTGCGGGCCCTTCACCATCGGCTCGCCGCAGCAGCTCGGCGAAGTGCTCTACGGCAGGCTCGGCCTCAAGGGCGGCCGCAAGGGCAAGAGCGGCCAATATTCGACCGACGTCAACGAGCTCGAGCGGCTCGCCGCCGAAGGCGTCGACTGCGCGCGGCTGGTGCTCGAGTGGCGCCAGCTGACCAAATTGAAATCGACCTATACCGACGCCCTGCAGGCGCAGGTCAACCCGGAGACGGGCCGTGTCCACACCAGCTTCAGCCTGTCCGGCGCGCAGACCGGGCGATTGTCCTCGAACGACCCCAATCTCCAGAACATCCCGATCCGCACCGAGATCGGCCGCAAGATCCGCGACGCCTTCATCGCCGAGCCGGGCCATGTGCTGATGAGCGCGGATTACAGCCAGATCGAGCTTCGCCTCGCCGCCCACATGGCCGACGTACCGCAATTGAAGGAAGCGTTCCGCGACGGCGCCGACATCCACGCGATGACCGCCGAGGAATTGTTCGGAACCGTCGACCGCGACACCCGCGGCAAGGCCAAGACGGTCAATTTCGCCATCCTTTACGGAATATCGTCCTGGGGGCTCGCCGGGCGCCTCGGCGTTTCGAGGGAAGAGGGCCAGGCGATCATCGCCCGCTATTTCGAGCGCTTCCCCGGCATCCGCGCCTATATCGACACCACCCTCGCCTTCGCCCGCGAGCACGGCTTCACCCAGACCCTGTTCGGCCGCAAGACCCATTTCCCCAACATCCGCGCGCCCAACCAGGCGGTCCGCGGCGGCGCCGAGCGGGCGGCGATCAACGCCCCGATCCAGGGGACCAGCGCCGACCTCATCAAGCGGGCGATGGCGCGGATGGACGAAGCACTCAAAGGCGCCGGCCTCGGCGATGTGAAGATGCTCCTCCAGGTCCATGACGAATTGGTGTTCGAAGTGCCCGAAGGCCGCGAGGAGCAAGCGGCCGAGGTGGTGCGGGCGGTCATGGCCGGGGCCGCGGGCCCGGCGCTGGCGCTCGAAGCGCCGCTCGACGTCGAGGTCGGCTGGGGGACCAATTGGGGCGCCGCGCATTGAAGACCGATCCCGAGCCGCTGCCCTCGTCGGGCGATCTTGCCGCGCTCGCCCGCGGCGGGCGGATCAACTTCCTCGGCTTCGTCCTTCGGCTTCTCGCCCGCCTGCCCTTCCTGTTCATCGCCGGCCGCATTTACGGCGCCGCCGAGCTCGGCCGCTTCGCCTTCGCCATCCTCGTCGTCGAGTTCGCGGCGCAGCTCGCCACGCTCGGCCTCAAGCGCGGGCTTGCGCAGCAGCTCGCCCATAGTGACAAGCCGCATGTCTGCGTCGTCTGGGACGCCTTGCTGGTCGGTGCGCTCGGCTCCGCCGTCGCCGTCGTCGCGCTGATGATCTTCCCGCAGGCGATGTTCCCCAACAGCGAGGTGCGCGGGCTGGAATGGCTGCTGCCGCTGACCGTCATCGCCCTCGCCTGGTCCGACGTGATGCTGGCGGCGCTCGCCTATCGCCACGACATCGCCTCGACGGTGCGGGCGCGGGCGATCGTCGAGCCGTGGATCATCAGCATCGCCGCCTTCGCCTGGTCGTTCATCTCGCTGCGCGACGGCCTGATCATCGCCTACGTCCTGTCGATGGCCGGGGCCCTCCTCGCCTCGGTGATCCCGTTCGTCCGAAGCTATGGCATCCCGGAGAACTGGAGCCCGGATCCCGGCACCTTGTGGCGGATGGCAAGGCGCAACATCCCGGTCGCCGCCGCCGATGCCGTCGAATGGGGATCGCGGCGGCTCGACCTTGCCGTCGTCGGACTGTTCTTCTCGCCGGCCGTGGTCGGCATCTATTATGTCGCCCAGCAGGTCGCCTCGCTGCCGTCCAAGCTCAAGACCAGCTTCGACCCGATCCTCGGCCCGGTGATCGCCCGAAACCTCGCCGCCGGCGATCACCAGGCGGTCGCCCGGCAGGTGCGCCAGGTCGGCTTTTGGGTGATCGGCGCGCAGATGGGCGTCGCGCTCGCGCTGGGAATCCCCGGCCAGGGAGTGATGGGCCTGGTCGGCCCGGTATTCGTCGCCGGCACCGCCGCCCTCGCCTTCCTGCTCGCCGCCGAAGTCGCGGCGGCGATGGCGGCGGTCAGCGAAGCGGCGCTGATCTACATCGCCCGCCATCGCAACATGTGGCTGAGCGTCGCGATGATCGTCCTCCAGGGCGTCCTGTCGGTCGTGCTGGTGGTGGCGATGCGGCGCGCCCAGCTGCCCGAAATGTGGCAGGCGACCGGACCGGCCATCGCCCTGCTGCTGGCGCTGGGCTTTGCCGCCGTCGCCAAGTCACGGCTGCTGTGCCACATCCTCGACGGGCCGGTGTCGGGGTGGCGCTGGCCGCTGATCTGGGCGGCGGGAGCGGGCATTCTGGTCGGCCAGCTGGCGATCATGCTGCCGGAATGGGCGGAGCTGTTGTTCGGCGTGCCGGCGATCCTCGTCGCTTTCGGCCTGGTGCTGTGGACCAAGGGCTTCGGTCCCGAGGACCGCGAGCTGTTCCGGATGAAGAAGCAGGACATCGAGGAATTGAGCCTGCCGACCCCGGCCGACAGCCCGCAGGCGCCGAGGTGAAGAGCAATCCTCCCTGCGAGCGAAGCTCGTGGGGAGGTGGCAGGCTGCAGGCCTGATCGAGGGGCCCTCCACCAGCTACGCTGGTCCCCCTCCCCATCGCTGTCGCGATAGGGAGGAATATTGGCATCAGTGCCTAAAATGCCGAACGCCGGTGAACAGCATCGCCAGGCCCGCCTCGTCTGCGGCGGCGATCACTTCCTCGTCGCGGATCGACCCGCCCGGCTGGATCACCGCGGTGGCGCCGGCCTCGGCGGCAGCGAGCAGCCCGTCGGCGAACGGGAAGAAGGCGTCCGAGGCGACCGCCGAGCCGATCGTCCGCGGCTCGGGCCAGCCATTGGTCTCGGCCGCCTCGAGCGCCTTGGCGGCGGCGATCCGGGCGCTGTCGCGGCGGTTCATCTGGCCGGCGCCGATGCCGGCGGTGGCGCCGTCCCTGGCATAGACGATGGCGTTCGACTTGACATGCTTGGCGACGGTCCAGGCGAACAGGCAGTCGGCCAGCTCGCGCTCCGTCGGCTGGCGCTTCGTGACGCATCGAAGCTCGTCGCGCGCGACCCGTCCATTGTCGCGGTCCTGGACCAGCAGGCCGCCGGCGATGACCGCGATCGACTGGCCGCCGCGGGCCGGGTTAGGCAGCTCGCCGGTCAGCAGCAGCCGCAGGTTCTTCTTGCCCGCAAAGACGCGCCGCGCGTCCTCGTCGGCGTCCGGCGCCACCACCACTTCGGTGAAGATCTGCGTGATCGCTTCAGCGATCGCCGCGTCGAGCGGGCGGTTGACGGCGACGATCCCACCGAAAGCCGAGACGCTGTCGCAGGCGAGCGCCGCCTGCCACGCGTCGAGCAAGCTGTCGGCGCTGGCGACTCCGCACGGATTGGCATGCTTGACGATGACCACGGTCGGCGGTCCGCCGTGGAACTCGGCGGCGAGCTCGAGCGCGGCATTGGCGTCGTTCAAATTGTTGTAGCTGAGCTCCTTGCCCTGGACCTGTTGGGCCTGGGCGATCCCCGGCGTGTGCGGCCCGGCCGGGACGTAGAGCGCCGCCTGCTGGTGCGGGTTCTCGCCGTAGCGAAGCGGCATCTTCAGCTTCGAGGAAAAGGTCCAGCTTTCTGGCCAGCGCTGCTGCTGGTCGCCGAAGGCAAACCATTGCGAGATCATCGAATCATAAGCGGCGGTAAGCGCGAAGGCCTTGGCGGCGAGCCGCTTGCGGAAATCAAGTGACGTCGCGCCGCCGTTCTGCCTGAGCTCGGCGAGCAGTTCGTCGTAGTCGGCCGGGTCGGTGATGATCGCCACATGCGCGTGATTCTTGGCCGCCGAGCGGACCATCGACGGGCCGCCGATGTCGATATTCTCGATGATCTCGTCGCGGCCGGCGCCGCGCGCCAGCGTCGCTTCGAACGGGTAGAGGTTGACGACGACGAGGTCGATCGCCGCGATCCCGTGCTCGGCCATGGCCGCCATGTGCTCGTCATTGTCGCGCACTCCGAGCAGGGCGCCGTGGACCTTGGGGTGAAGGGTCTTCACCCGGCCGTCCATCATTTCGGGAAAGCCGGTCAGTTCACTGATGTCGCGCACCTGCGCGCCGTTGTCGCGAAGCCTGGCGGCGGTGCCGCCGGTCGAGACGATCTCGATGCCGAGCTCGGCAAGCCCTGCGGCCAGCCTGTCGAGCCCGCTCTTGTCCGACAGCGAAATCAGCGCCCTCGTCACCGCCACCCGATCGGTCACTGAATGATCCTTCCATGCAATTTCAGGCGTCATTGCGAGGAGCGGAGCGACGAAGCAATCCACCTTCGCGTTGCCAGCTGGATTGCTTCGCCCGGCTTAGGGCCGGGGTCGCAATGACGGATGCCGAGATCTAGCTCGAGCGGCGGAACTGCCAGCCGATCTCGCCACCGAGACGCGAAATCTCTCCGACGATGACCAGTTGCGACGTCGCGTGCGGCGCTCCGCGGCCGTTGATCATGATGCTTTCCTCGATCGCGAGATTGGCGCCGCGGCAGCGGAAGTTCCACGGCGGCGCGCCCGGCGAACGCAGAATCGCGCCCATTCCGTCCGCGGTCAGGGTCGGCTCGACCCCCGGGGCGAGGTGGAAGCGTACGGCAAAGGGCGCCGAGTCGCGGACCTTGCGGCGCCCCTTGGCGATCAGCTGATCGGCGCCGCGCAATTCCTTGCCGTCGTTGCCGAGCATCAGGCTGCGCTTGTGGAGCATCCCGAAGGTCCGGACATAGCCGTCGTGACTCGCCTCGAGCCGGCTCGAATCATTGTCCTCGCTGCGATCGATGGTGACGTCGGCGACTCCCTTGCCAAGCGATCCGTCCGGCAGGATGGCAGTCGAATTGGTGTCGGCGAGGGTCAGGGTGCTGTGCGCCGCCGTCGTCCGAAGGCCCTCGACCAGCTCGCCGGGAAGCCCGGTCGGCATCGGCCCCGGCCCGCCGCAATTGACGATCAGCCGCTGCAGCCCGTCCGACATTTCGAACGCCAGGGTCGAGGCGCAACCCTGGCCGGTCATCTTGGGCGGCGGCGGCGGCGCTGCATCGAGCACGATGATCGTGCCGAGCGCGGACAGGCGCTGATAGCCCCAGCCGCGAGCCTGGCGCAGAGGACGGGCGCGAAGCCCGCAGCCTTCAATCAGCGCCGTCAGCCGAGCCGCCTCGCCGGGATTGCCGCCCTGCCAGCTGGACAGAGCGCCATCGCCCATCGTGATCCCGTGAAGAGCGGCAAGGGCTGCGGCGGCGGCGGCCTCGATCGCTTCCGGCGGCGACTGCTTGGCGGCGGCATAGGCCGAGCGGAGCAGGCCGAGACGGTCGACCAGGAGCATCTGCTCGTAGGGGCAGCGACTGACCAGGCCGCCGTCGTCGAACTGCGCCTGGGAAAGCGCCCGCGCCAGCCCCGCCTCGCCGCGGGCGACTCGCGGCACTCCGCCCTGGACCAGCAGCCCGGCGGTGACGACACCGGCCCAGGCGGTGATTTTCTTTATTCCGGCCGGCGCTCGGTCCGCGGCGGAATCGAGATGGCGGGCGCCGCGCGCAAGCGTGTTCAGGAGCGCCGAGCGATAACCCGGATCGCGGCTCGACAGGATATAGGGGGCGTAGGCGGTCCAGAAGAGGATTCGCTCGCCCCACAGCTCCGGCCGCCAGGCCTCGTCAGCGCGGGTGCCGTGGGCGAGCAGCCAGCGGCCGGCGATGGCTTCGGCGAGGCGCGCGCCCTTCTCGCGGCTGGCGGCGGCGGCGAGGTCACGGAGCCACGAGAAGCCCTGCAGCTGCTCGGCCAGTGGGCCGTCGGCGCCGAGCTCGGCGAAATCGAGATCGGCCAGCGCCACGGTTTCACAGCCGAAGGCGAAACGTCCGGCGAGCAGGGCTTCGCCCCGCTGCCGGTCGCCGGCGACATGGTCGCGGGGAACCGCGACCAGCTTGAGCGGCTGCCGGCCCGATCCGAACAGTCGCGCGAGCAGCGGGCCTTTGGCGAGCCTGCTGACGATTGCCTGCTCGGCCGCCGTCTGGGCTGTCATCCCTCGCCTCTCAGGGCGCGGATGTTGGCGGCATAATGGCCGGGCCCGCCGCGGAAAGCGGCGGTGCCCGCGACCAGCACCGTTGCCCCGGCACCGACCGCCTGAGGAGCGGTGTCGGCGTCGATGCCGCCATCGACCTCGAGCTCGACCGAAAGGTTCTGCTTGGCGATGCGGTTGGCGATCGCCTCGATCTTGTTCAATTGGCTGGCGATGAACTTCTGGCCGCCGAAGCCGGGATTGACGCTCATCACCAGCACCAGGTCGACCTCCTCGAGAACGTAATCGAGCATCTTCGCCGGGGTCGCCGGGTTGAGCGACACTCCGGCCTTTTTGCCGAGCGACCGGATGCGCTGCAACGTCCGGTGGAGGTGCGGCCCGGCTTCGGGATGGACGGTGATGACGTCCGCGCCGGCCTCGGCGAAAGCATCAATGAAGGGATCGACCGGCGAGATCATCAGATGGACGTCGAACGGCTTGGCGCTGTGCGGGCGAAGCGCCTTCACCACGCCCGGGCCGATGGTGATGTTAGGGACGAAATGGCCGTCCATCACGTCGACGTGGATCCAGTCGGCGCCAGCCTCGTCGATCGCCCGGACTTCCTCGCCGAGGCGGGCGAAATCGGCGGACAGGATCGACGGGGAAATGAGCGGCTGGGGCATCGGCTCGATTAGACGGGAAACCCCTCGCTCGACAAGCGGCGATGCGAAGGCACCGGAGCGTCGATTTTTCACCGAAATCTCAAAAGTCGCTCATGCTCTTCATCCGGCGTCCGGCCAAAACGGAGCCGCTATTGACGACAGGCGTGTTAGTGCATTAACACACCGGCTAGCCGCAGCTGGAGAAGAATCGATGACCAAGACATATTTTTTGGCCACGGCCTCGCTCGCCCTGGCGGCAGCGGCTCCGGCACACGCCGTTCCGGCCGACCTGGCGGCCAAGGCGCAAGCCTATCTGAAAAGCGCCTTCCCGGCCGACCAGCCCGGCGCGGCCGTGATCATCACCGACGACGGCAAAACCGTCTTCGCCGCCGGCCAGGGATTGGCCGACTTGCAAGCGAGGACGCCGATCACGCCGGCGACCGTCTTCCGGATCGGGTCGATCACCAAGCAATTTTCGGCTGCCGTGATGCTGCAACTGGTCGCCGAGGGCAAAGTCAGCCTCGACGACAAATTGTCGAAATTCTTCCCCGACTATCCGAAGCCGGGCGCCGACGCGACGATCGCCCAGCTGCTCAACCACACGGTCGGAGTCCAGTCCTACACCGGCATTCCCGGCTGGATGGCCGACGAGAAAAACACCGAACGCGCCTACACCACCGAGCAGATGATCGCCTTGTTCAAGGACTTGCCGGCGCGGTTCGAGCCCGGCGAACAATTCCAGTACAACAACAGTGGTTATGTCCTGGTCGGAGCGGTAATCGAGAAGGTCACCGGCAAGGCCTGGCACGAGGCGGTCGACGAGCGGATCGCCAGGCCGCTCGGGCTGACGTCGATCCGCTACGGCACGGTCGAGACGAGCATTCCGGGCATGGCCAAGGGCTACACCCAGACGGACGGCAAGCAGGTGCCGGCGCGCAAGATCGACATGAGCGTGCCGCATGCCGCCGGGGCGCTCCTCGGGTCGGTCGAGGACCTCGCCAAATGGAGCCATGCGCTGCACCACGGCAAGGTCGTCCCACCCGAGCTTTATGCAAAGATGATCGCGCCGACCCTGCTGCCCGACGGCAAGAGCGAGAATTACGGCTTCGGAGTCGCCCTGAGCGACGTGCGCAACCGCAAGGCGATTCGCCACGGCGGCGGCATCTTCGGCTTTTCGACCGATGCCCTTTACATCCCGGACGAGGACTTGTTCGTCGCCGTGTTCGTCAACAGCGACGAGCCGGTGTCCTCCGGCAGTGTCCTGTCGCAGCGTCTGGCGGCGCTGGCGCTCGGCGATCCCTACCCGGCATTCGAACAGGCGGCGGTCGACGCGAAGACGATCGAGCCGCTGCTCGGAGTCTATGCCTATGACGGCGGTGAGCGGCGCTTCTTCGCCAGGGATGGCAAGCTCTATACCCGCCGCAGTGGAGCCAGCGATCTCGAGGTGTTCCCGGCGGGCGGCAACCGCTTCTTTTATGGCCCCGACAGCCTCACCTGGTTCGAGGTCAAGCAGGACTCCGCCGGCAAACCGGTGATGGCCATGTACCAGAACGGCGCCGCGGAACCGGAGCTGGCATTTTTGACAGGGCCTATCCCGCCCGAGCCGACGACGGTCGAATTGCCGCGCGAGACTCTGCAGCGCTACGTCGGCAGCTACCAGGCACAGCTTGGCATTGCCAAGGTCGCGTTCGGGGAGTCGGGGGAGATGACCGTCCAGCTTGGCCGCCAGCGGCCGGTCGTGCTCAGGGCGGTCAGCGAGACGGAATTCCTCGCCGAAGGCGTCGATGCCAAGGTCGTCTTTGCAACCGAGGCCGGCAGGGTGACGGGTCTCGTGCTGCGCCAGGGCGGACGCGAGTTGCCGGCCGGGCGCATGGCCGACTAGCGGCGGAGGCGCGCCACGAAGAAGCCATCGAGCCCGCCATGCTCCTCGATGGTGCCGGGGAGGAGCCGGAGCCAGCCTTCGGGCGATGACGTCATGAAGTCCGGCAGCTCGCCGTCGCGAGGGCCGTCGAGCGCGAAGCCGGGGTTGCTGGCGAGGAAGGCCCGGACGATGTCCTCGCCCTCGTCCGGCTCGAGCGAGCAGACCGAGTAGACGAGTGCGCCACCGGGCTCGAGCCATCCCGCCGCGCGGTCGATCAGCCGCGCCTGAAGCGCGGCGGCTTCGGCGATGATCTTCGGGCGGACGCGATAAAGGACTTCGGGATGACGGCGGAAGGTGCCGGTCGCCGAGCAGGGCGCGTCGAGCAGGATGGCATCGAAACGGCGCCCGGGATCCCAGCGCATGGCGTCGGCAACGACCAGATCGGCGGAAAGGCCGGTGCGCGAGAGGTTGTCCGACAGTCGCGCCAGACGACTTTCCGAAACGTCGAGGGCGGTGACGGAATGGCCGGCGGCGGCGAGCTGCATGGTCTTGCCGCCGGGCGCGGCGCAAAGATCGATGACATTGCGAGCACCGTCTGGAACGAGCCGCGCCGGGAGCGAGGCGGCGAGGTCCTGCACCCACCATCGGCCGTCGCCGAAGCCCGGCAGGGCGGACACCGCGCCGGATTCCTTCAAGCGGACGTGGCGCGGAGCGAGCGAGACCCCGCCGTGCGCGTCGGCATAGGATTTCGCCTCCGGATCGTCGGCGAAACTGAGGTCGAGCGGCGGGCGGCGGGCGATCAGCCGGCGGGCGGCGTGGACCACCTCCTCCCCCCATGCCGCCATCCAGCGCTGCTCGACGTCCGGCGGCAGGCGCGGAGCTTCGAGGGCCGGAACGCCGCGGCGAAGCAAGGTGCCGAGGACGCCGTGGACGAGGCGCCGCGGTCCGCCGTCGACCAGAGGCAGAGCCGTCGCCACCACCGCATGGTCGGGCGTGCCGAGTCCGACTTTCTGGCCGAGGGCGAGACGAAGCACCATGCGCGCCTTGCTGTCGTCCGGGAGCCGCTGGCGGGTGGCGCCGTCGATCCATTCGTCGAGGTCGGGAAGGCGGCGAAGGGTCTCGCCGGCGATGGCAATGGCGAGCGCCTTGTCGTTCGGCGGCAGATTGCCGGCGGCGCCGGCGGCCGAATCGAGGGTCTCGCCGCGGCGAAGCACGGCATCGAGCATCCGCAGCGCCGCCTTGCGCGCCGCGGACCCCTCAACGATCGGCCTGGCCACCGAACCCTCGCAACTTTAATGCGCTTCCGGGCGCGGCGGGCGCGAGAGAAGGGCCTCGAGCACCTGCTCGACGCTCGCCCTGCCGGAAAGCAGCGAATCGACGGCGGCGACGATCGGCATGTCGACGCCTTTCTCGCGCGACAGCCGGGCGAGCACCGGCGCGGTGAAGGCGCCCTCGGCGACGGTCCTTCGGTCGGCCATCAGCTCGGCCGCCGAGCGGCCCTGACCAAGACCGAGGCCGAGCGAAAAATTGCGCGAGCTGGTCGACGAGCAGGTCAGGACCAAATCGCCGAGGCCCGACAGGCCGGTCAGGGTTTCGCGGCGAGCGCCGTAAGCGAGCCCGAAGCGCGTCATTTCGGCAAAGCCGCGGCCGATCAGCGCCGCCCTCGCGTTCTGGCCGAGGCCGCGGCCTTCGACCACCCCGCAGGCGATCGCCAGCACGTTCTTGACGGCTCCGCCGATCTCGGCGCCGGCGACGTCGTCGCTCAAATAGATGCGGAAGGCAGGAAGCGCGATTCGCGCGCGCAGCGCTTCGCCGAACGAAGCCTCCTCGGCTGCCAAAGTGACCGCGGTCGGCAGTCCGGCAGCAACTTCGTGGGCGAAAGTCGGCCCCGACAGCACGGCGATGTCGGCGCCCGGGCAGGCATCACGGGCGACATGGTGGAGAAGCTCGCCGCTCTTCTCCTCGATACCCTTGGAGCAGAGCACCAGCGGCCGGCCGCAGCGCGGCGCAGCCTCGAGCACCGAGCGCATATGCTGGGCGGGAGTCACCACCAGCCAGGCGCCGCAGCCTTCGAGGTCGGCGAGGTCGCCGGTGGCGCGGATCGACGGCTCGAGCTCGATAGAATCGAGGAACAACGGATTGCGCCGCTGCGCATTGACCGCCGCGACCACTTCCGGCTCGCGCGCCCAAAGCAGAGTGTCGCGGCCGCCGCGGGCGGCGACCTGGGCGAGCGCAGTCCCCCAGGCGCCGCCGCCGACCACCCCCAGCCGCTCGAAGGTCATGCCTTGACCCCGGCGCCGCGGACCTTGTCGGCCGAGGGGTCGAGCGGCCAGCGCGCCCGGGCCGGAGCGTCGAGCGGGTCGGTGAGGCCGGCGGCGAAGCGCTCCGCCCCGGCCCAAGCGATCATCGCCGCATTGTCGGTGCACAGCCAGCCGGGCGGGACGGTGAAGCCGCGGCCGTGGTCGCGGGCGAGCGATTCCAGCGCCGAGCGGACCGCGCCGTTGGCGGCGACCCCGCCAGCGACGACCAGCGCGGGCGCGCCGCTCCGCTCGAGCGCGAGGCGGGTGCGGTCAACCAGGCAGTCGACCACCGCCTGCTGGAAGCTGGCGGCGAGGTCGGCGGGCTCGTGCTCGCCCGAGGCGACGGCGCGCTGAACCGCGCTCTTGAGGCCGGCGAAGGAGAAATGTGGCTCGCCCGAGCCGACAAGCGGCCGGGGCAGCGGCACGGCCCGGGGATCGCCGCCCTTGGCCAGCTCCTCGAGCGCCGGGCCGCCGGGATAGGGCAGGCCGAGCAGTTTCGCCGCCTTGTCGAACGCCTCGCCGGCAGCGTCGTCGATGGTGGTGGCAAGGCGCCGATAGTCGCCGAGGCCGCGGACTTCGAGGATCTGGCAATGGCCGCCCGACACCAGCAGCAGCAAATAAGGGAAATCGAGGTCGGGATCGACCAGCCGCGGCGACAGCGCATGGCCTTCGAGATGGTTGACCGCGATCAGCGGCTTGCCGGCGGCGAGCGCGAGCCCCTTGCCGGCGAGCAGAGCGACCATCACTCCGCCGATCAGCCCCGGGCCGGCCGTGGCGGCGACGGCATCGAGGTCGGCGACGTCCTTGCCAGCTTCATCGAGCACGTGGCGCACCAGCCCGGGCAGGATCTCGACATGGGCGCGGGCAGCGATTTCGGGCACCACCCCGCCGAACGGCCGGTGGGCCGAATGCTGCGAAACCACGGCATGGGCGAGAACCTGGCGGTCGCGGGTGACGAGCGCCGCGCTGGTGTCGTCGCACGACGATTCGAGGCCGAGGACCAGGGTCATCGATAGCCCTTTGCCGGACGGGCGTGCTCTGCGCTAGGGGTGGCCCATGGTCGAACATCCAAGGCTGGGGACTCGCGGGTCGCCGCTGGCGCTCGCGCAGGCGCGCAAGGTCGCAGCCGCGCTGGAGGTCGCCCAGCGCTGGGAAGCCACGCACATCGAAATCATCACCATCAAGACCAGCGGCGACAAGGTGAAGGACCGGCCGCTCGCCGAGATCGGCGGCAAGGGCCTGTGGACCAAGGAGCTCGACGCCGCTTTGCTCGGCGGCCGAATCGACTTCGCGGTCCATTCCATGAAGGATGTCGAAAGCGAGCGGCCCAAGACCATCCGCCTCGCCGTCGTCCGGCCGCGCGGCGATGCCCGCGAGCGGCTGATCGGCGCCGACTCGCTCGATGCGATCAAGCAAGGCGCGACCTTCGGCACCTCCTCGCCGCGGCGGGCCGCCCAGCTTCTGGCGATTCGTCCCGACCTCAAGATCGTGCCGCTTCGCGGCAATGTCGAAACCCGGCTGGAGAAGGTGCAAAGGGGCGAGGTCGACGCGACCCTGCTGTCGTCGGCGGGCCTCAGGCGCCTCGGCCTCGCCAATGTCGGCACGCCGATCCCGGTCGACGTACTGCTGCCGGCGCCCGGACAGGCGGCGATCGGCATCGAGTGCCGAAGCGACGACGACATGACCAGCCGGATGCTGCAGACCATCGACGACGCGACCACCCATGTCGCCGTCGCCGCCGAGCGCGCCTTTACCCGGGCGCTTGGCGCATCCTGCTCGTCGCCGGTCGCGGCCATGGCGACGCTCGAAGGCGGCAAGCTGCGGCTTCGCGCCGAACTTTATTCGACCGACGGTGCTCACAAGGTCGAGGACCAAGCCTTGTTCGCCTGCTGGGACATGAAGGCGCCGGCCGAGCTTGCCCGATCAATGCTCGAGAGGGCGCCGGAGCCGGTGCGGAGGCTGTTCGCCGGCGCATGAGGCGGCTGTTCGTCCTGCGCCCCGAGCCGGGCGCAAGCGAAACGGTCGAGCGGGCCCGCGCGCTGGGCGTCGACGCCGCGGCGATGCCGCTGTTCGAAATCGAGCCCCTCGAGTGGGCACCGCCTGACCCCGGCCGGTTCGACGCCCTGCTTCTGACCAGCGCCAACGCGGTTCGCCACGGCGGAGCGGGGCTCAAGGCGTTGCGCGGGCTTGCCGTCCACGCCGTCGGCCAGGCCACCGCCGAAGCCGCGCGGCAGGCCGGCTTCGCCATCGCCAGCAGCGGCGATTCCGGCGTCGACCGGCTGCTCGAGTCGATCGATCCGCAATTGCGGCTGCTCCATTTGTCGGGCGAGCATTATCGCCAGCCGAAGGCCGGCCGCCAGGAAATCCTCCGGGTGCCGGTCTATCGCTCGGCAGCGCTGCCGTTTCCCGACGGGCTCGAGCGACTCGCCGGCGCAGTCGCCGCCGTCCATTCGCCCCGCGCCGGGTCGCGGCTGGGCGAAATCGCCGCAGCGGCGCGCTTCGACCGGTCGACGGTTCGGATCGCGGCGATCAGCGCGGCGGCGGCCGCGGCCGCCGGCAAGGGCTGGGAGCGCGTCGAAGCTGCGCCCGAGGCCAATGATCGCGCCCTTCTGGCCCTCGCCGCCCGGCTGTGCGAAAAGGGCGGCGAGTAGATGACCGCCCCCTATCAACGCCAAAGCCTGAACTGGAGCGCCCGGCTGCTGATCGGGCTGCTTCTCATCCTCGTCGGCGCCGCCGCCGCCACCTGGGCGCTCGCCCGCTACGACCATGCGGCCCGCTTCCTTGGCGTGGCTTCGCCGCCGTCGCAGCCGGTGACCCTGGCGCCGTCGCGGCCGCCGATCGCCGAGCCCTCCCCGACGGCCGCGGCTGCCGAGGCGGGAGTGGCTGCCAATGCGGGACGCATCGCCGAGCTCGAGGCGCGGCTCGCAAGGGTCGAGAACGCGACCCAGCGGGCCGAGGGCCAGGCAGGGCGCGCCGATGCCCTGCTGATCGCCTTCGCGGTGCGACGGTCGGTCGAGCGCGGAGTCGCACTCGGCTATCTCGAGCCGCTGCTGGTCAACCGCTTCGGTGCCCAGCACCCGCGGGCCGTGGCGACGATCGTCACCGGGTCGCGCTCGCCGGTCCGGATCAACGAGCTGATCTCCGATTATGAAAATCTCGGGCCGATGCTGCGCTCGGGCGGTCCGCAGGGTAATTGGTGGGGGTCGTTCCGGCGCGAGCTCGGCTCGCTGGTCGAAATCCACCGCGCCGACCAGCCGGCGACCCGGCCCGAGGCGCGTTACAACCGGGCGCTGGCCCGGTTGCAGTCGGGCGAAGTCGAATCCGCGCTGGCCGAGACGATGCGCATGCCGGGCGCGGCCAACGCCCAGGATTGGGTGGCCAAGGCCCGGCGGTACATCAGCCTGAGGCGGGCGCTCGACGAGATCGAATCGTCGGCGTTGCTCGCCGGCAACGGCTCGGCGCAATAACCCTGCGGGGTTGGCAAGCTCGCCCCGGGATGCGATTCCGGGCAACAGCCGGTGAACAGCGCAGGTTCAGCTGGCATCGGCTAAGCGATTGGCAACAGCGCGGTTTTATGGGGAGAGAGTGGGGCCATGACGTCAATCTGGAGCCTTGTCGCAATGGGGCTCGCGCTGGCCGGGGTGGGCCAGATCGGAAAGGCGCCCAAGGAGGGTGTGAAAGTCGCCGCGGCAACGCCGCAGCCGGCGCCGCGCGTGGCGGCGCCGCCGCCGGTGCCGCAACCCCCAGCCTATCTGCGTGACCGGGTGCGCGAGCTCGGCCGAAGCTTCGACGGCCAGGTCGGGATCGCCGTCAAGTCGGTCGAAGAAGGGTGGACCGCGGGATGGCGCGCGGACGAGCTCTACCCGCAGCAGAGCGTCAGCAAATTGTGGGTGGCGATCACCGCCCTCGACGCGGTCGACAGGGGCCGGGTGAGCCTCAGCGACCGGGTGACCCTGACCCGCGACGACCTCACCCTGTTCCACCAGCCGATCGCCACCAAAGTGCTGAGCAACGGCGGCTATACGACCAGCCTCGCCGAGCTGATGACCGAGGCCCTGACCAAGAGCGACAATACCGCCAACGACAAGTTGATGCGCTCGGTCGGCGGCGCCGAGGCGGTGCGGCGGATGATCGCCGAGAAGAGGCTCGGCCAGATCCGCTTCTACGACGGCGAGCGCCGGCTTCAGAGCCGGATCGCCGGCCTCAGCTGGACTCAGAGCTATTCGGTCGGACGCGCCTTCTACACCGCCCGAGAGGCGGTTCCGATCGCGGTCCGCAGCGCCGCCTTCCAGCGCTACCTCGACGATCCCTATGACGGCGCGACCGCGAGCGCGATCGTCGATGCCCTCGCCCGGCTGCAGAAAGGCGAGCTGCTGTCGCCGGCCTCGACGGCGCGACTGCTGACGACGATGGGCAACACGAGGACCGGCGCCAACCGGCTTCGCGGCGGCCTCAAGCCGGGCTGGACGATCAGCCACAAGACCGGCACCGGCCAGGTGCTCGGCGGCACCCAGGCCGGCTACAACGACATCGGCATCCTCACCGCGCCCGACGGCCGCAGCTATGCCGTGGCGGTGATGATCAAGAAGACCTCGACTCCGCTGCCGGTGCGGATGACTTTGATGAACAATGTCGTGCGCGCGACCATCCTCCAGCACGAAATGACTCGCGCCCCGGCCTACACGCTATAGGCCGATGGGCCCGGCCGAGCGGCTCGCCGGGACCCCCGGAGTCCAGCGCGTTCCGGCCCGCGCGCTCGAGCTGTTCGTGCTCCGCGGCTTCCTCGACCCGGCGATGTGCGCCGAGCTGATGGCGCTGATCGACGAGCGGCGGCGGCCGTCGCAGATCGCCGACGACATTGGCGTCGCCGCCTACCGGACCAGCGAAACCTGCGGCCTCGACCCGGCCGACCCGCGCGTCGCCGGCGTCGACGAGGCGATCGCGGGCCTGCTCGGACTGCCGCTCGCGGCGGGCGAGCCGCTGCAGGGGCAGCGCTATGCGCCCGGGCAGGAGTTCAAGCCGCACACCGACACGTTCGAACCGGGCGGCGCCGATTTCTACATCCACACCGCCGAGGGCGGGCAGCGGACGTGGACGGCGATGGTCTACCTCAACCGGCCCGAGGACGGCGGCGCGACCCGGTTCAAGGCGATCGGCAAGACCATCCAGCCCGAGACCGGCAAGCTGCTCGCCTGGAACAATCTGCTCGCCGACGGATCGCCCAATCCGGCCACCCTCCACCAGGGCATGAAGGTCCGCCGCGGCACCAAATACATCCTCACCAAATGGTTCAGGCAAAGCTGCCTCGGCTGACCGCCCCGGCGCGAAATCCGGAACTTCGCGGGAGCCGGGGGCATTGACTGCCCGACCTCGAAGATGAGGAGGAGGAAGATGAGGACATTCGCACTGATCGGCGCCCTCGGCGCCGTCAGCTTCGGCCTCGCCGCCTGCGAGCAGCGGACCGCCGACAACAACATGGCCGCCGACAATCTGGCGGCCGAAGGCGCCGGCAACGGAGTCGATGCCGGCACCGCGGGCGCGGCCACGGCCGGCGGCGAGTGGACGCCGGGGACGAGGATCGTCGTCGAGGAAGGCGTCACCTACCGGATCAACCCGGACGGCGTGCGGGTCCGGCTGGGGCCGGCCGACAGCCGCATCGAGGTGGTCAACGGGACCCGCTACCGGGTCGACCCGGGCGGCACACGGGTGCGAATCGACGAGCAGGGCATGGCGATCGGAACCGTCGAGACCGACGCGATCGACGCCAATCTCAATGCCGGCGTCAACGTCGGCGGCGACACGTCGGTCGGAGTGACGACCAACACGCCGTAACCCCGCGCGCCTGCTTGATGCTGTCGCCCTTCGCTGGGCTCGTGCGCTCCAGCGCTTCGCCATGCCCCGGCATGGCAGCGCTGGAGCGGGCGAAGGGATTCGAACCCTCGACCCCAACCTTGGCAAGGTTGTGCTCTACCCCTGAGCTACGCCCGCTCTGAGCGACAAGCCGCCGGCCGTCGCGGCCGTCCGGCTGAGGTGAGGCGCGCGCCTAGCATGGCCTAAGGCCGGCCCGCAAGGGGCCGGCGGACCACGCCCAAGCAAGCTTGTGGCGAGTGCCGAAGCCGACCATATGGGGCGGCAGCAACGGCAGACAAGCGGGAGATCGGCGCGCGTGGCGACCCTGGGACTGAGCGAAGCGGACCGCGAAGCGGTCGCCCGGCTCGAGCGCGACGTCATCGAGCCGTCGATGAGCAGCCTGGTCTTGCTCGATTTCTGGGCGGAATGGTGCGGCCCGTGCAAGCAGCTCGGCCCGGTGCTGGAGAAGATCGCCGCCGACTATGCCGACAAGGGCGTCAAGCTGGTCAAGATCGACGTCGAGGCGGACAAGTTCCTCGCCGCCCAGTTCCGAATCCAGTCGATCCCGACCGTCTATGCCTTCCACCGCGGCCATCCGGTCGCCGACCTCACCAACTATCGCAGCGAAGGCCAGCTCAAGCGCGTGCTCGACCAGTTGCTCGCCCAGTTCGGGGTCAAGGCGGAAGGCGGCGAGCCGCAGGCCGACATCGAGCCGCTGGTGGCGATGGGCGAACAAGTGCTGGCCGACGGCGACGCCGAGCGCGCGGTGTCGATCTTCCGGCAGATCGCCGATATGGCGCCCGAGGAGCCGGCGGTGGCCGGCGGCCTGATCCGGGCGCTGGTCGCGGCGGGCCAGACGGACGAGGCGCGAGCGACGCTCGATTCGCTTCCCGAAACCCTTGCCGGCGATGCCGAGATCGGCCGCGCCAAAGCGGCGCTGGAGCTGGCGCAAGCCGCGCCGGCGGCGGACACCCGCGATCTTGAAGCGCGGCTTGCCGCCGACCCCGGCGATCACGACGCGCGGTTCGAGCTTGCCGGCGCGAAAATGGCCGCAGGGGATCGCGACGGCGCCGCCGACGCCTTGCTCGAAATCATCGCCCGCGACCGCGAATGGAACGACGGCGCGGCGCGCAAGCGGCTGCTTCAGCTGCTCGAGGCGCAGGGGCTCGAGGATCCGTGGGGGCGGCAGCAACGGCGGCGACTGTCAGCGCTGCTGTTCACATGAGCGGCAGGCGGCTGCGGGTGCCGATCTTCCCGCTGGCGGGAGCGATCCTGTTCCCGCGCCTGCAGCTGCCATTGCACATTTTCGAGCCGCGCTATCGCGAAATGGTGCAGGACGCGGTCGAGGGCGCGGGCCGGATCGGAATGATCCAGCCGCAGCTGTTCGAGGCCGACGGCGAGGGCGAGCCGCCGCTCTACTCGGTCGGCTGCCTCGGCGAGATCGTCGGCGTCGAGGAGCTGCCCGACGGCCGCTTCAACATCGTCCTCCATGGCTCCAACCGCTTCCGGCTGCTCGGCGAAGCGGAGCTCGGGACGCCGTACCGCCACGCCGACATCGACATCGATGCCTTCGACGACGACGAGCCGGAGCCGCTGCCGCTGGCCGAGCGGTCGGAGGTGGAACGCGAGGCGCGGCGGCTCGGCGACGCGCTCGGCCTCACCGTCGACTGGAATGCTGTTTCGAGGCTCGACGACGAGACTCTGGTCAACGCCATCGCCCAGGTCGCGCCGTTCGACCTCGGCGCCAAGCAGGCTCTGCTCGAAGTGGCGACGCTGCGCGGCCGCGCCGACCTTCTCGTTCAGCTGATGCAATTCCACCTGGCAGCCGTTACCGGCGGGACCGAGATCGAGCCGACCATTCAGTAGTTAGATCGGCAATCCTCTGAGCAGCAGCGGCAGGTCGCCGCTGGTGCCTCGGGCTTCGCTCATCAGCCGGTTCTTGACCGGCGAGAGACGATCGATCAGCCCCATTCCCAGCCGGCGGACCGCCGAAGCCGCCCGGCCGCGGACGCCGTAGATCCGGGTCAAGCTGTCAGTCGCCATCGCCACCATGAGCGAATCGAGCGAACGCCAGGCCTGATAACGAGCGAGCAACTGGGCATCGCCGAGGTCGAGGCCGAGGCGGGCGCCTTCGACCAGCACCTGGGTGAGAGCGGCAGCATCGCGGAACCCGAGGTTGAGCCCCTGGCCGGCGATCGGGTGGATGGCGTGGGCGGCATCGCCGACCAAGGCGAGCCTGCGGCCGGTAATCCGAGCCGCGTGGTGAAAGCCGAGCGGATAGGTCGAACGCGGCGCCGCCATGGCGACTTCGCCGAGAAAACCGCCCATGGCGATCCGCGCCTCGGCGGCGAACTGATCGTCGGTCAGCGACAGCCAGCCGGGCGCATCCTCGCTCGGCACCGACCAGACGATCGCCGAGCGATGGCCCTCGCCGTCGTCGGTCATCGGCAGAAGCGCGAAGGGGCCGGTCGGATAGAAGATTTCATAAGCGACATGCTCGTGCGGACGCTCGTGGCGGAGCACCGATACGATCGCCTCTTGATCGTAGCGCCAGCGGGCGACGCGGATTCCAGCCTGTTCGCGAAGCGGCGAATTGCGCCCGTCGGCGCCGACCAGCACCGGCGCGCACAGCTTGCGGCCGTCGGCGAGGTCGACGGTAACGCCATGCTCGCCGCGGTCGACGGCGGCGACTCGGGACTTCCACAGCAGCCACGCATTGCGGCCGGCTTCGGCCCGGGCGCGAAGCGCGGCCCGGAGGTGGCGGTTCTCGTGCATCCAGCCAAGCGGCTCGCAGTCGTCGGAATGGAAACGCAGCCCGCCCGGATCGAGGCCGTCGGCAACGGCGATGGTCCAGATCGGGCCGCCCGGAGCGAGGAAATGGTCGCTGACGCCGATCGCTTCGAGCATTCGCATCGAGCTCGACGAGACCGCGCTGGTGCGACCGTCGAACGCAGCGCCGCTGCGCTCGTCGGGATCGGCGGGATCGACGAGGATCGCCGACAGGCCGCTCGAATCGAGGGCGGATACGAGGGCCAGACCGACCAGCCCGCCGCCGAAGATGAGGACGTCCGCGCGGTCCATGAAATCCGCCCCTAGCCCCCGGCGGGTGTGACGCCAAGGCATCAGCTTGACCGAGGACTCCCCCTACAGGCATTCTAGGCGTGCAAATCGCGTTGGGGGTAGGGAATGGCGACGGCAGCCGCGCGGGCGAAAAAGCGCGACCTCGGACCGGACTGGCGCGAGGCGCTGACGGCTTCGCTGCACCGTTTTGCCCTGCGTTGCTGGGGAGCCATGCTGCTTGGCCTGAGCCTTGCCGGCGCGCTGGCCCTCGCCACCCATCGCGCCACCGACCCGGCCTGGAACACAGCGGCCGGCGGGCCGCCGGCGAACTGGCTCGGCTCGTTCGGCGCTTATGCCAGCGAGACCCTGCTCCTCCTGTTCGGGCTCGGTTCGGTGCTGCTTCTGCCGGTGATCGCCATCGCCGGCCTGCGCATGCTGAGGCTGGAGCCGTCGGGCCGGATCGGCCGCGGCCTGACGATCGCCGCCGCCGGCGCAATCCTGGTCGGAATCGCAGTCAGCCTGGTCGAGCCGGCAGCGGTCTCGGGCCTACCGAGCGGCTGGGGCGGGGTGTTCGGCCTCGCCGCCGCGCAGGCCATCCTCGCCGGCCTGGCGCTGATCGGCGATCCGCAGATCGAGGGACCGGCGCGGCTGACCCTGCTCGGCCTGCTGGCGGTCGGCGGCCTCATTCTCGGCTATCTCGCGCTGGCTTTGCGGCCCGAGGAGAGAGCCTGGGTTGCCGGACTGTTCCGGCGCGACCGCAGCGAGCGGGTGGCAGCCGCGCCCCGGATCACCGAGCGGCGCGAGGAGCGCTCCAGCGCCGAGCCGCCGCGGTCGCGCCCGGCCGTCGCCGTCGCCGAGCCTGCCAAGCCGGTCCCTTCAGCCGTCCGGCCGACTCAGGGACGCCGGCCCGCGACCCAGCAGAGCCTGGCGCTCGGCGACAGCTACGTCCTCCCGGCCGTCGACCTGCTTGCCAAGCCGCCGGAGAAATCGCGCGGCCAGATCGACCGCGCCGGGCTCGAGCGCAACGCCCGGCTGCTCGAAAGCGTGCTCGAGGACTTCCACGTCCGCGGCGACATCGTCGAGGTCCGCCCCGGCCCGGTGGTGACGATGTACGAGCTCGAGCCGGCAAGCGGGATCAAGGCGAGCCGGGTAATCCAGCTGGCCGACGACATCGCCCGCAACATGTCGGCGCTGTCGGCGCGGGTCGCCACCATTCCCGGGCGCAACGTCATCGGCATCGAGCTTCCCAACCCCAAGCGCGAATCGGTGTCGCTCAGCGAGCTGATCGGAAGCCAGGCGTTCGAGGACCAGAACATGGCCCTGCCCCTCATCCTGGGCAAGAACATCGCCGGCGATCCGGTCATCGCCGACCTCGCGCCGATGCCTCACCTGCTCGTCGCCGGAACCACCGGGTCGGGCAAGTCGGTCGGCCTCAACTGCATGATCCTGTCTCTGCTCTACAAGATGAGCCCCGACGAATGCCGGCTGATCATGATCGATCCGAAGATGCTGGAGCTGTCGGTCTATGACGATATCCCGCATCTCCTGGCGCCGGTCGTCACCGAGCCGTCCAAGGCGATCCGGGCGCTCAAGTGGACGGTCGAGCAGATGGAGGAGCGCTACCGGATGATGGCGAGCCTCGGGGTTCGGGCTTTGCCGAGCTTCAACGCCAAGGTGCGCGAGGCCAAGGCGCGCGGCACCAAGCTCGGGCGGCGGGTGCAGACCGGCTACGATTCGAGCAGCGGCCAGCCGATCTACGAGACCGAGGAGCTCGAATTCGAAGTCCTCCCGCAGATCGTCGTCATCGTCGACGAGCTCGCCGACTTGATGATGACCGCCGGCAAGGAGGTCGAGTTCCTCATCCAGCGCCTCGCCCAGAAGGCGCGCGCCGCCGGGATCCACCTGATCATGGCGACCCAGCGGCCGTCGGTCGACGTCATCACCGGAGTCATCAAGGCGAATTTGCCGACTCGGATCAGCTTCCAGGTGACGAGCAAGATCGACAGCCGCACCATCCTTGGCGAGCAGGGCGCCGAACAGCTGCTCGGCAAGGGCGACATGCTCTACATGCCCGGCGGCAAGCAGATCATCCGGGTGCACGGGCCGTTCGTGTCCGACGAGGAGGTGCGCGCAGTCGCCGAGCATTGGCGCCGGCAGGGCGTCCCCGAATATATCCAGGCGGTCACCGAGGAGCCCGAGGACGGCGGCTACCTGTTCGACGGCCAGCCGACCCAGGAGGACGACGCCGAGACCCAGCTCTATCGCAAGGCGATCCAGATCGTCGCCGAGAGCCAGAAAGCGTCGACCTCCTACCTGCAGCGCCAGCTTCGAGTCGGCTACAACAGCGCCGCCCGGCTGATCGAGCGAATGGAGAAGGACGGGCTGGTCGGGAGCCCCGACCATGTCGGCCGCCGCGAGGTGCTGATCGACCCGGACGGCCATCCGATCTGAGCCAGCCGAAGCTGAACAGGCGGGAACCGCAGGGTTCAGACCGCATTCAATGCGCAAGCGCCATAGCGGCAGCCAAATTCCCAGGAGTTTCGATAATGAGCTTTGTGACCCATTTCGCGCGTGCGCTGGTCCCGGTGGCGATCGTCGCCGCGGCGGCCCCGGCTGCCGCCAACGAGGCGCGAGACCTTCAGGCGGTCGAGCAGCATCTGTCGTCGGTGCAGTCGATGACCGCCAATTTCGTCCAGACCGACGCGAAGAACCAGCGGGCCAGCGGCACTTTGCAGCTCAAGCGGCCGGGCCGGATCCGGTTCGAATATGCCGGCGGCGACCTGCTCCTGGTCGGCAATGGCCGCACCTTGAATTTCGTCGATTACCAGGTCGGCCAGAAATCGAGCTGGGAGCTGGACAAGACCCCGCTCGGCATCCTGCTCCAGGCCAAACCCGACATCCGCCGGATCGCCCGGGTGATGCCGCAGAACGATTCGCGCGTGCTGGTCGTCCGCGCCCGCGACGCGCGGCGGCCCGAGTTCGGCACCCTGATCCTGTCCTTCGCCCGCTCGCCGTCAGCGCCGGGCGGCCTGCTGCTCGCCGGCTGGACGGCGATCGACGCCCAGAACAAGCGGACGACCGTGCGGCTGGGCAACCAGCGCTACAATGTCGCCGTCGCCGAAACCGCCTTCCGCTTCGACGAGCCGAAAAAGCGCGGCCGATAAAGGTGGCGCATCGCAACCTGTTCATCGCGGTGTCAGTAAGGCCCCGATAAATAGGGAGGACTCCTGCGAAACAGCCTGGGGTTTCCCCCTGTTACCCACGGCCGCAGGATACCTTGCGTGACGAACGCTTGGTGGCCCTCGCTCCAAGCCCCCGGAGCGGGGGCCTTTCCATGCCCTCAGGGGATGGCCGCCCAGTGGCGCGCGGCCGATCGGCGGGCTAGAGGGCTTGGCCGTGAACGGCACCATCAAGATCATATCCTGGAACATCAACTCGGTCCGCGCGCGGCTGGCGATCGTCGAGCGCCTGATCGCCGAGGAGCAGCCCGACGTCCTTTGCCTGCAGGAAACCAAGGCCGACAATGACGTCTTCCCGGCGGCGCATTTCGCCAGGCTCGGCTACGTCCACCAGCAGCTCAACGGCCAGCGCATGCACCACGGAGTCGCCATCCTCAGCAGGGTCGAGCTGAAGACGCCGGGAAGCCACGACTGGCAGGACAATGGCGAAGCGCGGCATGTCGGCGTCTGCCTGCCGTGCGGAATTCGGCTCGAGAACGTCTATGTGCCGGCCGGGGGCGACGTCCCGGACCGGACGGTCAACCCCAAGTTCGGCCAGAAGCTCGACTTCATCGGACGGATGACGCGATGGTCGGAGGGTCTCCGCGAACCGACCCTGATCGTCGGCGATTTCAACGTCGCTCCGCTCGAATGCGACGTGTGGAACCACAAGGCGCTGCTCGACGTGGTCAGCCACACGCCGATCGAGGTCGAGGCGCTCACCCGGCTCCAGCAGGCGCACGGCTGGGTCGACATCGGCCGGACCTTTTATCCCGCCCCGGAACGCTGCTTCACCTGGTGGAGCTACCGCTCGCCCGACTGGACCAAGAACGACCGCGGCCGGAGGCTCGACCATATGTGGATTTCGCCCGAGGCCGCCGAGCTCGTGACCTCGCACCGGGTGCTCGAGCCGTGCCGGTCGTGGCAGCGCCCGTCGGACCATGTGCCGCTGATCTGCGAGATCCGGGTTTGAGCAGCGCGAGCGCGGTCCGCCGTGCCCTCGCAGCCATGCGTGGCGGCCGCCCGGTCCGGATCGGCTCGAACCAGCCGCTGATCATCCTGCCGCTCGAGACCGCGACACCGGAGCTGCTCGAGTTGGTCGATCCGGATAGCGAGGCGCCGCTGCTGATCAGCGGCGCCCGGGCGGCGGCGCTGTCGCTGGCCAACGAGCGCGACGCCGCCGACCCCGCCCGGCCGGTGCTGATCGGACGCAGCCCCTGGCTCGATCCGGTCACCGCGCTCGAGCTGGTCGACCCGGCCCATGATTTCGAGCGTGCCCCGGCCGGGCCTCTGACCCCGCTTCCGATCGACGACATCGCGGCAGCCCAGGCGGCGCTCGCCCTCGCCCGAGCGGCAGGGCTGCTGCCGGCATTGTGGCTGGTCGAGGGTGAAGCGGCGGTGTCGATCGACTGCGCCTCGGCGATGGCGGCGGCGGCGGAAGTCGTACTGGTCGCTCGCGCTCGCCTGCCGCTCGAGGGCCTGCCGGACAGCCAGATTGTCGCCTTCCGCGGCAGCGACGACGGCCAGGAGCATGTCGCTCTGGTGGTCGGCGCCTTCGCCGGGCAGCCGCCGCTGGTGCGGCTGCACAGCGAATGCCTGACCGGCGACGTGTTCGGCTCGCTGAAATGCGACTGCGGGCCGCAGCTGCGCGAGGCATTGCGGCTGATCGGCGAGGCTGGCGGCGGAGTCCTGCTCTATCTTCGCCAGGAAGGGCGCGGCATCGGCCTTGCCAACAAGCTGCGCGCCTATTCGCTGCAGGACCGCGGGCTCGACACGGTTGAGGCGAACCAGCGGCTCGGCTTTGGCGACGACGAGCGCGACTATGACCATGCCGCGGCGATGCTGCGCGCACTGGGCATCGGCAAGGTGCGCCTCCTGACCAACAATCCGGCCAAGGTCGCGGGCCTGACCCACTCCGGAATCGAAGTGGTCGAGCGCGTCGCCCACCACATGCCCACCAACCCGCACAATGCCGATTACCTCGCGGTCAAGCGCAAGAAGAGCGGGCATTTGCCCTAGGGTTCGAACAAGGCCGTGCCGATCCTAACGTGAGTGGCGCCGAGCATTACCGCCTCGGCATAATCGGCGGACATGCCCATGCTGAGCCCGCTGACGCCATGGCTTCGCGCAATCTTGGCGAGAAGGGCGAAAAACGGCGCCGCTTCAACCCCGAGCGGCGGGATCGCCATCAGCCCGACGAGCGGCAGCGGCGACTCGCGGACCGCTTCGACCAACGCGCCGGTCTCGGCGATCGCGCATCCGCCTTTCTGCTCCTCTTCGCCGATGTTGACCTGAACGAACAGCTCGGGCGAGCGCGCCTCGGCCTCCGCAGCTTTCACCAGCGCGGAAAGCAGCGAAAGCCGGTCGAGCGAATGGATCGCGTGAAACAACTTTACCGCCTCGGCCGCCTTGTTGGACTGCAGGCGGCCGATGCCGTGCAGTCGGACTCCCGGGTAGCGAGTCAGCAAAAGCGGCCATTTCGCCATCGCTTCCTGCACCCGGCTTTCGCCGAAGTCGCTTTGCCCGGCCTCGATCAGATCCTCGATCTCCGCTGCGACACGGCCCTTGCTAACCGCGACCAGGGTGACTTCGGCGGGGTGGCGGCCGGCGATTCGGGCCGCCCTCGCGATGTCGTCTAGGATCCGTTCGCGACGAGCGGCGGCGCTGGTCATCACACCGCGCTATAGGCAGACGGGTGAGACCGCGCCAGCTTCCTGGCCGATGGCTGTTCGCCGACGAGCGGCTTGGTGACGCGCTGTGGCGGGTGCTCCGCTCGCTGCCGCGCGGCACGGGGGTGATCGTCCTCCTCGAGGACGTCGAGGGCCGGCCGAAGTTGCTTCGGCGGATCCGCAGGATCGCGCGCCCGAGGGGACTGACGGTGGTGGACGGAGCCGGCGGCGAGGTCGGCCGGATCCATGACAGCCGTGAGCTGCTGCGGGCACTCGCCCGCAGGACGCCGATGCTGTTCCTCTCATCGCTGTACGAGACCCGCTCGCATCCGGGCAGGCCAGCGCTGCCGAGGATGCGCGCGGCGACCCTGGTCCGGCTCGCCGGGCAGCCGGTGTTCGCGCTGGGCGGAATGAACGACGAAAGCTACCGGTCGGTCAGGCCGCTCGGCTTTTCGGGATGGGGCGGGATCGACGCCTGGATATCCCGAAGAGGGCCGTCACGGGAGTGAATCCCGTGACGTCGGTCCTGTCGCTCGCTCCGCTGGCGCATGCCGTCCGGCCTTCGCCAGCTCTACGCGCTGCGAGAGATTGCTAACGCAATCTCCACGCTGCACTCGGTGGCTTAGGATCAGAACTTGAAGGCGGTGCCGACGTAGACCGCCTGGCTGTCGCGGCGGTCGTCGTTGAGCGGGGCCAGCCGCTCATTGTCGACTCGATAGCGAACGCCGCCGGTCACCGCGATGTTGCGGGTGATGTTGTAGGCGCCGCCGACATCGACCGAATAGGTGTCGCCGTCGCGAAGCGCCGGAACTCCGCGGTCATCGCCCCGCTCGGCTCCGACAGCGACCCGGCCGGTAAAGCGCTTGAGCGAGTAGCTGACGCCGACGACCGCGCTCTCGCGGCCCTCGATCGCCGGGTTCGGCCCGCTTGCCCTGGCGACGTCGCCGGCGACCGCGAAGCTGCGCCAGCCGACCGCCACGCCAAGCTTGTAGCTGGTCGGGGTCAGCGCGCTGATCGACGATGCCGAGGTCAGCGCCGAAACGTCCGCGACACGCACCCGCGCCGGCGAGTCCGCCCGCGCGCGAATCGCGACCCGGACCTGCGACGGCCGAGTCTTGGCGGCCGCCGGGGTGAACTTGAAATCGCTCAGCGCCGGCGCGCGGTTGGCGAAAGCCGCGGCGAGACGCGGATCGGCGTTGGCCGGAGTGAAGGACGCGACGGGGTCAAAGCTGAGCGCGACCGCTGGGGGACGCGCATCTTTCGACTGCGCAGTCGCCAGTCCGGGCGCAAGCGCGAGCGCTGCCGCCGATGTGGCGGCAAGCAGCTTGGCTGCGAATGACTGACTCAACCTGCGCACGACGACTCCCTGTTGCGCGAGTCGATATAGTCCGGCGTGACTGAAGGTTCCATGAGCGGAATCGATTCCCCGGCGCCCTGTTGCGCCGGAACAACAACTTGGTCTTCGCTGCCGGACGCTTGCGGCATCGCCGCCAGCATCTATAACGCCTGCGACGACCGACGCATCAAGGAACATCGATGACCCGCCTGCACCATGCCGCCGCCGCGCTGATCATTGTCGCCCTGGCCGCGACCGGCTGTTCCAGAAATCGCCTGACCCCGACCGAGCTCGCGCCAGCCCGGCTGACGACGATCGGAGTCAATACCTACCTGTGGCGGGCAGCGATCGACACCGTATCCTTCGCTCCGCTGATCCAGGCCGATGCCAATAGCGGGGTCATCATCACCGACTGGTACACCAATCCCAATTCGCCCGGCGATCGGGTGAAGCTGACCGTGTCGATCCTCGATCAGGAGCTGCGCGCCGACGCGCTCAGGGTCGCGGCTTCGCGCCAGGTGTTTCAGAACAATATGTGGGTCAATGCGCCGGTAGCCGCGGCGACCGTTCAGAAGCTCGAGGACATCATCCTCACCCGCGCGCGCGACCTCCGCCGCACGACTGTCGGCGGCTAGCCGCTATCGTCATGAGCGGCCGCTTCGATCCGGCCACGGCCGACCCGCGGTGGCAGCAGCGGTGGGAGGAGAGCCGCTGCTTCGCTGCCGACAGCGCCAGCGGGAAGCCCAAGAGCTACGTGCTCGAGATGTTCCCGTATCCTTCGGGGCGGCTGCACATCGGCCACGGGCGCAATTACACCATGGGCGACGTGCTCGCCCGCTACCGCCGAATGCAGGGATTCGAAGTGCTTCACCCGATGGGCTGGGACGCGTTCGGAATGCCCGCCGAGAATGCGGCGATGGAGCGCGGCACCCACCCCGGGACCTGGACCCGCAACAATATCGAGGTGATGCGCGGCCAGCTCAAGCGGCTCGGCTTCGCGTTCGACTGGAGCCGCGAGTTCGCCACCTGCGATCCCGAATATTACGGCCACGAGCAGGAGCTGTTCCTCGACCTGTTCGAGGCGGGGCTGGTCTATCGCAAGGAAAGCGAGGTCAATTGGGACCCCGTCGACCGGACCGTGCTGGCGAACGAGCAAGTGATCGACGGCAAGGGCTGGCGCTCGGGCGCTCCGGTCGAGCGGCGCAAGCTCAACCAATGGTTCCTCAAGATCACCGACTTCGCCGACGAGCTTCTCGACGGGCTCAACGAGCTCGACCAATGGCCGGAAAAGGTCCGGCTGATGCAGGAAAACTGGATCGGCCGAAGCCGCGGCCTGCGGTTCAGCTTCCGGCTCGCCGATGAGGTCGCCGGGCACGACAAGATCGACGTGTTCACGACCCGCCCCGACACCATCTTCGGGGCGAGCTTCGTCGCCATCGCCGCCGGCCACCCGATCGCCGAGGCCATCGCCGCCAAGGACCAGGAAGCAGCCGGCTTCATCGCCGAGTGCCGGCGCGGCGGCACGTCCGCGGCCGAGATCGAGACCGCCGAGAAGAAAGGCTTCCGCACGTCACTCGAGGTGGTCCACCCGCTCGACCCCGACTGGCGGCTGCCGGTGTACATCGCCAATTTCGTGCTGATGGAATATGGCACCGGAGCGATTTTCGGAGTGCCCGGGCACGACCAGCGCGACCATGAGTTCGCCAGCGCCTACGGCCTGCCGATCAAGCGGGTGGTGGCGGCGAGCATCGACGAGGCGGCGCTGCCGATCGGCACCGAGGCCGAAAGCGGCGACGGCATCGCCGTCAATTCGTCCTTTCTCGACGGCCTGCCGACCGAGCAGGCGGCGGCCGAGGTCATTCGACGCGCCGAGGCCGCCGGCTGGGGCGAGGGGAGGGTCCAATACCGGCTCCGCGACTGGGGCGTGTCGCGCCAGCGCTATTGGGGGACGCCGATCCCGATCATCCACTGCGAGAGCTGCGGCGCGGTGCCGGTGCCGCGCGAGCAGCTGCCTGTGGTGCTTCCCGAGGACGTCAGCTTCGACCAGCCGGGCAACCCGCTCGACCGCCACGACGGCTGGCGGCAGGTGCCCTGCCCCAAGTGCGGCGAGGCGGCGCGCCGCGAGACCGACACGCTCGACACCTTCGTCGACTCGTCCTGGTATTTCATCCGCTTCGCCAGCCAGCCGGACGATCGGCCGTTCGACCGCGCCGAGGCCGAGGCGTGGCTGCCGGTCACGCAATATATCGGCGGCGTCGAGCACGCGATCCTGCACCTGCTTTACGCGCGTTTCTGGACACGGGCGCTGCACCGCATCGGCCGGATCGGCATCGCCGAGCCGTTCGCCGGCCTGTTCACCCAGGGCATGGTGACTCACGAGACCTACCAGGCCGCCGGCGGGCGCTGGCTCGCCCCGGAGGAAGTCGAGATCGACGCGGCGGGCGCCGTCGCCGAGCGGGCGACCGGAGCGACCGTCCAACGCGGCCGAATCGAGAAGATGTCCAAGTCGAAGCGCAACGCGATCGATTCCGACACGATCGTCGGCCGCTACGGCGCCGACGCGGCGCGCTGGTTCCTGCTGTCCGACAGCCCGCCCGAACGCGACCTCGAATGGTCCGAGACCGGCATCGAGGGCGCGGCCCGGTTCGTCCAGCGCGTCTGGCGCCTCGCCAGCGGCGACCAGGCTGGAGAGGGACGGGATGACGCGTTGGAGCGCAAGCTCCACCGCACCATCGCCGCAGTCACCGACGCGCTCGAGGGCCTGCAGTTCAACAAGGGCATCGCCCAGCTGTACGAGCTGGTCAGCGCGATCGAGCGGGCGAAGCCGTCGGCGACCCGGTCGGAGGCGGTCCGGACCCTGGTCAAGCTGGCTGCGCCGATGGCGCCGCACCTCGCCGAGGAATGCTGGGCGGTGCTCGGCGGCGCCGGCCTGGTCGCCGAGGCCGAGTGGCCGGCGCACGACCCGGCGCTGCTCATCGACGAGGAAATCACTCTTGCGGTTCAGGTCAACGGCAAGCTGCGCGACACGTTGACGGCGCCGCGCGGGCTGGACCGGGCGGACGCCGAGGCGCTGGCGCTGGCGTCGGAAAAGGTTCAGCGCCAGCTCGGCGGCGCGGCGCCGCGCAAGGTGATCGTCGTCCCCGACCGGCTGGTGAACATCGTCGCATGACCGGCCGGCTGATCCTCGCCCTGCTCGCTTTGTCGCTGCCGGCCTGCGGCCTGCGGCCGCTCTACGGCGGCGGCGGCAATAGCGCGGCGGCGGTGACTCTGCGGTCCATCGAGGTGGCACCGATCGAGGGCCGGGTCGGCTGGCTGGTGCGCAACGGGCTTCTCGACCGTCTCAAGGCCCGCGGCGACGAGGCGCCGGCCTACCGGCTCGAGGTCGAGCTCGACGATGCGATCATCGGCCTTGCCATCCGCGGCGACCGCGCCGCGACCCGCGAGCGGCGGACGCTGCGCGCGCGCTACCGGCTGGTCGAACTCGCCACCGGATCGGTGGTGCTCGACGCGACCGCCGGCTCCGATGCCGGCATCGACGTCGTCTCCTCCGAATATGCGACCGTCGCCGCCGAGCAGACCGCCGCCGAGCGGCTGAGCGAGGCTGTTGCCGACCAGATCGTCGCCCGGCTGGGATTGTTCGCGGCGCGAACCGCAAGGGCGAGATGAAGCTCGCCAAGCGCGATCTGTCGGCGGCGACCGACCGGCCCAACCCGAACGTCCGATTCTATCTATTCCATGGCGCCGACGAATCCCAGTCGCGGAGCCATGGCGAGCGGCTGTTGGCGGCGTTGGGCGCGGAGAAGTTCGTCGTCGCGGCGTCGGCGGCCAAGTCCGACCCGGCGCTGCTGGCTGACGAGGCCGGCGCCATCGGCCTGTTCGGCGACAAACGGGCGATCTGGGTCGAGCCGGCCGGCGACGACATTGCCGACGCGGTCGAGGCGCTGCTCGGAGCAGGAGCGGCGGAAAGCCCGGTGATCGCGATTGCCGGCTCGCTGCGCAAGGGCTCGCGGCTGCTTCGGCTCGCCGAGGAGCATGGCCAGGCGCTGGCTTACGCCTCCTACGTGCCCGAGGGCCAAGATGCCGAGCGGATGGTGATCGCCCTCGCCCAGCAGGCGGGGCTCCGAGTCCGGCCGGACGTCGCGGCGCGCCTTGCCGACGCGTGCCGCAACGACCGCGCCGTCGTCGCCCAGGAGCTGGCCAAGTTCGCCTGCTATCTCGACGCCGGGCCGCAGCAGCCGAAGGATCTCGATCACGAAACCATCGACGCGGTCGGCGCCGACATGGCCGAAGCGAGCCTCGGCCGGCTGGCCGACCTCGCCCTTGCCGGCGAGGTGGCCGAGCTTGCCGACGAGCTGGCGCGGCTGCCGAGCGGAAGCAGCGCCATTCCGGTCGTCCGGGCGCTGCAGCGGCGGCTTCTCCAGGTGGCGCCGGCGAGAGCTCGAGTCGAGCGCGGCGAACGCGTCGACGCCGTCATGGCGTCACTCAAGAAGTCATTGTTTTTCAAGGACGAGGCGCTGGTCGGCAAGCTGCTTCGGAAGTGGGATGCCGAGGGCCTGGCGACCGTCGCCGAGCGCGCCGGACGGCTCGAGCGGTCGCAGATGGCGAAAGCGGCGCCGCCGGATAGCGAGGCGCTCGGCGAGGAGCTGGTGGCGATCGCCCGGGCGGCAGCGCGGCGGCGGTAGTAGAAGCCGACGCCCCACGCCAGGGCGCGGTTTTAGCCGGGTTGCGCCGGCACGAAGTCAATTCGTGCCGTCGATCCACTCGGCATGCGGCCGGTGGTCGGCCGGGCACGGTCTCTTCGCGCTGCTCGACGATTGCTTCACAATCCTCTCACTGCGCTCGGCCGCTTGGCCCTAGATCGGTTCGCCCGATAGCCGCTGGCAGATCATGTCGAGCTGGTCGAGGCTGCTGTAGTGCAGGGTGACGGTGCCGGCGGTGCCGTTGTGCGCGACCCTGACCCGGACTCCGAGCATATCGCCAAGCTGGCGCTCGAGGGCGACGAGGTCGGCATCGACCCGCCGCTCGGTGAGAACGAGCTCGCTGCCGCCGGTCTTGGCCTTGCGCGCCTTCGCCTCGGCCTGTCGCACGGACAGGCCGCGGACGACGATCTCCCTGGTCAAGGCCTCGGGGTCGGGAGCCGCGGCGACCGCACGGGCGTGGCCCATAGTGATATCGCCACGCAATAGCGATTCCCTGACCGGCTGCGGAAGATCGAGCAATCTCAACAGGTTAGAAACGTGGCTGCGCGACTTGTGGACGATCCGAGCGATGTCTTCCTGGCTATGGCCGTAGCGCTCGACCAGCTGGCGATAGCCCTCGGCCTCCTCGATCGCGTTAAGGTCCTCGCGCTGGATATTCTCGATCAGGGCGATCTCTGCGGCGGCGGCATCGTCGATCTCGCGGACGATCGCAGGGATGGTGTGGATCCGGGCGCGTTGCGCCGCGCGCCAGCGGCGCTCGCCGGCGATGATCTCGAAGCCGTCGCCGTGCGGGCGGAGCAGGATCGGCTGCAGGACCCCGCGCTCGGCGATCGAATCGGCGAGCTCGTCGATCGACTCCTCGCTGAACTGCACGCGCGGCTGGTTCGGGTTGGGCCGGATTCGCCCGATCTCGATCTCGCGGACGCCACCGGCCGAAGGCGCCGGCGGTTCGGCCGCCGCCGGGCGAACGGCGTCGTCGAGCAAAGCCGACAGGCCGCGGCCGAGCCCCGAGACCGGCTTCTTGCTCATGCCGCCTCCGCCTGGCGGGGAAGCCGCGCCATCAGCTCGCGGGCAAGGCGCACATAGGCTTCGGAACCCGGGCATTTGAGGTCGTAAATCAGCGCCGGCAGGCCATGGCTCGGCGCCTCGGACAGGCGGACGTTGCGCGGAACCACCGTATCGAACACCACCGGGCCGAGGCAGGCGCGGACATCCTCGGCGACCTGCTGCGACAATTTGTTGCGGCGGTCGAACATGGTCAAAGCGACGCCGAGGATCTGGAGACCGGGATTGAAGGCGATCCGAATGCGCTCGACCGTCTGCAGCAGCTGGCTGAGGCCTTCGAGCGCAAAGAACTCGCTTTGCAGCGGCACGAGCAGCTGGCGCGCCGCGACCAAGGCGTTGACGGTCAGCAGCCCCAGCGAGGGCGGGCAGTCGATCAAACACACGTCCCAGCGACCGGGCGGAGCGGCGGCCAGCGCCTGCTCGAGCCGATGGGCGCGGTCGTCTAAGGCGACCAGCTCGATCTCGGCGCCGGACAGGTCGACGGTCGCCGGGGCGAGGTCGAGACGCGGCACTCGGGTGGCGACGGCGGCCTCGACCAAGCTCGCCTTCCCGATCAGCACGTCATAGGTCGAGCATTCGCGCCGCGACGGCGGCACGCCGAGCCCGGTCGAGGCATTGCCCTGCGGGTCGAGGTCGATCAGCAGCACCTTCCAGCCGATTGCCGCCAGCGCCGTGGCGAGGTTGATCGCCGTCGTCGTCTTGCCGACGCCGCCTTTCTGGTTCGCTACCACGATGCGGATCATCGCTGCCTCGCCCTCACCCCTGTCAGCACCAGGATCTGCGACTGCGGATCGGTGTAACTCGGTTCGCTCCGGGCCTCACACTGCCAGCTTCGCCGCGCCTGCGCCAGTTCGGATTGCGCGCTTCGCCCCTTGGGAAGCACCCAGATGCTGTTTCTTGTGGACAGATGATGGGACAAGTCGAGCAGGCGATCGAGCGCGGCGACCGCCCGCGCGGTGAGCATGTCATAGCTGCCGCGGACCTGCTCGACCTTGGCGGCCTCCACGCGCACGCGCTCCGACAGGCCGAGGGCGTCAACGGCGCGGGCGAGGAAGTCGGCGCGCAGCCTCCGCGGCTCGATCAGGGTGACCGGCCCCTCGACGAGCAGGGCGACGACGATCCCCGGCAGGCCCGCGCCCGAGCCGATGTCGGCCCACGGCACACCGGGCCTCAGCTCGAACCGGACGAGCTGCGCGGAATCGAGGATGTGGCGCTGCCACAGCTGGCCGAGGGTCGAGCGGGAGACGAGGTTCTGACGCTGCGCCTCGGCGCGCAGCAGCTCCGCATACAGCTCGAGCCGGTCGAATGTTTCACGTGAAACACGGCGCCGCGCGGCCGCCGCGACGTCTTCGATCATGCCACTACGCGGCGCTGGGCGGCGACGTAGAGCGCCGACAGGGCGGCCGGGGTGATCCCTGGGACGCGCGCCGCCTGGTCGAGCGTTTCGGGCTGCACGGTGGCGAGCCGCTCGACCATCTCGTTGGACAGGCCGGGCACGGCCGCGAAATCGAAGCCCGGAGGCAGCCACACCGCCAGATCGCGGCGGACCGCGTCCCATTCGCGCTGCTGGCGCTCGCGATAGGGCGCGTAGAGGGCATCGGCGCGGCCTTCGTCGGTCTCGGCCCAAGAGGCGGTCGAGCGCAGGACGAAATGCTCTTCGATGCGCCGGGCGCGGCGAGCGCCGACACAGCGAGCGGCGAGCGCGACTTGGCCGAGGCGCGTGGTCGCATTGTCCGCGCGCAGCGACAGGCGATATTCGGCGCGGGCGGTCATCATCCGGTACGGCTCGCTGACGCCCTGGACGGTGAGGTCGTCGATCATCACGCCGATGTAGCTGGTGCGGCGGTCGAAGCGCACCGGCTCCAGCTCGAGGGCGTGGGCGGCGGCGTTGAGGCCGGCAGCGAGACCCTGGGCGGCGGCTTCCTCATAGCCGGTGGTGCCGTTGATCTGGCCGGCGAGGTAGAGGCCACCGAGGTCACCGACCGCGAGTGTCGAATTGAGCCGGCGCGGGTCGACATATTCATATTCGACCGCATAGCCGGGACGGACGATCTCGGCGCGCTCGAGGCCGGCGACGCTGCGGACGAAGGCGAGCTGGACCTCGGCAGGCAGCGAGGTCGAGATTCCGTTGGGATAGACGAGGCTATCGTCGAGCCCTTCCGGCTCGAGGAAGATCTGGTGGCCGTCGCGGTCGCCGAAGCGCTTCACCTTGTCCTCGATCGACGGGCAATAACGCGGGCCCCGGCCCTCGATCGCCCCGGCGAACAAAGGCGACCGATCGAGATTGGCGCGGATGATGTCGTGGGTGCGCTCGCCGGTGCGGGTGATCGCGCAGACGAGCTGCGGCAGCCGAACGCCGTCGTCGAGCGCCGACATGGTCCACGCATCGCGGTCGCTCGGCTGCTCCTCGAGCCGGGCCCAGTCGATGGTTCGGCCGTCGAGCCGCGGCGGGGTGCCGGTCTTCAGCCGCCCCTGGCCGAGGCCGATCTCGCGGATCTGGCGGCCAAGCGGCACCGCCGCCTGCTCGCCGCGGCGGCCGCCACCGGCGATCTCCTCGCCGACAAAGATGCGCGCATCGAGGAAGGTGCCGGTGGCGATGACCAGGGCCCGGCACTCGACCAGGCCGCCGCTGGTCTCGACGCCAGTCACCCGGCCGCGCTCGATGCGCACCGCCAGCGCCTCGGCGACGACCAGCTCGACGCCGCTCTCCGCCAGCAGCTCCTGCACTGCCTGGCGGTAGAGCTTACGGTCGGCCTGGACGCGCGGGCCGTGGACCGCCGGGCCCTTGCTTCGGTTGAGCATCCGGCGGTGGATGGCGGCGCGGTCGGCGGCGCGGGCCATCAGCCCGTCGAACACGTCGAGCTCGCGCACGAGATGGCCCTTGCCGACCCCGCCGATCGACGGGTTGCAGCTCATCTGGCCGACGTCCTCGGCGCGGAAGGTGACGAGGCCGACGCGCGCGCCGCGCCGGGCCGCGGCAGACGCGGCCTCGCAGCCGGCATGGCCGGCGCCGATCACCAGAACGTCGTACATGGTCAAGCCTGTAGCCGATGACTGCGCTTCTCACCATGCCCCCGGCATGGCTGCGATTGACTGCGCTTCTCGCCATGCCCCCGGCATGGCTGCGATGCTCGTTCCACGTGAAACATCACTTGCCGAGGCAAAAGCGGCCGAACAGCGCATCGAGCAGATCCTCGACCCCGGCGCGGCCGGTGAGACGGTCGAAGGCGGCGCGAGCGGCGCGCAGATGCTCAGCGACCAGCACGAAATCCTCCGCGATTTCCGCCGCTTGCAGCGCTTCGCGAGCTTCGGCGAGATGGGCCGCCTGGCGCCGGTTGAGCGCCAGCGCCCCCTCGCCCGGCAGGAACTCGCGCGCGAGGCTCGAGACTCGGCCGAGCAGATCGCCGACGCCGGCGCCGGTCAGCGACGACACCGGCAGCGAGCCCGTCGGCGCCGCCTGCCGGTCCGGCAAGTCGCTCCTCGCATGCACGCGAATCAGCCGCGGGTGGCTCGGCGCCTCCCCCGGCTCCCCCAGCCACAGCAGGACGTCGGCGGCCTCGCCCAGCCGGCGCGCCCGCTCGACTCCAATCTTCTCGACCCGATCGTCCGAATCGCGCAGGCCGGCGGTATCGGTCAGAAGCACCGGCACTCCGCCGATCGCCAGCGGCACTTCGATGTGGTCGCGAGTCGTGCCCGGGACGTCCGTGACAATGGCGCGCTCCTGTCCCGCTATCGCGTTGATCAAGCTGGATTTTCCGGCGTTTGGCGGGCCCGCGACGACGACTCTCACGCCGTCCTTCAGAGGCTCGATCCGCGGCCGATCGAGCCATTGTCCAAGCTGAGATGCTAATGTGTCGCAATCGCGACAAAGGGAGGGATCGACCCCGGTCTCGTCCTCCTCGGCATAGTCGATCACCGCCTCGGCGCGCGCCGAGAGGATCAGCAGCCGCTGCTGCCACTCGGCGATCTGGCGCCTCAGGCCTCCCTCGGCGAGCAGCAGCGCCGCCTTGCGCTGGCTGTCCGTCTCGGCCTCGATGAGGTCGGCAAGACCTTCGGCCTCGGTCAGGTCGATCCGGCCGCTTTCGAAGGCGCGGCGGGTGAATTCGCCCGGCACTGCCAGCCGCAGCCCGTCGAGCCTGCCAAGAGCCTCGAGCAGAGCGTCGACCACCGCCCGGCCGCCGTGGCAGTGGAGCTCGACCAGATCCTCGCCGGTCGCGCTCGCCGGCCCGTCGAAGCGCAGCACCAGCCCCTCGTCGAGAATGTCGCCGGTGTCGGGATGGCTAAACCTCCGCAGCGCCGCCACCCGTGGTAGTGGCAGCTTGCCGACCAGCCTCGCCGCGGCCGCATGCGCTCGCGGCCCGCTTACCCGGATCAGGCCGATCGCCGCCGGCGGGCGGCCGCTGGCGAGGGCAAAGATGGTGTCCGAACTCATTGCGAGGCGGACATGCCCGCCCCCAACCCCTCCCGCAAGCGGGAGGGATGAGGCGCTAGGCGAACAGCCGGCCGAGCCCGACCTGCGGGTCGACCCAGCCGTCGTAGATCATCTTGCCGGCGACATAGACGATCACTGCCAGCCCGACATAGGCGATCCACCGATAGCGCTCGATATATTTGGCAATGATGTTGGCGGCGACGCCCATCAGCGCGACCGCAAAGATCAGGCCGACGATGAGGATGCCAGGGTGGTCGCGGGCGGCGCCGGCGACAGCGAGGACATTGTCGAGGCTCATCGAGACGTCGGCGATGGCCACCGCCCAGACGGCTCCGGCGAAGCTCTTGGCCGGTCTCAGGCCGGAATGCTCGTCGCCCGCGACCTCGGCCGAGCCCGCGCTTTCGCCGGTGTGGCGGATCTCGCGCCACATCTTCCATGCCACCCATAGCAAAAGCAGCCCGCCGATCAGGATCAGGCCGATGATCTGCAGCAGCTGGGTGACGATCAAAGCGAAGAAGACTCGCAGCACGAGCGCGGCGATGATGCCGATGAGGATGACCATCCGCCGCTGGTGGGGCGGAAGCCCGGCGGCGAGCGCTCCGACGACGATCGCATTGTCGCCGGCCAGCACCAGGTCGATCATCAGCACCTGGAGGAAGGTCGCGAAGGCGCCCGGCTCGGTGATGTTGGAGAAATCGTGGACGATCGCGTCCCACATCTCGGCCGGGCCGCTGGGCATGGCGCCATGCGCGGCAGCAAGCAGAAGTTCGATCATCCGGCGCTTTCCCCGTTTTTCTAGATGCCGTCCGTCGAAAGCGGCAGGCGCGGTTGGGTTCCGTCAGACTGAGCGAGCTTCTCGGCTGCGAAGCTCACTGGTTCATCGAGGCGAAGAAATCCTCGTTGGTTTTGGCGTCCTTCATCTTGTCGAGCAGGAACTGCATCGCGTCGACGGTGCCCATCTGCATCAGGATCCGGCGAAGCACCCACATCTTGGTCAGGGTCGCCTGGTCGACCAGCAATTCCTCCTTGCGGGTGCCGGACTTGCCGACGTCGAGCGACGGGAAGATGCGCTTGTCGCTGACCTTGCGGTCGAGCACGATCTCGGAATTGCCGGTGCCCTTGAACTCCTCGAAAATGACCTCGTCCATCTTCGAACCGGTGTCGATCAAGGCGGTGGCGATGATCGACAGCGAGCCGCCCTCCTCGATGTTTCGCGCCGCGCCGAAGAAGCGCTTCGGGCGCTGCAGCGCGTTGGCGTCGACGCCGCCGGTCAGGACCTTGCCCGAGCTCGGCACGACCGTGTTGTAGGCGCGGCCGAGGCGGGTGATCGAATCGAGCAGGATGACGACGTCCTTCTTGTGCTCGACCAGGCGCTTGGCCTTCTCGATGACCATTTCGGCGACCTGGACGTGGCGGCTCGCCGGCTCGTCGAAGGTCGAGGAGATGACCTCGCCGTTGACCGACCTTTGCATGTCGGTGACCTCCTCGGGCCGCTCGTCGATCAAGAGCACGATCAGGAACACCTCGGGGTGGTTGTCGGTGATCGCCTTGGCGATGTTCTGCAGCAGCACCGTCTTGCCGGTGCGCGGCGGAGCGACGATCAGCGCCCGCTGGCCCTTGCCCTGCGGAGCGACGATGTCGATCACCCGCGCCGACTTGTCCTTGACCGTCGGGTCGAGCGTATCGAGGTTGAGCTTCGAGTCGGGATAGAGCGGCGTCAGATTGTCGAAATTGACTCGATGGCGGACCGCTTCCGGGTCGTCGAAGTTGATCGCCGACACGCGAGTCAGAGCGAAGTATCGTTCGCCATCCTTCGGCCCGCGAATCTCGCCCTCGAGGGTGTCGCCGGTGCGGAGGCCGAAGCGGCGGACGACCGACGGCGCGACGTAAATGTCGTCCGGGCCGGCAAGGTAGTTGGCTTCCGGCGAGCGCAGGAAACCGAAGCCGTCGTTCAGCACCTCGATGGTGCCGGCGCCCATGATCTCGGCGCCGCTTTCCGCGCGCACCTTGAGGATGGAGAACATCAGATCCTGCTTGCGCATGGTCGACGCGCCCTCGACGCCGAGCTCCTCGGCCATCGAGACCAGCTCGGCCGGCGTCTGCTTCTTGAGGTCTTTGAGATGCATGGGTCTGAACTCGGATTTCGAAAATGGGATTCGCGCGGCAGGACGCCGATTGAAAGGAAGAGGCGGCGGCAGCGGCGAGGGAGGAACAGGCCGGTACAGCCGTCGAGAATCGGCGTTATGTAAGGCGGTTCAACAAGTCAATCGCCGTGCGGTCGGGACCAGGTTTAGAACGGCTTGACGATCACCAGGACGACAATGACCGCCGCTGCCACGCCGGGCACTTCGTTCATGATCCGCAAGGACCGGTTCGACATCGGCCGCTTGCCGGACGCCAGCCGCTTGCCATAAGCGGTGATCCAGCCCTGGTAGCCGGTCAGGCCGACGACCAGCGCCAGCTTAGCCATCAACCACCCCTGGTTCCAGGCGTCGAGATGGGCTGCGAGCATCAGCCCGAGCAGCCAGACGGCGATCATTGCTGGCGTCAGGATGATGGTCCGCGCGCGGTCCTCGCGTTCGCTCCACGCGCGGTCCTCCGCCGATCCGGCTGACGTCGCATAATGGTAGACGTAGAAGCGCGGAACGAGGAACAGCCCGGCCATCCAGAAAATAACGAAGGTGACGTGGGCCGCCTTGACCCACAGATAAGCGGCGCCGAGGAAGCCCGCGAGCTCCAAGTTCATTGGCCCCCCTTCACCAGCTCCAGGAACCGCTCGACATTAGCGATCGGCGTGTCCGGCAGGATGCCGTGCCCGAGGTTCATGATGTGCGGGCGGCCGCGGAATGCGTCAAGGACGCGCCGCACCGAACTTTCGAGCGCATCGCCGCCGGCAATCAGCGCCAAAGGATCGAGATTGCCCTGGACGGGAAGCGAGGGCGGAAGCTCACGATCGGCCCAGGCCGGGTCGACGGTCTCGTCGATTCCAATGGCTTGGACCCCGCTTTCGCGGGCATAGGCGCGCAGCTTGCCGCCGGCGCCCTTCGGAAAGCCGATCACCGGCACCTCGGGGTACCGCCGCCTCAGCTCCGACGTGATGCGCTTGGTGGGGGCGATGACGAACCGCTCGAACTGGTCGGGGGCAAGGCTGCCAGCCCAGCTGTCGAACAATTGCACCGCTTCGGCACCAGCATCGATCTGGCCGCTGAGATAGTCGAGCGTGACCTCCTCGATCCGCTCGATGATGGCCTCGAACCGCGCCGGGTCGGCATAGGCGAGCCGGCGGGTTTCCGACTGCTCGCGGCTTCCCTCGCCGGCGACCATGTAGGTGGCGACCGTCCACGGAGCGCCGGCGAAGCCGATCAGGGTCTTGCCCGGCGGCAGTTCGGCCTTCACCCGCCGGACTGTCGCATAAATCGGATCGAGGCGGGCCGGGAAAGGCTTGAGGGCGTCGAGATCGGCCGACGCCAGCGGCGGCGTCAAGCGCGGCCCCTCGCCGGCGATGAAGGACAAATTCTGGCCGATGGCAAAAGGGATGATGAGGATGTCGGAAAACAGGATCGCGGCATCGAGCTGGGGGAAACGCCGAAGCGGCTGCAACGTCACTTCGGCCGCGGCCTCGTTGTCGTAAACGAGTTCGACGAAGCTCCCCTTGGCCTGCCGGAGCTCGCGATATTCGGGAAGGTAGCGGCCGGCCTGGCGCATCATCCAGACAGGCGGCGGATCCCGCCTTTCGCCCCTGAGGACGGCGAGCAACGGCTTGTCCGCGGCGGCGACGCCGGAAGGCTCAACCTGCGTCGAGGCCACCCTCTTTCTCTCCCTTATATATTTAGAGTCTAGATTGGTGATGTAGTTGGCGGGCGCGACGCGGGGTTTAGGCGCGCGTCCCGCATTTGCCAACAATGAGCAAGGAACGCTTCCGTTGCGGATTCCGGCGAGTCGCGAGCCGGCTTTCCCGCGATTCACAGGCTGGGGATGATTTTCGAGCGCCGTGGACAGAATCGGGACGAATGGCGGGCAGCCGAGAACAAGCTTCGCGTTGAGCCGATCCCCATGGCTGGGCTAGTCCAGACCGCCGACTTGTCCACAAGGTTATTCTCTTGGCCCTGATCCTCGCGTCCGCCAGCGCCATCCGCAGCCAGATGCTGAGCGCCGCCGGCGTCGAGCATGAGGTCGTTCCGGCCAATGTCGACGAGGAGTCGGTCAAGCATAGGCTTGGCAACGCCGAGGATATCGCCCTCGAGCTTGCCAAAGCCAAATCGCTGGCGGTCAGCAGCGAGCGCCGCGACGACTGGGTCGTCGGCGGCGATTCGGTGGTCGGCGTCGACGGGCGGACGTTCGCCAAGCCGCGAAGCCGCGAGGAAGCAGCCGAGCATCTGCGATTCTTCTCTGGCCGGACGATGCGGCTGACCAGCGCCGTCGCCCTGGCGCGGGGTGGATCGATCGACTGGAGCCTTTGCGACGCGGCGGTCCTGCAAGTGCGAGGGCTGACCGAGCATTTCATCGCGGAATATTTGGATCGCGAATGGCCGGCGGTCGGCCAGTGCGTCGGAGTCTTCCGAATGGAGGGGCCGGGGGTGCAGCTGTTCGAGTCGCTCGACGGCAGTCATTTCACCATCCTCGGAATGCCCTTGCTGCCTTTGCTTGGCGCTCTCCGTGGACGCGGACTGCTGCCGGAGTGAGCGGCGGCGCGCGCGACTTTGCCGAGGTGATCGGCGACCCGATCGCCCACAGCCTGTCGCCGGTCGTCCACTGCTTCTGGCTGAAGCGGCTCGGGATCCAAGCCGGCTACCGCCGCTTCCGAGTCGGCCGGGGCGAGCTCGCCGATTATGTCGCCCAGCGCCGCCGCGACCCGCGCTGGCGCGGCTGCAACGTCACCATGCCGTTGAAGCTCGACGCCCTGGCGCTTGCCGACCAGGCGAGCGACCGGGCACTCGGCGCCGGCGCCGCCAACACCCTTGCGCTTCGCGACGGCAGGCTTCTCGCCGGCAACACCGACGTCGGCGCGGTCATGGTGCTGATCTCCAATCTGGCCAAGGCCGGGGCCGGCATGGACGAGGTCACGCTGCTCGGCTCCGGCGGCGCGGCTCGGGCGGCGCTGATGGCGCTGCATCTGCTCGGGCTGCATTCGGTGCGCATCCAAGCGCGCGACCGTGCCAAGGCCTACAAGCTCGCCGTCGAATTCCGGCTGGCGCTCGAGCCGGTCCCGTTCGACGAGCCGCTGCGATCGAGCGGCCTGATCAACGCGACCCCGCTCGGAATGACCGGAATGCCGCCGTTAGAGGTCGATATGACTGCCATGCCAGGCAATGGCTGGGTGTTCGACCTCGTGTCGTCGCCGCAGCCCACCAAGCTCGTCCGGGCCGCCGCTGACCGCGGCCTTCGCACCATCGGCGGGCTCGAAATGCTCGTCGAGCAGGCGGCCGAAAGCTTCGAATTGCTGTTCGGCGCCGAAGCTCCCCGCGACAGGGACGACGAGTTGATGCAAAGGCTGCGGCGATGATCAGGATCGCGCTCACCGGATCGATCGGAATGGGCAAGTCGACCGTCGCGGCGATGTTCGAGCGCCGCGGCATTCCGGTGTTCGACGCCGATTCCGAGGTGCGCCGGCTGCAGGGCGTCGGCGGCGCCCTGGTCGAGCGGATCGGCGAGCGTTTCCCGGGCACCGTGGAGGGCGGAGTGCTGGATCGCGACGCGCTTGCCGGGCGAGTCCTCGGCGACCCGGCCGAGCTCGCGGCGCTCGAGGCGATGGTCCACCCGGCCGTCCAGGAGGCGCGCGAGAAATTCATTGCCGACAACCGGGACAAGCCGGCGCTTTTGTTCGAGATTCCGCTGCTTTACGAATCCGGCGCCGAGTCCGGTTTCGACAGGGTGGTCGTCGTCTCGGCGCCGGCCGACGTGCAGCGCCGGCGCGTGCTCGCCCGGCCGGGGATGAGCGAGCAGAAATTGGACGCGATCCTCGCCCGCCAGCTTCCCGATGCTGACAAGAGAAAGCGCGCCGATTTCATTGTCGACACCGGCGGCAGCCTTGCCGAGAGCGAGCGGCAAGTGGAGCAGATTCTCGCTTGTCTCGGACTTGCTGCGGGTGAATAACGGAGCCGTGCGGGAAATCGTCTTCGATACCGAAACCACCGGCCTCAATCCCGCCAATGGCGACCGCATGGTCGAAATCGGCTGCGTCGAGTTGTTCAACCGAGTCGAGACCGGCCGCCATTTCCACGCTTATTTCAATCCCGAGCGGCCGATGCCGAGCGAGGCCGAGGCGGTGCACGGCCTCACCGACATCTTCCTGTCCGACAAGCCATGTTTTTCCGAGCGCGCTGAAGAGCTACTCGACTTCCTCGAGGATGCGCCGCTGGTCGCGCACAATGCCACCTTCGACTTCGGCTTCCTCAATCACGAGCTCGAGCGCTGCGGCCGGCGCGGGGTCTGCGCCAGCCGCATGATCGACACCCTGACCATCGCGCGCTCGCGCCACCCGGGCGCCAAGCACAGCCTCGACGCGCTGTGCACGCGGTTCGGAGTCGACCGCTCGATGCGCGTCAAGCACGGCGCCCTGCTCGACGCGCAATTGCTCGCCCAGGTCTATGTCGAACTGACCGGCGGCCGCCAGATCGGCCTTGGCCTGGTCGCCGAAACCGAATCGGTGCGGGTCCGGAGCGCGAGCGCGCCAGTAACGGTTCGCGCGCCGCGGCCGGCCCGCCCGCACTTCGCTGCCAGCGAGGAACTCGAGCGGCACCGGGAGTTTGTCTCCAGGCTCTCCAACCCGCTTTGGGCACGCTTCGCCGAGGCCGGTTGACGGGCGTTCGGCGCCGGCCCTAAGCCCCGCGCCGAGTTGGAAAGGAGCGCCAGAACGTGGACGTTCGAGTCGCTGATCATCAGGTAGAGACCGGCGAGTCCCTGCACGAATATGCGTCGCAGCGAATTGCCGAAATCACCGAGAAATATTTCTCCCGAGCGGTGCGTGCCAACGTCACCTTCGGTCGCGGGGCCAATAGCGATTATGTCTGCGACATCCTCGCGCCGGTGGCGCGCGGAGTCGTGCTCAAGGCCTCGCACAGCGCGCGCGAGCCGCAGATGGCCTTCAACGGCGCCGCCGACCGGATCGAGAAGCAACTTCGCCGCTACGTAAAGCGGCTGCGCGACCACAAGCCGGCCGAATCCGACTATGTGGAAAATGCCGACTACCGGATTTTCTCGAGCGCCGCCGAGCAGGAGGATGCGCCCGACCATCCGCCGATCGTCGCCGAGACCAGGGTCGACATTCCGGAAGCGAGCGTGTCCGACGCGGTAATGTTGATGGACCTTCGCAACACTGGAGCGTTGATGTTCCGCAACTCGGCGACTGGAGAATATAATATGATCTATCGCCGCGAAGACGGGACGATCGGCTGGGTCGAGCCGCGATCGAACTGACCGACGATAGCGAATGTGCCGCGGCCGGGTGCGAGAGGCCTCGGCCGGAGCAAGTTTCGATGCAATTGTCCGAATTCCTCGATTTCGACGCGATCAAGACCGCGCTGCCGGCCGGCCAGAAGCGCTCGTTGCTGCAGCAGCTATCGAGCCTCGCGGCGCAGCGCACGGGCCTCGACGCGGCGACGATCCTCGCCAGCCTCGCCGAGCGCGAACGGCTCGGTTCCACCGGCTTCGGCCAGGGCATGGCCATCCCTCACGGCAAGGTCGAGGGTTTGAGCCGGATCTATTGCCTGTTCGCCAGACTTTCCGAGCCGGTCGACTACAAGGCGATCGACGGCGAGCCGGTCGATCTCGTCTTCCTGCTGCTGTCGCCGCCGGATTCGGGGGCCGAGCATCTAAAGGCGCTGGCCGCGATCAGTCGTGTGGCGCGCAATGCCGCGACTCTCGACAAGATGCGCGGAGCGCGCAGCAGCGACGCTCTCGCCGCGGTGCTCATGGGTGCCGATGAGCGCGACGCGGCCTGAGGCTGAGGACCGCGAGGACGCGCATTGCCGCCGGCCCGGCTCCCTTCTCGTCCGCGAATGAGCCGGCTTGCAGCCGCTGTCGAAGCGACGGCCCTCATTCGCCGCGCGGAAGCGGCGGGCGACTTCGGCACGATCCTCCGCCGAGGCGATCCCGAGCGCGGGTCGCTGCTGCTGGTCGTGACCAGCCGGGGCAGGCATTGCGGCTGCCTGGAGCGGATGCTGTCCGGCGATGGATCGTACCAGTGGCGCAAAGTCGGCCCCGGCGACGGCGCTGAATCCGCCGACGTCCGCGAATTCCTGCAAAAGCGCGGCCGTTTCGACGAAGATTTATGGCTGTTGGAACTGGATATCGCAGCGGCGGAACGATTCATCGCTGAAACGACCTTTGAAGGTTGACCGGGGCGTCCACGGGCGCTGAATGTCGGCCAACGACAAGAGCGGGGGGCATTCTTCGACCGGAAAAACCGGCGGAATGCCACGCGAGACGGGGAGCCACCAAAGGGGTCTGCGGGAAGTCATCCGCGCGTAGAACGGCCACCTGAGCGGGGGTTCACCGCACATTTGCGATATTCATGTTGTCCAGTTTTCGTACCACTCTGCTGGTATGCGCTGCCTTGAGCGCGAGCTCCGTCGCTCCGGCCAAGGTCGGCCCGACTGCAGAACCGCTGATCGCCATCAGCAGCGCCGCCATCCCGAACACCGTCATTCCGCAACCGCTTGCGGTGGTCGCCGATCCCTCGGCCCTGCCGGCCGATGCGCCCGTCATCGAAGTTGACGCGGACAGCGACGAAGTCGCCGAGGAAACGGTCAGTCCCAAGGCCGACCTGGCGACGATGGTTGCGGAGCTGCGCAGCTCGAACCCCGGCAGCCGCGAGCTCGAATGCCTTGCCGCCGGGGTCTATTTCGAATCGAAGAGCGAGCCTCTGATCGGCCAGCTCGCGGTCGGCGAAGTGATTGCGAACAGGGCCAGTTCGGGCCGATTCCCGTCGACCTATTGCGGCGTGCTGTTCCAGCGCGGCCAGTTCAGCTTCGTGCGCGGCGGCAAGCTGCCGCCGATTCCGCGCGCGAGCCGCCAGTGGCAGACCGCGGTCGCCATTGCCAAGATCGTCGATCGCGACCTCAAGGATTCGGCGGCCGACAACGCGCTGTTCTTTCATGCCCGTCATGTTTCGCCGAAGTGGAAGCTGAAGCGGGTCGCATCGATCGGCAACCACATCTTCTACCGCTAGACAGCGGCAACGATTGCGGAGGGGCGCGGGGCGGTGGCGGATACGCTGCCGCCCCGCTTTTCCGTGCGGTTCAGCCCGCCGCCCTTTCACCCGGTCCTGCTTTGTTCTAGCGTGCGGCGATGGCCACCATGCCCGATTCCCTGTGCTTCGCCGAAGCTCCGCCCGCGGCGATCGACGTGGCGAGGGGCGTGACCCGCCTGTTCTGCCGCCAGGACGTATTCGCCATTTGCGAAATGCCGCTGCCCAACGGCCGGCGCGCCGACATGATGGCGATCGACGCCAAGGGCCAGCTGACCATCGTCGAGATCAAGGTCGCGAAGGCCGACCTGCTCGGAGACAACAAGTGGCGCGACTATCTCGAATATTGCGACTGCTTCTACTGGGCGGTGCCGCCGGAGCTCGCGTCAGTCTGCGAAGGCGAACGCTTCTTGCCGGCAGAGGCGGGGTTGATCGTGGCCGACCGTTACGATGCCGCGATCATGCGAACAGCTGCGTCGCGCCCTTTGGCGCCGGCGCGGAGGAAGGCGGAGATCCTGCGATTCGCGCGACGCGCCGCTCGCCGCCTCTCGGCCCAGATCGACCCGAGCCTCGGCGAGGCCAGCTAGCGGCCTTGCGTCGACCGGCCGCTCGCCCGTTTGGCTTCGATCATCCTCAGGATTTCCCTCGAGCGGGTGTCGCGATTGGCGTAATCGCGGGCCGAATAGCCGGCCGCCGAGTCGGTCTTGTCAGGGTCGGCACCGGCCTCGAGCAGCAGCCGGACGATGTCGGCATGGCGTTGCTGGACGGCGACGATCAGCGGCGTTTCGCCCATGCGGTTGCCCTGATCGACCCTGACGCTCAAGCCAAGCAGCCACTCGACGCCCTGCGCGTAGCCCACTCGGGCGGCGGCGATCAGCGGCGTGTCGCCATTCCGCGCGGGAAGGTTCGGGTCGGCGCCCTGCTGCAGCAAGTAAGCGGTCCAGGTATCATCCTGCCGGGAGAGCGCGACGAGCAGAGCGGTGTCCCCGCGGTCGTCGCGAGCGTTGAGCACGACGGGACGAGTGCGAAGCAGCTCCGTCGCCTTGTTGCCGTCACGGTCCCGCACAGCCTGAACGAATCTCGGCCCGTCCTCGGCAAGCTGGGCAGCAGCCGGCGACGTCAGCATTGCCAACGCGGTCGCAGCCGCAATGATCGAAACCCGCTTCATGCTGAAATCCCGCCCCTTTTTCGTGCCATTGCTTGACCGCGAGGCCGATAGCAGACCAAGGCTGCCTTTGTCATGAACGGCGACCGACCATTTTGGGAAAAGCCGCTGGCCGAACTCGACCGCGGCGAATGGGAAGCGCTGTGCGACGGCTGCGGCCGATGCTGCGTGCACAAGCTGGAAGATGAGGAAACGGCGTTGCTTTATGCGACCAATGTCGCCTGCCGGCTGCTCGACCGCCGCAACGGCCGCTGCACCGATTATGCCAACCGCAGGAAGCATGTCAGCGATTGCGTCGTCCTCAGCGCTCGCAACCTCGAGGCGCTCGACTGGCTGCCGGACAGCTGCGCCTACAAGCTCCGCGCCAGGGGACAGCCGCTGCCGGACTGGCATTACCTCGTTTCGGGAAGCCGCGAGACGGTTCACGAGGCCGGCCAGTCGACGCGCGGCTGGACGGTAAGCGAGGACGATGCCGGCGAGCTCGAGGGCCATGTCGTCGACCGGGCGCTCTGAACCGCTCGAAATCGGGCTTCCGCTGCCGCTCGAGATCCGACCTGTCCGCGGGGCCCGCCGCCTGCGGCTTCGGATCAACGACCGCCGCGGCGTGCTCAGGCTTACCTGCCCGATCCGCTACAGCCGCCAGGCGGCGATCGCCTGGGCGGCCGAGCAACGCGCATGGGTCGAAGCACAGCTTGCGGCGGCGCATCCGCCCGAGCCGTTCGTCCCCGGAGCGATCATCCCGCTCGAGGGCCGCCCCGTCGAACTCGTCTGGGACGAACCAAGGGCGCGGACGCCGATCGTCGAAGACAGGCGGATCGTGTGCGGCGGGCCGGTCACGGGCTTCCCCGCGCGGGTCGAGCGGTTCCTGAGGCGGCGGGCACTGGAGGTGCTTTCGCTTGAGACACGCGAACTGGCGCGGCGGGCGGGACGGAAGCCGCTGTCGGTCGCGGTCGGCGACGCCGACACGCGCTGGGGCAGCTGCTCCGAGTCGGGCCGAATCCGGTATAGCTGGCGGCTGATCCTGGCGCCGGCCGAAGCGCGCCGCTACGTCGTCGCGCACGAGGTCGCGCACCTCGTCCATCTCAACCACGGGCCCGAGTTCAAGGCGCTCGAGGCGAATTTGTTCGGCGGCGATTGCTCGCGGGCGAAGTCGCTATTGCGGAGTGGCGGGCCGAGGCTCCGGAGGCTGGGCCGGAGCCGGTGAGCGCTGCGGCGGCACGCGCTCGCCCGGGAATCGTTGCTGTTGATCGGGCCGGGGGGCCGGCGCCTGGCGCTGCCCCGGCGGCGTGCCAGCCGTTCCAGGCTGCGGCTGGGAGCCGCCTCCGAGCACTTCGTCGAGCCATTGCTGGTCCGGGCCGCTGCCATCCGGCCTGACGCCGCCGGGAAGCGGGGCGAGCGGATCCGCCGGAGGGAGCGGATTGCCGTCGGCATCGACCAGAGGCTGCGAATCTCCGAAATCGGGCGGGACGTCGAACAATTCCTCCGGCTCGAGCTGCCAGTCGGGGATCGGCACTTCGGTCTCGAACTGCTCGACCGGGCGCCGGGCGACAGCCGTCGCCATGAAGTCGCGGAAGGCCCGAGCCGGCGCTGTTCCGCCCTGCAGCCCGCCGACCGGGCGGGCGTCGTCGCGGCCCATCCACACGCCGGTGGTCAGGCCGCTCGAAAAGCCGATGAACCAGCCGTCGCGGTTCGACTGGGTGGTGCCGGTCTTGCCCGCCACCGGGCGGCCGATTTGCGCGGCGCGGCCGGTCCCGGTCATCACCGCCGCTTGCAGCAGGTCGGTCATTTCCGCCGCTACCCACGGAGCGACCAGCACTCGCTCCTCGGCGCGATCATGCTGGTAGAGCAGGCGTCCTTCGGCGGTGACGACGCGCGTGATCGCATAAGGCGAGACTCCGAGGCCGCGGTTGTGGACCGAGGCAAAGGCGCGAGTCATGTCGATCAGCCGGACGTCGCTGGTGCCGAGCACCATCGATGGGTAGGTCGAGATCGGCGTGGTAATGCCGAAGCGGCGGGCCATGTCGGCGATCGTCGAGAAGCCGAACTGCGCGCCGATCTTGGCGCTGATCGTGTTGATCGAGCGGGCGAAGGCCTCGCGCACCGACACCGGCCCCGAATGCGACCGGGTGGCATTGCGCGGAGTCCAGCCGCCGATGGTGAAGGGCTCGTCGACGATCGTGTCGGACGGCTTCATCCCTCCTTCGAGCGCGGTGAGATAGACGAACAGCTTGAACGCCGATCCCGGCTGGCGCTCGGCCTGGGTGGCGCGGTTGTAGATGGAATCGACATAATCGCGGCCGCCGACCATCGCCCGGACGGCGCCGTCGCGGTCGATCGACACCAGGGCGCCCTGGGCGCCGGCCGGCGTATTGGCATTGATCGCCCGGTCGGCTGCCGCCTGCATCGCCGGATCGAGCGTCGTCCAGACGTCGATCGGCTCGCTGGTCTCGTCAATCAACGTATCGAGCTGGGGCAGAGTCCAGTCGGTGAAATAGCGGACGCTGTTCTGGCGAACACTGGGCTGCAACCGGATTTCGGCCGGGTTCACCCGAGCGGCGACTGCCGCGTCGATGAAACCGTTGTCGGCCATCGCCTTCAACACGATGTTCGAACGCTCGCGCGCGGCTTCGGCATCGGCGGTCGGGGCGTAGTTGGACGGCGCCTTGACGAGGCCGGCGATGATCGCTGCCTCGCCCAGCGACAAAGTGTCGGCGCTGTGCCCGAAGAAGCGCCGCGACGCGGCGTCGATGCCGTAGGCGCCGCCGCCGAAATAGACGCGGTTGAGGTAGAGTTCGAGGATCTGGTCCTTGCTGAACTTCCATTCGAGGGCGAGGGCAAGGACGCCCTCCTTGATCTTGCGGCCGAAGGTGCGGCTGTTGGTCAGGAAGATGTTTCGCGCGAGCTGCTGGGTGATGGTCGATCCGCCCTCGCGCCAGCGACCGCGCTCGACGCGCACTTTGAGCGCCCGCGCCATGCCGATCGGGTCGACGCCGGGGTGGGAGCGGAAGCGCCGATCCTCGATGGCGATCATCGCCGCCCGCATTTCGGGGGGAATCTGCTCATAGCTCAGCCATTCGCCAAAGCTCGGCCCCATCGAGACGAGGACGGCACCATTGGCGGCCCGCACCCGGATCATCTGGCCGAGATCCGAGCGCTTCGACAGGGTTCCGAAACTCGGCAGCTGGCTATAGGCGACCGACACCGAGACGAGGAGCGCGATCAGGCCGAGCCCGAGCGCGTAGGCGGCCAGCTTGAGCGCAGTCACCAGCGGCCGGCGGTCAACAGCAGCGGAAGGGGTTCGGGCCATCGGGCTTCAGGCGATAGGGAGCAGCAGCTGGAGCGGCAAGTCAGTCGTCTGAACCGCTGCCGCCGCCATCGGCCTTGGAGAAGTCCAGAGACGCCGAATTGATGCAGTAGCGAAGCCCGTCCGGCCCCGGCCCGTCGGGAAAGACATGGCCGAGATGTCCGTCGCATCGGGCGCAGCGCACCTCGGTGCGCTCCATTCCGTGGCTGGTGTCGCGCAGCTCGCTGACTGCGTCGCTGGCCAGCGGCCGAGTGAAGCTCGGCCAGCCGCTGCCGCTGTCGTATTTGCTGTCGCTGGCGAACAAGGGCTCCCCGCAGCCGTCGCAGCGGAATTCGCCCGCTTCCTTGACGTCGAGAAGGGCGCCGGTGAAGGCGCGCTCGGTGCCGCCCTGGCGCAGGATGCGATAGCGCTCGGGGCCCAGCATCACTTGCCACTCGGCCTCGCTGCGATGAATTTTTCCCATCCGATTGCCCGTGTGGAGGCCAAATGATGAGCGGTGCCTTAACCCCGTTTTAGACAATGCCCAATAGGGTGAGCCTTATGCGGGGCCGCTTCGCCCTGATCGCCACCGCCCTTGGCTGGGCGGTGATTGCCGCTGCGCCGGACGTTGCCGCCGCTCAATGCCGCTTGTGCGAAACGCCTTCGATTGAGCGCGAGAGCGCCGAGGCCGGCCAGCCTGTTAGCCTTCAGGTCGAAGCCATGCTCGATTTCGACCAGCTGATCCTGATGGCCTCGGGCGACGGAGTCGCGACTCTGCTTCCCGACGGGACGCGCAGCGTCAGCGGCTCGCTTGGCGGGTTCAGCGGGCGGGCGATGGTCGGGTCGGTTTCAATTCGCGGCGAGCCGGGCCGGGCGGTCCGGGTCGACATGCCTCGGCGGATCGAGCTCCGCTCGCGGGGCGGCGGCAGGATCGCGATCGACCGGCTGACCACCGACCTGCCGGCGGGAGCCCGACTCGATTCGGCCGGGCGGCTTATCTTCCGGTTCGGCGGCCGGCTCCAGGTCAGCGGCGATGCCGAGGGCGACTATCGCGGCGATCTGCCGATCACCGTCGAATATCTGTGACGCCGCGCCGATGCGGAGCAAAGGCTAACGGCCCCTTAACCATGTGGCTGAGCAAAGCCGTAAGCGGTCAAGGTTAATGCGAAGGCTACGGATGAGTGCCGCCGTGGGCGGCGGTCGACCAGTGGGGGTTCGCAATGACCGCAATTTTTCGCAATGCCGTGCTGACGGCGACTGCCGCCGCCCTGGCGCTGAGCGGCGCCCCGGCCCTGGCCGTCGACCCGGACCGCAACGCCACCGCGACGGCGCGAGTGATTCGCCCGCTGCAGCTGATGTGGGTCGCGGATTTCGATCTCGGCAGCATCGTGCTCAGCGGCACCGGGCCGTTCTCGGCGACCGTCGCGCTCAGCCAGGCAGGGGCGCTTACCTGCCCGGCCTCGGTCACCTGCCTGGGGACGACCGCCCCAGCGCGTTACAACGTCCGCGGCACTCAGGGCCAGGTCGTGCAGATCAGCGTCCCCAACGTGACCATGAGCAATGGCACCAACAATCTGACTTTGACGGTCAGCGCGCCTGCCAGCGTCACTCTGAGCAACTCCGGGGCGCCGGGCAATGACTTCACCATTGGCGGCAGCATCACGCTGACCGACACGACTCCCGACGGTGTCTACACCGGCATGTTCAACGTCACGGCCAACTACCAATAAGCCTCCGGTGAACCGGCCGGTTGCGGCCGAAGCAACGAGGGTCGCCGGCAACGGCGGCCCTTTTTGTTTGGCGTTGAGCCCGCGTGGTTGAGGGAAAATCAACCATTCCGGATCAAAAGAGGGGCGATCGCTCCAGATCGGAGCAACGTGGGGGATCGCACCGATGACGCCTGTGCTGAAGTCCATTGTCGCCGCCGCTCTCGTGGCCGCGCCGCTTGCAACCGCGCCGGGTCCGGCCCGCGCCGGGGTCGGCGACCTCCTGGTCGCTCCCACCCGGATCGTCCTCGACGGGCGGCGGGGCGGCGAGGTCATCCTCAACAATATCGGCGACCAGCCCGCGACTTACCGGATCTCGGTGGAGCTTCGGCGGATGACCAGCGAGGGCAGCCTCGAGGACGTCGAGGAGCCGAGTGCCGAGGAGAAGATCGCGCGCGACATGATCGTCTACGCGCCGCGGCGCGTGACCCTGGCGCCCAACCAGCCGCAATCGGTGCGGATTTCGGTTCGCGCGCCGGAAGGCCTGCCCGACGGCGAGTATCGGGTCCACCTGCTGTTTCGCGCCATCCCGCCCGCCAATCCGGTCGTCGAGCAGCCGGGCGAAGAGCAGAAGGGCCTCCGGTTCGCCCTAATCCCGGTCTACGGAGTGACGATCCCGGTCATCGTCCGCCTCGGCAACCTGCAGGCGACGGCCGGAATCGCCAACGTCCGGCTCGAAAGCAACGGTGGACAGAAAGCCGTGGCGCTAGACCTCAGCCGCACCGGCGATCGCTCGACTTTCGGCGAGGTGCGGGTGCTGAAGCCCGGGGTCAAGGACCCGATCGCACTGCAGCGCGCGGTCGCGGTCTACAAGGAGGTCGGTACCCGCAAGGTGTCGATCCCGCTCGACGAGAGCTTCACCGGAAACGTTCGCGGGCCGGTCACGGTCCAGTATGTCGAGATCTACCCAGGCGGCTCGCGGGTTCTCGCCGAGACCCAGACGGTCCTGCGCTAGCGGCGGCGGTTCAAGGATCGGTCGATGCCCGGCGTCCGCACATGGTTGAAACGGGCAGCGACGCTGCTGGCGCTGGGTTGCGCCGGCGGCGTCGGCGCCGTTTCCGCCGTCCCGGTCGCCCCGGCCTGGACCGCCGATCCCGACGAGCAGTTCCTTCTTGACGTCAACATTCGCCAGCTTCGCATCGGCGAAGGAGTGCGCGCCTACAACATTCCCGAAGGGACGTGCGTCGTGTTCGGCGATTTCCTCACGGCGATGGACGTGCCGATGCGCATAGACCTCGCGGCGAAGAAGGCGAGCGGCTGGGCGTTCAAGGAAAACCATCGAATCTCAATCGATTATGCCACGCTCGTCGCCCAATATGGCGGCCTTAGCGAGCCCATCGCTCCGGGCGCGATCCGCGAAACTCCCGAAGGCTGGTGCATCGAGACCGGCGCCCTCACTCGCTGGTTCGGGATCGGGGTCAAGCCGATGACGGCGGGATCGGTGCTCCTGATCGAATCGGAGGCCAAGCTGCCGGTCGAACTGGCGATCGAGCGGCAGAAACGGGCAAGCCAGATCAAGCCGGCCAAGTTCGACCTTGGGTCGCTGCCGCAGGTCAAAATCCCCTACCGAATGTGGCGCGCACCGGCGCTCGACTTCATCGTCAGCGCCGGAATCACCTACCGGGCCAGGGACAGAACGCGGGTCGACCGTCGGGCTTCGGTCTATGCGGCCGGCGAGATCGCCACTTTGTCCTACGACGCCCACATGGCCACCGGCGACAAGGGCATTCCGAACGCGCTTCGCCTGCGCGCCTACCGTTCGGATCCCGATGGAGGCCTGCTTGGCCCGATCGCAGCCACGCATTTCGCAGCCGGCGACGTCGGCGGGCTCGACAGCCGCCTCGCCGCTCCGACCGTCAGCGGGCGCGGCGCCGTCGTCACCAACCGGCCGCTGGTCAATCCGGTGGCGTTCGACCGCACCCGCTTCGACGGTGAGCTGCCGGCCGGCTGGGAAGCCGAGCTGTACCGCAACGGCGAATTGCTGGCCCTGGCCAAGGCCACTGCCGACCAGCGCTATGTGTTTGAAGACGTGCAGCTTCTCTATGGGGAGAACCAAATCAGCATCGTCCTTTACGGGCCGCATGGGCAAGTCCGAACGCGGCAGGAAATCGTCAACGTCGGGCAGGACAATGTCCCTTCCGGGAAGACCTGGTACTGGGCCGGGATCAATCAGCCGGGACGCGACCTGCTGGCCCTCGACCAGAAGGCCCGCCACGACGAACAGCCCAAGCTTCAAGCCGCCGCCGCCGTCGAGCACGGGCTGGATTCCCGGACCTCGGTCGGCGCCCTCGCCAAGATGATGCTGATCGAGGACGAGCGGGTGACCTTCGTCGAAGGCTCCGTTCGCCGTTCGATTGGAGCGGCGATTGCCGAGGTGGCGGCGGCGAAGGCCAGCAATGGCGGAACAGCGATGCGCGCCCACGCGCTGGCACGTTTCGGCAGCGTCAACGTCAATGCCGAGGCGATCGTCGCGGACGATTTCCAATTGCGCGGCGGCCGCGAGGAGACGCTGCGCGAGTACAAGGCGGGAATCAACGCGCCGATCCGGATCGGCCGGACCATTTTTCCGACCCAGGCGGACGTACGCCTGGTCGATCGTTCCGACGGCAGCCGGCAGCTCGAGGCGGCGGCCCGGCTGGCGGCGACGGTCGACCGCTTCAACCTCGCCAGCAACCTGCGCTACCGCCGGCACTACATGTCTTCGGGCCCCTCGCCGCCAGGGGAAATGGAGCTCGAACTGATCGGCACCGGCCGCATCGGCGACGTCCGGCTGCGCGGCTCGACCAGCCTCGAGCTCGCGCCCGAAGCGCGTCTCCGGTCGGCGGAGCTGTCGGCCTATTGGTCGGCGTCCGACAAGGTGGACTGGGAAGGCGCCGTCGCCATCGAACCCGGCGCCCGTCGGGGGCGGGCGCGGGTGAACCATGTCCGCCGCTTCGACAGCATGGCGGTTGCCTTCACCGGCGAGGTCGCGACCGACGGTTCGGTGGCCGCGGGGATCAACCTCAATTTCTCGCTGGACCCGGCAAGCGGGTTCAAGATGTCGCGCCATCTTCTCGCCGGCGCCGGCGTCATTCAAGCGCGGGTGTATCGCGACCTCAACGATAATGGCGTGCGCGACCCCGGCGAACCGCTCGAGCAAGGCGCGCTCGTCACCACCGGCATGCGCAGCGCCGAACGCGGCACCAATGCCAAAGGCGCGGTGCTGGTCGGCGGCCTTGCCGCTTTCGCCCCGGTCACGGTCGGGATCGACCAGGCGAGCCTCAGCGACCCGATGCTGGTGCCGCGCAAAGCGCTGCAGGTGGTGGTCCCGCGTCCCGGAGTGCCGGCCGAGGTTGAAATCGCCCTCGTCGGCGCCGGCGACGTCGAGGGGAGCGTGGTTAAGGGCGGCGGGACGGGCTTCGAGGGGCTCGACCTCGAGCTGGTCGATGACGGCGGGCGAGTCGTCGCCCAGGCACGCAGCGATTACGACGGCTTCTTCCTGTTCGAACGCGTGCCCTACGGCAGTTATCGCGTCCGTGTGTCGGCCGCTTCGGCGGAGGCCACCGCCGTCGCTCCGGATCTCCGGGTCACGGCGAAAGTCTCGCCCGACAAATCGGTGGTTCGTCTCGGCACCATCCTCGTCGAGATGCGGCCCCGAATCGCGTCCCTCGAATAGCTGCCGCTCCTTGCACCGGTTGCCGCGCGAAGTCGTCTCAGGCGACTTTATGTCCACCCGTCCTTCATTCGCCCTGTTTCCCGAGAGGCACGCCCCTCAGAGGACGGGCAAATCCCGCATTCGCTAATGATTCGCAGAAGCAATGAATGCCGTGGCCCGGCATTGGTGCGGTCGAGAAGACTCGAACTTCCACGGCCTTTCGGCCACAGCGACCTCAACGCTGCGCGTCTACCAGTTCCGCCACGACCGCACGTCATGAATTTGGGGAGGCGGTCGGCGACCGCCACTCCTGGCAGGGCGCGGCCTCTAGCAAAGCCCCTCGGGCCGCGCAATGCCGTCCCATAAGGGCACAATGCTTAATGCGCTGTTTACCATTGGCGCCGGGGCGCGTTACGTGGCCGGATGGTCATTTTCGCCGCATTCCTCGCTGCTGTTGCGCCGGCGCCCCAAGCGGCAGCGTCGGCTTCCGGCGCCCGCGCGCAGGCGACGGCAAGCATCCGCATTGTCCAGGCGGAGAGACTGAGGTTCGCAAAGATCGAGGAGCAGGACCCGCAGCGCCTGCGGCTGAGCAAGGCGCGGCTGGCCGACGGCAGCCTGGAAACGCTGCGGATCATCGAATTCGAATGATCAGGCGGCGGGATCGCCGAGCGTGATCGTCAGATCGTCCCCGCCCGGAGGGACGTTGAACTCGGCGCTGTTGAAGCTCGCGCTGCCGCCCGGCGGCAGGGTGCGCGCCGGCGGGGCGATCGTCCAGCTGTAGATGAGCTCGCCATTGCGATTGTGCAGCTGCGCGTGGATTGGCGGCACTTGCTGCGCCTCGTTGGTCGGGTTGATCACTCGGCCGCTGACGGTGAGCAACTCATTGCCGCTGGCGAGCTTCTGCCGGTCGCGATGGGTCATCATCAGCTGCAGCGGCGTCTCCGAGGCCTGCGCCAGCCCGAGCTGCTGCTTCCACTCGGTCGGCGCCAGGAACCAGAACGCCGCCGCGAGCGCGGCGATCAGAAGCGCTCCCACAAGCGCCAGAAGCAACGGGCTTCGGCGCCGCTCGTCGGCCGTCTCGTCGCGCCGAGCGAAGGGCATGAAGTCATCAGCGGCGACGCTGTCTTGCGGCTGATCCTGGTCGAGCGCCGGCAGCGCTGACGTTTCCTCTCCCGGCTGGTCCTCGTCGGGGGGCGGGATCGGCGCGGCCAGCGGCGGCTCGACCAGGCCGGCGACAGGCGGAGCCACCGGTTCGGTAATGTCCGTGGGAATGTCGGCCGGCCCGGCCGTTTCCGACGGAACCTCGTCGGCACTGGTGACGGCCGCGCCGTCGGCGCCGCCAGCAGCCGCATTCTCGTCCTCGCCCGCGCCATTCTCGGGATCCTGATGCCAGCGGTGGCGGCATGCCGAGCAACGCACCTGGCGTCCCTGCGGCGGAATTGCGTCGTCCTTGACCACATATTGGGTGCCGCAGGCTGGGCAGGTGAGGATCATGCGTCGGCAACCCCCTCATCCGGGACGGTGAGCCCTCGGTAAACAGGAATGCGCGGGCATTGGCAAGGCAGCGGCCGCGTGCGACAACCGAACGGGGACGGCAAGGGGTGGTGCGCTGGGCGCGATTGTTGAGTTCGAAAGCGTCGGGCTGCGATACGGAACCGGATCGGAAGTTCTCCGCGATCTCGATTTCCGTCTCGCCGGCGGCGGCTTCTATTTCCTGACCGGCCCGTCCGGGGCAGGCAAGACCTCGCTGCTCAAGCTCCTCTATTTGGCGCAGCGGCCGACGCGCGGCCGAATCCGGCTGTTCGGCGAGGAGCTAGGCGATGCTCCGCGCGATGCGCTGCCAGGCTTTCGGCGAAGGATCGGCGTCGTCTTCCAGGACTTCCGGCTGATCCGGCATCTTTCCGCCTTCGACAATGTCGCTCTGCCGCTGCGCGTTGCGGGCAAAAGCGAGGCGGAGCTCGACGGACCGGTCCGCGAGATGCTCGCCTGGGTCGGCCTCGCCGACCGAGCCAGCGCCACACCGCCAACGCTGTCCGGCGGCGAGCAGCAGCGCGTGGCGATAGCCCGGGCAGTGATCAGCCAGCCGGAGCTGTTGGTCGCGGACGAGCCGACCGGCAACGTCGATGCCGAGATGGCACAGCGGCTGCTTCACCTGTTCACCGCTCTCAACCGGCTCGGCACGACGATCCTCGTCGCAACTCACGACCTCAGCCTGATTGCCGCCACTCCCGGCGCTCAGATGATCCGGCTCGAAGGCGGCACTCTGGTCGACCCGACCGGCGCCCTTCGCCACCCGCCGTCCGCACCGGGTCAGGTGGAAGCATGACGCTCGCCTGGCTGTTCCCTCCCGAAGCCGATCGGCGCTTGCTTCCCGGTGGCCGGATGCGCGGGCCGACGACCTACGTTATCGCCATCATGACTTTCACCATGATCGTCATCGCCTCGGCCGGACTGGCGCTCGCCAATGCCGCCGGGATCGTCGCCCGGGGAGCGGAGGCGCGCTATTCGGTGCAGCTCCCGGCCGGAGCCGATTCGGCGGCGGCGCTGGCGGCGATCCGCTCGATTGACGGGATTGGCTCTGCCGAGCTCGTGCCCGAACAGGAGATGCGGCGAACGCTCGAGCGCTGGCTCGGTCCGGCCGGCGCCGAAGCCGACCTGCCCGTCCCCGCGCTGGTGCATGTCGATGCCGCTGCCGGCACCGGCGATGGCCGGCTTCAGGCCGAGGTCGAGCGCCGGGTGCCCGGAGCCCGCCTCATCGCCCATTCGGAAAGCCTGAAGCCGCTGCTCAGGTCGCTCACCGCCTTGCAGTGGCTGGCGCTGGCGCTGGTGGCGCTGATGGCGGCGGCGACGGGGGCCGCCGTTGTCCTCGCGGCACGCGGAGCGCTCGACACCCACCGCTCGACCATTGAGGTGATGCACGGGGTCGGCGCCACCGACATCCAGGTCACGCATCTGTTCCAGCGCAAGATCGCGCTCGACGCCGTCGTCGGAGCGCTGGCGGGAAGCGCGGCCGCCGGCCTCGTCCTGCTGCTGCTCGGCGGCGGCGCGCTAATCGCCGGCGGCGACATCGTCGGCCGCGCGCCGCTGGGGCCGCGGGATCTGTTCGTCCTGCTCCTGCTACCCGTCGCAGTCGTGATTCTTGCGACCTGGGTTGCACGTTCGGCGGTGCTCGCGGCATTGCGGCGCGCATTATGATCTTCCGCTTCGGCGCCTTCCTGCTGCTGCTCTACGCGATCGGCTTCGTCCTCTACGCGGTCACGCTGGCGAGGCCGGCCAATGGCGCGGCCCGGACCGACGCCATCGTCGTCATCACCGGCGGCAAGGGCCGGATCGAACATGCGATGGAGGTGCTTGGCGAAGGCCGGGCGAAACGCATGCTGGTTTCGGGCACCGACCCCTCGGTCACCAAGCGCGACCTCGTCAACCGGCTCGGCGGACGCGAGCGGCTGGTGCGCTGCTGCGTCGACCTCGGCAGCGAATCGGTCGACACGCGCTCCAACGCCGAGGAAGCCCAGCGCTGGCTCGCCCAGAACCAGTTCAAGTCCCTCCGCTTAATCACCAGCGACTGGCACATGCGCCGCGCTCGTTACGAATTCCGCAAGGTGCTCGGCGGCGAATATGAGATGATCACGGACGCGGTGAGAACCGAACCCCATTTCACGACGCTGTTCAGCGAGTACAACAAATATGTGCTTCGCCGGATCTCGGTCTGGTTCGACATGTAGCCGCGATGCAGGTCGTCCGCTCGCTGCTGTTCGCCCTGCTTTTCTATAGCGCAACCGCCATCCTGGCCGTGGTCGGCCTTGCAGCGAGCGTGTTCGGGACCCGGCCGGCCCGTTCGGTGGTCCTGTTCTGGGCCGATCTCCACCACTGGCTGACCGATCGGGTGCTCGGCATCCGGCTCGAAGTCGAAGGCACGGTGCCGTCCGGGCCGGTGCTGATCGCCGTCAAGCACCAGTCGATGTACGAGACGATCGAGATCGTCCGACTGGCGAACACACCGGTCATCGTCCTCAAGCGCGAGCTGACACGAATCCCGCTCTTCGGCTGGATGACCCGGCGTTATGGCGTCATTCCGGTCGACCGCGGCGCGGGAGCGAAGGCGCTGCGCGAATTGATCGTGCTCGGCCGGGCGGCCGTCGCTGACCAGCGACAGGTGATCATCTATCCCGAAGGTACCCGCGTGCCGCCCGGCCGCACGCCTCCGCTTCGGCCCGGCTTCGCTGGGCTTTATCGCGCGCTCGGAATGCCGGTTGTCCCGGTTGCCGTCGACAGCGGCCGCCTATGGGGCCGCGGCCTGATCAAGCGCAGCGGAACCGTGCGCTTCCTGGTTGGCCAGCCGATTGAGGCCGGCCTGGATCGCAGGGAAATCGAGCAGCGGGTCCACGCCGCAATCAACGCGCTCGAACTAGGTCCTTAGTCGCGCGCCGAGCTTTTCGGCGGCGGCAACGATGCGGACGGAAATCTCGCCGATCTCGGCGTCCGTGAAGCTCTTGTCGTCAGGCTGAAGCGTCACCTCGACGGCGAGGCTGAGGCCCTCCGGCGTCTCGAAGCGATCGAACAGCCGGGCGCCGGCGATCGCCGCCTTGTCGGCCCCGGCAATCGCACTCACCAGCCTGTCGGCCGCCAGGTCGCTCGGGACGAGGAAAGCGAAGTCGCGCCGCACTGGCTGCAGAACAGGCGGCGAGTAAGCCGCGCGCGCACGGCCGGACGACCGCGGTTCGGGAATGGAATCCAGATAGACTTCGGCAGCGACCGCGCGCTCCGGCGCGTCGAGCAACTTGCCCAGGCGCGGGTGGAGCTCGCCGAAGGCGGCAACGATTGTCTTTGGCCCGAGCCGGAGCGTCGCCGAGCGGCCGGGGTGCCAGGTGGGCCCGGCATTGGGATGGACCTGGAGGCTGTCGACAGGCGCGCCCGCCGCCTCGAGCAGCGCAAGCGCCTCGGCCTTGGCGTCGAAGGGGTCGAAGGGCTGTGCCTTCCCCGTCTGCCATCGCCTCGGGCGTCTCTCGCCGGCGAGTAGCAGGGTCGCCGTCGGCCGCTCGTCATCGGGAAGGTAGCGGCGGCCGATCTCGAACAGTCGCACCGACGAGGCGCCGCGGTCGAGGTTGCGGCGGGCCGCCGCGATCAGTCCCGGCAGCAGCGACGGGCGCATGATCTTCATATCTTCGCTGATCGGGTTGGCGAGCCGCCATTCGGCCGGTCCGAACACTTGCGCCTCGGCCTCGGAAATGAAGCTCCAGGTGACCGCCTCGTCGAGGCCGCGCGCGGCCGCGGCGCGGCGCACCCGCCGCTCGACCAGCTGGCTTCGGGTCGCCGTCGGGTGAGCGACTCCCGGGGCGCGTTCGAGCGGCGCCGGCAGCACCAGGTCGTAGCCGTGAATCCGGGTGATCTCCTCGACAAGGTCGGCCGGGCCGTCGATGTCGGGACGCCAGCTTGGGACCAGGGCCGTCCCCTCCGCGACCTCGAAGCCAAGCGATTCGAGGATCTCGACTTGTCGCTCGGCTGGAACCTCGACCCCGCCGAGCGATGCGGTTCGACTGGGGTCGAACTTCACTTGCCGCACGTCCGCAGGCGGCTGCCCGGCGCGGACCATCGCTGACGGCTCGCCGCCGCAGATGTCGAGGATCAGCCCGGTGAGGATGTCGAGGCCTTGCTCGAGGAAACCCGGGTCGACGCCGCGCTCGAAGCGACTGCGGGCGTCGCTGGTCAGGCCAAGCTTCTGGCCGCTGCGGGCGATCCGCTTCGGATCGAAATAAGCGACCTCGAGGACGACGTCGCTGGTCGCTTCGGTGACGCCGGAATGCTCGCCGCCCATGATTCCGCCGATGTCGTGCACCGCGCTATCGTCGGCGATCACCGTGATATCGGGATCGAGCGCATATTCCTTCTCGTTGAGCGCCAGCACCGTTTCGCCGTCGCGGGCGCGACGCGCGATCAGCGCGCCGTCGAGCCTGGCGAGGTCGTAGGCGTGGCTCGGCCGGCCGAGGTCGAGCTGCACATAATTGGTGATGTCGACAAGGGCCGAGATCGGCCGCTGGCCGGCGGCCTTCAGCCTTTGCTGCATCCAGTCGGGGCTGGCGCCGTTGCTTAGGCCGCGGATCGCGCGGCCATAGAAAGCGGGACACCCCTCCGGGTCCTCGATGCGGATGGGAAGCGGACAGTCGAACCGGCCTTCGATCTGCGGCACCGCGAGCGGCTTCAGAGTGCCGAGCCCGGCGGCCGCGAGGTCGCGGGCGATGCCGCGAACGCCCATGCAGTCGGGCCGGTTGGGCGTGACCGCGACATCGAACACCGGGTCGTCGAGGCCCGCGTAAGCGGCAAAGGCGGCACCGACCGGAGCGTCCCCGGGAAGCTCGATGATGCCGGAGTGATCCTCGCCGAGCTCGAGCTCGCGCGCCGAGCACATCATTCCGCGGCTTTCGACGCCGCGGATCGCCGCAACCTTGAGCGTCAGGTCGCTTCCCGGGATGTAGGCGCCCGGCGGGCCGAACACGCCAAGCATTCCGGCACGGGCATTGGGCGCGCCGCACACCACCTGAACGGGTCCCTCGCCGGCGTCGACGGTCAGCACCTGAAGCTTGTCGGCCTGCGGGTGCTTGTCCGCAGTGAGCACCTTCGCAATCGTGAACGGAGCCAGCGCGTCGGCGGGGTTCGAGACCTCCTCGACCTCCAGTCCGATATTCGTCAGCGTGTCGGCGATCCTCGCGGCATCGGCGTCGGTGTCGAGATGCGCCTTCAGCCAGGACAGCGAGAATTTCATGCGCCGACCCCGCCCGAAAGCGTCGGCACGTCGAGCGCGCGAAAGCCGTAATGCCTGAGCCAACGGATGTCACCGTCGAAGAAGGCGCGCAAATCGTCCATGCCATATTTGAGCATCGCCAGCCGGTCGATTCCGCAGCCGAAGGCGAAGCCCTGCCACTCGCCGGGATCGAGGCCGCAATTGGCGATCACCCGCGGGTGGACCATGCCGGAGCCCAGCACCTCCATCCAGCCTTCGCAGCCGCCGACGACGCGGCGGCCTTTCTCATGGCTCCAGCCGACATCGACCTCGGCCGACGGCTCGGTGAAGGGGAAGTAGGAGGGGCGCATGCGGATGGCGACGTCGTCGCGCTCGAAGAATGCCTTGAGGAACGTCTGCAGCGTCCATTTGAGATGGCCGAGCGTGATTGCTCGGTCGATCACCAGCCCTTCGACCTGGTGGAACATCGGCGTGTGGGTGGCGTCGCTGTCGGAACGATAGACGCGACCGGGGGCGATGATCCGGATCGGCGCGCCGTTCTCCTGCATGGTGCGGATCTGCACCGGCGAAGTGTGCGTCCTTAAGACCCGCGGTTCCTCTCCCGGCTCGCGAGGCTCGAGGTAGAAGGTGTCCTGCATCGCTCGCGCCGGGTGGAACTCGGGCATGTTGAGCGCGGTGAAATTATACCATTGCTCCTCGATCTCAGGACCCTCGGCGACGGCGAAGCCGAGGTCGGCGAAGATTTCGGCGAGCTCGTCCATCACTTGGCTGACGGGGTGGACGGTGCCCTGCGGCGCTTCCGGTGCCGGCAGCGACAGGTCGAGCGTCTCGGTGGCCAGCCGGCGGTCGAGCTCGGCCTGTTCGAGCGCCGCTTTGCGCTCGGCGATTGCGGCCGTCACCGCCTCGCGCAGCGCGTGGATTTTCGGCGCCTCGGCGGCACGCGCGTCGGCGTCCATTCCGCCCAGCAGCTTGAGCTTGGCGGTGATGCTTCCCGACTTGCCGAGCGCGGCGACGCGCAATTGCTCGAGCGCCTGCAGGTCGGGCGCTCCGCGGATCTGGTCGACGATGTCAGTGTCGGCGGACATGGCGCGACGCCTTAGCCGCGCTGCGCTGCAAAAAGCAAAGGCCTGTCTCGGCCCGCCGGTCGCCCATGAAAAAGGGCGCTCGGCACGCGGCCGGGCGCCCTTCTCCTGTCGCTGCTTGCGGTAGTCAGGCCGCAGCCGGCTTGTTCTCCAGCGCCTGCTTCGCCTGGGCAACGATCGCCTTGAAGGCCTCGCCCTCGTGCATGGCGATGTCGGCCAGGACCTTGCGGTCAAGGTCGATGTTGGCGAGCTTGAGCGCGTGGACGAACTGGCCGTAGGTCAGGCCCTCGGCCCGGACGGCGGCGTTGATCCGCTGGATCCACAAAGCGCGGAAGCTGCGCTTCTTCACCTTGCGGTCGCGGTAGGCATATTGCCCGGCCTTCTCGACCGCCTGGCGGGCAATCCGGATCGTGTTCTTGCGGCGACCGTAATAGCCCTTCGCCTGCTCGAGGAGCCGCTTGTGCTTGGCGCGGGTGGTCACACCCCGCTTGACGCGTGCCATGTCCGCTTCTCCCTATTCGAGGCCGTACGGCGCCCACAGCTTCACCGTCTTGGTATCGGCGTCGCTGAGGACCTTGGTGCCGCGGTTCTGGCGGATATATTTGCCGTTGTGGCTGATCAGCCGGTGGCGCTTGCCGGCAACGCCATGCTTCACCTTGCCGGTGGCGGTGAGCTTGAAGCGTTTCTTGACGCCGCTCTTCGTCTTCAGTTTGGGCATTTCGTCTCCTTTGCGCGTGTCGCGCGACATTTTCGAACCGCCACGGCAGCCCTTTCGGCCGGGCCGTTCCTGATTTTCCAACAGGCTGGAAAGCGCGCGCCTATAGATGCGGCGGGTGATTCTGGCAAGCGGCGGGGATCACCACGGGACCGGCTCTCCGTCGCGGCGGTAGAAGCCGCCGCTTTCCTTCGGCCCGAGCCGCGCGATCAGGCTGCGCATGTCGCCGACGCTGCGATCGGGCAATGTCGGGGCGTTCGGGCCGCCCATGCGGGTTCTGACCCACCCCGGATCGAGAACCGCGGCGGTCACGCCGAGCGGCCGGACCTCCAGCGCGAGCGTGCGCCAGGCCATGTTGAGCGCCGCCTTGGAGGTCCGATAGGGAATGTAGCCGGTCGAGCTGGTCTCGCCGATCGATCCCATGCCGCTGGTGATGGCGATCAGTTTGCCCTTGGCGTCGGCGACATTCGTCAGCATGGCTTTGGCGAGAAGCAGCGGTGCGATGCTGTTGGTGACCATCATCTCGGCCCATTGCCGGCCGTCGTCGGCCGACTCGCTGGTCTCGGGGATCCAGGTGCCGGCATTGGCGATGAGAAGGTCGAGCGGCCTTTCGATCCGTGCGCCGAAGCCGGCAACAATTTCGAGGTCCACCATGTCGAGCGGCTCGACCCGCACTTTGAGCGCGTCGAGCTCCGGGCTCCGCTGCCGCGCCGCGGCGACAACCTCCCAGCCGTCGGCGGCATATTGACGGGCGAACTCGAGGCCGATGCCGCGATTGGCGCCGGTGATCAGGACTGCAGGCATGGCGGTGAAACGCGGCGCGCGGCGAAAAGCCTCAAGCGGCGGCCGAGACGGCGAGGCTGCCGGCGGCGCTCGGTCCCAGGGTGTCGAGCGAGCGCGCCGAGCCGTCGAGCCAGGAGCGCCACTGCCCGGGCTCGAGCAAGGCGACTCCGCGATGGTGATATGGCTCGACGTCGGGTCCGGGCGGCACCGTCAGCAGCGTGAAGGCCTCGCCGACGTCCGGATGGGGCCGCACCAGCCCGGCGATGGCGATGTCGCCGGAGGCGGGACGGAACAGCCAGCAGTGCTTGCGCTTCTGCGCGGGGTCCCTGGGCGCGGTATATTCGTAGAAGCCGTCGGCGATCACCAGGCAGCGGTCGCGAGGGAATTCGCGCCCGTCGGAACGCATGTTGAACACCGGCTTGCCGCCGGGACCGGGCCACGACCAGCGCCGTTCGACCAGCTCGGCGATCCCGCGGTCGCGGTCGTACTGGACGATTGGCGCCCGGTCGGTGATGCGCACATCGCGCGGCTCGAAATTGGGGATGCCTTCGGGAAATTCGAGCGGGATCTGTAGGTCGGCGAACAGCCGACGGATGGCGTCGGGATTCTTTTCCAGCCGGTAGAGGTTGCACATGGCCTAGTCGGGCCCCCGCGCCAGAAGGAGGGCGGATCGCGACCCACTTATTCTCAAATCACCAGGAGCAAGCGTCACTCGGGCCGCCTTCTCAAAGCTCGGGCCGGGCCACCATTAGCCAGACAATTGCGATTACAAAGGCGAAAGCGGGGATTCCCAGCAGGACCCAAGCTCTGAAGAGTCGCCGATATGAGTCCGGTAGCGGCTCCCCCGCTGCAACCGACGCTCGCGCAAGATTGCGAATGCGCCATTGAATCCAGACGACTGGTAGCCAGCATAGCCCTGTTCCAAGATAAAGTGCCAGAGACAAGACGATCCAAGGTGTCGTCATAGGCCATCCAACAGCCTGCGCGAGCAGAATGCCGGTTATTGGCTGAATAACGACGGCTGTCGCCGTGAACAGGCCATCGGCGACCACAACCGTTCCAGCGACATGGGCGATGATTGCCGGCTCAGCCGTGCGATGGGCCATCAGCATGAAGAAAGCGATCCCGGCTCCTGTCCCGAGTAGCACCGTCGCTCCAAGCACATGAAACCAGCGCAGCAGTTCCACCCAAATGCTCATCTTTTTTCGAGCGTCCAATAAGCGACGAGCGCCAGTAATGTGGCAGGGAGAGCCTTCGCCAGCGGTGCCAGCGGGTCCGCCCAAAGCGTGGGCACAAGCAAGCTCCCTCCGATGACATAAACGAGTGTCAGGAAAATCATTGCCAGCAATGTGATTCGGACCGTTCGTCGCCAAAGCAGACCGATCGCCAGCAAAACGTCGATCCACCCGCCGCCGATCGCGATCGCACGCGCTGTCACATCCGCGATACCGCTGTGCTCCAATATTGCCGCCGCCCTGTCGATCTGAAGCAGGGTGGCCGCGCCTGAAGCGGCCCACATGATTGCCAGCGACGCAAGCAACAGCGGCTGCACCAGACCGAGCCGCGCATGCAGTCGATCCTGCTTTCCGGCTGGTTGAAGCGCGAGCGCATCTTCCAATGATAGAGGTTCGCGACGGAGCAGCCTTACGGATTGTTCTGAATCGCCTTCCACACCGGTTCGCAGGGCAAGCAGTCCATTCCGGCGGAGCGGCGAGCGCCAGCCCAAGTGGCCGAGCAGGTCAGCCGTGCGGGACACTAGCCACAAGAGCCACTCAGGGACTGGTAACGACCAACGCGGCTCAGGAAGGCCAAGCCATTGGCGGTGCTTGCCGATAATCGAATTTATCGACCGCGGCTGTCGCTCGACTAGATCGAAGGTTCCCGCCTGCATCTCATGCGGCCCAAGCGCGTCCGCTACCGCGTCCACCACATCCGCAAGCGCGGCACAGTGGATCTGGCCTTCGAATGGGAAGGTCAAGGCGAACGGAGCGGCAGCGGCAATCCTGATCAATTCCGTTCCGCCGTAGCTGTTGCGGCCGATCACAAGTCCGGGGCGCACGATCAGCGAGGGCACGGCCGAGGCTGCGACCAGTGTGTCCGCCTGGGCTTTCGTCGCCATGAACTCGGAGGGCGCCTCCCTAGCTGCGCCAGCCGCCGAGATCTGTACGATGCGTCTAACACTCGCCTTTTCACAAGCCTCGACAAGGGCGCGAACGGCATGCAGCTGGACTGCTTCGACAGAGCCGCCCTCTCCGCTCTGCAGCAGTCCGCTGGCATTGATGATCGCATCCATGCCGTCGACAATGCGGTGCCAGCGTTCGACAGTGGTCATTTCCGCAAGATCGGCCCTGATCCATTCAAGGTGCGGAAGGATGCGTCGGCCATAGCTGCAGTCGACGCCCAAGCCAGTCACTTGATGACCGCGCGAAGCGATCTCGCGCGCTAGTGCGCTGCCAATGAAGCCGTATGCACCTAGAATGAGGACGCGCACGCCGGCCGACGCTTAATCGAACAGGCTGGAGACCGAACTTTCGTCGGCAATTCGGCGGATCGCCTCGGCGAACAAGGGCGCGATGGTCAGCCGTCTCAGCTTGCCTCCCTTGGGATCGGGCTCGCCCGCCGAGATGGAATCGGTCACCACGAGCTCGCTGAGCTCCGAGGCGGCGACGCGCGCGCCGGCGCCGCCCGAAAGCACGCCGTGGCTGCAATAAGCGAACACATCCTCGGCACCCTGCTGCTTCAATGCGGCGGCGGCATTGCACAGGGTGCCAGCCGAATCGACGATATCGTCGACGAGGATGCAGCAACGGCCGTCGACGTCGCCGATGATGTTCATCACTTCCGACTCGCCCGCCTTCTCGCGGCGCTTGTCGACGATTGCCAGCGGCGCGTTGTCGAGCCGCTTGGCGAGGCTGCGGGCACGCACCACGCCGCCGACGTCGGGCGACACGACCATCAGATTGCGGTTGGAAAAGCGCGCCTTGATGTCGGCGGCGATGACCGGCGCGGCGAACAGATTGTCGGTCGGGATGTCGAAAAAGCCCTGGATCTGGCCGGCGTGCAAATCCATCGACAGCACCCGGCTGGCGCCGGCGACGGTGATGAGGTTGGCGACGAGCTTGGCGGAGATCGGAGTCCTCGGCCCCGGCTTGCGGTCCTGGCGGGCATAGCCGAAATACGGGACGACGGCGGTGATCCGCTTGGCCGACGCGCGCCGCAGCGCGTCGATGCAGATCAGCAGCTCCATCAGATTGTCGTTGGCGGGATAGCTCGTCGACTGGACGACGAACACGTCCTCGCCGCGGACATTCTCGTTGATCTCGACGAAAATCTCCTCGTCGGCGAAGCGGCGAACGCTCGCTTCGGTCAGCGGAACTTCGAGATAGTCGGCGATCGAACGGGCCAGCGGCAGGTTGCTGTTCCCGGAGAGCAATTTCATGAGCGGGCGTCCCCAGAGCGGCGTCTGGCCCCGCCTTAGCCAGCCGCAGCGACACGCGCAAAGGTCTTGGTTGTAAGGTGCCGCCCGTGCGTTAAAGCGCCGCCATGACCGACCGTCTGACGATCGCTCTTGCCCAGATGAACCAGCGGGTTGGCGACCTCGACGGCAATGCCGCGGCCATGCTGGAGATGCGGCGCCGTGCGGGCGATGCCGATCTGCTGCTCTGCCCGGAGCTGCAGCTGACCGGCTATCCGCCCGAGGATCTGGTGCTGAAGCCCGAGTTCGTCCGGAGGACGATGGAATGCGCCGAGCGGCTGGTCGACGCCACCGCCGAGCCGGGGCCGGCGATGCTGATCGGCACCATCATCCACCAGGCCGGGCTCAATTATAACGCGATGATCCTCGCCGACGGCGGACGCGTCGTCGCTCGGACGCTCAAGCGAGAGCTGCCGAACTACGGCACCTTCGACGAGAAGCGAATCTTCGCTCCCGGGCCGATGCCCGAGCCGATCGAGTTCAAGGGCGTGAAGATCGGCGTGCCGATCTGCGAGGACATCTGGCAGGAGCCGGTCTGCGCCCACCTCGCCAGGTCGGGGGCGGAGATCCTGCTGGTCCCCAACGGCAGCCCCTATGAGCTCGACAAGGACGACCACCGCCAGCGCCTCGTGCGCTCGCGAGTCACCATTACCCATCTGCCTCTGGTCTATCTCAACCGTGTAGGCGGCCAGGACGAGATCGTGTTCGACGGTTCCTCCTTCATCATGCACCCGGACGGCGAGCTGGTCGCGCAATTGTGCGACTGGGAAGAGCAATTGCTCGTCACCGAATGGACTCGCGAGGCGGACGGGTGGCGTTGCCAGACCCGCGAAACCCATGAGCTCGACGCTTTTCCCGAGGACATCTACCGGGCGATGATGGTCGGATTGGCGGACTATGTCGGCCGCAACGGCTTTCCAGGAGTGATCCTCGGCCTGTCTGGCGGCATCGACAGCGCCCTGTCGGCCGCGGTGGCGGTCGACGCGCTCGGCCCCGACAAGGTCCGGGGGGTGATGATGCCCTCGAAATATACTTCGGACGAAAGCCTCGAGGATGCCGAGGAATGCGCTCGCCTGCTCGGCTGCCGCCATGACGTCGTGTCGATCGCTCCGGCGGTCGGCGCGGTCGAGCAAATGCTGCCCGACCTCACCGGCCTCGCCGCGGAGAACGTCCAGGCGCGGCTTCGCATGGTGGCGCTGATGGCGCTGTCCAACGCCGGCGGGCACATGCTTCTCACCACCGGCAACAAGAGCGAGATGTCGGTCGGTTACGCGACCCTCTATGGCGACATGGCCGGCGGCTATTCGGTGCTGAAGGATGCCTACAAGACCACGGTCTTCGCTTTGTCGCGCTGGCGCAACCGGGTGAAGCCCGAAGGGGCGCTGGGCCCCGACGGTCCGGTGATGCCGGCACGGGTGATCACCAAGCCGCCGACCGCCGAGCTGGCACCGGGTCAGAAGGACGAGGACAGCCTGCCGCCCTATTCCTTGCTCGACCGGATCCTGGAAGGGCTGGTGGAAAAGGAAATGTCGGTGGCCGAGGTGGCGCAGGCCACCGGGGCCGACGAGCCGCTGGTCGCCGATATCGAGGCCAAGCTGCTGAGGGCCGAATACAAGCGCCGCCAGGCGCCGCCGGGGGTCAAGATCGGCAGCCGCAATTTCGGCCGGGACCGGCGCTATCCGATCAGCAATTTCTTCCACACCGGTCCGCAGGTGAAGCTGCCGAGATGATCGCGGAGGAAGCTGCCTTGAAACGACTTGGCCCAATGCTGCTGCTCATCGCGCTGGCCGGCTGCGATTCGCCTCCTTCCGACCAGCCGGCGAACCAGGCCAACTCCACCACCGAGCAAGCGGCGACGGCGCCGCAGGAGGCCGTGCCGCCGCTCGCCGGACAATGGACCGTAACGGAGATCAACGGCATCAGGCCGGCCCAGGTCTGGCCGATGGCGGTCGACGTCACTGACGAGCTCTTCACCCTGACGTCGGAATGCCGGCGGTTCGCGTGGGGCATTCGCCAGGAGGGCCATCTCGTGACGTTCACTCGCCGGGCAGGTCGCGACTGCCCCCGAGTCCGCTCGCCGTCCGAGGAGGTCGTCGAAAAACCCATCGACATGGCCAACATCGCCATGTTCTCCGACGAAGGGCGCGACGTGCTGCTCTCGGGCCCGGGCGGCACCTTGAAAATGCGGCGACGCTGAGGAGCGCATGACGGTCATCACCCGCTTCGCGCCGTCGCCGACCGGCCGCCTTCACGTCGGCAACATCCGCACGGCGCTGCACAACTTCCTGTTTGCGCGGCGGCACGGCGGGACGTTCATCCTCAGGATCGACGATACCGACCGGGAGCGCTCGACGGGCGAACATGACCAGGCGATCCGCGATGATCTCGCCTGGCTTGGGCTCAATCCCGACCGGGTGGTGCGACAATCGGAGCGGTTCGATCTCTACGAGCGCGAGTTCGAGCGGCTCCGCTCCGCGGGCCGGGTCTATGCCTGCTACGAGACGCCCGAGGAACTCGAGCTTCGTCGCAAGGTGTTGCTCGGCCGAGGCCTCCCCCCTGTCTATGAGCGCAAGCCCGCCGACGCGCCCGTGCCGGACGGGCGCAGGCCGCACTGGCGTTTCCGCCTCGACCACGATTCGCCGATCGAATGGACCGACCTGGTGCGCGGCCCGCAGCGATTCGACCCAAATCTGCTGTCCGACCCGGTGATCAGGCGCGAGGACGGCAGCTGGCTCTACCTGTTGCCGAGCGTCATCGACGACATCGACCTGGGCATCACCCACATCGTCCGCGGCGAAGACCATGTCTCCAACAGCGCCGCGCAGCTGCAGATGTTTGCCGCTCTGGGTGCCGAGCGTCCGGCGATGGCGCACGAAGCCTTGCTGGTGGCGGCCGAAGGCAAATTGTCGAAGCGGCTGGGCGCGATCGGAGTTGACGAAGTGCGCGAAGCCGGCCTCGAGCCGATGGCCTTGCTGTCGCTGCTCGCCCGCATCGGCACGTCGCAGCCGGTCGAGCCAGTCGCCGGCCTCGAGGAGCTCGCGCGCGATTTCGACTTTGGCCATTTCGGCCGCGCCCCGGCGCATTTCGACCTGCATGAGGTCGAGCTGCTCAATGCGCGCCTGGTTCATTCGCTCGATTTCGACGCCGTGCGCGACTGGCTTCCAGGCAGTCTCGACGAAGCTGACTGGCTGCTGCTCCGACCGAACCTGACGCGCCTTTCCGACGCCGCCGAATGGCTCGACGTGCTCGACGGCGAAATCGCACCGCCCAAGTTCGGCGCGGACGAGCGGGCGCTGTTGCAGAACGCGGCTCAGATTGCCGGGGAGGTCGACTGGTCCGACGAGCCCTGGAAGGCGCTGACTTCGGCCTTGTCGGCGCAAAGCGGCCGCAAGGGCAAAGCCCTGTTCATGCCGCTTCGGCTGGCGCTGACCGGGCGCGACCGCGGCCCCGAAATGGCCGGGCTGATCGAGCGGATCGGCAGGGAGCGGGCGCTCCGCCGCCTCGAGGCCGGCGCGGGCCCTAGCATTTAATTGTTTGGGAACCGGGCCAATTTCACTTGCGTTTAATATGTGATGTTGTAACATCAACTGCCCAGCGAGGAGTAGGCAAGTGACCGTCTATGCTCCAGTCCCAACCTTCGCCGCGAAGCGTCGCCACCCCCGCGCCCTGACCTTGATCGTCATCGGCCATGCCGTCCTGATCGCCGCGGTCATGAGCGCGCGAATGGACCTGCCGTTGCCGACATTGCGGCAGCCCACGAAGGTCGAGCTCATCCCGCTACCCAAGCCACCGCCGCCGCCCGAGCCAGTCCGGAGCCAGCCGCGCCCCGAGCCGCGGGATTCGGTGATCGATCAGCCACGCACGATTGTTCCCGTTCCCGCCCCCGACGTGCCGCGGCTTGACCAGCGGCCGATCCAGATCCAGCCGATCGACCCCGGTCCTATCGGCCCGCGTCTCGACCCGCTGCCACCCCAACCGCAGCCTCAGCCGAACCTCGAGCTGGTCCGCACCGGGCCCCGTTTCGCCACTCCGCCGCACGCGCTTCGGCCCCCATATCCACAATCCAAACTGCAGAGCGGCGAGGAGGCGACGCTTCGGCTCCGCCTCGCCATCGACGAGCGCGGCCGGGTGACTTCGGTCGAGCCGGTCGGGTCCGCCGACCCCGCCTTCCTCGAAGCCGCGCGCCGGCATATCCTCGCCCGCTGGCGCTACCGTCCGGCCACCGAGGACGGGCGGGCGGTCGCCTCCTCGACGGTCGTCTCGCTCCGTTTCGAACTCAACGACTGACGGCGGCGGGCAGGGCTGGCAGCTTGGCGCTGCCGGCCCTATCTTCCGCCCATGCCCTGGTTTCCGCGCCCCGTCGGTCCACGCGCCGCCTTTGCCGACTTGCGTGCTTTCATGCGCCAGCGAAGCCGCGAGCAGGTGATCGGCTTCCTGCTGGCGATCCTGGCGACGTCGATCATCGTCATCGAGTTCATCATCGACGCGAAGATCAACACGGCGCCGCCGCCGCGCGTAGTGTGGGTCGAAAGCTTTCCGGAAAATCGCACCGACGAGGAGATCGTCGCCGAGGCGAAGGAGCGGCAGGCGCGACGGGAAGCGATCGCGCTCGAGCGCCAGCAGCAATTCCAGCGGCTTCAGAACAAGCTGGGCATTGAGTAAGGATTCGCGCTTCATGGCCGAGGCGATCGCGCTCGGCGCTTCGGCTCGCGGCCAGACCGCCCCCAACCCCAATGTCGGCTGCGTCGTCGTCGCCGATGGCAAGATCGTCGGACGCGGTGCGACCGCGAGCGGCGGCCGTCCCCACGCGGAAGCACTGGCGCTCGCCGCGGCGGGCCGCGGCGCTAGAGGCGCGACCGTTTTCGTCACCCTCGAGCCTTGCGCCCACGACAGCCCGCGCGGGCCCGCCTGCGCCGACCTGCTGGTCAAGGCTCGGCCCGCCCGGGTGGTCGTCGCGCTGAAGGATCCGGACCCGCGTACCGCCGGCAGGGGCGTCCGCCAGCTCCGCGACGCCGGGATCGAGGTGAAGCTCGGCACTGGCCGCAAGGCGGGGGCGGATTCGCTCTCCGGCTATCTCACTCGTCTCGCTCTCGGCCGGCCGCGCATCACGTTGAAGCTGGCTCTCTCGATCGACGGCAAGATCGCTCTGCCCTCGGGCGAATCGAAATGGCTTACCGGCGAGGACGCCCGCGCTCACGTCCATCTCGAACGGGCTCGGTCGGACATGATCCTGGTCGGCCGCGGCACCTATTTGGCCGACCAGCCGCGGCTCGACGTACGGCTGCCGGGGCTCGAGCAGAGCTCGCCGCGGCGGGCGCTGCTGACCCGCGGCGAACCGGTCGACGGCTGGGAAACCCTGTCTTCCCCGCAGGATGTGTCGCGGCTTCATGACGTCAACGACCTGCTTGTGGAGGGTGGATCGGCGACGGCCACCGCTTTCCTCACCGCCGACCTCGTCGACCGAATCCTGATCTACCGCGCCCCGATCATCGTCGGGGAGGGCAAGTCCTCATTCGGCTATATCGGGCTCGACGCGATCGGCGACGCCCACGGCCGCTGGCGCCTCGCCGAGGAAAGGCGGCTCGGAGTCGACCGGCTCGAAGTTTACGAGCGGCTGCGGGACGGCTAGGCGCGGCGGCCATGTTCACCGGGATCGTCACCGACGTCGGCACCGTCGTTCGAGCCGAGCAGCGCGGCGACCTGCGGCTGCACATAAGCTGCGGGTACGACCTCGCGAGCATCGATCTCGGTGCCTCGATCGCCTGCTCGGGCGTCTGCCTGACCGTCGTCGACAAGGGCGATGACTGGTTCGCCGTCGATGTCTCCCAGGAAACGCGCTCGCGCACCGCAGAGGGACTGTGGCAGGACGGTGCCCGGCTCAACCTCGAGCGGTCGCTCCGCCTCGGCGACGAGCTCGGCGGCCATATCGTCATGGGCCATGTCGATGCCGTCGCTGTTGCGACCGCGACCGAGGAGGTCGGCGGGTCGCTGGCCGTGACCGTCGAGGCGCCTCGCCCGATCGGCGGTGCAATCGCGCCCAAGGGTTCGATCGCCCTCGACGGCGTGTCGCTGACGGTGAACTCGGTTGAGGATCGAGGCGTCACCACTTGCTTCACCGTCAACGTCATCCCCCATACGGCGCAGCACACGACGCTGGACGATGTGCGTCTGGGACGACAGTTCAATGTCGAGGTCGATGTCATCGCCCGCTATCTGCAGCGGATGCATGCCGCGAGAGCCCAATAGAATGATGCTAGGGGAAGCTTGCAATCACATTTGAATGTGATTAGCGGCGCGACTCATGAGCACGACCCTGATCGAGCGCATCTCCGCACTCGTCGATGCCGGCGCAGCGAGCCGGTCCGGACTTGCCCGCGCCGCCGGCCTTCATCCCAACTCGCTGCGCAAGCTCGGGCAGCCCGACTGGAACCCGACCGCCGATACCTTGATGCGGCTGGAAAGGCTGCTCGACGGCGGCGCTGCCAACGTCCTCGTCGGGCCGGAGGCGATCATCGACGAGGCGCGCAACGGGCGGATGTTCATCCTGGTCGACGACGACGACCGCGAGAATGAGGGCGATCTCGTCATCCCGGCGCAGATGGCGACTCCCGACGCGATCAACTTCATGGCGCGCAACGGCCGCGGCCTCGTCTGCCTCGCGCTCACCAAGGAGCGGGTCGACCAGCTCAGCCTCGCGCCGATGACCCAGGCCAACCGCAGCCGCAACGAGACCGCCTTCACCGTCTCGATCGAGGCGCGGGACGGCATCTCGACCGGAATCAGCGCCGCCGACCGCGCTCGCACCATCGCCGTTGCGATCGACTCGGCCAACGGCGCCGATGTGCTGGTTTCGCCCGGCCACGTCTTTCCCCTGGTAGCGAGGCCGGGCGGAGTGCTGGTTCGCGCCGGCCATACTGAAGCGGCGGTCGACATCGCCCGGCTGGCCGGGCTCAACCCGAGCGCGGTGATCTGCGAGATCATGCGCGACGACGGCTCGATGGCGCGGCTCGACGATCTCATGGAATTCGCCCGCACCCACGGCCTCAAGATCGGGACGATCCGCGACCTGATCGCCTACCGGCTCAAGAAAGATCATCTCGTCGAGCGGACCGCCGCGACCGCGTTCCAATCGGCGAGCGGCGCCGCCTGGCAGGCGCAGGTGTTTCGCGACAAGGCGACGGGAAGCGAGCAACTCGCCCTCGTCCACGGCGCGCTCGACGCGACGCGGCCGGTGATGGTGCGGATGCACAGCCTCGACCTGTTCGCCGACGTGCTCGGCGAGAAGGGCCCGCGCTCAGGCCTGCTCCACGGCGCGATGCGGATGATCGAGCGCGAAGGGTCCGGCGTGGTCGTCGCGCTCCACGCCGCCTCGCCGGGCTCGCTGTCCCGCTCCGCCGACCTTCGCTCGGGCAAGCCGCCCCAGGAAGGCGAGGCGCTGCGCAATTACGGCGTGGGCGCGCAGATCCTCGCCGCGCTCGGCATCCACGAGATGATCCTCCTGACCAACACCCATCAGTCGCCGGTCGCGCTGTCGGGCTACGGCCTTGCCATCGTCGAGGAGCGAGCCATCGCGAGCCCGATCGAGATCGCAACCTGATGGCGACCATCCTTATCGCCGAGGCGCGGTTCTACCCGCACCTTAACGACTTGCTGCTCGAAGGCGCGCGCCGGGCGATCGAGGCGGCCGGCCACGATCACGAGACGATCACCGTCCCGGGAGCACTCGAGCTTCCGGCGGCGATCGCTCAGACTGCATTGAGCGGCCGCTATTGCGCTTTCGTCGCGCTCGGCGTCGTCATCCGCGGCGAGACCTTCCATTTCGAGATCGTCGCCCAGGAAAGCGCGCGCGGGCTGATGGCGCTCAGCCTCGACGGTTTCGCCGTCGGCAACGGCATCCTCACCGTCGAGAACGAGGCCCAGGCGATCGCTCGCGCCGACCCCGAACAGGGCGACAAGGGCGGCGATGCCGCTCGAGCCGCGCTGGCCTTGCTCGAGCTCAAGGAACGCTTCGGGGCTTAATTGCCGAGCCGCTCGCGGCTAAGCGCGGCCCGTGACTCACCTCCGGCCCCACCCCCTCGCCTTCGCCGCATTGCTCGTCGGCAATGCCGCACTCGCCTTCGGGCCATGGCTGGTGCGGCTCGCCGACACCGGCGCCGTCGCCGCCGGCTTCTGGCGGCTGGCGCTCGCCATCCCGTTCCTGTGGGCGATTGCCCATATGGCCGGGCAGCGGCCGCACTGGCCGAAGCGGCCGCTGATGATCGCGCTGGCCATCGCCGCCGCTTTCTACGCGACCGACCTTGCCGCCTGGAACGCCGGCATCCGCCTGACCAAGCTCGCCAACGCGACCCTGTTCGGCAACATCGCCAGCTTCGTCTTTGCCGCCTGGGGCCTGTGGCTGGTGCGCAGCTGGCCGTCGCGAGTGCAGACCTCGGCGCTGATCCTCGCCGCCGCTGGCTGCGCCATGCTGATGGCGGGAAGCTATGAATTGTCGCCGCGGCACTTCCGCGGCGACCTGCTCGCCCTGCTCGCCGGCCTGCTCTACGCCGGCTATCTGATCGGCGTCGAACGCACCCGCAGCCGGCTCGACGCCCTGCCGCTGCTTCTCATTGTCACGATTCTGTCCGCGGCCATGCTCCTGCCGATGAGCCTGGCCTTCGGCGAGCAGGTGTGGCCGCGCGACTGGACGCCGCTGCTGATATTCGCTTTGTCGAGCCAAGTGATCGGCCAGGGGCTGCTGGTCTATTCGATCGGCGCCCTGTCGCCGCTGGTGGTAGGGCTCGCCTTGCTGAGCCAGCCGGCGATCTCGGCCCTGATCGGCTGGCTGGCTTATGGCGAAACCCTGTCGCCGCTCGACTGGCTTGGAGCGCTGGCGATCGCCGCCGCTCTGGTGCTGGTCCGGCTGCCAGGTCAGGACTTGCGCCCGGCGCCGCATCCATCCACTTGAGGATCATGGAGCAGGCGAGTCCTGAAAGCGGCCCGCTGGCCGAGCTGCGCGAGCGGCTGGCCCTTCCCGTCGGCGAGCATGCGGTATTCGACGGCTGGACTCGCGCGGCGGTCGACGCCGCCGCCGACCAGCTCGGTATCGACCGGGCGCAGGCGCGGCTCGCTTTCCCCAAGGCCCAGGCCGGCATGATCGACGTCTATCTCCAAGGCGTCGACCGGGCGCTCGAGACGTATTTCACGCCGGAGCGCGTCCAGCGCCTCAAGATCCGCGAACGAATCCGAGCGATCGTCTGGAGGCGGCTCGAAATCATGGCCCCGGCGCGCGAATCGGTCCGCCGTGCCTTGTCGATCCTGGCGATGCCGCAAAATCTGCCGACCGGGCTGAGCGCCGGCTGGCGGACGGCCGACGTCATGTGGCGAATCGCCGGCGACACCAGCACCGACTTCAACCATTACACCAAGCGGATGACGCTCGGCGCCGTCTATTCGTCGACGCTGCTGGTCTGGCTCGACGACCGCAGCGACGGCTGGAGCGAGACCGCCGCCTTCCTCGACCGCCGCATCGCCGATGTGATGCGGATCGAGAAATGGAAGGCCGAGTGGCGCGGCCAGGAGCATTTCAGCGTCACCCGCTTCCTCGGCCGGCTGCGATACCCGCCGCGCTGATCCCTATCGTTATTGATAATCATTTGCACCATGCTAAGCCCAGCGTCATGTTGCCGTTGACGCTGGTCCCGCCGCGCCGGATCGTCGCATTCCTCCTGGCAGCGCTGGCGCTGCTTGCTCTCGCCGCTCCGGCGACCGCCCAATCGACCGACCAGCAGGTGCAAACGGCGTGGCGGCTGCTCGACTATATTGCCGTCGACTATCGCGAAGCGGTCCAAGGCGGCCGAATCATCAATCAGCTCGAATATGACGAGATGATCGAGTTTTCGGGCTCGGTCGGTGAGCTGCTGGGTGGCCTCCCGGCCCGGCCGCAGAAGCCGGCGCTGGTCGGACATGGGCGAGAACTCCGCTCGGCGATCGAAGCGAAGGCCGATCCTGGACTGATCGCCGCGCGGGCGCGCGGGCTGGCCGACGCCTTGCTTGCCGCCTATCCGGTGCCGATGGCGCCGCAGGCGCGGCCGGACCTGCAGCGCGGCGCGCGCCTCTATGCCGACCAATGCGCGTCCTGCCACGGAGCGAAGGGCGAAGGCCCGGCCGGCGCCTTTGCCGAGCTCGACCCGCCGCCGATCGCCTTCACCGATCGCGACCGAGCCCGCGACCGCAGCCTGTTCGCTCTCTACCAGGTAATCAGCCAGGGCCTCGAAGGCACGGCGATGCAAAGCTATGCGGCGCTTGCCGAGCAGGACCGCTGGGCGCTTGCGTTCCACACCGGCACCCTGGCCTATGGCGACGCCGCGCTGGGCGAGCGGATCTGGCGCTCCGACGCCGAGGTTCGGCGGCTGATCCCCGACATGGCGGCGCTGGTCGCCATCACCCCTGCCGACCTCGAGCGCCAGGTCGGGGCAGAGCGTGCCGCCGCCCTTATCGCATTTCTCCGGTCCAATCCTGCCGCCCTGGAAGCCAATCGCCCGGCGTCGCTCCAGCTCGCCCGCGACCAGCTGCGGGAGGCTCTTGCCGCTTATGCCGCCGGTTCTCGCGCCCACGCCGGCCAGCTGGCGCTCTCGGCCTATCTTGACGGTTTCGAGCCGGTCGAGCCGGTGCTCGCCACTCGCGACGGCCGGTTGATGCGCGAGGTCGAGCAGGCGATGTCGGCCTTCCGCGTCGCCATCGCCCGCGGCGAACCCGTCGACATGCTGCGCAACCGATTGGCCGACACCGAGGCCCTGCTTGACCGAGCCGAGGAGGCGCTTGCTCCCGAAGCTTCGAGTGCGATCGCGACCTTCCTCGGCGCCTTCGCGATCCTGCTGCGCGAAGGGCTCGAGGCGCTGCTGGTCGTGATCGCGATGATTGCGTTCCTGCGCAAGGCCGGCCGAACCGAGGCGATGCCCTACGTCCACGGCGGCTGGATCGCGGCGCTGATCGCCGGCGGCGCCACCTGGCTGGCCGCGACCTATGTCATCGGCATCAGCGGCGCCGGGCGCGAAATCACGGAAGGGGCCGGCGCCTTGATGGCGGCGATCATCCTCTTGTGGGTCGGCATCTGGATGCACGGAAAGTCGCATGCCGACCAATGGCGTCGCTACATTGCCGAGAAGCTGAAGGGGGCCTTGTCGCGAGGCTCGGCCTGGTTCCTGTTCGGCCTCGCTTTCATCGTCGTCTATCGCGAGGTGTTCGAGACGATCCTGTTCTACGCAGCGCTGTGGACCGCGGACAATGGCGCAATGGTCCTCGCCGGGGCCTTGACCGGAACGCTCGTGCTCGCCGGGCTGGCGTGGGCGATGCTTCGCCTCAGCATGGTCCTGCCGCTGGGCCGCTTCTTCTTTTACAGCGCCATCCTCATGGCCGCGCTCGCCGTGGTGCTTGCCGGCAAGGGCATCGGCGCCTTCCAGGAAGCCGGAGTCCTGCCGATCACGCCGCTTCCCGACGTCCCCCGAATCGCCATGCTCGGCATCTTCCCGACGGCAGAGGCGATTGCCGCCCAGCTACTTGCATTCGCCGCCGTGGTGGTCGGTTTCCGGGCTTCGTCGCGGCCGCGGAAGCCGGTACCTGCGGAATGACAAGCGACTTGGCTTTCGCTCAGCCGATGGCCTAGGACTTGGCCTTGAATCACGGAGGGAATCATGGCGGGCAGCGTCAACAAAGTCATATTGGTCGGCAACCTCGGCGCGGATCCCGAGGCGCGGTCGCTCAACAACGGCGGCGAGGTCGTCAACATGCGGGTCGCCACGTCCGAAAGCTGGAACGACAAGCAGAGCGGCCAGCGCAACGAGCGCACCGAGTGGCACAATGTCGTGATCTTCAACGAGAACCTCGGCCGGGTCGCGAAGAACTATTTGCGCAAGGGCTCGAAGGTCTATCTCGAAGGCCAGCTTCAGACCCGCAAGTGGACGGACCAGTCGGGCAACGACCGCTATACGACCGAAATCGTGCTTCAGCGCTTCCGCGGGGAGTTGGTGCTGCTCGACCGCGCCGAGGGCGGCCGCTCGAGCGACTTCGGCGGCGATCAGGGCGGCTATTCGGATCGCGGCGGAGGCAGCCGGCAGCAGCGGCCGCAGCCAGCCGCTTTCGATTCCGACCTCGACGACGACGTCCCCTTCTAAGGGCTAACTCTCGCCTTTCTTCTTCAGCGCTGCCAGCGCCGCGAACGGTCCGGCCTCTGCTTCGCTGACTACGCCGGCCTCCTTGAGCGCCGCCTCGGCGCCCGCGCTTCGCGGATAGGGGTCGATCGCCAAGGCTAGCGTGTCGGCAATGGCCCCGCCAATGTCGATCGCTGCGCCGTCGTGGAACACGACATCGCAGTCGCCTTCGCCGAGTTCGATTTCCTCGTCACCCCCGGTTCCTTCCGGTTCGGGCAGGAACATCAGGTCGAACGGATCGTCGACATGCGCGGCGACCGGTTCGCCCGTGACGACGCAGCTCTGGCCCAGCGACGCCTGCACCCGCCCGCAGGCTCGGACGATGTCGCCGTTGCGGGACAAGGTGGCGTTCGCCTCCAGCCGATCCAGCGAGCTCAAGCCCAGCCGTTTCGCCACGGCCCGCCGTTCTCCCTCGCTGGCGACCAGCTCGATCCGATCGCCGTCGCGGATCCTGTCGAGACTGAGGCGGTGGGCAAAGTCGTCGCTCATGCGATCCTCCCTGCGATCAGAGCGACGTCGTCGCGTTCCTCGAGCGCGGCCCAGAACCGCCGTAGCTCGTCCCCCGCGCGAGCAGCCGTCTCGCCGTCAGGCGCGCGACCGCGATAGACGCTGCGTTCGACCGTTTCGTTCCAGCCTTCACCCGATTCGATCGCATGGCGCCACAGTCCGACGCGCCGCTCGAGCGATCGCACCAGCGACCGGACCTGCTTGCCTAGCGAAGGATCGTTGATTCCCATCTGGCGAAGCTCGGCATCAAGGTCGGCGATGAATCTCTCGGTAATCGCGACGCTCTGCATCCGGGCATCATCGCCGCCCTGCTCGAGCCGGACGATCGCCAGCGCCATGACCGTCGCCAGCATCGCGAACCGTCCCTCGACCGTGTCCGGAACGTTCGCTACCCGATACCAATCCTTGCGGCGCGCCTCGGCGACCAGGGCTTCGAACAGCGTCCGGCCGCGGTGGCGATCGGCCGTTAATCCGGGGAACAGGAAGCGAAGCATATGTCCTTGGCAAGCTGTGAATGCGGGAGGCTTGCGCCCCGCCGCCTTGCCCGCATATTGAGGCCGCCCGCTCGCGTGGCAAGCGCGGCGGTTCCCGAGGAGAAGGTTCAATCATGAAATCTGCGGTGGTGAAGGTCGCGACGGCGCTCGTGGGCGCGGCCATGCTGGCGGGATGCCAGGGCATCCGCGACCTCCGCGGACATGTTCTCGATGACGATCTTGCCTCGGCGATCCAGGTCGGGGTCGACAACAAGGATTCGGTGGCCCGGACGTTGGGGCGGCCGACCTTCACCGGCCAGTTCGACCCCAACGAATGGTATTATGTGTCGCGGCACACGACCACCCTCGCGTTCCGCAACCCGCGGGTGATGGACCAGACGGTGCTCAAGGTCCGGTTCGACCAGGCCGGCAACGTCGTCGCGGTCCAGCGCACCGGCAAGGAACTGGTCGCCGCCATCGACCCGGTCGATGCGAAGACTCCGACCCTGGGCCGCAAGCGCAGCTTCTTCGACGAGCTGTTCGGCAACATCGGCACCATCGGCCAGGCGGGCATGCCGGGCAGCCGGCCGCAACAGTAAACAGCCATTGCGCTTCCGGCGGTCGCGGCTTTGCCGTAAGCGTCGGACATGACTGCCACTCCCGCCGGCATGACCTATGCCGACTATCTGAAACTCCACCAGCTGCTGTCGGCGCAGCAGCCTTTGTCCGAGCTGCACGATGAAATGCTGTTCATCGTCATCCACCAAACCAAGGAGCTTTGGCTGAAGCAGATGCTTCACGAGCTCGGTCTGGCGATCGGTCTCGTCGAGCAGGATCTTTTCGCCCCCGCGTACAAGGCAATGTCGCGGGTCGGCCGGATCCAGTCGGTGATGACTCTTTCGTGGGACGTGCTGGCGACACTGACGCCGGTCGATTACCTCGCCTTTCGCGACGTTCTCGGCACCAGTTCGGGATTCCAGTCGGCGCAGTTCCGCGAGCTCGAGTACCGCCTCGGAATCAAGAACCGCTCCTATCTTGCCCATTATTCCGAGAGCAGCGGCGAGCGCGCCCGCCTATCCGCCGCCCTCGCGGACAAGAGCCTGCGCGAGGCGAGCCACGACGCGCTGGAGCGCGCCGGCTTCGGCCTCGGCGACCGGTCGGACGAAGCCGTCGCCCAGGCATGGCTGCAGGTCTATCGCGACGCCGACCGCTGGTTCGATCTCTACCAGCTGGCCGAAAAGCTGCTCGACCTCGATGACGCGCTCGCCTCGTGGCGTCACAAGCACGTGCTGACGGTGGAACGGATTATCGGCAACAAGACCGGTACCGGTGGCTCGGCCGGAGCCGCTTATTTGCGCTCGACGCTCGGCAAGCGTGCCTTCCCCGAGCTATGGTCGCTGAGGACCGACCTTTGAAGCATCTGTTTTCGCGCAGCCTGGCGGCGGCTCCTGGTCGGTTGCACATGGCGGCGCACAGCCATCATCTGTGGCCCGACGCGAGCTTCGACGGCCAGGTCGAATGCTGGACCGACGCCGCCCGGTTCGCCGACGCCAAGTGGGACAGGGTGATGGGGGAGGTGTGGCCCGAAGCCCAGGGCCATGTCGCCGCCGAGCTCGGCACCGGCATGGCCGATGCGATCGTTTTCGCGCCCAACACGCACGAGCTGCTCGTGCGGCTGTTCGCCGCCGCTCCGCGCGAAAGCGAGCGGCCCTTGCGAGTGCTGACCAGCGACGGCGAATTTCACAGCGCCCGGCGCCAGCTCGCCCGCTGGGAAGAAAGCGGCGAAATTGTCGTCGATCGCGTCGCAGGCGAGCCGTTCGACAGCTTTTCCGGCCGCTTCATCGCTGCAGCGGAGGCGGGCGATCACGACCTTATCCTCGTCAGCCACGTGCTGTTCGGCAGCGGCCGACGCTTCGACCATGTCGAGCGCCTTGCCGCCCTGGGCCGACCGGACGGGCCGTGGGTGGTGATTGACGGCTACCATGCGTTCATGGCGATCGAATCGCCCTTGGGCGAGACCGCAGGGCGGTCAGCATTCTACCTCGGCGGCGGCTATAAATATGCTATGGCCGGCGAAGGCTGCGCCTTCCTTCACGCCCCCGCCGGATTCGGCGAGCGGCCGCCCGTCACCGGCTGGTTCGCCGAGTTCGACGACCTCACGCTCCCCCCGGATATGGTCGGCTATGCCAGCGACGCGATGCGCTTCATGGGCGCGACCTTCGACTCCTCAGGGCTCTACCGTTTCAATGCGGTGCGGCGGATGCTGGCCGGCAACGGGCTTAGCACGGCCGCAATCTCGGCCCATGTCGAGCGGCTCATGCATCGGCTTGTCGAGCGGCTGGACCGCACCGCGCTCGGCCGGGCGGAACGGCTGAACGAACCGGGCGATGCGCGCTTCCTTGCCCTGCGAAGTCCTGCCGCGCAGCGCTGGTGCTCCGAGCTGAAAGCGCGCAATTGCATCGCCGACGTGCGCGGCGACGTGCTCCGCATCGGCCTCGGCATTTATCATGATGACGCCGATGTCGACCGCTTCGCCGAGCTCGCCGAGAGTCTCGCCTAGCGCTTCAGCCCGTTCCGAAGCAGCCGATTCATCACTCCCGCCACTTCCTCGGGCGGCGCCTTGCCCCACACTCCGAAGCGAAGGCCGAGGAAGACGTTGGCGCCCATCACTGCCCAGGCGATGGCCTCGTTGCCGATCGGCGACGGGTCGCTGCGAAGCTCGCCGCGATCGGTCGCCGCGGCAAGCCGGGCGGCGATCCGCGCTGCGGTCACTTCGTAATGGCGCCGGAAGCCTTCGGGATCGACCGTCTCGGCCTCGTCGATCAGCCGGTAGACCTGCTCGTGGGTTTCGACGAACTCGAGGAAGGCGATCAGCGCCCGCCGCTCGGCGTCGAGGCCGTCCGTCGCCTGCTCGAGCGATGGCGCGACGCAGATCCGGATTTCCTCGGACAGGCCGCGAACCAGGGTGCGGAACACCTCCTCCTTGCTGTCGAAGTAGGTGTAAAAGGTGCCGAGCGCGACGCGGGCTCGGCGGGTGATCCCGACGATCGAGCTTTCGGCGAAACCGTGGTCGCCGAATTCCAGAAGAGCGGCGTCGAGGATCTTCTTGCGCGTACGCTCGCCGCGAGGGGTGCGCGGTGCCTTGCCATTGCCCGACTCACCGAACGCCGTCGGCGATGGCTTGCGAGCCCTTGGCGATTTCGCTGATCCTGGCGCTGCCAGGGGCCCCCTCGTGCGTGCCAATCTACCCCCTTGAGTCCACTCGCGGTTCGTGCAAAGTTGAAACCCGGTTCAAGTTTCATATCGGGCCGGAAGCGCGGTGGCAATGCCGACGCGCCGGGAGAGTCAGGGGAGCATGGAAATGACTGGGTTTCGAACGAATCTAGGGCGCGGGGTTTGGCTCGGTTCGATCGCGATGGCGGCGCTGATTGCAACGCAACCGGCGGCAGCGCAGGATGTCACCGATGTCGACGACGCGCCGACCGCCGATACTCAGACCGCTGAGCGGGCGGTAGGGTCAAGCGATGCCGACATCGTCGTCACCGCGCGACGCCGCAACGAAATCCTGCTCGACGTTCCCATCGCCGTGACCGCTTATTCGGGTGAGCAACTCGAGCGGCAGGGCGCGGTCGATATCACGGATATCGGCGACACGACTCCGAACGTCACGCTTGAAACCTCGCGCGGCACCAACACGACGTTGACTGCCTTCATCCGCGGCATCGGCCAGCAGGATCCGGTCGCCGGCTTCGAGCAGGGGGTCGGTCTTTACCTCGACGACGTCTATCTCAACCGGCCGCAGGGTGCGGTGCTCGACATCTATGACGTCGAGCGGATCGAAGTGCTGCGCGGACCGCAAGGCACGCTCTACGGCCGGAACACAATCGGCGGAGCTGTGAAATATGTCACCCGCCGCCTGCCACACCGGACCGCGGGCAACTTTCGCACAAACATTGGCACCTACGGCCAGGTCGATCTGATCGGTTCGGCATCGACGGCGTTCGGTGACATGTTCAGGGTCGGCGCAGCCGTGGCACGCTTGACCCGTGACGGATTCGGCAGCAACTTCACAACTCGCGAGGACAATTACGACAAAGACATCACCGCGGGCCGCGTGTCGGCGGAGATTGGCGACGACGACCGCGCGCTCCTGCGCCTCAGCGGCGACTACACCCGCGACGTTAGCAATGCGCGCGGTGGCCACCGACTGATCCCGGGCCTCCTCACCGGCGCACCCGTGCTCGAGAACGAGTTCAATTCGCGGGGTGGCCTCATTGTCCCCGAGCAGAAGGTAACCAACAAGGGCGCAGCAGCGCACGGCCACGTGCGGGTCGCCGATGGAGTGACTCTGAAGTCGATCACCGCCTACCGAAAGGATCTGAGCGGCACGCCGATCGACTTCGACGCGCTCCCTTCCGGCGACGTCGACGTTCCGGCGATTTACCGGAACAAGCAGTTCAGCCAGGAGGTGCAGCTTGAGTACGGCCGCGGGCCGATATCTGGCGTAGTCGGCGCCTATTATCTGGACGCCAAGGCGACCACCGAGTTCGACGTCCGACTTTTCACCACATTGGCGGGTCTCACAGCCTATACCTTGGCCGACGTCGACACCAAGACGTGGGCGATCTTTGGCGACTTCACTTACGATGTCAGCGATCAGATCAGCCTGTCGGTCGGCGGACGCTATACGGACGACAGGCGCAAGGCGGACGTGTTCAGGACACTCATGATCGGAGGCGGCGCCCCGGCATTCGGCGGGCCCGGCACGATTCTCGGCGCCCCGACGTCCGATTTCGAAGGCAGGCGCAAGGACACCGCCTTCACCCCACGTGCGTCGGTGAGTTTCAAGCCGACGCCGGATCATCACCTGTACGCGAGCTTTGCTCAGGGATTCAAAGGAGGCGGGTTCGATCCGCGCGGCCAGTCGACCCAGGCCCCCGATGCTGACGGTGACGGTGATCGCGATGCCGCCGACATCTACGAATATATGGCGTTCGACCCCGAGAAGGTGAAGAGCTACGAGCTTGGTTGGAAGGCCGCACTGCTCGATCGCCGCGTTTTCACCGGCGTGTCGCTGTTCCACTCGGATTACAAGGATATGCAGATTCCGGCATCGGTCGGCTGCATCATTGGCGGCCTGCCGAATTTTTGCGGACTGACCAGTAACGCCGGCAAGGCGCGCATCCGCGGTGTAGAGTTCGAAGGCAATGCCCGCCTGCTCGGCAGCTCGGGCGGAAGCCAGCGACTCAATTTCGGTTGGTCACTCGGTTACCTCGACGCCGCTTTCCAAGAGTTCCTGACCATCGTTGCCTTCGAGCGCGACGGCACACCAATTCCGCTCCCTGGCCGCCAGGAAAACGTGGCCGATTTCCGCAAAATCCAGAACACGCCAAAATGGACTGCCAGCGGCACCCTGACCTATCTCACAGACCTGATGGGCGGCGATCTCAGCCTCACGTCGACGCTCAGCTACCGCAGCAGTAGCCAGCAGTTCGAAATCCGCACGCCGATGCTCGATCAGAAGGGCTTCTCGCTGCTGGACGCGAGTGCCGTCTATTCGCTTCCAGGCGGTCGCTGGACCATAGGTTTGCACGGCAAGAACCTGACCGACACTCGTTACATCACGGCGGGCTACAACTTCCTTCGGCAGAACCCGTGGACCGGAGCGTTCATTTTGGCCAGCGGCGCGCCGGGGCTAAGCTCGACCTTGGGTCGCGAAGGCATTCTGACGGCTTATTACGGCAATCCGCGGCAGATCTTCCTTTCTGCCGGATACAAGTTCTGACGGGCAGACGGGGCGCTTGGCAGAGGTCGGCGCCCCGTGCCATCTGAAGCGATGAATCGATCGCCCCAACCGCAGCGCGCTCTCGAAACGCGCGTCCTCCTGCTCCTTCTCCTCGCCTACATCTTCAACTTCATCGACCGGAACATCATCGGTGTTCTCGCCGTGCCGATCCGGGAGGAGTTCGACCTTAGCGATACGGCCCTGAGCACGCTCGGGGTCGTGTTCGGCATTTTCTACGCGACCATCGCCATCCCGATCGCCTGGGCCGCCGATCGCTGGAGCCGGATCAATATCATCGCCGGCGCAGTAACGCTTTGGAGCCTGTTCACCGCCGCGTGCGGAGTCGCCGGCAGCTACACCCAGCTGGTGATCGCCCGAATGGGAGTCGCCTTTGGCGAAGCGGGCGGAATCGCTCCATCCTATGCGCTCATTTCCGACTATTTCCCGAAACGCCAGCGAGCCCGCGCCCTCGCCTTTTTCAGCCTCGGAATCCCGATCGGTTCCGCGCTCGGAGTGTTCTTCGGCGGATGGCTCGCGAGCGCCATCGACTGGCGATCGGCCTTCATCATCGTCGGCCTGTGCGGCATCCCGGTCGCTCTCCTCCTCAAGCTGTTTGTGCCCGAACCGAAGCGGGGCGCCAGCGAGGAGGACGCGCCGGCGCAAGCCGCCGTTGCAGTCCCCGATGCACCTGCCGCGGTCGTGACAGCCGCCGCGCCGCCGTTCCGAACAGCGGTTGCGACCTTGGTGCGGATCCCGAGCTTCTGGCTGTTGTCGTTTGGCGCGGCCTCCGGGTCGATCCTCGGTTACGGGCTGATTTTCTGGCTGCCGAGCTTCTTCAACCGGACCTTCGACCTGCCGCTTCAAAGCGTCGGCTGGTTTTACGGGTCGATCATCCTCGTCGGCGGAGTGCTCGGCACTTGGCTCGGCGGAGTCATCGGCGACCGGCTCGGGCCGAGCCGCCCCGGCGCTTATGCGCTGATCCCGGCGGTCTGCTTCCTGGTCACGGCTCCAACCTTCGCGCTCGGTCTGTTCGCGCCCAGCCTTTGGGCCGCCTGGCTGCTGTTCACCATCGGCCAGATGCTCGCGCTGGCATGGCTGGGACCGGTCATTTCGGCAATCCAGCACATCGTCGTGCCGGCAATGCGCGCGACGGCCTCTGCGAGCTTCCTGTTCATCAACAATCTCATCGGCATCGCCTTCGGAATCTACTTCCTCGGCTGGCTATCCGACTCGATGAAGGCCGCTCACGGCGAGAACTCGCTCCAGTTTTCGATCCTCTACGGCCTCAGCTTCTATTTGCTCGCCGCGCTATTCTACCTGTTCGCCGCTCGCCGCCTGAAGCGCGACATGATCAGTTGACCCAACAGCAAGTTATTGAAATCCAAAGTTCAGCTTCAAACGATAGACTCGCACTGACTAGCGGCGAACTGTGGGAACGGCCTCTCTGGCGAGCCGTTCTTGCCGCGAAGCGTTTGAGGAGATTTTATCATGAGGAAGCTATTCCTCGCGGCTGGCGTCGCGGCGCTGGCGATTGCGACCCCTGCGGTTGGCAAGCCTGACAAGGCTGGCGGCGACCGGGGTCCGAAGGCCGGCAACATAGAGCGCGGCGGCGGCGGCGGCGGTGAAGCTCGCGCGCAGCGGGCCCAGGTCCGTGGCGACGAAGCTCGCGGCAACCGCGGCGGTCAACGCGCTGCCGAGGTCGATCGTCGCGGCGGCGACCGCTTGCAACGGCGTGCCGGCCAGGAGATGCGGCTCGCGACCATGCAAGCGCGCGGCAACTCGGAAGCCCGCGGCGGCGGCAACGCCCGCAGTGACGACAACCGGCGCGTCGAGAACCGAACTCGCGACAACGACGTCCGCGCCAGGGGCACTGCGCGTAACGACGCGCGCGCCCGTGGCGGTCAGGTCCGCGTTTCGGAGGACCGGCCGAACAAGCTCCGCGCCCAGGACCGCAATCGCGACAGCAATCGCATCGTCGAACAGCGGCGCGGCGATCGGGAGCTGCGGGTGCGGGATCGCGATGACGACCGTGACGATCGGCGCATCCGGGTACGCGACGGCGATCGTAACCGTGTCGTCCTCAGGGACGGTGGCTTCCGGCTCAGCGACTGGGATGACCGCGACCGCTGGACCCGAGGTTCGGCGTTCGGCCTGATCGACGGCTGTCCTCCGGGCCTGGCCAAGAAGAACAACGGCTGCCTCCCTCCGGGACAGGCGAAGAAGATGATCGGCTCGGTGCTTCCGGCCGCCTATGCGTCGCACGCGCTGCCGAGGGAGCTTCGCTACCTCTATCCGGATACGAACGATTATTATTACCGTTACGGCGACGGTTACGCCTATCGCGTCGATCGGCAGTCGAACCTGGTGAGCGCGCTTCTGCCGCTGATCGGTGCCGGCCTCGGCATCGGCCAGCCATTCCCGTACAGCTCGCCGGCCTATCACGTGCCGTCTTATTACCAGCCGTTCTATCCGGCGACCGACCGGTACGACTATCGCTATGCCAACGGCTATATCTACGAGATCGATCGGTTCACTGGCGAGATCACCGACATCATCCCGCAGTACGACCATGGCTATGGCGTCGGCCAGATGCTCCCGGCCAGCTACAGCTACTACAACCTGCCCCAGCAGTACCGCCAGTGGTACGTCGATGACGACGATTACTACTATCGGTATGCTCCGGGCTCGATCTACCGGGTGGACCGCGAGACCAATCTGATCACGTCGATCGTCTCGCTGCTCGCCGGAGGCCTCGGCGTCGGGCAGCCGCTGCCGATGGGCTATGACGTGTACAACGTGCCGTTCGCCTACCGCGATCGTTACTACGACACGCCCGACGCCTGGTATCGTTACGGCAACGGCAATATCTACCAGGTCGACCCGACGACCCGGCTGATAACGGCGATCGTTCAGGCGATCGTCTGATTCAACCAATGATGGATCGCGAATGGCCCGGCGTGCGTTGCCGGGCCATTACGTATGTCAAACGAGGAAACGGGGATGACAAAAAGCCATTGGCTTGGCGCGGCGACAGCTCTCCTGCTGCTTGCCGGATGCGGTGATCGGGATTCTGGCAACGTCGCTGGAAATGCGGCGGCCGATAACCAGGCGGGCGCCCAGACGATCGCCTCGGGACTCGATCAGGAAAGCCGCTTTCTCGCCGCCGCTCGGGCTGCCGGGCTCGATGCGACCCTTGCCGGGCCGGGTCCCTACACTGTGCTGGTCCCGAGCGACGAAGCGTTCGGCAAGCTGCCGGCCGGCACTCTGGACAGCTGGATGCAGCCGGAATCGCGCGCCGAGCTGACCCGCGTCCTCACCTATCATATCCTCACCGGCACGGTGCTTGCCGAAGACATCGGCCGGGCAATCGACAATTCCGACGGGCGCGCGTTGCTCGCGACGATCGGCGGCGATACGCTGACCGCGACCCGCGACGGCGGCAACGTCGTCCTGACCGACGCCGCGGGAACCCGGGCGACCATCACCCGCGCCGACGAAACCCGCTCCAATGGCGTTGTCCACCATATCGACGCCGTGCTGATGCCAGGACCGGGGCAGGCGCAAGCGCAGGGCCCGCAAGCGCCGCCGAAGCAACAATAGAGAGGTCTCTGGAGCCGCCGCCGCTTTCCCACTGGCACCGTCCCGAACGCTCGCTATAACGAAGCGAAATCGCGTGAAACGGGGCAGGGACCAGCATGAAAGCGACGATTGAGCGGGCGACACTCCTCAAGAGCCTCGGCCACGTCCAATCGGTGGTCGAGCGCCGCAATACCATCCCGATCCTGTCGAACGTGCTGATCGAGGCGCGGGAGGACGGCTCGCTCAGGCTGATGGCGACCGACCTCGACCTCCAGGTCGACGAAAGCGTCCCTGCCAACGTCGCCCAGCCCGGAGCCGCCACCGCTTCGGCTCACACCTTGTTCGACATCGTCCGCAAGCTTCCCGAAGGCAGCCAGGTCGAGATCTCCGCCGCCGAAGGCAAGATGCAGGTCAATGCCGGCCGCTCGCGCTTCAATCTGTCGACCCTGCCGCGCGACGATTTCCCGGTGATCGCCGAGGGCGACCTGCCCACTCGCTTCGAGCTCCCCGCGGCGGTCCTTCGCCAGATCATCGACAAGACGCGCTTCGCCATTTCCAGCGAGGAGACGCGCTACTATCTGATGGGCATCTTCCTCCATGTCGCCGACGACCAGTTGAAAGCGGCGGCGACCGACGGCCACCGGCTGGCCCGGGTAACGGTCGCCAAGCCCGACGGCGCCGACGGCATGCCCGACGTGATCGTGCCGCGCAAATGCGTGCACGAGCTGAGGAAACTGCTCGACGAGCTCGAGGGCACGGTCGAGGTGTCGCTGTCGCCGACCAAGGTGCGCTTCGGCCTCGGCAGCGCGGTTCTGACCAGCAAGCTGATCGACGGCACCTTCCCCGACTACAATCGGGTGATCCCGACCGCCAACGACAAGCTTCTCAAGCTCGACCCCAAAAGCTTCTCGGCCGGTGTCGACCGGGTGTCGACCATCGCCAGCGAGAAGACCCGCGCGGTCAAGATGAGCGTCGATCGCGACAAGGTGACTTTGTCGGTGACCAGCCCCGAAAGCGGCACCGCGACCGAGGAGCTGCCGGCGGATTACGGCGCCGACAATCTCGAGATCGGCTTCAACGCGAAATATCTGCTCGACATCCTCCACGAGATCGAGGGCGACACGGTCGAGGTCCACCTCGCCGACGCCGCCGCGCCCACCCTTTTGCGCGAAAGTGACAAGTCGAATGCGCTCTACGTGCTGATGCCGATGCGGGTGTGACGATCTGTCGCTTGTGGCGCGGGTGGACGACGCCAGACAATGCCGAGGCTTATGAGCGAATCGTCCGCGGCGAGGTGATTCCTGGCATCGAAGCGCGGAGAATCCCGGGCTTCCAGCATATCGACCTGATGAAGCGCGACCTTGGCGACGAGGTCGAGTTCCAGACCCTGATGTGGTTCGACGATCTCGCTGCCATCAAGGCGTTCGTCGGCGAGGATTACAGCGTCAGCCACGTTCCCGCCGTCGCCCGAGCTGTCCTTAATCGCTTCGACGAGCGCGCCGCCCATTATGAAGTCATCGACCGTCGCGCACAGTAGCGGCTAAGCCGCTTTCCGTGCACGTCTCGCGCCTCGCCCTGACCGATTTCCGCAACCATGCGTCGGCGCTTATCGAGCCGGCTCCAGGCTTCGTTCTGCTGTCGGGCGAGAACGGCGCGGGCAAGACCAATGTGCTCGAGGCGGTGTCGCTGCTCACTCCCGGCCGCGGGCTTCGCGGCGCTGCGCTGGCGGAGATGGCGCGCATCGATGGTCCCGGCGGATTTGCCGTCGCGGCCGCGGCTGCAGCTTTCGCGAACGACCCACCCCACCCCAACCTCTCCCCATCAAGAGAAGGGGTTATCCAGATCGGCACCGGCACTTTTGCGGCCGCGCCCGAGCGCCGCCAGGTCCGGATCAACGGCGCCCCGGCAGCCGTGAACTCGCTGTCCGAATGGCTCGCGATCCTCTGGCTGACGCCGGCGATGGACCGACTGTTCAGCGGCAGCGCCGGCGAGCGCCGCCGTTTCCTCGACCGTCTTGTTCTCGCGCTCGAGCCGGCGCACGCCCACCATACGACCCGCTATGAAGCGGCGATGCGGGCAAGGAACAAGCTGCTCGCCGAGCCGGGAACTGCCGACTCCACCTGGCTGTCGGGGCTCGAACAGGCGATGGCCGAACATGGCACTGCGCTCGCCGAGGCCCGCGCCCGAACCGTCGCCGCGCTCGGCGAAGCTTTGGCGGCTTCGGATGACAATTTCGCCCGCGCGGCGATCGCGCTGGAAGGTGGCGTCGACGGCGATCTCGCTGCTCTGCTGCGTTCGAACCGCGCGCGCGATGCCGCAGCCGGCCGGACCACCGAAGGGCCGCACCGTCACGACCTCGCCGTCACCCACCGCTCCAAGGCCATGCCGGCGGCCCGCTGCTCGACCGGCGAGCAGAAGGCGCTTCTACTCGGCCTCGTCCTCGCCCATGCCGAACTGGTCGCCGAGCGCCGCTCGGCGCCGCCGGTGCTTCTGCTCGACGAGGTCGCGGCCCATCTCGATCCTGGGCGGCGGCAGGCTCTGTTCGCCCGCCTCGAAGGGCGCGGCCAAGTGTGGATGACGGCGACCGAGGCCGCCCTTTTCGACGGGATCGGCGAGGCATCCCGATACCATGTCGAGGGCGGAAATATTTCTCGGGCGTAACAAGGCTGGACTTTCAGCGCTAACCCCCTATGTTGCATTGCAACACGAGACGCCTCGACAAGCGGCGTGATCGGTGAAGCCGCTTCGGCGGTCGCCGGCCCGCGTCTCGACCTTCTGCTCTCCTATTCACGCGGGGCGCCTTTCGACCCCGGTTCGCGCTGTGCGGCGACGCACGGCCGCGCCGCATCAATTTTGGAAAATCAAAAAAATGTCATTCATGTCCCTGGGGCTTTCGAAGCCCCTCCTCCAGGCTCTCGCGGCCAAGAATTACGATGTCGCGACGCCGATCCAGCGCCAGGCGATCCCGACGGTCCTGACCGGCCGCGATCTGCTCGGCATCGCCCAAACCGGCACCGGCAAGACGGCGGCGTTCATGCTTCCGTCGCTCGACCGGCTGGCCGCCGATAGGCGCGCGCTCGGCCGCGGTGAAATCCGCATGCTGGTGCTCGCCCCGACCCGCGAGCTCGCCTCGCAGATCGCCGCCAGCGCCGAGGCCTATGGCCGCTTCATGCAATTGTCCGTCGGAGTGATCTTCGGCGGCGTTGCCAACGGCAAGAGCCTTCGCACCGTCGGCCGCGGCCTCGACGTGCTGGTCGCGACTCCCGGGCGCCTGCTCGACCTCGTCGACCAGCGCGCGATCGACCTTCGCCGGCTCGAGATCCTCGTCCTCGACGAGGCCGACCAGATGCTCGACCTCGGCTTCATCCATGCGCTCAAGCGGATCGTCAGCCTCGTCCCCGCCAGGCGGCAAACCCTGTTCTTCTCGGCGACCATGCCGAAGGCGATCAAGGAGCTTGCCGACCGCTATCTGACCAATCCGGCGGAGGTGTCCGTGGCGCCCGCCGCGACTACCGTCGACCGGGTCAGCCAGTCGGTGACCATCGTCAACCAGGCCGAAAAGACGGCACTGCTGACCTTGTATCTGCAGTCGCAGCCGATCGAGCGGGCGCTGGTGTTCAGCCGCACCAAGCATGGCGCCGACAAGGTCGTCCGCCAGCTGCGCGCCGCCGGCATCGATGCGAGCGCGATCCACGGCAACAAGTCGCAGCCGCAGCGCGAGCGGGCGATTGCCGACTTCCGGTCGGGCGCGGTCAAGGTGTTGGTCGCGACCGACATCGCGGCGCGCGGGATCGATATTCCCGGCGTCAGCCACGTCGTCAATTTCGACCTTCCGGATGTGCCCGAGCAATATGTCCATCGCATCGGCCGGACCGCCCGTGCCGGCGCCGACGGCATCGCCCTCGCCTTCTGCAGCCCGGACGAGCGCGGCAATCTGCGCGATATTGAGCGCACGACTCGCCAGAAGCTCGAGGTCGAGCCGCTGCCGCAGGGCTTTGCCGCATCGGTTGAGGCGCTGAAGCGCCTGCGGCCTGCACTGCCCGAGCGACAGCCGCGATCACACCGGCCGAACCAGCATCCCGCACGCCGCGGCGAGGGGCCGATGCCGCAGCGCCGCCGCCGTTTCGGGTCACGCGCGCGTGCGCGCGCTCGCGCGTGACAACCACGCCCCAGCCTCTATATCGTTGAGTATGGCAACCGACCCCAACAGCAGCAGTTACGGCGCGGAATCGATCAAGGTCCTCAAGGGCCTCGATGCGGTGCGCAAGCGGCCGGGCATGTACATCGGCGACACCGATGACGGCTCGGGCCTGCACCATATGGTGTTCGAAGTATCGGACAATGCCATCGACGAGGCGCTCGCCGGCCATTGCGACCGAGTTCTGATCACCCTCAATCCTGACGGCTCGGTGAGCGTCGAGGACAATGGGCGCGGAATTCCGACCGGCATTCACGCCGAGGAGGGCGTGTCGGCCGCCGAGGTGATCATGACCCAGCTGCACGCCGGGGGGAAGTTCGAGAACACCTCGGACGACAATGCCTACAAAGTGTCAGGCGGCCTCCACGGCGTCGGCGTGTCGGTGGTCAATGCGCTTTCGGAATGGCTCGACCTCAGCATCTGGCGCGACGGCGAGGAGCATTTCATGCGCTTCCGCCACGGTGTCGCCGAGGAGCCGCTGAAAGTGGTCGGCAAGACGGACAAGCGCGGCACTCGCGTGACCTTTATGCCGAGCACGGAGACGTTCAAGACGATCGAGTTCGATTTCGACCGGCTCGAGCATCGATTCCGCGAGCTCGCCTTCCTAAACTCGGGAGTTCGGCTGGTGCTGACCGACGCCCGGCATGACGAGCCCAAGGAAGTCGAAATGCATTACGAAGGTGGCATCGCTGCCTTCGTCAAATGCCTCGACCGCGCCAAGACTCCGCTCATCCCGGACCCGATCGCCATTCACGGCCAGCGAGACGATGTCGGCATCGACGTCGCTCTCGAATGGAACGACAGCTATTACGAGAACGTCCTCGCCTTCACCAACAACATCCCGCAGCGCGACGGCGGCACCCATCTCGCCGCCTTCCGGGCGGCCCTGACCCGCACCCTCAACGCTTATGCCGACCGCTCGGGCATCCTCAAGCGCGAGAAGGTCTCGCTTGCCGGTGAGGACATGCGCGAGGGCCTGACGGCGATCGTCTCCGTCAAGCTGCCCGACCCCAAGTTCGGATCGCAGACCAAGGACAAGCTGGTCAGCTCCGAGGTCCGCCAGCCGCTGGAAAGCCTGATGGCCGACAAGCTCGCCGAATGGCTCGAGGAAAATCCCGCCCACGCGCGCACCATCGTCCAGAAGATCATCGACGCCGCCGCCGCCCGCGAGGCCGCCCGCAAGGCGCGCGAGGCAAGCCGCAAGTCGGCGATGGGCGTCGCCTCGCTGCCGGGCAAGCTGCACGACTGCTCGGAGCGCGACCCGGCCAAGTCGGAGCTCTTCCTGGTCGAGGGCGACAGCGCCGGCGGCTCGGCCAAGCAGGGCCGCGACAGCAAGTATCAGGCGATCCTTCCGCTCAAGGGCAAGATCCTCAATGTCGAGCGCGCGCGCTTCGACCGGATGCTGTCGTCCAAGGAAATCGGCACGATGATCCAGGCGCTCGGTACCGGCATTGGCCGCGAGGAATTCAACCTTGAGAAACTACGCTATCACAAGATCATCCTGATGACCGACGCCGACGTCGACGGCGCCCATATCCGGACTTTGCTCCTGACCTTTTTCTATCGGCAGATGCCGGATCTGATCGAGGCCGGCCACCTTTACATCGCCCAGCCGCCGCTCTACAAAGTCGCCCGCGGCCGCTCCGAAGTATATTTGAAGGACGACGCGGCGCTCGACGAATATCTCGTCGACGCCGGGCTCGAGGGGCTCGTTCTCGAAGCTAGCGACGGCCAGCGCTCGGGCGAGGACCTGCGCGCCTTGCTCGAACATGCCCGGCGCATGCGGACGCTGATGGCCTACGCACCGCGGAAGTACGACCCGGCACTGATCGAAGCGCTTGCCGTCACCGGCGCGCTTAAGCCGGACCTCAACCGCGCGGCCCAGGAAAAGGCGATAGTCCGAACCGGGGAATGGCTTGGCGCCGCCGATCCGGAAGCCAGCTGGTCGGGCGAGATGGCCGCCGAGGGCGGCTATCTGCTGAGGCGGCTGTGGCGGGGGGTGACCGACGCCTACGTCATCGAAAAGAGCTTTCTCGTCTCGGCGGAGGCGCGCAAGCTCCATGCGCTCGCCGGTGAGCAGGCGGCCGCATATGCGGCTCCCGCAACCCTGCACGCGCTCAAGCGCAGCGCTCCCGCCGCCGCGCCGCAGGAGCCGACCGTCGGCTCCGGCGAAGGCGAGGAAGCGGCCGAGGTCGCCGAGGCCGACACCAGGGGCCGGCCGGTGACCATCACCCGGCCGTCGGAGCTCCTCAACGCGGTGCTCGCAGCGGGCCGCAAGGGCCTGAGCATCCAGCGCTACAAAGGCCTTGGCGAAATGAACGCCGAGCAATTGTGGGAAACCACGCTCGACCCGACCAACCGTTCTCTCCTCAAGGTCGAGGTCGCCCAGGCCGACGTCGCCGACGAGATCTTCACCCGCCTGATGGGCGATGTCGTCGAGCCGCGGCGCGAGTTCATCCAGGAGAATGCGCTGAGCGTCGCCAACTTGGACGTCTAAGGAACCCGCGCAAGATGGCCGAGGTTGCTGCGGCGTGAGCGCACCGCCTTCCATCACCGTCGCCAGCTACAATGTCCGCAAGGCGATCGGCACCGACCGGCGCCGCAACCCGCAGCGCGTGCTCGACGTGCTTCACGAGATCGACGCCGACATCGTCGCCCTGCAGGAAGCCGACAAGCGTTTCGGCGGCCGCGGGGCGGCGCTGCCGCACGAGCTGATCGACGACCACGGCCTCTACCGGCCCGTATTGCTCGGGGTGCGCCACAAAAGGCCGCTGGAAAAGGCCAGGGCGCGCGCCGAGAAATTGCTCAAGGTCAACACCCGCAACATCGGCTGGCACGGCAATGCCTTGCTGGTGAAGCGCCACGTCGGCGTCCTCGACACTGTGGCCTTGTCGTTCCCGACGCTGGAGCCGCGCGGCGCAGTGATGGCCGAGCTGTTGATCGGCGATTTCCCGGTGCGGGTGGTCGGAATGCATCTCGACCTGTCCGGCCTGTGGCGGCGCCGGCAGATGCGCAGCATCCTCCAGGCCATTGCCGCTCGGCCGCAAAAGATGCCGACCATCCTGATGGGCGACACCAATGAATGGCGGGACGCGGCCGGCTGCCTCAAGGACCTCGGCCCATCGTACCGGGTCGCCCCGACCGGCCTCAGCTTCCATTCCCGACATCCGGTCGCGCCGCTTGATCGCATCATCGTCGACCAGCGCCTGCGGATCGAGGCTGCGGGCGTGCACATGAGCCACTCGGCGCGGCGCGCATCCGATCATCTACCGATCTGGGCGCGGCTCTCCGGCGAGGATTAGGCGGCGCCGGCAATCTTTCTCTGCCGCCGTCGCTGGATCGACGACCCGATTCCCATCGCCTCGCGATATTTGACGACTGTGCGCCTCGCGACGTCGATCCCGCGGGCCTTGAGCAGCGCCGCGATCGCGTCGTCGCTGAGCACCTCGGTCTCGCCGTCGATGACGTTGCGAATCGCCGCCTTCACGGCCGCGGCGGCGGCGCCGTCGCCATCCTCGCCGCTCGAAGCCACGCCGGAGCCGAAGAAATATTTGAGTTCGTAAAGCCCGCGGTCGCACAGAAGATATTTGTTGGAGGTGACCCGGCTGACAGTGGACTCGTGCATCTCGATCGCTTCGGCGACCTCGCGCAGGGTCAGCGGCTTCATCGCCGACACGCCGCGGTCGAAGAATCCCTGCTGCCGCTTGACGATCTCCGACACGACCTTGACGATCGTCCGAGCCCTTTGGTCGAGCGCCCTGACCAGCCAGCTGGCGGTGGCGAGGCATTCGCTCAGCCATGCGCGCGATGCCTTGTCCTGCGGCCCGGACTTGAGTTCCTGGTAATAGCGCCGGTTGATCAGCAGTCGCGGCAAGGTGGCGCTGTTGAGCTCGACCGCATAACCCCTGGCGGTGCGGCGGACGATAACGTCGGGGGCGACGCTCTCGGCTCCTTCGCCTGAGAATCGGCAGCCAGGCTTGGGGTCGTAGGCCCTCAGCTCCCTGACCATATCGGCGAGGTCCTCGTCGTCGACTCCGCAGATCCGCTTGAGATCCTGCATCCGCCCGCGCGACAGCAGGTCGAGATTGTCGATCAGCCGAGCCATCGCCGGGTCGTAGCGGTCGGCCGCCTTCGCCTGCAGCGCCAGGCATTCGGCAAGGCTGCGCGCGCCGACGCCGGGCGGATCGAGGTCCTGGACCATCGCCAGCGCCTGCTCGACCAGTTGCAGCGGTGCTCCGGTCGCTTGGGCGATGTCGCCGATCGGAACGGTCAAATAGCCGGTTTCGTCGAGCATCTCGGCGATGGCACGCGCCAGCTCCCCTCGGGCCCCGCCGGCGCCGTGCAGCTGCGACAGCAAATGCTCGGCAAGCGAGCCCGCCGAATATTCCAGCCGGTCGAAGTCGAACCCTTCGTCGCCGCCGGCGGCGAGGTCGGCAAAGCTATCGGTCTCGAGTGCCTGGTCGCGCCAGTCGATATCGAGCGGCTGGTCATCCGCAGCGCTTAATGACTGGATCAGCTCGTCCGCGCCGGCCGGGTCCGGTGCCACTATGCCCTCACCCTCTTCGAAGCTATCCGCTGCTGTGTCGGGCTCAGTAATCTCCTCGTCGCCGCTCCGCGCCTCGAGCAACGGATTCTTGGCCAGCTCCTCGGCGATCACCGCCTCGAGCTCGAGGTTGGAAAGCTGGAGGAGCTTGATCGCCTGGGTGAGCTGCGGCGTCAGGACCAGCGACTGGCTCTGGCGGATCTCGATTCGCGGGCCGAGCGCCATCGCTGCGCCAGCCGCTACAACGCGAAGCTCTCGCCGAGGTAAAGCCGGCGGACTTCTTGATCGGCGACCAGCGCCTCGGGAGTGCCCTGGAACAGCACTTGGCCGTCGTAGATGATGCAGGCGCGATCGACGATATCGAGAGTCTCGCGGACATTGTGGTCGGTGATCAGCACGCCGATGTCGCGCTGCTTCAGCTCACGCACTAGATCCCGGATGTCGGAGATAGAAATCGGGTCGATGCCGGCGAACGGCTCGTCGAGCAGCATGATCGAGGGGTCAGCCGCCAGCGCTCGCGCGATCTCGCAGCGTCGACGCTCGCCTCCCGACAGCGCCATTGCCGGCGCATCGCGGAGCCGGGTGAGCCCGAACTCCTCGAGCAGCCGCTCGAGGCGTCGGCGCCGCGCCTCCTTGTCGGGTTCCGACACTTCGAGCACGGCGAGGATGTTGGCCTCGACCGAAAGCCCGCGGAAGATCGAGGTTTCCTGCGGCAGATAACCAAGGCCGAGGATCGCCCGCCGATACATCGGCAGATCGGTGATGTCGTCGCCGTCGAGGAAAATCCGGCCGCTGTCGGGCTTCACCAGCCCCATGACCGAATAGAAGCAGGTGGTCTTGCCGGCGCCGTTGGGGCCGAGCAGGCCGACCACCTCGCCGCGCGATACGCCCAGCGACACGTCGTGGAGCACGGCCTTGCGGTCGTACGACTTGGCGATCGAGCGCACCTCGAGGCCGCGGACGGCGGCGGTACCCTGGATATCGGGCCGGGCGAGGACTGCGGTGTCGTTCATCGGCTCAGTTGCCGCGCTGCGGCACGGTGAAGCGGCCGGTCACTCGTCCGCCGGCCTGTCCGACACCGGCAGGGCCGCCGTCAATGACGGCACGGCCCGAGTCGAGATCGATGACGAGGCGCGAGCCGTTGATCTGCGAGCCGCCGCGGGTGAGCTCGACATTGCCCATCAAGGTGATTAGCCGGCGCTCGAGGTCATAGATTCCGAAACTGCCCTGGGCGGTCTCGGAAGGGCTTCGCACCGTGACCCCGCCACTCGCATCGAGACGCCGGATCTGGATTCCGCCCGCGCTCGAATAAGCGACCGTGAGCCGCTGCGTGCTGAGCGTCAGCGCGGCCTGGCGGACGTTGACGTTGCCCGCGAAGATTGCCCGGTCGGCACGGTCCTGGACCTCGATGCGATCGGCGGCGACGTCGATCGGAGCGTCGCTATTGTGCCCTTTCAGCGCCGAAATCGGCTCTTGCGCCTGGGCCAGCCCGGCAATTGCGGAAGCAACGAACATCGAGGCGGCAAAAATGGCGAGGCGGCGCATCGGCTTCATCTGACTGCGCCCTGGACGATTTTCAAGCGAGCGCCACGGTCGAGCACCACGGTTCGCTCTCCCAGGTCGGCCCGAACCCGGCCGGCCTGGAAGCGGCCGAGACGCATCTCCCCTTCAACTCCGCCGTCTCCGGCAAGCGTCCGGTTCTTGAGATTGATGGTCACGTCGCGAGTCACCAGCCGGTACTGGTCGGGGCCGGTGACGCGCACCGCGCCGTCGACCATCATCAGCTGGTCGTCGATGTCGTAGCGGGCCTTGGCCGCAGCGATCGTCGCCGGCCCCTGGGCGAGCCCGAGGCGGCCGAGAATGTCGCTGATGTCGACAATAGGTTCGTCCGAGCTGCGTTGGATCGCCTGCCGTGCGACGATCACGAACGGCTGCCCCTGATTGTCCTGGCCGACGTAGCGTGCCTCTTCGACGCGCATGCGTTCGGGCGCATTATCGACCTGGTTCTTGTCGAGAATGAAGCTCACGTCCCCCTCCTTGCGAAGCGGGGCGAGCGCGAGAAACACGAGCAGCACGCCGATCGCCGCCGGCAGCAGAATCCGTGCGATCCGCACCAGCCGGTCATGAGAGCTTCCGGGGATCGCCCAGCGCTGGCGGAACGCCCGGTCACGGGTTGCTGCTTCAGACACGAGGGATCCTAGCCGTCATGCGCGAAAATGTCCTGCTCGGGCCATCCGGCGAGGTCGAGCAATGCGCGATTGGGAAGGAAGTCGAAGCATGCCTGGGCAAGGTCGATGCGGTTCTCGCGCTGCAGACGCTCGTCTAACTTATCCTTGAGGCCGTGCAGATAGCGGACGTCGCTCGCGGCATATTCGCGCTGCGCGTCGCTGATCTCCTCGGCGCCCCAGTCGCTGGTCTGCTGTTGCTTCGACAGCTCGACTCCAAGCAAGTCCTTGACGAGGTCCTTGAGACCATGCCGGTCGGTGTAGGTCCGCACGAGCCGCGACGCCGTTCGGGTGCAGTAGAGCGGTGCCGCCATGATGCCGAGATAGGCGCGCATGATCGCTACGTCGAAACGCGCGAAATGGTAGAGCTTGAGCCGCGAGGGGTCGGCGAGCAGGGCCTCGAGGTTGGGCGCCGAATAGTCGCTGTTGCGGCCGAAGCGGACGAGATGCTCGTCGCCGCCGCCGTCCGACAGCTGCACCAGGCACAGCCGGTCGCGGCCCGGGACCAGCCCCATCGCTTCGGTATCGACAGCGATCGGGCCGTCGGCGAAGCGAACGTCGCCCGGCAGGTCCTCTTCATGGAAATGGATGGTCATCGAACGGTCCTGGCGTGCCCTGTTCTTTCGCAAACCTTCCCTCTAGCCGCGGTCGGCCATGGAATCACTAGAGCGGCAACCATTTTTCCTGTAAGGCGGTGAACGGTGCGTGAGCAAACGTGCCGAACCGGTTGCGCCTTCGAGCCCAGCGCGTTGGTTGATTGGAAATTTTTGGGCACAGGGAAGTATGCAACGGCATGGGTTTCGATCGAGGGCGTAAGGGCGACCGCGGTGGTCGCGGCAGGGACAAGCGCGACGGAGTTTTCGCAGAAGAGAGTTCAAGCGATCGCGGTAGTTACGGCGACCGCGGCGGCTTTGGCGGAGGACAATCACGCGGCGGTTTCGGCGGTGGCGGCGGTTATGGTGATCGCGGCGGCGGCTACGGCGGCGGCGGCGGCGGCTTCCGCGGGGGCGGCGCCGGCGGCGGCTTTCGTGGCGGCGGTGGCGGCATGCCCCCGCAGGTCGTTGGCGAAGGCAAAGGCGTCGTAAAATTCTTCAACCCGCAGAAGGGCTTCGGCTTCATCGTCCGAGAGGACGGCGGCGAGGACGTGTTTGTCCATATTTCGGCGGTCGAGCAGGCCGGCCTTAGCGACCTCGCCGACGGCCAGCCGCTCGAGTTCACCTTGGTCGACCGCGGGGGCCGGATTTCGGCGACCAATCTCAAGATCGACGGCGATCCGCTTCCGGTCGAACGCGGCGGCGGTGGAAGTGCTGGCGCTGGTGCCGGTGGGCCGCAGCGCCAGTTGACCGGCGAGAAAGCCAGCGGCACGGTCAAGTTCTTCAACAGCATGAAGGGCTTCGGCTTCATCCAGCGCGATGACGGCCAGCCCGATGCATTCGTCCACATTTCGGCCGTCGAACGCGCCGGGATGCCGACCCTCAACGAGGGCGACAGGCTCGAATTCGAGATCGAGGTCGACCGACGCGGCAAATATGCGGCGGTGAATCTGCAGCCGATCCAGTAAGACAAGGGGGCCGGAGCAATCCGGCCCTTTTTTCTGAGCGAGGGGTGATGAACGCCTTAGCATTTCTCCTGCTGGCGGCGCAGGGAACGCCAGCGCCCATCGGCGTGTCGTTCGATATGCAGTGCATGATCGCTTCACAGCTCGCGTCAGAGCAGCTCGAAGGCGCAGAGAAATTCGCTACGACGCTCGCCGCGATGTTTTATTTCGGCAGGGTGGATTCGGTTGTCGCCGACGCGGAACTCGAGCGGCGCCTTGAGATCGAGGCAAAAACCATTCGCGGCCGGCCGCTTGGGCCGATTCTCGAGCAATGCGGCGAATTCATGAAGAGCCGTGGCGAAACGATGCAGCAGATAGGACTTCGCCTCGAGGAGAAGGAACGAAGAGAAGGGGTGAACTGATCAAGCGACCATCCCCTCCAGTGTCTCGACGCGATCGGCCTCGTGCGCCGGCTTGTCGGTTCGGATTCGGCTGATTCGCGGGAAGCGCATGGCGAGACCGGATTTGTGCCGACTGCTGCGATGGATGGAATCGAAAGCGATTTCGAGAACCAGGCTCTTCTCGACTTCGCGCACGGGCCCGAACCGCTGAACGGTGTGGGCCCGCACCCAGCGATCGAGCGACCGCAATTCCTCGTCGGTGAAACCGAAATAGGCTTTGCCGACGGGCAACAGGTCGCCGCCGTCGGTCCAGCAACCGAAGGTGTAGTCCGAATAATAGCTCGAACGTTTGCCTGATCCGCGCTGAGCGTACATCAGCACGCAGTCGGCAGTGAGCGGGTCGCGCTTCCATTTATACCAGAGGCCCGTCCGGCGCCCCGAGACGTACGGGCTGTCACGGCGCTTGAGCATGATCCCCTCGATGGCGGCGTCGCGTGCCTGGCGACGAAGTTCCTCGAGGGCGTCGAACGTCGCGGCATCGATCAATTGCGAGACGTCGAACCGGCGCTGGTCGAGCGCGGCGGCGAAGCGCTCGAGCCGCTCCCGGCGCTCGGTCCAGGGCCGCTCACGCAGATCCTCCGCGCCGTCGAAGAGAATGTCATAGAGCCGGACGAAAGCCGGGTAAGCGGAAAGCATCTTTCGGCTGACCGACTTTCGCCCGAGCCTTTGCTGGAGCGCGTTGAATCCGGCAGCCTCGCCGCCATGCTGCTCGGCGCCCTGGCCGGTACCCCGGACGAGAAGCTCGCCGTCGAGCACGCCGGCTGTCCGGAAGGCCCCGGCAATGTCCGGGAAGCTGCCGGAAATGTCGTCGCCGGTTCGGCTGTAGAGCCGGGTCTGGCCAGCAGTGTGGACAAGCTGGACCCGGATTCCGTCCCATTTCCACTCGGCGGCATATTCGTCGAGCGAAAGCCTGGCGTCGCCAAGCGGATGGGCGAGCATGAACGGCCGGAACACCGGCACGTCACGCGGCGCCGGCTGCGGCCCGCGCCCTTCCGCCCAGGCGAACAGCTCGGCATAGGGCGGGGAGAGCCCGTGCCAAACCTCCTCGACGGCGTCGACGTCGATACCGAACGCTGAAGCCAGCGCCTGCTTGGCCAGCCGCGCATTGATTCCGACCCTAAGCTCGCCCGTGGCGAGCTTGAGCAATGCGTAACGGCCGGACGCGTCGAGATGATCGAGCATCGAGGCGAGCAGGCGCGGAGCTTCCAGCTTGCCGGCCGACCGCAGCCTTTCGACGACAGCGGCGGTATTGAGGCTGCCATCGTCGACCTCGGGAACCCCGTCGTCGGCGGTGGGCCACAGCAGCGCCACTGTCTCAGCCGTGTCGCCGATATAGTCGCGGCTCATGTGGAACAGCACCGGGTCGGTTCGTTCCTCGGCCAGCACCCGAATTGCCGCCGGCTTGACGTGCGGGATGTCGAGCTCCCCGGTCAGCGCCGCGAGCGCGATGCCGCGATCCGGGTCGGGAGACTCCTTGAGATAGTCGCCGATAAGCTTGAGCTTGGTATTGCGCGAGCGCGTGTAGACGAGGTCGTCGAGCAGCTGGGAGAAGGCGCGCATGGCGCCGTAACGAAGCGCGGAGGCGCTGTTTCCGTCAGTGCAGCCGAGACGCCAGCGCGGCGAGAATGGTGGTGCAATCGCCGGGCGACCGGCTCTCGACCGCATCGTCGAGATGCTCGAGGCAGCAGCGCATCGTCACCCGGTGGCCGGGCAGAAGTGCGAGCTGGGCGGCCGAATGGGCGAGGCCTTCGAGCGCGGTCATGCCGTTGCTCGCCGCGACTTCCCGGATCGCGTCCATCTGCTCGTGGATCGCCAGAGGGGACAGGCGTGCGGCCCGCCGGTGGATTTCGGTCATCCGCTGCCTGAGCTGGCGGCGCACCTGATTGAGCGAGTCGGCCATGTCGAACCCCTTGTCCCGACGAGCCTCGCCCAAGATGGTTAACGTCTTGTTACGTCGCCATGTCAGCTTGACAAATTGCGCCCTGGCTATCATTGAGCGCGCCGTTCGAGCGGCCGCCACGTGCCGCTTTCCTTATTTCGGAAATCAGGATTTTCGCGATGGCCAAGCCGGCAACCGTCAAGATCAAGCTCGTCAGCACGGCCGACACGGGCTTCTTCTACGTGACCAAGAAGAACCCGCGCACTCAGACCGAGAAGCTGAGCTTCCGCAAGTACGACCCGGTCGCTCGCAAGCACGTCGAGTTCAAGGAAGCGAAGATCAAGTAGATCGGCGCGGCTCAGCCGCGTCCGGTGTCCGGGCCGACGTCCGCCGGCTCGACCGGCCTTCCGCCCTCGAGCAGGTCGCCGACCTGCTCCACGAACCGAACCACCGAAATCGGTTTCGACACGTAGGCCTGGGCCCCCGCGGCGCGGATTCGCTCCTCGTCGCCGCTCGCCGAATATGCAGTCACGGCCATGATCGGCACCTCGGCGAGGCGCTCATCGGCGCGCATCTGCCGAATCAACTCGATTCCGCTGACATGCGGCAACTGGATATCGGTAATGACCAGTTCGGGTTCGAAATGGCGCGCCGCGTCCAATGCGAGGCGGCTGTCGGTCACCGCCTGCGGCTCGTGGCCGTGAGCGGCCAGCAGGTCGCAGAACAGCTTGATGTTGAGGGCGTTGTCCTCGACTATCAGGATCTTCGCCACTTCCCTCCCCGCTTCCGCCGGTTGCAACGTTAGGCCATGCCGCTCCCTGAGACAAACGAGGCTGAGCTTCTTGCGCTCCGGGCACTCGTGGCCGCTTTGGAGCAGAAACGGCTGGCGGAGCGCTTTTTGTCCCTAAGCGGCCTTTCCGTTCCCGAATTGAGACAGATGGCCGGCCAGCCGAAGCTGCTCGCCGCCTTCCTCGTCTTCCTCGAGGCACACGAGCCGGACCTTGTTGCCATCGCCGAGCAGGTGGGGGTGAGGCCGGGGGAGCTGGTCGCCGCCCGGCAGATGCTCGAAGCATGAACCGACCGCTGCTGATCACGGACTGCGACGAGGTGCTGCTGCACATGGTCAGTCATTTCGCCGAATGGCTGGACGAGGCGCATCAGGTTCAATTCAATCTCGACAGCGGCCAGTTCGCGGAGGCGATGACTGACCGCCGCACCGGCGAGATCGTGCCGCCGGACCGCGTGTGGCCGTTGCTCGACGGCTTCTTCCGCACCGAAATGCACCGGCAGACCCTGGTGCCGGGCGCGCTCGAATCCCTCGGCACGATTGGCGAGATCGCCGACATCGTCATCCTCACCAATCTCGGCGACGAGGCGCACGGCTGGCGGGTCGATCAGCTCGCCCGCCACGGCATCCGCCACGACGTCGTCTGCAACCGCGGCGGCAAGGGCGTCCCCGTGCGTGAAATTGTCGCCCGTTACTCGGCAAGCTGCAGCGTCTTCGTCGACGATTTGCCGGTCCACCATGCCTCGGTCGCCAGGCATGCGCCGGACGTCTGGCGGCTCCACATGGTCGCCGAGCCGCGCATCGCCAAAGTGCTTCCCGCGGCCGAGCATGCGCACGCGCGAATCGACGATTGGACGACTGCGACTCCATGTATCCTCGACCGCTTGCGGGGTTGATTCGCGCTGCTCGGGATGCTTGGGGCCGGCGCCATGAGCATTGATCAGCGCCTCGCCGAACTCGGCATCACCCTTCCCCAGGCCGCCGCCCCCGTCGCTTCCTACGTGCCGTCGGTGGAGCATGGCGGGCTTCTCCACATTTCCGGCCAGATCAGCTTCGCCGAGGACGGATCGCTGATCAAAGGGCGATTAGGCGAGGATGTGGAACTGGACGAAGGCATCGCCGCGGCCCGCCGCTGCGGGATCATGCTGCTGGCCCAGATGAATGCGGCGCTGGGCTCGCTCGACCGGGTCGATCGCGTCGTCAAGCTCGGAGTGTTCGTCAACAGCGCTCCCGGCTTCACCGACCAGCCGAAAGTCGCCAACGGCGCTTCGGAACTGATGCAGCAGGTGTTCGGAGAGGCGGGGAGGCACGCCCGAAGCGCGGTCGGGGTCGCCGTGCTTCCGCTCGGCGTTGCCGTCGAAGTCGATGCGATCGTCGCCGTACGGACCTAGTCGCGGAGCGGCTCGCTCCCCATAGAGAGGACATGGCCGACCGCGAATCCGAGATCATTGCGAGGATTGCGCCCGGCATAGTCTCGGTCGACCCGGCGCAATGGGATGCGCTCGCCGGCAGTCATCCCTTCACCAGCCACGCCTTCCTCGCCAGCTTGGAGGCTTCCGGAAGCGTCGGTCCTGGCACCGGCTGGTCCCCGGCCCCAATCCTGGTCGAGGAAGAGGGTCGGCTCGTGGCTGCCGCCCCGGCGTTTGTGAAGAGCCACAGCCAGGGCGAATATGTCTTCGACCATGCTTGGGCCGACGCTTTCGAGCGCCTCGGCGGCCGTTATTACCCGAAATTGCAGATTGCCGTGCCCTTCACACCGGTGCCGGGGCCGCGGTTGCTCGGCTCGAGGCCGCAGCAATTGCTCGCCGCGGCCGAGGCATTGGTGCTCCAGAACGATCTGTCGTCGGCGCACGTCACCTTCCTCGACGAGGCCGGGGTGGCGGAATGCGACCGGCGCGGCTGGCTGATCCGTGACGGCATCCAATATCATTGGTCCAACCGCGGCTATCGCGATTTCGACGATTTCCTTGCCGCCCTTGCCAGCCGCAAGCGCAAGCAGATCCGCAAGGAGCGGGAAGCCGCCGGCGTCGGGCTCGATTTCGCCGAGCTGCGCGGCTCGGAGATCGGCCCCGCCGAATGGGACGCGATGTGGGCTTTCTACCAGGATACTGGCAGCCGCAAATGGGGCCGCCCATACCTCACTCGAAACTTCTTCGACCGGCTTGCCGAAGCGTTCGGCGATCGCCTGCTGCTGTTCCTCGCTCGCCGTGGCGGTGTGCCGATCGCCGGCGCCCTCAACGTCGTCGGCGACGACGCGCTCTACGGCCGCTATTGGGGGACGCTGGCCGAGGCGCCGTTCGTCCATTTCGAGCTTTGCTATTATCGCGCGATCGACTGGGCGTGCCGCCATGGTCTGGCCTGCGTCCAGGCCGGCGCCCAGGGTGAGCACAAGCTGGCACGCGGCTACGAGCCGGTCGTCACCCGTTCGGCCCACTTCATCGCCGACCTCCGCCTTCGAGCCGCAGTCGCCGACTTCGTCGAGCGCGAGCGCGACGCGGTGCGCCAGGAAATCGCCTGGCTTCGCGAGGGCCTGCCCTACCGTTCGTCGGCTTCGGAATAGAGCCCGACGCGGCGCCCGCTCGCGTCCGCCTTGCCGCGGTACATGCCCGGAGTGTTGAAGGAATAGACCATCTCGCCCTTGGGCGTGACGACGATGACTCCGCCGTCGCCGCCGAGCTCCTTCACTTCGGCCATGACCGCGTCCGCCGCCGCTTGGCCCGTCGCTCCGCCCATCCGAATTCGGGCGCAGATCTCGTGAGCCACGCCGACCCGGATGAAATATTCGCCATGGCCGGTCGCGGACACGGCGCAAGCACGATCGTCGGCATAGGTTCCGGCGCCGATGACCGGCGAATCGCCGATCCGGTCCCAGCGCTTGCCGGTCATTCCACCGGTTGAGGTGGCGGCGGCGACATGGCCCCTCGAATCGAGCGCCACCGCACCGACGGTGCCGTATTTGTACTCGATCTCGAGCGCGCTCACGGCTTTGGACTTGAATTCCTGCAGTTGCCGCCGGCGGTCCGGAGTTGCGAAATAGTCGGGGCGAACCTGCTCGAGTCCCTGCTCGCGCGAGAATTGATCGGCGCCCTCGGCCGAAAGGAACACGTGCGGGCTCTTTTCCATTACCGCGCGGGCGAGGCTGATCGGATTCTTCGTGGCCGTGACACCGGTTACCGCCCCGGCTGCGCGGTTACGGCCGTCCATGATCGAGGCGTCGAGCTCGTTGGTCTCGTCAAACGTGAAGACCGAGCCGCGGCCGGCGTTGAAATTGGGATCGTCCTCCAGCACTTTCACCGCCGCCTCGACTGCGTCGAGCGAACTTCCACCCGAGTTGAGGATCCGCGATCCCGACTCCAGGGCGCGATTCAGCGCCGCGCGGATCGCCGCGTCCTTCTCCGGAGTCATTCTCGATCGCTCGATCACGCCCGCCCCTCCGTGAATCACGAGCTTCCAGTCTTTTTGCTGCGCCTCGGCGGCCGTGGCCATGAACAATGCTCCCAGGATGATCGACCAACGCATGTCACTCTCCCTCTGCCCCGCTCTAGCAGAAAGTCACCCCTCGCCGGCAATGCCGTTGACTCGCGACGGAAGACGATATTAAAGTGATATCATAATTTCAGGGAGGCAAAGATGACAAACGGGGAAGTGGCTGCCCTTAAGGCAACTCGCGAGAAGGGCGCATCGACCAGCAACGGCTACATGATGCTGCTTGTGCTCGTTTTGACGGTCGCGCTCACCGCCTACGGCGTGGTGCGGCTGGCGAACGAGGAGTTTGGCACGCTCAGCTGGGTCCTGCTGATTGGCGGGACGTTGGCGATGGTCTTCGTCGCCGCCGGCTTCTACATGCTGCAGCCTAACCAGGCGGCGGCGATCACCTTGTTCGGCGACTATCGCGGAAGCGACCGCGCGACCGGCCTGCGCTGGGTGTGGCCGTGGATGATGCGGCCGAAGATATCCGTGCGCATCCACAATTTCACCTCCGACCGGATCAAGGTCAACGACCTTCGCGGCAACCCGATCGAGATCGCAGCGAACGTCGTGTGGCGAGTGACCGACACCGCCCAGGCCTTGTTCGACGTCGCCGAATATAAGGAATTCATCGAGGTCCAGATCGAAAGCGCGATCCGCGCCATCGGCTCGAAATATCCTTACGACGACATCGAGCATAAGGAAGTGACGCTTCGCGGCGACGCGGACGTGGTCAACGCCGATCTCGAGGCCGAGCTTCAGGAGCGCGTCGCCCACGCGGGCATCACGATCGACGAATGCCGGATCATGCACCTCGCCTATGCGCCGGAAATCGCCCAGGCGATGCTCCGGCGCCAGCAGGCCGAGGCGGTGATCGCCGCCCGCGCCAAGCTCGTGCTCGGCGCCGTGTCGATGGTCGAAACCGCGCTGCAATTGTTGTCCGAGAAGGACGTGGTCGAGCTCGATGACGAACGGCGTGCGGCCATGGTGTCGAACCTGATGGTCGTGCTGTGCAGCGAGCGCGACACCCAGCCCGTGGTCAACGCCGGCACGCTGTACCAATAACGTGGCTGGCGGCGGCGATCGCAAGGCCTATCCTCTCAGGGTCGATCCGGCCCTGTGGGCAGCGGTCGAGCGCTGCGCCGCCGCCGACCTGCGCAGCGTCAACGCCGAGGTCGAGGTACTGCTTCGCGAGGCGCTCAAGGCGCGCGGCGTCAAGCTTGACCCGCCCGAGCCGCGCAAGCGCGGGCGCCCGCCCAGGGAGAAGGAATGATGGCCGACTGGTTCGCGCCCAAGCGCTACGGCTTCGGCTCCGGACTGCCGATCGCCTGGCAGGGCTGGGCGTTGTTCGCGGCCTATTTCGCGGCCCTCGCGGCCGCGGTCGCACTGTTCCATGACCGGCCGCCGGTAATCCTTGGAATCATCCTCCCGGTGACGCTGCTGTTTGTGCTGGTCGTCGCCCGTAACACCCGCGGTGGCTGGCGCTGGCGATGGGGCAAGGACGAGTGACGCACCCGCTCCTTTGATCGGCCGCCGCCCGCGCCTATATGCGGCGCATGTCGGTTCGCCCGTGGAGGGACATCGAGCGGCGCAAGTCGCGGCAGATCATGGTCGGCTCCGTCCCGGTGGGCGGGGACGCGCCGGTCAGCGTCCAGACCATGACCAATACCCCGACGTCGGACGCGAAGGCCACCATCGACCAGATCCGCCGCTGCGAGGACGCTGGGGCCGACATCGTCCGTGTGTCCTGCCCGGACGTCGAAAGCACCGCCGCGCTTCGCGAGATCGTCCGAGCGGCCAGCGTGCCGATCGTCGCCGATATCCACTTCCACTACAAGCGCGCGCTCGAGGCCGCCGATGCGGGCGCCGCCTGCCTGCGAATCAACCCCGGCAACATCGGCTCGGAACAGCGGGTGCGCGAAGTGATTTCCGCCGCCCGCGCCAACGGCTGCGCGATCCGCATCGGCGTCAATGCCGGCAGCCTCGAGAAGGATTTGCTGGAAAAATATGGCGAGCCCTGCCCCGAGGCCCTGGTCGAAAGCGCGCTGGACCATATCCGCATCCTCGAGGACCACGGCTTTCGCGACTATAAGGTGGCGGTCAAGGCCAGCGACGTCTTCCTCGCCGTCGCCGCCTACCAGCAGCTGGCAGACACCGTCGATTGCCCGCTTCACCTCGGCATCACCGAGGCCGGCGGCCTGATCGGCGGAACGGTGAAGTCGGCGCTCGGCATCGGCTCCCTCCTGTGGGCGGGGATCGGCGACACCATTCGCGTCTCGCTGTCGGCCGAGCCCGAGGAGGAAGTCCGCGTCGGCTATGAAATCCTCAAGGCGCTTGGAATCCGCAGCCGCGGAGTGCGGGTCGTCTCCTGCCCGAGCTGCGCCCGGCAGGGCTTCGATGTCATCCGCACCGTCCAGACGCTCGAGGAGCGGCTGCAGCACATCAAGACGCCGATGTCGCTTTCGGTGCTCGGCTGCGTCGTCAACGGCCCCGGCGAAGCGCGCGAGACTGACATCGGCATCACCGGCGGCGGCCAGGGCAAGCACATGGTCTATCTGTCGGGGGTGACCGACCACCATGTCCGCGACGAGGAGATGATCGACCATATCGTTCGCCTGGTCGAGGCGAAGGCCGCGGAGATCGACGCCGCGATGACTGCTCCGACGCTCGACGCGGCCGAATAAGACTCCTTCTCCGCCGGCCAGTTCGCGGCTAGGCGCCCCGGCGATGCCCGTTCCGCGCCCCGCCCATACGGCTGCATTCCTCGTCGGGATGCTAGGCATTGCCCTGTTCTCCGGCATGGACGCCGTGATGAAGGGGCTGGTGATCGCCATCGGCACCTTCGCCACCATGTTCTGGCGCAACCTGGTCGGCGTGTTCCTGTCCGGTGCGCTCTACCTGCCGGGCCGCAACGGCTGGCCCGCGCGCCCGACGATGAAGATCCACATCCTGCGCGGGCTGCTGTCGACGGTGATGGGCTTCCTCTTCTTCTGGGGCCTCGGCCGGGTGCCGCTCGCCCAGGCGATCGCGCTCGCCTTCATCGCGCCGCTGATCGCGCTCTACCTTGCGGCCGCCCTGCTCAAGGAGCGGGTCGGCAAGCGCACCGTCGCCGCCTCGCTCCTCGCCTTTTGCGGCGTGATGGTGATCTTCATCGGCCAGGCGCAGGCGGACCTCGGGCGGGAAGCGACCATCGGCAGCCTCGCCATCCTCGCCTCGGCGGTCTGCTATGCACTCAACATCATCCTCATGCGCCGCCAGGCGCTCGTCGCCGGGCCGAACGAGATCGCCTTCTTCCAGAGCCTGATCGTCACCGCCGTGCTCGCGGCCCTGGTGCCGTTGGTTGGGATCGCGCTGCCGCCCGCCGGGCACTGGCCGTATATTTTCTTCGCGGCGGTGCTGGCGACCAGCTCGCTTCTGCTCCTGTCCTGGGCCTATGCCCGGGCCGAGGCGAGCTATCTCGCCGCCACGGAATATACGAGCTTCCTGTGGGCAGCGCTGTTCGGCTGGCTGTTTTTCGCCGAGAGCGTGTCGCCCTTCACGCTTGCCGGCGCGGCGATGATCATCGCCGGCTGCTTCCTCGCCGCTCGCCGCCCCGAGGAAGCGAGCCCGACTCTCGAAGCCGCCACGTAGGAGAAAGACATGGCCTGGTTCTGGTTGATCCTCGGCGGGCTGTTCGAAATCGGCTTCACCACTGCGCTGCGCTTCGTCGACGGCTTTAAGAACATCCCCTGGACCCTCGCCTTCCTCGGTTCCGTGGGCATCAGCATGGCCTTGCTCGAATATGCGGCCAGGACCATCCCGATGGGCACGGCCTATGCGGTCTGGGGCGCGATCGGCGCAGTCGGCACCGTCGTCGTCGGCATGCTCTGGTTCGGCGAGCCGGCGACGACCGTGCGGATGCTGCTGATTTTGGTGATCGTAGTGGCGATCGCGGGACTCCGCCTCACCGCCTAGCCGGCGCTAGTGCCCGGGCGATATCGGGCCGCTCCTCTATCGACTCGATCATATGCGGCAGCGGGAACGGACCGCGCGCCCGCTCGAACGCGTGGCCGAGCGACAGGATCAAAGCGTCCGACCATTTCGCTCCGATGAAACTCAAGCCCACCGGCAGCCCTTTCACCAACCCCATAGGCACCGTGAGGTGCGGATAGCCGGCCACTGCTGCCAGCCCGCCGGCGCCGCCTCCCGAGATCTGATCGCCATTGACCGCGTCGATCTTCCAGGCAGGAGGCATTGTCGGTCCGACGAGCGCCTCGACGCGATACTCTCGAAGCAGCTTGTCGATTCCGTCCTCGCCGGTCGCCTTGAGGCTTGCCGCGCGCGCTTGCAGATAGTCGGGGTCGTCGAGCCCCTTCATCTGCTCGGCTTCTTCGAAAATGTCCTGGCCGAACAGCGGCATTTCGGCGATCGCGTGGGCGCGATTGAAAGCGATGATATCGGCCAGCGAGCGAGTTGAGACGCTCGGCGGAGTGTTTGCAAGGTACGCGTTCAGCCCGGCCTTGAACTCGGTGAGCAGGACCTTGAACTCGTCGTCGCCATAGGCACTGCGCCGCGGTCCTTCTTTGATCTCAACGAGCTGTGCGCCTTGGCCGATGAGCACGGCCAGCGCCGCCTCGAGGGCTTCGTCGGTGCCGAAGCCGGAGCTGAAGCGCATCACTCCGATCCGCCGGCCGCGCAGCGAATCGGCGTCGAGCGCGGCGGCATAATCGACCTTTCGCCGGTCAGCCTCGGCCGTCGCCGGGTCGGCCGGGTCGCTTCCGGCCATCGCCGTCAGCAGGAGGGCAGCGTCGCGCACGCTCATCGCCATCGGTCCGGCAGTGTCCTGGCTGGCGCTGATCGGGATGATGCCGGTGCGGCTGACGAGGCCCACGGTCGGCTTGAAACCGACCACGCCGTTGACCGCCGCCGGGCAGGTGATCGACCCGTCGGTCTCGGTTCCGACCGACCATAAGACGATCCCCGCCGCCACCGCGACGGCGCTACCGCTCGACGATCCGCACGGGTTGCGGTCGAGCGCATAGGGGTTGCGGACCTGACCGCCGAGCGCGCTCCAGCCGGAGATCGATTCATTGTCGCGGATGTTGGCCCACTCGGACAGGTTGGTCTTGCCGAGTATCACTGCACCGGCCTGCCGCAGCCGCGCGACCAGCGGCGCGTCGCGGCCGGAGACATTGGCTGCCAGCGCAAGGCTGCCGGCGGTGGTCGGAATCGGCCCCGCGGTTTCGATATTGTCCTTGACCAGTACCGGCAGCCCGTCGAGCGGACCGCGGTCGGTTCGCGCATCGATCGCCCGCGCCTGGTCGATGGCTGTCGGATCGATCGCGATCACGGCGTTGAGACGCGGATTGTGCCGCTCGACCATCGCCAGTGCCAGCCGCGTTCCCATCTCCGACTGCGCGGCGTCGCCGCTCGGCACCGACCGCCGCTCGATCGATTCGGGGGTGCCGGCGCAGCCGCCAACCAGCAGCGCGATGGCAATCGCAATCTTGCCGTTCATCCGTGTGGGACTCCCGTTCGTCGAAGCAGGGGAACGATACATTACAGGTTCAACTTCCGACCACCAGCAGGACCTGCCCGTGAAGCCAAAACCAGAAGGGTGATGATGACCGTCCGCCGCAGCCTGCTCGTTTCGACCATCCTCATGATCGGCCTCGTTGCGCCGGCCCGGGCCCAGGACGCAACGAGCGCAGCGCCGCCTGGCCCGGAAACGGGAGCTGCCGCTTCGGCTGCCGCAGCCGCGCAGCCGGTGGACGAATTCGACGAGGATGACGACGCGATCGTCGTCACCGGTCAGCGCCGCGGCCTCGTGATCGGTGACATCCCGCCCGAGAACGTCCTCAACGCGCGCGACATCCGGGCGACCGGCGCGACCAGCATCAACGAGCTCCTCGAAGCCCTCGCCCCGCAGATCGGCAGCGCGCGCGGCCGCGGCGGCGGGCGGCCGATCATGCTGCTCGACGGCCAGCGGGTTTCCAGCTTCCGCGAGCTTCGCGATATCCCCACCGAGGCGATCCTGAGGGTTGAGGTGCTGCCGGAAGAGGTGGCGCTGAAATATGGCTATCGCGCCGACCAGCGGGTGGTGAACATCGTCCTCCGGCCGCGATTCCGCTCGACCGTGGCAATGGTCCAGCCGCGCGTCGCGACCGAGGGCGGCTATTCCGGCGGCAATATCGACCTCACCCGCCTGATGATCGGCGAAAACGGCAGGACGACGATCAACTTGCGAGCGGAAGGCAACGGCATGCTGACCGAGGCGGAGCGCGATATCGATCTTCGCGAGCCGCTCGAGCCTGGGGCCCGCGACCCGCGAACCGCCCGCTCCTTGCTTGGTTCGCGCCGATTGGTGAGGGGCGGCGCCACGCTCAATCGGACAGTGCTCGGCGATGTCTCGGCGACCATCAATGGCGAGCTAGAGCATAGTGAGGGCCGCTCGCTGATCGGGTTGGACGAGGCCCTCCTCGGTACACTCGAGCGCGAAACCTCGAGCGACAGCGCCGGCGCCGGTTTCGCACTCAACTGGATGCGCGGCGGCTGGCGCTGGTCGGCGACCGGCAACGGCGAATTCGTCCGCAGCGTCACCGAGACCGATCGCACGGAATCGATGACGGATCGCGCACGCACGAATCGCTCGACTGGAACCGCGAATGTCACCGCCAACGGGCGATTGTTTGCTCTGCCGGCGGGTGATGCCGGCGCGACGTTCCGCATTGGCGCGAGCGCCATGCATCTCGATAGCGAGCGCCAGCGTTTCGGCGTCTCCAGCGCCAATTCGCTCGGCCGCACCGCCGGCTCGGCTTCGGCCAATTTCGACCTGCCCGTTTCCCGCCGAGACAGCGACTTCGGGGCGCTCGGCAATTTGACGCTCAACGCCAATGCCGAGCTCGAGCAATTGTCGGATTTCGGCACACTCTTGACGTATGGCGCCGGAGCCAATTGGTCGCCCGCCGACCGGCTCAACCTGATCGCCAGCTGGACTCGCGAGGAAGGCGCGCCCGGCGTCCAGCAACTCGGCGACCCGATCCTCGAAACCCCCGGCTCTCGAATCTTCGATTTCACTCGCGGCGAGACGGTGCTTGTCACCGCAACTACCGGCGGCAATCCGGACCTGCTGGCCGACCAGCGCAACGTGCTCAAGCTCGGCGGCAATTGGCGGCTGCTCGAGGAAACCGACCTTCGCCTGCGCGCCGAATATGTTCGCTCGCGCCTCGACCGGCCGGTGGCCAGCTTGCCCGGCGCTAGCGCCGCGCTCGAAACAGCCTTCCCCGACCGCTTCGTCCGCAACGACGAGGGCGAGCTCATCGCCGTCGACCTCCGGCCGGTCAATTTCGACCGCGCCCGCCGCGATACCTTGCGCTGGGGCTTCGACTTCACCCGGCCGCTGCGCTCGACCCCGCCATCCCCCGAAACCCTGCAGCGGCTGCGCGAGCGCGCCGCGGCTGCCGGGGTCCCGCTCCCGCAGCGGCCGCAGGGTGCCGAGGGCGCGGGGCAGGGACAGCCAGGTCCCCGCGTCGGCGGCCAGGGCGGCCAGGGCGGGGGCTTCCGCTTTGGGGGTGGCGGCCCCGGCGGCGGGATGTTCGGCGGCGGCGGCCAGGGCGGCCGCCTCACTTTCTCGCTCACCCACAGCGTCAATCTCGCCGACGAGGTGACCATCCGCGAAGGCTTGCCCAGGCTCGATTATCTGGGCGGCGAAGCCGTCGGCCAGTTCGGCGGACGGCCGCGGCACGAGGTCGAAGCCCAGGGCGGCTGGATGAACAACGGGCTCGGCGCGCGCATCGCCGCCAACTGGCGGAGCGGCACCCGGGTCGACACCGCCGTCGGGGAATCCCTGCGCTTCTCGCCGGTCGCGACCTTCGACCTCAGGCTGTTCGCCAACCTCGGCGAGCGGCTCGACCTGGTCAGCCGGCACCCCTGGCTGCGCGGCAGCTCGGTGCGGCTGGAGGTCAACAATCTGCTCGATTCCAAGCCCCGGGTGCGCGACGCCGCCGGCGTGGTGCCGTTCGGCTACCAGCCCGACCTGCTCGATCCGCTCGGAAGAAACGTCAGCATCACTTTCCGCAAATTGTTCCTGCCGCCACCGCGCTTCTTCCGCCAGCAGCAGCCGAGGCGGCAGCAGGGCGCCCCCCAGCCGGCCCAGCCGCAATAGCTCTGAGCCCGCTGCCGCTTTCCCAGCGCCAAAAAAATGTGCAAGGGCGCGGTGATGGCGACGCCGCAGCCGGTCCGGGGGACACAGAGCCTGATTGGGGAAGACGCCGACCGCCTGGCGATGGTGGTCGCGGCGTTCGATCGCGTTCGCCGCCTGTTCGGCTTCAAACGGGTCGAGGTGCCGGTCCTCGAAAGCACCGCCGTCTTTGCACGATCGCTCGGCGAAACCACCGATGTCGTCTCCAAGGAAATGTATTCGTTCGAGGACCGCGGCGGCGAGTCGGTCACGCTCCGGCCGGAGTTCACTGCCGGCATTTGCCGCGCTTATTTGACTGAAGGCTGGCAGCAGTTCGCCCCGTTGAAGGTCGCGACCCATGGCCCCGCATTCCGCTACGAGCGGCCGCAGAAGGGACGCTTCCGGCAGTTCCACCAGCTCGACGCCGAGGTGATCGGCGCCGGAGAGGCGGCCGCCGACGTCGAGCTTCTCGCCTTCGCTGACCAGCTTCTGAAGGAGCTCGGCCTCGGCGAAACAGCGGTGCTCAAGCTCAACACCCTCGGCGACCCCGAGACTCGCGACGCCTGGCGCGAGGCCTTGTTCGAACATTTCTCGGCCCACGCCGCGGCACTGAGCGAGGACAGCCGCGCGCGGCTCGACCGCAATCCCTTGCGGATCCTCGACAGCAAGGCGCACCAGGACTGGCCGGTGGTCGACAGCGCCCCGGTGATCGATGACTTCCTCACTCGCGAAGCGGCCGACTTCTTTGCCGAGGTCACCGCCGGGATCGATGCTGCCGGAATCCGCTGGGAGCGGGCGCCGCGACTGGTCCGCGGCCTTGACTATTACCGCCACACCGCCTTCGAGTTCGTCACCGACCGGCTGGGCGCGCAGGGCGCGGTCATCGCCGGCGGCCGCTACGACGGCCTGATCGAGGCGCTCGGCGGCCCGCACACGCCGGCGGTCGGCTGGGCGGCCGGCATCGAGCGTCTCGCGATGATGATCGGTGATCCCGTCCGGGAGACGCCCGATGTCGTTTTGATCCCTCTCGGCGCGCGGGCGGAGGCCGAGGCCGTCCGGTTGCTAGCCGAGCTCCGGCGCGCCGGAGTGGCCGCCGACATGGCCTATCGGGGCAATATGAAGAAGAGGCTCGGCCGGGCCGATGCCGCCGGCGCCCGCTGCGCGGCCATCCTTGGTGACGACGAACTCGACCGTGGCGAGGTCCAGCTCAAGGAGCTTGCGACGGGCGAGCAGCGGCCGGTGCCATTCGCCGCTTTGGCGCAGGCCTTGCGCGCGTGACCCGAATTTCGCCGGAACGAATCGCCTCGATCGAGGCGAAGAAGCATGAGCTTGCCGACGCGCTGGCGCGCGGCGACCTTGGCCCTGACGAATTCGTCCGGTTGTCGAAGGAATATGCGCAGATCGAGCCGGTCGCCGCGGCCGCCCGCGAGGTCCGGCGGCTGCGCGCCGAGCTCGACGTTCTGAGCGGGCTGGTCGCCGATCCGACCGCCGAGCCCGAGCTCAAGGAAATGGCGTCGGTTGAAGCCGAGGAAATCCGGCACAAGCTTCCCGACGCCGAGCGGGCGCTTGCGGTCAAGCTTCTGCCGCGCGACGCCGCCGACGAACGGGCGGCGATGCTCGAGGTTCGCGCCGGCACCGGCGGCGACGAGGCGGCCCTGTTCGCCGGCGATCTGCTGCGCATGTATCAGCGCTTTGCCGAGGAACAGGGCTGGCGCTTCGAGCTGATTTCGGCCAGCCCGTCGGAGGTCGGCGGCTACAAGGAGGCGATCGCCTCGATCAGCGGCGCAGGCGTGTTCGCCAAGCTGAAGTTCGAAAGCGGGGTCCACCGCGTGCAGCGCGTTCCGGTGACGGAAAGCGGCGGTCGGATCCACACTTCGGCGGCGACCGTGGCCGTCCTTCCCGAAGCCGAGGATGTTGACATCCAGATTGACGAAAAGGAGTTGCGGATCGACGTTTATCGCTCGTCCGGTCCGGGCGGCCAGTCGGTCAACACCACCGACAGCGCGGTCCGGATCACCCACCTTCCGACCGGCCTCGTTGTCATTCAGCAGGACGAAAAATCGCAGCACAAGAACAAGGCGAAGGCGCTCAAAGTACTCCGCACGCGTGTGTTCGAAATGGAACGCGAACGCCTGCAAAGCGAGCGCGCCGGAGCGCGCAAGTCGATGGTCGGCTCGGGAGATCGCTCGGAGCGCATCCGCACCTACAATTTCCCCCAGGGGCGAGTCACCGATCATCGCATCAACCTCACGCTTCACAGGCTCGAGGAGGTGCTCGAAGGGTCTGGCCTGGCCGAGCTCATCGACGCTTTGATTTCCGAGGATGAGGCGCAAAGGCTCGCTGGGCTGGAGGACGCGTGAAGCCCATCTTCCGGGCGATCGCCGACGCGTCGCGCCAGCTCGAAAAGGTCAGCGATACGGCGCGGCTCGATTCCGAGCTGCTGATGGCCGAGGCTCTGCACGTCGACCGTGACCGGTTGTTGCTTTCTCCGCCGGACCGCAGGGTGCCGGACCGCTTCTGGAAAATGGTCGACCGGCGCAAGTCCGGCGAGCCAATCGCCTATATCACCGGCCGCCGCGCCTTCTGGAACATCGACCTTCACGTCGGCCCGGGCGTGCTGGTGCCGAGGCCGGACAGCGAGGTGCTGATCTCCTGCTCGATCCAGCATTTTGAAGGGACCGACCGTCCGCGCCGGATCCTCGACCTCGGAACCGGGCCGGGTACGTTGCTGCTCGCGGCGCTCGACGTCTGGCCGAACGCGAGCGGAATTGGGGTCGATGTGTCCCGGCGGGCCTTGTCCTACGCGGCGTCCAATGCGCGGCGCCTGGGTTTCGAGGACCGTGCCGACCTTCGCCTCGGCAATTGGGCCGAAGGGATTGACGAGCGTTTCGACCTCGTTCTGTGCAACCCGCCCTATGTCGCCGAGGGGGCGGAGATCGGGACGGGCGTTCGCGAGTTCGAGCCGGGCGAGGCCCTGTTCGCCGGGACCGAAGGTCTCGAAGCCTATCGCGCCCTCGGGCCCCAAATCCCCCGGCTGCTGCAGCAAGGCGGCCTGGCGGCCGTCGAAATCGGCCCGGATCAGGCGGACGCCGTGCTCGAGCTGCTCGCCCGCGACGGGCTGGGCGGACGAATTGCGCAGGACCTTGCCGGGCGCGACCGAGCCCTGCTGCTAACTTGGGTTTGAACGAAATAACTTGGAATTGGCGCAAATCGCCACTACATCATGCCAACAGGACCGGGTCCGCTCCATGACATTTGAGCCGAGCGCATCCGTCCTACCCCCGACCGCAATCGGCCGTTACTCGGCGCTAGGCGCTGCTTGGAACGGAGAGGGTCAGACCCGCGCTTGGCGCCGGCCTGCCCGTCCAGGCAAGAGGGGCAGGCTTCTTTGTAAGGGAAGTAAGGCATTTGATCAGCAACAGACAGGGCGGCCGCCGTCGCGGCCGTGGCGGCCAGCGGGGGCAGAACCTCGGCGGACAACCGGGCAACCGTCAGGACAATAGGCAGCGCGGTAATGCCGCCCAGCTGCTTGAAAAGTACAAGAGCCTGGCGCGCGATTCGCAGCTCGCCGGTGACCGCGTCCAGACCGAATATTACCTCCAGTATGCGGAACATTATCACCGCATTCTCGGGGAAAGCCGTGCCCGCTACGAGGAGCAGCGGCGAGCCCGCGGCGAGGACCTCGACGACGAGGACGGCGACGAGGATCTCGCCGACTCCGCCGAGGACCAGGGCGGCGACGGCCAGGACGACGAGCGATCGGAGCGGCCCGAGCGCCGCGACCGCGGTCGCCGCTTCGAACGTGATCGCGATCGCGATCGCGACCGACGCCCGGGCAACGGTGGCGAACGTAACGGAGCCGCCACCTTCGGCGGCGAGGAAGACGAGCGAATTCCACTCGAGGTTCTGCCGCCGGCCATCGGCCGCGAAGAGACCGACGGCGAGGAGCAGGAAGCGGCGCGTCCACGCCGCCGGACGCGACGACCGCGCGCCGAAGACGGCGAGGCGGAGATCGCCCCGGCCGCCTGATAGTCCTCACCACCCGATCATGAAGGGCGGCTGACCAAAAGGTCTGCCGCCCTTTTGCCTTCGTCACAAAAGCGCAAAAGTCGAGTCACGCCACTGTCGTAGCTGCCGTTTACTCCCCCACTGCAGCGGACGAGTTCCGTTCCGCGCAAGGGGAAGAGGCAAGATGCAGCTCAAGACCATTGGCCTCGCCGCGACAGCGGTGATGGCGCTCACCATATCCACCACAGCGGATGCGCGCTCGCAGATGCGCGCCGTCGGTTCGTCCACGGTCTATCCATTTTCCAAGTTGGTCGCGGAGCGGGTCGCCCAGGCAAATCCCAAGCTCGGAACGCCGATCATCGAATCGACCGGCACGGGCGCGGGTTTCAAGCTGTTTTGCGCCGGGGTGGGCGCTCGCTTTCCGGACATTTCCAATGCCTCGCGCCGGATCAAGGCATCCGAGGCCAAGCTGTGCGCCGCCAACGGCGTGACCCAGGTGACCGAAATTCAGATCGGCCTCGACGGACTGGCGGTGGCGACGGCCAGGTCGAGCGCAATCAGCGGCCTCACGCAGCGCGACATCTATCTGGCCATCGCCAAGACGCCGTTCGGCAAGCCGAACAGCGCCAAAACATGGAAGGACGTCAACCCGAAGCTTCCAGCGATTCCCATCCGGGTTTACGGCCCGCCGACGACCAGCGGCACGCGCGATTCGCTCCACGAGCTGATCCTCACGCCTCCATGCGAGGCCAATGCCTCGATGGCGGCACTCAAGAAGAGCGACGAAAATAAGTTCAAGCAGATCTGCACGGGCATTCGCTCGGACGGCGCTTACGTAGAGGCCGGCGAGAACGACAACCTCATCGTCCAGAAGCTTGCGGCCAACCCGAACACCATCGGCTTCTTTGGTTACAGCTTTCTCGACGAGAATCGTTCCAGCCTGAAGGGTGTCGCCATCAACGGCGTCGATCCAAGTTACGAGACGATCAGCAATTTCAAATATCCGGGCTCGCGACCGATGTTCATCTACGTGAAGAACGCCCACGCGGCTGCCATTCCCGGAATCCGTGCGTTCGTCGCTGAGCTGACCAAGGAAAGCGCGATGGGTCCCAGGGGCTACCTCGCCCAGCATGGCCTGATCGCCTCTCCGGCGCCTGTCCGGGCAAAGAGCCAGCAGGCCGCGCGTGGGCTTACGCCGCTCAATCTCGCAAGCCTAAAATAGCTTGATCGCGAAATCTGATCGAGAGCGCCGTTGACCACGGCGGCGCTCGGGCCTCCCGGACAAAGGAGGCGGGGAAGGGAAAATATGACTCGCAAGTTGATGATGGGGGCGCTGCTCGCCAGCGGCGCGATTTTTGTAACTGCTCCGATACAGGCGCAGGAACTTCCACAGGAGCAGCAGGAGCCCGACACCTCGGACGCTACTGCCGACGCAATCATCGCCGGCTCCGGCGGAATCGAGGACGCCCAGGCGCAGATCGCTCTTCTTCAGGCGCAGGTCGAGGCGCTGCAAGAGGCACTCGAGGGCGTAAAGGCGGCGATGGTGAAAACGACACCGTCTTGGAGCGGCGCTCCGAAGCTGGAGGACAAAGAGTCCGGCTGGTCGTTCAAGCCGCGCGGTCGTCTGATGTATGACGTCGGCTATGTGACAAATCCGAACGACGCTTTGGTCACCCGCAACCTCGGCTTCAACACGCGCGCCCGTCGAATCCGGCTCGGGGCGGAAGGGACAATACCTGGCGGCTTCGGCTATAAGTTCGAAATGGACTTCGCCAATGCCGCGACCGGCTTTGGCGATGTGATCATCACCTATGCGCCGAAGAATCGCCCGTGGAATCTGTCGATCGGCAACCACGAAACGCTCAACGGTCTCGAGCAAATGTCGAGCTCGCGCTTCCTGTCCTATATGGAGCGCGCCGCCTTTGACGATGCGTTCATCAATAGCCGGCGCATCGGCCTGTCCGCTGGCATCGTCAACAATGCCGGCAATCTGAGGTTGAACGCCGGCCTGTTCGCCGCCCATTCGATCGACGCAACGTTCGACAATGACGGCTGGATCGGCGCCGCCCGAGCGGTCTATTCGCCGCTGCTCGGCAGCTCGCAGTTGCACTTCGGCGTCAATTTTCAGCACCGCGAGTTCCAGTCGAACAATGGCTCGACTGCATCCGCCTCTCAAGGTGCGCCGTCCACCAATCAGCAAGCCCGGTACCGGGCACGGCCGTTCAGCCAAACCACCGATGTCCGGTTCGTCGATACGGGAACCTTTGCCGCGAAGAGCGACGACATCGTCGGCCTGGAGTTCGGGGCGATCATGAAATCACTGCATCTCGCTGCGGAGGGTCAGTATCTGCGGCCCAGCGCTTATGCCGCCGGCGACACTTTCGGTGGCGACATGCTCGACCGTTTCCCGACTTCAACCTTCCTTGTTCCTGGCGGGAACCCGGCCTTCTGGGGCGGCTACGTCGAGGCCGGCTATTTCCTGACCGGCGAAACCCGTGGCTACAAAGGGGGCCTGTGGGACCGCACCAAGGTCCTTAATCCCTTCAGCAAGGGCGGCTGGGGCGCGGTTCAGGTCAACGCCAGGGCCGATTACCTCGATCTCGACTCTGCCAAGCTCAAGAACGGCTTCACCAACAATTTCCTGACCGGCGTGTCGGCCCCGTCGGTGAACCTCGGCCGCGGCGGCAAGCAACTCGGCCTGCTCGGCAGCATCGTCTGGATTCCGGAGGATTGGATGCGCTTCTACTTTCAGTACGCGCACGCGCAGATCACCGGCGGTCCGCAGGCGGCGAGCGTCGAGCCGACCTCTGCCCGTCCCGTCGACGAGCGCAAGTACGGGGTCGATTCCTTCACTGCTAGGGCGGCGATCGACTTTTAGCGGTTCCGTTCCCCTCATCGGCGGAACGGGGGCCCTCGCCGAAAGTGCGTCGGGGGCTTCGCCGTTTTCAGGCGAGCTGCTCGGGCGGGTCGACCGCGCGCGGCCGGTGGTTGCCGTCGAGCGCGACGAAGGTGAACAACCCCTCGGTGACCTTGACCTCGCTGGCGCCGCGGTCGCGGTGGGCGACCACTTCGATCCGCACGCCCATCGACGTCCGCCCGACCCGCTCGACCGTGGCGTACACCGAGATCAGGTCGCGCAGGTGAATCGGGGCGATGAACTCCATCCGCTCGATCGCCACCGTCGCGACAGGGCCGCTGGCGCGGTGGGAAGCGACGATGCCGCCGGCGATGTCCATCTGGCTCAGCACCCAGCCGCCGAAGATGTGGCCGTTGGCGTTGATGTCGGTCGGCCCCGGCACGACGCGCAGGATCGGCACTCGCTCGAGCGTGGTCATTCCGGCTTTTCCTCCTCGAAGCGCGCAACCTCCTCGTCATGACCGCTCGACGAGCTCAGGAAGACCAGGCTCATCAGCGCCGTCCCCAGGAAGACCATGAACCCGACTCCAAGGGCCGTGGCGATCATCATGTGGATGTGCGTGCCTTCGTC